>WBZT01000019.1_pt1 | contig 156134 bp, 130 predicted proteins | sample 5204241 | NCBI WGS metagenome assembly WBZT01 (sample SAMN12344358, study PRJNA552823) | activated sludge metagenome | biome: Activated sludge suspended growth; feature: Nitrification reactor; material: Wastewater; isolation source: activated sludge from nitrification reactor of wastewater...
CTTCTCCCCAGCCATTGGAAGAGCCGTTGTGTTCGAAAGAACAGGTTCCGTCGAAAGTTCCACCGCTGAATTTGATCTGGTTGACAATACAGTCAATGGTGCAGTTGGTATTGGTGCCCTGAAAAAAGGCATAGACGCCCCTGAGCTTTAGGGTATCATTATAAATTTTGCCGCCATTCAAGGAAGCGCGCTGAGATACCTGTAATTCATATCCATTCAGATTCAGCGTCCTTCCGCTTATCACGAGTCGGTTGATAGTCGTGTTGGCATTGATCTGTAGTGTATCATTTCCTGTTCCAATGGTAACTGTATCATTGGTTGTTGGAACTCCCGAGGGTGACCAGTTACTGGCATTGTCCCAGTTTTTACTGGAGTTACCGGTCCAGGTATAATTACCGGCAAAGGAGGATGTGCTGTACAGCACAAAGATCATGGTTATACAGATGGCCGCCACGAGCCTGTAAGCAGAGGTGTTCATGGGTAATGAAAGGTTAGGTTATTGAAATGAATATGAAAGGCGAAAAAGTCCGCCTGTAATTTTGAGATCAATTGGACACAAAGGCATACTCGCTGCCCCAGCCCGCGCCTATACGTCGGAGCCGTACTTTGCCAAAACGCAGATCCGTTTCGATAAACGTGCCTACGTTCAGATAGAGCTTCAACCCTTCGCGGTTCCAGCTAAATCCGGATGGAAGTCCTGTGGTTACATCATACCCGAAAGTATAATTCACCAGGTTGGTACTATCCGCTTCACTGCCCAGTTGAATCTCCACGGCCTCCAGATTATTGGTGTCGGGCAGGAGTACAAAAAATACTCCTTTCACCATTCCACCAGTATCAGGTGTCAGACTCACGGTAGCGTCCGAAGGGGTTTGCGCGGATACAAAGATCGGCGCGAGCAGTATCAAAGAGAATAAAACTACTCTTAATTTCAAATTGAATTTTTTCATGGTATTAAAAAATTTGGTTCACCGAATGTAAACAGAAAATTGGTTTTTGCAAGGGTTTTAATGTTAAATTTTGTTTAGGGGGTGGAAAGTGGGGTGGGTGCTGACAAGAAAGATGTCATTATTAGCTCGACCAGTCCCTTTTTATGGATTTGATTGTGGAAGGTGCAATTCCTGCATTCGCTATGAAACTTAGAAACTACCTGTCAGTTTAATGTGGTGACCTCAAAATTAAAAAAGAGGTTGCCTTTATCAGACAACCTCTTTTGTGGAGAATACCGGTCCCGTCAGATTACATCAGACGAGACGAACCCCTGCCTGCCGGCAGGCAGGGGTGACCTCTTGCATGCTTTAGGTTGAATAAAAAAAAGAGGTTACCTTTATCAGACAACCTCTTTTGTGGAGAATACCGGTCTCGTCAGATGAAATCTGACGAGACGAACCCCTGCCTGCCGGCAGGCAGGGGTGCCCTCTTGCATGCTTTAGGTTGAATAAAAAAAAGAGGTCATCTTTATCAGACAACCTCTTTTGTGGAGAATACCGGTCCCGTCAGATTACATCAGACGGGACGAACCCCTGCCTGCCGGCAGGCAGGGGTGACCTCTTCCCCGAAGGCTTTCGGGGCATGCAAGCGCTCTTTATTTTTCTTTTTAATGTTAATGACAAAGCCCTCTATAAGTTTGGGATCAGAGGGCAGAATTAGTGGATAGCAATCCGGAGCGAAGAGTGCCCGGTGACCTCTTCCCCGAAGGCTTTCGGGGCATGCAAGCGCTCTTTGTATTAAATAACAAAGCCCTCCGATGCTTGAGCATAGGAGGGCTTTTGTGGAGAATACCGGAGTCGAACCGGTGACCTCTTGCATGCCATGCAAGCGCTCTAGCCAGCTGAGCTAATTCCCCTGCTTTTGAGCGCTGCAAATTTAGGAATTCCCTGTCAATTTTAAAATTCAGGTAAACCTTATTGAATTTAACTTCTCTACTTAGCTGGAATAGAATAGCTTGGGCGAAAGTTTATGGTTCGCATTCGCTAACAATGATACGCTGTACCCCCATCTTTTCACCTTGGCGCACTCTTACGAAATAACAGCCACTGGCGGCTTCAAGCCGGATCAATCCCTGATTTCCCTGTATCCGGCTTTGTTGTATCAAACAGCCTTTGATGTCGAGTATATCTACAGCAGCGATACCTCCGGTGTTTTCCGGGAGCTGAAGGGTGAATTGGCCGTTGTTGAGGCTTGGACGCACCTGGAATTGCAGGAGGGCGTTTTGAGTTTCGTTTAGTCCGCTGAGTAAGCTTAAGTCGGTTGACCATATTCCCCGCCCAAAGGTGGAGATGTAGGCTTTGTTGAGTGCTGCATTGAATTCAATATCCGAAACAATCACATTGGGTAAGCCCTGACTAATGTTCACCCAGGTGGTTGATCCGCCGGCCAGCATCCAGACGCCAATGTCAGTGGCTGCAATGAGGTCGTTTCTGCCGGGGATTTGCTTAATGCAGTTTACGGGAATATTGGGGAGGTTGTAGGTGATGTTCGTCCATGCATTACCGTTATTAATGGTTTTGTAAATCTTTTGTCCCGCAGTGAATCCTGCAAGACTCACAAATGCTGTTCCGCCACTAAACTGATCTGTTTCAAGTGAGGTGTAGTAAAGTGTATCGGGGAGGTTGTTGGTGACATCGGTCCATGAAGAGCCACCGTTAGTGGTGAGAAAGAGTGCACCGGGATTGGCATATTCGTGTCGCACCCTTCGGGCTGCCCAGATTTTGTTGCTGTTCACCGGCGATACCGCCAGCGCAGTGAGTTCATTGCCGTAGAAGTTAGGTGGTGGCGGAAGCGCCGTTGTAGGTAACCAGTTGAAGCCGCCATCGGGCGAAGTCACTACGTTTTCGAAACCACAGTATAAGGTTTGATAATTGGATGGGTCGCGAACGATGGGCGAGGTCCAGTCAGCGTTTTCATTACTCAGATTGGGTGAGATGCCGAAAAAGGAAATTCCTCCGTCGGTGGTCGCACCGAAGTTTCCATATTGAGAGGAGGCAATAAAATTACCCTGAAGGTTAGTGTCCATCAGATTATCCATACCATCTCCACCGAATACAGTTGACCAGCTCGTGCCATCGAAATAGAAAGATCCATTGTCTTGTGCACCTGCTATCAGCTCACCGCTATTTGTTTTCGATGAGGATATCCGGTAGAAAGAAGTCGCGTTCATGCCATTGCTGAGATCTGTCCATAACGTTTGGAAACTCCCTCCTGAAAACAAGTCGTTCCAGGTGCTGGGAATCACATCGGAAGTTCTGTTCAGGCCTCCGTCATGGCATACGTAAATCAATCCAGTGGTGGGATGGATTTTAATTTCGTGTATATCTGCATGAATCGATGGTCCAAAACTAGTTGTCCAATGGGAGGCCGGCTGAAAGCTGAATGCTCCGTCATCTGATACCCAGAGATTAATTCCGGCGGCATACACTCTGTCAGGGTCTGTAGGGTCAACTGCAAGTCCAAGGTCGTAATTACCTTGTCCGCCATTGGAGGTCTCATCATCATATCCCAGAATATTAACCCCGCTTAGCTGTAGGTTCCAGGTAGTTCCGCCATTGGTAGATTTATAAATTCCATACAGTCCGCCGCTCACATCTACCGTCATCGCATAGATGATATTCGGATTGGAAGGTGCAATTCCGAGCTTCACACGTTGCGCCAATCCGGTAGGAGGAATGCCGGTATTTAATAACGTCCATGTGGATCCGAAGTCGGAGGATTTATAAATAGCAGCTTCTCCGATGCCGGCGACTTTTATCCAGCCGGTTGCAGCATAGAGTTTGTTGGGATTTACCGGATCCTGTACCATGTCCCAGAACAGAGAGTCCAGCACCTGGGTAAATGTAGTGCCGCCATTCACAGATTTATACATGCCACTAACTCCGCAAGCAACAACGTTGGACGTATTGTTCGGGTCGATGATGATTCTACGGATGAGGCTTACATCTCCATTGCTGAGCTGGAAGCTTAATCCGGTTGGCGACCAGGTAAGACCACCATCTGTCGATTTGTACACACCTAAACCGTAATGCGTATTTCTTTTTCTTCCGTCGGTAAACAGGTTGATGCCGACGTATTCAAAGTCGCAAAGTGAAATATAAATGGTGGAAGGGTTTACCGGGTCGATGGCGATATCTGATATTCTGCAAATGGGGAGGTTATCGGAGAGGGGGGTGTAGGAAATTCCGTTGTTGGTGGTTTTCCATAACCCTCCTTGTGCAACACCCACATAAAACACTGCGGGATTCACGGGATCAAATGCGATGCAATTTACACGACCGATACCATTGGTCATATAGCCTGTCAGGTTGTTGGGTACGTTGTTAGGTCCCACGGGAAACCAGGGCGCCGGGGTGAATGCTGATCGTGCCTGTTCATTCGAAGCGGTGACATCCAGCAGTGCCTGCAGGTATTGTTCAACTCCATCCGTTTCTCCATGTCCGTTGGTATGAAGGGCGGTTTCCTGTTCAAACCGTTTGAACGATTTCCATCCTTTTGTTTTTTTCAGATCATGGGTTTGTTTCCATTCGTTGAAGTCGCGCTGCAGTTGCCGGAACGAGCGGACCGAATCAGGATGTTGTCTGAGGAAAACCTGCGCTGATGCGGGATCACATAAAAGAAAAACTGCCGTAAACAGCAGTGCATAATAGTACAGTTTCATAATTGTGTTTTGGGTTGTGCAGGTCAAAAATAAGGAAGTCGGAGGCGATGACCGTTACCTCTGTTGTTTATTATGTCACACGATGATCATTTTTACATCAGCTTCCTGCTGTTTTTAATTCTCTCCGGAATAGGAGGGCTATAGCCGGATCCTGTTTTCCATTTTACTTCTGCGTTTTTTTCAAATACATGGATAAAGGTCCATGCGCCACCGTTGCCTTTGTTGGCGAAATTGGATCCGGGTGGGAAATAGGAGAAATTGCTGCAGGTAATCTGTGCATATCCGCTGATGACTTCGAGTTCGGCCACGGTACATTTCATCTGCACAAAAACATCTTCGAGCATAAACAGGGCGTTGCCATCTCCTCTGAATTTAACAAGTGCATTGGTAATGCCTGCTTCTCCGTGAACGCCTTTTACATAGCCGTCTTTCACCGTAGTGGTTCCTCCGGTGTTGATGTACACGGCGTATCCGATTTTTCGCTCCTCGCCTCCATCCAGCGCGAGATCAGTGACCCGGCATTCACTCGAGTTGGAGATATAAACACCCGCATATTGTCCGTCGGAAGCAAACACTCTTGATCCGATCACTCTCGATTGATTACTTCCGCTGTTGGGAGCATTGGCACCGGACCATACACCTTCTCCGCTTCCGAGATAATAGCTGATGCTATAACAGTTCACGGCGTTGCAGCGATAGATCTCTGAACTCATCGCATGGCGAAGAACGATGCCGGTATCGAGGTCGGCGAAATGAATGTTTTCAAACTTCGAATGAAAGGTGGCGCCGATGCGGATGCCAACACTGCCGCTGCCCGGCAAGGATCTTCCGCGAAGGATCAGGTTGGTGATGGTGAATCTGCGCGCGGTGAATTCATCGAGGCCTTGCCGCTGGTCGCGTGGCAGGCTTTCGAAGAACGCGAATCCGGTGGTGTTCACGGAGTAAATAGTGGCTCCTGAACCGTTGATCGACCAGGAGGTGAAATCGCCGGGTTTTATTTTTTCAGGTAAGGTGATGGTACGGTTGATGTAGAAGTCGGCGGTGCCAAGCATCACTTCGCTGTACCCGTTTTCGAGCGCGATCATACACATTTGAAGTGCTGTGCGGTCGGGGGTGTCGTCGAAGCTGATATCCGGTATCAGCGCGCCGAAGCGTCTTTTTATTTCATGTTCTTCATAACCGAGGTTACGGAACGTAGGAGATGTACCGGCGAGTGATTGTGGAAGATGCCGTGCACCGAACCAGTCGGCGCTGAGGGGACCGTTAAACTGTCGTACCCAGGTTCCTGCTTTTCCGGATTGGGATGATTTGATGCGCACTCCCCATAACCCGGGACGCAGATCGTTTGCCACCCATACAAAGTAGCCGCCACCGCCGGGTGTCAGCGAATCAACGGATGCAACATAATGCGCCTCTGAAAAATCTTCGGTATCTGCCAGCTCTGCATAATATCGGAGCTGTCGTGCCGGAAGTGACGTTGTGATGAGGAAGAAGAGAAGGCCGGCTATTCCTGATTTCATGGGTTAAAGATAAGATCATAATCAGAACGTAATTCGATGATGTATGTTGATGAAGGAAGAATAAAAAAAAAGAGGCTGCCCTTGTGAGACAGCCTCTTCTGTTATCGTTTAATACAGATTAGTGTGTAACCACCATACGTTTAGAAACCTGTTCGCCTTCGTAGATCATCGTGTAGGTGTAGAGACCAGCAGCGATACCTGAAGTATTCACCTGGAAGGTATGAACACCGGCATCCATATTCTGATCAGCCACAAGGCTAACAACCTGACCGATGATATCGGTAATCAGGACACGAACCTGGCCGGCAGCAGGAATGGAAATGTCAAAAGTAGTGAGATCTTCTGCAGGGTTCGGATAGTTCTGACTCATGCCGAAATTATTGATGGCATATTCTTCGATACCGATTGGAGCACAAGTTCCAAGATCTTCGATACAGAAATCATCAATATCCCAACCTTCTTCAACAACACTATAGTCAGAAGCGAATCTCCAGCGGATAATGGCTTGGGAATTTGCGTCAGGGCGGAATACTTTCTCAGAGTAGAACCAATCGTTACGTGTACCCGTGAAACCTTTAGACGCAGGATCTGTCGGGTCAAGTTCAGAAACATAAGTATAGTTCGGGCTAGCTCCGAACAATTGCATGTTCGGTGTGCCTGTCATATTCATACGGTTCCAGGTGACACCATAGTCAGTAGAATAATGAAGAGTACCACCGTCAATACCATATTCTGTTCTGTACTGCTGATAGAAACTCATTTTATAGCAGTGATTTTCCTGTACGCGGATCAATGCGGAGAATAAACCGGAAGAGTCTTTATTGGCATAGGTTCCGGTCAGGTTTGTTGACCAGGCGTTATTACCAGTATGAGCCCCATTCAGATTTGGTTTAGAAGGTGTTCCGATCTGCCAGTCGTTCTGAATGCAATAGGAGAATGAATTCGCTGTTACCCATTGATTTCCTGATTCGAAACTGGTACAGTAAGGAAGCTGCGAGGTAGTGATAGAGTCAAATACAAGCACAGTTGCACATGCAGTATCGTCAGGCTGATACAGGTCAAGTGAACCGTTCGGAGAATCAGTGTACACGCAAACCTGATGGAATCCAGGAACAGCAATCCAGGTATTGTTGAAGTTATGCACAATAGTAGAGTCTGATTCAAGCGATCCGGGTGTTGGGGTATATGAAACCTGATCCACGGATACAATAGAACCATCAATAGTCAGAGTAGCATTGTGAACATAAACCGGGAATACTCCATTATTCTGAATCGGTGCTGCAAACGTGATGGGTTGACCCGGGAAGATAAACTGACAGGGTACAGAGGTGTTAACACTGACAGTTTTTACAGATAGCGGAATCGGAACGAATAATTCAAAGTTGTCAATAGAAACCCCTTCTGCATTGGAGAACGCACTGGAGATAAATACAAATCTGAATTGCACGAGGCTGGGTGCCGGAGTTCCTAATAAGGAAGTAACATCCTTGAGACTGGAGAATATCCAACCTGCGCTGATATCATCCCAATAATCGAACGTTGACGCATGGTTGTACCAGTTTATCGTAGTATAATTCGCAGGCGGCAACAGTTTGAACCAGGCTGTATTGTTGATGTTGTATTCGATGTAAAACTTGTCACCAAAGGTGTTCATGTTACGGTTTTGCCAGAAGCGCATGATAGCACCTGCAGCATTCGTCAGATCGAAATACGGAGTGGTCAATACACAATTGGCAGACCCGTTTGGAGCAGAGTTCAGATTAACGTCCCATGAGTTTGGAGCGGAATAAGCACCTGTGGTCTGTCCAAAGTTAGGAGTACCGAATTCCCATTGAGTTCCGGGATCACCACCTACTTCGATGAATGGCGCCCAGCCAATATTACCTGCATCGAAATTATCTGAATACCAGTTAAGATAAGTTGGTGTGATCAGAGGCTGACCGATAATTTCAGTGGTTGAAGAATCATTACTGTTTAACTGATCAGTTGCAAGTGTAGTGTAAGCTACAATTGTATTCACACCTTGTACAACTGTAAATGAAGGTAACGTTACAGTAACGGTACCGCAGGGAGGTAATGATCCCGACCAGATAATGGTCTGTAATCCCGCACCATTTACAGTATAGTTAATTGGAACACTGGTAATAGTGGTTGCTCCGAAATTTTCCAGCACCACAACAACCGGTGCAGTGCCACCAACAGGATAACCACCAACAGGCAGCGTAATATCGCTGATACCAACATCGTCTCCTTGTGCTGCATAGATACAGAAATCATCCACACTTACACCGGAGGTGAAAACAGAACCGTCAGATGCAAAGGCAAAACGGAATTGAATAGGAGTAGGATTGTTAAATATTCCGGAAGTGCAACACAGCTTATAGGCAACATGCATCCAGCCGTTTGATGTTCCGGTCCATGCATCTGTTCCACCAAAATAACCGGCAAATACCTGATCGTCGTTATACCAGTTGGTTCCGCAAACATCATTCGCAGATCCGATCACCTGCCAGGAGGCACCACCATCATTGGAGAATTCGAGACGAAGACCATCATAGTTATTTTCAGTAGCAATATTTACCCAGAAATCCAGACGGCCGGATCCGATTGTTGAAAAGTCAAAATAAGGAGAATAGAGGAAAGAAATCGCATCGTCATCATACTGTGTGTTCAGATTGATATCCCAGCAATTCGCGCCTGAGTGAGTTGAAGTGGTTGCGCCATAATTCGGTAAGCCCAGCTCCCAGATGGTAGTTGCCGGAGCACCCGGGTCATTTTGCTGTGACCAGCCATTATTACCAGCATCAAAGTCATCACAGAATGAAGGTGAAGGAGTGTAGGTGGGGATTCCAACATACGTTCCACAAATTGTATCATTTGAATTCTGGCAATCTCCGGCAAGTTCTGTCCACACACAAATGTCGTAACCGCCACTTGGAACAGTGTAGTTCGGAAGTGTGAAAGAAGCTGTTAATCCGCCGTTTAGTGTGCCAGTGTAAGTTACCGGAGTCTGCGGAACGCCGTTTACGGAATAGCCGATGGTGAAGCCCGATTGTGGATTAACACCATAATTTTCCAGAGTAATGGTAATTCCATTGCTGGTTCCGGAAGGTGTTCCGCTACCGTCAATCGGTGTATTGATCACCGAAACGCCCAGGTCATTATTGCAGGGGATAGAGAGACAAAAATCATCAATGTGGAATCCTTCATCTGTAACGATTGTTTCTGAAGAGAATTCAAAACGCATTCTTACGTTCGGATTACCCATTATTCCTGGAACAGAAGCCAGCTTATATTTGATGAACTCCCAGCCAGAGCTAAGTCCTGACCATGCAGGAATATTGGTGAAATCAAGGGAGTTAATATTATACCAGTTAGTAGCGTTCGGATCATTGAAAGCCCCTAACAGATTCCATGTTGCTCCGTTGTCAGTAGAATACTGGATACGCATACCATCATATGTCTCTTCTGTTGAATAATTGATATACATCTCCAGATTGACTACAGAAGCAGAGGTGAAATCAATCTGAGCAGATGTCAGATAGGATAAAGAGTTGTTCACATAATCTCCCGCTGAATTTAAATTACCAATACCCCAGACATTCGGACTAGAATGAGGCGTGCTCAAAGCTGCCCCGGTAGGAATCCCGTTTTCCCAAAGTGTACCAATACTGATAGGGTCGGAGGCGAAATTAGGGTTAGGAATATCGAAATTATCACAGAATGGCGGAGTTAAACCGCCGATGGGACGAATGCAATTGGCAGCATATAAAGTAGAATCATTTAAACAACCTGAGTTATCTATCGCTTCAATCCAATAGCAAATGGTGTCGCCGATACCACCTGTTGATATAGTACCAGCCCATTGGTCAGGTAATAATTGTACCATGCCACCATATTGTTGAACGGGTCCTCCGTTAACTGTCCAATACAGTTCAGCAGACAGAATTCCACTGGGGTCATCAATTTGAGCAAAAATGTCGTAAGGCGGTGGGGTGAAAATAGTACCCTGGAAGTAGATATTACCAGGATAAGGCAATGATACCGACGGTGGGAATTGTTCGCAAGGAGCACTGTTTACACAAATATTGTCGATTAACCATCCGTAATATCCGTTCATGGCTCCTCCCTGATCTTCAAAAGAGAAACGAACCTGGAAAGTAGGCTGATTGGCAGCCACCAGCGAAATGTCAAAGGTTTCATGCTTCCACCATGTATTGAGTGGTGCTACCGGGAAACCACCTTGCCAGTCAACCTGATGTGCCATGTCAGTGAATGTACTGGCATTGGCAACGAAGGTGGCAGAAGTCCCGAGGTAATAGCAGTTTCCGGGTCCACTTTGCGTGATTTTAACCGGATCCGCATCAAAATAGAACCAGTTTACACCGTCTGTAGAATACTCCAGTTTTGCAATATCCAGCAGGTTGATCTTACAGATGTGGTCGAACTCGAGTAAAACAAAGTTTTGCCCGGTTGTGCTGAATACCGGAGACGTTAACTTGCTGACTCCGAAGATATCAACAGTCTCTCCTTTTATACAGTTCGAAGGCGATTGGAAGTAGTTGGCATCCACTGTGAATCCCGGATTTCCCGAAGAGGTGGTGCTGATTGTGCCATCGAAATTTTCGCACCAAACTGGAGTCAGCTGCGAATATGCTGCTGCCCATGTGAGGAATGCGAAAAACGTAAGTAATAATTTTTTCATAGGGTATTGGTTTTATTACGCGTGATTTTTGTTTTTGGCGTTGCTATAGTCTTCAAAAATAGAGAAAATCGGTCAAGATCTCCCTATCCACATTGTAATTTTTTTAGAATTATTAACATGGGCAGGATAGAATGTGAATTTAGCCTGATAAGATGCCTGATTTCAGGGGTGAAAAATGCCTCATGCCGCAAGCCTGAAGCCTGCAGCTTGTAGCCTGATCCCGCAGCTCGCTGCGGGACTGTAGCCTTGCAGCCTTGCAGCCTTGCAGCCTTGCAGCCTTGCAGCTTTGCAGCTTTGCAGCCTGCTCCTGCAGCTCGCTGCGGGAGAGATTAATGGTCAAGCCACGATTTGTAATAATCTTCACTCATAATTTTCAGACCTTCTTCCGTGAGCCAGAGAGGTTTAAAAGTGTCAATCATGACAGCGAGTTCGAGCGTTTCTTTTTTACCGATGCTCTTTTCAACGGTGCCCGGATGAGGACCATGCGGAATTCCGGCAGGATGCAAGGTGATCATCCCTTTGGTTACGCTCTTCCGGCTCATGAAGTCGCCATCTACATAGTAGAGAACTTCATCTGAATCGACATTGCTGTGATTATAAGGAGCCGGAATCGCTTCCGGATGATAATCATAAAGTCGGGGTACAAATGAACAAATCACATAATTGTGTGCTTCGAAGGTTTGGTGCACTGGTGGTGGCTGATGAACTCTACCTGTAATCGGTTCAAAATCACGTATATTCAATGCCCAAGGATAGTGGTTTCCATCCCAACCGATAGCATCAAACGGATGGGTAGCGTAAATATACGGATATACGATTCCCTGTTTTTTAATCAGCACTCTGAATTCGCCACTTTCATCATGAGTTTCAAGATTTTGGGGTTTCCGGATATCCCGTTCGCAAAATGGTGCATGTTCCTCCAGTTGCCCGTATTCATTTCTGTATCTCCTTGGGGTCTCAATAGGTGAAAATGACTCCACGATTAATAGTCTGTTGTTGGTATCATTAAAATGCAGTTGAAAGATGGTTCCTCGTGGGATAATCAAATAGTCGCCATAGCCGAACTCAATATTTCCATAGATCGTTTTTAAAACACCACTACCTTCATGGATAAAGATCATTTCATCGGCATCAGCATTCTTCAGAAAATAATCTGTAATGGATTTTCGCGGGGCTGCCAGTGCAATGTGCAGATCATTATTTACCAATACCGCTTTTTTACTGTCGATATAGTCATCTTCCGGTTTAACCTGAAAGCCTTCGAAACTCTGATGCCTGAGGAAGCGCTGAAATGCAATTTTTGGTTCTCTGGAAAAAGGTTCTCCAACAGCCTTTACCAAGGTGGGGGCATGACAATGGTAAATCAACGAATAAACGTTTGAAAACCCATGTGTTGAAACCAACTCTTCAGCATAGAGCTTTCCGTCAGGCTTTCTATATTGGGTGTGTCGTTTTTGAGGAAACTTCCCAAGTGCATGATATTGAGGCATATTTGTTAGATTTTGAGTCCGGCAGCAGGTTTATTTATAACCAATTATGCCGCGGGTATTCTGCAAATTTAACCATTGGTTACTTTTGTATCCACAAAAATAACTACTTATGAAGCTTGTTTCATACCGTCACGATCAGAAAAACCTGCTGGGAGTCTTCCTGAATGAAAGAATTTATAATCTGGCGGATGCCGGCCGGACTTCCGGAATCAGAGGGGCGGAAACGATGCGCGAGTTGCTGATGGGTGAGGAAGCTGCTATGGATACGGCGCGGGAGATAGAATTGAAAATCAAAGAAGGGAAAACAGGCCTCTCCGGGTATACCTGGTCCGAACTGCACATCCTTGCGCCAGTGCCTGAACCAACTTCCTGCCGCGACGGATATGCCTTTCGCCAACATGTTGAAGCTGCACGAAGAAACCGCAAAGTTGAAATGATTCAGGAGTTTGATGAGTATCCGATTTTTTATTTTACCAACCATAATGCGATTCAGGGACCCGGAGATGTCTGGTGCATGCCGGATCATTTTCAGGGTTTGGATTTCGAACTGGAAGCGGCCATCGTTATCGGTAAAAAGGGCCGGAATGTACGTGCAAAGGATGCAGATAACTATATAGCGGGTTATATGATTATGAATGATATGAGCGCCCGTACTTTGCAGATGGAGGAGATGAAGCTGAATCTCGGTCCCGCTAAAGGGAAGGATTTCTCAACGGTTATCGGACCATATCTGGTCACTCCTGATGAATTGGACCCTTTAAAAGTTCCGGCTAAACCCAATCACGAAGGAAATCTTTTCAATTTGTCCATGAAATGTTTTGTGAATGGTATTCAGGTAAGTGAGGGTAATACGGCACAAATGGACTGGACTTTTGAGGAGATCATTGAACGATGTGCTTACGGTGTTGATATTTTACCTGGTGATGTAATTGGTTCCGGAACGGTAGGCACAGGTTGCTTCCTCGAATTAAATGGCACCGGCAAACTGAATAATCCCGATTACCAGGTGCAGTGGCTGAAGGATGGTGATGTGGTAGAAATGACGATAGATGGATTGGGTTGTTTGTCGAATACCATCAAAAAGGTAAATACGGATTATTCGATTCTGAAGCTGAAAAAGACGGTTACCGTCTGATCGGCACGTAGTAAAATGCAAAAAGCCCCTGCTTCTCGAGGGGCTTTTTTAGTTGTTTGGATTTTTTTAGCAGAGCTCTTCTCGTCTCCGGGTGTCAGCCCGGGACAGCCTTACGGGGCTGTCCCTTCTACTGACATTCAACCTAAAAACACCAAAACCATTTTTTCTGCCTTACGGGGCAAATATGTTGGGTAATTCTTGTCTGATCGTTTCCGTTTTGTCAGTCCGGGTAGCCTTACGGGGCTACCCGTTTACTGACATCAACCTAAAACCAAACAAAACCCTATTTCTTTGAATTCTTCAGAACGAAACACCATTTCCCTGGTGTTGACATGAAAGTTAAACGGGGGTGTCTCTATAAGGTTCGCGTTTTTTAAAAAAATCTTACACCAAATCTTACAGCCGTTTCAGTGCTCTGCAAATCAGGTGAATGTGAAGTTGTAAACGGGGAAATAAATTTATATTTACCGGAATGTTGTGATAAGATACATTCTGCTAATCCTTAACTTTGCTGCGACCATTTCTCTCATGGAAAAAATAAAATTAAACAGTATCGAGGACGCCATTGCCGATATCCGGGAAGGGAAAGTAATAATAGTAGTAGACGATGCAGATCGTGAGAATGAGGGCGATTTTCTGGTAGCTTCTCATCATGCCACTCCAGAGGTTGTTAATTTTATGGCAACCCACGGACGCGGTTTGATTTGTATTTCGCTCACAGAAGAGCGCTGTCAGGAACTGAATCTTCCCATGATGGTGAATCAGAATACAGCGTCGCACGAAACGGCGTTTACTGTTTCTGTTGATCTGCTGGGGCATGGTTGTACAACGGGTATCTCGGCCTCTGATCGTTCAAAAACTATAAAAGCATTAATCGATCCACAAACAAAGCCGGAAGAGCTGGGTCGTCCTGGACATATCTTTCCGCTGCGGGCTAAAACAGGCGGCGTATTGCGTCGTGCAGGACATACAGAAGCATCGATGGATTTGGCTCGTATTGCAGGACTCGAACCTTCCGGAGTGATTGTGGAAATCATGAATGAAGATGGTTCCATGGCGCGATTGCCGGAGCTGATCAAGCTGGCTGAGAAGTGGTCGATGAAAATTATCTCCATTGAAGATCTGATCAAATACCGCATTCAAAAAGAATCCCTGATTGAACGCATGGTGGAAGTGTCTATGCCTACTGCCTTCGGTGAGTTCAATATGGTAGCATACCGTCACACCGAAACCGGACAAGAGCATCTTGCCTTAACGAAAGGTAGTTGGGAAAAGGGCGAGCCGGTGCTGGTGCGTGTACACTCCAGTTGCATGACCGGAGATATTTTCGGCTCCTGCAGATGTGATTGTGGACCACAGTTACATAAAGCCATGGAGATGATCGAGCAGGAGGGGAAAGGTGTGATTCTCTATATGAATCAGGAAGGAAGAGGAATCGGTTTGCTGAATAAACTCAAAGCTTATAAACTGCAGGAGCAGGGACTTGATACCGTAGAGGCCAACCTTGAACTCGGATTTAAAATGGACGAGCGCGATTATGGCGTAGGAGCACAAATTTTACGCGACCTCGGTGTTTGTAAAATGCGCCTGATGACCAATAATCCCACCAAGCGTGCCGGGTTAATTGGCTATGGATTGGAGATTGTTGATCGCATTCCAATTGAAATTGCTCCAAACCAGTACAATAAACACTATCTGGAAACCAAGCGCGATAAAATGGGACATACCATCAAAGCCTGATTGCCGCGCTGACCTGCATTTTTCCCCTTTTGTACTGTTAAGAAGTTCCGCTATCATTTATGAGCGGGGCCCGCTATCTTTGTAAACTTGTAATCCGATCCTTATTGAATCAATCTTATGACGCTTATCAAATCTATATCCGGTATTCGTGGCACTATTGGTGGTAAACCCGGTGATGGTCTCACCCCTGCTGATATTGTGAAATTTACTTCAGCCTACGGTACCTGGTTAATTTCAAGAAACAAAGGCAATAAATGTAAAGTGGTGCTGGGCCGTGATGCACGTATTTCCGGAGCCATGGTTTCGGGTTTAGTGTCATCCACTTTGCTGGGCTTAGGAATTGATGTCGTTGATACTGGTCTCTCTACCACACCAACTGTGGAGGTGGCTGTTCCATTTCATAAAGCGCAAGGCGGAATAATTTTAACCGCAAGTCATAACCCTAAGCAATGGAATGCACTCAAACTACTCAATGAAAAGGGAGAGTTTATTTCTGCTGCGGATGGTGCTGAAGTTTTGTCTATCGCCGAGCAGGAATCATTTCTCTACGCCGAAGTTGGTGCATTAGGCCAGCTTAGTACCGACACACAATCGATTGCCCGTCACATCGAGTTAATACTTCAGCTGCCAATGGTGGACCGCAAAGCGATCACTGCGAAAAATTTCAAAGTTGCAATTGACTGCGTCAATTCAACCGGAGGCATTGCTGTACCGGCATTATTGCGTGCACTCGGTGTTAAGGAGATTGTTGAGTTGTATTGTCAGCCCGACGGAAATTTTCCACATAATCCCGAGCCATTACCGGAGCATCTAACTGAGATTTCAAAAGAAGTAGTCAGGAATAAGGCCCATGTTGGAATCGTTGTTGATCCGGATGTAGATCGTCTGGCCATCGTTTCTGAAGACGGAGAGATGTTCGGAGAAGAATATACCCTTGTGGCCGTTGCTGATTATGTTCTACAGCATAAAAAAGGGAATACCGTTTCAAACCTTTCCTCAACCCGTGCATTGAGAGATGTGACCGAGAAAGCAGGTGCTTCGTATGCCGCATCGGCAGTGGGAGAAGTGAATGTTGTGGAGATGATGAAAGCCACCAGTGCCGTCATTGGTGGTGAAGGCAATGGTGGAGTGATTCTTCCGGAATTGCACTACGGACGAGATGCATTGGCCGGCATCGCCTTGTTTTTATCGCATCTTGCAAAAAGCGGAAAGAGCTGTTCCATGTTGCGGGCTTCGTATCCGGATTACTATATTTCCAAAAATAAAATTGAGCTCACTCCCGAAGTGAATGTGGATGAAATACTGGAACGTATTTCTGATAAGTATAAAAAGCAACCGGTGAATACCATCGATGGTGTAAAGATCGAGTTTGATAAAGAATGGGTACATCTGCGTCGCTCCAACACCGAGCCGATCATCCGTATTTATTCCGAGAGTCAGTCAATGACCACTGCCAATAACCTGGCAGGAAAAATCATCTCCGACATCAAAGATATTCTGGCCGGCCAGCTGACGAAAGCCTGATACAGGGTTCTGACAATTTAATAGCATGAAAGTATATTTCGATAATGCGGCCACTACTCCTGTTATTCCGGAGGTGATTGAAGCGATGATTCCGGTATTGCAGCATCAGTTCGGAAATCCTTCGTCGATTCATGCCTATGGCAGGGAAACACGTGCTGCCATTGAAGGAGCAAGGAAGAAAGTAGCATCGTTACTGAAAGCAGCTCCTGCAGAAATATTTTTCACCTCGGGAGGAACGGAAGCCGATAATATGGCGATCCGATGCAGTGTGCATGATCTGGGTATCCGTCACATTATCACTTCTCCGGCAGAACACCACGCTGTTTTGCATACGGCGGAGGATATGATGCACAGAGGAGAGATAAAGCTGAGTCTGGTGAACGTAGATAATCAGGGACATATCGACCTTAAGCATCTGGAAGAACTGCTAAAAGAGAATGACCGCAGTCTGGTGTCGCTGATGCATGCCAACAATGAAATCGGTACGATGATTTCATTGACGGAAGTCGGCGAACTTTGTCGCAAGTACGATGCCTTGTTTCATTCGGATACGGTTCAGACCTTGGGACATTTTCCGCACGACTTATCAACCCTGAAAGTTGATTTCATTACAGGTGCGGCGCATAAATTTCACGGACCAAAAGGCGTTGGGTTTTTATACATCAACCACCGTGTAAAAATCAAACCACTCATCACCGGTGGAGCACAGGAAAGAAATATGCGTGGAGGTACGGAGAACGTTTATGGAATCGTTGGACTTGCAAAGGCGCTGGAGATCTCCTATGAACGGATGGACGCTGATATTAAAAATGTGACGACCTTAAAGCAGTACATGATTGATCAGCTCAGGGCAGAAATTCCGGGAGTGGAATTCAATGGCGATGTGGAGGAAGGTAAATCCCTCTACACTGTATTGAATGTTTCTTTTCCTCCTACGGAAAATGCAGAGATGCTGTTGTTTAATCTCGATATCGCAGGCATTGCCTGTTCTGCAGGAAGCGCCTGTTCATCCGGTACCAATGTCGGTTCGCATGTTCTGGGCGCGATAAACGCTCCAGCCGATCGTCCGGCTATTCGGTTCTCATTCAGCCGGTATAATACCCGTAAGGAGGTAGATTACTGCATCAGCAAGGTGAAAGAGCTGTTTTTAGTAAAAGTCTGATCGCCGGTTCAATTGTTTTTCTTACCTTGGATCTCAAATCCCTGATCCATGTTCAAACGAATTCTGTTGCTGTGCTGCATGCTGTACTGCCTGCAAACACAACTCCCGGCACAGACCAACTTCAATGTGCAATTCCGGTCGCAATTGTCGTATGGAACCAATGTGGATCTGGCCAATATCTGGGGGTATGTGGATTCGCTCGGTAATGAATATGCGCTGGTGGGTACGCAAACAGGATTGTCGATTGTCGATGTAACCAATCCGGTCAATCCGGTTCAGAAGTTTTTTATTGCCGGAACCAATTCCTTCTGGCGTGAAGTACAGGTATGGGGGAAATATGCGTATGTTACCACCGAAGGCTGTTGCAACGGGTTACAGATTGTGAATCTTTCCGGTTTGCCGGCTTCTGTTTCTTCAAAATACTGGACAGGTTCCGGGTCAGTAGCGGGACAGGTAACACGGATTCATACCGTACATATCTCGAACGGTTATGCATTTTTAAATGGATCGCAGATTTTCGGTGGTGCAGCATTGATTGTATCGCTGGCCGATCCCTGGAATCCCGTTTATGTAGGAAATACCCAGATGAGTCTGAGCGGTACCAGTCGCTACGTGCACGATTGCTATGTGAAGAACGATACCTTGTATGGTGCGCATATCTATGGCGGATTTTTCTCCATCATCAACATCACCAACAAAACGAGTCCTGTTCTGATCGCTACACAAACCACACCATCCAATTTCACGCACAATGCCTGGATGGCGGATAATGGTTCCCGTGTTTTGTTTACAACCGATGAAGTAAGTAATTCCTATCTGGCCAGTTATAACGTAAGCAACCCTTCGAATATCGTTGCGCTTGACCGACTGCAGGGAACACCCGGAAGCGGATCGATCATTCATAATACGTATATCCGCAACAGTTATGCGATTAACTCCTATTATAAAGATGGATTGACGATCGTAGATGTCAGCCGTCCTGAAAATATGATCACCGTTGGACGATACGATACTTATACACAAGGTTCCGGAAACGGTTTTAACGGAGCCTGGGGTGTTTATCCATATCTGCCATCAGGGAATATACTTGTGTCTGATATTGATAACGGCCTTTTTGTATTAACGCCAACCTATATCAGGGCTTGTTATCTCGAGGGAAATATTACTGATGCCTGCTCACATTTACCGGTGAATAATGTGAACGTAGTTATTACCGGCGGAACACATCATGCCGAATTGTCTAAACTGGATGGTACTTATAAAACCGGAACTGCCGGTGCCGGCACCTATACGGTTTCATTTTCTAAAACGGGTTATACCACAAAGGTATTCAGTAATGTAAGTCTTCAGAATGGGGTGCTGACACCATTAAATGTGGAATTAAGTCCGGTGAATGCAGTAACAATTTCCAGCAGTGTCGTTACACCAGCATTATGTTACGGACAATCTTCCGGTGCGATTGATTTATCGATAACGGGCGGTGCGAACCCAGTGAACTATGCATGGTCAAATGGCAGCAGTTCACAGGATCTTTCGTCTGTTATTCCCGGCGTTTATTCAGTGACGGTAACTGATGGTGCCGGTTGCAGCGTTGAGGCCACCTATACTATTTCAGAGCCACCAGCAATTCTGATTGGGCAAGGTTATATTTCTCCTTCTTGTGCCGGATCTGGTGATGGGGTGGTGTATGCACTGATCAGCGGAGGTACACCACCGTATTCAAAAACATGGTCGTCATCGCTGATGAACAGGTCTCAGAACCCGGGAGAAAGTTTAGTCCATGGGGCAGAAAATTCCCTTGCAACGTCTGCTATTGACAGCAGTGGAGTTAGTCAGCTTTATCAGGGCGTCTATACGATTACGGTGACAGATGCGAATGGCTGTATACAGACTGCAGCAATAAATCTGCCTGATCCGGTGAATCCGTGTTCTGTAACGGTCAATCTGAAATTGTTTATAGAAGGTTTTTACACTGGCGGACAGGAAATGCATGCCGTAATTGACGGGGTGAATTTTCCCACACAGGCTGATTCCGTAACCATTTGCCTGGCTGATTCCTCAGCACCGTATTCCATTATTCATACTGTTACCGGAATCGTGTCGGTAACCGGAGATGTTACCGTGACGTTTCCTTCAGCTGCCTGGAATCATCACTGGTATATCGTGATCCGGCACAGGAATAGTATAGAAACCTGGAGCAAATCTCCGGTAATATTCAGTTCAGGATATTGTTTTAGTGATTTTGCAACCGGAAGTTCTGCTCTCAATTTGCAGCATCTGCAACCAGCCATAAGAGATTGAACAAAGAATTGAGCGTGCTCAGCCCGACCTTTTTTACCCGGAAGAGTGTACTGATGTCAATGGCTATTGTAAGTCTTCCTTTGGAAGATCTTTGAGTTTGCGCGCAGGAACCCCACCTACCAAAGTATAAGGCGCGACATCTTCTGTCACCACTGCACCGGATGCTACAACGCTGCATTTGCCAATGGTGATGTTCGGTAATACAGTAACGTTAGCCCCCAGCCAGGCATCATTCTCTATAGTAATTGTGCCTCGAACAGGAGGGAAGATTTTAATCAGCTTCGAGTTGTTTGGGTCAGAGGCCAGCACCAGCATCACACGTGGACCGATCGATACCCGGTCACCTAACTTCAGGTGACAGGAATTGTCGGAATTCATCATCGCCAATCCAAGTTCAGACGCTATATAAACATCAGCGCCGATTTCAAAACCCATGCTTCGCAAAGCCATGCTGCGTACCTTCTGATGTGGAAAAGAGGACGCCATCCTGCGCAGGAGTTTCATCCTCAGTTTGCCGAAGAATCCGTAACGTTTTATAGCAGCAGCGGCCGTCATTATTTATCTTTTCAGATACTTGTAAAGTTTTAATCCGGTCTCGCCGAATTTCATCAGCAAGGGATTGTATACTTTCTCAAATCTACCGAACTCAACCAATGTCCCCCCAAATTTCGACTTAAATTCCCTCACTCCATAATCCTGATCGGGTTTTCCCGCACCCAGGAAATCGAAAAAGCTGAAATTGTGTTCAGCCGCATAGGCAATCGCTGCCCAGGTGGCGAGAATACTCGGGTATTGGTCCTTGTATTCTTTGTCGAGGCCGGCAATGTACCATTCGTAAATCGCTTTTCCGGGCATCATCGGACTCATGATTCCGCCGATAATGCTGCCTTCGTGTTTAATCAACAGGAAATGTCCGAAACCTCTCGTTGTGATTTCACGGAAGAAGTAATCGAAGAAAATTTTTGGTGGCAGCGGCTTGTGGACTTTCTCCCGATACATCTTATGCAATAAAGCATAAAAGTCGTCCACTTCCTGCTGTGTAGTAGCAACAACGATTTCCGCCGTCTGCAATCCTTTTTTTACTTGCCGCGCCTTACTCTTGCTCATCTTCGAAAGCAGTTGCTCCGGCGTGCTGTTATTGGTCGGAACCAGATAGTTCAGGTGTTTAAGCTGCGTGAATTTTCTTTTCTCAAAAGCGGTGGCGATGGAGGTGCAATCAAATATATTTCTGAATTGCGTGTAGATGGCTTTGCCTTTTATCGTTTCATCGTAGTGCTGAAGAATTTGGTCGGCTGTTTCCACCATATTCACCAGTGGGCCACCCCAAACGATCGCGCGTGCAGTGAGAAATCCATACACGGCATTTTCCTTCTGAATAACGCTTAGCAGGATGCCGGTAACTTTTCCGTTTTCAATAGCTCCCACCACCACCGGTGTATAGCCCGGGACGATACTGAAAAGATCGTAGGCTTGTGGCAACTGGAAGAAATTTCCGTCGGGATGAACGCGAACAAATTCTTCCCAGCCCGCTTTGATCAGCAGTTGCGCATCGGAAGTTATGTTCACGGTGGTGGCCATATCAATCCATGTGCGGACTCTGCACGTAGAAGTTTTTCTTGATGAAGTTTTTAATATTCTGAAGTATCAGCTCCTTGATCCAGGGGCGGAGGTCGTTATGCCAGCGTTGCGGATGCGTGGTGAGCATAATCTTCGAAGGAAGCTTTCCGGCTTTCAGATTTTTCAGGATATCATCGGTGCTGCGAAAGCGGAAACTGCGCTGAAATGAATTCTTTACTTTGTCCCTTACACTGACCAGGTTTCCATCCCAGCGGCGACCGGTATCTGTGATATATAAGGTGGAATTGAAATCCGTGTCGAAGTACGGCTCTGCGATAATATCGTAATCCTTGTATTTAATTTCTTTCCAGATCATGCGGTTGTCCCAGATTGACGTTGGACTACCGTGCATGCAGATCGTTTTAACAGGATAATAGGTGCGGAAATATGCGAGGTTTTTTTCAAAGAGTCGAATCGCCTTCCTGAAATTTCCGTTTGCCAGGGAGAGATCTTCGTAGTGAAAGCCGATTTCATGTCCAAGGGCAGCGATAGCACGGATCACGTCGGGAACATTACTCTCTTCCACAATGCGGAAGTAGTAAGTGCTTCGTGCACCGGCTTCTTTTTCAATCTCTGCTTTCTTCAGACTCTGCAAAGGCAAATCATCAACATCGTGACGGAGGATCACATATTTCTCAGGTACATTTCCTCCGAAGATATCTTCATATGCCATCAGTGCATAGCCCTGCTGCCGGAAGGCATCCAGTAATTCGTGATATTTCCTGAGCGTGAAATCGCGGGCCATTTATTTGAAGGAGTTGATGAAGTCAGGCTGCGTTGTTACTTTATCAGCACTGGATGGATAATTTTCGAGGAACCAGATAAAGAAAGCGGTAGGGTTCATTGTAGCACTCAACATGGCTGTTCTCTTTTTCTGCCAGTCAGTTTTGAGGTCAGCATTTGCGGCAAGTTCTTTTACAGTAGCGATTAACCGGTCGGGTGCGGAAGTTGGAATACCAAACGTCAGCCCATATTTATGTTCCAGTTCTTCGAGATAGCCGAGCTTGCCAACGAAGTCGTTGAAACGCACCGAAGGTGTGCCCAACACAGCAGCTTCGGCTGTCATGGTCTGACTGTCGCCGATGTACAGGTCAGCGTAGTAGAGGATGTCGAGAATGTCAGAGGCTTTTACTTTGACTCTGTATTTTTCCAGTTCCGCAGGGAGTTCGCGTTCAGAGCTGAGATGGATGTTGCCGTATGGCTCCAGCGTTTTGGCCAGTTCGATGGCTAGTTTATCAGTGATACCGGTCACGTTTTCGTCATGCCATGCCGTTAGTTTTGCGAAGCGGATGAAGAAATTCTTTTTCCCTGCTTCAAACAAGCCTTTGATTTTAGATGGGTCCGGCTGAAAGAACGCAGGATGCAGGTAGGCCAGCTCCTGGTTGGCATTGTATTTAATCGTTTTCGGATGTCCGTCCCATTGTGCTGCACTGCAGGAAACCGGACAAAGCTGATGATTCAGGAAGGGTACAAATAGTTTACTATAAACAGGGAAAATATAAAGGTCATCTTCAAAAACAGAGATGGATTTTATTCCGAGTAATTTTCCGAATGGAGCAAATTCCGCACTGGTGGAAATGTAGAGGTCGGGTTTGAAGCGGCGAGCTACTTTCCAGTGTTCCCAGGTTCGTTGCAGGAAGGATAGAGCGATGCCTGCTCTTGAATCTTTGCGTTCTTTCTCGGCAATATTGATAAACGGAATACCACTTTCTTCCAGCAGTTTTCTGAGTACATCCTTCGTCTTTATCGTTACCATTACTTCATGTCCATGCTCTTTCAAAGCACGCATCGTGTGCTTGAAGAGATGAAAGTGAGCCGGATGGGCCAGGTAGAAGAGGTAACGCATTTTAATTCAGGTGGAGATAGAGTTCGCTTAGTCCGGCCAGCATCCAGGCATCCGACCAGCGCATAAAATCAGTTTTTTCAGTATGTGATTTATATTTTCTGAAGTAGAAGTGACCGGATTCATCCTGCATATGCCGGTGCATCCAGTGTGCTACTTTAATGGCTTCGTTTGTTTTGTGAAAACGGACCAGCGTCAATAGGGTTTGTCCGGCAGCTGTACAGTCAACCGGATAGGCTACTTTATCATAAAATTTCGGCAGGCCTTCGTCGGTAATGAAATTGGCCGTGTAGTAGGAGAGTCCTTTGTTCAGCCCAGAGGTAAACATGTTATCTCCGCTGAGCGTGATATAGGTGTCCAGGCAATCCAGGATATAACCGGTATGATAATTATCGACCCATTTTCCGGTTTCGCGTTGCGAATAAATCCAGGCGCCATCTGCATTTTGATGTTTCATCACCCACTTCACAGCTTGTGCAGCGGTACTAATGTATTCCTGGTTGCCGGAGATGGCGTAAGCCTGACTTAACAGACGCACACCTTTCATGCTGGCATTGAAAACCATCTCCAGGTCGAATGGCGAGTAGGAGAAACAGAAACTGCCATCACTTTCCTGATGACGGTTCAGGTCTTTCATTACGAAATCTGCCGCGCTGACTACATGTTTCCCTGATTCGACTGACTGCATTGCCCGATGCGCTTCAAATAAGCCATTCGCGATGATACCGGTAGCCACCACGGTAGGCTGATAAGCAGGAATGGTAGCATATCGGGCTTCCCACGGAAAATCATAACCCCAGCAGGAGCCGTGAAAGCCGTTTGCCCGAAGTGTTGTAAGTTTTGATATCAGTGATTCCGCCTGTTGCCGGTATTCATTCTTGGCTGTCGATTTGTAAAGTGCGGCATACGCCTGAACGGCGAGTCCGAGCGTTACAGGATTGAGATTTTTTCGGATGCCTAAGAATGGGCGCAGATTTATTCGCGAGCGCTTAACGACCTGCTGACTGTAAAATCTTAATTTATGATGCGAAGCAAGCAGCGGCAGTTTGAATAACGGTGAGGTCAGCCCGTCGTATGGATCGTAGCCTTTAAACTCCTCCCGTTCCATATGGCGCAGCAGGAGAAACAACGATTGACGGATCTGCTCATCAGCTGCCATAATTACGCGTTGTTTGACGGTGCTCCGGTTATGATCGACTCGATTGCTTTAAAAGTGTAGTCGGTGGTGTTGTAGATTTCATCAAACGGAATGGGACATGGAGTACCATCGTTGACGGATCGGATGAATGCATCTACTTCGGCTTTATGTCCTTTGTCCATCACACTTTTTTCTTTTCGTGTGCCCTTTGGTCCCATCAGCCGGAGTTCTTTGAAGTCTTCAATGATTCCGACAAGTCCGCCGTTAAACACTTCAATGTATTCTTTCGGCAAATCCTTATTGCCATTCGAGAAGTAGGCGATAGAGGCGATACTGCCATTTTCCATTTTCATGGAGATGGTGATGGTATCGGAAAGTCCTGAAGGATCTTTCATCGCATAGGCAGAGATCGCATTGATTTTACTGCCGGCAATGAAGCTGCAATAATCAATGAAGTGACAAACTTCACCGATGATGCGCCCCCCGCCGGTTTTCGGATCGTGGATCCAATGTTCTTTTGGTACAATACCAGCGTTGATACGGTAGATAACGGATACAGGCAAAGTACTATTGAGTTGTTTTTTCAACTGCAGTGTGAGCGGAGCAAACCGGCGGTTGTATCCTACCATCAGCCGCACAGGATGTTCTTTCCAGGCCGCAGCAATCTCTTCCAGTTCGTGCGGGTAGAGGCAGAGCGGTTTCTCAGTGAAAACATTTTTTCCTTGTTCAACAGCGGCTTTTACATAGCGCGCATGTGAGTCGTGCCGGGTAGCAATGAAAACGGTGTTTATGTTTTTATCTGCAATAACTTCATCTGCATTTCCCGTGCATTGTGCGAAACCGAATTTGTCGGCTACATTGCGGGCATTGTTGGGCCGTGCGGTGGCGATGTTAACGAGTGTGGCTTTTCCTTTCAGTGCGGGTAACAGAAAATTCTGTCCGAATGATCCGGCACCGATCATGCCAACTTTGGCGTCACTGGCAGCCGTGATTCCAGTGTTTAGAGTGACCCTCGATTGAAGGGTTTTCTTCAGATCGTATTCGAGCACAATTCCGGCAAAGGGTTCTGTGCGCGCAAGGATCAGGTCGTAGGCTTTCTTCGCATCCTGAAACGGAAATGTATGTGTGACGAGTGGGCGAATGTTTATTCTTCCCGCAGCCATAAGATCTGCAAAGGCCTGCATGTTGCGGTTTTCGGTCCACCGCACATAGGCAAACGGGTAGTCGATGCCCTGTTCTTCGTATTCGCTGTCATAACGGCCGGGGCCATACGAACACGACATGCGGAGATCAAGTTCTTTATTGTAGAAGTTCTTTCGCTGGAAGCCAGTTGGCACGGCTCCGACAATGATCACTTTTCCTTTTTTGCGGCATAATGATCCGGCCAGGTCGATCGGGTCGGTGGAAGTAGTGGCAGCAGTGATGATGACGGCATCTGTTCCGTGTCCATCGGTGAGTTGCGCGATGGCCTGTTCCAGTTGTTCGTTGTTACGGTTAAAAGTGTGATCGCAAGAATATTTCAATGCCTGATCAACTTGTCGCTGATCAATATCGATACCGGTAACGGTCACTCCGGAGGCACGCAGGAGTTGCGATGTGATCTGGCCGAGTAAACCCAGACCAATAACCACACAGTTTTCTCCCAGTTTCAGATCAGCCTGACGAACACCCTGCATGGCGATAGCGCCCAATGTTGTAAAAGCGGCTTCCGGCATGTTAACCTGATCTTTCAGCTTTACACAAAGGTTTACGGGGATCACTACCACCTCTGCATGAACAGCAGTGGCACCTCCGCAAGCCACACGATCGCCGATCCGGAAATCTTTTACATCTTCAGAAACAGCAATGACCTCGCCGGCGCATGAGTAACCTAAAGCACTCGGAGCGTCCAGTTTATTCATCACCAGGCGATAGGTTTCCATCAGTCCCAGCGTTTTGGCGGTCTGGATTACTTTTTTGACTTCTTCCTTGCGGGCTCTGGCTTTTCCGATATAACCCAGGCGGGCATCTTTCACCGTTTTTCCTTCTGTACCGGCACTGATCAGCGAATAGTGATTTCTGACCAATACCTGTCCCGGTCCCAAAGCAGGGAAGGGCACCTCCAGCAATTGCATGTGGCCGTCTTTCAGGTTTTGTGTCAGTTGTTCCATTTCTTACTGCTGTTTCAGCCATCGGCAGAATTCCGCCAGTCCGGCCTGTAAGGTAACCTCTGGCTTATAGCCGATCAGGTCGCCTGCTTTTCGGATATCCGCAAACGTTACCGGCACATCACCCGGTTGTTCGGGAAGCTGGTTGATGATCGCTTTTTTGCCCAGGGCTTTTTCAATTCCCGAAATTAAGTCAGATAACTTTACGGGACTATTATTTCCGAGATTCATGATCTCGTATTTGCTACCTTCAAAGTGGAGTGCCTTCCGTATGCCCTGCACAATATCGGCCACATTGGTATAATCCCGCAGCGTACTGCCATCACCGTACATCGTAATGGGCTGATCATTGAGTATCATTTTGGCAAATTTATGGATGGCAAGATCCGGGCGCTGGCGCGGACCATATACGGTAAATAACCGCAAGGCGATGAAGCGGATATCGTATAGATGCGCGTAGGTATAACCTGCGAGTTCTGCCGATACCTTACTCGACGCATAGGGTGAAATCGGTAACAGAACAGGATCCGACTCACTCCAGGGTGTCTTCGGGTTTACGCCGTACACACTGCTCGACGAGCAGAAAACAAACTGGCGGATATTTTTTCTCCTGGCCAGCTCGAGCAACTGCAGCGTGCCTTTTACATTTACATCTTCATAACCAATCGGATCCTTGATGCTCGGCAACACCCCAGCTTTCGCGGCGAGATGGATAATAGCGTCGTAGGTATCTTCTAATTGATCTTCAAACTCAGGAATGGAACGGATATCACCTTTGATAAAACGGACATTCGGCTGCTGAATGAGCCAGAAAATATTTTTTTCCTTGATAGTATGATGATAAAACGGGTCAAAATTATCGATGACCGTAAGGCTGTGTCCGCCATCTCTCACCAGAGACTCTGACAGATGACTACCAATAAATCCGGCTCCTCCGGTCACTAATATGCGCATAGTTCTTTCTCATTTACCGGGCGGCTGTTTCGCGGAACACCTGCGCCAGTCGCTCGATCATTATATCCTGGGTAAATCCCTGCTCGTACATCGCTCTGCTCTTTTTACCCATCTCTTTCCTGAGTTCAGGTTGCTCCAAGAGCACTCTGATCTTCTCTGCAACGGCTTTCGCACTTTTCTTCTCTACCAGAAAACCGTTTACATTTTCTTTCACCGACTCGCTGATAGCGGCGTGATCGGTTGTAATGACAGGGAGTCCCGCGGCCATTGCTTCCACAATTACCCAGGGATGCCCTTCATTGGGATAATACGTCGGAAACACGAAAATATCACTGCTGGCCAGCAATTCAAATTTCGCATCTCCATTCACCGCACCGGCCATCTGAATGGGCAGTTCAGGGTGTCCTTCCTTAAACTCCAAAAATGCTTTCCGGGTTTCATCATCCCGCCAGGCTCCGGCAAATACGAATTCCACGTTTTGGGAGATATCTTTCAGATATTCAGTGGCATACAGGGTTTCAAGAACACCTTTGGTGCCGATGAAATTTCCCAGATACAGCACACGAATTTTTTCATCTTTCCGGGCAACAGCAGGAATGGTATAGTTCCCGCCGTTGGGAATTACATAGATGTGTTTATCTGGAATCAGCCAGTTGAACAGGTCACGGAGGTTATTGCCGAGCACCACCTGTGCATCGACTTTTGAATGTACTTTGCGCACCAGCCAGCGAGCCCAGCCGGGAGCCACATTGTACCATTTCAGGAAATTTCCACCGCGGAGATGAGAGATAACTTTACGTCCATACAACTTGGCGAGGATGATAAAAATTGCGTCGCGGGTATAACCAACGGTGGTTTGTCCGGCAGGGATGTACATCATTGCATCCTTGTGTTTGCGAAGATTTTTCCAGAGGTCGTAGTATTGTTTAAAGGCGAGATAAAAGTTGCCAAAGTCGATTTTCCCGAGCGTACTGATATCGCGGTGATCGGAGAGGTCGATATGAATGAGGTTGAACTCGTCTTTTAATTTTGAGTTGAGAATGATCTGGCAGGCCACCGCCGGACCAATATAAGGAGGGGGTAATTTACCGAGGAATAATATCGTTGGTTTCGGCATATCAGAATTGTTTTTCCTTGGGCAATACTGCGTAAGCATATACACAATACAGCAGATACAGATATGGAGCGTAGAGGGTCGGCATGGTGGTGAGCGAATACAGGATCACCGTGAAGACCGAACACAGTACGAGGAATTTATCGGCCAGGTTTCGCATGGCGAAGCCCTTCACCACCATAGATATCAGGAACAGTACATAGAACGTGACGCCAATGATGCCGGACAGAAACAGGTTTCTGACGTAGTCACTGTGCATACCAAGTCCCATCATAACAAAGGCATCTTTGAAACCTGAAAACGAAACACCCACCATCTGATTCAGAACCGGCATTTGTTCCCATACTTCAAAATACTTTTCCCACCTTGTCATGCGTCCGTTCCCCAGTGTTTCAATGTCTTTTTCTCCTTCAACTACATTGATTTCTTTTTCTACCAGCGGCTGTAGCATTTCATGGTAGATGTCTTCAGCGAAGAAAGGAATGAAGATGGTTGAAAAAGCCATCACGAAAAATACACCTTTGAAGTTTCGAAGATTAAAGAACATCAGCATGATCACCACCATGATGAAATTTCCCCAGGTTGCAACGTGTTTGATGGCGTTCATCACCAGCAATCCGTACACGATGGCTCCTAATACCCAAAACGGACTGATCGATTTCAGATAAAACCATTTGTTCCGCATGACCAGATGAGCCTTATCGCGGAAGTGAGCTACGGAAGAGTTTTTAGAGATGAAATAGTAGAAAATAATCATCAGCGATCCGATACAATAAATCGCATAGTTCATCACATCTCCATAACCACCGCGCAACCGATAACCGAATCCACGTCCTTTCATGTATTCAATGGCGATCGGATTAAACAGATACTCGTACATCAGCATAACAAACGGAAATGCTGAAGCGATAAGGAAGGTAGTGCAGATGCCCAGTAAGTCAGTTTTGTTTTCTATAAACCGCCGGCAGTAGGCAAACAGTAATAAAGGGATGGTGTATTTGATAGCATCTCCCAACGCAACAACGCTGAGGTGAATTGAATACATCCAGATACAATTCAGGATAACGAAAATTCCCCATATCCAGAATGGAATGTCAATGTTGGACCGGACAGCGGGTTTGAGTGTTTTGCTGGTGAGACTGAAAAAAATCAATACCGGCGTTAAGAAGCCGATGATGTACAATGGCGAAGTCAGCACCGACACCTCTTTCAACTCGTAAAAGTTATCGGTGATCGGGCGCGCAAGAATGAGTATGACGAACCAGCGTTTGGATCCCGGAAGGGACTTATACCATGCCAGCCACTCTTTTAAGTTCATCCTTTTTTGCCTTCAGACATTCGTATGGCTTCAATGAAGCCCGCAGCACTTATTTCGAGACTCGCTTTCGCGAGCAGTATTTTTCGTCCTTCTTCACCCATCGCTGAACACTTTTCAGGGTCGTTCAGTAAACGGTGAAGCAGTTCGGTTATTTTTTCAGTATCGTTGAAGTCCACCGCATAACCGTTAACGCCTTCCTGAATCAGATCCGTTGTGGCGCCCGCGTTTACCGACGACAGGACCGGTAAGGCCGCTGCCATCGCTTCGTTGAGGGTGAGTCCCCATACATCGAAGTCGGTTTGAAACAAAAATACATTGCTTTTCGCCAAAAAAGCCGGCAAAGCCGATTTCTGGTGAAAACCGTGGAATTTTACGAATTCTCCCAGTTTTTGTTCGGCAACCAGACTTTCAAGTTCTGTACGGCTTTCGCCATCACCTACAATGTCGAGAATGAAGTCGTTGCGGGTCTTCCCGAGCGATTTTACTACTTCGATGAGCTTGCCAACATTCTTTCTGCGCACCAGATAACCGATGTAGAGAAGATGGTGTTTTCCGTCGCCATACTGCTTGCCTTCACGGCTGCGAACAGCGTCAGTTTCACGGATAAAGAAAGTTGGATCAGAGGTGTTGATGCCGATGGCCACTTTTTCAGGTGCAGCACCCATCCGGATAAAGTACGCTTTCGCCAGCGATCCATAAGCGATAAATGACGATGCCCGTCGCATCAGCAGTTTACGCATCCAGATCCTGTAGAATTTATCGTTCCGGCCTTTTCTGATGATGGATCCGGCCCAGATGATATAGCGGAAATTGCTGAAGAGCGATTTCAGATAGAAACGAACGGTGGCCGGAGAAAATCCGATGACGATTGTCCGGTAAGGTGCGTAGTCTCTGACTTCTTTCATGAGACCTTTATAACCGAAGAAGGTGCGTTCGGTATTTTCTGCAGAGGTATAAACACCACCGGCCAGAATTTTATATGGAAAGCGCGCTTCGGCCATATCAGTGGTGGAGAGTCGACGCGCATAGCCGGCAGCGCCAAAGATCACCAGCAACTCCATGCCTTGTTCCCGCAGCATGCTGTTCAGTTGATTGAACAACGCGATCCGGTAAGGATTGGGAACATTGGTGACGATGAGAATCTTCTTCATGCGTTACATCCATCGTTTAAACCACGACATGAGGAAATAGATAGTCCACATATCGTTGCTGTTGTCTTTGTTTCCTTCCTGCAACTGCCGGAGTTGTTTTCTCAACGCATGCTCGTTGAAGTAACCGGTGTTCTGACAGAAGTTGTGAAGATTGCTGTCGATGAAGTCACTCATCATATCGCCGGCCCATTCTTTAAGCGGAACACAAAATCCCATCTTTTTGCGGTAGAGGGTATCGTGATCCAGTATTTTCTCGAATGATTTTTTGAGAATGTATTTCGGGATATTGTTTTTTATCTTGAGCGATGGCGGCAGCGATAAGGCCAGTTCGATGAATTCATAGTCGAGGAATGGACTGCGGATTTCAATGCTGTTGGCCATGCCCAGTTTGTCCATCCGGTGTAAATAGCGGGTGGGAATCTGCTGGCGGAATCCAAGAAAACACATCCAGTCGAGGTGGCTGAGCCAGGGATATTGGTGCTGATAGGTATTGAATTCGGCTTTCATCTTTTCGATGACAGAATAGGAATTATAACCTGCCGTGGTTTGCTGCCAGCGGTCACTGAGCAACTTTCGTTTGTACGATTCTTTGAAGGCTTTGGCACCGCCCCAGAAAAATTCTTGTCCTGCTGCAGCGCGATTCAACATCTCTCCACGGGTGTCGTCACTATTACCTGCAATGGCTGCAACGGTCTTGCGGATAAATTCCGGGGATTTCTGGAAGAGATCATAATAGGGATACAGTTTGTTGTACCGCATCCATGCATTGTAACCGGCAAAGAGTTCGTCGCTTCCATCTCCTGAAAGCACAACGATTGTTCCTTCTTCACGGGCCAGTTTCGAGATGAAATAAATCGGAATCGCTGTGGCGTCGCCGATAGGATCATCAAATATTTCTGCTACCTGATCGATGAGTTCAATAAGGTCTTGTTGCCTGACAATTTTTTCGTGATGGTCGGTCGAAAATCTTTTCGCAATTTTTCCTGCTTCAGAAAGCTCGTTGTAGCCGGCTTGTCCTTCAAATCCAATGGTGAAGGTCTTGACTTTGTGCGTGGTCATCGCCGTCATGGCGGCCACTACTGCACTGGAGTCGACACCGCCGCTGAGAAAGGCACCGACGGGCACATCAGCGATCATCCGGTATTGAACGGATTTATTAAAGGCGGAAAGGATCAGCTCTTCCGCATTTTTTTCGGTAATCCCACGCAGGTCTTTGTAGCCGATTTTCCAGTAGTCACCGTGAATGATATTCCCTCTTCTGCTGACTGTCATCCATTCGCCCGGCTGCAGTTTATGAATGCCTTTGAACAGCGTGTTCGGAGCATTCACCTGATTATAGGTGAGGAAATGGTAGAGTTGCTCGTCGTCGGGAATTTTCTCGACGCCTTTTACAGAAAGGAGCGCGCGTAGTTCGGAGGAGAAGATGAACCTACCGCCGTTGACAGTATAGTACAACGGTTTTTTTCCTGCACGATCGCGGGCCAGCAATAACTCTTGTTTGTGTTCATCCCAATATGCGAAGGCAAACATTCCATTGAGGGCCTGAATGGCATTAACACCATCTTTTGAAAGATTGTAAAGTAATACTTCGGTGTCGCTTTCAGAGATAAAAGTATAGTTGCAGATGTTGTTGCGGAGTTCTTTGTAGTTGTAAATTTCTCCGTTGAACACAATGGCTGATCCTTGTGGATTCAGCATTGGCTGATGTCCTGCTGCACTGAGGTCGATGATGCTGAGTCGTTGTTGTCCGAGACAAAGAAATCCTCCCGGATGTTCCCATACACCGTGATCATCGGGTCCGCGGTGACGAATGAGCGCATTCATGGCTTCCACTGTCGGTTTTAACCGGCCGGTGTTGTCATCTGCAAAATTCAGTATGCCGTTAATGCCGCACATGTCAGAGCTGTTGGTAGATGTGTTTGAAGGAAGCAGCCATTTTCGCTATGTCGAATTGCTCAGCAATGGCTTTTCGCTGTGCGGATTTTTTATTGCGTTCGCGTGGATCTGTCAGTGCAATCAGTCGCTGTGCCATTCCTGCTTCTGATGTGCAGATGTTTTCCGGTTCGGCCTGTTCAACGATTTCGATAGGTCCGCCGGCATCGCTGAAGACCAGTGCCGGTGTACCTGCAAACATCGCTTCTGCTACCACCAGACCAAAGGCTTCATTGGCGGAAGGTAATACAAATGCATCGAAGAGGCGGTAGAAACGCTTCACCTGTTCTCTTCTGCCGGCAAAGAGGATATGATCTTCTACCTGTAAGCGACGAGCTTGTTCTTTCAGAGATTGTTCAAGTACACCATCGCCGATCATGATGATTCGAAAGTCCGTTGTCCCTTTCAGCAATGCAGCAACGTTGATGAGCCGGTCGATGCGTTTTACATCTGCCAGTCGCCCGATACAGCCAATAGTGAACTGTTGTTCGCAATAGTTGCGGATATCTTCATCTGCCTCCGCATTAAATTCACGTTCGTCGAGCCGAATGCCGTTGTACACGACCGCCAGCGGTTTTTGAGAAAGCCCATAGCGGGAGATCGCGGTTTGTTTGCTGAAGGCTGAATTAAAGGTAATGGAATCGCAGGTGTTGTTTAAAAATCTGCGCAACAGATAACGGGTTACTTTATCGTTCAGTTGTTGTTTCCTGCCGAAGGCGAAGTTTCCATGTTCTGTATAAACAATTTTTTTTCCGCTCTTTCTTGCTGCATAGGCTGTGGCCGGATGGAAACTATGGAAATGCAGGATATCGTATTTTTCGAAAAGCTGGCGGGTCGCCTTGATTTTTCCGGGATTAAAATCCATACCGTTTTTAAACGGTCCTTTATGCATGGTTCCTGTTTGTGTAAACTCGTACGCTAAGGTGCCGTTGGGTTGTCCCGCAAATACATCAACGGAAAGAGTAGGGTCTTTTTGTTGTTCTTTCCAGAGTTCAATCACCAGCCGTTCGATGCCGCCGGTATTGGTTGACCAGATGATATGCAGCACTTTTTGTTTCATCTGTTGACTTTACGAACGTGTGAAATAAATCCGATGGGTCCGTACGAAAATTTGCTGTACAAATGTTTAAAACCGGGAAGTTTCATCGTCAGCAGGTACATGATCTGCGGAAGAGTCGTGAAAATAAACATCAGCGGATTGTAAATACTGTAGATCGCACGGATGCCGGTCTTCTTCGCAATGACATTGAAGAATTTTAACCAGGGTTTAATCCACAGCGTCACGGTCGCAGCGAAAACATCTCCCACAGGTTGGATATTGATGATTTCAAATCCTGATTTTTTCAGGAGATAGTCAAGACCATAACAGGTGAACCGGTAATGATCGTATTCGCCATCTACAATCGGTGTTACAAAGGGTGTGGTTAGAATCAGTTCTCCGCCCGGTTTGAGGATACGGTGTATTTCATTCAGCATCATTGTAGGCTCTGCAATGTCGTGCATCACTTCTGTGCAGAGTACGGTGTCGATGGTGTTATCGTCGAGTGGAATATCTGTCGCGAGACAATAAATATCAATTTCTGATTTCGGGAAATGCGACGACGGGTGTTCAGCTCCGATCGTTTTTTTGAATGCATGCTGATACAGCGCCCGGTAGGGACGTGGTCCGCAGCCAAGATCAAGCAAGGTGTCTTTTTGTTGACCTGAATTAAAATAGGACGCCAGAAATCTGTATCGCAGAGTCTGTTCAATAATGGCGCCCGGATTGCGGAATTGCATTCGTCAGAGGATTTTAGAAGTGACCGCAGTGGTCATGGTCATAAAGTTAGGTAAATAATGCCGGTTGTGACTTTTCATTTCCCGGAGGAACAGAAAACGGTCGCGCAGTATCGGATGCGAGGGTTCACTGGTGATCGAAGCGGTAATATTGAATTTGTTGAATTTGTTAAGGAGTTTGAAGTATTTCTTTTCTTTCAGCAGACCGATATCCGGAATAAAAAGACCTGTTCTGCGATAAGCCAGACCCTGTGCGCTGGTGAGCCGGATGTTTTTTGCAATCGCAAAGTCGGGTCCGCCCGGCAGATACAGCGCATGCTGGCTGAATATCTCCTGGCAGAGTTGATTGTATGCTTTGTTGAAACGTGGAATCCAGTGCTCGAAGAAGGTATTGTCAACGGGGGCTTCAAACCAATGCAGCGATTTTTCCCGAAGTTCTTTTACCAGCGGATGAATAGGGGAGTCGTTTATGCCTATAAACTCCAGATCCATGATCAGGCCCTTGGTGTGTTGGAGCAAGGCGCGAAGTTTAAAGATACGATACTCGGTTTGCACGGCCATGTCGATATAATGCGCCAGCAGAAATTCAAGTCCGGTCTGCATTTTCACCGCATGGTCTTCTTCGGTGCTGCGAACCGGAATTTCTCCTTCCGGTGCCTGACCTTTCAGGAGTACAGGTTCACTCCAGATGGTGTATTTCATGTTCGGATAGAACTGATCTTCGCGGATGGCCATGATGCCATGGGTAAACAAACGGCTATGCCTGTCCGAAAGATTTTCAAATCCGTTGAGTGTGCACTTTGCTTCTTTTTCAAATACTACCAGAATGTCGAGGTCGGAAATACCGGGAATCGTGATGTTCCCAAAGCGATAGACGGCCTTTACGCCCGGCTGCTGTATGAGCTGGCTGCTGATGATCTCCAGCGCTTCTTCATACCAGTCGCGTTCGCAGTAGACAGGTCGTTCAATGTAGCGGAACATGTTTCAGTTGGTTGAACCCTATTTTACGAAGAGGCGAAAGAAAGGTTGTAGGGTGAATTTTTTGCGTTTACCATCGATGAGCGTCTTGTTTCCCATCCCACTCAGGGTGTGTATGCCTTCTTTGTAGGGTCCGGTGAAATTTTCAGGTTCAAGCCGGTGGTAGAGTTGCTCTTTGAAGGTGGTGGTGGTGAGTTCGGTGATTTCCATTAGCAAGAGTGCTGAGCCGTATCCTCTGCTGCTGTCCTGCGCCGGACGTATCAGCTTTTCTCCCGACAGAAAGGGCGTTCCACCGGGACGGGCACTGCAGATATCGGTCTTCACCGGATTTCCTGGATGGGGAATCCAAGGTCCCCGGGGTGAGGCCGCATGGTAGATGTATAATCTCAGATCGGCGCCCTGATGATCTTTCTTTGTACAGAATAACCACCATTGATTCCGGTATTCGAAGATGGTCGGATCCACCAGCTGTTCTCCTTTCAGTAGTTCGAAGGCAGGCCGTGGTTCGCCCGTTCCCAGCTCGTAAGCGGTGGTTGTTGTTGCTCCAGCTGATTCCGGTATCAATAGTAATTTCCCCTCGTAGTGCACCAGAAACGGGTAGCTCAGGTGAAAGTTGGGGCGTAAAAACTCCTGTTCGCCGTTGTTGTCGATTTTTTTCAGATAGCCTGTTTGTGTTGCAGCATCGTAGTATTCAAAGAGAATCGTAGTGGATGCTCCGTCTGTATAGCCGAAAGGATCGGCTTTGAAGTCATCGCCCGGAGCTTCCGGCAGCCAGTTTACCTTCACCGGACCTTTTTGCATGGCAATCTCCTGAATGGGTAAGTCGATAATGCCGATGTTCCACTTGTATGAGAAGAACAGCTGGTTGATCAGGTGTCGTAGTTTCAATTCAGGCCTGAAACCGGATTTCTTTTTGATCTCCGGTAATGGCTGTAAAGCGGGCTGGCGCTGGTTGGACAGCAGGTCAAGTGACTGCAGGAGCAGTAGTGCGGTCTCTCTGGCGATCAGTGTCGCGGTTTTTTTTATCGAGTAGGACAAGGCTCTGAAACGGCCGGTTGCCATCGTTACCGGTTCTTCTATGGAACGAAATAAAATACTGATCGTAAAAGCAGGATTGATCAGCAGTTGATCGGGAATCGTATTCGTGTTGAATACCTGCTCCAGTGCATCCTGCTGAACAAGTAACAACGGATGCCGGGAATGTAAAGATGGAGCGTTCTCATACAGATGAATCAGTACACCATCCGTATGAAGACCCTTGTAGCCTTCGGCGGGGACAGGTTCGCCGTCCGCGAGCTTATAGAACTCCGGTTTCCAGCCGGATAATTCCTGTAAAGAGGCGGCCACCGCTTTCTCGAAAGGATCGGGAATATCATTGCGGAGGAGGAGGCCTTTCATCTTCATCGGATACCTGTTACGCAAAACTAATCGAACTTCCTACACACTCTCCGCCCCGGATTAATATCTTTGAGCATTCAAATGTCAACATCGTCATTCCTGACTAAACTATCTCTCTGGAGCCGGATCAAAACCCGCTCTCTGGGCTGGCTGTTGATGAAGGAGCCGCAGCCGAAGCAATGGTGTTTTATTGTCGGTTGCTATAATTCGGGTACCACCTTGTTGAATCAGTTGCTGGGACTTCATCCGGAAATTGGTACGATGCCCAATGAAGGGCAATTTTATACCGATCAGTTGGTGCGCGGTGCGCATGTGGGTTTGCGCCGGCTCTGGGCCCTGAAACCGGAGTTGTTTCGTCTCGACGAGAATACGGTAACGACCATCGACAGTCATAAACTGAAACGAGAGTGGGCGTATTTTTACAATGATGTCAGTCGACCTGTCCTGATGGAAAAAACAATCGCCAATGCGGCGCGTACCAGATGGTTTCAGAAGCATTTCAGTCCGGCTTCGTTTATCGTGCTGGTGCGTGATCCGTATGCAGTGGCCGAGGGTATCCGCCGCAAAGAAAAACACTCTCTCGAAGACGCTATTACACAGTGGAAAGTGTCGTATCAGCAGATTTTTGATGACCTGGGATTTCTTGAGAGAAAACTGGTGCTGACGTATGAAGAACTGACGGCAAATCCGCGGGAGACACTGAATAAAATCACATCCTTTCTCGGTATTTCACCTTTTGAAATGGATATGGCAGGAAAGGAATTTACAGTGCATCGTGTAAAATCGGAGATCAGTAATAAGAACGGCGAATCGTATAAAAAACTAACAGAAGAGGATTACCGTATAATTAACAATATAGCCGGGGAATGGATAAACAAATTGGGCTATGAGGAGCGCTTTTTATGATCGCTGAGGATCTTGTCCATCTCGTCAATCAGCTCTTTGATTTTTATGCTGAGTTCTTTTTCCAGTCGATTGGATAGCTCAGGTTGAACCGGCGATTTTTTTCGATGTCCGGTGAAATATTTATCCCAGTTACTTCTGATTTCGCTGATTGCGTTGATGACGGCTTGTTGCGCTGACGGGAGATAAGATTTAATACGCTCAAAGCTCTCGGCCTTCCACACGGGTTTATTTTCCAATGCCTGCAGAAAGGCTGCCGGTAACAAAAGACATTCGCTCACCAGCAGTTTTGCATAGTAGTAATTCTGAAAAGTGGATGTGTTTCCGAGCCGGCGTTCGATGCCGGTACAGAGGTTTTCATAGAGTGCCTGATAGTCCTGATGCGCCGGATCAATCACCAGCGAGAACCTGAAATTACCGGATGGATAAATGAGCTTACCTTTTTCCAGGAGAATTGAAGGTAATTCAGCATCGGGGTATCGTTTGAATTCCTGTTTGAACAGAATCGACCAGCCGTGGTGTTGCAGTGGATCCTGCTTTTTCATCAAATGCGCAGATTCATGAACAATCGTGTGCAGATCGTCGAGTTTTCGTTTGCTGGTGATGGCTTCTCTGTCAATGACGAGAATGCCGTCGAAGTCGCTGAACGCGTTTTCTTCTCCGGTGGCAATACTGCCTTGAACAATAGCTGCTATAATAGCAGGATGCTTAAACTCTTCGAGGAATTTTCGGATCCTCAATGCGGTCGCGTTATTGCCTTCATAGGCAGCTACCGTAAAGTTTTTTATCGGACCTTCGTGATGCTGATGAAACCCTTTATGGCTGATTCTTTTCCAGACTTTCCGGGTCCTTAAAAATTTCCCAAGCGCAGGAAACAGCGAGGAGATCGCTTTGTCGTTTCTGTCGATATAACGACGCTCCAGAAATTGTTTCAGCAGTTGACTCATAGTAGATCCTGTAAGAAGACCAGTAGCCGGTGTGCTTGTTTGCGGAACGTGATTTCACGGACCTCACGCGCGGCAACCTCGGCTTTTTCTTTGCAAAGCTGAGGATGTTCGAGGGCATAACGAATGATATTTGCCAGTTCCTGACTTGATTCAGGTGCGCAATGCAGGCAATTGCCGGGATGCAGGAGGTCGGCACTGGCAGGATAATCGGGACTGATGATGATATTGCCCGTCAGCATGTACTCGCAGATTTTATTCGGCAGATTGTAGCGCGGATCATGTCCCTGCCGGGTGTAATAGGTGATGAGGATATCGGCGCTGTATTGATAATAGCGGATATCCGAGTAGTTAGTAATGTATCCTGTGAACGTGACATTGCTGATGCTTCGTTCTTTGCAGAATTGCTGCCAGAACTTCACAACTTCCGGACTTCCTCCGGTGAGCAAAAAATCCACCTCCGGACACATCCCCGCCGCTTCCAGAATATGAATGATTTCCTGCTGGTATTTGAGTCCGAGTTTTCCAGTGTAAACCGCTAAAGGACGTGTTTGATTTTTCAGTCCACATCGGACTCTGGCCGCATGCTTATCCGGATATTCACCGGCTTGTTTCTCGGTGATCGGGTTTAAGGTGATGGCCGTGCGGTCGCCGGGAAATGAATTCAGCTTCAGCAGACTCTCCCGTATCGACGAATTCGTGAAGAACAAAGCAACGGAAGCGGAGTAAACAAAGCGGTCACTCCATTTATTTTTCAGATCATGCGACCAGTGAACGATGCTGATGTTTTTAACAAGGAAGGGCAAGAATGTTTTTAGGAAGGCCAGGGGCAGCAACAAGGCGCTGTGTCGCGAAATGACGACCACCTTTTTCCCATGCGCGAATTTTTTCCGGATGCTGAATATTTTCCGCAAATCAAGTAGCGAAATCAGCAAGGCATTGAAATGACCTTTGATATCTTTCCGGAAACGGATCGGGAGGAAATGAAAGTAGGGCGGACATTCAAGTCCGTACACTTTTGAAATTTCGGATTTGGAGATATTGTCGGCGCGTTCCACATAGGGAGCAATTACATGCACTTCGCAACCTTCCTGTGCAAAGCCTTCTGAAAACCGTACATCACTTACCTGATTTGTGCGGGGCCTCAGGAGGTCGAACGGACTCAGATAAATAATTAGCGGACGCTCCATAATTTATTGACGGATGGCGCAGCCTCCTTTGTTAAACTGAAGAGCGCGCAGGCCGCCGCCGGCTACGATTTCCTGGTAAGCCGTATTCTTATGCACATCGTCGCTGAGTAACAGTCCTTCTTTTGTCAGGAAGGGCAATACTGTTTCGAATTCAAACTTCATGTGTTCGTAGCTATGATCGCTGTCGTGAAAAAAGAAGTCGAGCTGGCCGAGTTCGTTCAATGCTTCGGGTAATAATTTGCGGGCATCGCCCAGGCGTAAACTCCAGCGTGAACGGAGTGCTTCGGGAACACGCCAGCCGGTGGGCGGACTTGTATTCCTGAAATTATAAGCGCTGTTGGTATCGTTATTAGGCAAGTCGATTGAAATCAGTTTTCCTTTGCCGTTCATGTGCATTGCATTGAGAATGATCCAAGAGCTGGAGCCATGTGCTACGCCTGTTTCAATCATCGTTGCCGGTTTGAAAACGCGGATGCAGCAATACATCCATTTGCCGAACGTATTTCCGAGCGAATTTCCAACGGCCAGGTTACTCGTATTCTCTGCCGGAGGAATCAGCTTGTTGTCCTGAATTTCGTCGAGTGCAAGATCCCATTCCTTAGCTGAAATAGCATTTCCCCAGAGATATTTCGCGGCATTTTTGATGACAGCCCGCTGCATAGGCTCTTTCTGACCCAGATAAAACCGGACTGCAGAAACCGGATGCTTTAAGGCGACTGATCTCGAACTGGCTTCGAATATTCCGTTGGTGAGTGACATAAGGTAGAGTGGCAATGTGCCGATCTCCGTTTATACGTTGATAGCAACAGCTTGTTCCGCCACCGTGCTAAAATACAAGAAAAATGATGAGCCGTCAGGCTTCTTTCAACCCTTTTAAACCGGCGCGGATGAACAGGATGTTGATGAATACATTGGCGATCAGTACGCCAATAGCGGTTCCGGTGGGGCCCATTTCCGGACTCAGCCACCAGGCAACGATCCCGCCGATAACGACACCAGCGATGTACGAACTGAAACGCAAACGAGTCAGTCCAAGACTCTGTATCAGCGGCAGCGCCCAGAAAAAGACCGATGCCTGGATACCGGTAATCATCAGGTAAAAGAAGGGCATGCCAGCTTCTGCATATTCTTTTCCATAGAGCGACGAGATGATATCTTCTCTGAAAAAGAAGGTGACGATCATAAACAGGATAGCAGGTCCCAACGTCAGCAGGCTAAGTTTGCGCAGCATGGTCTTGACCTTGTGATATTCTTTTTTTGCCACCAGCACTGAGAACTGCGGGAAGATGGCATTCACCAGCGGATCGGTGATCGTCAGCACTGCATAGGCGAGTTTCTTGGCATTGGCATATAAACCAACAGCCCTTACACCCGAAAGCTGACCCAATAGAATAACATCTCCCTGATTCATCAGCACCTTGATAGAACTGCTGATGGAGTTTCCGAAAATGAAGGAATGAAATTCTTTCCGGTCGTCGCGGATCATGGATGGATGTCCCTGCGGCCACCAGGGACCAATCTCCGGTTTTAATTCACCCCATGCAGCCAGGTTACAGACAGCGCTGTTCACGAAACGGGTAACGATCACAGCGATCATGAACATGGTCAGATCACCGCGGAAATAGAACAAGGTAACCGATACCAGTGTAAATTCGATAACATCCATAATCATCTGAATCATGGAGTTGATTTTAAACTTATAAAACAGTTTGAGAATGGCTTTGCTGATGGCATCCACAAAACTCAGACTATTCGCAATCGAAAAGAGAATAACGTAGGTGCCAAGTCCCTGCATGGGAATAAAAGTGTCGTAAAACAGCAGCGTAAGAACGACCAGCAATGCAATTGATGCCGCAGCCGAAACCACACTCATGAGCAGACTGTATTTAATTATTGCGATGAGCTTTGCATGGTTTTTCTCCTGCAGATACCGGGCGCCGAAGCGGATCAGTCCCATGCTCACATTGAGCCGCATGAACTCTTGTGTAGTCAGTACAAATGCAATCGCAACGGTATACGTTCCGAGCAGTTCAACGCCGAGTAAGCGTGCAATCAGAATCGATCGTAAGAAACCCAGAGCACTGCCCACCAGATTTGCAGAGAAGACCCAGCTACTGTTTTTGAACAGCGTTTTCGATTCACTGTCGAACTTCGACTTGATCGAGTGAATGGTTTTTCTCGCAACTCCTTTCAAGACGGTAAGCGTTAAGCTTTTTTCTCTGACTTGGAGCTTCTGCGTTTTTTCTTCGAGAAAACAGATTTAATGGCAGAGCCAAAGCCTCCTTTTGGAGCATCTTCCTCATAGTAACCGTAGCCATAACCATAGCCATATCCGTAACCATAGGAATACTCATAACCATATCCGTAACTTCTGTTGCTCACTTTCATCGCATTCATGATGATACAAACGTTGCGGATCTTTCCTTCGTTGTAAAGCTTGTTTACAAAGTTCAGATGGTGACGACGGGTGATACCCTGACGGACAACATAAATGTTTACATCAGCATATTTCGAAAGGACCATTGCGTCGGTAATGAGACCGATAGGAGGGGTGTCAAGAATAATATTATCGTAGTGTTCTTTCAGATAGGCGAAGAGCGTATCCATCTTCGGTGAAATAACAAGCTCCGAAGGATTGGGTGGCTTGGGACCTGAAAGTATAATGTCCAGATTCGGAATACTTCCGGAATTCTGAATGATTGTTTTTTCGTCAGCAATTCCGATCAGGTAGTTACTCAGCCCGACTTCACTCGTAAAATCGAAGCCTACGGTGATTTTCGGTTTGCGAAGGTCACATCCTACAAGAATGGTTTTTCTTCCTGACATCGCCATCATTACCGCCAGATTGATGGAGCAGAAGCTCTTTCCTTCTGAACTGATGGACGATGTGATCATGATCACATTCCGTTCTTTATTCGGAGTGAAGTATTGCAGGTTGGTACGAATAGAGCGGAAGGCTTCAGAAATATGTGAGTTCGGTTTTTCAGTAACTACCAGACTTGATTTCGAAGCACTCAGTCCGATCATGCCCAGTACAGGAATGTTAGTCTGACGTTCAATATCGTAGCGGTCATTGAGCTTATCATTCAATAAATCTCTGGCATAGATCAGAATGCCGGGGATGATCAGTCCCAGAATCATCGCGATCGAATAACTCAGACTCTTTACCGGTTTCAGCGGCTTGTAATATGTCCGGGGTGTATCCACTATGCGGTTATCGGCTGTTGTTGCTGCCAACAATATCGCGGTTTCTGCTCTCTTCTGAAGCAGATAGCTATAGAGTGTTTCCTTAATGTTGGAGCCACGCAGCATGCTCTGCAGTTCGCGTTGTGCGCCGGGAAGAAGACGGAGTTTGCCTTGAACACTTCCTTTTTGTGAACTGGCTTCGTTGAGTGATGAACGTAAGCCGTTTCTCAAACTCTTGATATTCTCAAGCAGAGCCGACTTCGTATTCTGTATTTCGATATTGAGTCCCACCAGTATCGGGTTGGCCGATTTCGCGAGGTTCAGCTGCGACTTACGCTTATTTTCCAACTCATTCATTTTAAGAATAAGGTTGGTAAGCAAGGGGTCATTCACCAGCACCGATCCCGGTGAAATGTTTCCACTCAACTCTTTTCCCTGTGCCACATAACCTTCCAGATAATCGAGGAATGAAATCTGCACCTGTAACTCGGAGATCTTGGCGTCAAACTGCTTCACACTCTCCAGATAAGAGGTAGCTTCCACGTCAAGGTCAGTGATACCACGACGTACACGGAACTGCTCTACACTGGCTTCGTTGACTTCAATATCCTGAGTAAGCAGATTTACCTGCTCATCGATAAAGCGCAAGGTGTTGACAGCATATTCGTTTTTAAGTTCGATTCCTTTGGCAATATAATATTCAAAAAGCCGATTAAGGAAATCCTGGTTTTTATCAGGTACAGGTCCCTGAATGGAAGCCTGCAGCATGGTAGAAGCTTTACTAACTTTGTCAACTTTCAAAGCGGTCTGATAATTATCCGTCATGTTTTCCAGAGAGAAAAAGCGGATAATGATATTGCGTTTGTCGAAGTTCTTTTTCAGGTAATTCTCATCCTTGAATTTTTCGGTCTTTTCAATTTTAAAAGTTCCGATTTTCGTACGGATCCGTTTGCCGAATAAGTAATATCCGATCTGATATCCGCTGGGATGATTATAGCTGATTTTGAATTTCCGGTCGTCGATAATTTCCAGGTTCAGCGCAGTGCTCTGTGCAATCGGGAAAAGGGTGTCTTCGATCAGCTTCACCGGCGACTCTTTATACATCTCCGATGTTTTGATTTCGCCTTTCAGATAATATCCTTTGTCGTAACCAAGTGACTGAAGCGTTTTTAAAATCAACTGTCGTGAACGGATGATACCGATTTCATTTTCAATGCCCCCTTCCGTGTTGAATTCATTTAATTGCGCCAGCAGATCGTTTTGGTTGTAACGTTGTTTGTCGTCTTTAATTAAGACGGTACAGCTGGTATAATAAATAGGTGTAGAATACCAGTTGTAGAAGTACGCAGTGATAAATCCCAGTGTAAGCGTATAAACATAAAGATACCAGTGGCGAACGAAGAATTTATTGAATAAAAACTTCAGGTTCGTCTGGTTGTTGGCCTCTCCTCCGCCAATCGCCTGTTGCTGATCGGGATATTGACTTTGAGGTGGTATGCGTTGATCGCTCATTTTTACGTTCAGTTATTGAAGAAACGGGTCGCCAAAACGGCAATAAGAGTTAAGCTTGAAAGAATAATCGGCATCACACGATAGGCGTTATCACTCTGTGCGATTTTACCGTTAACCGGTGATACATAAATAATGTCTCCCGAATGAAGGTAATAATAGGGCGCATTGAAGAGATCCCGTTGGGTCAGGTCAATGTCGATGTATTTTTTCTCGCCGTTTTCTTCACGTATCAGGGTAATATTTTTTCTGTTCGCGAATATATTCAGATCTCCTGCCATACCGATAGCTTCGGGCAGTGTAATCTTTTCATTCGTTACACTGTACATACCGGGGCGATTCACCTCGCCAAGGATCGTCACCTTGAAGTTCTCTATATAAATACGAACGGAAGGAAATTGGAGGAACTTCTCGAGACGGTTGGTAATCGTGTCTTTCGCTACACTGGTTGAAAGACCAGCGACTTTTACCTTTCCGATCAGTGGAATTTCAATTGTACCAGATGCGTCCACCAAATAACCGATGTCGGTACGCGTAGTGAAGGACGTATTCGTGGTTTGTTCGTTCCGTTCTAAAGGGGCAATAGCATTGAAGAATGCGCTGGCTTCCGGACTCAGACTGCTCACATAAATAGAGAGTATATCATTGGTTTGAATCTGGTATTCATACACAGGGGGCAGCACCTTGTTCCGGTCCTGAAAATTGGGATAAACAACTCTCCTTTCTGCCCGTGTCGAATCCCTGGGTTGGAAGTACGCCACATCCTCAAGATGACGGCATCCGGAAAGCCCAACTACCAATAACGCAATGATGTATGTCAATTTCCTCATATCCACAAAGATAGATATTCGATCGGTTTTCTCCGGCCGGAATTTATCCTGTTCTATTACGAAATTCACAGCTATTTGTTGCATTTTCTCCTCTGTTGGGCAACAGAAATTCTATTTGTGTGAATAGCGTGTTTTTATTGGCAAATTAAATCCGATTGCGGCGAAGGTCGATTATTGAAGAACTTCTGATAAACTTCATTTGCGACACAACCCCGTTTATTCTAATTTTATACCCCGATAAAAAGAATAGAAAATCCGATGAGTCAAAACGTTGCTTCAGAAGACCTTGCACGTCGCGAAGCTGAATTTCAGGCCAAAATCGATGCCGGACAAGTGATCGAACCGAAGGATTGGATGCCGGAACGGTACCGAAAACAGTTGCTGCGGATGATGTCGCAACACGCTCATTCAGAGGTTGTTGGAATGCTGCCTGAAGGAAATTGGTTAACCCGTGCCCCTAGTTTAATGCGTAAAGCGGTGCTGCTGGCGAAAATTCAGGATGAAGCCGGTCACGGACTCTATATCTATTCCGGTGCTGAAACCCTCGGCATGAACCGTTCGGAAATGATCGATCAGTTGCTGAGCGGGCAGGCGAAATATTCCAGCATTTTCAATTACCCAACCCTGAACTGGGCCGACATGGGTGCTGTGGGTTGGCTGGTAGATGGCGCCGCGATCGTGAATCAAACGGTCCTGGCGAAATGTTCGTACGGACCTTACTCACGCGCGATGATCCGTATTTGCAAGGAAGAAAATTTTCACAACAAACAAGGGTACCAGATCATGGCGTATATGATGCGCGGTAATAAGGCTCAGCAGGAGATGGCGCAGGATGCGATGAACCGTTTCTGGTGGCCGGCCCTGATGATGTTCGGCCCTTCGGATAAAGATTCACCCAACTCCGGCGATCTCATGAAATGGAAAGTGAAGCTGCAATCGAACGACGATCTGCGTCAGCGTTTCATCGACCGTACTGTTCCTCAAGCTGAAGCGATTGGTCTCACGATTCCTGACCCTGAACTGAAATGGAATCCGCAAACCCGTCATTACGATCATGGTGAAATCAACTGGGCCGAATTCTACGAAGTCATCAACGGCAATGGGCCTTGCAATAAACTGCGGATGAAACAACGCCGCGATGCCCATGAAAACGGGACCTGGGTGCGTGAAGCTGCTGTAGCCTACGCGAAAAAGAAATCGGCGAAAGCCTGAGTAAAGTCATTCGGCGAAGAGGAGAAAGTGCAGAAGCCTTCCTTTTCTTTGCCATCTTAAAATTAACAGTTGAATACCTCTTCATACAATGTCTGAACAACATCAATGGCCATCCTGGGAAGTATTTACCCAGAAACAAAGCGGAGATCCGCACGAACATGCCGGTAATGTACATGCTCCCGATGCGGAAATGGCACTCCTGAACGCACGCGACATATATGGTCGCCGTCAGGAAGCCGTGAATATGTGGGTGGTGCCTACCGACGCGATTGTAGCGTCAACTCCGGAAGATATGGGCCCGTTTTTCGATCCGGCGAATGATAAAATGTATCGTTGGCCTAATTATTTCAAAACGCCCGACGGCATCAAGCAGATCTGAGCATGACAACGAACGAGGCTTTATATACGTATTGTGTGCGGCTGGCCGATAATGCCGTGATCCTCGCGCAGCGGATGTGCGAGTGGTGCGGCCACGGGCCAATTCTCGAGGAAGATATTGCGATGAGCAATATGGGACTCGATCTCATCGGACAAGCCCGCGGGTTTTACACCTATGCCGCAACGTTAGAAGGGAAGGGCCGTACCGAAGATGATATTGCGTACCATCGTGATGAGCGCGGGTTTACCAACCGCTGTATGGTGGAGCAGCCCAACGGCGATTTTGGTGTGACCATGATGCGTTCGTTTTTATACGGCGCGCAGGCGTATCTGCAGTTTCGCGCACTGGTGAAGTCGAAGGATGAGACTATTGCCGGACTGGCAGAGAAGTCGCTCAAGGAAGTGACCTATCACGTGCGTCACAGCAGCGACTGGATCATCCGCCTGGGAGATGGTACAGAAGAGTCGCACCGCAGAATACAGGATGCCCTCAACGACCTCTGGCATTTTACCGATGAACTTTTTGAGATGGATGAGGTGGATGCCTTGCTCATCAAAGAAGAGATCGCCTGTGATATTTCTGCACAGCGGGTGGAGTGGGATGCAATGGTGAAGGAAGTGATGGAGAAGGCTACATTGACAATTCCTGCGAACAAAGGTTATCAGGCCTCCGGAGGTATGAAGGGAAAACATACCGAACACCTCGGACATTTACTTTCTGAAATGCAGATTCTCCCGCGTACGTACCCCGACGCGAAGTGGTAATTCTTCAATAAAATGATTCCTGCCGAGGCGAAGAAATCCCGTTTATGGGACGTGCTGAATGAAGTACCCGACCCCGAGGTCCCGGCGATCAGCATCGTTGAGCTCGGTGTGGTGCGTGAGATCATCGAAAACGGTAACGATGTGGAAGTGGTGATGACACCCACGTATTCCGGTTGTCCCGCCATGAAGATGATGGAAGATGCCGTACGTGAACGCCTCACCGAAGATGGTTTTTCTGTAACGATTCGTGTGGTGTACAAACCGGCCTGGACCACCGAATGGCTCAGCGAAGAAACCCGCGAAAAACTCCGCGCTTACGGTATCGCACCTCCGCCGAAACTCACGTTCGAACATCTGCATCCGCTCTCGAAGCCAAAGCAGGATGAAATCAGTTGTCCTTTTTGCGCTTCAAAAAACACTTCGCTCACGAGTCAGTTTGGTTCAACGGCCTGCAAAGCGTTGTATTACTGCGAAGGTTGTCACCAGCCGTTCGAGCTGTTCAAGTGTCATTAAATAATTTTAATTCATCCTTGCGATATCTCTGAACAGTCTGCTCCAGGGCGTGACGCCATATTTTTTTCCGAGCCGCACGATGATGATATTCTTTTCGGGATAGACATAGATGAATTGTCCGAGATGTCCTTCCGCGAAAAAGTCTCCCGCTGGTTTGATGACATACGGCGTTTCTTTGGGTGGTTTTCCAATCTGGAAGTTGGCGCGGGAATACGTACCGGTTAACTGCGTACTGTCGCGGTATTCGGCGAAATCGCGGGTATGCCACCATTGGTAGGAGTAGAGGTAGTAATTTCGGTAATCCTTCAACGTTACCGATGAATCGACCCAGGCTTCGCTCACGATTTGTTGGCCGTTCCAGTTTCCTTTGTTGAGATAGAGCCGGCCGAATTTGGCGAAGTCGATGGCGCGCGCATTGATGCAGCAAAAGCCCTTGGCCATCTGATGCTTCTTGCTGTCTACGCTCCATGAGGTGGGCGACTCCATGCCGAGTGGTTGCCAGATTTTCTCCTGCAGATATTGGGCAAGCGGCTTTCCGGTAGCACGTTCCACAATCCAGCCGAGTAACTGCGTGTTGATGCTGAGATAATTGAATTCCTCATCCGGGCCTGATTCGAGGGGCTGTTTGATCAGGTATTTTTTCAGGTTTCGGCCGTAGTAATACTTGGCAGCATCTCCGAAGGGATTTACATACGACTCGTTGAACTTAATCCCCGACCGCATCTGCAGCAGGTGCTCAATGGTGATCTTTTTATAGCCCGGATCTTTTAATTCGGGGAGATAGTTGGTGATAGGATCGTGGATGGATTTGATCTTTCCTTCATCAATGGCAATACCGATGAGCGCACTTACAAACGACTTGGCGGCCGAGAAGGAGGGAACCACATCGCTGCTGTCGTAGTGGTTGAAGTATTTCTCGTAGAGAATGGAGTCGTTGCGGATGATGAGGAAGGCTACGGTCCCGTCTTTTTCGATGCGGTCTTCGAAGGGCAGACTATCATTTTTGTAGTGAATATATTTCGGCAGCCGTAACGTTTGGGCATTACCGTCCTTGAAATAAAACGGTGTAGCCGATGCAGCGACCGGTTGCGAAGGGAATTTTTTATGATCGCGGATATCGGCAAAGTTCCAGATGAAAAAACGTCCCACGTGACAGGAACTGAGCGACAGGAGGAGGAGCAGGAGCAGGCTTCGTTGTTTCATAGATCAATGGTACACCGAAAATACGGGAAAGAGATCATTCACAGAAATCCCGCACGGAAATTATCGCCGTATCACCATCGTCCGCCGTTGTTCGTTGCCGGGGTACTCAATGGTCACCATCAGCAGACCGGCACCTTCCGTGAGTGAAAATTCCGAAGCCCGCGTTTCGGTGGATGTGATTTCGCGTCCCGAAGTATCCGACACCCGCACCCGGCAATTTTCTTTCTTTTCATTCGGGAAACGCACCACGCAATCGGTGCAAGGGTTGGGGATCACCAGGATCTCTCCCGCGGTAATCACATAGTGCAAAATGGATTTTACGGACGACTTAAGTCCGAACCCGCCGATGCTCAGCCGGTAGTAATTCAGCCGGTTGGCCAGCGGACTCACGTCCAGGTAGCTGTACGTTTCATCGGCTCCGGGACTCCCGCAAACACCGGGGTACTCGTAGATCTCTCCGAAATTAACGCCATCGCCGGAACGTTCAATGCTGACTCCGGTACATTGAATGCCGCCTCGTACGGTAAATGAAATCGTAATTCCGGCCGGATTGCTCTGCAGGTAAAAAGCGTTGAATAAGGTATCTCCCGCTTCCTGACTAAAAGCGTTTGCTGCGGTAGCCATCAAAAGTATGGTCACTAAAAACTGCCTCATGAGAATTACTGTTTAGCCACTGATAACGCAGATAGTTATGATTTATTATGATAAATTGAATCATAGCAAATCATAATTATCTTAATCAATCTGCGGCCGATTTGAATGTTAAAATTAAGATTTATTTTCTCTCAGAAGTGTTTCGATGTTTTTTAAGGTAGCTGCCATTTCTTCGAGGTGATTTTTTTGTCCCGCTGTGCTCCGGTTTTGGATGATCCGCTGCCGTTGCTCGAGGACTTCTTTCCGGAAATACGGCGCATCAATAATACCAATCAACGACATCTGATTTCCCTGATGCATGGCTTGTCCTGCCGTTTCCACTCGGATAATAGTGAGGTGCAAAGCCCGGAGCAATGGCCCTTCTACAAACGTGAGATCCTGAATATTTTCCAGCGGAATCGTTTTCTCCACCTGGAAGAGCAGCCCTTTCTTGAAACGGAGATTGCGTTCGGTCAGTTCACATTCCAGTTTGGCGAAATAATGTTTGCTATACCATTGTCCGACTCCAAGAAACCATATGAGCAGCAAGGGAATACCGATAATGGTGATCAACATGAAAAAAGCTACATATAATAAAATGTAGGTCTTGATGATCGGATTAAAGGTGGCCGTGAAGAGGGTTTTGTTCTGTTCCATGATAATGATGAATGCATCGAAAATAGAAAATTATCTGCCTTGTCAAGGTTAGTTTGTCGATTGGGAAATGGGTGTTTAAAGGTCAGCAACGAACGCAGCGTACAAGCAGCGATCGTGAGCAAAAAAAGGCCGGATTTCTCCAGCCCATCTATGTTCCTATTTAGCCACTGATAACACTGATAATTATGATTTATTATGATAAATCAAATCATAACAAATCATAATTATCATAATAAATCTGCGGCTAATCAGGTGTCTTACATGTTGGCAATAATCTCATCCCCGAACTCGGAGCACTTGAGCTTGGTTGCACCTTTCATCAAACGCTCGAAATCGTAGGTGACACGCTTCTTCTTGATGCTGCGCTCAATACCTTTTACGATCAGTTTCGCTGCGCGATCCCAGCCCATGTACTCGAGCATCATCACGCCGGAGAGGATCACAGAGGAAGGATTCACCATGTCTTTGCCGGCATATTTCGGCGCCGTGCCATGTGTTGCTTCGAAGATGGCGTGTCCGCTGAGGTAATTGATATTCGCTCCCGGAGCAATACCGATTCCGCCCACTTGTGCAGCGAGTGCATCGGATACATAATCACCATTCAGGTTCAGCGTTGCGATCACATCATACTCGGCGGGACGCAATAAAATCTGCTGCAGGAACGCATCAGCAATCACATCTTTTACGATCAGCTTGCCCGCTGCTACCGCTGCTGTCTGCGCTTCGTTGGCGGCTGCTTCACCTTTCTCTTCCTTGATCTTATCGTACTGCGCCCAGGTGAAAACACGATCGCCGTATTCACGCTCTGCCAGCGCATAACCCCAATCCTTGAACTTACCTTCGGTAAATTTCATGATGTTACCCTTGTGGACAAGCGTTAATGAGGTATGCTTGTACTTGAAGCAATGCTCCAGTGCAGCACGTACCAGGCGCTCTGTACCCTCTGTAGAAACCGGCTTGATACCGAGCGAAGAGGTCTTCGGGAAACGGATTTTTTTCACGCCCATTTCGTTCTCGAGGAAATTCAGGAGTTTCTCCACTTCCGGAGTGCCCGCCATGTATTCAATACCGGCGTAGATATCTTCGGTGTTCTCGCGAAAGATGGTCATGTTCACCAGTCCCGGCTCTTTCACCGGACTCGGCACACCTTTAAACCATCTTACCGGACGAATACAAGCGTACAGGTCGAGTTGCTGGCGCAGCGCCACGTTGAGCGAACGGATGCCACCGCCTACGGGAGTAGTCAGCGGACCCTTGATCGCCACTTTATATTCGTCGATCACGTCGAGTGTTTCCTGAGGAAGCCAGTTGCCGGTTTTATTGAAGGCCTTTTCGCCCGCCAGCACTTCTCTCCAGATGATCTTACGTTTTCCTTTGAAGGCCTTTTCAACGGCCGCATCGAGCACCCGAACGGAAGCTGCCCAGATATCCGGACCCGTGCCATCGCCTTCGATGAAAGGAATTACGGGATCGTTGGGAACTTTCAGTTTGCCATTCTTGATGGTGATTTTTGAACCTGTCATGGTATTTGATATGGGAGGTTAGTTGTGATTTTGTCGAGTGGCGAAAGTACTAAGAAGCGTAGGTTTAAAAAAGCACTTCGGTGCGGTGTCGGGCTTGAATATGGCCAATTCAGCAGGAAATCCCCGCTATTTATTCACCATTTGCTGTCCGGCTGTTGAAAACCCTCTCCGCCCGCACACACTGAGCAAGGTCGCCCCGGCAGGTTCACGGGCATTCCCTACCTTCGTGCGGCAATAAAACCACTATGTCATCCATCCTTTCAACTACGGTAGGCGGTGTGCGCATCCTCACCCTCAACCGTCCCGAAAAATTCAATTCCTTCAACCGCGAAATGGCCCTGCTGATGCAACAGGAACTCGACGCTGCAGCCAACGATAAAGCAGTACGCGCGGTACTCATCACCGGAACGGGCAAGGCTTTTTGTGCCGGTCAGGATCTGGCAGAAGCCATCGATCCAAACGGGCTGGGCATACAAACCATCGTTCGCGAACACTATAATCCCATCGTGGAGAAAATCCGGAAGATGGAGAAGCCTGTCGTAGCTGCTGTGAACGGAGTCGCTGCCGGTGCCGGTGCCAACCTGGCCTTCGCCTGCGACATCGCCATCAGCGCGGAGAGTGTGAGCTTCATTCAGGCCTTCAGTAAAATCGGACTCGTGCCCGATACCGGCGGAACCTTCTTCCTGCCACGGATGATCGGTTTTCAGCGGGCGATGGCACTCATGATGCTGGGTGATAAAGTTTCTGCCGCCGACGCATTGGCCATGGGCATGCTCTACAAAGTAGTGCCGGATGCTAATTTGCAGGAAGAAGCACTGAAGACCGCTACCCTGTTAGCCGAAATGCCGACTCGCGGTCTCGCCTATACGAAAATGCTGCTCAACGAAAGCATGAACAATAATCTCCAGCAGCAATTGCAGGCCGAGGAAAAATACCAGGCAGCGGCCGGCGAAACCTACGACTACAAAGAAGGCGTAGCAGCCTTCCTCGAGAAAAGAAAACCCGTTTTCAAAGGAGAATAAGATGTTTAACCAGGACAGTAAGATCGGCGTCATCGGTGCGGGCGCCATGGGAGCGGGCATCGCGCAGGTAGCGGCCACAGCAGGACATACAGTATACCTCTTCGACAGTCGCCACGACGCAGCCGCACAGGCCCTCGAAGCCATGAGTAAATCGCTGCAGAAGCTCGAAGAGAAAGGCAAAATAGAGCAGGGGATGGGGAAAGTGCTCACGTCGCGGATCCATGCGGTCCCCAGCCTCGACGCCATGGATGATGCCGCGCTGGTGATCGAAGCGATCGTAGAGCAGCTTCCCGTCAAGCAGGAAGTATTTGCCAAACTGGAGTCGGTCGTGAGCGCGGACTGTATCATCGCCACCAATACCTCTTCCCTCAGTGTTACTGCCATTGCTTCCGCCTGCAAGAAAGCCGAACGCGTCATCGGACTGCATTTTTTCAATCCCGCCACGCTGATGCCGCTGGTAGAAGTTATTCCCGCCGTGCAGACTGCTGCGCATCTCCCTGCTGCCTGTGTAGAGCTCATGAATAGTTGGAAGAAAGTTCCGGTGATTGCGAAGGACACGCCCGGGTTTATTGTGAATCGTCTGGCCAGATCGTTTTATGGTGAGTCCATCAAGATCTACGAAGAAGGCATGGCCGACATGCCCACCATCGACTGGTCATTGAAAACATTCGGCGGCTTCCGCATGGGACCATTTGAACTCATGGACCTCATCGGCAACGATGTCAACTATACCGTCACCGAAACCGTATGGACGCAGATGTACTATGATCCGCGGTATCGTCCCTCGCTCACGCAGAAGAAAATGGTAGAATCGAAACGATTTGGACGGAAGTCGGGAAGAGGCTACTACGACTACAGCGAAGGAGCGGTAAATCCGGCACCCACCGAAGATCCCATTCTCGGCCAGGCCATTTTTGACCGTGTCATTGCCATGCTCATCAACGAAGCCGCCGACGCTGCGTTCCTCCGCATTGCCACCCCCGCAGAACTCGACCTCGCCATGACCAAGGGCGTTAACTATCCCAAAGGATTACTGCAATGGTGTGATGAGATTGGGGCGGGGGAGATTTTACGCCGCATGGACGAGCTCTATGATCGTTTTAGAGATGACCGGTATAGGGCGAGTGTGGGGTTGAGGTTTAAGGTTGAGGCGAAGCCGAAATCCTGAGTGATCGAAGAGAACCTCAGGATTTAAGGTTTAAGGTTTAAGGTTTAAGGTTTAAGGTTTAAGGTTTAAAGTTTACTAGGTTGCTGGGTTTCGGGGTTACGGGTTTACTGGGTTACTGAGTTTCGAAGTTTCGAAGTTAGGAAGTGTTTGCTCCCCAACTAAGACAACCCCAACTGTAGTATCAATCACATCCGTCCGCCGTACGGCGGATCTGTACCATCACATTTGTAGTCTTAACGGATGCCCATCTAAGACACTCTCATCTGTACTATCAATCACATCCGTCCACCGTACGGCGGATCTGTACAATCACATCTGTAGTCTTAACGGATGCCCAATTAAGACACCCTCATCTATACCATCAATCACATCCGTACATCTGTATCATCACATCTGAAGTCTTAAGGGATGCCCATCTAAGACACTCTCATCTTTACTATCAATCACATCCGTCCGCCATACGGCGGATCTGTACCATCACATCTGTAGTCTTAAGGGATGCCTTGGGGGTAGAAATACCCCGGTAAAACTAGCCCCCAATAAAATTTTGAAGGTGAACGTTCGAAAGCTAAATTTGAGCTGCCAAAACATAACACGCTGCAAACATGCGGGAAGCAGCCGGAAATTGGACAGATTACCGAGAGATTGTAGCGGGTATAAGGGAGTTATGCATAATGCTATGACAACACGACCAAACATAAAAATCATCTACTTGACAACATTGTTTTTGTTGACAGTTTTCACTTGGCGACAATTATATTCAGCACAGTTTTTAGAGTATGACGACAACTACGGTGTATTGATTTCGACTTTTTTGCTTTCTGTTTTATCGGCAACTATTTTGACAATCTTGTGGTTTAAAGCAAGACCATTCATTAAGAAAAATTCTACAGCGACAATTATATTTTTACTTGCAAGTTCACCTCTGACAGTAGCTTTAGTTTTTTACTTTTATAACGACCTATTTGGACATTTAAAAAACTAATGAAACTATCTCTTAAAATATTATTGATTGCAATTTCCCTATCTGCTTTGACCGCCTTTGGGTATTGGAATGTAAGCAGACACAAATCTAAACTTGACATAAACTGGCAAGCACTATCAGACACGACAAAATATTCTGCAACTTATGTTCAGTTAAACTTTATCAATTACCCGACAGACGAGACAATCGGAAAAGATATTATTGACCTTCAAGATGACAAGGGCGGAAAGAAAATGAAGTTGACAAATAAGCAAGAGTTTAACCTGTTTAAACTTGTAACAGACAGCACAAACTTTTCAGAAGGTGACTGTGGGACATTTCAACTTAACGCAGGGTTCATTGTTTATCAGGACGACAAAGCCGTAGGGAAAATAAATGTTGGTTGTGGATATAATCAATGGAACTTCTTCCCAGACAACAATCAATCGAAATGGGGCGGACTTAACGAAAAGGGATTTAGTGAAATGGAAAAACTTCTTGACGACATAAACTTGACAATCAAATGACAGCGAACGAAAAAGCACATACGCATAACAGCACATTGGCTATAGGCGGGGTTTCGTCTCCGCTTGACAGTTTTGTGGTTACAGAAAGTTCAGTTCTCCGAACAAACTTTTATGCTAAAAGGCCCGCCCATCGCCAATCTGCAAAACGTTACTTGAATAGCTTATCCTTTAAGATAAGCGAATGCTCTTTGACTGATGGAAGATTTTGAGAAATATTCAATAGGCCTTCCGGCGACGCTCTTCCGGGAGAGTTGTCAAACTACATTTCGATAGACTCAATGACCGCCCTATGCTGCTGTAAACGAAAACGGAAGTGAGTGATAAGGGCTAAAAGGACTGAATATATCTGTTCCGGTACAACCAAAGTGAGCTGAATTCCGGCTATGGCATTCGCTGGTGCAAAATCCTACACCCTTTGCCTGTTGGAAATTGAGTAGACTATGACTAACTTAGTCAGCGGATTTAGGAAAATGAAAGCCGTATGAATCGAGAGGTTCACGTACGGCGGTGTACTGAGCCTGTCCGATAGCTATCGGACGAAGTATTTTGTGGGAAAGCTAGGGTGTAATTCCCTTGCCTGACCCGATTAGCAGCAATATTAATAAACAAATAAAAAAATGACAGTAATTTCATTTATTAACATGAAAGGCGGTGTTGGAAAGACAACAACCGTTGTTGAAATCGGGACAATTTTAGCTAAAGAACATGATAAAAATGTTTTGATTATTGATCTTGATCCTCAAACAAACGCTACCTTTTCCTTAATGGGAATTGATGACTGGGAAAAAATCAAGGACAACGCGACAATTGCAGACGTTCTAGGAATGAACAAAGGATATTCATCACGGGAAGAGGACTATGATATTAACAATGCCATAGTAGATGATGTCTGCGGCATAAAAGGACTAGACCTTATCCCTTCCCATATTGAGCTAACCTTCCTTGACCTAGACTTAAGTGGACAAGCTGGAAGAGAAATAATTCTTCAAAATCAGTTAAAAAACAGCAAAAAAGAATATGACTATATTCTAATCGACTGTCCGCCAAATTTAACTTTAGCACCACAAAACGCACTTGTTGTAAGCGATTATATTATAGTTCCCGTAATTCCAGAATTTTATCCTTCAATCGGTCTTCCTTTGCTTTCGAATAGAATTACCCAATTGAAAAAAAGATTACCCAACTGTAAGGTTAAGCTTCTAGGCGTTGTATTTACGAAAGTAAAAAGAGGTACCATTAATCACACCGAAAGAATGGACAGTATAAGAAAGGATTGCGAAAAGTTGGGAATAGAAACTTTTCAAACTATCGTCCCGGACACAGTTAGAATAAGTGAAGCTGCAACATCTAATAAACCAGCATATCTGGTAAATCCAAATTCTGATGGAGTAGATGCTTATAAAAATCTCGTAAATGAAATATTAATCACTTTAGAAGAAGAATAATATGTTTGAAAATTATATAGAATACTTGGAAAAAATGATGAAAGAACTTTCTGAATTTGAAAGAAAGGGGCTTGATACATCATCTTTGAGATTGTTTGTCAAAAATTTGAAGACATTCCAAAAGTTGCAAAAATTTGAGCAAAATAGAACCAGCCAAAACTTAAGTTTTGAAGAGAAATTAGAAATTATTAAATCCTTTCTTGAAGACATTAAAGCTTTTCCGAGAATCAAAGATGTCATCGCTTTTGCCAATGAAAAATTATCATTGGGTTTTCTTGACCAAAAAGAAGCGAGAGATGTAACTATCAAAAGAATTATTGGAAGAATACAGGAAACGCCTGAACTCAAAGAGAAAATGAAATTTGCAGTTCTTGAAATTCGAAACCAAAATGCTCATTCAACAAAGAAACGAACTAAAAAAGATTTGGACAGTGCAGAATCATTTTCTAAATGGGCTGAAATACTCAGAAATCTATGAAAAATAAAATTATCCAGAACGCCAAAGAGGACCTCCCTTTATATTTTCAAGACTTCACAACATTTTGGGATTCATCAGTTGCTGCAATTTCTGATGATGATCTGTACAAAACGTATCGGGCAACCTTGGTGTTTAAAAATTGGAAACTATCGCTGAATGCAATTGGAGTTAAAGACTTTGACCTAATTCTTAATGAACTCTTTGAAGATATAAATTCATCTTTATTTTTAGCAATTTTTGGACAATATCGCTCTGCTCATATGCACATGAGAAGTAGTATAGAACTTTCATTGCAACTTCTTTATTTCCTCCATCATCCTATAGAATATCAACAATGGAGAGATGGGGAATTTGTAATCAAATTTGATAAATTGCAGGAATACCTTAACAAGCATCCGAACTTTAAGACAGACGTCACAGCTTTATTACAAAACATATTTAACAATTGGAAACATTTTTCAAAACATATACATGGTGAATCACCAATATTTTTCCAATGTGAAAAGGATATTAGAAAAACTAATGCATTCTCCAATAAAGACTTTGGAATTTGGAAAAGTAATTTTGAAAAAAACGTCTATTGCTTAAATAAACTCTTTTTACTCTTCTTCAAATCGGAATTCAATAGAATTCCTGAAGCCAGCCGAAATATTCTTACTGATTTACTCAAAGATGATGAAAAAGACATTATGAATGCTTGACCACAATACTGCTGCTAACAACTAAGGTTTCATTGCGGTCGCAGACCTGCCGGCTTGCCGGGCGGCCCTACGTGGCGGGAACAATGAACCCACTGTTGTCTCGTATTCCGAGCAAATACTAAACAGATACAAATATTTAACAGACGGCTATTCCGGATTCTGCAGTTTACCTTTGCCGCAGGTTTAAACCCATTAGGCCGGTACAGGCCATTTAGGCCCTCAAGCGCTAAAAAAGCGTCTGGAGAGGCGCATTTTATTGTTTTCAGCCTTGTGGCGCACTATTGAGAGGATTACAGGAAACGAAAAATTATTTTCCTATAAACAATCATGGAGCGCAATATGTTAACGGCGAATTCTTATATTTGTTTTTGCACGGACTAACGTTATGCACAAGAAAAACGACAACCATTATTGCTATTACAATTGATTTATTTATATTTGAACAACTAAAATCAAAAGTTATGACAACTGCAATTAACTCCGTTATTGACAGAATGAAAAGAGATTACTCTTTCAGAATGTCTGTTTTAAGCTCACAAAGCATCGAAGAGAGATTGGAAATATGCAATCATGCCGGTTTCGAAATTACTCAACATGACTTTGCTGGCCTATCCGTTTCTACCAAAAATCAGCCGACAACTCCTAGGGAAAATCTTGCTAATACTTGGCTTTGTAAAGGACCTTGCCACACAAGATGTGCACCTAAGGTAATTGAGGACTAACCCCCTCGATGGACGAGAAATCTAACTGGAAAATGTTACTTTGGTCTAAATACAATAGACTATTTCAGAATAGTCAATACGGGTATTTCTTATACAATACCTTGTCAAATTCGTTCTTTGAACTTGACCAGTCTCATTTTGAAGTCCTATCAGAATTGAAGAAAGAGGGTTTTGTCAGTGAGAATGCTATTGATTTCAATTTTTACTCAATATTGCGCGAGAAAAAAGTATTTGTTGCTGAAAATGAAAATGAGAATATTTTAAAGACCAAACAGCAAAATCGGGACAAGTTTACTTATGATAAATCTAATTTAGTTCTTACTATTTGCCCTACACTTGGATGCAATTTTCGATGTTCTTATTGTTTCGAGAATGACCAATTAAATGGTAAGAAAATGAAGGATGATGTCATTAATCAAATAATCGAGTTCATAAAAACATTCAAGGAGGCTACCTCACTTTCAGTTTGTTGGTTTGGTGGCGAGCCGACTTTGGTCTTCGATGTTGTGATAAAATTAACGGACAAAATAAAATCGCTACCAATAGACTTTAAAGATGCTAGCATTATTACTAATGGTTATTTACTTACAGCAGATAAAATTGAAAAACTCAATGATTTGAATATTAAAAATGTTCAAATCACAATTGACGGTTTAAAAGAAGCCCATGACGCTAGAAGATTTTTGGCTGGGGGGCGCCCCACTTACGATAAGATAATTTCGAATATTGAAAATTTAATGAACTCAGAATATGAGGGAAGCTGTAGCATTCGGGTAAATATTGACAAATCAAATGTAGGAGAGTATTTAAAACTACGTGAAGTTTTACTCAATAAATTCAAAGATAAAAAAGTGACTGTTTATGCAGGCAGGGTTGAAATTCTGGACAATAAAAGCTGTAGCAGTTGCAGCTTAAATTTTCATGAATGGACTGATTTTTCAATTGAACTTTACCGCAATAATAGTTATGCCCCTGGTGAACATATCTTTCCTGACGGAAACATAGAGAATTTATGTTCAGCAAACACAGATAATAGCTTTGTAATAGGTCACAGCGGTGAGCTTTACAAATGTTGGGAAGATGTAGGCAAGGAAAAAATGGTAGTTGGAAACATTTTCGAAAGCAAACCAATTACAAATCCCGAATTAATTTATCGATATAATGAGGGGACAAATCCGTATTTAGACAAAGAGTGTTTGAATTGTTCCTTTTTACCCATCTGCGGTGGTGGTTGTGCGAATAGAAGACTGCGTGATAAGTTCATGAATGAGGGTGGAATGGAATATTGTTCGTTGTATAAGGACAACCTCGAAAAATACTTAATGGAGTATTATGACGGCTTAATCACAAAAGAATTCTATTTGGCTCTTACTGATGAAAGTTTTGTGGTAAAGAACAATGGTTATCGACTAATCAACCCAAACCTCAAACCAACCGAAGAGAAGATTTCCTGTGCATAACAACAAAGGTTTCGTTGCGGGCGCAGATCAACCTGTCCGCCACGGCGGGAACAATCAAACCATCGTTGTCTCGTATAGCGGGCAAATCAAAACGGATACAAGCATTTAAAATACGGCTATTCGGGATTCTGCAGTTTACCTTTGCCGCGGGTTTAAACCCAAAGGAGGCAGAACTTGTATTTAATGCTTCTGAGGGACTAAAAAAGCAATTGGGAAGGTTTTTTTCGGTGTTTTTTATCTGTGGCTCGTAGTTGAACGCAATATAAGTAATATAACTAATTTGCCCTATGAACCATCATGAGCGTAATAGTTATGTGGCAAATTCTTATATTTGTTTTGATACTTGCCCGCAAAATTGCGGGAGATTGTCCGCTATGGTTGAAACTGATGTTTCGGTCTATTTAAATTACTTGATATTGAGTTATAGTAAAACATGAAATGGAATGATAACTTGCCTAATCCTGATGATTGGCAACCTGACAAAAAAAACGCAATTACTTTACAAAAAGCATTCTTAGAAAAATGCAAGCATATCGAACAGCTAATCAAATTAAGAAGCCGAATTGAGGCGGAGATGGATATTAATAATTTCGACGCCGGTCCAGGAATTGAAGATATTATTCGTGAGGAATTTGAGAAAATTTTACCCAAACGATATAAAATTACAAAAGGTGTAGTTAATGACAAAAACGGTTTTACTGTTGGTGATTGTGATTTTATAATTATGAATGATACATGGTTCCCTGCAATGAAAGAAGGTGCCACTAAAAGTTCAAGACGATATCACTTTCCAATAGAAGCAGTTTATTCAGTCATAGAGATAAAGAAAACAATTACTCTGAAAAGTTTAGATGAAGCTATGGAAAAATTGGTTTGTTGTAAACGATTAGAAAGAAACAAGACCTATGAATGGAAAATAACTGAGAATAGCAGTAGAGATAATAAAACAGAAAATGCAATAAGAAATGAATTGTTTACAGGTATTATTGCAACAAAAATAGGTAAAGGGCTATCTAAAGAAGAGATTTTTAATAGATTTTTTGAGATTTCAAAAAACATACCTTTTACCGAAAGAATTAATTCAATTAGTATACTAGGCTTTGGTACTTTAACTTGGGGTTTTAAAGATACAGAAAGAGGTTGGAAGAATAGTGTTTTTACGGTTCCAATATATTCCAAGGATATTAAGGATATGCAACTTTATGAATATATACTGAATGAAGAAGGTCATACTCTTTTATTCTTTATTAAGAACCTTTTAACACAGTTACATTTTTCCGTTTTAGATCCATATCTTGTTTGGTCAAAATACAGTGGTTTTAACGAAATATACTTAAAGAAGTTCAAAATAATTCGAAATACTAAATTAAAGTAATTATCAAGTGTTAATTTATACTGTACTTAACTTTTGCTTGCCTTCAATCCGTAATGAATTCGTTGGTCAGAAATATTTCAATATAAATCGGTAGTGTCGACTTCTCCGAACTTCGTCCATTTGAAATTAGCGTAAAATCAAAAATAACGTTTATTTTAAATTGACAAATTGAAAAATTCAAGATTCAGCGGGACACAAATTGTTTCGACTATTAGCAGGAAAACCATCATTGCTTACTCGATCTGGAAACACTTCTAGCTTGTGAGCCTTCAGAAAGAAGTAAGGGTTAATAAGCACTAAATGTTATTCACAAAGTTCATGCGCCCAATCCGCCGCATCTTTCTGCTCGGGCTAATTTCAATTGTCCTTCATGCCGTCATCCAGTATGCCTTGGCAAGTACGGCTAGTTTTGAATTTTTGCAGGAATCGCGGCATTGGTTTATCATTTCGACGATGTTGACTTTCCTTGTTGGCTGCTATTTTATCCTTCACCGCTGGCATGGGAGTATTCGTCCACCTTTTATTCAATCATGGTTAATCATGTTTTTTGTTCAGGTATTTACAATTTTCTTTTTGTCGGTAATCAATCTTCCTTCCGCATTTCAATCATCTTCCTCCGGTATTTTGCCGGATCCATCCGCCATTGCCATTCAGTTTGATCCGGCAGATTTCATCCTCAAAACCATGATTTTTGCGGTAATACTGCCTTTGATTATCCTGGCGCCGTTATTCCTGCTGGATAAGAGGGTCTAGAGGGCTGCGCGAAAAATTAATGATTTATTTACCGTGTCTGGGTTGGTTTGCCCTATTAGATCCTTTTTGCTTTGAATAAAGATTAGGAAAATCCTTATATTTGTAATATGAATCTGGATAGCTCAAGAATAGAAGTAATTAAAGAATACTTTAGTACACGCCCTGTTCTGAAGGCTTATTTGTTTGGATCATTTGCAAGGGGGCAAGCAGATAATAGTAGTGATATAGATATACTTGTAGATTTAGATTATTCGCAAAGAATTGGTTTAGGATTCGTTCAAATGCAATTAGACCTGGAACGAATGCTGAATGCCAAAGTTGATTTAGTTTCTTCAAATGGCTTATCCCAATATATCAAAACTCACGTTGATAACGAAAAACAATTGATTTATGCGAGGCCGGTTAGGTGATAAAGCTCGACTTAGCCATATTCTGGATGCCATTGTCGAAATTTAAGCTTATTTAGCCGACGCTAATTTCGAATCATTCCAGAATAATTCCATGATGCGTTTTGCTTGTATTAAACAAATGGAAATTGTTGGTGAAGCAAGTAGACATATTTCGGATGAAATAAAACTTCAATTCTCAGATATTGAATGGAGCCAGATTAATGGAATGAGAAATATTTTTGTTCATGAGTATTTTGGAATTGATACAAAGTTGGTTTGGGATATTATCAAACATGATTTACCGGATTTAAAGCTTAAGGTTCTCGCCATCATTAGTACGCTATAGTGTAATGAAATGCGGCTTCATGAGCGGGATCCTGGCATAACTAAAATCTCCTGGCACATCTTAAAGTAGAAGCTTGCAGCTTGTAGCCTTGCAGCCTGATCCCGCAGCTAGCTGCGGGACTGTAGCCTGTAGCCTTGCTGCCTGTAGCCATGCCGCCTGAAGCATCTATAACCTATAACCTATAACCTATAATCCTGAGGTTCCCTACGGTCAATCAGTCCCGCATTATCAGAATGTCAATGCGGGATCGGCTTCGCCTCAACCTATAACCTATAACCTATAACCTATAACTTGACTTTCCCCAGTCGCCACCTTCCCATTTCTCCCTATCTTTATTTCATCGAACCCTTCCGGTGCTAATTCGGATGCGTATAGCTTCTGCATCGCATCAGGAAATAAACCTTAGATTGAATCCTCTATGAAAATGATCTCTTTTCGATTGATGTTGCTTCTCGGCACTATGATAGGACTGGGGGATTCCGCATTCGGACAACAGTTCAATTGGGTGAAACAGGCCGATGGAGCAGGGTGGGATGAAGGTTTTGCTATTAAAACGGATCAGGATAAGAATGTGTACATCGCCGGATTTTTCGAGGGGACCGTCGACTTTGATCCGGGTCCTGCTGTGTTTAACCTGACCTCCGTCAGTAGCAGAAATGCCTTCGTTTGTAAACTGGATTCATCGGGAAACTTTGTCTGGGCCTTGCAGTACGGTGATAGCGCCAGCTTGTATGAAAAGAGTGCGATAGGACTCGATGAGTCGGGCAATATTTATATCACCAATTCTTTCCTGGGTACCGTAGATTTTGATCCGGGTCCGGGAACGTTTTATATGACGAGCGTGGGCTGGGACATCAATAATTTCATCCTGAAACTGGATGGCAATGGTAATTTCATCTGGGCAAAACAAATCAGCGCCGTGCCTTCTTCGTCAGCGTCTTCGCCGGTGCATAGTTATGCCATTGCAGTGGATGATTCCGGTTATCAATATCTCACCGGTTATTTCGATGGTACCATAGATTTCGATCCGGGGACCGGTAATTTTTTGATGACAGCGTCGCTGTACAACGATATTTTCATTTGTAAGCTGGATGCTTCCGGGGATTTTGTCTGGGCAAAACAGTTCAACAGCTATGGAGGCTCAGGTTATGACATCGCTGTAGATGATTCAGGCAATGTGTACACCACCGGAACCATCGGTGGCACTACTGATTTCGATCCGGGACCGGGCGTTTATAATCTCACTACTTCGGTGGCCTTGCAGTCGGAAATTTTCACCTGCAAGCTGAATGCGGCGGGAGATTTTGTATGGGCCAATGCGATGGGTCCGGGAGAAGGGTTGGCGCTTGCGATCGATGACAGAGGCCATACCTATTCCTGCGGATGGGCACCCTTGGGTTATACGTCCTTGCTCTATAAAATAGATGCACAGGGAAATCTCACCTGGGGAAAAGATATAGGTGGTTCATACGTAGAGTCCATCGTCATTGATCCATCCGGAAATATTTACTCCACCGGAGCCTGTTACGGCACCAACGATTTCGATCCCGGACCAGGCGTGTTTAATCTCACGGGAGCAAATTCAGATACCTATATCAGCAAACTGGATTCGGCGGGCAACTTCGTTTGGGCAGGATTATTTACCTCAGCAGATCAGGTATATCCCAAAGCCATTGCCGTTGATCATAGCGGAGACGTGTACACCACCGGTTTCTTTGGCAGCACAACCGATTTCGATCCATCGTCATCTGTTTTTAATCTCACGTCCGTACCTTTTAGTTATGATATTTACATTCATAAGCTGACAGGCTCCATGACAACAGGTATTCAGCAAAACGATTTCGCTAATGAATTCATAATTTTCCCGAATCCAACAACCGGCTATTTTGTGGTCGAACCTCCCAACGCAAGGGTTCAGGAATTTAGATCCTTGCGGGAATTAAATTTTTCTCTCCGTGATGTATCAGGCCGGGAAATACACTTAAGTTCCGGCATTGATCCCTTACACACCGGGTTTCAAATCAACGCCGCCGCCGGAATTTACCTCTTGGAAATTACCGATCCATCCAATCGTAAAGCGGTGGTGAAGGTGGTGGAAGAGTAGAAGAGCGCTTGCGCCCTGTCCCGCAATGTGCACTTCGTGCAACTTGCGGGAGAAGCCTCAGGGTAGAAGAGTGGAAGAGTAGAAGAGCACTTGCGCCCTGAGCGAAGCCTCAGGGTAGAAGAGTAGAAGAGTGGAATAGTGGAAGAGTAGAAGAGTAGAAGAGTAGAAGAGTGGTCGAATTAATCACATTTTGATAAGAAAGGTGTAGATAATTGCACAGTTCTTAAATTCAAGTAGCGGTGATTGCTCAGTTCTGGTTTTGCAGGGATATGGTTATTCATGAAATGATGATCTTCTAATAGAGTATGAAAGCGCCTTCCTTTATCCCTTGATTTGCTGCTGGATGATCAGGGGCTTATTCATTACATGAGTTTTAATATCTTTGTTAATTACGTTTTAATACATAGAAATGGAAGAGACCAAGGCACAAAAACCGAAATTCAATTTTTTCTATATCATCATCGGATTGTTAACCGGCAGCAAAGTCATCAAGGATTTTGATTTCCAGACGATGACTTTCGCCAAACCCGCCATTGACACCATTTATCTGATCACCTTTGTGTTGATGGTGGTGTTAAGCATTAAGGCCTTCACGAAGCGATCCTGAGTTAATCCTCCAAAGCTTCCATCATACCGCAGGCCTCATGCAGCCTTCAGCATTGCGGCCTTGCAGCCCTGAGGCTTCTCCCGCAAGTTGCACGAAGTGCACATTGCGGGACAGGACGCAAGCGCCTTGCAGCCTGCAGCCTTGCAGCCCTGAGGCTTCTCCCGCAAGTTGCACGGAGTGCACATTGCGGGACAGGACGCAAGCGCCTTGCAGCCTTGCAGCCCTGCAGCCTGCAGCTCACCCGACTCAACAGGAGTAATTATCTTTGCAAAAAAAATCTTTCTATGAAAATCGGTATCATCGGCTGTGGTAATCTCGGCATCGCATTGGCAAAAGGAATTCGTGCCCAAAACCCCGACCTGCAAATGGTTCTTTCCAAACGTCATGCGGATACGATCAGGCACCTGCAGGATCAATACACTAAGGTGACAGCCGACAATAAGGAGGTCCTCCGCGAATGTGATATGATCATCCTCGCGTTGAAGCCGTTTACGATTCTGGATTTTATACAGGAGCATGCTTCCTCTTTCGATCCCGCTCGGCATACCATTGTATCGGTCGCTACCGGTATCCGTTTATCGGAGATCAGCAGTAAACTGGGACCGGGCAACTGGAGCCTCTTCCGGGCCATGCCCAATACCGGTGCTGCAGTAGGAGAGTCCATGACCGCACTTTCGTTCTCCGGCGATCCATTGCAGAAAGCCGGCGAAGTATCCACACTCTTCAATTGCATCGGCAAAACCATCATCATCGATGAAAACCTGATGGAATCTGCCACCATCCTCGGTGCCTGCGGTATTGCCTATGTGCTTCGTTTTATGCGTGCCATGATTCAAGGCGGAATTCAGGTGGGCTTCGATGCCAAAACTGCTACCACCATCGTGAGCCAGACCGTTAAAGGCGCCGCCGAACTCCTCATTAAAAACGGCAGCCACCCCGAAGAAGAAATCGACAAAGTAACCACCCCGAAAGGATGCACCATCGTCGGTTTAAATGAAATGGAACATAGCGGTTTCAGCTCTGCTTTGATCAAGGGCATCGTCACCTCCTTCGAAAAAATCGATCGCGGAAATTAAAATCATCGTAGGGACGCGTCGCGACCTCTCCTGCATAAAAGTCAACTGTCAACCTTAAACCTTAAACCTTAAACCTTAAACTTTTTCCTGTCCCGAATTTCATTTTTCATCTCATGACCGGTCCCGACCGGCCACTACCCATTTCGTACGGAAATCCCGCACGCTGCACACGTAACATGTGCGGGACGCGATCTGTCCTGCGTTTTCAACCTGTCCCGAATTACATTTTTCATCGCATGACCGGTCCCGACCCGTCCTGAATTTCATTTTTCATCTCATGTCCGGTCCCGACCTGTATTGAATTTCATTTTTCATGTCATGTCCGGTCCCGAAATGTCCTGCATAAATCGTCAACCGTCAACCGTCAACTGTCAACCGACTACTGTCAACCGACTACTGTCAACCGACAACGGTCAACCGACAACTGTCAACTGTCAACCGTCAACCGTCAACCTAAAACCTATAACCTATAACCTATAACCTATAACCTATAACCTATAACCTATAACCTATAACCTATAACCTAAAACCTATAACCTATAACCTATAACCTATAACCTATAACCTAACACTTCCCAATTCTCAACCATTTTACCGGATAATCAGTTTTCAGGGATATCTACTCATTGATTCAATGGCGTTTTCCGGGGGATTTTCAAATTTGATGGAAGATGGGCCTCCGCGAATGCTATTTGAACGTGTTCGTGGCTGTCCGAAAAAACCTGATGGTATGAAAACAACCTTGAGATTGATGTTGCTGTCTGTCCTGTTGATAGGGAGCAATCGCGTAGTGAATGGCCAGACCTGGAACACTACCGGAAATGCCGGGACAAATTCCGGGACGAACTTCATCGGTACAACAGATAACCGTTCGTTTGTGTTGCGAACAAACAATGCACAGCGGATGATCATTGACAGTACAGGAAAAGTTGGAATTGGTGTAGCAAAACCAACCTACCCACTACAGTTTTCTGGCGGTCGCTTTCAATTCAGTTCAACCAGTACTTCTCAGCCATCGATTTTTAAATTTAAACAGATGCTGCAATTGCAGGACGGAAATACGTCCACCACTTTTGTGGTGTTTGATGCCAATTCAAACAGAGTGGGTATTGGAACTACTACTCCGGCTGCGAAACTGGATGTGAGTGGTGGAGATGCCCGGATCAATACGCTGACGGTAGGTTTGGGAAAGAATGGACTGTATGCGAATACAGTACTTGGAATGTCTGCATTGCAATCCACTACCACCGGGAATTATAATGTGGCCATCGGACATTCAGCCTTGTTGTCGAACACGACAGGACAAAATTCAGTCGGTATTGGACCAAATGCGCTGCGTGACAATATCACCGGAAATACGAATGTTGGGGTGGGTTCCTCTGCTTTAATTTATAATACAGCCGGGAATAACAATACCGCAATCGGATCTTTTGCACTTTCAAACAGTAGCACTGGCAGCAACAATGCAGCATTGGGCACCGGGGCGTTGTTATATGTTGGCGCTGGAAATAGTAATGTGGCCGCTGGTGTTGCCGCCTTACGTAATTATTCCGCAAGTGACGCTGTTGCCATTGGAGATTCTGCCATGTATATTCCTTCTTATGGAATCAATACCGCAATCGGCAGTCATGCACTGTTCAGCACTTCCGGATTCGGCGATCGCAATACGGCCGTCGGGTATTATGGATTATACAACAACTATCAGGGGATTGGAAACTGTGTACTTGGTCATCAGGCCATGTACTCAAATTCCACAGGGTCGGATAATACGGCCATTGGTTTGCAGTCCTTGTATTCGAATACATTCGGGTCTAATAATATTGCACTCGGTACGATTAGTATGTCAGCAAACACTTCCGGTAGTTATAACATTGCCATTGGCTTGAATTCGCTTTCATCTTCTACAAACAGTATCGGGAATGTGGGAATTGGAAGTAATGCAATGAGATTTTGTGGTTCAGTAAATAGTTCGGTGGCTATTGGCGATTCAGCAATGTATAATACGGCAAGCAATAACAATAGTAATACCGTTGTTGGTGCTAATGCTTTACAGGGAAATAACAGCGGAGAAGGAAATACGGGAATTGGGGCAAGAGTGTTGAAATCGAGTTATAGCGGTGATTTTAATACGGTAGCCGGTTATTGGGCATTAACTGCCAACGGTAGCGGTAGTTATAATGTTGGTTTAGGAAGTAAATCCTTGTCATCAAATGTTAGTGGTAATTATAATGTTGCAGTGGGTAATATGTCTCTTGCTGCCAATAGCAGCGGTTCTGACTTTGTCGCCATCGGTGATTCTGCCATGGCAAATCAAAACGGTGGAATTGGTCGCAACACTGCAGTAGGGGCGAAAGCACTCTCGACTAATATTAACGGTAATAACAATACCGCAGTGGGTTATAAATCACTTGCTGCTGCCACCGGAAGTGCCAATGCTGCGTTCGGTTCCGGATCAATGATTGCCACTACTTCCGGTTATGATAATACCGCGATCGGCACGGATGCAATGCCTTCGAATACTACAGGCTCCATCAATACTGCTGTAGGCAAGGGTGCAATGTGGGCGAACACCATCGGAACAGGAAATATCGCTATCGGTGTGCGTACGCTGGGCAGCAATATTTCAGGAAATAAAATGGTGGCGATCGGCGATTCCGCCTTGTTTTCTCTGAATAGTGGTAACGGGAAAAATACAGCCGTAGGAAGTAAGTCGCAGTATGCCACAAACAGCGGAGCCGAAAATACTTCGTTAGGTTATCAGGCGCTGGATGCTACGACTTCCGGTTCGTTTAATACTGCTGTCGGCAGCGAAGCCCTCGGCTCAAATGTGAGTGGTAATTACAACTGTGCAGTAGGTCGTAATGCATTGCTGAATGTTATAGGTTCCAGTAATACAGGTTTGGGAGATTTAGCGCTTTCATTGTTCACAGGTTCTACGCTGACTGGAGTTGGTGCTGGTGCATCAGTGTCTAATACCGGATTTAGCAATGCTGCAGCTTATGGTGCAAATGCCATCGTTAATGCAAGTAATAAAGTCAGAGTTGGAAACGCTTCTGTTACGGTTTATGAGAACGCTACCGGTTCCTGGACGACCTCTGATGGTCGCTTTAAGTACAACGTGAAGGAGGAGGTGAAAGGTCTCGAGTTTATCAAAGAGCTTCGTCCGGTGGTGTACAATTTCGATGCGGCGAAGTTCGAGGAGTTCCTGCGTCAGAATTATCCTGCTGAGATGAAGGATCAACAAATGAAGGAGATGGCCGATGCGCTGAAGGAGGCGTCTAAAATCCGCCAGACCGGTTTCATTGCACAAGAAGTGGAAGCAGCTGCAAAGAAAACCGGTTATAATTTCAACGGTGTGCATGTTCCGGTGAATGGAGATGATAACTATAGTGTGTCGTACGAGAAGTTTGTCGTGCCCCTGGTGAAAGCTGTGCAGGAGCAGCAGGAGATGATCGAAAAGCAGCAGACCGAAATCGAATCGTTGAAGGCAATGGTATTGGGTAATTCCGTGACCGGAGCTGTGCAACTGCGTCCGGGAAATCAGAATGATGAAGTATTACTCGGTCAAAATGTTCCGAATCCGTTCGATCAATCTACCTTGATTCCGTTCCGTATCCCATCCACCTGCCGCAGCGCCAGCATCATGATCACCGAAGTGTCAACTGCAAAACTTGTGCGTCTGGTTCCTGTAAGCTGCAAAGAAACGCAACTCACCATCGATGCCGGCACTTTATCTCCGGGAACATACACCTACACCTTGTATATCGACGGACAAGCCTTCGACTCAAAACAAATGATCATCGCACAATAATGCCATTCGAATAACATTTCTATTACAAACTTTTATTTCCCCGGGAGTATGGCTCTCCCGGGGATTTTTTATTTTATGAGCTGGGATTCTGTTAATTTCTTATCTTGTGGCAACTCCGCCCGATCCAATTACTATTAACCTGAACAACGAAATACCTCCAACTTTAAGCCTCAAGCCACAAGCCACATGCCGCAAGCTGCAAGCTGCAAGCCTCATGCCTCAAGCTGCAAGCCTCAAGCCTCATGCCTCATGCCTCATGCCTCAAGCCTCAAGCCGCATACTATTGACTGAAAACTGAAAACTTTCAACCTTCAACCTTCAACCTTAAACCTTAAATCCTGAGGTTCTCTTCGATCACTCAGGATTTCGGCTTCGCCTCAACCTTAAACCTTAAACCTTAAACTTTAAATCCTGAGGTTCTCTTCGATCACTCAGGATTTCGGCTTCGCCTCAACCTATAACCTACAACCTACAACCTACAACCTACAACCTACAACCTACAACCTACAACCTATAACTTATAACCTATAACTTTTCCCATGCATACCGGCTCCGTAAATACCCCTCTCGGTTGGATGAACATCGAAGCATCCGATTGGTCGGTATTTGCTGTTTATTTCACGCCACATCCGCATGAACAGCAAAGCGATCATCCGCTGGTGAAGGAAGCCATCTCCCAGCTTTCTCAATATTTCGATGGGAGCTTGAAGGAATTTCGTCTTCCGGTGGATCCTCCGGGTACTGCTTTTCAGCGTCAGGTGTGGGAAGCTGTGCAAAAGGTGCCGTACGGACAAACGATCTCTTATGCAAAACTGGCCCGGTTGCTGGGGGATGAGAATAAAGTCAGAGCGGTGGCTGCCGCTAATGGCGCTAATCCGCTGGCGATTGTTATTCCCTGCCATCGGGTCATCGGAAGTAACGGACAACTAACCGGTTATGCCTGGGGACTGGATCGCAAGGATAAGCTTTTACAACTGGAATCTACCCGCGAACAATTGAGTCTTTTTTGAGTGGATAGTGGTTACTGGCCGATTCCCTATTTTTGTGGCCTATTACAGCAAAATGTCTTCTGAAAAGGATCTCGCGGAAAAAGTGGTGAACCGTATGTTCGACCACGATTGGTTTAGTCAATGGCTGGGCATTGAACGTGTGTTGGTGGAGCCCGGTAAATGTGTGCTGAAGATGACCATCCGGAAAGAGATGCTGAATGGCTTCGCGATCGCTCATGGTGGAATCACTTTTTCTCTTGCCGATAGCGCACTTGCTTTTGCGGCGAATAGCTATGGGAAACGAAGTGTGTCGGTGGAAACGTCTATCTCTCATACCGAACCTTTGATGGAAGGCGATGAGATTATTGCGACTGCAACAGAATTAAACAAATCAAATAAAATCGGAATCTACAACGTAACAGTCACGAATCAACATGGTCGTACGGTTGCACTTTTTAAAGGTACAGTGTATCGTACTTCTAAAGACTGGTTCCCTGAACAGGAAAAATAATGACACAGGCATATCTCGTTAACGGAGTCCGCACAGCGATCGGAAATTTCGGAGGAACATTGAGTCCGGTGCGTGCGGATGATCTCGCAGCACATGTTTTAAAAGCATTGCTGGAGAAAAATTCTTCTCTTGATCCATCCGTGATTGAAGATGTGATTATGGGTTGCGCCAATCAGGCGGGTGAGGATAACAGAAACGTGGCCCGCATGGCCTTGTTGCTGGCCGGATATCCTGTAGTGGTTCCCGGTGAAACAGTAAATCGCCTCTGTGCTTCCGGTTTGTCGGCTGCTGCGAATGCTGCGCGTGCTATCAAAGCCGGAGAAGCAAATGTGATGGTGGCCGGTGGTGTGGAGCACATGACCCGCGGACCCTGGATCATCTCTAAAACGAGTACGCCTTATGGCCGCGATGCGCAGATGTTTGATTCGAGTTTCGGATGGCGTTTTGTGAATCCTTTGATGAAAGAAAAGTTTGGTGTGGAAGCGATGGGGGAGACCGCAGAGAATCTTGCAGTACGTGATACCATCAGCAGGGAGCATCAGGATGCGTTTGCTTTGTGGTCGCAGCAGAAAGCAGCGAAAGCACAGGCATCAGGTCGCCTTGCTGAGGAGATTGTTCCGGTATCTATTCCGGTGAAGAAAGGGGATCCGCTGGTGTTTGATAAAGATGAGTTCATGAAGCCGTCAACCACGCTGGAGGGACTCGCAAAACTGAAACCCGCTTTTCGTAAAGACGGTACCGTTACAGCCGGCAACGCTTCCGGATTGAATGATGGGGCTGCGGCGTTGCTGATCGCTTCGGAAGGAGCATTGAAAGAGCATAGACTCACACCGTTGGCCCGCATCGTTTCTTCTGCAGCGGTGGGCGTCATGCCGGGTATCATGGGTATCGGTCCGGTGGAAGCTGCGAATAAAGCGATTCGACTGGCAGGCATTTCCTGGAATGATATTGACCTTGTTGAATTGAATGAAGCGTTCGCCGCGCAGGCCTTGGCATGCATCCGCGCCTGGGGACTCGCCGATAATGATCCGCGCATCAATCCAAACGGTGGTGCAATTGCGCTCGGTCATCCGTTGGGCATGAGTGGCGCCCGAATCCTGAATTCAGCAGCCATTACCCTCAAAAAAAATAACCAGCGCTATGCGCTGGTTACCATGTGTATCGGCGTGGGTCAGGGCTATGCCATGATCATCGAACGCTGTTAAGCGGTCATTTTTTCCTGCCCGGCTGTCTGATATTGTACCGGAAGAGAGAAAGAGAAGGTGGATCCTTCTCCAACTGCACTCTTCAGCCAGATTTTGCCACCATGCAGTTCTATCAGCTTTTTTGCAATGTTTAGCCCGAGTCCGGTGCTGGTTTCTCCTGCTGTAGATCGTACGCTGGTGCGTGTAAATGCATTGAACAAATCCTTGTGCTCGTTTTCTGGAATGCCCTGTCCATGATCCTGAATATGGAAGATGACTTCTTCAGGATTGTTTTCGACGATTATTTCTACGGATGTTGAACTATGCGAATATTTAATGGCATTGGATACAAGATTGTTCATCACCTGCATGATCTGCGTACGGTCGCAGGGTACAGTTTGCGAGGGATCGTTGAGACTATAACTGAGGTGAATGTTTTTCTTGTCAGCGTGCGCTTTATTCGTGCTGATGCATTCCTGCAGCAATTCATGAATATGAACAGGCCGGATGCTCATGGTTGAAATGCCCGATTCGATCTTTGAAACATCAAGCAGATTGTTGAGCATGTCAAGCATCTGCCTGGAGGTGTTCATGATGACATTCAGATAGTTCTTATGGTCGGGCGGAAAGTTTTGTCCGATTTCATGATCTATCAGACTAACCAGCGTAATAATATTTCCTAAAGGATTCCGCAGGTCATGCGAAGCCATGCCGAGAAAATAATTTTTCTCTTCATTTAACCGCTGTAGTTCGGCATTCTTTTGTTCGATCTCTTTTTGCTGGCTATAGAACTGTAGCAGCGTCTTTACTTTTGACCGGGTGATATCGGTGTCGAGTGGTTTGAAGAGATAGTCAAAGGCGCCTTCATCCAGACCTTTCAGGATGTATTTTTTCTCTTTTGAGATCGCAGTAACAAAAATGATCGGAATCTTACGGGTGCGTTTCGTGGATTTGAGCATATTGGCAACTTCAAATCCATCCATCTCCGGCATCTGCACATCGAGAAGAATGAGTGATAATTCTTCGCGGAATGCAATTTTTAATGCCTCATCTCCCGATTCGGCTTTTAAAATAATACGGTCGTCCTCGGCCAGCATGCATTCGAGTGAATACAGGTTCTCCGGACGGTCGTCAACGATTAGAATTTTGTGTTTACTAAAAGGTGTTGTCATCAGATTGTGAATTTAAATTGAAACTAAATGGTTGTATTAGTGTTTTGAGGGAAATTCTTACAATCTCCGTTCTTTTTGTAGATATTCAAATGATAGTCGAAGCAGTTTAAATTAAATGCTGCTTCACAGTCTTCGAGTTTTTCAGCGGGACTCAGTCCCAGGTATCCTTCCTCTTTCAGAGATGCTGTTATGCACTGCAGTAGTTTTTTCTGATAGAAGGATTGGTAGTAGATGAATACATTCCGGCAGCTGATGAAGTCGAATTGCTGGAAGGGAAGGTCTTTGCCTAAATCGTGTCGTCCGAACTTTATCTTACGCAGCAATTCGTGACGGAAGATGGCTTTGCTTCCGGAGATTGTGAAATGATGACCGATATGATGATTCCCTCCGGAGGTCAGATACGGTTTAACAGCCGTCAGAATATCATCCGTAGAGACTATTCCTCGTTCTGCTTCTGCGAGATGTTTCGGATTGATGTCGGTCGCATAGATGATGCAGCGGTCGAGCAAGGCTTGCTCATGCAGTAGCATCAGGAGAGAGTATGCTTCATGACCTCGGGAGCATCCTGCATGCCAGATGTGAACGGTATTCTGTTGTTCAAGCTTTCGACGAATGAGTTCGGTGGCTCTGAGGAAAAATGTGGGATCGCGGAAGAAAGTAGTATAACCGATATGTAGTTCTTTCTTTAATTCATCTACGATGCCCGGTTGGTTAACCAGTAAATCTACCATGGCGCTTCCCTTGGTTATGCCATGTCGAAGGGCAAGGTGATTTAAGCGTCGCTCAAGATAGAGTTGATGATACCCGTCCAGATTAACGTCATAGAGCACTTTCCCGGCTTCCCGGAATATGCTGCTGGTTCGTTGAAGGTCTGTTGGGCTGATCATTGGAAAAAGTTGTTGAGGATACGAAGGAGTGAATTACCGTCGATGGGTTTGGTGATGTGCTCGTTCATGCCTTTGGAGAGACTGATTTCACGGTCGCCTTTCATCGCTTTGGCGGTTACAGCTACGATGGGCAGGTTTTTGAAGTTCGATTGGTTCCTGATTTTCTGCGCTGCTTCGTATCCGTCCATCCCCGGCATCATGATATCCATTAACACCATGTCGGTGTTCGGATGCTCATTCAAATAGTCAATCGCTTTTTGGCCGCTTTCTGCTGTGCTGATTTCAATGCCGTATAATTCCAGCATCGAGGTGAGGGCGTAGATGTTGCGTTGGTCATCATCTACTACGAGTACTTTTTTTCCGTTGAGGTTGGCGCATTTTTCGGGGAGATGAACGAATTTGCGGCTCCTGCTTTTTTGCTCTTTTACAGATTGGAGGAATAGTCCCGTTTCGTCAAGTAAAGTGTCAATGGCCTGCGATTTGTTGATATAGGCACTCGCATAATCTTTCAGGAAGTTTTTCTCGCTATCCGTCAATTCGCGCGACGAATAAACAATGACCGGTATCTGACTATAGGCAGGTTCTTCTTTGAATTGTTGCAGGAGCTTCATGCCGTCGGAGTCAGGAAGATTTAAATCGAGGATGATGCAATCATAGTTTCCGTCGGATAGCTTGGATTTGCCTTCTTGTCCTGTTTCTGCAATATCACAGCTGATGCCCTGTCGATGGAGTAGCTGTCGAATCACCAGACCTTGCTCGGGAGAGTCTTCTATGACGAGAACTTTGTTCTCCGTATTCTGCTTGAGATTTAAGTTCCGGAAGATGCCGGTGAGTTTTTCAGAGGAGACCGGTTTCTCAATCCACGATACAAATTGTTGTTCGTGTTGAACCTGACTTTCTTTTGTTCCTGAAACAACATGGACCGGAATATGAGCCAGATCGGTATTGTGTTTGATGCGGCGCAAAAGATTCATGCCGTCAATTCCGGGTAAGCCAATGTCAAGCAGGATAGCATCCGGTTTGATCTGACATGCCCGCATGTAACCGGTATCACCACGGTGACAGATTTCTGCTTTGAATCCTTCTTTGAACGCAATCCGCTCAAGGACGCCTGCAAAGGTCACGTCGTCTTCAATGATCAATACTGTTTTGCTCGGAATAACTTCCTGTTCCGGATTTTCCCGTCCGATAGGAATAGTAATGGAGAATGTACTGCCAATGCCTTCCTTGCTTTTTACACTGATCTCTCCTCCCAGCAGATGGGTGAGTTCCTTGCTGATGCTAAGTCCCAGACCGGTACCGCCAAAGCGCCGGCTGATGCTTCCGTCAACTTGCTTGAACGATTCAAAAATCAATTTTTGCTTGTCGGCCGGAATGCCAATACCAGTATCTATTACCGAGAAGGTAATCTGTTGCTGAGCTGTTCGTTGAACGGTCAACGATACTTTGCCGCCTGTGTTGGTAAACTTAATAGCGTTTGCAAGAAGATTCTTTAAGATCTGATTCAGTCGAAGCTGGTCGGTATGAATTAAACAATGCGCAGGATCTTCAGCGTTGAAATTCAGTTCGATGTTTTTGTCAGCGGCCAGATGACGGATGCTGTTAATGGTCTCTGTACAAAGTTCAGAGGTGTAAATTTCAGTTTTCTCAATTTCAATTTTTCCGGCTTCGATTTTTGACAGGTCCAGGATATCATTGATCAGAGTTAGCAGGTCGCTTCCGGATTTATGAACCACATGTGCAAATTCGAGTTGTTTTCTGGTCAGATTTGCATCTTTGTTTTCTGCAAGTAAGCGGGAAAGGATGATGATGGAGTTCAAGGGTGTACGCAGTTCATGACTCATATTCGCCAGAAACTCCGATTTATATTTGCTCGCTTGCTCCAGTTGGTTTGCCTTCATTGCAATGGAGTTTCGTGCTTGCTCTAATTCTTCATTCTTTAACTGAATGTCAGTATTCGTTTCTTTGAGCTGGAAGGCATATTCGGTAAGCTCTTCGTTGGCTTTTATCAGGTCGTGCTGATTTTTTTGCAGATCCTGTTGCGATACCTGCAATTCCCAGCTTTGTTTATTTAGTAACCGAATGTTTTTCTGCAGTTCCAGATCGCGGTTGGCTAGCTGCTTGTTCAACTTCTGTGCATGTGACAGGAGTAATTGCAGTTGTTCTTCTGTGCGCTTTCTTTCCGTGGTGTCAATGCAAATGATAACATTGTTGATATGCTTGTTTTCCTCGTTGTAAACAGGAGCCGAGTTGACCAGGCACCAGTACGGTTCTGTGTTTTTCTTGTAGAAGATAGTCTCAAGACTTATGGGCTTACCGCTTGTTGATTTCTGATCTAGTATATCAGTTTGATGCTTTTCGGTTAATTGTCCGCTCAGAATAGCAGTAAGTGGTTTGCCTTTTAATTCTCTTAGGGGATATCCGGTATGTTCTTCAAAGAAGGGGTTGCACCATTCAATGGCTGAGTTTTTGTCAGTAATAACAATACTATGCTGCATCGTCTTTGCTACCGTGGCCAGCGTTTTCTTCTCTTCCAGGTTTTTCTTTAGTGAAAGTTCCTGTCGTTTCCGGTTGGTGACATCCATGGATGTAACTACAACACCTTCTACTGATTTTCCCTGTATGATTGGCCTGAACCGGATTTCACGGTATCTGGTTTTGGCTCCAATTTTCATAGCGTGTTCCACCATGAATTCTTCGCCTTGCAGCGCTCTTTCATAGTTGGGTAACATGTTTACATCGGGATTCAGGGGGCGCAGTTGATTCAGGATGTTACGATAATCCATTTCAGGCTGCAGATCAATATTGAATAGTGTCTTCAGTGTATTTTTGAAGGCGCTGTTGAATTCGATGAGTCTGAAGTTTTTATCAACCATCCAGATTTCATCACTGATGTTTTCGACCAGTGATTTTAAACGTGCTTGCTGAATCCGGTTGGAACCTTTGGATTCCTGATATAATCGGGTGTAATATCGGGTAAGATAGAGCGTTGCGGAGGTGCTGAATGCAATCGATAGAATAAAGTGAATGGATGAATAAGCGGTGGGTGATATTTTGTTGAAGGATAAATTTTCGAAGTTGAACTGACTGATGATCATCAACAGAATGGGCATAGAGTTGAAGAAGATAATGCTCTTTTTCTCTGATTCCTTAAAAAGGAAGTAAGTGCCTACTGCAACAGGAATAAAGAATAAAAATGTTCCGCATTCAGAGCCTGCTTCGTAATTGGTAAGCAATAAGTCAATGTTCAGGGAAATCACAAACAGATTCCTGGCCAGGTTGAATTCACCGGCACGGAAAAGTACCATGCTAAAAAAGTAGAGTCCCAGTGTTACACAGCCTCTGATTGGATTTTCAATAATCCCTGTTGAGGTTTGTATTAAAAAAAAGAGCGAGGAGAGAAGCAACGTTACCAATATGGCACGGTGAATCATCAAGAGTCTTTTTGATTCTTCTTCTGCTCTTCCGAAGGCGATTTTCGGATGTGCTATTTCCTGGAAATATTCTTTCAACATAACTCGTGTTAAATAGTCGATTAGCCCTCATACGACTAAATAAAATAGGGGTTAACACTCACTTGCTGCGGATCCAGATAATCCTTGTAAGGTTGCTTTCATTTACTGCCATATCCACATCGTTTATCTGACAGGTCGGATCAGTGAAGCAGGAACTCGGCCACAGGTAGCCCATTCTCTTTATATAAATGCTTGATATACAAGTTGTAAAACCACCGGCTTTGGGGTTGGAACGGATCAGGTTTTTCTCCGTTTTCAGACTGTGGTGTAAATGAAGATGTAAGAAAAAACGGATTTTGCGATGATTGGACGTTGTTTAGAAGGGGTAACCAATCCCAAAATTGAAGGTGATGTCCCGTAACTTTTGCTCGTCAAGTACCCATCGTTCACCGGCAGGCCGGGATGGGTTTTTCATCTTGAATCCTCCGTCAAGACGGATGATGAAAAAGGTGAAGTCGAAGCGAAGCCCTAATCCGCCGGCGATGGCAATCTGATCGATAAAGTTTACCGGTTTAAATAAACCTGCTTCCCTGCTTTCGGATGCCCGTATAAGCCAGATGTTTCCGGCATCGAGGAAGAGTGCTCCTTTTAGCTTTCTGAAAATGTCATAACGGTATTCAGCATTCATCGTGATTTTAAAATCTCCAAACCGCTCGAAGAAGTCTTCCTTGGTATTGGCTCCCGGACCTAACTGACGTGTTCTCCATCCGCGGATGTCGTTGGGTCCTCCTGCAAAGAAACTTTTTTCGAAAGGTAGTTGTTTTGCATTTCCGTACGCATATCCTATACCGGTACTGAAACGAAGAACCATCATTGAATTACTGAAAATTAACGGAGAATAATACCGGAGATCCAGATCAGGGCGCACATACTGCGCAAACTTTACTCCGAATAAGGAGGCGGGATTTTCGGAACTGGGTGCGGATCCGGAAATAGCATTGCCCAGATAAATAGTATTACCGGCCATCTCCAGATTGATCCGGAAAAAGAGATATTTTTTCCGGATACTCAGATCCTGGTTGTTGTACAGATAGCTGAAACGTCCGTTGGCAATGAATTGATCGGTATAGCCAAGAATCAGGTTGACGTCGTTTAACGAAGTTAGCTGTGTCCGGAATGCAGGATCTAATGTTACTTTCAGGTAGTTGATCTCTGCCGGATATAGATAAATCCGGTTGTATTTGCTGAGCTTACGGGTGTAATAGTAGGATAGATTGAAAAGCTGACGGAAATATTCCGGCCGGTTTTGTGTATTGAACCCAGCCGAGATGGAGGTTACCGGATTACTGATCCGCTTTAATTTTCCCGTATTGAAAGGCCAGAGTGCTCTCGGTATGCTGAGGGTGATTTCAGGACCAATTTCATAGGCATTGAAGATGGCCAGCTTGCGTGTACTTTCATAAGTGGTGTCTCCAAAATTTTGTTGTAATTCCAGACCGCCTTTCATTTTGAAAGTAAAAGTTTCTGCGCCTTTCAGAAAATTCTTGTTGCGATAAACGATGTTGCCGGCAATACCAAAGTTTCCTCCGTTGTTCGTTGCTTCACCTTCAATTTTAATTTCTTGTTTGTCCTGTGGGGCCAGCAGGATGTTGCATTTTAATGGAACTTTTCCGCTTGTATCCGGTATCGATCCGGATTCCATACGAATGTTGACAAATCGAAAAAGTCCAAGATCCGATAGCCGGCGGTAGGTTAAGTCGATGTCTTCAAGCGAATATATGGAGTCCTTTCGGGTGTAGATATGATCAAGAAAATGGTGGGTCTTGTATTGGGATAGCATTTCCGGTTTACCAATGAAGCGGATACCGTGGTCAGTAATGGTGTCTTTTTCCTGCCCCTGCACGATATTGATCGGATCATAATCCATTTCAACATTGATTTCTGCAAAGTAGTTTTTCTGATGTCGGTATAATACACTGTCTTTCCTTAAAAGTGTGTCGGCCTCGGAGGGACGCGGATTGGTAATGGTCATCCACATATCTACCTGGTTGTTTCCGATGCCACTGTCGGCCTGAAAGGAGATGTAGAGGCCGTTGAAGTTGAAGTAGCCGTGATTTTTTATTAATGCTGTTATCCGGTCCCGCTCTTTTTGAATCTCTGAATTGGAAAACCGTGATCCGGGTTTTAACTTTCCGATGGCAGAATCGCTGACTACAATTTTTCTGAGTTCTGGGTCTGGTATGGTATAGTTCAGGTTTCTGTAATAATACGGACGACCGGATGTAATCCTGTAGATGACTTTCGCTTTTTTCTTCTTGTAGCTGATACTGTCTGAAACACTGGCATTGAAGTACCCGTTGTTTTGCATAAAAATTTCCAGCTGCTGACTCGATTTACTGGTGAGTGCTGTGTCCAGAATGACCGGCTGTTCACCAACCGCCGTTTTAAGCCAGTTGTTGAACTTGGTCTCTTTTCGCTTGCTTGCAAAGTTGTAAAGGCCCAGATGGAACCGGAAGATGCCAAGTATCTTTTTGTTGGGTTTTTGTTTAATGATCGCCAACAATTGTTCGTTGTATTCCGGCTTGTCGGTTTTAATAATATTTTTGTTGAGCAGGTATTCGTTGTCGGGAATACTTCTCGTAATGTTACAGGCACTACCGGCTAATAAAAGCGGTAGTAAAATCAATAGGTATCCGTTGTATCGCTTCTTCCCCTGAGGCATAGTTGCGGCATAAAAGTACAAACAGAATCACATCAGCAGCATGTTGTCAAAACCAGTTATCAAACAGTTACGTTCATTACATCTGAAGAAGTTCAGGGATGAACAGCGGTTGTTGTTGGTGGAAGGTCCTAAGATGGTTGGAGAACTGCTGAGCAACCGCCTCTGGAAGGTGAAAGAGATTTTTGCCTTGCCCGAATGGAAAAAGCCCGCTGATATCCTGCCTTGCCCGGTGACCATGGTTTCAGAAAAGGAACTGGATCAGATTTCTGCTCTGCAACAACCGAATAGGGTAGTGGCCCTCGTTGAAATGCCTGAAGATGTGCGGAAACCGGTGAAGGCTCCGGAGAGCGGATTGTTCCTGCTGCTCGATCAGATCCAGGATCCGGGTAATCTCGGCACTATTATCCGCATCGCCGACTGGTTCGGTATCTCCGATGTTTTTTGCTCCCCCGATACCGTCGATTGCTTTAACCCAAAGGTGATCCAAAGTACCATGGGCTCTTTGTTTCGGGTGCATGTGCATTATCTCCCGTTAACCGATCTGCTGGTTAAAAACACGCAATCTGCTCATCTGCCGGTTTATGCTACGCAATTGGATGGAAGGGATATCTATGCAGAAAAATTGTCGGACAAAGGCCTGATTATTCTCGGTAATGAGAGCCGGGGAATGAATCCGGTGCTGAAGCCATTTATCACAAAGTCGTTGTTTATTCCTTCAAAATCAGAAGGTTATGCCGGAGCCGAATCACTCAATGTCGCCGTGGCAACAGGAATCGTCTGCGCAGAGTTTTTCCGCCAGGTGCGTTAATTAGAACCGGAAAGGGTGAAGAATTAGTTGAGCTTAGAGGGGACAACCATCTTAAACTCAGGGATTTTAACAAAAAACAGCTTTTTGTCGAATTGACGTTCCATCAAATAGGTGCCGAACATCTTGCCGATCTCAGTATTCAGGTTGCAGCCGGATACATAACGATAGGTCTCTCCAGGGGCAATATACGGTTGCTCCCCAACTACGCCTTCTCCTTCAACTTCGCGTCTGGTATTGTCAGAATCGATGATATACCAATGACGTCGCTTGAGGCGAATGGCCTGTTCGCTATCGTTTTTGATCGTAATGCGATACGCAAAAACGTAGTGAGACTGCGCAGGATTGCTGTGAGTCGGTTGATAGAACGTCTCTACGCTTACCCTGATCCCTGCCGTTACTTCCGTGAAAATAGCCATATAGTGTCTTTAGTAATAACCAAAAATAGTCAGCTCATTCTAATTGACCAATTCTTTTTGACCAATTCAGGTTTAAAGGTGGTAAATGGAAAAAAATGGATGGATAAGCGATTATTAAGGTTTTGTTATTTAAAACCCGCCGGCATTTGTTTGAAAAATTCCGATGAGCCGCTCGTACCGCTTACCGGGCTCCTTCCACCAGGCTAAAAAATAGTAGTCGTTGAGGGTCTCGTAATGACTCCCTTCGGTGTCGAGCTGGGAGCATTTTCCATCTTTATCAACAGTGACGTACCGGTAATTGTAATAGCCTTGCTTCAGTAATAATGATTTTTCAAAACAACCGGTTTCGGTAGTATAGTTCATCCGGTAAAGACTCCGGATGCCGAATTCGGTCATCGCTCCTTCAATGTAGAGAGGGAGATCGGTGAAATCTTCTGCGCTCTTTAACCGGAAATGTACCCATACGTAGTCGCCTTCGAGTTCAGCTTCCCGGCCTTCGTAAATTTTAATCAGATAATTTCCATTCAGGTCATTTTCTGAAACGTACCGCATGGTGTTTCTTCTGATCTCCGGCTTCAATACAACATTGGTTATTCCGCTGATGGTATCATTGTAGAATCGTTCTACAAACTGTGTCTGAAAACGGGTAGAGCGAATGTCGAAGTTGCGGTATTCTGATCCGCCTTCCAGCGAGTTGATGTCGTCGTGGTTGTAATCGATGGACTCGCCGTTGGCAATGACGGGCTTGAGGTTGTTTAGCGCAAAATTAGGATCGCGGTTTTGTAATACCTGCACCTGAATGTCGGCATAAGGGTTGGTGACAGGTAATCCACGCAGAAAAAGGGTGAAGTCCGCTTCCTGGTGCGAATTGCGTAGTTCAATGAGTGTACTGCGATGGATGTTTGCCTTGAATTCAACACGTTGCTCCGTAACCCAGAAACGACGGGAAAGGATGATGGAGTCGGGGTTGCTGTTTTCAAATACTACCAGCAGATAATTTCCGGATATCAACGGTTTCATCTGGGCATTGGGGAATTCAAGCCGGTAATGCCAGTAAGGCTGAATCGTGTTGAGCGAATGTTTGTAGTCCGATAACTGATCAGTGTAAAAACCCTCAATGTAATCGTTCTCGCTGAGTATAGAAGGCGTCCATTGCGGTGTACAATGTATGATTTTATAGCTGTAGTCTCTGATGTCTTCTTCCAGCAGATCAAAACTCAGCTGCATTTTATCTTCACTCCCGAAAACCAGATACGGAAAGCTCATTGGGGTATCTGCCTTCTCAAGTATAACGGTGCGGATATACGGTACGTAGGTTTTGTCTTCGTAACTCAGGATCCGAGGATTGTAATAGTCTTCTGTTTCCTGTGCCGCGCAGGAATAACCGGTGCAAACCAGTAAAAAAACAAAGAGGTTTTTCATGATTCGTTCAGCTCGATCAGTTTCAGATAATAGGCTTCCCATTCTTTTTCCGCATGTTCAACGGAAAGTTTGGCTTTGTCGTATTCAGTTTGCAGTTTTTTGAAGCGATCGGTTTGTTTGTACACTTCCGGATCACTCATCTGTTCGCTGATCTGATTGAACTGTTGCCGCGCTTTCTCGAGTTCGCCTTCCCATTTTTTTACCTGTGTTTCGAGTTGGTGCTTGTTGACTTTCGGCGCTTCTTTTACAGGCTTTAGGGGTTCCGGAGCTTTTTCTTTTTTCGGTGACTGTACAGCAGCGGGCTTTTCTTTTTGTTGTTTGAGTTCGCGCTGCCAGGTTTCGAATTCTTCGTAAGTGCCGGGATATTCTTTGAGTTCTTTGTTTTCGATGTACCAGATTTTATTGGCAATGCGGCTCAGAAAATAACGGTCGTGACTTACCACAATATAAGTGCCTTCGTATTTATTGAGGACTTCCACCAGCACATTTACACTTTGCATGTCAAGGTGGTTGGTGGGCTCATCCAGCAGCAGGAAGTTGGCGCGGGCCAGAATGGTTTTCGCTAAGGCTACCCGCGCGCGTTCGCCTCCGGATAATACTTTTATCTTTTTGAAAACATCGTCTCCTTTCAATAGGAACGCACCGAGCAATGATCGCAGGTAAGTATCGGTTTCTTCCGGCGCAAAGACCTGCAATTCGCGCAAGGCATCGTTCTCAGTATCGAGACTTTCAAGCTGATGCTGTGCGTAAAACGAGGGGACGACATTATAAGTGTCTTCGCTGTCTCCTTCAAAGGGTTCTTCATTGCTGATCATCCGCAGCAGTGTCGATTTGCCTTTTCCGTTGGCGCCGATAAAAGCAATCTTGTCACCGCGGGTGATTTCAGCTGTAGTGTCTTTCAGTAGTTCCAGCTCTCCATAAGCTTTACGTTGGATGTTCAGGTGGGAGATGATTCTGCCTGGTTGTTTGTCAACAGCAAACTTCACGCGTATCGCTGCGAGGGGTCCTTCAACAGCATCTACGCGGTCAAGTTTCTCCAGCGCTTTTACTCTCGATTGAACAGCACTGGCTTTCGATGCTTTGGCTCTGAATCGTTCGATGAAACGCTCCTGCTCTTTGATGTATTTTTCCTGATTCTTGAAAGCGTTTTGCTGGATTTCTCTTCGCTCTTCTTTTTCGATGAGATAGTCGGAGTAGTTGCCGGTGTAGATGGTTAATCGCTGATATTCGATTTCGGCAATGCGGTTCACGATTTTGTCGAGGAAAAAACGGTCGTGCGATACAATCAGTACCGCTCCTTCGTAGCTGCTGAGATAGCCTTCCAGCCATTGGATGGAGGGAAGATCTAAGTGATTGGTGGGCTCGTCAAGCAATAAAAGACCGGGCTTCTGCAACAGCGTTTTGGCAAGCATCACGCGCATCCGCCATCCGCCGGAGAATTCTTTTAAGGGCCTTGATAAATCTGCTGTCGAAAAACCTAATCCTTCCAGTATCGCTTCTGCTTTTGATTGTAGGGTGTATCCGTCCAGTGCTTCGTATTCACTCTGTAGTTTCTGCAATTTGTCGAGGATGGCATCGCTGTGATCGGTTTCCATTTCGTGCAGTGTTTTCTCGATTTGCTGGTGGAGATAGTTGGCCCGTTCAAAGGCTTCCATCGCTACGTCAAGAATGGATTTGTCGGAGAGATAACTGAGCAGATCCTGATTGAGAAAGCCAATTACAAGGTCGTTGCGTTTGCTGATGTTGCCGGACGAGGGCGTGTAGTCGCCGGAGATGACGCGTAACAGGGTTGATTTTCCGGTTCCGTTGGCGCCGATGAGGCCGATTTTTTCCTGTGGCCGGATATGCCAGTTCAGGTCACTAAAGAGTATTCTTGAGCCGAATTCGAAGGTAATGTCGTTTAATACAAACACGTTGTTTAGAATTTTATGAGCTGTCCTTTCCCTTTGATGTCAGCTTTTATCTGAGAGGGTTGCCCGGTGTAATAGATGTTTCCGTCATGTTCAATGAGGGCATCAAGGATGTAGTTGCTGTATACCCAGGTGTTGTTGGTGCCTTTGTTTGTTATGTACAGGTAACGGGTCGTAAGGTTTCTGCAATCCACTTTCCCGAAACCGGCGTTATAATTGTATTGTACATCCGCTCGTCCGGAGGCGGTGATGTCGGCAGGACCATTGTGTAGTGCCACGGTGGCGATGTCACAATCCAGCAGCAGTTGTACACTACCCATGCTTCCAAAACAGTCGAGACGGAATTGTCTAGCGTGTATGGAATCGTCCATGGTGATTGCTCCGGTGGAGTTTTCCATGTAGATGCTGCTCAGCGTTGGTACCCAGAGGTCCACAGTGGTCTGACTTTTAAAGGACCTGACCCAGTTGCACCGGTTTTTGTTGCGGATGGAAAGTGTGCCGTTTTCGGTTTTGGTTTCAATCCCCTCCAACAGGTTCTCGCCTGATCGTACTTTCAACCTGTAGTAGGAAGCGTTGGGGTGTATCTTCAGGTCTATGTTTGAAGTGATGTAGATGGTGTGAATCGTGTCAAGGCTTCGCTCTTCTTCTGCTGTATTTCCACGGCCATGAAAACAGTCTCCCAGATCACTGCAGGATGGCAGCAACAGCAGCGTGAGTATCAGGAGTAAAATTTGTTTCATGTCAGAAGGTGTATCCGATGGCCCATTCGGCGTAGTCGGCTTTGCCATAGTGTGCTTTGAGGTGTGCTCCGGCAAAGAGATGTTGATTGAGGTGATAACGAATGCAGAGACGACTGTAGATACTTCCGTCGCTTTTGTCGTTGTTGTGCAGATAAACGCCGGTCTGGAAGAGCAGATCTGTTCTGGAGAGCCGTAGTCCCGCCGATCCGTAAATGCCGGCTCTCGAAGCGTCGGAAAAGTAATTGCCAGCCTTGCCTTCGTCTTGTAAGGAGGGTGGAATGGAGGTGTCATAAATGTAATCAAATCCTCCTGCCAGCAGTCCCTTTTGTCCAACGGTGGTTTGTAAAAATCCATTCACGGCCTGTATCCAGTATTTTGATCCGCCCGGCGGATATTTTTCGTTGAATCCAAAAGCATAGTAAAACCCCGGTTCGATTTTCATTTTTTTGTTGGACGGTAGCTGACGGGTGCACCGAATGGTTTCTCCTCCGAAAAAGGTATATCCGATGTTCAGTGAGGGCATGTTGATGCCGAGATTCGGTACGCGTGTGGCTCCGTTGCTGAGGTGAAAGAGGTCGATGCCAAGTGTGAGCTGACGATGATGACCGGTGAAGATACGGGTCTGCAGTCCGAACAGCACAGCGGCATTGAGGTGGGAACCAATGGTGAGGTTTTTATAGTTGGACTCCGTGTCGAAGGGCTTTTGTACATAGCCGATGCCTGCTCCTAATCGGGCCTGTAAACGCATCCGGTGTTTGCTGAATATCGGGAGCAGTAAATGAGGGTAGATGCAGTGTGCTAAGCCAATCTTCTCCTTGTTCCCGAAATCGATGATCCGGTAGGCAAGTCCCGCCATCGGAAAATTGTAGAGGTGTCCCCATTCTTTGTCGGGTCCAATGCTGCGGTAGATGAAAAGTTCGCCGGCCATTGCGTGACCTTCCTGCAGATATACCACCGAGGGACGATGCGCCATCATGAAACCTCCGTTCAGCTGGATGCCCACCGACCAGCTGCCCTGTATCACCGTAGTATCGGTCACACCTCCCCGAACAACTCCTGTAATCAGCAGCGTCAGGTATATACTTAAGCGAAGTTTCGGGTTCATTTTGGGGATTGCAAAGGTAAAAAAATGATGTGCTGTATTCTTAACTATTTTTGAGGCATGACATCGATAGAAGATAAACTGGAAGCTTTCAGGCGTTTGCTGGGTATAATGGACGATTTACGTGAGAAATGTCCCTGGGACCGGAAGCAAACGATGCAGAGCTTGCGGTATTTGACGATTGAAGAGGTGTACGAGCTGGCCGATGCTATTCTGGAGGATAAGCGGGAGGAGATCAAAAAGGAGCTCGGGGATATTCTCCTGCATATCGTGTTTTATGCAAAAATCGCTTCGGAAACCAATGAGTTTGATATCACGCAGGTGATTCATTCGCTTTGTGATAAACTGGTGCACCGGCATCCGCATATTTATGGAGATGTACAGGTGGCGGATGATGCCGAAGTGAGCCGCAACTGGGAGAAACTCAAGCTGAAGGAAGGGAAGACATCTGTGCTGGAAGGTGTTCCCGTTTCTCTCCCGGCATTGGTAAAGGCAATCCGTATTCAGGAGAAGGCCCGTGCTTCCGGATTCGATTGGGAGAAGGCAGAACAGGTATGGGAAAAGGTACAGGAGGAGATGGCCGAGTTTAAAACGGAAGAGGAGGCAGGGAACAAAGAGAAGATGGAGGATGAGTTCGGGGATCTGATGTTTGCCATGGTGAATTATGCCCGGTTTGCAGGGATTAATCCGGAGGAAGCGCTGGAGAAAACGAATAGAAAGTTTATCCGCCGTTTTCGGTTTATGGAAGATAGAATAGCAGAGAAAGGGGAGAAACTCGATGATCTCAATCTGGAACAGATGGATGTGTACTGGAATGAGGCTAAAAAACAGGGTTTGTAAATGGTGAGACCGATGCGGTGCGGTTGTCTGTTGTTGTTAGGGCTGTTGATGATGGCCGGTAGCAGCAGTGCGCAGTCGCCGGAGGATTCGCTGCCGTCTGTGTTTAAAGGATATTTGAAATCGGTGGCGTATGATGCGGGTGAGATTGTTTTGTTTCCCCGCAATCTGCAGAAAAAGGATGCCTGGTTTGCTGCCGGCGGACTTCTGCTGATCGGTGGTTCATTTCTCGCAGATGGATCGCTGGAATCAGAGATGAGGAAAGAGGGTAATCGCAGTTTTTTTGATCATCAGGTGGTGAGATATGGCATTGAGCCCTGGGGGAGTGGCTGGTATCCGGCTGCTTTTTCTGCCGGTTGTTATGCGGCCGGTGCGATGAGCCGGAACCGCGATTTGAGGTATGCTTCGCTGGTACAGATGAAAACACTTGGATTGTCGATGTTGGTGGTGGGCGGTGCGAAGCTGATCTTTCAGCGTCATCGTCCCGACGAACAACCGGAACCCGATGCTTCGCTGTTTGACGGACCTTTTAAAGGGTTGTCGGGGAATTATTCGTTTCCGAGCGGACATACATTCAAAGCATTCGCCTGGGCTTCGGCTACTTCTTCTTCACTCGAAGGGCATACATGGATAAAAGTGGCGGTGTATTCACTGGCAGCGTTAACGGGTGCATCGAGGATTTATGAAGGAAAACACTGGCTCAGTGATGTGACCGCCGGTGCGGTGTTGGGCTATGCATTCGGCAAATTCTCCTGGCGTTTACAGAAATATTACGACGACCGCACTTTTATCCGCCATCGAAAACAAATCAGGTAAAAGGTTGTTATCTCAAAAAAAATAAAATTATGTTATCCGTAGGATCTAAAACCCCTTCCTTCACTATTGTCGATACCGCTAAACAGGTAATCACCGACGAAACATTAATCGGTCAGCCCACACTCATTCTGTTCTTCCCGTTCGCCTTTACCAGCGTCTGCACCGCTGAACTCTGCTCGGTACGGGATGATATCTCGCGCTATGATACTCTCAATGTTCGTGTCATTGGCGTCTCTACCGACAGTCCGTTTACCTTGGCAAAATTCAAAGCCGATCAGAACCTGAACTTCACATTGGCTTCTGATTATAATAAAGGAATGATCTCGGCTTTTCATGCGAAGTACGAGGAGTTTGGTCCCGGATTGAAAGGGGTGGCCCGTCGTGCCGCTTTTGTGGTGGATGCAGAGGGAGTGATCCGTTATGCGGAAGTGTTGGAGTCAGCCGGCGATTTGCCCGATTTTAATGCCATCAATGCTGTTCTTGGCTCGTTGAAGCAAACAGCCTGATCACGGTCTGCAGCTCATGACAGGTTTCCTGTATTCACTCAGGTTTTATACCTTTGTAGTACAAGAAACCTGATCATGAATAAATTCTTTACCCTCTTAACGCTGTTGTTCATTTCTGCAATCGGACATGCACAGATAACCATTACCAATGCAGATATGCCGTCCGGTGGCGATACGGCCCGGTTCAGTAATGCGAGTCCGCTTTCTCCGGTCGATTTAACCCTCACCGGGGCAAATTATACCTGGGACTTCTCCTTTTTACAATCTACCGGACAGGATGTGGATACCTTTCTTTCGGTGACCTCTACGCCGTTGGTGTATGTACTCGTTTTCGGATTCAATTCAAACGTGGCAAAACGCGGACTCGATTTATCGGCATTCCCGCAAGTGCCGGTCACAGATATCTATAACTTCTATAGTAAGTCTTCCAATAATTTCAAGCAGATGGGGTATGGCGCCAGCATTAGCGGCGTCACCACGCCCATCTCCTTTAATAACGCGGATGTGATCTATGATTTCCCCGTTAACTTCGGAAACATTGATTCGTCCGATAGTGATTATTCGCTGGTGGTTCCAGGTGTAGCCTCAGCTATCGGCAGTCAGCATCGTGTGAATGAAGTGGATGGTTGGGGAAGTGTGATTACACCCTTCGGGACTTTCAATGCGCTGAGAATTAAATCAACGCTTACCGGGCAAGATTCCCTGTACCTTGATTCACTGGGTCAGGGTTTTGCTGCTCCGCGTCCATTAACAAGAGAGTATAAATGGCTGGCCAATGGTCAGGATATTCCGGTGTTGGAAATCAATACGACAGAAACCTTTGGTGTAGAAACGATTACGGCTATCCGTTACCGTGATAGTGTTCGTACGGTCGGACTCAATCAGTTATCCTTGCTGGCTGCTGAGCCGGTGCTTTCGCCAAATCCGGCCCGCAATCACGATGTAATGGCAACCATCAACCTGATGCAGGCTGCCGGCGTGGAAATCGTGATGCAAAGCATAGAAGGGAAGGTAGTGAGCCGTCAGATGCTGCAATTGAATGCCGGATTGCAGAATGTCCTGGTCAAACCCGCTGCTACCGGATTACAGGCCGGACTTTACACAGTAAGTTTTATTGTTGATAATGAGCGATTTACCACGAAACTGGTGGTTGAATAGAAAATCATAGGATCGCGTTAAGTTTTTTCGGTGGATATCGATATTTCGATCGGATGAACTATATTTGCATCCCCAAAAAGAAAATTCCTTTTTGGAAAATCCCCTGCCCAGGTGGCGAAATTGGTAGACGCACCATCTTGAGGGGGTGGCGCCAACAGGCGTACGAGTTCGAATCTCGTCCTGGGCACATTAGTTCTCTGAATAATTAAGTTTCCGAAGTTCCGGAATTGCCCAGGTGGCGAAATTGGTAAACGTTGCGGTCTCAGAAGCCGTTGGTGTAACTACCTTGAGAGTTCGAGTCTCTCCCTGGGCACATTTTCACTTCATTTTTTATCTCCGGAGGCAACCGATCCCATCATCATGTAGAGTAATGTCAGCAATGCACCCAGTCCCAGGGTTAATCCCCATGTGGCAGGATGATGCAAGGGATGAAGCATGCGTTGCGCGATATCTACAAATAATTCATCCGGGGTGCGAAGAACATCCCAGCTGTTGTAGCGCTCAAACCTCCCCAGATAAACTCCGAAACTTCCCAGGAAAATAGAGCCCAGTACATAGCCATATCCGGTGAGGGCGGAGTGAAACTGAATGATTGTTTTATGCATGTTGCGGAGAGAGAGCAGCCCGAACAGCAAACCGGTAATGGCAAAACTGAGGATCAGCAGCAGATCATACCATTCGCTCATACCATGCCGCGGCATCAGATGAAACAGATCGGTGAGGATATAGGGCGCATTGGGAAAAAACAGGAGCCAGGGTAATGTAGCGAGCCAGAATTGCAGCCGGCTGATATCATTCCGTTTTAAATAAACCAGCGTACTGATGCCCATCGGGATATAAGCCAGAAATAAATTCCACGTGAGAAAAACGAACGTGAATTCACCGGTATAAACCACCCGGAAGATAAGCAGGGCAAGCGATAATAAACAGAAGAGCAGGAGGGAGGCCGCTCTGGCCGGAATCGTTTTCATAGGCATTCGGAAATACTGAAACGGCTATCCTGCAGGAATAGTATCCGATAAACCGAGTTTAACAGAATTTAACATTTAACGGAGGCTTTGGCAATAATTGCGTATCTTTCCATCACTGTTATTAAATATGCTTTGAAAACGACAGGAAATGATTTTAACCTATATATAGCCGGGATGCGCAGGTGCATGAATCTAACCAATCACAGTAAGCGGGCAATCGTATTTGAAAAGGAGGATGTCAACATGATTAACAATTTATCGCTATCCGTATCATCAATTCAAAACGGCCTCTACACGATTAGACTAACGGAGTCAAACGGGAACAGCATGTCCTCTAAACTGGTTATCATTCGATGAAAAAGGTACTTATCATCATCGGATTTATTTTAATTGCTTCAGGCAAGTTGTTGTCGCAAGGATTTTATAACCATACATGGTTATTGGGTAGTTATAATTTTCTGCAAGACCCAAAAGGAAGAATTGATTTCTCCGACACTGGATTTGTGCATACCGGGGAATTCAGAAAAATGTCATTCAAGGGCACAGAAGCCACCATCTGCGATGCACAGGGAAATTTCCGGATGAGTACCAACGGCATCTGGATCGCCAATGCGAATAACGATACGATGATGAATGGCGCGGGTTTGAATCCTGGTGGAGTTACCGGTAGTTGGCCGTATGGATTGCCGATGAGTTCAAATGCTGTTTTTTTACCGTACCCAGGTGACTCAACAAAGTATGTGTTGTTTCATCATACGGCTGTATCAAATGGTTCCTATTACCCGGCATATGATTTACTATATACTGTAATTGATATAACAGGTGACAGTGGACTTGGAGATGTCATTATAAAAAATCAAGTGGTGTTTAGTGATACATTAGGTTGGGGAATTGCATCATGCAAGCATGCGAATGGCAGAGATTGGTGGATAGTAGTCCAGAAAGACAATAGTGATGTCGTCTTTTCTTTATTATTTACGCCAGATGGTATCGATACAGTGCTAACACAACAGCTGAATGTAACTCCTTCACTTGGAAGTACACGTCAAATAAGTTTTTCCCCTGACGGAAATAAGTTTGTTACAAATAAAACAGATGGTGGGATAATAATTGATAATTTTGTTCAAATACTTGATTTCGACCGATGCACAGGAGTTTTTTCAAACCCTCATGAAGTAGACGTTTCAAATGGAGGGATTGGATGGGGATTATGTTTTAGTCCTACAACTAAATTTGTTTACACCTGTAGCAGCAGCAAGGTGTATCAAATAGATCTGTCCACATATGTTGCTGATACAATAGCAACTTACGATGGTTTCATTTCACCACCCAACCTTACCTGTTGCGCCACTTCGTTTTGGAATATGTACCTGGCGGCAAATGGTAAAATATACATCACCAGCGGTAGTTCCGTCCAACACATCCATGAAATGAACTACCCGGATAGTGCCGGTGTAGCTTGTGATCTGCAACAACACGCGATTGATTTGGGAAGTTATCTTCATTTACGTGCTGTACCTAACCACCCCAACTACAATTTGGGTCCGGTGGTGGGAAGTGTTTGTGATACGCTGGGTGTGGGATTGCCGGAGATGCAGCATGATTTTCATTTTGGGATTTCACCCAATCCTGTTGCTGATGGTCCGGTTAAAATCATCTACCTGCTCCCGGAAAACAAAACAGGCATTTTCGAACTTTACGATATCACCGGTCAGCTGGTATATAAAATGAATTTACCACCATGGAGTACGTTGCAGTATGTTGATTTACCAGAGTTGAGCGAAGGGGTTTATACGGCAGTGGTGCGGAGTGGGTATGAAAAGAGTGCTAAGAAACTGGTAATTGTACGATGAGAAAGGCACTTATCATCATCGGAATTATCCTGATAGCCTCCTGTAAGTTGTTTTCGCAGGGGTATTATAATCATGTTTGGCTAACCGGCAACAACCCATTTGCCGGATTTCCCAATGGAAGGATAGTGTTTGATTCAAGCGGATATATCCATACTCCTGAGATGAGGCCCATGTCATTCTGGGGCACAGAAGCCACCATCTGCGATGCACAGGGAAATTTCCTGATGAGTACCAACGGCATCTGGATCGCCAATGCGAATAATGATACGATGATGAATGGTAGTGGGTTGAATCCGGGAGTTAGTGTAAACACGAATCCTAATGGACTTTATTTAAGTAAAGCCAATTTCTTCTTGCCGGTACCTGGCGATTCAACAAAATTTGCATTATTTCACCAAACGGGTACTTCAAATTCATCAGTTTACCCAAGCGGAGAGTTGTTCTTGTCAATCATTGACATGAGCCTTGATGGTGGTTTGGGTGGCGTTGATTCCAATTTTAAAAATGTCATAGTCCTGGTTGATACACTCAGTGAAGGTATTACAGCCTGCAAACATGCAAATGGTCGTGATTGGTGGATTTTAGCATTAAAAGATGGTGCACCAGCTATTCGACGTGTTTTATTCACAAACACTGGAATTCTTGACACAAGTATAATTACATTAGGTAATTATATTTCCAGTCATGGTAGTATTGGGAATCCTGTTTTTTCCAATTCTGGAGACAAATTGGCTATTAACATTTACGATAATCCAACCACCCAAAACAGTTCTGTTGTATTGTGCGATTTTGATCGCTGTAACGGAACGTTTTCTAATGTCATAGTTATACCTATAACCAACGGATATTACCTTTGGGGCCTTTCTTTCTCACCAGATGGTTCAAAGTTATATGTCAATTCCAATCAAAATATTTTTCAGATAAATGTAAGTAACTATACTGTAGATACCGTTGCAACATATGACGGTTTTTACTATTTATTTCCTGCATTAGCTACTACTTTTATGGAACAATATCTTGCAGCCAACGGTAAAATTTATCTCACTACCGGTAATGGGACTCAACATCTGCACGAAATTAACTATCCGGATAGTACTGGATTGGCCTGTGATGTACAACAACATGCCGTGAATTTAGGCGTTTGGAATTTTTGGTCTGTCCCCAATCACCCTAACTACAATCTGGGCCCTGTGGTGGGTAGCGTATGTGATACGCTGGGTGTGGGATTGCCGGAGATGCAGCATGATTTTCATTTCGGGATTTCGCCCAATCCTGTTGCAGAAGGTCCGGTAAAAATTATTTACCTGCTCCCGGAAAACAATTTAGGTATCTTTGAAGTGTATAACATGACAGGTCAGCTCGTGTATAAAATGAATTTACCACCCTGGAGCACGTTGCAGTATGTTGATTTACCAACCTTGAGCGAAGGAGTGTATACTGCCGTGGTAAGGAGCGGGTATGAAAGGAGTGCGAAGAAACTGGCAATCATTCGATGAAAAAAGTACTTAGCATCATCGGAATAATCCTGATCGCCTCTGGCAAGTTGTTCTCGCAAGGGTATTATAATCATGTATGGTTACTTGGCAGCTATTATTTCCCTCAAAATCCTAAAGGCAGAATCGAGTTTGATTCCATATCCTACTCTCACTCGATCGAATATAGGAAAATGCCCTTTGTGGGTACAGAAGCAACTATCTGCGATGCACAGGGTGATTTCAAAATGAGCTCCAATGGAATCTGGATAGCAAATGCAAATAACGATACAATGTTGAATGGAGCTGGATTGAATCCGAGTTCTTTTACATCTGGTTGGCCATATGGGTTGCCAATGACTGCTAATGCAATTTTTTTACCTTCATTTATCGACACTAATATTTACTACCTAATTCATCATTCATGCGATACTTTTGGATTAGCATATCCGGCATTCGAGCTTTTATTGTCAAAGATTGACTTGAAGCAAGATAATGGATTAGGAAGAGTTGTTCAAAAAAATATCAGTGTTTTACAAGATACATTGAATTGGGGGATTGGATGTGTGAAACATGCAAACGGGCGTGATTGGTGGATATTAATGACTGAACATAAGACATCAAAAGTTTATAAGGTGCTCTTAACCCCGTATGGTTGCATTGTTACGAATCAGTTATTGTCCAATGCACATTACTCTTGGTTTACTTCAACACAAATTCCATTTAGTAACGATGGATCGCGATTTGCCTATTCAACTTATGATTCAATAGGACATGATAGCTATATTGTCACTGCAAACTTTGACAGGTGCAACGGTAACATTTACAATGATACTAGTATTCAGTTGACCTATGGTGATTATATATGGGGTACTGCATTTAGTTCCACCGGCAATTATTTATATACCTGTTCCAGCTCCAAGGTGTTTCAGATTGACACGGATAGTTTAACAGTTGATACCGTAGCAACTTACGATGGTTTCATTTCACCACCCAGCCTTACCTGCTGTGCAACTACCTTTTGGAATATGTACTTAGCCGCCAACGGTAAAATATATATCACCAGTGGTAGCGGAGTGCAGCATTTACACGAAATGAACTATCCGGATAGTGCAGGGTTGGCTTGTGACGTTCAGCAACATGCAATTAATTTAGGCTATGCACAACTTCGTGCGGTCCCCAACCACCCCAACTACAACCTGGGCCCCGTCATAGGAAGCATATGTGATACGCTCGGTGTGGGATTGCCTGAGATGCAACATGATTTTCATTTCGGGATTTCACCCAATCCTGTTGCTGATGGTCCGGTAAAAATTATTTACCTGCTCCCGGAAAACAAATCAGGTATCTTTGAAGTGTATGATATTACCGGTCAGTTGGTGTATAAAATGAATTTACCGTCTTGGAGCACATTGCAATTGGTAGATTTACCAGAGTTGAGCGAAGGAGTTTATACGGCAGTAGTAAGGAGCGGCACCTTCTGCGCAATGAAAAAACTGGTCGTTTTGTAATCGCCCCTGCAGCCTGAAGCCCTTGAAGCCCCTGCAGCCCCGAGGCTTCTCCCGCAACTTGCACGGAGTGCACATTGCGGGACGGGACGCAAGCGCCCCTGCAGCCCCTGTAGCCCCTGCTGCCCCTGCAGCCCCGAGGCTTCGCTCGGGACGCAAGCGCCCCTGCAGCCTGCAGCCATCTACAGCAGTAAAACAACAACAGCTGCCATCAAGATGAGGGTAATGACTCCAATGAAGTTGCTGAGCTTTCCATTTGTAGCATTGCCCATGATCTTTTTGTTGTTGCAGATATGCAGGATCAAGGCAATGGTAACCGGACAGGTCACCCCGTAAGCAACAGCCGTGTAGAAAAGAGCTTTTACCGGACTAATACTCATGAATTGAATCGAAAGCGCAACCACTAAGGAGAAAAAAATAACCAGATAGAAATTCCGGGCTTCGTAAAATTTCCTGGATAATCCTTCCTTCCATCCAAAGGTTTCTGATATCGCATAAGAAATAGAACCGGCTAATACCGGTATCGCAAGAAATCCGGTACCAATCACACCAATGGAGAACAAGAGGTAGGCGTTTTTTCCGGCAATCGGAGCCAGGGCAGAGGCAGCATCTTCAACCGTATTGATCTCCCGGATGCCGTGTGGATATAATACACTTCCGGCTGTAAGAATAATGAAGTAAAATACAAGGTTCGAAAAACCAATCCCGGTGCGCACATCAAATCTCATCTCTTCAATCTGTTGTTTATCGACCATGATTCTTTTTCCGGATTTCTCTTCTGCTTCCGAAGTGGTTTGCCAGAAAAATAAATAAGGTGAAATGGTGGTGCCTAAAATAGCAGTCAGCATGATCATGTAATCGGAATTGAACTGAAGCGATGGAACGAAAGTGCGAATCATCACTTCCTTCCATTCAACATGAATGATGAATGGAACAATGCAATAGCAGAGCAACGTGATGCAGAGCCATTTCAGTATGCGGGCAATGCGGTGATAGTCGAAGTAAACGATGCTGAAAAGAATGATAAACATGAAGGCGAAGGAGAATTCATGATCGCTGATGTGAGGGTACATCATATGGGCTACTGCTCCCATTCCAGCCAGGTCTGCTCCGATGTTCAGTATGATGGCCGGAAAACATACCAGCAGTATGGCGTATAACAACCAGCGTGGGTAGTGGCGTTTTACAATACCCGCAAGACCATGTCCCGTTACCAGTCCAATGCGTGCACACATCTCCTGTAAGGTGGCCATCATAGGAAAGGTGACAATCGACGTCCACAAAAAAGTGAATCCATAGGCGGCACCTGCACTCGAGTAGGTGGCGATGCCCGATGGGTCGTCGTCACTGGCGCCGGTGATAAGTCCCGGCCCCAGCGAATGATGAATCGGCTTCCGGTCTCTTTGTTTGTGACGGCGCTGATTCATTCGCTAATGGCTGACAGCAAATTTTGTGATAGCGCTGTCACCCGTTTTTTTTCGGATCTCCAGTTGATATAATCCTTCCGCAAAGCTGCTGACGTCCGGTAACACATTCCCGGTCCAGATCAGTTTGCCATCGCTTTGGTAAATGTTCATCAACAAAATATTTTGAACATCTCCGCTCAGGTGCAGCTTGTCGCTGGCCGGATTCGGATATACCGCGAATGGAGAAAGTACTGCTGTTTCATCAAAACCAACCACTCCGCTCAGTGAAATATCATCTACCGATACACCGGCGTTGACAAGATTGAAGTCGCTGATAAACCGGAAGCGTAACTGGAAGAAATTTGTATTCCAGGGCTTGTAGTAGATGTATTGGCTGTTAACCCAACCGCCGGAGTTTCCGCTCCAGCCATTGTTGCTTTGATAGATGGTGGTGTTGTACCAGTTGGTGCCATTGGGATCCCCTGTTGATCCCAGCGTTTGCCATACGATGCCGTTGGTGCTGTATTCAACATAGATTCCATCGGCGTTAAATTCGGTGTTGTAGTTATGCCAGAATGAAAGCGTGATGATATTGCTGGCACCTAGGTCAAAGATCGGTGATGTTAAAAGCGCATTGGCCAGATTGCCATAGGGCGTGTTGAGGTTGATATCCCAACAGGAATCGCCGGAGTATGCGCTGCTGGTGGACCCGAAGGCAGGGGTGCCGTATTCCCAGCGGCTTTGACCGGAGTTAGTGCTCACCCAGTTTCCGGATCCGCTTTCGAAATCGGTGAAGTAAGGAATGCCGCTGGAGGCAATGGCCGTAAACGAAAAGTCAAGCGTGTCGTTCATGTGATTTTCGTCGGCGATCCAGTCAATGTAAACGCGCAGCGTGTTGAGTCCGGCAATGGGGTAGATGGCGGGAAGTACGGCAATGGTGGTGGAGTCGTAGAGCAGCGATCCGTTCCACGTCGAGGAAACCAGGGGACCGTTGTTGAGGGTGTATTTCAGGTTTAAAGTAGTCAGCGGAATGAGTCCATTGTTGCGCAGTAAAACTTCTACCGGCGTTGCGCTTCCTTCAATGGCTGTAGGTCCCGGGTTCACGACGGATTTCAATTCTGCATCATTGTTCAGCGGCATTTCGATATTGAAGTTGTCAATGGACACCCCGTCTTCATGTGTAGTAAATGTTGAGCTAAGAAATACAAAACGGAATTGCACAAGTGTATCGGCAGGTACAACACCGGTTAACGGATAAGTGCTCTGGGTCCATCCATTGCTGCTTCCATCCCAGAATGCACTTGGAAATGTACTCGAAATAGTCTGATTGTACCAGTTGGTTCCTGACGGATCATTGTAAATGCCTAACGGTGTCCAGGTGGAAGAGCCGGGTGTAACCCATTCCAGATAGAAGCCCGCATTGTATAAGTCGGTATTTCTGTTTTGCCTGAATGTAAGTATGGGGTTAACGCTTGCGGATAAATCAAACCAGGGACTGTATAAATAGGCGGCTGCTTCAGGGCCATAGGTGGTGGTAAGGTTGATGTCCCAGCTGTTGGGTGCACTGTAAGCTGAATTTGTCTGACCATAGTTCGGTGTGCCTAATTGCCATTGCGTGGTGGGCGTGCCGGTGGTCGTGGTGTTCCAGCCGTAATCAATGCCGTCAAAGTTGTCCTGGAAATAAGGCTCGTGGACGGGTGTTCCGATGGTGTTAATACAGAGCGTGTCGTTTTCATGCAGAGTATCATTTATCAGATGCACGAATCCGCATACATCATTGGGTCCGATACTGGGAATATATCCGGGTAAAAGAATGGTCAATGTGTCCATAGGAAAAAGGGTGGAAGGATATATGCTGCTTTGTTGCGTAGTGCCGTTAACGTTATATCCATAGGTGACACCCGAAAAGGACTGAGTGCCTGCATTTTTAATTTTCAGGCTTACATCACTGGTCATTATACCTTCCGGGGGGAAATAGCTTGCCGGAGAAATTTCCAGTATTTCAGCATCAAAGTCTGGTATTTCGGTCAGTGAAAAATCATCAATACTGAATCCATCGCGTGTTATTGAGGGATCACTGGTGAATACAAATTTGAACTGGATGCTGGTACTGCTGCTCAAGAGATCGAACCGGTAACTTACTTTTTTCCATCCAAACGAATTGCCACACCAGCCTGGTAAAGTGCTGGAGACTAAAAAATCATCATTGTACCAGTTGGTGGCATAAGGGTCGGCAAGAGTTCCTACCACACTCCAGCTGGCTCCACCATCAATAGATGCTTCCAGCCGGGCTCCGTCCCAGCCTTCTTCAGTAAGGTGGTTGATCCAGAACGAGATTTTGAAGGTGCCAAGTGTAGAAACATCGAGTACCGGAGAGTATAGGGAGGCATTCGCACTGGAAGCGTACGCCGAAATTAAATTGATGTCCCAGCAGTTGCTGCCTGAATGTGCAGAACTGGTGTGTCCATATGCAGGTGCTCCAAGTTCCCACATCGTGGTAGGATTGATGGTACTGGTGGTCCAACCCGGAGAACCACTTTCAAAATCATCGGCATAAGGCGTGGCCACAGCTTGTACACTGTTCGTTTGAAAGCACCCCTGGTTATTGCTGGTATCAGCATCCAGCGGGATATCTACAGAGCCGCATATAGAAAGTACTCCCGCTGGAGTTGTAAATCCGGGTAATGTGACAGTAGTGGTGTCTCCCGGATTCACGAATATACTGAATAGCTGCGACTGTTGCTGAACACCATTCACGGAGTAAGAAGCTGTGAAGGAGGTGATGGGATTGGTACCGTTGTTGTAGAATTTGATTTGAATATTTCCACTGTTCTGTCCGATGACCGGATGGAAGTTGTTGTTGTTTAAAGAGAGAAAAACGGCATCATTTGCAGGCAATGTGATGATTTCAAAATCATCGATGCTGAACCCGTTGCCGTTTACAACTCCGTCGCTGGTGAAGATAAATCTTAGTCGGAAACTGGGCGTACCAGTAAAGTTGGTTAATCGATAGCTGCTTTGAATCCATCCAACGCCCGGACCCTCCCACGCAGGTAATCCGGATGATCCGATCGAGTTGTGGGTGTACCAGTTGAAGCCCAGCGGATCGCTCTGAAATCCTAATAGTAACCAATTAACTCCTCCATCCGTGGAATATTCCAGTCGAGTGCCGTCGAAGCTGTTTTCTGACTGGCAGTTTTGCCAGAATTTTAATTGGTAACTGGTGGTGCCGCTTAAATCAAAAATTGGGGAATAGAGTTCTGAATAAGCATGATAGCCATATCCGGTATCTAAATTAATATCCCAGGCATTGGTACCGGAATGTGTGCCGGTGGTTGGACCGAAATTCGGAAATCCCAGTTCCCAGTTGGTTGTAGCACCATGTATGTGTGCGTACCAGAGGGCGGTGCCGGTTTCAAAGTCGTCGAAATAGGGAACTGGTATATACGCATATGCGGTTCCAGACAGCACAGCCGTGTCGTTGCTGTGTACGGGATCTCCCGCATATGAGAGGAATGATTTTATCGTAATATTTCCCTGGGGAAGTATGATGCTGTCAACGAACAGGGTGTCAGTAATCCCTGGTGGAAGATTAACTTGCCTGTACTGATTCATCTGTACAACACCGTTGAGTAGATAACCGATGTGGGCAGAATCCACCGTTGTTGTGGAAGAGTAATTGGTGACGCGCAAGTACAAGGCTTTTTTTACTCCGGATATATAGGGTGCAGTAAAGCCGGGGTTGTTGGACGACAGGATATCAGCAATCGGATTCGTGGAGTCTTCTACTGTCACATCATCTACGAAAACACCGGGCTGCGCACTTCCGAAATTGATATTGCTCCTGAATACAAATCTGAAGCGGATGAGTCCGCTGGTTAAGCCTTGCAGGTAATATCCCGATTGAATCCATCCGTTGCTATTACCGCTGAATGCCGGCTGACCGGTAGCAAAAATTGAGGTGGTGTTGTACCAGTTGAACGCATACACACTGCCCACCGTGCCCAGTTGAAGCCAGGTGATATCGTCGGTAGAGAATTCAACATGCATTCCGTCGAGTCCCATCGACATGTAACGGAACTGATAGAAGGAAAAAAGCGGATTGGTTAACCCGGAAATATCAAATCTTGGAGTTACCAGATACGAGGTGGATGAAGCTCTGTAGCCTGAGTCAAGATCCGTTCCGGCACAGGAAGGTGCACTGTAAGCACCATTCGTACCCGAAGCGGTAGGCGTGCCAATCTCCCAGGCGGTTCCTCCTGCTGTCGAAATATTCCAATCAACGGGTGTGCCTGAGAATGATTCGGAATAAGGGAAGGTGGTTATCTGTGCATGTGCAGTAAATGCTAAAAACAGTAGAAAGAAAATAATTCTTAGTGTGGAATGTTTCATTTGGTCAATGGGGCCATTAGGGTAGGTGTAAATTTATTGATATTTATTGTTGATTGCTGTTTTTAGAAATAGCTTATCTTCAGGACGTTGTAATTGGCTTTTAGCCCGAATTTCTTGTGTTTTTTTAACCTGGCTGATGCTTTGTATTTGTCAACCGGATACATTTGATTACCCTAATTCTATAAACGTTGACCATGAAAAAAATCCTACTCGTCTTTATGACATTGACGGCTCTTTGCCTTTCTGTGTCTGAAACACGCGCTTCCCATATGATGGGCGGGCAAATCACGCTGGCTCCGGCCGGTGGCTTAACTTACACGTTAACCTATACAGCATATCGCGATATGGTTGGAATTCCAATCGCGACTACTGCAATGATTACGTTCTTTGACTCTACTTCGGGTGTTTCGTTTACCAGGAACTTCTCCTATGATTCTTCCAATGTTGTTGTGCTGGTACCGGGTGTTGAACAATATACTTATTCCGATACGGTTACGTTCCCGAATGCCGGTGACTGGTATATATCATATGAAGAGTGCTGCAGGAATTTTGCAATTCTCAATATGACCAATGCCGGAAGTGAATCACATCACTTCTATACCAAAGTTTCAATTGATTCAGTGAATGCTACACCGGAATTCCTGAACCCTCCAATCGTACTCGCACAGGAAGGTTTTCCTTTCTATTATAATCCGCTGCCGTTTGATGTCAATGGTGATTCTATCGCATGGTCGTTAAGTGTTCCTCTTAGTTCGTTGGGTTATCCTGTTGCCGGTTATACGCTTCCTTCGTCCGATTCATTGGTTCCGTTTAATATGGATCCGATTACAGGGGAAATCACTTTCCTGCCGAACCTTGCTGGAAACTTCCAGGTGTCTGTTCGTGTAAATGAATATCGAAATGGCGTGCAGATAGGTGAAATTTCCCGCGATATGCAGATTATCGTCGTTCCATGTGCGAATAACCCGGTAAGTATTATCCTGAATTCGAACATAAATCCTGTCGGTAATAAAACCTATCAGGTGCCTCCCGGAAGTAGCCTGAATATGAACGTAAATATTTATGATCAGGATGCCCAGGCAATCAGTGTTACTGCTACCGGTGAGCCATTCATGCTGGCTTCTAATCCTGCTATCGCAAATATTGTGAATGGTACAGGTTCCGCTTCTTTTACCTTTAACTGGACTCCTGATCTGTCTCAGGTTCGTGAAAACCCTTACCTGATCGGTTTCCGTGTTTCTGAAACGTATAGCACCTATGTATTCCAGAGTGATGTGACCATTGCCCTTCGTGTTGGAAATGCTGCAACCGGCATCCAGCAGCTGGCGGCCGAACATCATCTGGCCATAACACCGAATCCTGCATCTACAACTGTTGATGTTCAGTTCATGGCTTCTTCTACTAAAGCGGTAGCCATAAACATTATTTCTCAGGATGGTAAACTCGTGAAGTCTGCTCAGCAGGAACTGTTGAGTACGGGCGTACAAGTGATCCGCATGAATATCAACGACCTCGCAAAAGGTATTTACCTGCTGAATGTTATTCAGAACGGACAGCAACTGGGCGTCGATCGTCTGGTAGTTGTTGACTGATTAATCTGGGCGTATAGAAAGCGGCTGTATCTGCGGATGCAGCCGCTTTTTTATTCATCGTTTTTTCATTCGTCATGGATACCTCCTGCCTTTTTGGAACAATCTTTGACTTGCCCCAAAAAAATCCTGTTATGAAAAAGTTAGTGCCATTACTGGGCCTGGTGTCTCTATTGATGACTTCCTGCTCCGAAAAAATTTATTTTACGCAAGCCATACGCGATCAGTATCAGTTAACACCTGAAGAGATTCGTGGAATTCAGTTCTATATTTCAGATGAAGTGGTTTTGCGAAAAGGTGAGGAGAATGAAAATCAGAAAACGACGGAAGATGGAAAGCTGATTGTGGAAAGCGGTAAGTCGATTGATCAGCTGGTGATCAAGGCAAATACCAGAGGGGGTGTGGATAATACCGGAGATAACAGAAGTATTGATGTAGGATTTGATGAGGAGTCGGGAAATACACTCTCATTCGGCAGTGGACGTAACCGCAATGGACTCTATACGTTGCAGGCCATCAGCTGGGATAACGGACGTGGGAAAGTGCGATATGGGGATTCATTCTGGTTTGCCTCGAAGGGAAGTGAAAATGCAGCACTGCTGTTTAAGATGAAAAGTATTAAAAAGCTAAGGGTAACCGAAAAAGTAGCGAAAGGAAGGAAGGTCAAATAAGATCTTCCTTTTTTTGTCGTGCCTGCTTTAATAAAATACTACCGTGCAGGAGCACGGCGGCTAAGATGATTAAACTACCGGCGTAGAAACTGAAATTCAACAGCTGGTATTCGTTGAAGAGTATAAATGCCAGCACGATGCTGTATAAGGGCTCCAGGTTTACACTTAGGTTCATAGTGAATGCGTCAATCTTCTGTAGCGCATACAGCGACAGCGTAAACGCCACAGTAGTGCAGGCTACGCTTAGCAGTAGCAGATAAACCATATCGCTCGCGGTGGGCCAGGCGAATCCACTGTTGTTGATGTGCATCCACACCGGCAAACAAATCGTCAGCAACAGAAAACCGGTCCCGATTTCAAATAAGGTAATAATGCCCGGCTCAACTTTATTGCTGATGCGCTTGTTCAGAATCGTAAACAGAGAAGCCAGAAATGCACTGGCGATCGATAGCAGAATGCCTTTCAGATATAAACGTTGTCCCGAGAAAATAATGAAGATACCGGCGATGACGGCAAGCCCTAATCCCAGTTCACGTAAGCTGGGACGTTTTCTTTTTAAAAGCGGATCCAGCACCGCTGTAAATAATGCCACGCTGGAGAAACAGGAAATGGCAATCGATACATTAGAGGCTTTAATCGCCCCGTAAAAGGTGATCCAGTGCAAGGTGATGATGGCGCCAATCCCCGCAATAGGCAATACTTGCTTAGGGGATATCCCTCGCAGTTTCTTTTGAAATGCCAGAAATATCCCCATGGCAAGGGCGCTGAGGAACATCCGATACCAGACCAGCAGGCCTTCATCGAGATGAATTAGTTTTCCGAAGATGGCTGTAAATCCCCAGAGCATAATGGCTATATGCATCTGAAGATATGCTTTACGCATTGCCTGTTAAAAACGCAGCAGGTTTTCGTAAAGCTCTTTAGTAGGTAAACCTACTACATTGTAATAGGATCCCAGGATGTATTCAATACCAACCATCCCGATCCAGTCCTGTATTCCATAAGCTCCAGCCTTATCTACAGGGTTTTCTGTTTCCAGGTAATATTCAATTTCGTTATCACGGAGCATCTTGACTGATACTTCTGTCTTTACAAAGAAGGACTCAGATTTCTTTGCTGACATAATGCATACCCCGGTAATAACAGAGTGCTTGCGGCCCGACATCAATTTAAGCAGTCGGTACGCTTCATTTTTATCGGCGGGCTTTCCGATAATTAATTCATCCAGCGCCACAATGGTGTCGGCAGTAATAACTATTCCGCCGTCAGCAACATCGGTCTTGTAAGCCAATGCTTTCTTACGGGCGAGAAACATGGCGATGTCTTCACGACGGAATTGCTCAGGGTAGGACTCATCTATTTCCTTTACAATTACCTCGAAAGTCAACCCCAGTTTGCTCAATAGCTCCTGCCTTCTGGGTGAATTACTTCCCAGAATAATGCGCATGCCCTCGAATTTTTTTGTTAATGGGTTCATTTTGAGTTTTGTTATTTAAAACTGTAGTAAAATACTACAAGTGAAATTGTGGCTGTAAACATAGCTAATTTTAACCAATTCCCTGCGCGATGATAATGGCTCTTTTCCTTGGCTTTTACCAGTACAATAGTCAGGTATATCAATGGAATATCTATAAATAATACAATGTACAGAAACGGAATGAACGCTTCCCACTGATGTGTAACGAATTGGATCAGAATAATCAGAACACCTAAAACTGCTGCGAGGAAAACAGCGAACCATTTCGCCTTGCTGCTCCCCAATAGATTGGCCAATGTTTGACAGTCGGCTGACAAATCTCCCTCCTGGTCTTCAATGTCTTTGATGAATTCCCTTAGAAAGGTAGTGTAGAATGAAAAAAACATGAATGTGCCGATCATCAGCATCACCCCTTGGTCTTCTTTGGCGAAAGGTTCGTTCATGATCACCATAAAAATCAACAGTGACGACAGGAGACTGATGATCAGATTACCAATTAGCGGTATACACTTATACGAGGTTGAGTAAAAATAGAGCAGACCTGCAGAAACAATATTGATATAAGCAATGTACTTGTATTCTTTCACAAACGTGAGATAGAAGCCCCCAAGAATGCCGGCAAAGGTCAGCAGCAAATAATAGTTGAATCCCGCACCTGCAGTGATTTTGGTGCCAATGATCTGCTTTGCAGGTTTGTTGATGCGGTCGATGGCCATGTCTTCGATATCATTGACAACATAACCACCTGCAGCAATGAGTAAACAGGAGATGCTCATGATGGCAAATTCTCCATCCGTAAGTAATAATCCAAGTCCCTGCATTTCAAGAATTGGACCCGCCATACAATAGCGCAATAAATATTGCAGTAAAAACATCATCAGCAGGTTGGGCCAGCGGATTAATTGTAGAAAGGCCATTTTATTCCCAGTCGTTGTTTAGCGTTAATACCTGTTCAATAATATCTCTTACACATCCTGTGCCTCCTGCGTAACCGGAGATGTACTGGCATACGGATTTTACCTGATGTACGGCGTCTGCAGGACAAGTACGCACCACACATTTCGTCATCACCTGCAGGTCCGGCATATCGTCTCCCATATATAATATCTGGTCAAACCCAACCCGGTGTTTGAGCATCAGGTTTTCAAGTTTCGCAAGCTTGTTTTCAACTCCCAGAAACACTTCGTCAATGCCGAGTCGTGCTAATCGAACTTTTACCCCTTCCGGTGTTGATCCGCTGATGACAAAAATGAAATATCCTTTTTTAGCAGCCAGTTGCATCGCATATCCGTCCTTGATATTCATCCGGCGTAACATGGTGCCGTTTTCTTCTATCAGTAGACTTCCGTCGGTCATCACTCCGTCAATGTCGAATACAAAACAGCGAATGTTTTTCAGGAGTTCCTTGAAGTTGACGTCTTTATTCATTGGGCAAAGATAGGGGTTGTTGTGGAAGGAGGATCAATAGGCCAGAAACTGTCCGTAGAGCTTTTGCAGGAAGGCTTTCCCTTTGTTGGCCATGAGCGAGTCATGCGGAGAGGATAATCTGGTGTAAGGGGTAAGTTCCTTCTTCTCTCCAAAAAGGTAAACATAGGATTGCGTTTTTGAAATCACCCCAATACCATCGTCATAATTCAGATATACCGGTTGGTTTCTGTTTTGAAGAGTCAGGCTGCTTCCGAACCGGAAAGCGGTATCCTCAATACCGAGCTGCGAGAGCAAGGTGTTGGCAATTTCATGCTGACTTCCAAATGTGTCATTTGTACGACCGGCAAACAGCGTATCCAACACAGGACCTGTAAACAGCAATGGAATGTGAAAGCACTGCGGATCGTAATAGTTCCGGCCCTTCGGTACTGCGTGACCATGGTCGGCTACCAGTATGAAGAGAGTGTTTGCATACCAGGCAGTTTTTCGAGCTGCTTCGAAATAGTTGCGCAGGCAACGATCGGTGTACGCTGCTGCCTGAAGGAATTTATCCTGCTCTGTTCTTGCGGATGAAGAAACTCCCGGTACTTCAAATGGTTCGTGCGTGCTCAGCGTCAGGATCATCTGAAAAAAAGGAGTGGTGTCTTGACGACTCTCGCTCAGCGCTTTTTTAAAGATGAATTCATCGTGTGCGCCCCATTTGCTGTTCATCTCTTCTTTAGCGAATGCGTCTTCTCCGGTGATCGTTCGAAAACCTGCTTCGGTCAGAAAAGCCCGCATGTTGGCGAATTCGAGCTCACCTCCATAGATGAAGGAGTTTACATATCCTTCTTTCTCCAGCACTTTGGGTAACATGGGCAAGGCGTGAAGTTTATTGCTGAATCTGGAGATGCTGTGGTTGGGTTGTGCCGGAAATCCGCTCAATACCGAGGGTAGCATCTGATCGGTCCTTCGTCCGCTGGAATAAATCTGTGTAAACAAATAGCCGTCGTTGCATAGTTGATTAAAAAAAGGAGTGGTGTTTTCAATCCCGCCTAAGGGTGCAATGAGATCGGCGCTCCAGCTTTCCAGTACAATCAAAACAATGTTCGGCTTTTTGTGGCTGATGATAGAGATGGTCTCCGGTTCATGTCGGGAGATGTCGCGGGTTAGTTCCAATAGTTGTTGTTCATCGAAAAAGCGATAAGGGTTTTCTTTGTTTATTCCCGATTTCGCGAGATTGTTGATGAGATACCACGCGGGATTGGTTGCTGCATGATTGAGCGGCATCGAGGTACTGTAAAACGACGCACTTTCATTGATCGGGATTTCTCCGAAGCCTCCTCTGATGAAAATCGGAATGAGTAACAGAAATACGATGTTTTGAGTTGTTACTGACTTTCCTGCTTCCGGCAATTGCAGCCTACACCATCTCCTGTAAAAATAGAGGCCGGCAATAAAGAGCAGTGCCAGCGTGGTAATTAATGCAATGAGTTGAAAGGTACTAACTGAAGCAATGATGCCTTCCGGGTCGCGGAGAAAGGAAATTACCCTGGCATTGATCATCGTTCCCCAGGCTTTGTAAACGATGATGTTGCTGAAAAGGGTTAGCAGTACCAATAATATCAGAGCGGTGTTTAACGGTGGAATGATGGCTGCGATATGCTTTCTTTGCAAGGCAACGGCTAAAGTGTAGAGTAAGGCGGGTAATGCAGTGAGGTAAGCCGTGGTGGACAAATCAAGCGGAATGCCGTGCAGGAAAGATCCCGGCCAGCCAACCATTGTTTCAGGCTGTTGAGTGAAGAATAAAAACGTAATGAAAACAATTCGTGCCAACGTAAACAGCGCGATCCAGAAGATGAATAGCCTCGGAAGAAAGTGTTTTGTTGGATGGTTCATGAATCAAGTGAATAAAGTGAAAATACCTTCGTTCAGCTCCGGTGTTTTATCTTGGCAATGTCGGGTGAATTCGCAGGGGTAGGGTGTCTGGCAGTGTGCGCCGGTGGGAATGTCAGGCACACGACGCAGGGCCAAAGTTAGTTGCATTTCAGCTATGTTCTTTTCAATAACGGCCTGCCGTTCGAGACATTCTTCGGTTAGATCGGTAATGTCGAATATTTCCTGTAGTGGTTGGTCTGCTTTTATTTCTGATAGCGGAATTTTCAGATGAATGATGGAGGCCGAACGCAATGGTTGGCCGCTGCCGCGCACAACATACGTTTGAACGGCCAGATCTTCTTTGTAATGATCAGGAATATGGATGTTGCTCTTTACTTCGAAGAGATGCCATCCGTCTTCTTTCTTTACGAGTATATCATTATAGACAATGACCTGATTGAAAATAAAAGCAGGTTCGTATAATACCGTGTGACCTGAAGCAATAGTATCCTGTGTTTTTTGGACATCCGAAACGGGTTGGGAGGCAGCACCGGGCCGCAGGTTGATTCCTCCCGGAAACAGTGATTGCGCCAATGTCCCGATTTGATGTCCTGCTTCAAAACGGATTCTCCTTTCTTCCGGCAAAGGGTCGCGGAGTTTGGAGTGGTACTTATAGAGATAAAGCGCTTTCAGGCATTGAACTCCTTTCTGATAGCCCGTTTTCGAAAACAAGGGTTTCCTGATCATGCGTTTTTGTAATACCTCACAAGCTTTAATGCGTCCATGGCTTCTTTAATATCATGCACTCTGAGGATCTGAGCGCCGTTCAGTAATCCGATCGTGTTTAATACGGTTGTTCCGTTAAGTGCGTCTATGGGTTTGATGCCCAGCACTTTATTAATCATCGACTTTCGCGATACCCCGAGCAGGAGGGGATAACCGAAGGACTGGAAAAAGGAGGTATTTTTCAACAATTGATAGTTGTGTTCCGTGGTTTTACCGAAACCGAACCCGGGATCCAGAATGATGTCAATGCATCCTGCCTCTTTGAGTTCAGCAATTTTACCGCTGAAAAAACGACCGGTTTCATGGATGAGATGTTCGTAAGCAGGGGCTTGCTGCATCGTGGCGGGCTCTCCCTGCATATGCATCAGTACATACGGTACTTTGTTCTGCCCGGCTACTTTAATGATCTCAGGATCAATAGTACCGGCGGAGATGTCGTTGATAATGTCTGCTCCTTCGTCGAGGCTTTCGCGGGCAATAGCAGCTCGCCAGGTGTCAACAGAAATAAAGGCGTCCGGGAAATTTCGTCGCAGACTGCGAATGGCCGGAATCACCCGCCTCCGCTCTACTTCAAAGGAAACGGGTTGCGATCCGGGCCTCGACGACATACCGCCAATGTCAATAATTGAAGCTCCTTCGTTGAGCATTGCCGAGGCTCTTTCAATAATGAAGCTTTCTTCGGTAAATTTGCCGCCGTCATAAAATGAATCTGGAGTAACATTCAGGATCCCCATGATCACGCCTTCTGTAAGATCCAGTAGCCGACCGCGCGATTGAATCACGTAAGGCACATGAAGAGATGCTGAACGATTCATATAATCACTCTTTATTCATTCGTTAAACTCGATTATTGCACATGTCATCACTGACTTCTAAACAATACGATCAGGCCATTGCGCTCTGCAAAGATATCTACCTGAAGAAAATGAAGGATTACGGAAGCGCCTGGCGTATCCTCCGGCCCTCGTCCCTTACAGATCAGATCTTTATCAAGGCGCAGCGGATTCGTAGCATTGAGGAGAAAGGTGCGCAGAAAGTGATGGAAGGGGTGGAGAGTGAATTCGTTGGGATCGTGAATTACGCGGTGATGGCGCTGATCCAGCTGGGACTCCATTCAGATGCTCCGCTGGAATTGTCGCATGATGATGCGATCAAATACTTCGAGGAGAATGTGCTGAAGGTGAAGTCGCTCATGATGGATAAAAATCATGATTATGGTGAGGCCTGGAGAGAAATGCGTGTGAGCTCAATGACCGACCTGATCCTGATGAAGTTGTTGCGGATAAAACAAATTGAAGATAATGCGGGTTCTACCATCATCAGTGAAGGTGTGGACGCAAATTATGCCGATATTATCAATTATGCGGTATTTGCATTGATCAAGTTATCGGAAGCAAAAGGTAATGTATTGAACTGAATAAACCGAAATTAATATGAAGCATACACCGTTGACCTGGAGTTTACGATTTATCGTCTTCGTTCTGTTTGTTGTATCTGCCGTTGCTAAGATGTTTCCTGTCTGGGCGTTTGATAAGCAATTGGTCGATCTGGGACTGACCTCCTGGTGCAATGCTCCGTATTTTACACGGGCACTAATCGGACTCGAACTGGCTATCGGCATTGCGATCATGCAGGCAAACTATCTGCGACGTATTGTTATCCCTGTTACGATTTCTCTGCTGGTTGTTTTCTGTATTCATCTTACCATTGAAATGGTGAAACATGGTGCTATGAACGGGAATTGCGGTTGCTTTGGTCAACTGATTCCCATGACACCATTGGAAGCGTTTATTAAGAATGTCATTACGATTGCGATGCTGGTTATCCTCTATCGTAAATCAGCTGATAAGCCCGCCAATTCAAACCGGTTCAGTGTCCTCCTGATCATCTGGCTGGCTTCCACCTTGTTTATGTATGTGGCTTTCCCGTTTTGTCCTTGCCCGGATAAAGAAACAGAATCGGCGACATCAGAGATGGTTGTATCGGAAGATACTGCAGCAACTGACCCTTGGGCAATGGATAGCGTCGCACCAGCAGTGGATACAGCAACAGCTGTGACGAAAGATACAGCTGCTGCCAAAAATCCGGATTCAGCTAAAACAGCTCCGGTGGTAAAGGCTGCTCCGGTTGGCCCGGCGAAAGTGAAATCCCGGTTCTCGGATGTCAATGTTTTCAGTGGAAGAAAAGTGAACCTCGACGAAGGAAAGCGACTCGTTTGCTTCTTCGCTGCCGGTTGCGATCATTGCCAGCATGCGGCACAGGAGCTCAATAAAATGGGCAAATCAGAGCCTGGATTTCCACCCGTTACGATTTACTTCATGGACGAGGAAACGGATAAAATTCCTGAGTTTTTCAAAATCGCCGGTCGTGAATTTCCATATAAGATACTCGATATCCCTCAATTCTGGACGATGATCGGTAATGATGGTTCAACACCGGGTGTGTTCTATTTATGGAATGGAAATATTATCAAATACTGGGTGGGCATCGATGAAAAGAAGTTTGTTCCGGCCGATTTGCTGAAAGAACTTAAAAAACAATAATCACCATTGGTCCGACTGGTTCTGAATAAACTTGCTGCCGGAGTACTGGTGATTTTCGGAGTTATCTGCATTGTTTTCTTTCTCTTTAATGTGCTTCCCGGAGATCCTGCAAGAATGATGCTCGGGCAGCGTGCAGATCTCGCTTCCGTGGAAGCTATTAACCGCGATCTGGGACGTGATCTTCCACTCTCACAACAGTTTTTATTGTACCTGAACGATGTTTCGCCGGTGAGTATAATGCATTCGTCTGATTCTCTTTCACGATGCTTTGCAGACGAAACAAAGTATGGAAATATTTATATGTTGCCATTGGGTAAATCATATGGATTAGCGGTGAAGAAACCCTACTTGCGTCGTTCGTATCAATCGCAGGAACGGGTCACCGAAGTGCTGATGGATGCCTTGCCGGGAACGGTTGTATTGTCTTTCGCTGCGTTAATTTTCGCTGCTATTGTCGGTATCGGACTGGGTGTATGGTCGGCTTTGAATTTTCAGAAACTGGCCGACCATGTTTCTATATTTATCAGTGTGCTGGGAATGTCGGTGCCTTCTTTTTTTGCGGGTATCCTGATCGCCTGGCTTTTTGGTTTTGTATGGACAGATATAACCGGATTAAACATGACTGGATCGTTGTTTGAAGTTGACCCGTTTAATGGAATGACGTTGCAATGGAAAAATCTGATTTTACCTGCATTGACGCTTGGTATCCGGCCACTCAGCGTTATCGTTCAGCTTACACGCAGTTCGATGCTCGAAGTGATGAACATGGATTTTATCCGGACAGCACGGGCCAAAGGTGTTGGACCCTTTATGGTCATTTTTCGTCATGCGCTGAGAAATGCACTCAATCCCGTAGTTACCGCTCTTTCCGGATGGCTCGGATCATTACTGGCCGGCGCAGTATTCATCGAATATATTTTTGGCTGGAAAGGTGTCGGGAAAGTAACCGTTGATGCACTTGAACATTACGATTTTCCGGTAGTGATGGGAGCCGTGCTGATGGTTTCTTTCTTTTTTGTTGTGATCAATGTACTGGTCGATATTCTTTACACCCGCCTCGATCCGAGGGTGAGAGTCCAGTAGAACCAGTACGGACTTCCCTTTATAAAGGTTTTTAACAAGAGTTTAACAGTAACTCGTTGTGACTTTCAGTTGTCGTTCACGTTTATTGAGTTATACTTGCAGGTCTTATAAAACGTAGTTGCCTTATGGTAGATATTCGTGAGATTAATGAGAAGATTCAACAGGAATCTGCCTTCATCGAATTGTTGAACCTTGAACTTGGAAAAGTAATCGTAGGTCAGAAATACATGCTGGATCGCTTGCTGATCGGCCTTTTGTCTAATGGACATTTGTTGTTGGAAGGGGTGCCCGGATTAGCCAAAACACTGGCGATTAAATCTCTTTCTTCTGCCATTCATGCTCGATTCAGCAGATTGCAGTTTACTCCGGATTTGCTCCCGGCAGATCTGGTGGGAACAATGATCTACAATCAGAAACAGGAGCAGTTTACCGTTCGGAAAGGTCCTTTGTTTGCGAATTTTATTCTGGCTGATGAGATCAACAGGGCACCGGCAAAAGTGCAAAGTGCACTCCTTGAAGCCATGCAGGAGCGTCAGGTGACAATTGGGGATGAGACCTTCAAACTCGAAGAACCCTTCCTGGTACTGGCCACCCAGAATCCCATCGAGCAGGAAGGAACGTATCCTTTGCCGGAAGCACAATTGGATCGTTTTATGCTTAAGGTGGTCATCGGTTATCCGTCGAAAGAAGACGAAAGGATGATCATACGGCAGAACCTGGCACAGGATTTTCCCAGAATCTCTCCAGTATTAGATACAGCAACTATTGTAAAAGCCCGCCATGCTGTTCGGGATGTTTACATGGACGAGAAAATCGAAAAGTATATTCTGGATATTGTTTTTGCCACCCGTTTCCCGAAAGAAAATAATTTGAAAAAACTGGCAAACCTGATCAACTATGGCGGTTCTCCCCGCGCCAGTATCAACCTCGCACTGGCTTCAAAGGCATATGCATTTATCAAACGCAGAGGCTATGTGATTCCTGAAGATGTGCGTGCTATCTGCCATGATGTAATGCGTCACCGTGTGGGCTTATCGTATGAAGCTGAAGCGGAGAATATCACAACGGATGACGTGATTAATGAAGTGCTGAATATCGTTGAAGTCCCATAATCCCTCACTAGTATGGAGTCGTCAGAACTGCTAAAACGTGTAAGGAAAATTGAGATTAAAACCCGTGGACTTTCATCGCAGGTCTTTTCGGGTGAATATCATTCGGCTTTCAAAGGCAGGGGTATGGCATTCAGTGAAGTTCGGGAATACATTCCGGGTGATGATATACGGAGTATCGATTGGAACGTAACCGCACGTTTTAATCATCCGTACGTTAAAATTTTTGAGGAAGAACGGGAGTTGACGGTCATGTTATTGGTGGATGTCAGCGCTTCCGGAAATTTCGGAACCAGTCAGCAATTTAAGAAGGATCTGATCACAGAACTGAGCGCAGTACTGGCTTTTTCCGCTATTGAAAACAATGATAAGACCGGAGTAATTCTCTTCTCCGATCGTATTGAGTTGTTTATTCCTCCTAAAAAGGGGAAGACGCATATTCTGCGGATCATCCGCGAGTTGATAAATATTGAACCCAAAGGTACAGGTACTGATATCAATCTGGCGCTTCGGTATTTCAATAATATGATTAAGAAGCGTTGTATCGCTTTTCTGATTTCTGATTTTATGAATGGAGGATACGAGGATGCCATAAAGATATCTTCTCGTAAGCATGATCTGGCAGCTTTGAGAATTTATGATCCGCGGGAAGAAGAAATGCCGAACCTGGGTCTGGTGCGGTTTACCGATGCTGAAACAGGTGTCAGTAGTTTACTGGATGCAGGGAATAGTAATGTTCGCAGAGATTATAATCTTTGGTTTCGCCAGACAAATGCGCAGACTACGGATTTGTTGAACCGTTGTGGTATTGATCATGTAACACTGCGCACAGATCGTCCGTATGTTCAGCCGTTGATTAATTTATTTAAAAAGCGGGAGAGAAGGGCATGAGGAGTATTCTGATATTTTTTAGTTTTCTATTGCTGGCGGGTATTCCCCGTTGGGTAGCCGCTCAGGAGGTAGCCGCACATTCGGTTGTGGATACCAATAAGATTTTTATAGGTAAACCGGTTCAATTGACTATCCAGTTAAGTCAGCCTAAAAACCTGAATATTGACTGGCCGTTAATCATCGATTCAGTCGGAGGTATGGAGATCTGGAAATACACTCCGCCGGATACAGTAAAAGTTGAGGATGAGAATGTGTTATTACGTTCACAAACTTTTCTGATCACTTCCTATGATTCAGGATCGTATATTATTCCTCCTGTAGTGTTTAAATATAAACCGAAAGGAAGTGAAGCAGAGATCAGCATTGAAACAGATCCGATCCGGATTGATGTATTTACTGTTCCCGTTGATACCACAATGGATATACGGGATATCAGGAATGTGGAAGAAGCGCCATTCGACTGGAGAATGATCATGTGGGGTGTGCTGGCATTTCATGTACTGCTGCTGGTAATAGCTTTATTGGTGTGGGCGTTACGGAAAAAGTCGGCGGTTATTGATCCGATGCAGAAAGGTGATGTGCTGCAAACACCTCCTCATATTGTTGCTATGGAAGCCTTGATGCAGTTAGAGGTGGATAGGGTTTGGCAGGAGGGAAGGGTCAAAGAGTATTATACGCGGTTAACGGATATTTTGCGTACCTACATGGATGGGCGTTGGAAACTGAGTACGTTTGAACTTACGAGTGATGAAATTTTGTCGACAAGTATCGTGCAGCAGCTCGAATTGACGCAGAAAGAGGAGCTGGAAAGAGTATTGCGGCTTGCAGATCTGGTAAAATTTGCCAAATGGCAGGCAATCCCTTCAGAGAATGAATGGGCTATGCAATTGAGCCGCAAGTTTGTGACTGATACAGCAGGCACGGAAACAGTAACTGGTGATAAAGTGGACAATGTAATGCAGGAAGGAGGTAACGTATGAGCATCTCCGACTTTAATGCAATGCATTTTAAAAATCCGGAATTCCTATGGCTATTGCTGGTAGTTCCTGCCATGGCCCTTTATTTTTGGCAGGTGAAACGGTTTAAAAGACCTAGAATCAGAATCAGCAGTACTGAGGTTTTTAAAAATTATCGTCCAACATTAAGGCAGAGACTGATAAACCTTCCGATCTTCCTGAGAATACTGGCTGTTGCATTTCTGGTGATCGCGCTGGCCCGGCCACAATCATCGTCAAAAGCATCAAATGTCAAAACAGAAGGGATTTCGGTCGTTCTTGCACTCGATATATCATCCAGTATGCTGGCAGAAGATTTCCGGCCCAATCGGATTGAAGCAGCAAAGAAAGTAGCATTGGATTTTATCGATGGCCGACCCAATGATCTGATTGGATTAGTCATTTTCAGCGGCGAGAGTTTCACGCAATGTCCATTAACATCGGATCACTCCGTGTTGAAAAATCTGATCAGAAGTGTGAAGCCGGGGATGGTGAAGGATGGTACTGCGATTGGAGATGGACTGGCTACGGCAATTGACAGAGTGCGCGATTCTCCGACAAAAAGCAAGGTGGTTGTTCTGATCACTGATGGTGTAAATAATGCTGGTTCCATTCCTCCGCTTACTGCCGGTGAAATCGGGAAAACATTTGGTGTCCGCATCTATTCAATTGGAGTTGGAACAAGGGGAATGGCGCCGTATCCTCAGAAAACCATTTTCGGTATTCAGTATCAGAATGTGGAAGTTCAGATTGATGAGGAACTGCTTACGAAAGTGGCAGATGCTACGGATGGACGGTATTACCGTGCAGTGAATAATAAACGCCTGGAAGCCATCTTCGACGAGATTGATAAACTTGAGAAGTCGAAAATTGAAGTAACCGAATTTAAACGGTATACGGAAGAGTATTTGCCGTTTGCCTTGGTGGCACTGGTATTGTTTGCAGTTGAAATTATCCTTCGTTACACCTGGTTAAGAAGTTTACCCTGATATGTTTAAACTGGATCATCCACAATTGATAGGGTTGTTCGCACTGGTGCCTGTGCTGATCATACTGTATATTTTATTGAAGCGATGGAAAAAATCCGCGCTGAAACAATTTGGCGATCCGGTATTGGTGCGCCGCTTGTTTCCCGAAGTTTCACTTTCAAGACCTGGCATTAAGTTTTTTCTGATGTTGGTTGCAGTTGTTTTTCTGATCGCTGGTATTTGTGGGCCACTCATCGGTTCGCGATTGGAGGAAGTGAAGAGAAAAGGCGCTGACCTGATCATCGCACTCGATGTTTCCAATAGTATGCTTGCTGAAGATATTAAACCGAATCGCTTGGAGCGGTCGAAACAGGCCTTGAGCAGGTTGATTGATAGATTGGAAGGCGACAGAATTGGAATTATTGTGTTCGGTGGTGAAGCCTATGTGCAGTTGCCGTTAACTACCGATTATAACGCGGCTAAAATGTTTATCGGTTCTATCAGCACGGAAATGGTACCTACGCAGGGTACTGCAATCGGTGCTGCCATTAACCTTGCGAGGGAATCATTTACAGATACTACCCGTAAGCATAGTGCTATTGTTATTATTACCGATGGTGAGAACCATGAGGATGATGCTGTTGAAGCCGCTAAGAATGCTGCTGATGCAGGTATTAAAGTATTTACAATTGGCATGGGCTCTGCGGAAGGTGCTCCAATCCCTGTTTATAATAATGGTGCTGTGGTTGGTTTCAGGCAGGATAACAGTGGGAAAACTGTAGTGACTAAGCTGAATCCGGATATGCTGACGGAAATATCAGATGCGGGAAATGGACGGTTTATACGAGCAACTACATCTGATGACGGGATTGGTCTTGTCTTGAAGGAGTTGAGCGCATTGGATAAAAAAGAGTTCAAAGCTAAGATGTATACTGATTATGAAAATCAGTTTCAGTATTTTATCGGAATCGCGGTTGTTTTGATGGTGTTGGAGTTTTTATTAGGCGAGATGAAAAGTAAATGGTTTGCACGCCTGAATTTGTTCACGGTAAATAAAAAGCAAGACGAATGAACAGAAAATTTCTATTGCTGATCGCCGGTTCATTGATGGTCAGGGTTTCTTATGCTCAATCAAGTGAGGTGTCAAAAGGAAACCAGGAGTATGAAAAGGGCCGTTATCGGAATGCGGAATCATCTTACAGGGAAGCTGTTAAGAAAGACCCAAAACAGTTTCCGGGAAATTATAATTTGGGCAATGCGCTGTATCGGCAAAATAAATTTGAGGAAGCAGGTCAGCAATTCCTGAATGCTGCAGCTAATAATTCAGATGCCGGGAAGCAGTCAAAGTCCATGTATAATATGGGGAATGCGCTGTTGAAAGCAGAGAAGTATCAGGAAAGTGTTGAGGCCTATAAGAAAGCACTGCGATTGAATCCTGATGACGAGGATGCCCGGTATAATTTGTCGTATGCTTTACAGAAACTGAAACAACAACAGCAGCAGCAAAAGGATAAAAATCAGGATCAGCAGCAAAAAGATCAAAAACAGGATCAGCAGAAACAGGATCAGCAGAAACAGGATCAGCAGAAGCAGGATCAGCAGAAACAGGATCAGCAGAAGCAGAATCAGGATCAACAACAACAGCAGAAGGAACAACAGCAGAAACAGCCAAAGTTGTCCAAAGAAGAGGCCGAACGTATGTTGCGGGCATTAAAGAATGATGAGAAAGATCTGCAAAAAGAAAAAGCTAAACGTTTCCCCGTTTCCAATATTAACCCGGAGAAGAACTGGTAGTAAACCGGTTCAACCGCTCAGCGATTTCTGAGGCTACCTGTTCCGCTTCATTTTCACCATTCACAGTAATATGTGATTTTACATAAAAAGGGAGACGTGTTTTTATCGATTCGATGATGAATTCCATAATGTCAACATCGTCCAAACCCGCAAGCAATGGTCGCTTCTGTTTCTGCGGCGCGATCCTGTGGAAAATTTTGCCTGGATGACAACGCAGATAAACTGTGATACCATTCGCTTGCATCCATTCCATGTTGTCATCGTAAACCGCACAACCGCCTCCGGTAGCGATGATCGTATGGCCAGCACCGGCAAGTGTGCGCAGGGCTTCTTTCTCAATAGTTCGGAAGTATTCTTCGCCCTTCAACTCAAAAATTACCGGAATAGCCAAACCTGTTCTGGTTTCGATCAGTTCATCAAGATCAATGAATTTGTATCCAAGTTTTGATGAGAGTAGTTTGCCGGTGGTTGTTTTACCGGCCCCCATGTATCCGATCAGAAAAACCGGCAATGTATTGATCATTATCGTTTCGTGTAAAAACGCATTTTGTAGTCTGCGTCAACTTTTCCTTTTGAAATATCAATGAGACGGCCTTTGAGCATGGTTTTTTTCAAGGGACTTAACCGGTCTGTGAACAGTATGCCTTCTATATGATCATATTCATGTTGAATGATCCTGGCTTTTATTCCTTCATATTCTTCGGTATGAGTCTCGAAATTAATGTCCTGATACCTTATCGTCACCTTGGGTAATCGCTCCACATCTTCTCGAACCCCCGGAATACTTAAACAGCCTTCATTGAATTTCCATTTGCTGCCTTCTTCCTTAAGAATCTCAGCATTGATAAATACCCGTTTAAAACCGTCTGCAGTAGCATCCTCTTCTTTAAAGGGACTGGCATCAATAACAAATAATCTGATCGACATTCCAATTTGTGGGGCTGCCAAACCAACGCCCATACTATGGTACATCGTTTTAAACATATTATCGATTAGTTCTGTTAACTTGGGGTAATCCTGTGAAATAGGACTTGCTTTTTTTCGGAGAACAGGATCTCCATAAGCGGTAATTGGATATATCATCGGGGTGGTAAGGTTGAAAGGTAATCCTGCAGCAATATGGTAGCACTCACCCGGTCGAGTACAGCTTTATCACGTCTCACTTTACGGGATTGTCCGCTTTCAAGTAAACTCATGCCGGCAATTTTAGAAGTGAATCTTTCGTCTACCAGTTTATATGGAATGCCGGGAAGACTGGATTCCAGCTTTTTACAGAAAGCATACACCAGGTTGGTCGTTGCTGAAGTAGTATTGTTTAATCGCTTGGGTTCTCCGATCAGAATAAGTTCTACCGTTTCTCTTTCAGTATATTTTTTCAGGTATTCGATTAACTGATGACTGGATACTGTTTCAAGTGCGGTAGCAATTGTCTGGGTAGGATCGGTTACTGCGATACCACTTCTCTTGGACCCATAGTCAATTGCCAGAATTCTGCTCATTTGTACAAAAATACAATCATCAGATGAGTTTCTTAGCTTTGCGTGAATAAAATGTAAGGTAAATACCAATGCAGGAAATCATAGAAAAGGCATGGAATGACCGTGCCCTTCTGAAAGAAAAGGAAGTAATTCACGCAGTTGAAACAATTGTTGACCAATTAGACAGAGGGGTATTGCGTGTTGCTGAGCCGGATGTCACAGGTTGGAAAGTAAATGACTGGGTAAAGAAAGCGGTCATTATGTATTTTCCGTTGATGAAAATGAGGACGATTGAGCTGGGGCCTTTTGAATTTCACGATAAAATTCCACTGAAAAAGAATTTTGAATCTGCGGGTGTTCGGGTGGTCCCTCATGGCATTGCTCGATATGGTGCTTTTCTCGCAAAAGGAGTGATCCTGATGCCATCTTATGTGAATATTGGTGCATATGTGGATGAAGGTACAATGGTCGATACCTGGGCCACGGTTGGTTCTTGCGCTCAAATCGGCAAGCATGTTCATTTAAGCGGTGGTGTTGGCATTGGTGGAGTATTAGAACCTGTTCAGGCTTCTCCGGTTATTATTGAAGATAACTGTTTTATTGGTTCCCGTTGCATTGTGGTGGAAGGTGTACGGGTAGAAAAAGAAGCCGTATTAGGAGCAAATGTGGTACTGACTCAATCCACCAGAATAATTGATGTGAGTGGGTCTGCGCCAGTTGAGTATAAAGGCCGGGTCCCGGCCAGATCAGTGGTTATTCCCGGAGCTTACACGAAAAAATTCCCGGCAGGGGAATATCAGGTTCCTTGTGCACTGATTATTGGTCAGAGAAAAGAAAGTACGGATCAGAAAACTTCGCTGAATGATGCGCTACGTGAGTTTCAGGTAGCTGTATAAATCCGGTTTTAAAGGCTTTAATTGAGAAAAGCGGAATGATCATCAAAGGATCATTTCGCTTTTTACTTGATGAGCATGTAAGGCCAGTAAGGGTACATGTGTGTGAAATACCAGCTTCTTGGTTATGCTCCGGTCGAATATCCGTTCAATGAAATTTCTTTTTTTAGTGGCCGTGACCAGCAGATCCACTTTGTTATCCCGGAGATATTCATCCAGCGTTTTAACAATGTCAGTTTCACTGATACACTCTGAAAATAAATGAGGATAGCTTACCGCCGGAATTACATCGTTATGAAACCAGGTGTGTAATGCAGCTTCGGGATCCCTGAGATGTCCATCTTCAATGTGGAGAAGCGTTATATTGGGGGAATGAACACCAAATAATCGGATAATACAATTCAAACACCGGATATCATCTTTTTGCATGTTGGTTGCAAAAACAATGTGTTTCATCCCGCTGTATTCAGATTCTTCCGGAACAGCCAAAACAGGAATTTCTGTTTGTTGTATTAAACTTGCCGTGTTGCTGCCCACCAGCATTCCCTTAATTCCATTTGCTCCCCGTGTTCCCATTACCACAAGATCGGCTTTGTTTTCTCTGGCGATGTCTTGAATGGTTTCTACCGGGAATCCAGTTCGGGATATACTTTCGAATTGAACATTAGGATGACGTTTTTGTATCTGGAATTTGAGATGCTGCAGTTGCTCATTTTCAATTTTCTCCAACTCGCCGGCGGCGTAAAATTGTGGTTCTTCAACAGTGGCACTCAGATGAAGACTAACCGCATGGAATAAAATGATTTTCCCGTTTTCTTCTTTGGCGAGCATCGCTGCATATTGAATCGCTTTTAGTGAAGGATCGGAAAAATCCGTCGGGACAATAATTGTCATTGTTTTTGCACTCCCTGCCATTATATTTATTTTTCTCAAATGTAATCGGCTGAAAATCAGAATAAGTTGAGGATCATCAAAAGCCTGGATGACCTTTGTCAAACAAAACCAGCGATTGTCTGATTTTTAACAGTATCCATTCTGATATTGGCAGATACAGAATTTATCTGCTGATAATAATAAATTGGAATAATACAGGAGCATCTGGTATTTTTATTGTTCATATTCACGACTTTACAATTTAATTGCAAAAAACAAAGATTGATACCTGTATTTTTATCGCATGGTTAAAGCAATGTTATTTATTGATGGGAGCTGGTTGTATCATGTCCGACCGTATTTATTGAACCTGGATGGTCGGCAGGATTTTGAGTTGGATTATAAAGCCTTGCCATTATTGGTCAAATCTCATCTTCAGACTCAATTGGAAATCCCTGTTGATATGGTTCGTACTTATTATTTTGGAACAATCGCGGTGAATAAACCCGGACATGATAATGTCAGAGAAAAGCAGTTTTATGAGATGCTGAACAAGCGATGTCAGTACAATACGGAGATTTACGATTATGATTTTAAAAATAAAGAAACCGGACGTCGCGAAAATTGTCTGGAAGTGGGTTTAGCAACAATGGCCTTGTTCCATGCGTTTCAGCCAGGTTCTTTCGATATTGCCTGTTTTCTGGCAGGAGATATCGATTATCAACCAGCAATGAAACAGTTACGGATGCTGGGAAAGAGAACGCTGCTGGTTGGAGTAAAAGGTGCCAATGGTTTTTATCCCGTTCATCCCCGCATGCTGGAAGAAGCCAACTTGTTTGATTTTTCACCTTTATTCCTTGATGAGCATCTGGGCCAGCTTCAATATCAACGTACTGAACAAGTAAGGATTTGTGACAGCTGCGGACGCGAAGAGACAACTACGTTTACTTCAGAGTGGTTTTATTGCAAAGCATGCCGTGAAGAATACAAACAGTTGCGTTCCCGCCAATCCATAGAGTCATAGTTTTTCAGATTGCCGGTTTATCACTGGGATTTATTCACTTCATACTGTGTAATAACAGTGAAGAACATGGGTATTTCTTTTGCAGTTCAGCGTAAAATTGCAGTATGGTAAGATCTGTTTATTTGTTCTTGTTATTGTTATTGCTTTGCACCTCAGCCGGTGCACAACGATTCACTCCTGTTTATAAATCGGAGGAATCGGAAAAATGGGCAGACTCTGTTCTCCGTCAGATGGCGTACCAGGATAAAATTGGTCAGCTCTTTATGGTGGATGCATTTTCAAACAAGGATAGTCTGCATGTTCGTCAGATCACTGCTCTTATCGATTCTTTCAGAATTGGTGGTTTGATTTTCTTTCAGGGCGGACCTTATCGTCAGGCCGTTCTAACCAATAACTACCAGTCAAGATCGCGCTATCCCTTACTGATCGGTATCGATGGTGAGTGGGGCTTGCAGATGCGGCTGGACAGTACCGTGCGCTTTCCCCGGCAAATGACACTCGGTGCCGGAACTTCGAACACGAACGTGTATGAAATGGGAGTGGAAATCGGTCGTCAGATGCACCGCATGGGAATTCATGTGAATTTTGCGCCCGATATTGACATTAATAATAATCCGGGAAATCCAATCATCAACAGCCGTTCATTCGGTGAAAGCCGCGAAAAAGTTGCCAGCCTGGGTTTGGAATACATGAAGGGCATGCAGTCGCAACAGGTGTTAGCCTGCGGAAAACATTTTCCCGGCCATGGCGATACAGATACGGATTCACATTTGTCATTACCGGTAATTCATGCATCTTACAACCGGCTGGACTCACTCGAATTGTTTCCGTTCAGGAAGCTTATTTCACAGGGACTTGGTTCCGTCATGGTAGCTCACTTGTTTGTACCGGCGGTTGATTCAACTCCCGGACTCGCAGGATCATTATCAAATAAACTGGTGACCGGTCTCCTGAGAGATTCACTTGGTTTTGATGGTTTGGTGTTTACAGATGCACTGAACATGAAAGGCGTTGCTGAAACCAATGAGCCTGGAGAACTTGAACTGAAAGCGCTTTTATCAGGAAATGATGTATTGCTCTATTCGCTGGATATTCCGAAAGCGGTTGCGCGGATTCACAAAGCCATTCAGGAATGTGAAATTGATCAGGCTCTGATCGATAGTAAAGTCCGGAAAATACTCATGGTTAAATATTGGGCTGGTCTCAGTACGAATAAATCGGTGGATACAACGGCATTGATGACAGCATTGAATTCACCGTATGCTGATTCACTGAACTTCAGGCTGTATGCTGATGCACCAACATTGCTTCGGAATAAAAACCATGTGATTCCGCTTAAAACATATTATAGAGATTGTATCGCGTCGGTGGTAGTGAATGATTCTACCGGTAATCCGTTTCAGCGGAGGCTGGCAAGTAATGCGCATGTCGATTTTTTTCGCCTGCAAAAGGATGCTTCACCGGAAACCATGGATAGCCTGCTGGATAAACTTTCAGATTATGACCGGATTATTGTTTCTATTCACAATACAACAATTAATGCCAATAAGAATTTCGGAATTACTCCTTCTATGGCGGAGTTTGTAAACAAAGCCGGAAAAAGAAAAGGGAGTATTTTATGCGTTTTCGGTAATGCCTATGTGTTAGGTAAGTTTTCGGAGTATGAGCATTTTGATGCCGTTGTTCAGGCCTATGAAGATACCTATATTCCACAGGTGCAGGTGGCAGAGAAGTTGTTCGGAGGGACTTCGTTCAGCGGTCGTCTTCCTGTTTCTTCTCCTCCATGGTTTTTAATAAACGAAGGACTTAATTCCGACGCAACGAATATTTTATGTGAAGTGCCTCCTTTAATGGGTGGTGCAGATAAGAATAAACTCGCTGAAATTGATGCGGAGATCCGTAAAGCCATTGAAGATACAACTTTTCCCGGATGTCAGGTGGTGGCAGTACACAAAGGAAAAATCGTGTTAAATAAAACATTCGGCAGGCATACGTATGAAGGTTCACGCATGGTGCAGCATGATGATGTGTATGATATTGCTTCGGTTACAAAAATCGCTTCTACTGCATTGGCGTTTATGTTGCTCTATGATAAGAACCGTCTGGATATTGAAGCCAAAGCTTCGAAATACTTATCTTTTTTAAGAGAGACGGAACTGAAAGATATTACTATTCGTCAGTTAATGGCGCATGAGGCCGGCTTGAAACCGTGGATACCCTTCTGGAAACAAACGGTTGATTCAACAGGAAATTTATCCGCGCAATTCTATCGTAAATTGTATTCAAAAGGTTTTACAGTGCAGGTGGCAGATAGTCTTTTTATTACGGATGACTACAAGGATGAAATACGTCGTCAGCTGATCAGCCAAAAAGTAGATCCTCCGGGTAAGTATGTGTATTCAGATTTAGGAGTGATCTTGTTGCAGTGGATTGTAGAGAAAGTGTCAGGTAAAGAAATTGATCATTTTGTGTATGATAATTTCTATAAACCGTTGGGATTATGGAAAACAGGGTATCATCCTCGGGAGTGGATTGCAGAGGAGAAAATCGTTCCGACTGAACGGGATACTGTGTTCAGACATTCGTTGATTCAGGGATATGTACATGATCCGGCAGCAGCGATGATGGGTGGAGTAGGCGGACATGCCGGCGTATTTTCCAATGCCCGTTCATTGGCTGTGATAATGCAAATGTTGCTGAATAAAGGTAACTATGGAGGACGACAGTATATTAAGCCTGAAACGGTTGACTTCTTCACCCGCCAGGCTTTTCCCGGAACAGCTAACCGGCGTGCTTTGTTGTTCGATAAACCGGATGTCAGTAAAGGAATAAATGGCCCTACTGCTCCGGAAGCATCTCCTGCGGCATTTGGCCATTCAGGTTTCACAGGTACGTATGCCTGGGCCGATCCGGATCAGCAACTGGTTTTTATTTTCCTCTCAAACAGAGTCTATCCGGATGCAGGTAACAATAAGCTGGCACATTCCAATCTGCGCAGCCGGCTCATGGAGATCGTGTATGAGTCTATAATACAGTAGATTATTCCGTTTTACTGAGGAAACCATCATTTGATAAAATGCCGGACAAACTCAATCGACTTATAACTGTTAACTTTGTTACATGAGAATCGGAATAGTATGTTATCCTACCTTCGGTGGTAGTGGCGTGATCGCAACAGAATTAGGGAAGGCGTTGGCTGATAAAGGGCACCGGATTCATTTTATAACATACAGTCAGCCTGTACGTCTGGATTATTTCTCTGAGAACATTTCATACCATGAAGTGACGATCGCGAAGTATCCTTTGTTTGATTATGTTCCGTATGAAACTGCATTGACGAGTAAGCTGGTGGATGTAGCCCGCTTCGAAGGTCTGGATGTGTTGCATGTTCACTATGCTATTCCTCACGCTTCTGTAGCATATATGGCGAAACAGATTTTAGCAGCCCAGGGAATCGTGCTCCCGGTTGTGACTACCTTGCATGGAACGGATATAACGCTCGTAGGTAAGGATTCCAGTTATGAACCGGTTGTTACATTTGCCATTAATCATTCGGATGGAGTGACTGCGGTGTCTGATAGTTTGCGGCAGGATACCTATCACAATTTTAAAATATCAAAGGATATTGAAGTGATTCCGAATTTTATTGATCTGAGCAGATTTTCAAAGAAGCCAAAAGATCATTTCCGGAAAGCGATTGCGCCCAATGGTGAGCGTCTCATCATTCACACCTCTAACTTCAGAAAGGTGAAGCGTGTGCAGGATGTGATCTATGTCTTTAATAAACTCCGCAATGAAGTGCCTTCTAAATTGTTATTGATCGGCGACGGACCTGAGCGACATAATGCAGAACAATTGTGCAGAGAACTCAATCTCTGTGACGACATCCGTTTCCTTGGTAAACAGGAACTGATAGAGGAGGTATTGTCAATAGCAGATCTGTTTATCATGCCTTCTGAAACGGAGAGTTTTGGTTTGGCTGCTTTGGAAGCGATGGCGTGCCAGGTGCCTGTGATCTCTTCGAATGCAGGTGGAATGCCTGAGTTGAACATGCAGGGTAAAACAGGTTTTATGAGTAACGTGGGTGATATTGATGATATGGCGAAAAACGCTGCTTTGATTTTACGCGATGATGATACATTGCGTGCGTTTAAACAACGGGCGATGGAACGGGCAATGGATTTTGATATTCAGAAAATTCTTCCGGTCTATGAGAAGATGTATCAGCGAGTAATTGCTGCTACCTCAATTCCCTCTCAAACAGTTTAACCACCGGCCTTTTTGGCTTTGTATCCGGCTTGGGTCAGCAGGTTGAGGACTTTGTCGCGATGATCTCCCTGAATAAGTATTTCGCCATCTTTTGCTCCGCCACCTACACCACATTTTGATTTCAGCATCTTTGCAAGATCTTCAATGTCCTGCTCTCTTCCTGTAAATCCGCGAATTGCTGTCACTACTTTTCCTCCGCTTTTTCGCTCGAGCCAGATTTTTAATTGCTGTTCGGATGGCGATGGGGTTTGGATGTCCTCTTTTTCTTTGTTTAAGTTGAAGTCGGGGTTGGTAGAGTAAACCAAACCACCAAAATCGTTTAGTTTCTTCTTGCTCATCTAGAATTTAGCCTGCACTTTGAAGTTTAGAATCCGTGAGGTGAGATAATTGGGAACGCCGTATTGTCGTCCGGTCACATCGGTGACCCAGGTATAGGAAATCGTGTTGCTGACCTGGAGGAGATTAAATACTTCAATACTTAGCAATAGCGATTTCAGATTTCTGATCACGGGGAGACGAGAGGTGTTTTCATTGTCTTCGTCAATGGCGATTTTACTGAACCCAATATCAACTCTACGGTAAGAAGGCGCTCTTAAAATATCTTTGTAGCGGTCTTCTCCCGGCGGGCCATAGGGGAGACCAGTTCCGAATACCAGGTTAAGATGCATCCGGATTGTTGGGAATTTTGGAAGATAGTCCTGGAAAAACATACTGAAGGTCAGACGCTGATCTGTGGGACGTGGTATTGAACCGGGATCGATGCGTACACTATCCGTTGGAATATCATTCTGGGTATATCCGAAGATGATTTGTTCACCAGCAGAGTTGTAATAATTGTAATAGGAGTCTCCTTTGATGTCTTCTTCCGTTTTCAGATAGCCGACTGATACCCATGATTCGATACCGCTGACAAACTCTCCGTTTACACGTAAGTCAATACCTGATGCATATCCGGTGGCGCTGTTACTGCCCAGATATCGTATGCGTGTATTGTCAAGTTTATAAGGAATCAGATGATCCATGATTTTGTAGTACGCTTCGCTCGTGAGCTTAAATTCTCTTCCCCAGGCAAGAAACTGATAGTCTCCTCCAATTACAAAGTGGATGGATCGTTGCGATGATAGGTCTTTGTGAATTTGTCCTTTCAGGTCACGAAGCTCTCTGTAGAATGGTGGCTGATAGTAAACTCCGGAAGCAGCCCTGAAGTGCAAGCGTTTGTTCCAGGAAGGGTGATAGGCGATACTTGCCCGCGGACTGATATTGGTCTCTTTATTCAGATCCCAAAAAGTGCCTCTTACACCCAGAGTAAAACTGTATCGTTCAATGTCCCATGTTTGCTGCAGATAACCGGAGTACCGGTTAGAGTGTAATTCAATGTTGTTCTTTACAACGTTGTTGAGGACGATTTGCTGATTAAGATTTGCATTTTGTCCGGGGTTGTCGTCGGGATGAGGAATCGAGTAGTCGGCCGAATCTCTGTATTGCCATTCATCCAGTTTGTCTTTGATCGTTTCCTGCTGGGCTTTGAGTCCCCATTGCCAGCGCAACCTTTTGTTTCGATAGGAGCCGATGTGCGATACGGTTGATACCATCGCATCGAGTTCATTTCGCGCATGATCAAGAAAGGCACCTACGCCTCTGTTAAAGGCAACGTCACCAAATTCGGAAGAGCCTAAGTCTTTTTCCAGTTCATCCAGAAAATATTGACCGAGTACATCAAAGAATTCTCTTTCCTGTGAGATGAAAGATGATGCGATAAACTTTAGCTTAAGACTATCATTCACCATATGGGTAACCGAAATAGCCCCGGTTCCGGTTTGGAATTCATCTACTTCACGTCCGTCAAAATAAACGGTGAATCGTAAGGCTTCATTGATACTGCCGAATTCGGTTTGTCGGGAAGATGGCGTAACGTTGAATTGATTGAAAGAATAGTGGCCCAGAAAAGAAACCTGTGTCTTCGGGGTGATCTGATAATCAATTTTTGTCTGGATATCGGTAAACCGTGGTTTGTATTCTCCCTGTGTATCGAGTGACTTCAGCAGAAATTGATTGGATCGATGGCGGATGCCGGTAAGCCAGGTGAATTTGTCATTTTTGGATGCGCCTTCCAGGTGTATTCCTGCACCCATCAGACTTCCATATGCACTTCCTCCGAATTGCTTGGGCTTTCGATATTTGATATCAAGTACAGAGCTCAACTTGTCACCGTACATTGCACTGAATCCTCCTGCACTGAAACTGATATCGGATACCATGTCCGGATTCACAAAACTTAAACCTTCCTGTTGCCCGGAGCGAACTAAAAATGGACGATAAATCTCAATGTCGTCAACATATACCAGATTCTCGTCAAAACTTCCGCCACGCACACTGTAAGTGGATGACAATTCATTGTTGGAAACCACACCGGGCATTGTCTTTAGGAAACTTTCGAAATTTCCGGAAACATTCGGCAGTTGCTCTATGGTACGTGGTTGTATCTTAATAACGTTGAAATCTCCTGGGCGTGATCCTTCAATGGTAACAATATCGATGCTGGATGAAAGTGATTTTAAACGGATGTTCAGTGTTTTCTCTTCCCCGGGCTGAAGTTTCACTTTCACTCGTTGAATGGCATAGCCGGTCAGGAAGTAAACGATTTCGTGTTCTTTGTACGGTGTTAATCGTATTTCGTATTTGCCTTTTTCATCCGACTCTGTTCCTGAATTCTGCCCGGAAATACTCACCAATACCTTAAATAGATTCGCATTCGTAGAATCCTTTATTGTTCCGCGCAAAATGCCATCCTGTGCACTCGCTTGAAAGTGGAGTGCATTAAACAGCAGGAATAGGATTAGTTTCTTGACTGCCTGATTCACGTTAATTCTTTTCCTTTTTCCTGAATGCTCCGTTTTTCCAGGCTTGTATAAATGATGACCACGCGAGTGGGTCTAAAAGACTGATGGAAGGATATTGACCGGCATTGTACAGTTGGGATGTGCGTTGCTGCAATGCCATCTTATAATTAATGCTGCCATCATAACCCACCTGATCCTGTATTTCTTTTACCGATGCAAGTTCGAAATTCCGTTGTGCCCGTTTAAAGTCATTGTCAGGAATACTCAGTTCAATAAATGCCCGTTTAAACTCTTCTTTGCTCGGCCAGGGGTAAACTACGGCCTCCTTTAAATTAATGGTATCTCTGATCATTACCTGAATCAAAGAGTAGTGATTGTCACTCAAAGAATCCGGAAGGATGTAGCTTGCAGTTTTAAATCCGATGTTCTGAAAATCGATCGTGTCGCCCTTCATCGCTACGAAAGAAAAGAAACCATAGAAATCTGTTATTGTGCCCCGTCTGGCATTTCTGATGATAACACTGCTGAAGGGAAGCGGTTGCAGTGAGTCAGCGGTTAAGACTACGCCGGAGAATTGAATCAGTTTTTGTTTTTCAGTTGCTGTTGTTTGTGAAAATGCAGTCATGCAATTGCACACAAGCAGAAAACAAAGCAGTGTTTTATAGGGGATGTATTTCATTAGTTTTCGCTCTGGCGAAGGTAGTCAATAAGCAAACATAACGTATTTGAAAGTCAATTATTGAGTTGCCGGGATGTTGTTTTTTCATCTTTTTAGAAGACCAGCTATACCAAAACCGAAGAGTTCTATTGTAAAGTGAACGTAAAATTGATGAATAGAACAACATTTTAATAAATGATAATGTCTTTCTGATCGTTATACTAAATAACAGGCTGATAAAGGGAATTTGAGGCGCTGTTAACTGGTTAAAACTGAGCTGTCCGGACAATTAATTGATAAACGTATTGAAAGACTGGGTTAATAACCTGTATTTCAAGGCGATTGTCAGAGTGATGGCATATGTTTTGATAAATAAATGACACACCAAAGCCAAACAATATGAGACAACTAAAAATTACTCAATCGATTACCAATCGGGAGAGTGCTTCTCTGGAAAAGTACCTCCAGGACATCGGAAAGGAGGAGATGGTAACACCTCAACAAGAAGTTGAACTTGCCAGGAGAATTAAATTAGGAGATCACGATGCACTTGATAAGCTAACACGGGCTAACCTTCGTTTTGTTGTTTCCGTGGCAAAGCAGTATCAGAATCAGGGCATGAGTCTTCCGGATTTAATCAATGAAGGGAACCTCGGACTCATTAAAGCAGCTCAGCGGTTTGATGAAACCAAGGGTTTCAAATTTATATCTTATGCAGTATGGTGGATCCGCCAGAGTATTTTACAGGCAATTGCTGAACAATCACGAATGGTGCGTCTGCCGCTGAATCAGATAGGCGCAATGAATAAAGTGAAAAAAGCGCTGGCTAAACTGGAACAGGAATATGGAAGAGATCCAAGTCCTGAAGAAATATCGCAGGTAGTAGATCTCAGTTACGGTCAGGTCCGTGATGTATTAAGGGTTTCCAACCGGCCGGTTTCCATGGATGCTCCTTTCGACAATAACGATGAGAATAATACATTACTGGACGTACTTGCGAATGATGATATTCCAAGCACCGATTCCGAGTTGATCGATCAGTCTTTAACTGAAGACATAAACCGTTCCTTGAGTACGCTCTCAAAGCGGGAGGCAGAAGTAATCAGAATGTTCTTCGGAATTGGAACCAAACACAGCATGTCACTCGATGAAATTGGAATAGAATTAAGTCTTACCCGTGAAAGGGTGCGTCAAATTAAAGAAACCGGCCTGCGTCGACTTAAACATAATTCCCGAAACAAGTTGTTAAAATCTTACCTCTGAGCAGTTTAGTTTCATTCGAGCCGGAAACCGGAAGGTTTCCGGCTTTGCTTTTTTGGGTACAATCCTGAAAAAAGGGGGGGACTAAAACAAAAATCATCCTCCTCCTTCGTCGTCGGTTTTTATTTCCCGCCTGCCCGCTCTCATGCAAGCATGGAGCGGTTCGGCTGAAAATAAAAAATCCCCTGCTTTGCAGGGGATTGATTTTTGTTTTGTCGGGGTGGCAGGATTCGAACCTGCGGCCTCCTGCTCCCAAAGCAGGCGCGATACCGGGCTACGCTACACCCCGTGTCCCTTTTAGGGAGGTGCAAAAATAGTAAAAAACATAACTAATCCGAGATTTCCTGAAAAAGGAATAAATTTGCCTTTCCGATTCCGTAGCTCAGCTGGATAGAGCATCTGCCTTCTAAGCAGACGGTCGGGCGTTCGAATCGCCCCGGAATCGCCACCTACCAGCCGAAACATTTCGTTTCGGCTTTATTATCAGAGGAATGAGCTTACACATCAATGCCAGTCCTGGCGATATTGCACCCGTTGTGCTGATGCCCGGCGACCCTTTGCGGGCTAAGTTTATGGCTGAACGCTACCTTGAAAATATTCAGCAAGTGGCGGGTGTACGGAATATGTACTATTTCACGGGGACCTATAAAGGAAAGCGTATTTCGATAGGCGGAAGCGGAATGGGTTGTCCTTCAATAGGAATTTATTCTTATGAGCTGTATAGCAGCTATGATGTTAAATGCATCATCCGGATTGGTACTGCTGGTGCTTATACAACAGAATCCAGGGTTTTTGATTTGTTAAATACAGATAAAGCATTCAGCGAGTCAACATTAGCACGGGAGGCATTTGGTTATTCGGAGGATTTTCAGTTACATCAGGGACCTTGTTTCAATGTAATTAATGAAACAGCTGCCCGGATGAGCAGAGTGGTGAAATCTGCAAATATCCATTCTAGTGATGTTTTTTACCGCGCTAAACCTGGAATTCCTGAAATTGCGGAGAAGAATAATTGCCTTGCCGTTGAAATGGAGGCCTTTTCATTATTCGCAACGGCCAGATTCCTCAATAAAATGGCGGGTACTTTACTTACAGTTTCAGATGTAATTCCAACCCGGGAAGAAATTTCTTCCAAAGACAGGGAGCAGGCATTATTGCCAATGATGGAGCTGGCGCTGGAGTCTGGAGTTATCCTCTTGGATAAATAATAGAATCTTCAGCAAATCGCTGTTTCTGAGCCCACTGCTGTCTGCCCCTGTTGAAAGCCATTGGGCAGTTCTCGGTTGCAGTCTAAATCATTATTTATAGCGAGCTTGGCTCATCCGCAAATAAAAAATACCCATTACGGGGCATTGAATTGGTTTTGCGGTGAGGGATTGCTGCGCGATCCCCGGCGGGGGAGGCTTAAAACCAATCCAATGCCGGCACTGCGTGCCCTTCATTTTTCATTCCCATCTTTCGCTCAAGCAAGCTTGGCTCAGCTGTGAAATGAAAAATGCCCCTTACGGGGCATTGAATTGGTTTTGCGGTGAGGGAGGGATTCGAACCCTCGGTACGGTTACCCGTACGACAGTTTAGCAAACTGTTCCTTTCGGCCTCTCAGGCACCTCACCGGCGGGTGCAAATTTAGTGAAAGAGTGTCTCCTTCCAAACAGATTTTCTAATTTGAGTGACAGAATAGCATTTATATTTGTGAAATTGCCCACGATTAATCTAATGATAAAGCCTAAGTTCTTCATTCTGATACCGGTTGCTTCCGTCCTAATGGGACTTGTTTCCTGTGAGTCACGGAAAAATACGGAAACCATTGTTGAGTCAAAAACCTACATTGAATTGCCAGGTCCAAAGGAGTATCTGAATGCCTGGTCAAACAATAATGAGGTGGTGGTTCATTATTTGACTGAACCTGATAACCTCCATCCAACGAACGGAAACTCTTTGAACAGGTCAGAAATATTTTTGTATATACATGGTGCATTACTTAAAACCGATTTACGAACCGGAAAAATAGCCCCTTTTATGGTGAAAGAAATGCCATCCTATTCTGAGGATCAGTTGTCATTATCATTTGAATTGAGAGATGATATCCGGTGGGATGATGGAAGTGAAGTGACAGCTGATGATGTGATTTTTACGGTGATGGCTGCAAAGAATCCTCTGACCAATAACGCTTCTATGAAACCGTATTTTGATTTTGTAGAAAGCGTCTCTGCTGATCCGGGGAATAAACGCAAATTTAGTATTCGGATGAAGTCGGTCTATATCCAGAATGTAGCTCTCTGGGCAGATTATCCGATAATTCAGGAATCTTTCTACGACAAGGAAAAAGTTCTACGTAATTTTAGTTTTGCTGATTTTAATGCCCCAGCTTTCGATCTTGGTAAACTTAAAAAAGGTGAGGTTCTTCAACGCTGGTCTGATTTGTTTAACGGAGCTGAGTTTGGTTTCGATCCTCAACGCATTTCCGGATTAGGACCGTATAAAGTGTCGGGCTGGCAACAGGGACAACTTGTGGTATTGGAGAAGAAAGCGAATCACTGGTCGGATAAATCAACCGAATATTCTGAACTTTCCTATCCTTCCAAAATTATTTTCAAGGTAGATAAAGATCCTGTGACTCTTGAGCTTGCACTCAGGAAACAAGAGTTTGATGTCTCAACGTCGATGCCTATCCGTACACTCCTGAAGCTAAAAGAAGATTCAGTGTTTAACCGGAATTATCATGGGGTTTTTGTTGATATTTATGGATATACGTTTATTGGGTTGAATCTTCGTCCAACTGAAAAGTCGAGAGCACGGTGTCTGGAAGAGCGAAAAGTGAGGAAGGCGCTTGCATTGCTGACTCCCGTTGATGATATTATTCGTGTCGTAAATAAAAATGTGAATAAGCGGGTTAATTCTCCTGTTGCTAAGATGAAGAGCAGTTGTAACCTTTCTCTGAAGCTTATTCCTTTTGATGTTAAAGCAGCCAATGTTTTACTGGACGAGGCAGGTTGGATAACCAGAGATAATGATGGTGTACGTACAAAAATTGTTGCAGGTAAAAAGGAGCGGCTTGAACTTGAATTGTTGTATATGTCCGTTATTCCTGACTGGAAAGAAATGGGATTGCTGATATCTGAAGGTATGGCGCAGGCCGGCGTCAAATTACGCCTGACCGGTGTTGATCCGGGTATGTGGATGGAGAAAGGGTCATCTCATGATTTTGATATGATCATGGGTACCTGGAATACAACGGCATTACCGGAAGACTATGCACAATTGTGGGCATTGGAAAGCTGGAAAAATAATGGATTGAATTTTACAGGTTTTGGCAATGATACGACTGACGCACTTATTCATAATATTTCGGTTACAATGAATGATCATAAACGTGATTCTCTGGAAATGAAAATGCAGGAAATGATTTATGAGGAGCAGGCCTATATTTTCTTATATGGATTAGTGAGAAGGTCGGCTGTTCACAGAAGATTTGAAGGAGCTGAATTGTATGCTGAACGTCCGGGCATTTTATATAATGTGCTTCGCATCGCAGGCTCAGGTGTTAAATCAGGAGTAACGCCATGATCGCATGAAGATACTTTTGGTTCGCCGGCTTTTTTTAATGGTTTCTGCGTTGATGCTGATTCTTGTATTTGGTTTTATTATCAGCAGATTGTTTCCGGGTGAAAAACTGTTGACCACTCAGTTGCCATCACATGGTCTGCAGGCGAATGTTGAAATGCAGAAGAAAATGCGTGAACGGGCTTTTCGGGTAATGGGTTATGACCGGCCACTGTTTTATATTTCGATCACCTCTCTGGCAGTTCCTGATTCCTTTACCCGGATGCCCGATCCCGTAATCAGAAATACGTTGACCAGATTGTCGTATTTCAGTGCTCAGCCAGGGCTATCATATGAACTGGTTCACTATGTGAAAAAGCAATATGGAGAGGCTAACCCATTTCAAATAGCGAATGATAAGGACGATAACATAATAAAAGTGAGAAGTGATTTGTTACCTCTCCATAGTGATAAGTATATACTTGAATCTTTACAAAAGCTGAACTCCCCGTCACTTTCCATCCGGATGCTTAAGTACCTGCCGTGTTTAAGCTGGACATCGGATAATCAGTTTCATCAATGGTTGTTTGGATCTTCTTCTTCGTACGGAAGCAAGGGCGTGTTAAATGGTGATTTTGGGAAGTCTGTCTCAACCGGAATGCCAGTGTGGGTAATTCTGAAATTTTCATTTTCACTTTCCTTCCTCATTGCCGTTTTTATTATTTTAATCAGTGTCCCAGTGGGGATTTTAATTGGATCCTTTATGGCGATTAAACGACGCTCAAAGTGGGTGGATGTGATAAGTGCGACATTCTTGTTTATCTATAATATTCCTTCTTTTTTGTTTGCGATTTCGATGGTGTTTTTATTTGCAAACCCTGCAGTGTTAGATGTATTCCCTTCCAGCGGACCTGTGCTGAATACAAGTGAGGGATTCCTCAAATGGTTGATGTCATTGGCTGAACAATGGAAGTATATGGTTCTTCCCGTTTTTGTATTAAGCTCAAGCTCTATAATTTTTGTGTCGCAGCTTGTCTTTGAAACGTTGATCGGTGAGCTGGAGAAACCCTATGCATTGACGTTGAAGGCGATGGGGTATAGCGAAAGATATTTGTTGCATCACCAGTTGTTGAAGAATACGATCTTACCGGTTTTGGTTACAATGGCAGGATTATTTCCATCCCTGATATCGGGTTCAATGCTGATTGATTATTTTTTTTCTCTGAATGGCCTGGGAGGTGTATTAATGAAAGCGTGTGAGCAAATGGATCTTGCGGTGATGGTTGGCGTTTTTACAGCGGTGGGTGTAGTTTCGGTTTTTACCTTGTATTTGACCGATATCGTAATAAAAACGATTGATCCCCGGGTGAACTTGAAACTGAAGATGGAGGGTGATTTACAATGAGTAAATGGAAGCAGTGGTGTCATTTCTGGCAGTTCCGTTTCCTGCTGTTGACCTTTTTTATCTGCGTCGCTGCTCCTTTATTAATGAACCATCAGCCACTGCTTGTGAAAGATGTTCACGGTGATTTTTTTTTTCCGGCTTTGGGTGGTTCTGAATTTGAAATGGGTCATGTGAAACCAGTATTGGTCATTCATGCTCCAATTCCCTATAGCCCTGTTAAAAGTGATTTGATGAATGCGGGCTTTGTCAGTCCTTTTGATCCGCAGTATGAATTGACAGATACCGGTGAGCGTATTCCGGTTTCCTGGTATAAACGACATTGGTTTGGTACAGATCTCAGGGGAGGGGATGTGTTGTCGTATTCAGTTTTCGGACTCCGTAATTCATTTTTTATTTCATTTCTCGCATTATTAATTTCTTTGATTATAGGGGCACTGTTAGGCTTTGTTTCAGGCTGGAGATTGAATAATCCGTTAAAAATCGGATGGGGGACCGGACTAGTAATTCTGTTGTGGTGTGTTTTCACCATTCATGGAGTGCTTAATATTTATTCGGTTTCCGACAGGGTTGTGTTTCTGTCAATAGTTACTATGGTGGCTGCTGGCTTGATGTATTCTCTTCAGTTCTTGAAGCGTAAGTACGTTCTCAGTGTACGATTTGATTTCTTATCAGATCGGGTTTCAGAGATTTTTATTGCAATTCCACGAATGATTTTACTGATGGTATTGGTTCAGTATTTTGGAAAATCCATCTTTGCGATGGCATTGATTATTGGAGTGACAGGCTGGATTGATCTGGCACGGTTGATCAGATCCGAAACAGTAAGATTACGTGAACAGACCTACGTGGAAGCAGCTAAAATGACGGGGCAGGGAGTTTTGAGGTTATTTATCTTTCACATTTTACCAAACATTTGGCCATCTGTAATGGTTGTTGCAATGTATGGGTTTTCTTCTAATATTATTATGGAGTCTTCTTTGAGTTTCTTAGGAATGGGACTGCCTCCTGATCAGCCATCTATTGGCACATTACTATCAGAGGCTAAATCTTACTATGAATATTGGTGGCTTTTCGTGTTTCCGGGGTTGTGGTTATCGATGGTGATTTATGCACTGTTTACAATTCCTGCCCGTATTGGTAAGTCAGGGCACTGACTCCTGATTTTTGTCATTAGCACCCCTGTTTGTTATCAGCTTTCGGATAAGCTGCACTGCTTTTTTTTGCACGAATATTCTCTTGCGAACGATAAAAAATGATCGCTCATTCCTCTATTACAGGTATTCTTGAAACAGTGCCTGAAGCTGCTGGTGTTTTTGAGCGCTATCATATTGATTATTGGCACGATGGAAATCAGGCATTGTCCGAGATTTGTAAGGGTGATGCGCTTCGGCTTTTTAATATTGTTAGAGAAATTCATGTGATACAGTTGCAGAAGAGCTCACAGATGCAACCAGCCAGATGGTCAGAAATGAGTGCCAAAGATCTTTGCAGATATATCGTTGAACATCATCATTCTTACATTAAATCCGCGTTGCCTGCGTTGGTGGTTCATGGATTTCAGGTGGCTGGTAGGTTTGCTGGCCAGATGCCTCAATTGAACGAGGTGAAAAACATTCTCACAAAAATACGGGCAGAGTTTACACATCATATGATGCGGGAAGAAGACATCCTGTTTCCGCGCATTATTCAACTGGAAGATATTGCTGTATACGGCGCAGATCCTGACTTAAAAATCAGGATGATTGTGGATCCGCTGAAGGTCATTCTTAAAGAACATTCTCATACTGATAACTGGTTTGCAGAAATCAGAAGGCTGACTAACAACTTTAAGTATCCTTCATTTGCCGATCCTTTGTTGAAGTTGTTTTATCAGGAGTTAGGTGAATTTGAATCGGATTTGCATATGCATGTCTATCTGGAGAATAACATTCTTTTCCCGGAAGTAAACCGGCTAATCAGAAAAATTGGATATTAAAAATATGAAGTTTAAAACAATCATTGAGCCTTTCCGCATTAAAATGGTGGAACCGATCAGCATCACAACTGAGGTTGAAAGAATTGGTTTTCTGGAAGCCGCTAACTACAATCCGTTTTTATTAATGTCTGATCAGGTGATCATTGATTTTCTGACAGACAGTGGTACTTCCGCAATGAGTAAAGAGCAGTGGGCGGCTATGATGCTGGGAGATGAGTCGTATGCAGGTGCCAGCAGTTGGTTCCGGCTGGAAAAGGTCATACAGGGGTTAACAGGAATGCCCTATGTGTTGCCAACGCATCAGGGTCGTGCTGCTGAGCGTATTCTGTATGGTTACCTTGGAGGGCCTGACAAAACATTTATCAGCAATACCCACTTCGATACGACGCGTGCCAATATTGAAGTTACCGGAGCCGAAGCGATAGATATTCCTGTCGCTTCCGTTGCTGTGTCCGACCATTTTAAGGGGAATATGGATGTTGATGCGCTGGAGCGGATAATTAAAGATAGAGGTGCTGATGCAATCGCAGCGGTTATTCTTACTGTAACCAATAACAGTGGTGGTGGTCAGCCGGTATCTCTGGCGAATGCCAGAAAGGTTAGTGAAATATGCCGGCGTTATAAGATCCTTTTTGTGCTGGATGGATGTCGTATTGCCGAAAATGCGTATTTCATTCATCATTTTGAACCAGGAAATGAACAGAAGTCTTACAAGGAAATTGCCCAGGAAATGTGTGCCCTTGCTGATGGATTTGTAATGAGTGCAAAGAAAGATGGTATGGTGAATATGGGAGGGTTTCTTGCTCTCCGCGAAGAGAAGCTTGCCGATGCTTGCAAGAATCTGCTTATAATTACTGAGGGCTTTACAACTTACGGCGGACTTTCCGGAAGAGATATGGAGGCGCTTGCTGTTGGATTGGAAGAAGTATTTGATGCTGATTATTTGCATTACAGAATTGTAAGCACTGCCTATCTTGGAAACCATCTTGCTGCGTTGGGAGTTCCGGTAGTTTTGCCTGTCGGTGGACATGCAGTTTATATTGATGCAAAAGCTTTTTATAGTCATATCCCCGTAGAGGAATATCCCGGGCAGGCATTGGTTGTTGAACTTTACAAGGCTGGCGGAATCCGATCGGTAGAAGTTGGGTCGGTTATGTTCGGAAAATATGATGAGAACGGAAAGCTGATTCCGGCAGCAAAAGAACTTGTTCGGCTAGCGTTGCCAAGAAGGGTCTACACACAAAGCCATTTGGATTATGTTATTGAAGTTTTTGAGTATCTGGTGAAAAATAAAGCAAAGGTGAGTGGTTACCGGATTACTCAGGAGGCCAAATTCCTTCGGCATTTTACCGCGCATTTTAAACCGATTGCTCAGCCGGTGTCTGTTTGATCCGTGACTGTTTATAAACCTGTTTATAAACCAGGATTTGGTTTGACCTGAATCATTTTTATTGCAACGTTAATAGAGAACCTTCGTTGCTTAAATTTGAAGTATTATGGCAAATAATAAATCCAACAGGAAAAATAAGGAGCTGCCGGCATCCGGTTTGGCAGTGGAGAAGTACTTTACGGCCGGGAAGAAAGATGCGTATTCGTGTTTTGAATATGAGCAAAGGGCTTCTGTCATCCGGAATCCGCAAGGGGATGTTGTTTTTGAAAATAATAAGGTAGAAGTTCCTGCAGACTGGTCGCAGGTGGCAACGGATATTCTTGCTCAGAAATATTTTCGTCGCACCGGTGTCCCGCAACCCGACGGCACTATGGGCGGTGAAACAAGTATCCGGCAGGTCGTACATCGGTTGGCCGATTGCTGGAAGGACTGGGGCGCAAAGAGCGGGTATTTTCAATCTGAAAAGGATAGTCGTAATTTTTACGATGAAATAGTATTTATGCTGTTGGGACAGTATGCAGCGCCTAATTCTCCTCAATGGTTTAATACGGGATTGTATAATTCGTATGGTATAAAAGGTTCTCCTCAGGGACACTTTTATGTTGATCCGGCAAATGATGAAGTGAAAAAATCTGCTTCCGCATATGAACGTCCTCAGCCACATGCCTGCTTTATTCTTTCTGTAAAGGATGATCTTGTGAATCCGGGCGGCATTATGGATTTATGGGTGCGTGAAGCCAGAATCTTTAAATATGGTTCCGGAGTGGGAACGAATTTCTCTTCTTTAAGAGGTGAGAATGAAAAGCTATCAGGAGGTGGTTATTCTTCCGGATTGATGTCGTTTCTGAAAATTGGTGATCGTGCTGCCGGAGCGATTAAATCCGGAGGTACAACACGCCGGGCTGCAAAGATGGTTTGCCTCGATATCGATCATCCTGAAATTGAATCCTTCATTGGCTGGAAGGCAAATGAGGAACGTAAAGTGGCGGCTTTGATTGCAGCGGGATATGCTTCCGATTACGAAGGGGAAGCGTATGCAACAGTTTCTGGTCAGAATTCGAATAATTCGGTACGGGTATCGGATGCGTTTTTCCAGACGTTGAAAGAAAAGAAAGAATGGTCTCTGACGGCACGCAGCGACGGTTCTACTGTAAAGAAAGTGCCCGCAGAACAACTATGGAGAGATATTGCTGATGCCGCGTGGAAATGCGCGGATCCCGGTTTGCAATTCGATACGACAATCAATGACTGGCATACATGTCCGAATGGAGGAAGAATCAATGCTTCCAATCCTTGTTCGGAGTATATGTTCCTCGATGATACCGCCTGCAATCTTGCTTCTGTGAATCTGCGTAAGTTTTATAATGAGCAAACAGGAGAATTTGATGTAAAAGGATTTGAACACGCCTGCAGAGTTTGGACGATCGTTCTCGAGATTTCAGTGTTGATGGCTCAGTTTCCTTCTGAGGAAGTGGCGAAAAATTCATTTGATTACAGAACGCTGGGCCTTGGATATGCGAATCTGGGTGCATTACTGATGGTGCAGGGACTTGCTTATGATAGTGATAAAGGTCGCGCAATAGCGGCAGCTATTACTTCAATTATGACAGGTGCCGCTTATCGTACTTCCGCTGAATTAGCCGCAACGCTGGGTGCTTTCGCTAAGTATGCAGATAATAAAGAAGATATGCTGCGAGTAATCCGGAATCACCGCTATGCCGCATACAATGCTATTGACGCGTATGAAGATCTTAGGATTAAACCGGTGGGTATTCAGCCGGAATATTGTCCTGCTTATTTGTTGAACGCTTCCTGTGCAGTTTGGGATGAGGCTTTGCAGATGGGTGAGAAGTATGGATTCAGAAATGCGCAGGTTTCAGTGTTGGCACCCACCGGCACAATTGGCTTGCTTATGGATTGCGATACAACCGGCGTGGAACCTGATTTTGCGCTCGTTAAATTCAAGAAACTATCCGGCGGTGGCTATTTTAAAATCGTCAATCAGTCTCTGCCTCCGGCATTATTGAAGTTGGGTTATACAGACGTGCAGGTGAAAGAAATCATACGGTATATTCTCGGTGAACCTTCTTTTGCAAATGCTCCGTTTATTAACCATTCTTCGCTCAGGGAAAAAGGCTTTTCAGATACAGATATTTCAAAACTCGATAGTGGTGCTTCCGGTGTTTTTGATATTCGTTTCTTGTTTACACAGTTTAATTTAGGACAATCGCTCTATAAACAGTTAGGTATTGCAGATGCTCAATTGGCAAAACCGGGTTTTGATTTGTTGAACTGGTTAGGCTTTACGGAAGATCAGATTGAAGCCACAAATGCGTATATCTGTGGCACCATGACCATCGAAGGGGCTCCTCATCTGAAGGATGAGCATCTGCCTGTATTCGATTGTGCAAATCGTTGTGGTAAGAAGGGGAAACGGTTTATTGCAGCAATGGGACATATCCGTATGATGGCTTCCGTACAGCCATTTCTGAGTGGAGCGATTTCAAAAACTGTAAATCTGCCTAATGATGCCAGCGTGGATGATATTGCTGATTGTTATTTTTCTTCATGGGAATGGGGCCTGAAAGCGATTGCCTTGTATCGTGATGGATGCAAATTATCACAGCCCTTGTCTGCAGTTTCCAAATCATTTGAGGTGAAACCGCATGAGCTGACAGAAGATGAAGTACTCGATGCTGCGAAAAAACTTATTCAGATTTCACCGGATACTACGTTCAAACGCCAGTTGTCAAGTATCGTACACCGTAAGCGTTTGCCTGATCGTCGCGGCGGATTCACGCAGAAAGCGAAGGTGGGCGGTCATACCATATTTGTCCGCACCGGCGAATATGATGACGGCACTTTGGGTGAAATGTTCATTGACATGCACAAGGAAGGTGCTTCCTTCAGATCGTTGTTGAACTGCTTCGCCATTGCAGTTTCCATTGGATTGCAATACGGGGTTCCGCTGGAAGAATACGTTGAGAAGTTTATCTTTACACGCTTCGAACCATCGGGTCCGGTGGATCATCCGAATATCAAAACAGCCACTTCGGTAATCGACTACATCTTCCGTTTGCTGGCTATGGAATATCTGCAACGGGATGATCTGGTTCAGATCAAACCCGTGAAGGTGGTGTCAAGGAAACCAAAGAACTACGAGAATCCTCCGGTTATTCCGGCTGAGTCAGTAACGATGAGTTACCAGCCGGCGTCTCAAACGCAGGAGTTCCTTGGTCAGATGATGGGCGATGCACCGATCTGTTCTTCCTGCGGACATATTACGATTCGATCAGGATCCTGTTATAAATGCCTGAACTGTGGTACCAGTATGGGCTGTAGCTGAAAATAAAAAATGAAAGTAAGTTCTCAATCACTAAGTCTCACAAAAACCTTCACATTTGATACGGCGCATGCGCTGGAAAATTACCCGGGTAAATGCCGGCATATTCACGGGCATACCTATACCCTCCATGTAACGGTTTCCGGTGTTCTTAAGGATGAAAAAGGCCACCCGTTTGATGGGATGATCATGGATTTTACTGATCTGAAAAAATGGGTGAACGAGGCAGTGATACGGCACTTCGATCATTTCCTCTTACTGCGAAAGGAAAGTGCATTGTCAAAGATGTCATTTCCGGAGTGGGACAGAATTTATCTGACCGACTATCAGCCAAGCTGCGAAAATATGTTGCTCGATATGGCGCAGCGGTTAATGGATTCTCTCCCTGAAGGAATAAAAATCCGCCGTTTGAAGTTGTATGAAACGCCAACTGCCTATGCAGATTTGGAGTTTTAAGAAACCGGAAGATTACCCACGCGAATCAGAGTATTTAATACAGCCTTAAGTGTCTAATAAAAAAGGTGGATGTCGGTAACAGACATCCACCTTTTATTTTCTTTGCGAGCATGTATAATGAACATTCTTGCTTCAATATTCCGAAGGATTATTCTTTAATCGCCAGTGCAATATTGGGGAGTTTGATTTCGGTTCCATCTGGACCTTTTCCTGATACGCCTTTGAGGATAATGGTATCTCCGGTCTTCATTCCGTCTATGGCTTTACGGGCAAGAATCGGAATGCCATTATTCGCCAGTCCGAAATCTTTTGATTGAAATGGTTTCAAGGTCATCATCGTGAAATTAAATTGCGTAAGCGAGTAGATCTTTCCGTCACCACAAACTACTTTTATTGGCAGGTCATCAGCCCAGACTGTGGCTTGCGCTAATGTGATTTTGGTGGAAGCCGTTGAATCTGTGGGGATTGTGCACATTTTAACGGAAGGCCCTTTGGGCTTCGGTTGTGCGGCGGCCTGCGCATAAACATCACTATTTATTGCTATCAAAGCGATGGAAAACGCTATCAATGATTTAATTTTCAGCATTTTGTCATGTGTTTTTGGTGTGATAAAAATAATAAAAATACCCTGTTAAAAAAATGAAGGGTTTAAGAACTTTTTGACAATCAGGCCGTAAATAGGTGTGGTATTTTTATAGCAGATGCAAAAGGGAATAGTTCAACGACTGATTCGACTAAAGTTATTGCTTTGGGGGATGATGGTTTTCAGTACCTGCGTTACAAACGCGCAGGTTAAGAAAGACTCATTGGTTTTTGAATTGAAGACAGCCAACCTGGCTGATACGAGTCGTGTAATTATTCATGAAAAACTGGCCTATTATTACCGGTTTAATATACCTGATTCTTCACTGTATCATGCTTTGCTGGGTTACAAACTTGCCGATTCGCTTGATTTCGATTTCGGACAGGTGTACTGTCTGAATCATATCGGATCCTATTATTTGTTTAAAGGAAGTTTTAATATAGCCATTGAGTATTACCGGAAGGCTTCGCAATTTCATCGTTCAACCCAGCCGCGGGTGTTGAAAGGTGTGGCATTGGCTGTGAACAATATTGGAATGGTGCAACTGGAGAAAGGACAGGTTGCTCAGGCAGAAAGAATATTCAGAAAAGCATTGCGCATTGATCAAACACTTGGTTATAAAAAAGGAATTGCAAGGGAACTCGGGAACCTTGGCAAGGTGAAGTTTGAACAGAAAATGTTTGACAGCGCGTTGGTGTATTACCAAAATGCAATTCAAATTGAAAGGGAATTGAATCATGTGCTGGGCACCTTGGAAACCATGGTGGATATTGCCAAAGTACATCTGGCAACAGGGAATTATGCTGAAGCTGATAAAGTACTGAATGGGGCTTCCAATTTAAATACGGAATGTCATCTGGCTGCCAATGTTTGGATTTTGAACTTAAAATCAGAGGTCTCTCTTTGCAGGAATAATTACAATGACGCCATCCGGTTTAAGCTGCAGGCTTATAACAATGCTTCACTGCTGGGAGATCTGGCCTTGCGGACAACCATTTCAAAAGAACTTTCAGATATCTATAAAAGACTCGGAAGATATCGGGAGGCTACCATGTTTCTTGATACATTCAGTACCTGCCTGGTTACGCTCGAAAAACTCCATCAGCAATCAAAAGAAGAAGATCTGCTTCATTCATTCGCAAATGAAAAAAAGCAGAATGAGATCTCCTATCTTCAGGATAGCCGGAACAAGATGCTTTTCTATAACTCGCGATTGATCAGTATGCGAAATGGCCTCGTTATTTCACTTTGTTTCAGTCTGGTGTTAGGTGCGATTATTTATAAAGCATATAGAGACAAGCGTCGTGTGAATAGCGAATTGATGAGAAAATTCCAGGAGGTTCGCCAAAAGAATGAAGAGATTAAGAGTAAAAATCTGGAAATCGGAGCTATTAATTCGGCGCTTCTTGAAATCAATAAAACTTTAAACAAGAATGAAGTTCAGTTAAAGGAGGCGCAGCGAATCGCCGGCCTCGGAAGCTGGGAATATGCTCTGGAATCGGATTCATTTATCTGGTCTGAACAATTGGGTAATATGTTTTTCCCGGATGGTGTAATTCCGGCACAAGCCACAGCAGGTGATTTTCTGAACCGAATCGTTGCTGAGGATCGTACGAAAGTTATTAGGGCAATTAAATCAGTATTGCGTGACGGACAAATTGCCGAGGTTCAGTTCAGGGTAGCATTGGCGTTTGATGATGTATTATTTATTAATGGCCGTGCTGTGCCGATGGTTGATGCGGATGGCAGCATTGTTATGATTACCGGAACTGTTGCGGATATAACGGATCAGAAAAGAATCGAGAATAGATTGCGGGAAGCCAAGGAACATGCGGAACTGGCGAATCAGTCGAAGAGTGTGTTTCTTGCAAATATGAGTCACGAAATCCGTACACCATTGAATGCAATACTTGGATTTGCGGAGGTTTTACTGAAAGAATGTAATGTGCCGCAGCAACGGGAATATCTTTCGCATATTCAGAACTCCGGCGACAACCTGCTTGTATTGTTGAATGATATTCTTGACTTCAATAAAATAGAGCATGGAAAACTGGATGTCGAGAAAGTGAATTTTAATTTCAGAGAATCCATTGATCTTGCCCTGGCTCCTTATCAGTTGCAGGCTTCTGAAAAAGGAGTTCAACTGGTGCTGGATTGTTCGTCCGACTTACCAGCTTTCGTTGTGGGAGATCCGTTTCGTACCCGTCAGTTATTGGTAAATTATGTTTCCAATGCCATTAAGTTTACCGAGCAGGGTAAGGTGGTTGTTAAAATTGAAAGGGAACCGGGGTTCGATAATGATTCTGATTTCAAGATCCGGTTTACGGTTTCTGATTCTGGTATCGGTATTCCGGAAGAAAAGCAGGAAACGATTTTCAGTGCATTTACACAGGCGGATAGTTCAACAACCAGAAAGTACGGCGGAACTGGTTTGGGATTGGCTATCAATAAGCAGTTGTCGATTTTGATGGGTGGTGATTCAGGGGTGGTTAGTCCGGGTGCATTGAGTCGATCCGGTTTTCCGGGATCTGATTTCTGGTTTGTGATCAGCGTGAGCAAAGGAACCTATCAGGTAGAGGTTTCCAGAAATACCAATGAAAAGATATTCTTCAAGGAACCTGTAAGGATCCTTGTCGCCGAAGATAACTATGTGAATCAGCTCCTGATAAAGAAAGTGCTCGAAGCGATGAATTGTCAGGTTACATTGGTCGAGAATGGAAAGCTGGCTGTTGAGGCGGTAGAAAGTGCGACCTTCGATGCGATCCTGCTGGATATTCAAATGCCGGTGATGGACGGTCATCAGGCCACTATGTTGATTCGCCAGACAATGAATATTGATATTCCGGTTATCGGCGTTTCGGCAAACGTTTTTAAAGATGATATTTCAAGAAGTATGGCCGTGGGAATGGATGCTCATATCGGGAAGCCATTTAAAGCGCAGGAATTGTATGATGTTTTAAAGAAATTCCTCCCTGCAGAAAAAATTGCAGTATCATAGTTCAGGCACCTGCTGAATACAAGGCCGCCATCTGTACTGCGGTCACTCCGGCTTCAAATCCCTTGTTACCGTATTTTCCTCCGGACCGGTCAAGTGCCTGCTGAAGATTATCGGTCGTAAGTACACCAAAAATTACCGGTTTGTTATACTTCACAGTGAGTGATGAGCATCCATATGTCACACCGTGGCAAATAAAATCAAAATGCCTGGTTTCTCCCTGAATGACACAACCAAGGCAGATGATCGCATCATAAGCCCCTGAGCCGAGCAGTAAGGACGCTCCTGCAGTCAGCTCAAAACTGCCGGGCACAGTAATCGTCTTTATTTTCTGAGCATCTGCACCGGCTAGTTGCAGTGCTTCAAGTGCGCCATCACGAAGAGCGAAGGTGATTTCGTGGTTCCATTCAGCAACGACAATGCCGAACCTGTAGGGCCCGGCATTGGGAAGATTTTCTGGAATCTTAGAGAGAGATTGATGTGCAGATGACATCGATATCAGCTGTTACCGCCTTGCGCTTCTGCACGTCCGATGTATTTTTCAATATCGCGTGCTTCTGTGCTGAAAGGGAAATCTGATTTAATCTGGTTGTAAATATCAAGAGCAGTTTTGAAATCTTTCTTCTGCTCATAGATAAATCCCTGACGCATCAGGAATAGCGGGCGTGTGAAATTATTCTGATCCCAGTCGGCAGCTTTTTTATAATAGCTAAGCGCCTCATCAAGATTGTTCTGTTCTGCATAGGCTGCAGCTATACCACCAAGTGCTAATGCTCCGGTGATATCATCTTCAGCATCGTAATTCTTAAGCGTTTCAATAGCTTTATCGAATTCACCTTTTTTAAGGAGACTCATGCCAAGGTAATACTGTGCAAGGTTTCCGGAAGGAGCAGAGCCGTAATTGTCTATGATCTCCTGAAAACCGGGGTAAGACCCGTCTCCGTTAATTGCCAGATTCACACTATCCTGACCGAAATACTGTTCGGCCATAAACATCTCTTCCTGAGCACTTTCTTCCTGTGGCTTTACAATGAACTGATTATACCCAAAATAGGCAAGAACCACCAGTACGATAGCACCACCGATGATACCCAGGCTTTTTTTATTGTCGTGAATATAGGATTCTGCTTTACCAATACTTTCGGCAACATCGATTCCTGTGTGTTTTTCCTCTGACATACTGAACTGATAATCTGATTTTAAGAGAGCCGCAAATGTATAATAAAATTCAATGCGATGAAAGGGGGAATGCCCCTTTATAATTCTTTATTAACGTATTCATCAACAAGTCGTTGTATGACCCTTTCGGCGGTGGTGTCTAAAAGCCTGTAAACTTGCTCAAAATCAGAGAAATCACCGTACCAGGGATCGGGGATATCAGCGATGCCTGAACCGGCAAATTCAAGATAGAGGTGAATTTTATGGTAGTTTTCAGGTGCTGAAAGGAGTCGGATATTCCGGAAATTACTTTGGTCCATGGCAAAAATCAAATCAAACCGCTGTAAATCATCTTTGGTCAATTGCCGGGCTCTTTGTTCACTGATATCAATTCCGTGCATTCTGGCCACTTTAATGGAGCGTGGATCAGGGTTTTCACCAGAATGCCATCCGCCGGTTCCCGCCGAGTCAACTTCATGGTTGCCTGGTACACTCTTGAGCTTTTCACGGATAATTCCTTCCGCCAGTGGCGACCGGCAAATATTGCCCAGACAAACCATCAGTATTTTCATGTAGTTGTTCTTTTAGCGTTGTAAACGGGTGAAAATAAAAGAGGCTGACACTTTTATGTATCAGCCTCTGGTATAGCGGTAATCGTTATCTTGACAAATTAATCCGTTTTTGCAGATCAACCACCTGGGCCTTAAACTTTTTATCGGTGTCCATCAGGTTGTTGACCGTTCTGCAGGCATGTAAAACAGTGGCGTGATCCTTTCCCCCACAATGCATTCCGATATTAGAAAGTGATGATTTGGTGAACTGCTTGCTGAAATACATTGCCAGCTGACGTGCCTGTACAACTTCTCTCTTTCTTGTTTTTGACTTGAGTACTTCCAGCGGTAGTTCAAAGTAATCACAAACAACTTTCTGAATGTAGTCAATGGAGATCTCGTGTACCGTATTCTTTACAAACTTGTCAATCATTTGTTTGGCAAGTTCTAAAGTGATTGGCTTTTTATTGAGTGAAGATTGTGCAATAATGGAGATTAATGCACCTTCCAATTCACGAATATTATTGGTGATACTCAGTGCGATATACTCGGTAATTTCATTCGATAGTTCAATGCCGTCCACGTACATTTTCTTTTTCAGAATAGCAATACGTGTTTCCAGATCAGGCACCTGAAGATCTGCCGCCAGACCCCATTTGAATCGGGAGAGCAGACGTTGTTCCATTCCCTGAAGATCGACCGGAGGTTTGTCGCAAGTGAGGATGATCTGCTTGTTGTTCTGATGCAGGTGATTGAAAATGTGGAAGAAAACATCCTGTGTTTTTTCTTTTCCTGCAAAGAACTGAATATCATCTATGATAAGTACATCCATCATCTGATAAAAATGGATGAAATCATTCTGACTGTTATTCTTTACTGCATCAACGAATTGATGCATGAACTTTTCGCTCGGTACATATAATACAGTTTTGTTCGGAAAATTGTTTTTTATCTCAATACCAATAGCATGCGAAAGGTGAGTTTTGCCTAAACCAACACCACCATAAATAAGTAAAGGATTGAAGGAAGTGCCTCCCGGTTTTTGCGCAACAGCATAACCAGCCGAGCGTGCAAGGCGGTTGCAGTCACCTTCTACCAGATTATCAAAAGAGTAATTTGAATTGAGTTGAGAATCAATGTCAATTTTCTTCAGACCAGGAATAATAAAAGGATTGCGGATGCCGCCACTGATTTGCTGGGGCATTGGTACTGCAGGGTTCTTTAACCCGTTGTTTCCTTTTGCAGGTAACTTAACCGTATAAGGCTTAGTGTTCTGCGTGGAGTTTTCCATGAGAATGGAGTATTCCAGTCTTCCGTCAGGACCAAGTTCACGTTTGATCGTTTTCCTGAGAAGCCCAATGTAGTGTTCTTCAAGCCATTCGTAAACGAATTGACTGGGAACTTCAATGGTCAAAGTGTTTTGATCCAGCTTAACCGGTTTGATGGGTTCAAACCACGTTTTAAAATTTTGCGGATTGACATTGTCGCGAATTAATTTCAAACAGTTTTCCCATACTTGCTCATGAGTCTTGTCTTTTGCGAGTGTCTCTTTATCTTTTTGCATACCTGCGGAAGGCATTTGGAATTCTTGAATGATGTTTAGTGTTGGTGTACTGAAATTGTACTCGGCAAATATTGTCTAAAAAGATGTTAAAAAAAAATTTTTTTAACCTTGACTTTTAAGAAACTTTTACTGTAGAGGAGGATTGTGTGATTTTTTGTCCCTTTTCTCCGAATAGAAAATCTATTCTTCCCAATCGGATTCCGCCGAAGCCTGTTTGTGCGATAAGAACATTTTTTTGTTCGGAATTTTTTATTATATCGGGCTGATCAAGGAAAGTGTGCGTGTGCCCTCCCAGAATAACATCGATGTTTTTTGTATTCATTGCCAGAGTAATATCACTGATTTGATTATTATCATATTTATAACCCAGATGCGACAGGCAAACCACGAGATGACATTTGTGTTCATGTCGGAGTTGAGAGGCCGTTTCATTGGCGGATTTTACCGGATCGGTATATTCGAGGTTCTTGGTAAGCTGGCGGTCAACAAGTCCGTTCAGATCAATTCCTAAACCGAAAACGCCTACCCGGATTCCGCTTTTTTCGAAGATACGGAACTTTTCTGACTTTCCATGAAGAGCGGTGTTTTCCAGCCGGTAATTAGCATTGACGAATGGGAATTCTGCAAATGGAAGTTTACTGACCAGACCTTCAATCCCGTTGTCAAAATCATGGTTGCCGAAGGTGGCGCAGTCGTATTTCATCGCACTCATAGCTTTGAATTCAACTTCTCCGCCAAAGAGATTAAAGTAGGGCGTGCCCTGAAAAATATCACCGCTGTCAAGCAGTAATACATTTTCTGATTCCCGACGGATACGGTTGATGATTTCAGATCTTCTGGCAACTCCTCCCAGACCTGCATATTTCGGATCATTTAAAGGAAACGGATCAATTCGGCTATGCGTATCGTTAGTATGCAGGATCGTGAGTTGACGAAGAGATGACGACAAGAGTGCGCTCGGGATACCACCCAATGCAGTAAGACCAATTAGCCGGATTGAGGTCCTGAGAAATTTGCGGCGACTAGTTGAGTAGGAGGCGTCCATCTTTTTGTATGCTGATTGTGTCGGTTTCTGTTTTTAGTTTTCTGATTTCTTCAAGCAGTACATCCCGCAGCTTAATCTGCAGATTGGTGGTGCGGCCGGTTTTAAAAACGCCAAAATTATCGTTTCCGTTGGCGAGATAATCAGATGTAACAACGTATATACTGTCAGTGTGATTGCTCCATGGTGTGGTTTCTGTTTTCCCGTTGCTGAGATGAAGACGGAAACCGGCAATGGGTGCGCCTCCTTTTTTAGCAATCGTATTCAGCAAACTGTCTTTCATTCCGGCAGCCAGCGCACAAATAACCAGTTCGTTTTCAAAGGGCATGAGTTCAAATATATTTCTGACGGTAATCGTTCCGGCCGGAAGTGAGCTGCGTAATCCACCGTGATTGAAAACGGCAATGTCCGGTTCCGGCAATTGATTTTGCTTACAGAGTGCTCTTGCCGCTTTTAACCATAAATCGGAACAGAAATTACCCAGATTCCCTTCCGGTAATTCCTTGGTCATGGCGATTTTGTTAAAGACCAGTGGTTCGTTCATGACAGAATTTAAACTGTCACGGAATACTTGTGTGAGTTCGAGTATTTGCTTGTTCTGGATGGTATCTCCCCCTGTTCCTATAATATATTGCCGGTTGGAAACCGATAGCACTTCCTGTCGTGGTTTGCAGGAATTTGCCAGTATAAGGATCAGCAACAGAACTAATGGATACTGTTTCTTGGTCAGCATTGAATGGTAAGGTTGTCAATTTTATTATTTTGCATCTTTATACCCGTTAAGGTAATTCAGATGTTTACTACAGAAACGAAGGTCAGAGTGCGGTATTCGGAAACCGACAAAATGAGCTATGTCTATTATGGGAATTATGCTTCTTATTTTGAAGTGGGCAGGGTAGAGGCACTTCGGGGACTGGGACTAAGTTACCGGAAGATGGAAGAGTCAGGGATTATGCTTCCCGTTCTCGAGTATAAAGTTAAGTATTTTAAACCAGCACTCTATGATGATCTGCTGACAATAAAAACCATAATCCCGCAATTACCATCGGTACGTATTGTTTTTCAGTATGAAATTTTTAACGAAGAGGGCGTATTACTCACAAACGCGGAAACCACTTTGGTTTTTATCGATATGGCTACCGGTAAACCGAGAAAATGTCCCGATGAATTGTTATTGAACCTTCAGCCGTTTTTTACCGGATCATAATTCTTTCATTAACACACGATAGGCTTCAAGCATCGATCGGATATCTGCCTTGTGTACTTTTTCGTCGGGACTGTGAACCATGTCTTCCGGTGCTCCAATAAAACACCAGTCAATCGGATAGGCCTGTTTCTGAATCTCGTTTCCGTCACTGCCCCCTGCATTTTCTACTTCGAGCTGATAGGTAACATGATGATGGTCAAGAATCGATCGG
>WBZT01000023.1_pt1 | contig 129056 bp, 127 predicted proteins | sample 5204241 | NCBI WGS metagenome assembly WBZT01 (sample SAMN12344358, study PRJNA552823) | activated sludge metagenome | biome: Activated sludge suspended growth; feature: Nitrification reactor; material: Wastewater; isolation source: activated sludge from nitrification reactor of wastewater...
AACGACTAAATTGACACATTCTTGCTTAAATTCTGTTGTGAATTGATTCCTTGTTTTACGCATTTTTACACCTCTTGAAGTTAATTATAACCTCTAAGAAAGTGTCTCACTAAATTAGACCATTACAGAGGCGTAATTGGGCAGATTCGAGGTGAGCAAATTGGTTGAATGTCTAAGGAGTTGCTACATACTGCCTGAACCTCCTCGCTCATACAAACGCAGCGACTATCGACCATTGCAATACTTGAACTTTTGATAAAATTCCGCGCAATAAATTGCGCTCCCACATTGGGTGGTGTATTATAACGTTTGTTATAACTTGATTCGGAGGTAATAATATGCACACACTTAAACTTACACAAATTGGAAATTCAGTCGGCATTATTTTGCCAAAAGAGGTGCTGGCGCGCTTGAAGTTAGAAAAAGGTGATACGGTGTTTTTAACTGATGCACCTGGCGCTGCAACAATTACGCCGCATGATCCAAATTTTGCAGATCAAATGACTATGGCGCGTAAAATCATGAAAGAGCGACGCGAAGTTCTGCGCGAGTTGGCGAAGTAGCATGACCATCTGGATATGGCTTGATAACGCCGTTTTAAGGGCGGTGCATGATGAGCAATTATCCGAGCATGGCGGCATTTCTGGGATTCGAGACGAGGGCATGTTTTTGTCAGCATTGTCGTGTGCACAAAACTTGGCAGCGTATGGTGCGCCAGATTTTGCAGAATTAGCAGCAGCCTACGGCGTTGGCATTGCCAAAAATCACCCATTTTTGGATGGTAACAAACGCACTGCGTTCGTGGCTGTAGAGTTGTTTTTAATGCTGAACGGATATGCACTTAAGGCGACCGATGTGGACTGCATTATCACCATGCTTGCAGTTGCAGCAGGCGAAATGGATGAAACAAGTTTTGCGAACTGGATTCGTGCCAACAGTGTAATACGTGAATAGAGAAAGTTCAATCATGGCTAATTTAGATCAATATCGCGTTAACCCTAAAAAGTTTGCATTAAAAAATTACAAAGCCAACGATAAATCTGAACGCTCGGGCGATAAAGCGCAGGATGCGCTGGAGCTTGAAAAGCTGGCAACAGAAATCAATGCGCTGCAGGATATTCTGCACGCGCAGGCCAAACATAAGGTGCTGCTGCTTATTCAGGGCATGGATGCCAGCGGCAAGGATGGCACGATAAAGCATGTGTTTAGCGAGTGCGATCCTTTAGGTATACGGTTGGCGAGTTTTAAGGCGCCAACGCCGGAAGAATTGGCGCATGATTATTTGTGGCGCGTGCATGCCCAGGTGCCGCAAAAGGGCGAGATTGTGATTTTTAACCGCAGCCATTATGAAGATGTGCTGATTGTGAAAGTGCACGACTGGATTGATGATGCGGAGTGCAAGCGCCGTTATGCGCAGATTAACGATTTTGAGCGCATGCTTACCGAGACCGGCACGGTGATTATCAAGTGTTATTTGCATATCTCTAAACAGGAGCAAAAACAGCGCATGCTGGAGCGCCTGAATGACCCGACCAAAACCTGGAAATTTAACCCCAATGATTTGATAGAGCGCGATTTGTGGGATAAATACATGCAGGCTTACGAGAACGCGATGCGTGCGACTTCGACCGACTATGCGCCCTGGTATGTGGTGCCGGCAGATTCTAAAACCAACCGCAATTTGCTTATTTCCAGACTGTTGTTAAATATGCTTAAAAGCCTGGAGCTGGCTTATCCGCCTGTGCCCGCCGAGTACAAAAGTATTGTGATTAAAGATTAATAGATTTTGGAAATAACAGATTTAATGGTTTTTACACTTGCAGTTTTTGCACATATTGCCTCAAACTCGCATGTTTATTTTTCGGGTAGGGTATGAGTCTAAGGTTCCGATTAAATCTGCTGATCACCTTGCTTTCGCTGGCTTTTATACTGGTGGTAGGCACAATACTGGTGAACGATACGCGCATCTCGATTCGCGAGCGGGTAGAGGCTGCAAGCCGCGTCACGGTGCAGTTGCTGGACACCGTCATTATCAGCTCCGCAATGAACCCGGACATGGGCCCGACGCATGTGGTGCTGCAGCAGTTTTTACAGTCGCTGGGCTATGTGCGCAGCAGCAATATCGTGCTGTACGATATACGGGGTAATGTCATATATCAATCGCCGGAATCTACCTATCGCACTGAAGTGCACCCGCCGGACTGGTTTGTGAAACTGGTGGAGCCCGCGACAGAAACCATGGAGCGGAAAATCCGCTACGGCACCTTGGTGGTATCATCTAGCTCGGCGGGTTCGATACGTGAGGCGTGGGCTGGATTTAGCCAGCTGATGTGGATCGGCTTAGGTTTTTTTATATTGCTGAACAGTATGGTTTATGCGCTGCTAAGCCATTCACTCAGGCCGGTCAATCGCATTTTGGCATCCATCAACCGTATGGAGCAGGGCGATTTAACCACGCGTTTGCCCGCCTTTAAATTGCCGGAATTCGATCGCATCGGGCATAGTTTGAACCGCATGGCGGAATCGCTGGCTGTGGAGCGGCAGTTGGAAGAAAATCGACAGCTAACCGCACTAATACAAAGCCATATTGAGGATGAACGCAGAAGCCTCGCGCGCGAGCTGCATGATGAACTGGGGCAGTATGTGACTGCAATTAAAACCTTTGCAGTGGCAATTGCCAATAAAACCAGGGGCAAAGTGCCGGAAGTGGAAGCGAGCGCGCAAACCATTGTGGCCGCCGCCAATCACATTTATGATGGCATGCACGATATTATCCGCCAGTTGCGTCCAGGGGCGCTGGATAACCTGGGCTTGAGCGAAACCCTGCGCGATGCGGTTAATTTCTATCAGAATCAATATCCTGATTTGGCCATCAATTTAAGCTTGTCTGGCAATTTGGATGCCTTGGGCGAAACTTTGAACATCAATATTTATCGAATAGTGCAGGAGTCAATCAATAATGTGATTAAGCATGCAAAAGCCACGATGATTGATATTGATCTTACGGCTACCGAAACAGGGGCGTTGCAGCTTACGATTAAAGATGACGGTTTGGGTATGGATATTAATGAGCTGGAACGAAACAATCATTTTGCCAATCATTTTGGGTTAATTGGTATGCGTGAGCGTGTGCAGGGCTTGCATGGCAGTTTTAGCGTGGATTCTGAAACAGATCCGGCATCAGCAAAGCGCGGCACGGTAATTCGTATTAATATTCCACAGGCGATTAAAACAGAGAGTGAGTCGGCATGAGCCAAATTAAAGTGATGCTGGTTGATGACCACGCGGTGGTGCGCATGGGCTTTAAGATGCTGCTGGAAACCGCTTCGGATATCAAAGTGGTCGCAGAGGCAGAAAATGGCGAAACCGCGATTAAGGCATATATGGAACACAAGCCTGACGTGGTGGTGATGGATATCACCATGCCTGGCATGGGCGGCTTGGAGGCGATTGAGCGTATCTTGGCTAAAGAAAGCCATGCCAAAATTCTGGTGCTCTCTGCGCATGAAGATTCCGTGCATCCCAAGCGGGTTCTGAATGCTGGTGCGGTGGGCTATTTAACCAAAAGATCGGCTGCCGAGGAGTTGATTAAAGCGATTCGTGTTGTAGCAAGCGGCAAAAAATACCTCGAAGCCAGCGTGGCGCAGCAAATGGCGATTCAGCAGTTATCAGGTGAGCAAAGCCCGGTGGATGTGCTGAGCGAGCGCGAATTTGAAGTATTTATGTCACTGGCAAAAGGCAAAACCACCAACGAGATTGCAGAAGCGCTGTTTCTAAGCCCGCGCACGGTTGGAACGCATTTATACAACATCAAACAGAAACTGAACGCTAATAATTCAGCTGAAATTGCGCTGATTGCCATGCGAAGCGGCTTGCTGGAGCCTTAAGTTCAGCGCCAGAACTTTATTTATCATTGCGGGCTCGACCGGCAATCCTACGCTTGGCACAAGATTCTGACTTGCGTCAGAATGACAGTTATTTAATCAATTCGCCTTATAGCGCGCAACGTTCAGCTCACCCGGGTTGGCCAGCTCCACGACCGCAACCGCACCGCTGGGCAATTTGCCAAAATCCGGCGGAATCAGAAAAGTGATTATTTTTTTGTCTTGCTCGTTCTTAGCGTTGGATTTTATCGCGCCTGTGGCTACCGCCCAGCGCTGCCAATCTTGATGTTTTGGCAGGCTGGTAGCACCCATTAAACGCGCTTTTTCGTACACGGCTGCTTTTTCTTCACCGATGAGCAGGTTGAATAGTTCGACACGCACCAGCTTGCTGCTTTGTATTACCTGGATCGGCGCTTCGGTCTCTTCAGCCTGTTCTGGCAATGGTTCTGCTACCGGTTTGACTTCCTGAAATCCGGAAGTGGCCATCGCAACCCACACATCATCCGGCTGTGTGTCTTTAAGTTTAATGCTCTTCGGTTCGCGGTTGCTGCTTCCTTCGTCAACATCCAGCGCCTTGGCCATGGCCTTATCCGCAACGCTGGTGGCGATGGAACGCGCTATTTGCTGCGCGACTGTTCCGCCCAGGCAGCCGCTTAGCAGACAAAAGGCTGCAAGCAATGCAATAGTTCTAAAAATTATAAAGGGGTTAACCATTAAAACTAAGCCTGCGTTTTTAACGGGGAAAGTTCAGATTACTGCTAACTTGTTGAAATGTCTAGTGCATTGTGCAGATGAAAGCGGGTGACCACACTATTTTGTGGTTTGTGTTGCGTGCACGCTAATAATGCCACTCAGGATGATTAAAGCGATTGCCAGCCATTCTGAAAATGAAAGCTGCTCTTGCCATAATAAAATGCCGATTAAACTGGCCAGCACCACAGTCACATAGGCCAAGCTCGCCACGGTAAGCGTGTTGCCAGTGCGATAGGCGCGCGTTAGCGCCAACTGCGCAATCGTGGCAGAAACACCCAAACCCAATAATAGCGGCATATCCTGCCAGCCAATCGGCGTGAAATGCTGTATCAGCATCCAGAGGCCGCCGCCTATGGTAGAGATCAGGGTGAAATAGAATACAGTGCGCCAATCAGGCTCGTTCGCGTTCGCCAGCTGCTTTACATGCACATAGGCCAGTGCGGCTCCCGCGCCGGAAAGCAGCCCCATCGCGCCTGCCAGGCTGTCTTCACGATGAAATGTGGGCTTTAGCAACAATACCACACCGACAAACCCCAGCATTATTGCGAAATATAACCCTTTTTTAGCCAAACTCGTCTGGTGTTCTTTTTTCAGTAAAAACGGCATAATCAGCGCCAGAAACAAAGGCGAGGTATAGTTGAGCGTGATCGCTGTGGCGAGCGGTAAATGCGCAATCGCATAGAAAAATAAAACCAGCGACGCAAAGCCTACCAAAGCCCGTGACATGTGCTTGGCCATCACTGGCGTGTTAAGCGGCAGTTTCCTGGCAAATATATAAGCGTAAATTACCAGCAACCCAAAAGCCGAGCGGTAAAAAACCAGTTCTGCGCTGCTGAATTTAGCCGCCCCGATTTTTACCAGCGTACCCATAATGGCAAAGCCCAGCGCAGCCACCAGCATCCACAGGCTGCGCAGGTTTGGCAGCGAATCGGGGAATTTCATCGTATGCCGTCTGGTGACAAATGCGGCTCAATCTGCTTGCGATACCAAAGATGAAAATGTTCCAGACCCGTTTCCATCGGGTGTTGATAAGGGCCGCGTTCATCTATGCCTTGCGCATAAAGCGTCTGGCGGCCTTTGTGCATGCGTTCACAAATTTCATTGTCTTCCACTGCGGTTTCCATATAGGCGGCCTGCTGCGCTGCAATGTAGTTGCGCTCAAACAAGGCGATGTCTTCCGGATAATAAAATTCCACGACGTTGCTGCAGGTATCTACCCCGGTGGGAATGATGTGCGAGATGACGAGTACGTTGGGATACCATTCAATCATCAGGAATGGGTAATAGGCGAACCAGATGGCGCCAAGTTTAGGCGGCTTGTCGCCATGGTATTGCGTGACAGCTTGCTGCCAGCGCTGATAGACCGGCGACAGCTGCCGATCCTGCATGGGTTTGTAGCCAACGGTTTGCACGCTGAAATTCTCGCCGAACTCCCAGTGCAGGTCACCGCAGTCTACAAACTGGTTCAGCCCCGGGTGAAATGGCCCGACATGGTAATCCTCTAAATACGTTTCGATGAAGGTTTTCCAGTTGAATTGATAATGGTCTACATGCGCATGATCAAAATGGAAGTTGGAGAAATCGAAATCCTGCTTGCAGCTTAGCTGCTCAAGTTCTTGTGCAATGTGATGCGGCGCTTCAAACAGCATGCCCTGCCAGTTTTCCAGCAGTGTCTTGTTCAAATGCAGGCAAGGATTCTGCTCGAAATGCGGCGCGCCCAGCAGTTTGCCGTCCAGGTCATAAGTCCAGCGGTGCAATGGGCATACGATATTGCTGGCATTGCCTTTACCTTCCAGCATGATGGCCTGGCGATGCCTGCAGACATTGCTGATAAGCGAAACCTCGCCCTTCTGATTCACCAGCGTTTTGGCGTTGTTCATCCAGCCAAGCGTATAGAAGTCACCTGCATTAGGCGCCATGCAGCTGTGGCCGATATATTTGGGTGCTTTTGCAAATAATTGCGCCTGTTCAATGGCGTAAATATCGGCGCTGGTGTACCACGCAACGGGAAGCTGCGCTTGCAAATGCGGGTTTTCTTTTCTAGGGAAGAATGCGACGGAAGACATAAAAAAACGTAAATTTTTTCAGGATTCAAAAAAAGTGAATTTTGCCCTAAACCTGTTGAAATGCCTAATAAAATGCACAAAAAATAAATAAAAAATCGTACCAACAGACTAATGAGCCAAATATACCAAATGCATGAAATCGGCTACACTCCAATCTCCAATTATAAAAAAATCAGGGAAGAATAGGGTGGAAAATTCAAACCAAACACTCACGCCGATTGTTTTTCAAGGCAAGGCTTCGGAATATTTTGGCATCTGGATCGTCAATCTACTGCTTACGCTGCTTACCTTGGGCATATATTCCGCCTGGGCGAAAGTGCGTCGCAAAAAGTATTTCTATAACAACACCTTAATTCAAAATGTCGGCTTTGATTATCACGCCAAGCCAACCGCAATTTTGAAAGGACGCATCATCGCCTTTCTATTTTTTGTGGGTTATAGCATGAGCGCCAATGTCAATCCCATCCTGCCTGCTTTATTTATGCTGGCACTGTTTATCGTATTGCCATGGCTGGTAGTGCGCGGCTCACTGTTTAATGCCCGCAACACCAGCCATCGCGGCCTGCGCTTCGATTTTGTGGGAACACTGCGAGGCGCAGCCCGCGTCTATATTATTTTGCCGCTGGTCACTCTGTTGACGTTTGGGTTGGGCGCGCCCTATGCGGCGCATGAACGGAAACAGTTTTCGGTAAACAATCACAAGTTTGGCTTGAGCCCATTTGTGATGCAGCCGAGGGTGAAGGAATTCTATAAGGTTTACCTGAAATTAATGCTGATACCGATTTTAATCATCGCTATTCTTGCCGCAATAGCTATTCCAGCGTATCAGCACTATGTTAAAAAAGCTGCGGCTCATGTGGCGCCTAGCGCGGCAAGCCTGGTTGGAATTAAACAGCCGCAAACGGAAAACACTGCGGCTACGCTGCCTGACGAAGCTGCCAGGCAAGAAAAAACCATGGAAGAAATGATGCAGGAGCGTGAGCAGCGCAAACGGGACAAAATGCGCGACATGTTCGAGCACCCAGGCGTGTTGCTGTATATGGTGCCTGTATTTGCATTGTATGCGCTGGTCATTTTCAGCTTTTATGGCTACATGCAGGCGCGCATCGGCAATCTGGCGTGGAATAACACAACGCTGGACAAGCTGTCATTTAAAAGCAATCTGCGCGCGCGCGATTTTGTCTGGCTGTATTTCACTAATATTCTGGCAATTATGCTGACTTTTGGCTTGGCCACACCATGGGCGCAGGTGCGCATGGCAAAATACCGCATTTCAAAATTACAAATTGTGGGTAACGTGGATTTTGACCAGTTTGTCGGTGATAAAAAAGTGGAAGTGAAAGCCACTGGTGAGGAGATCGCCGATATGTTCGACGTGGACTTGTCTTTTGGTTAAGACATGACATTCCAGGCAGATTATTTCGATGGTGTGAGCGCGCGTGCCCAGCCAGTATTGGTGCGGGTTGTAGCGAATACCAAAAACATTGCTTTTGAGGTAAATGGCGAAACGCTTGTTTTTGCTATGGCCAATTTAGACGTGCAGGCCAAGCTGGGCGCAGCCAGGCGCCTGATTGATTTACCTAACGGCGGCAGATTGGAGGCGCTTGATATTAGCGCGCTTGAAGCGGCGATGCCTTCAAAATCAAGCGCGTTTTGGTCAGCTTTGCATTATCTGGAAAATCATCTTGGCTGGGTGTTTGCGTCAGTGCTGGCGACAATATTCGCAGGCTGGCTTTTCTTGCAGTTTGGCGTGCCAAAGTTGGCGGAATACGTCGCAGAAGCCACGCCACCGGCGATGGAGGCTAATTTAGGTGAGCAGGCTTTAGAAGGTTTAGATAGCAGTTTCGGGTATTTTTCACCTAGCAAAACTGCGCAGGTACGCAAAAACAGCATTGAGGAAGCGTTAAAAAAACTTTGTGTGGCCATGCAGGACTGTCCGCATTATCGGCTGGAATTCAGGGAAGGTGGGGTAATCGGTGCCAATGCGTTTGCACTGCCGGGCGGCATCATGGTGGTGACGGATGAAATCATTGCCTTATCAAAAAATGATACCGAAATTATCGCTGTTCTGGCGCATGAGCTGGGGCACGTTAAGCAGCGCCATGCGTTCAGGCAGAGCTTGCAGGGCGTGCTGTCAGGTTTGGTTCTGGCGGCGGTCACGGGCGATGTCAGTTCGGTGGCTTCCGGGTTGCCGGCGGCATTAATGCAAATGCGCTACTCGCGCGAACATGAAACCGAGGCAGATGTGTTTGCTCTCCATGCCATGCAGAAAGCCTGTCTGCCGCCCAAAGCGTTTGCAGATATTTTGCAGCGCCTGCAGGCCCAGTCGGAAGGAGGTGGCAATAAGGCAGCACAAAAAGCACCTCCGCGGCAACGTACTGACCCCGTCTTCGAAATGATAGCGTCACACCCCGATACACAGGCACGAATTAAACCATTTCTGGAGGCCGTGCAAAATTGCCATTAAGTGCGTGCGGTGAGTGCAAAATCTTGCTAAATTGCGGCTTTTGCGTTAATCTCGCTGGTAGCTGAATTAAAAAATCTATTAAGGAGCGATTGCAATGAAAAATCCATTAGAGTCAGTAACGGGCACGATAATCTCGGGGCTGATACTCACAGTAGTGTTGGTATTATTTTTGAAAAACTTTTTACTGACAGGGGTGTAAGATGGAACTGGTACCAGCATTAGCGCGATGGATTCATTTTCTTGCGGGCATTACATGGGTTGGCCTGCTTTATTACTTTAATCTGGTGCAAATGGCCGCGCTTAAAGACGCAGGTGCTGACGGCACTGCCGCAGGCATTACCAAGCATGTGGCACCGCGCGCATTGTTATGGTTCCGCTGGTCAGCAGTGGTAACCTGGCTGGCTGGTGCGGCTCTGCTTGGCGCCCATCTGGGTGATGCATTCATGCTGCGCAATGATTATGAGGGCATTGGCATTGGCGCATGGCTGGGTACCATTATGCTGTTTAATGTATGGGTGCTCATTTGGCCAAACCAGCAGAAGATTTTAGGCCTGGTGCCAGCGGATGATGCGGCAAAGGCTAAGGCACGCCGTGTGGCGATGCTGGCATCGCGTACCAATATGATGCTTTCAATCCCGATGCTGTTTTTCATGGCAAACGGTTTAACGCATCGCGCCGTACTAGGCTTCTAACAAGCACTGAGGCTACAACGGCGGCCTTAAGCCGCCGTTTTGCTTTTCTGGATTTTGCTTATCTTCAATTTTTAACTCATGTTAATCATTGAGGGTAACGAGGCGGCGAGCCGTGGACAGTACATAGTTCGTAAGGCAAGGCGAGTCAACGAAGTTAGGTTTAATGAGTAACGAGAATATATGTCGCATTTAATGAACACATACAGTCGTCAACCGGTGACTTTCACCCATGGTGAAGGTGTATGGTTGTGGGATGAATCAGGTAACAAATATCTTGATGCGCTGGCAGGCGTGGCGGTGAATGGCCTGGGTCACGCGCATCCAAAGCTGACTAAAGCGATTAGCGAACAAGCGGCAAAATTGATTCATGTGTCCAATATTTATCGCATTACCGAACAGGAAAAACTGGCTGATAAGTTAGCTGAATTATCGGGCATGGACAAGGTGTTTTTCTGCAACTCCGGCTGCGAGGCGAACGAGGCCGCGATTAAACTGGCGCGCCTTTACGGGCATAACAAGGGCATTCACAATCCTGAAATCATCGTGATGGAACGCGCCTTCCATGGCCGCACCATGGCAACGCTTTCGGCTACGGGCAACCGCAAAACGCAAGCGGGTTTTGAGCCGCTGGTGAGCGGCTTCATCCGCGTGCCGTATGATGACCTGGAAGCGGTTAAGCAGATTGCAACACGCAAAAACAACGTGGTGGCAATACTGGTCGAGCCGGTGCAAGGCGAGGGCGGAGTTTATATACCGGCTGATATGCGTGCCTATTTAGAGGGTCTGCGCAAGGTGTGTGACGACAACGCCTGGTTGCTGATGCTGGACGAAGTGCAGAGTGGCATTGGCCGCACCGGCACCTGGTTTGCGTTTCAGCACACGGACATGACGCCTGATGTGATGACGCTGGCGAAGGGCTTGGGGTCCGGCGTGCCGATTGGCGCTTGCGTAGCCAAAGGCGCGGCGGCCGAGGCATTCACGCCGGGCAAGCACGGCTCTACCTTTGGCGGTAACCCATTGGCAACCATGGCAGGGTTAACCACATTGAATGCGATCCAGGACGAAAAACTGCGCGAAAATTCCCAAAAAATGGGCGACCTGATTGTTTCGCAGTTAAAAACAGCCTTGAATGGCGTGGCTGGCGTGGCGGTGATACGTAATGCAGGTTTGATGATCGGCATTGAGTTGGATAGGCCGTGTGCCGAACTAGTGAAAATGGCATTAGAAGATAAATTGTTAATTAACGTGACAGCTGAAAAAGTGGTGCGTTTGTTGCCACCTCTAGTGATTAGTGAAGCCGAGGCGAATGAACTGGCTACACGCCTTTCAGTGTTGATTAAGCAGTTTTTAAGCCAGTAAAACAACATTATGGCCATTAAACATTTTTTACAGTTTAACGATTTAACGACGGAAGAGTTAAATCATATCTTTGCACGCGCAGCCTGGATTAAACGTCAGTTTAAAAGTTACAAGCAATACTGGCCTCTGCAGGACAGAACACTGGTGATGATTTTTGAAAAAGCCAGCACGCGCACACGCCTTTCTTTTGAGGCAGGCATGCAGCAGCTTGGCGGCTCGGCGATTTACCTCAATACGCGCGATTCACAATTAGGCCGTGGCGAGCCGGTGGAAGATGCGGCGCAAGTGATTTCGCGCATGAGCGATATTGTGATGATTCGCACCTTCGAGCAGGAAATCATCGAGCGTTTTGCGACTAATTCACGTGTGCCCGTGATTAATGGGCTTACGAATGAATACCATCCTTGCCAGATTCTGGCGGATATTTTCACGTTTATCGAGCATCGCGGCCCGATAAAAGGCAAAACCGTGGCGTGGATCGGTGACAGCAACAATGTCTGCAATACATGGCTGCAGGCTGCGGAACTGCTGGATTTTAACGTTCACGTCTCTACGCCGCCGGGTTATGAAGTTGAGCCTGAGCGTGCCAATTTATATGGGCATGACCATTACGAAGAGTTTACTGACCCGATGCAGGCGGTGCGGGGCGCCGATTTGGTGACCACCGACGTGTGGACGAGCATGGGTTTCGAGGCGGAAAACGAAGAGCGCTTAAAAGACTTTGCCGATTGGCAAGTCGATGCTGACATGATGCACGCAGCCAATAAGGATGCACTATTTATGCATTGTTTGCCTGCACACCGCAGCGAGGAAGTCGCGGCGGAAGTGATTGATGGCGCACAAAGTGTGGTGTGGGATGAAGCTGAAAATCGGCTACACGTTCAGAAAGCATTAATGGAATATTTGTTATTAGGTAAGTTTTAGAGGCTGTTAGCAAGACTTCATGAATGAGAGAAAAGTAACAGATTTATCCAGACATATTTTGCCAGTTGCGGCTACCATGGTTGGTGTCTGCATGACAGTAATTACTGTCATGCAGCTTGCGCCAAAAAATTCGATTTCATCATGGGCAGATAATTTGATAGCAATTGATAGCTTATTGTTTTTAGCCAGCACCATACTTTCGTATTGGTCGGTTAGGCATGAAGAAAACCTTGTTAAGACTGAAAGCTATGCTGACCGCCTGTTTCTGCTTGGCATGATTATGATGGTGCTGATTAGTTTTTTGGTATCTTTCGAACTATTTGTAAATTAAAGGTTAATTAGGTAATGAGTAAGATTAAAAAAGTCGTATTGGCTTATTCCGGCGGTTTGGATACCTCGGTGATTTTGAAATGGTTGCAAGACGAATATAAATGCGAAGTGGTGACATTTACTGCAGACTTGGGCCAGGGCGAAGAGCTGGAGCCAGCGCGTGCCAAAGCGAAAGCAGCAGGCGTGAAAGAAATTTATATTGACGATCTGCGTGAGGAATTTGTTCGCGATTTCGTGTTCCCGATGTTTCGCGCTAATACGGTGTACGAGGGCGAATACCTGCTTGGTACCTCGATTGCGCGCCCATTAATTGCCAAGCGTTTGATTGAAATCGCGCGTGAAACCAAGGCCGATGCAATTTCGCACGGCGCGACAGGCAAGGGTAACGATCAGGTGCGGTTCGAGTTGGGTGCGTACGCGCTTAACCCGAATATTCATATTATCGCACCATGGCGTGAGTGGGATCTGCTCAGTCGCGAAAAGCTGATGGCTTATGCCGAAACGCATGGCATCCCCGTGGATATGAAGCACAAACAAGGCGGCAGCCCATACAGCATGGATGCAAACTTGCTGCATATTTCGTATGAAGGCCGTCATCTGGAAGACCCGGCTGCCGAAGCCGAAGAATCGATGTGGCGTTGGAGTGTTTCACCAGAAAAAGCGCCGGATGCGGCTGAGTATTTGGATATCGAATATGTCAATGGTGACCCGGTGGCATTAAATGGCGTGGCCATGAAGCCACATGAACTCTTAGCGCAATTAAATAAACTCGGCGGCAAGCACGGCATTGGCCGTCTGGATCTGGTCGAAAACCGCTATGTCGGCATGAAATCGCGCGGCTGCTACGAAACGCCGGGCGGCACGATTATGCTGAAGGCGCATCGCGCCATTGAATCGCTCACTTTGGATAGGGAGGTGGCACATTTGAAAGACGATTTAATGCCGCGCTATGCCAGTCTGATTTATAACGGCTACTGGTGGAGTCCTGAGCGTATCGCACTGCAAACGCTGATTGACCATACACAAACATCCGTGAATGGCTGGGTGCGTGTGAAGCTGTACAAAGGCAATGTGATCATTGTTGGGCGTGACAGTAAAACGGATTCGTTGTTTGATTCCACGATTGCAACGTTTGAAGATGACGCGGGTGCATACGACCAGAAAGACGCTGGCGGATTTATCAAGCTCAACGCGCTCAGGATGCGTATTGCCGCCAATTTGCGTAACCGGAAAAAATAAACCATTCTATGTTGAGACGAGTTGTTGTCTATGACTCCACCCTGCGCGATGGCGCGCAAGCGCAAGGAGTTTCTTTTACGGTAGAAGATAAGCTCAAGATTGTCCAGCGCCTGGATGATTTGGGCATTGGCTATATTGAAGCGGGTAATCCGGGTTCTAATCCAAAGGATCTGGAGTTTTTTGAGCGCGTCGGCGCGCTCAAGCTCAAGCACGCAAAAATCATTGCGTTTGGCAGCACGCGTAAAGTCGGCATAAAAGCATCAGATGACAACAACCTAAAATCATTATTGCGCGCCAATACCTCTGCGGTGGCGATTTTCGGTAAAAGCTGGGATTACCAGGTCACCGACATTCTGCGTACCACGCTGCAAGAGAACCTGAGCATGATTGCCGATACCATTGCTTTTTTGAAGCAGCAGGGCAAAGAGGTGGTGTTCGATGCCGAGCATTTTTACGATGGCTACAAAGCCAACCCGGATTATGCGATAAAGACTTTGCAGGCCGCAGCGGATGCCGGTGCAGATGTGCTGTGCTTATGTGATACCAATGGCGGTACCTTTCCTGACGAAATCTACGAAATCACACAAAACGTCGTCAATGCCTTCAAAGTGCAAATCGGCATTCATTGCCATAATGATTGCGAAATGGCGGTAGCCAACTCAGTAGCGGCGGTTCAGGCGGGAGCCGTGCAGGTGCAAGGCACCATCAACGGTATCGGCGAGCGTTGCGGCAACGCCAATCTGTGTTCCATTATTCCCAATTTGCAGCTCAAGCTCGGCTTGTCCTGCATCCCGCAGCAAAACATCGCACATTTAACGGCTGCTGCCCGCTATGTCAACGATGTCGCCAATATGCCATTCAATGACAAGGCCCCCTACGTGGGTAACGATGCTTTCTCGCACAAAGGCGGCATGCACATTGATGCAGTGAGCAAGAACCCGATTTCGTACGAGCATGTCAACCCGCAACAAGTTGGCAATATGCGTCATATTCTGGTGTCGGAAGTGGCAGGGCGCAGCGCGCTGCTCTCGAAGATTCATGAGGTAGATGCCTCGCTTGCCAAAGATTCTGCAGACACCAAACGTATTCTGGAGCATATCAAAACGTTGGAACATGAAGGTTACCAGTTCGAAAGTGCCGAAGCTTCTATCCAGTTACTGGTACGGAAGCAGCTCGGAAAATTCCGCCCATTTTTCGAATTTAGGGAATATCAGGTCAATATCCACGAGCCTGCACTGAATGGCGTGAACTCATCAGCTATGATCAAGATCGCAGTGGATGGTAAAGAGGAAATCACCGCCGCAGAAGGTGATGGCCCGGTGAACGCGCTGGATAACGCCATGCGCCGCGCTTTGGAATGCTTTTACCCTGCGATTAAGCAAGTGCGGCTGACTGATTACAAAGTGCGCGTGCTTGATTCTGACCGCGCAACGGCGGCTAATGTGCGCGTGCTGGTTGAATCTGCCGACCAATATGAAAGCTGGACAACCACGGGTGTTTCAACAGATGTGATTGATGCCTCCTGGCGCGCCATGTTGGATGCTATCGAATACAAGCTCATGCGTGATCAGTTAAGGGCAACAAGCGAGTTGGCTGGGGCGGCTTAGCGCTGGAGCGTCAATGCGAAGGTGGGATTTGCCGCTGTGCGGACATAATCGCACATGTGCGCATTCATTACGAACAACGTCGCCCTGCGAGGAAGGCAGGATGCGGCTTTCAGGCCGATGGCTTATACAATGAAAAATAGACGCCTCACTTTCGCACTAGGAAGGCTGCAACAGCACCAGCTTCAACTGTTCTTGTTCCACAGGACGCAAAGTCACTTGCTGATAGCTGATTAGGCCAAGTTTCGGGTGATTGAATTCTCGTTGCCCACCTTGGCGTTCCAGCACGTCGTGCTGCTTCCAGAAGTGCTCGAACTCCGGGCTGGTTTGCGATAGTTCTGCAACCAGCCGTTGCAACTCCGGTTCTTCCAGCCGGCTACGACAATCTGCACGGAACTCAGCCACCAGCCTGCGAGCACGGACTTCCCAATTCACCACGAACTGTTTTGCATCCGGATTCTGAAACACATATCGCAGCAAGTTGGGGGCGGAGGTGCCGCCGGCCAGTTTATCCAGCCATCCGGTGAAAAGCACCCCGGCGACATGGTTCCAGGCCAGCAGGTCCCATGTACGGCCCATGATGTAAGCAGGGATGGTAATGTTATCCAGCAAACGCACCAGAGTTACAGGTGGCGTGTCTTCTTCAGCTTCGTTGCCGCGTGGGTCGCGGCGACCAGCGATGTCGAACAGATAGGCACGTTCGGTACGTGATAGTTTCAGTACTTGTGCCAGCCGATCAAGTGCTTCTGACGAAATGTTCACTTCACGGCCTTGCTCAATCCAGGTGTACCAGGTAGCACTGATGCCGGCTAACTGAGCAATCTCCTCGCGGCGCAGGCCTTTGGTGCGGCGGCGTATGCCGGATGGGAAGCCGAATTCCTCCGGCGTTCCGCGCTGCCGTAGTGCTAGAAGAAACTCGCCTAACTCTTTTCGTCTATTGTCCAAATTTCTCTCCAAAATGGAAAAGCATTTATATCGAGTGCAATTCAAGGCGCACGGCGCGCAGTGATTGAGATAGTACTGTGTTGTACAGCGAAGTTACGAGCAGCTCGCAACGCAGAAGTGTACCGATAGGAATGCTTTTCGCTATCCTGTTAATTATAATACTAGTATAACCAATAGTCTTGTTAGGGTATTGGAAAATGTTTATTCTGCACATGTTTTAACAATATCGTTTCAAAATTCAGCGTCAATTTAAGGAGTTAGCCATGGCGGGAAAAACGCTTTACGACAAATTATGGGAGTCGCATGTCGTCCGTGAGGAATCCGACGGCACATGTTTGATTTATATTGATCGTCATTTGGTGCATGAAGTCACCAGTCCGCAGGCGTTTGAAGGGTTGCGCATTGCTGGCCGCAAGCCGTGGCGCAATACGACGATTGTGGCCAACCCTGACCACAATACGCCGACCAAAGATTGGGATAAAGGGATTGAAGACCCGATTTCCCGCTTGCAGGTGGAAACGCTGGATAACAATATCAAGGACTTTGGTGCGTTAGTGTATTTCCCTTTCAAGCATGCGAATCAAGGCATTATCCATGTGATTGGGCCGGAAAACGGCACGACACTGCCCGGCATGACCGTGGTGTGCGGCGACAGCCATACCTCCACGCATGGGGCGTTTGGTGCGTTGGCGCATGGGATCGGTACATCAGAAGTCGAGCACGTGTTGGCGACACAAACCTTGATTGCCAAGAAATCCAAACGCATGCTGGTAAGAGTGGATGGCAAACTCGGCAAGGGTGTTACCGCCAAGGATGTGGCGCTGGCTGTGATTGGCAAGATTGGCACGGCGGGTGGTACTGGCTATGCAATTGAGTTTGGCGGCGAGGTGATTCGTGCGCTTTCGATGGAAGGCCGTATGACCATCTGCAACATGGCAATCGAGGCAGGTGCGCGTGCCGGGATTATCGCCCCGGACGAAAAAACATCTGCCTACTTGAAAGGTCGCTTGCACGCACCTAAAGGGGAAAATTGGGACAAAGCCGTTGCTTACTGGAATACGTTGCAAACCGATGCAGATGCACAGTTTGATGCTTTGGTGGAATTGCGTGGCGAGGAGATTGCCCCTCAGGTCACATGGGGGACATCACCCGAGCAAGTGCTGCCGATCGGCGCAAACGTACCTGACCCCGCAAAAGAGAGCGATGCAACCAAGCGTGCCGGTATGGAGAACGCGCTTAAATACATGGGTTTGAGCGCCAATACGCCGATAGAAGACATTAAGCTCGACAAGATTTTTATCGGCTCGTGCACCAATTCCCGTATTGAAGATTTGCGCGCTGCGGCGATCGTTGCCAAGGGCAAAAAGGTCGCCAGCAACATCAAACTGGCGATGGTGGTGCCTGGTTCCGGTATTGTGAAACGTCAGGCAGAAGAAGAAGGTTTGGACAAAATTTTCCTCGACGCTGGTTTTGAATGGCGCGAGCCAGGCTGCAGCATGTGTTTAGCGATGAATGCAGACAGATTAAGCCCAGGCGAGCGTTGCGCATCAACCTCTAACCGTAACTTTGAAGGCCGCCAAGGCCAAGGCGGGCGCACGCATTTGGTTAGCCCAGCCATGGCGGTGGCCGCGGCGATTGCTGGCCATTTTGTTGACGTGCGTAGCCTGTAAGAAAGAGAGAAAATAATGAAAGCATTTACCCAATTAAACGGCTTGGCTTGCCCCATCGACCGCGCCAATATTGATACCGACGCGATTATCCCTAAGCAGTTTTTAAAGAGCATTAAGCGCTCTGGTTTTGGCCCGTATTTATTTGATGAATGGCGCTATCTTGACCATGGCGAGCCTGGTATGGACTGCGCAAATCGGCCTTTAAACAACGAATTTGTTCTGAACCAACCACGCTACAAAGGCGCGCAAATTATGCTGGCGCGTGAAAATTTTGGTTGCGGTTCCAGTCGCGAACATGCGCCTTGGGCGATTGAAGACTATGGCTTTCGTGTGATTATTGCGCCGAGTTTTGCCGATATTTTCTTTAATAATTGCTATAAAAATGGCATGTTGCCGATTGTTGCTAGTCACGCAATCGTCGATAAGCTCTTTAAAGAATGCCAAGAGCAAGATGGTTATCGTTTAAATGTGGACTTGCCTTCGCAAACCGTGACGCTGCCATCTGGCGAATCTTTTGGTTTTGAAATCAATGCGACATCTAAGCATAACTTACTCAATGGCTTGGACGAAATTGGTTTAACGCTGTTACACGCGGATGAAATTAAAGCATTTGAGACTAAGCATCAAACCATGCAGCCGTGGTTATTTAACTAAAGATAACGACTTTTTATCATAATAAAAAAAGGAACAAACCTAATGAAAGCAATATTTAAATTATTAGAAAAAACTGCTGGCCCTATTGGGCTTTTAGTTGGAACTATAGGAGCGATATTAGACTTTCTCACACCTTTAGGCTCATATGTTTATGGGTTAATAGCTGTTTTACTGGGGTTAACAATTTTATCGGCATTATGTAGCAGAAATAATTTGTTGGTGGAAAAAATTAAATCGTTTACTTCATTCGCACCTGATTATATTAAGAGTGAGCTTGTTGAATTGTGGCAACCAGATAGTGCTGTTTTCTGGAAAAAAGGCCTATTTCAAGTACTGTTATTTTTGACAGCACTTTCAGTTTGTGCTGCAGTATATGCGCAAAATAATCCAAAAGGTTTTCTGGCAACGAAAATTGAAACAGTGGCAGATTTACAATCTTCCCTTGGCTTAATTAATAGCAAGCTAGATGATATTTCAGTTAAACAAGACAAACTTATCGAAGGTGTTGATATTGTAAATAAAAAGCTAGATTTAGTAAAAAAAGAAACGAGTAATGATCCAAGAAAAGAACTTTCTAATTTAGGTGTGGCATGGGACAGCGAAAGTTTTTGGGATGCATTAATTAGAAACGACTTAAAAGTTGCTAGTTTGTTTATTGATGGTGGTTTTCATGTTACAAGTGACGATTATTACGAAGGTAAATTATTAAACTATATCCATAAAAATGGCAATCCTGAATTACTGGAATTGCTTTTGTTAAGAGGAACAATAGATAAAAATCTAATCAAATCAAAATATTCATCATATTCAGTTAAGCAATACAATGACTTAATTTCTAAAAAATTAATTGAAGTAAATAATAAAAATGGAGAAATTCATAGAAATTTACTTAAAACAACACCTGTGAATGAAATGGCCGATATTGGATTGCCGCCACATTTTGACGATATGGGGATTACTCCTTTGCTTTGTGCAATCTGGGAGAAAAATCAAAAACTGGTTAATGTGCTAATTGCATTTGGTGCAGATGCAGGACCGATAGATGTGGTTGGTGAGGCAATGTATAGTAAACGTAAAGAATTTATTAAAAATTACTCGATATTACCTACTCTTGAGGCGAGTAAAAATGGAGTTCGTTTAAAAATTTAAAAATAGGGATGGATTATGAAAATAGCGGTATTGGCGGGTGATGGAATCGGTCCAGAAATTGTCGCGCAAGCCATGCGCGTATTGGAAGTGCTAAAAAAAGAAGGCTTAGTCATGGAGTTTGTCGAAGCGCCATTGGGCGGCCAGGCTTACGATCAATATGGACATCCTTACCCGGAGTTTACGCAGAAAATTTGCCATGATGCTGATGCTGTGTTGCTCGGCGCCGTAGGTGGTCCGCAATACGATACCTTGGATCGTCCGTTGCGCCCAGAACGCGGCCTTCTGGCGATTCGCAAGGATTTGGGTTTGTTCGCCAATCTGCGTCCAGCTGTGCTTTATCCGGAGTTGGCGAATGCTTCCACTCTCAAGCCCGAAGTGGTTGCCGGGTTGGATATCATGATTGTGCGTGAGCTGACCGGTGATGTGTATTTCGGCCAGCCACGAGGCATGCGAACGAATGACAAAGGTGAGCGCGAAGGCTTTAATACCATGGTGTATAGCGAGCCAGAGGTGCGCCGCATTGCACACGTGGCTTTTGGTATCGCCATGAAGCGTCACAAAAAGCTTTGTTCTGTAGATAAGGCCAACGTGCTGGAAACCACTGAATTCTGGAAGGAAATCGTGATTGACGTTGCCAAGGAGTACCCGGAAGTCGAACTTAGCCACATGTACGTGGACAACGCCGCTATGCAGCTCATTCGCAACCCGAAACAGTTTGATGTGATGGTGACCGGTAATATCTTCGGTGATATCTTGTCTGACGAAGCCTCTATGCTCACCGGTTCTATCGGCATGCTGGCTTCGGCATCGCTGAATGAAACCAAAAAAGGTTTGTATGAGCCATCGCATGGTTCCGCACCGGATATCGCCGGCAAGAACCTGGCGAACCCAATTGCGACGATTTTGTCGAGCGCGATGATGTTACGTTATACGTTTGACAACGAAGCCGCAGCGCAACGTATTGAAAACGCAGTGAAAAAAGTATTGGCTGCCGGTTATCGCACCGGTGATATTTACGAAGCAGGTATGAAACGCGTGAGCTGCTCTGAGATGGGCGATGCGATTGTGGCCGCAATGTAACCGATAAAAAGGATAGGTAAGGGCTTGCGATTAGCGTAAGCCCTTATTTTTTGGGATAATACAACTTTAATTGATTGGATAAGTAAATGGCACAATTTGACAATGTAAGCGTTAAGAAAAAAGCCAACGTGTATTTCGATGGCAAGTGTGTCAGCCACACGGTGATGTTCCCGAATGGCACGCGCAGCACCATCGGCGTGATTTTCCCGAGCTCGCTCACGTTTAACACGCAAGCGCCTGAGCTGATGGAAATCAATTTGGGCAGCTGCAAAGTGCGCTTAAGTGGCGAAACCGATTGGAAAAGCTATGGCGCGGGAGAAAAATTTACCGTGCCGGGCAATTCAAGTTTTGACATTGAAGTGACAGAGACGTTGGATTACGTCTGTCATTTTGAATAATGAAAATTGCGATATTAATTGTAGTTATTTTACTTGTTATCGGTTTCGCTTACATGTCATTTTCAGATGATTTCAAAATTGATGGATGCTTAGATCATGGCGGGCAATGGGACTATGAACATAGAGTTTGTAATGAATAGAAAGGCATATGATGCCAAGTTTTGATATTTCGTCCGAAGTCGATATGGTTGCTTTGAAAAATGCAATTGATATTGCTGGTAAGCAAATCACCAATCGCTATGATTTTAAAGGCACGTCCGCTAAGGTGGAACTGAATGAAAAGGACAGCATCATTACCTTGTTTGGTGATAATGATTTTCAGCTTGATCAAATCAAAGATATTTTGCTGCCGGGCATGGAAAAAAAAGAGCCGGATTCATCCAAGCGTTTAGATCACAAGGATGTGCAAAAAATTGGTGGGAATAAAGTCAAGCAAGAGCTGAAAATCCGCGCGGGGATTGATAGCGAGCTTGCCAAGCGCATCACCAAGCTGATTAAGGATAGCGGACTGAAAGTGCAAGCGAGCATTCAGGGTGATACAGTACGTGTAAACGGCGCAAAGCGGGACGGCTTGCAAGAGGCTATCGCATTTGTCAAAAAGAACGTGACGGATTTTCCTTTGCAATTTGGTAATTTTAGAGATTAAAGGAGCTTGAATGGGTAAGATGGTTGCGATTATTGTGTGCGCTTTCCTGTTGGCGGGCTGCAACACTGTACATGGTGTGGGGCAGGATATCGAAAAGGCAGGCGAAGCCATTAAAAAGTCAACGAAATAAGCATTGTTGGTAATAGGCAGTTTTAGAATTTTGATCGGAAGCATATGTTAAAAGTCGGGTTTGTTGGTTGGCGTGGCATGGTGGGCAGTGTGCTGATGCAGCGCATGATGGAAGAAAATGATTTCGCGCTGATTGAGCCGCAATTTTTTACGACATCGCAAGTCGGTGGGAAGGGCCCTAATGTCGGCAAGGAAACCCCGGCGCTTTTAGACGCCAAGGACATTAACGCACTTAAAGCGATGGATGTTATTGTTTCGTGCCAGGGGGGTGACTACACAGGCGAAATTTACCCTCAACTTAGAAAAGCTGGTTGGGCTGGCCATTGGATAGATGCAGCTTCTACATTGCGCATGGAAAAAGATGCGGTGATTGTGCTTGATCCCGTGAATATGCACGTGATTGAAGATGCGCTGCATAAAGGTGGTAAAAACTGGGTGGGTGGTAATTGCACCGTTTCGCTCATGTTGATGGCGCTAAATGGCTTATTTAAAGCCAACCTGGTGCAGTGGATCACTTCCATGACCTACCAGGCAGCTTCGGGTGCAGGCGCGCAGAACATGCGCGAATTGCTGAATCAGATGGGCGAAGCGCACCGTGTGGCGAGTGGCTTTTTGAAAGACCCGGCGTCAGCCATTCTGGATATCGACCGCGAGGTGGCGGGTACGCTGCGTGATGAAGCTTTCCCCAAAGCGCATTTTGGCGTACCGTTGGCTGGCAGCCTGATTCCCTGGATAGATAGTGATCTCGGCAATGGGCAGAGTAAAGAGGAATGGAAAGGCGGCGTGGAAACCAATAAAATCCTGGGGTTAAGCGACAATCCGATTCCAATTGACGGGTTGTGCGTGCGTATTGGCGCTATGCGTTGTCATAGCCAAGCATTGACTATCAAGTTAACCAAAGATGTGCCGTTAGATGAAATAAACCAGATGCTGGCCGAGGCTAATCAATGGGCGAAGGTGATTCCTAATGAGCGTCAGGCGAGCATGCGCGAACTGACACCGGCTGCGGTGACAGGTAAACTTATCACGCCCGTAGGCCGTTTGCGTAAACTGAATATGGGTAACGATTATCTCTCCGCATTCACTGTGGGCGACCAGTTATTGTGGGGTGCCGCAGAGCCGTTGCGCCGTATGCTGCGGATATTGGTGACACGCTAAGAACGTCTGGATTCAGCATCAGCGTTGAAAAAAACCAACAATACTCACATGTATGCACATAGCTACTGAATATAATGTGTATTATGAGCTTGCATCTCTAACTGATTGATGTTATTTTTGTTATTGCAATATTTTAGTAAATTAAGGGTGGGATAGTGCATAACTCAAAATTAAAGCGAATAACAGTTGCCTTATGCATGGCGTTGGTGCCAATTTCCGTGTTTGCGGCGGGGCTGGGCAAGCTCAATGTGATGTCAGGTCTGGGCGAACCTCTTAAAGCAGATATAGAACTTATCTCGGTGACTGCCGAAGAGCTGAACAGCATTACCGCAACCATTGCCTCTGAAGAGGCATACGCAACCCAGGGCATAGAAAAGCCGGCATCCCATAATACTATCAAGGTTGATATTGCCAAAAACGCAGGCGGTGCGCCGGTGCTAAAATTAAAATCGACGCAGCCAATCAGTGAGCCGTTCTTGGATATGCTGATTCAGGTGGACTGGGCTACTGGCCGTTTATTGCGTGAATACACCGTTCTGCTTGATCCGCCAGGCTATACCGGCGAGTCAGAGCCGGACACGCAAACTGCCCAACTGCCCAAAGTTAAATCAGGCGGATCAACCCAAAGCGATCTGACACAAAATGGCCAAATGGCTGACGAGACAATGACTGCTTCGCCAGTTGGTTCAAAAAAAACAACTAAAGGCGCCAAAAAAGCAAAGCCAATAGAAGATATAGCGGCCGTTTCTGATGCAAGCGGTCAGGAATACGTCACCCAGCGTGGCGACACCCTGGCAAAAATTGCGCGTGACATGAAGCCGGAAGGCGTCAGTCTCGAGCAGATGCTGGTAGGGTTGTACCAAACCAACCCAAATGCGTTTCAGGGCGACAATATGAACCGCCTGAAGGTGGGTCAAATCTTACGCCAGCCTTCGGAAGCAACGCTTGATGCAATATCACGCAAAGAAGCTTCACAAGAGATTAAAGTTCAAACAGCAAACTGGAACGCCTACCGTAATAAGTTGGCTGGCATTGTAGCGGATGCAGCGCCAAGCGAAACGGAAGCCAGCACACAAACCGCCGGTGGTAAAATCAAAGGCGCGGCTGAAGACAAATCAATGCCTGCGACCACGGAACCAAAGGATGTCGTTAAACTTTCTGCAGGGGATGCGTCCGCCGCCAAAGCCAGTGCGGAAAATATCAAATCATTAGAGAATAAAATCACCGCGCTGCAAGAAGAAGCCACAGCGCGTGAGAAAAGCGTAAAAGAAGCGCAAGAAAGAACCGCTTCGCTTGAGAAGCAAATCTCTGACATGCAGAAACTGCTGGCGCTGAAAAACGGCGAGATGGCCGATTTGCAGAAACAGGCTGAAGCAGCAGATAAACAGCAAAGCATGCCTGCTGAGGTAACGCCAACGCCGGCAGATTCCACAAAACCGGCTGAACAAGCTGCGCCAGCCGAACCTGCAAAACCGGAAGTTGCCGCGACGAATGAAGCTACTCCAGTCCAACCTAAACCTGCCGTAAAGCCTGCCCCGGCGCCTGAGCCTGTTCCAGAGCCGGGTTTTCTGGACAGTATTTTGGGCGATCTGGATTTAACGACGCTCTTGCCTGCTGGCGGTTTGTTGGCGTTGCTGGGCGGTGGCTGGATGTATCTGCGTAAGAAACGGGAGCGCAGCCTGGCTGATTTTGAGCAGGGCATCATGACTTCAGGCGGGCTGAAGGCGAACACGGTATTTGGCAACACAGCAAGCGCCAGTGTTGATACAGGTGACACCTCATTCCTGACCGACTTTTCACAAAGCGCTAATGGCGGCATGATTGACACCAATGATGTTGATCCGATCGCTGAGGCTGAGGTTTACATGGCCTATGGACGCGATGCGCAGGCTGAGGAGATTCTGAAGGATGCGATTTCTAAAGAACCGAAACGCTATGAACTGCATCTAAAATTGCTGGAAATGTATGCTGCCAGCAAGAACCTGTCCGCTTTTGAAACCATCGCAGGCGAGCTTTATACAACTTTGGGTGCTGAAGATCCGACATGGGCAAAAGTGGCGGAAATCGGCATTAAGCTGGAACCTAACAACCCGTTGTATCAGGCAGGCAGCAGCCCGGCCGGCTCGGGTACCAAGTCAGCGGATTCAAGTGATAAACTGGATGCCTCAGATTTTTCCGATTCACCGTTAGCGGCAGAAAAGGATCTGGATTTTTCATTTGACAATGAGCCAACGGCACAGGATTTTGCTGCTCCGGATACTGCGTCAATCAATGAAATTGACTTGGATTTAGGAAAGCCGCAAGCTGATAATGCTGTAGATTTCTCAGGTTCACAGACACAGGCAGATAAAGCCTCAGAAGCCGATGGGGGATTGGACTTTGATCTGGGGGATTTCAATACAGCTGAATTGAATGCTGTGGCCGAAGAACCAGCTCATGCAAGTGCAGAAGCGTTTGCACATACTATGCCTAGTCTGGATATTCCAACTTTTGATGCGCCGCAATTTATGCCGGAAACCAGTGCAGGGCTAACGGACACAGTCAGCGAGAAAACAGAAACCCTGCCGGAGCTAAACGAAATCAAGCTGGAAGATTTTGATTTCCCTGCAGCGGAAGAAGCTACACCGAAAGCGGGAGTGCTTGATATTAGCGGCACTGACGGCCAAGGCGAATCTAGCGACTTTAATTTTGAAATCGACACGATTGCACCTGAGATATCAAATTTAAAAAACAAAGATGTTTCTGAGTCTAACGCGTTTGATTTAACCACGATTAGCTTGGATTTGAGCGATGGCGCAGGTACAAGTGTTGCTACGGAAGATACAAGTGCGGCTACAGAAGAAAACTCAGCCCAGGCGCTGGAGATGACATTGTCCGAACATGAGCCGATTGAGGTTGAAACCAAACTGGATCTGGTAGCGGCTTATATTGAGATGGATGATAAAGAAGGTGCAAAAGAGCTTTTGGATGAAGTGATGAAAGAAGGCGGCACTAATCAACGTAAGCGTGCGGAAGCACTCCTGGCTAAATTGGCTTAGATTGAGTAGATGTCTTGCAAAAAACCGGGCCCGCCCGGTTTTTTATTTGTTGCCGGAAATATCAGGCAAATGATAATAAAATAGCAGAATGTTCAAAATAAACATCATTACACAACTGCTCAGCTTTTTTATTTTTGCAGTGGTGGTCAACCAGCTGAGTTTAAATATACTGCTGTCGGTTTCAATCATTTTCTCTGTGATTCTGCTGTTGAACAGAACATCCCAGTTTTTGCATTTCATTAAGCGGTTCAAATGGCTTTTTTTGGTGATGATTATGATTTTCTCGCTGAATACGCCTGGGGAGCATGTCCCTGTGTGGCCATTTCCATTTGCCCCGACCTATGAGGGCATCGCTGCGGGTCTTACACAAGTCCTCAGGATTATCGTAATGCTGGCGGCCATCTCCCTGATTCTGGCTTCCAATACCAGACAACAGCTTATCTCTGGGTTTTATTTCATCTTGATGCCATTGAAAATTTTCGGATTAAAGGTGGAGCGTTTTGCGGTGAGGTTATGGCTAACCCTGCATTATGTGGAGTTACAGCGCGAAAATAAATCGTCGCAGGATTTTTTTGGCCGGCTGCGAGCGATGACCGCGATGGATTCTTGTCAGGGAAATGAGGCATCCACGATAGTTTTTACTATCCCCAAGTTTTATTGGCCAGATTATGGGCTGATAACCGGCTTTGTTGTTTTGTTGATTATGCTTGTAGCGAAAGCATTTATGTAAATGCGTATCGTATTGGGAGTTGAGTATAACGGCGCGCCATATTGTGGCTGGCAAAGTCAGTCTGGCCGCTGTGGTGTGCAGGATTATCTGGAGAATGCCATCGCAAAAATAGCCGGACACGCTATACGTATCCATGCTGCAGGTCGCACCGATGCTGGTGTTCACGCAATGATGCAGGTGGTACATTTTGACTCAGAAGCCGGTCGCCCTGATAGTGCCTGGGTACGCGGGGTAAATGCTTTTTTACCTGCAACGATTCGTGTACTTTGGGCAAAGCTTGTTGATGCAGAATTTCACGCAAGATTCTCGGCCACGCAGCGCAGCTATCAATACTTGTTGGCAAACCAGCCTACGGCTCCCGCCATTTATGCCGATAAAGCCGGCTGGTATCATATGCCGCTGAATGTTTCTGCCATGCAGGAGGCGATTGCCTATCTGCGGGGCGAGCATGATTTTAGTGCCTTCCGCGCCAGTGAATGTCAGGCGAAATCACCGGTCAGAAACCTGCAAGTTGCGACAATTAAGACGCACGGCGATTTTATTATTTTTAATTTTGCTGCGAACGCTTTTCTGCAGCATCAGGTGCGCAACATGGTGGGAGCTTTGGTCTATGTGGGCAATGGCAAACATCCGCCGGAAATCATTCAACAGTTATTGACACAAAAGAACCGCACATTGTCGCCGCCGACATTCTCGCCTAACGGTTTGTATTTATGCGGCGTGCTGTACGATAACAAATGGGATTTGCCCATAACACAGCGCCAGCTTGGTATTATTTGACGGCTAACACTGACAGCGCGGCGCGTTTAAGTTACGCTTACGTTTTATGGAACCCTTGATGAGAACCAGAGTAAAAATTTGTGGGATTACGCGTGTGGAAGATGCGCTAGCGGCTGTCAATGCGGGCGCGGATGCCATCGGCCTGGTATTTTATGCGCCAAGCCCGCGCGCAGTGACAGTTGAGCAGGCGCAAATAATTGCCGCGGCAATTCCACCCTTTGTCAGTGTCGTCGGCTTGTTTGTAAATGCGCCTAAGGCGGAAATTGAGTCGGTGTTATCTCGCGTGCGTTTGGATATTCTGCAGTTTCATGGCGACGAAACGGCTGAAGATTGCGAACAAATAAACTTGCCGTATTACAAGGCAATTCGCGTCAAAGCAGACACAAATTTGATACAATGCGCACAGCACTATCGCACGGCTAAAGCATTGTTGTTGGATGCATTTTCTGAAGCTGCCATGGGCGGTACAGGTCAAACGTTTGACTGGAATTTAATTCCCGCTAATCTGCCCAAACCGGTAATTCTGGCAGGCGGATTGAATGCGGAAAATGTGGGGCTGGCCATCAGGCAAGTGTCGCCTTACGCGGTAGATGTGAGTGGTGGTGTGGAAGCCAGTAAAGGAATCAAGGATGCGGTAAAAATTACCGCATTTATGCAAGGAGTGAGCAATGCAGCTTTATGATATGCCCGACGCGCGCGGTCATTTTGGACAATTCGGTGGTATTTTCGTAGCAGAGACCTTGGTCGAGGCGCTGGAAGAACTGCGCGTAATGTATGAGAAATATCGCCATGATCCAGAATTTTTGGCTGAATTTGCTTACGATTTAAAACATTTTGTCGGCCGCCCCAGCCCGGTTTACTTTGCCGAGCGCTGGACGAAAAGGGTCGGCGGTGCGCAGATTTACTTGAAGCGTGAAGACTTAAACCACACTGGCGCGCACAAGGTCAACAATACCATCGGTCAGGCCTTATTGGCCAAGCGGATGGGCAAACCCAGAGTCATCGCTGAAACCGGCGCAGGCCAGCATGGCGTAGCGACTGCGACAATTGCGGCGCGCTTGGGTTTGGAGTGCGTAGTTTACATGGGTAGCGAGGATGTGAAGCGGCAAGCGCCTAACGTGTTCAGGATGAAATTGCTGGGGGCAACAGTCGTCCCTGTGGAAAGTGGCTCCAAAACACTGAAAGATGCATTGAATGAGGCCATGCGTGACTGGGTGACCAATATCTCCAACACATTTTACATCATCGGCACGGTGGCAGGTCCGCATCCTTATCCCATGATGGTCCGTGATTTTCAGTCAGTCATCGGCATAGAAGCCAAACAGCAGATGCTGGAGATGGTGGGGCGCCAGCCGGATGCGGTGGTTGCATGTGTGGGTGGCGGCTCTAATGCCATGGGTATTTTTTACCCCTACATTGATGTACCGAATGTGCGCCTGATTGGTGTGGAAGCGGCAGGGCACGGCTTGGAAACTGGTATGCACGCAGCGCCTTTAACTGCCAATAGCCCAGTGGGCGTATTGCATGGCAATCGAACCTACTTGATGCAGGATAGCGATGGCAATATTATCGAGACGCATTCAATTTCAGCCGGTCTGGATTATCCGGGCGTTGGCCCGGAACACGCATGGTTAAAAGACATCAAGCGTGCCGAATATGTCGCGATTACCGATGATGAAGCCATGGCAGCGTTTCACAACTTGTGCCGTACGGAAGGGATTATCCCTGCGCTGGAATCCAGCCATGCGCTGGCGCATGCTGAAAAAATGGCCAGAACCATGCGTAAAGACGAAATCATACTGGTTAATTTATCAGGTCGCGGCGACAAGGATATTAATACGGTTGCCAAACTCTCCAATATAACCTTATAAAAATAAACTCATGTCACGTATTCAAACTGTGTTTTCCACCCTCAAAGCTAATAACAAAAAAGCCTTGATTCCTTACATTACTGCGGGCGACCCGCACCCAAAACACACGGTTAATTTATTGCACACTTTGGTTGCAAGTGGCGCCGATATGATTGAATTGGGCATTCCTTTTTCTGATCCAATGGCCGACGGCCCGGTGATTCAGCGTGCGAGTGAGCGTGCTTTGCTGCATAAAGTTGGTTTAAGGAAAGTGCTGGAAATGGTGCAGGAGTTTCGCCAAAAAGATACAAAAACTCCCATCATATTAATGGGTTATGCCAATCCTATCGAGGCGATGGGGATGGTGAAATTTACCCAGGCTGCCAAGGCCGCAGGTGTGGACGGCGTGTTGACTGTAGACTATCCGCCTGAAGAATGTAAAGATTTTATTGCGGCGCTACAGGCCAGCGGCATGGATAGCATTTTCCTGTTGTCACCTACATCTGATGCTGCGCGCGTGGATTTGATTGTGAATCAAGCCAGCGGATTTTTGTACTATGTTTCGCTAAAAGGTGTTACGGGTGCGGCTAATCTGGATATTGAAGAAGTGAAAGCGCGTGTTGCCGAAATTCGCACCAAGACCGATTTGCCAATCGGCGTCGGCTTTGGGGTAAAAGATGCAGCCACAGCCAGGAAAGTCGCTGCAATCGCCGACGCGGTAGTGGTAGGCAGCCGCGTGGTAGTTGCGATTGAGCAATCTAGTGAAGATGATCTGCTTTCAAATATCAGCCAGTTGATGGCGGAGCTACGTGCCGCGATCGATGCTTAAGGAGTAAGAAAATGAGTTGGTTAGATAAAATTCCACAGAAAATTAAGCGAGCTGTTAATGCTGCGCAAAAGAAAAATGTGCCAGAAGGCCTGTGGAGCAAGTGTGCATCGTGCATGACGGTGCTATATAGAACCGATCTGGAGAATAACGCAGAAGTCTGTCCGAAATGCGGGCATCACAACCGCATTGGTGCACGGGATCGTTTGAATCAATTGTTGGATCCTGAAGTAAAGCACGTGGAAATCGGCGCCAATGTAGAGCCAGTTGATCCGCTTAAGTTCAAGGATAGCAAAAGCTATGCGGACCGCATGAAAGCCGCACAAAAAGAGGGTGGAGAGAAGGATGCGCTAATCGTCATGCAAGGCAAGATTCATGGCGTAAATGTAGTAGTGGCTGCGTTTGAGTTTAAGTTTATGGGCGGTTCGATGGGGTCAGTGGTAGGCGAGCGCTTTGCGCGCGGCGTAGAAGCGGCCATCAAACAAAAAGCACCGTTTATCTGCATCTCTGCAAGTGGTGGTGCGCGCATGCAGGAAGGCTTGTTCTCGCTGATGCAGATGGCTAAAACCAGCGCTGCGCTGACCAGGCTTTCACAAGCCGGGTTGCCGTATATTTCCGTGTTGACTGACCCGACCATGGGCGGCGTATCGGCCAGTTTTGCCATGCTGGGCGATATTATCATTGCCGAGCCGAATGCGTTAATCGGTTTTGCAGGTCCGCGTGTGATTGAGCAAACGGTGCGTGAAACCTTGCCAGAAGGCTTTCAGCGTGCAGAGTTTTTAGTTGAGCATGGCGCTGTTGATTTGATTGTCGATCGCCGCGAAATGCGTCAAAAATTGGCCAATATTTTATCCAGCCTGATGCGAACCCCTAAAGCGGCATAAACTTATTAATATCTGTTCCCCGTGACCGCCACACAGCCAAAGCCAACAACTATACAAGAGTGGCTGGTTTACATTGAGGCCTTGCATCCTAAATCCATCGCCATGGGCTTGGACAGGGTGCAAGCCGTTGCAACTAAGCTTTCATTAGTCCCCAGTTTTCCCATAATTACGGTTGCCGGCACGAACGGCAAAGGCTCTACCTGCGAGATGTTAAGCCGGATTTATAGCGAAGCCGGCTATAAAGTTGGATGTTATATGTCTCCGCATTTGATTCGTTATAACGAGCGTGTGCGTGTTAATCATCAGGAGATCTCCGACCAGGATTTATGCATGGCATTTGAGGCGGTCGAAGCGGCGCGCGGGGATATCGCGCTTACCTATTTTGAGATGGGCACGCTTGCCGCGATGTGGTATTTTTGCCGTGCCAATTTGGATGTTGTTATTTTAGAGGTGGGATTGGGTGGCCGCCTGGATGCGGTGAATATTTTTGAACCTGCCTGCGCTATTGTCACCACGGTTGATTTGGATCACATGGAATATCTGGGCGAAACGCGCGAAAAAATCGGCTTTGAGAAAGCCGGCGTTTTTCGGGCCAATAAACTGGCTATTTGTGGTGACGAAAATCCGCCGGCAAGTCTGCTTAATTATGCAGAAACAATAGGGGCAGATTTAAAGTTGATCAACCGCGATTTCCAAGTTAAAAAAGCCAAGCAAGGCTGGCAATATTCAGATGAAGCGCTGGTGTTACAATTGCCGGTACTTGGGCTTTCCGGTGAGTTTCAGCTTGCAAACGCGGCCTGTGCCATATGCACTGTGCATCATTTAAAGCATATTATACCTGTCTCGCAAGCCAATATCTATACGGCTCTTGGCGCGGTGAGATTAACAGGCCGTTTCCAGCAAGTTCAATCCAAACCGCAGATCATCGTAGATGTGGCGCATAACCCGCATGCGGCAACATCCTTGGCGCAAAACCTGCAATCCACGCCTTGTGCAGGGCGTACTTTGGCAGTGTTTGCGATGCTTGCAGACAAGGATATTGAGGGCGTTATCAGCGCGGTTGCGCCGTTTATTTCGCGCTGGTATATCGCAGACATCTGGGCTGCGCGCGGCGCAAAAGCACTGGATTTGCAAAAGACGCTTGTCAGGCAAGTGGATCAAGCTTCTGTGCGAGTGTTTAATGACGTAAGAGTCGCGCTCGCTGCAGCCTGTAAAGATACGGATAAAAATGATAGAATAATCGTGTTTGGCTCGTTTTATACAGTTGCAGATGCCATAAGCTGGGTGTCCACACGTGCAGATTAATTGAGAGCGCCTATTTGAAAGCCAATGTCTTAAGGTAAGTTACATGCAAAAGTCCCCCTCCAGTGATCAGGAAATAATGTTTAAAAAACGCGCGCGCCGCCGTCTGGTTGGCGCGATTGCATTGGTGCTGTTGATGGTGATCGTATTGCCGATGATCTTGAAAGATCGCACCGCTTCACCACCACAAGAAAAAATCACTATTACTTTGCCGAGTGATCAACATACAAGCACTATCGCACCATCCTCCGACTTTGACTCCAGCATCGTGCCCGCCGATCCTGCCATTGCTGAAACCCCTGAAATATCAGAGCAAGCAACCGAATCAGATCCAGAAGCAGCATCTGGGAAACCTGAAAAGGAAGCGCTTACCAAGGAAACAGCCAAACCAAAAGATGAAGCTACGCACAAATTCTATGTGCAAATCGGTGTTTTCTCTGATGAATCTAATGTTAAACAGTTGCAGTCTAAGTTGAGTGATTTGGGTTATAAATCGCAAACTGAAAAAATAAACACGGCAAAGGGTCAGAAAATCCGTTTGCGGACACAGGTGTTCAGTGACAGGAGTGAGGCCGCCATTGCGCTGGAAAACATTAAAGATGCCGGTCTGACCGGGATGGTGGTAAGCCAGTAATGCGTACCTTTAACAGATAGAGTAGCGCTGAATGACCAGTTTTGATTACACGGTTTTGCTCATCATCGGTATCTCGATAATCGTGAGCATGATGCGGGGCGCAGTGCGCGAGGTATTGGCAATTGCGGGCTGGCTGGTAGCATTCTATGTGGCGAAAACTTATGCGGTGCAGCTTGTGCCTGTGCTGCCGCAAGATATTCCTACGGAACCATTGAAAGTGTTAGCCGCGTTTTTAATACTTTTTTTGGGCGTGCTGCTCATTGCAAGTTTACTCACGATAGCGCTATCTAGCATAATAAAAAAAATTGGCCTAAACTGGCTTAATCGGTTTGTTGGTGCATTATTTGGTTTCGCTCGTGGGTTGCTAATTGTTTGCATTCTGGTGTTTCTGGCGGGGCTGACCAGCCTGCCCAAAGATGCGCGATGGACAAATGCCATGTTTAGCTCGCCGCTGGAAGCGCTGGTAAAAGCAGCGCTGCCTTGGGTGCCGCAGGCGGTGGCAAAACATATCAGGTATGATTAGCTAAATCATGATTAAAATAGTGTAATTGATTCAGGACATTCATTTATGTGTGGAATTTTAGGCATCGTCGGTAAAAACCCGGTAAACCAGTTGTTGTATGACGGTTTGCTGGTGCTGCAGCATCGTGGCCAAGATGCTGCCGGCATTGTGACTTGCGACGGGAACACATTCTTCATGCATAAAAACAACGGGCTGGTGAAAGATGTGTTCCAAACCCGCCATATGCGCAGCCTCATCGGCAATGTGGGCATCGCCCATGTACGTTACCCGACAGCCGGATCATCCAGCGCAGCCGAAGCGCAGCCGTTCTATGTGAACTCGCCTTTCGGCATTGTGCTGGGGCATAACGGCAATCTGACCAATTCCGAGCAACTGAAATCAGAAATGTTCCGCCAGGATTTGCGTCACATCAACACGAATTCAGATTCTGAAGTATTGCTGAATGTGCTGGCGCATGAGATCGAAAAGACCTCACGCAATGCGGTGCTGAATACAGACATGGCGTTTGATGCGGTTGCCGGCGTGCACAGGCGCTGCAAGGGCGCATATGCTGTAGTTGCCATGATCGCTAATTTTGGGCTGCTGGCGTTCCGTGATCCACACGGCATTCGCCCCTTGGTGATCGGCAAACAGGAAACAGATAAAGGTACTGAGTATATTGTGGCCTCGGAAAGCGTGGCGCTCGATGTGCTGGGCTTTAAGCTGATTCGTGATGTAGAGCCTGGCGAAGCGGTGTTTATTGACATGGATGGTAATTTCTTTAGCCGTCAATGCGCCGAAAACCCTACACTCACACCATGTATTTTTGAATACGTGTATCTTGCACGGCCGGATTCGGTGATTGACGGTGTTTCGGTGTATCAGACCCGTTTGGATATGGGCACCAGCCTGGCTGAAAAAATCAAGCGTGAGTGGCCGGATAAGAAAATCGATGTGGTGATTCCTATCCCGGATACCAGCCGTCCCAGCGCTTTGCAGGTGGGCATTGCGCTGGGGCTGGATTACCGCGAAGGGTTTATTAAAAACCGTTATATCGGCCGTACTTTCATCATGCCAGGTCAGGCCTTGCGCAAAAAATCCGTGCGGCAAAAGCTCAACCCGATAGGCATTGAATTTAAAGGCAAAAACGTTTTGCTCGTGGACGATTCCATCGTACGTGGCACGACATCACAACAAATCGTACAGATGGCACGCGATGCCGGTGCCAATAAAGTTTTTTTTGCCTCGGCTGCACCGCCGGTTCGCTTCCCCAATGTGTATGGAATCGACATGCCAAGCCGTGATGAGCTGCTGGCTACCGGCCGCACTGATGATGAAATTTGCAAGGAAATCGGGGCGGATGCGCTGATTTATCAAGATCTGGATGCTTTAGTGCGTGATATTTCCAAATCCAACCCAAAAATGAAAGTATTTGACTGTAGCTGTTTCGATGGTAAATACGTGACGGGCGATATAGATGCGGCCTATTTGAACCGCATCGAAGCTGCGCGTGGCGATGCAATTAAAAAGCAAAAACCAGCCAATGCAAGCACGCAGATGGATTTGAACCTGATCGATACACAGGCAAATGAAAACTCGGAAGAGGTTGCAGAAGCATAATTCTGAAATAAGCTGCTTGACGCGCGCTGATGTTAGGCATACCATGTAAATGCGCTGATTTGAGTGGCCAACTTTAAACAAAGCCTTACTCAGCTTGCGGGCGCGTAATAAATTCTGCTAAAGCGAGAGCTGTAAAAAACCCGTTTTAGCCTTATTGCTATTACGGGTTTTTTTATACCTGGAAAATTTGAGATTACAATGGAAAAGCATCAATATCATCCTGAAACATTGAGTGTGCGCGCGGGTAGCGAGACGACCGAGTTTGGTGAGAATTCCGAGGCATTGTTTCTGAATTCAAGCTTCAGATTCAATAGTGCCGCACAGGCAGCCGCACGTTTTGGTGGCACGGAGCCGGGCAATATCTATTCGCGTTTCACCAATCCGACGGTCACCATGTTTCAAAATAAACTGGCAGCGCTTGAAGGCGCTGAGCAATGTGTAGCGACTTCTACCGGCATGTCTGCGATACTGGCTTGTGTGATGGGGTTGTGTAATGCTGGCGACCATGTAGTAGCCTCGCGCAGCATATTCGGCACCAGTGTGCAATTGTTCGGCAATATTCTAAAACGCTGGGGCTTGGAGGTGACTTTTGTGTCGCTGACCAATCCAGCCGAGTGGCAAACTGCGCTTACATCTAAAACAAAGCTGTTTTTTGTTGAAACGCCTTCGAATCCACTAACAGAAGTATGCGACATGCAGATTCTGGCTGACATCGCCCACAAATCTGGTGTGCATTTAGTAGTAGATAACTGCTTTTGTACACCTGCGATCCAGAAACCGCTGGAATTGGGTGCGGACATCATTATTCACTCTGCGACCAAATACATTGACGGGCAGGGCAGGTGTTTAGGGGGCGCGGTGCTGGGCAGCAAAGCACTGATGGAACCGGTGTATGGCTTTTTGCGCACCGCTGGCGTGACGATGAGTGCCTTTAACGCCTGGGTGTTTTTGAAAGGTTTGGAAACACTGCATGTGCGTATGGAAGCGCATGCTAAGCGTGCGCTTGAATTGGCTACTTGGCTGGAAAAGCAGCCACAGGTGGCGCGCGTGTATTACCCTGGCTTGAGTTCACATCCGCAACACGCGTTGGCGATGAAGCAGCAATTGAGTGGCGGTGGCATTGTCAGTTTCGAAGTCAGACCTAAAGCTGGGCAAACAGCGCAGGAAGCTGCTTGGGCGCTGATTGATGCGACTGAACTCATTTCGATTACCGCCAACCTGGGTGATGCAAAAAGCACCATTACGCATCCAGCCACCACAACGCATAGCCGCATCACGGCCGAGGCACGTGCAGAAGCTGGCATTAAGGATAATTTAGTGCGTATCGCCGTAGGCTTGGAACATGTGGATGATCTGAAGGCGGATCTGCGATTTTAGCTATTCAAATAAAAAACGGAGCCATGGCTCCGTTTTTTATTTACGCATTCAAAAGCAAGGACTATAAGTCTTTTGCATTTGTTGCTAGGTATTTTGCAACGCCTTCAGGTGAGGCTTTCATGCCTGCTTTGCCTTTTTTCCAGCCCGCCGGACATACTTCGCCGTGTTGCTCAAAGAATTGCAGTGCATCGACCATACGCAGCATTTCATCAATGTCGCGGCCTAATGGCAGATCATTCACCACTTGGTGCACCACGACACCCGATTTGTTGATGAGAAATGAACCGCGATAAGCCACGCCGCCGTCAGCTTCTACATCATAAGCTTTGCAGATCTCGTGCTTAATGTCTGCCACTAGCGGGTAGCCTACTTGGCCAATACCACCTTTATCAATCGGTGTGTTTTTCCAGGCCAGGTGTGAGAAGTGCGAGTCAATTGAAACACCAATGACTTCAACGCCGCGTTTCTTGAATTCTGCCAGACGATGGTCAAACGCAATGAGTTCTGAAGGACATACAAAAGTGAAATCCAGCGGGTAAAAGAAAATGACCGCCGGCTTGCCTTTGATGTGCGAGGCGAGATGAAAGTCTTCTCTGATTTCGTTATTGCCCATCACCGCTGCAGCAGTGAAGTCAGGTGCTGGTTTGCCTACTAATACGGCCATTTGTATCTCCTTTGGTTAAATTTCTAAAAAATAAAGTGCTTACATAAATGGCAAATTTTACGCTTTATGTCGCCGGCGTCCAGTTTAATATTTTTATAACATACATAAATAATAATTATCAAAAAGAAAAATTTAATAAAATTAAATGCGTGTAAGTTTTTTGTAAAATCACTCAGAAATTATAGTTCGTAAAAACCCGTGTTAAGGGTTTAATAAGCGTGTTTTGCGAAGCTAAACGTGCTAGAATTTGGCGGTTAAAAACACATAAAAATCGCTTTGAAAAAGCGCCAATTTCACACAAAGTTAATACGGCAATAAATATAAACGGAAAGCCTAATGGATCAATTCGCTAAAGAAACCCTGCCAATCAGTTTAGAAGACGAGATGCGCCGATCATACCTTGATTACGCCATGAGCGTGATTGTAGGGCGTGCGCTACCCGATGTGCGGGATGGTTTAAAGCCAGTGCACAGGCGTGTTTTATTTGCAATGCACGAGTTATCAAACGATTACAACAAGCCCTACAAAAAGTCTGCACGTATTGTAGGTGATGTGATCGGTAAATACCACCCGCATGGTGACACGGCGGTGTACGACACCATCGTACGTATGGCGCAGGATTTCAGTCTGCGTTATATGCTGGTAGACGGCCAAGGCAACTTTGGCTCGGTGGATGGCGACAACGCGGCGGCGATGCGTTATACCGAAATCCGTATGGCGAAAATCGCGCATGAGCTGTTGGCGGATATCGATAAAGAAACTGTCGATTTTGGGCCAAACTATGATGGTTCTGAGCATGAGCCACTCATCATGCCGGCGCGCATTCCAAACCTGCTTATTAACGGTAGCTCTGGCATTGCAGTGGGCATGGCAACCAATATTCCGCCACACAATTTGAATGAGGTGCTGGATGCCTGCTTTGCCTTGCTTAAAAATCCTGACACCGGCATTGAGGAATTAATTGACATGGTGCCCGCGCCGGACTTCCCAACCGCTGGCATTATCTATGGCACTGCGGGCGTAAAAGAGGGGTACCGTACTGGCCGTGGCCGTGTGGTGATGCGCGGTCGCACGCATTTTGAGGACATGGATAAAAGCGGCGGTCGTCAAGCTTTGATTGTGGATGAACTGCCGTACCAGGTGAACAAAAAAACCTTTGTTGAAAAAATCGCTGAGTTAGTCAACGAGAAAAAAATCGAAGGTATTTCCGATTTACGCGATGAGTCCGATAAATCGGGCATGCGCGTGGTAATTGAGCTGAAACGCGGTGAAATCGCGGAAGTGATTCTGAATAACCTTTACAAGCAAACCCAGTTGCAGGACACATTTGGCATGAACATGGTGGCTTTGCTGGATGGCCAGCCGCGCCTGCTTAACCTGAAACAAATGCTGGAAGCCTTTTTACGACACCGCCGCGAGGTGGTCACACGCCGTACCGTATTTGAGCTGAAAAAAGCGCGCGCACGTGGCCATGTGCTGGAAGGCTTGGCCGTTGCGTTAGCCAATGTGGATGAAATGATTGCGCTGATTAAAGCCGCACCGACACCACCGGATGCTAAAGTAGATTTGATGGCGCGCACCTGGCAATCGCCGGTTGTGGAAGAGATGCTGAAGCGCGCCGCAATGGAAGCTTCCCGTCCAGAAGGCCTGAGCGTGGATTTTGGCTTAACGCCCAAAGGTTACAAACTCTCTGAGGTGCAAGCACAGGAAATTCTGCAAATGCGCCTGCAGCGCCTGACCGGTCTGGAACAAGACAAGATTGTCAGCGAATACAAAGAAGTGATGGATGAGATTGCGGATCTGCTGGATATTCTTGCCAATGCATCGCGTGTGACCACTATTATCACTGATGAACTCACCGAAATCAGAAAACAGTTTGGCGATAAACGCCGCAGCGAGATTGTCGCAAACGCGCAGGATCTGTCGCTGGAAGATTTAATCACGCCGCAAGACGTGGTAGTCACACTCTCACATACCGGTTATGTGAAATCGCAGCCTCTGGATGAATATCGCGCGCAGCGCCGAGGTGGGCGTGGCAAGCAGGCAGCAGCCACCAAAGAGGATGATTTTATTGACAAGATGTTTGTGGCGAATACGCATGACTACATTCTGTGCTTCAGCAGTCGTGGTCGCGTGTATTGGCTAAAAGTGTACGAAGTGCCGCAAGGTAGTAGAATCGGGCGTGGCAAGCCGATTGTGAACTTGTTCCCGCTCGAAGAAGGCGAGAAAATCAATGCGATTCTATCTGTAAAAGAGTTCGATGATAATCACTTTATTTTCATGGCGACAGCGCAAGGCACGGTGAAGAAAACGGCGCTGAGTGAATTCGCCAACCCGCGTAAATCCGGGATTATCGCGATCAATCTGGATGATGACGATTACCTGATAGGCGCTGAAATTACCAATGGCCACAATGATATTGTACTGGTGTCGAACGGCGGCAAAGCTGTGTGGTTTACTGAAGACGATGTCAGACCGATGGGGCGCGCCACACGCGGTGTGCGCGGTATGAAACTGGCACCCAAACAACGGGTGCTTTCACTGCTGATTGCCGAAAATGACCAGCAAACCGTATTGGTAGCGACCGAGAATGGTTATGGCAAGCGCACCGTGCTGGCAGATTTCCGTCATTCCGGCCGCGGCACGCAAGGCGTTAAAGCCATTGCGATTAGCGAGCGCAATGGTTTGGTGGTTGCGGCAAAATTAGTCAATGAAGAAGACGAAATCATGCTTATTACGACCGGCGGCATACTTATCCGCACGCGCGTGAAAGAGATTCGCGAATTGGGCCGCGCCACACAAGGCGTGACATTGATTAACCTGGGTGAAGGTGAAAAACTTTCAGGCTTGGAAAAAATTGTTGAAACAGATGACGAATAACTTAATTAATTAAGGGGATTGAGGTAATGACACAGATTTATAACTTTGCCGCTGGACCTGCAGTACTGCCGAAAGCAGTATTACAGCAAGTACAGGCCGAATTGCTGGATTGGCATGGCGCCGGTATGTCGGTGATGGAAATGAGCCATCGCGGCAAAGAGTTCATGAGCATTGCAGCCGAGGCAGAGGCCGATTTGCGCGAATTGATGGGAATTCCGGCTAATTACAAAGTGCTCTTCCTGCAAGGTGGCGCTTCGGCGCAATTCGGCATGATTCCAATGAACCTGCTGCGCGGCAAAAAAGCAGCCGATTACCTGAATACTGGCGAATGGTCAAAAAAAGCCATCAGTGAAGCAAAAAAATACTGTGAAGTGAACGTGATCGCGACTTCTGCGGATAAGAATTTCAGCTATGCGCCTGCACAGGATCAATGGAAACTCAATCCTGATGCGGCCTATGTGCATTACACCTCAAATGAAACGATAGGTGGCGTGGAGATTTTCTGGACACCTGATGTGGGCAAAGTGCCGCTGGTGGCGGATATGTCATCACACATCTTGTCACGCCCAATAGACGTTGCCAAACATGCGCTAATATACGCTGGCGCGCAGAAAAATATCGGCCCGGCAGGCTTGACGATTGTGATTGTGCGTGATGATTTGATTGGTGAAACCATTGCAGGTACACCAAGCATGTACGATTATAAAATCCATGCCGAAAACGAATCCATGTACAACACGCCGCCGACATTTGCAATTTATGTGGCAGGGCTGGTATTCAAATGGCTGAAAGCCAATGGCGGCCTGGCGGCGATGGAAATGACCAATATCACTAAAGCCAGTATGCTGTATGATTATTTGGACAGCACGGATTTTTATCGCTGCCCAACCGCGAAAGAAAACCGTTCGCGTATGAATATTCCGTTTACGCTAAAAAATGAGGCACTGGATGATGAGTTCATCAAACAAGCCAAAGCGCGTGGATTGGTGCAACTCAAAGGCCATCGTTCGGTTGGCGGTATGCGGGCTTCAATCTATAATGCAATGCCGGTAGAGGGCGTGAAGGTGTTGGTAGCGTTTATGAAAGATTTTGAGAAAAGCAATAGCTAGATAATAACCATAATCAATGTTTCAAGTTCAATTTAAATGTGCTTGAAAAAAGGGGAAAGCGGCTTGAGTAAACATCAGATACTTATTCTTAACAAGATCTCGACGCTTGGTGTTAAACGCTTGCCAATGGACGAATATGAGGTTGGCAGCGAGTTCGCAACCCCTGACGCTATCTTGGTGCGCTCAGCCAAAATGCATGACATGGACATCCCCGCTAGCGTGCAGGCCATCGGCCGCGCAGGTGCGGGCACCAATAATATCCCGGTTGCTGACATGAGCAAGCGCGGCGTGGTGGTGTTCAATGCGCCTGGCGCCAATGCCAATGCGGTTAAGGAACTGGTGCTGACCGGCATGCTGATGGCGGCGCGTAATATCGGCCCCGCGATGAAGTTTGTAGAAGGCCTGGAAGGAGACGATGCAACGCTATCCAGACTGGTTGAAGATGGCAAGAAGCATTTTGCAGGCATTGAACTGCCTGGCAGAACGCTTGGCATAATTGGCCTTGGTGCTGTTGGCGGCATCGTGGCGGATACTGCGCTCAAGCTGGGCATGAAAGTGCTCGGCTATGATCCGGAAATCACAGTGGATGCAGCCTGGCGTCTTTCCTCCGAGGTCAAGCGTGTACATGGCGTGGACGACGTGTTCAAACACAGTGATTTTATTACACTGCACGTGCCGCTGATTGATGCGACACGGCACCTCGTTAATGCAGAACGTGTCGGGATGATGAAGCATGGCGCGGTGCTGATCAATTTTGCACGCGAAGGCGTGATTGATGAGCAGGCGGTGCTGGATGGCCTGGATAGCAAGAAGTTGCGTGCCTATGTGTGTGATTTTCCAACCGCTCGCATGAAGTCACACCCGGGCGTAGTGACATTGCCGCACCTCGGCGCTTCTACTCAGGAGGCGGAAGACAATTGCGCAATGATGGTAGTTGATCAGGTGCGCGAATTTCTGGAAAACGGTAATATCAGCAACTCGGTCAACTTCCCTGCAGTGATGATGCCGCGTGAGGCGGCGCATCGCGTGGCAGTTGCCAGTGCCAATATTCCCAATATGGTGGGGCAGATTTCCACGGCGATGGCCAAAGCGGAGATCAATATCCATAATATGGTCAATAAATCGCGCGGTGATATTGCTTACACCATGCTGGACCTGGATAGCCCCGCACCAGAAACAGCGCTTGCGGAAATCCGCTCGATTGAAGGCGTGATGAATGTACGTGTATTGCCAAAAAGGCAGGAGTAACAACCAGTAATGAGCGATATGCTGAAAAAATTTCGTAGCCAGATTGATGCGATTGACGAGCAGATACTTAGCCTCGTCAATGAGCGTGCCAAGCTCGCACGCGAAATTGGTGGCCTGAAAGAAGACGGCGTAATTTTCCGCCCGGAGCGCGAGGCGCAAATACTGCGCCGTTTACAAGAGAATAACGCTGGCCCGTTATCCAATGAGGCGATCAGCCATATATTCCGTGCGGTCATGTCGAATTGCAGGGCGCTCGAAAAGGAGCTTGCCATCGCATTTTTAGGCCCGCTCGGCACCTATAGCGAAGAAGCCGCACTCAAGCAGTTTGGACAAGGCCGCAATGCGATTGTATGTGGCTCGATCGAAGAGGTGTTCCGAACAGTAGAAGCCAATCAGGCCGATTACGGTGTGGTGCCGGTTGAAAATTCCACCGAAGGTGCAGTTGGCCTGACGCTGGATTTGTTGCTCTCCAGTTCGCTTAAAATTTGTGGCGAAATCACCTTGCCGATACACCATTGCCTGCTTTCTGCCCAACCGGATATCAATAAAATCAGCCATATCCTGTCACATACACAGTCGCTCGCACAGTGTCATGAGTGGCTGAATCGCGTCATGCCAAAGGCCACGCGCGAAGCGGTGACCAGTAATGCGCGCGCTGCTCAATTGGCACATGAGGCGGTAACAGCAGAGAATACGTTTGTAGCAGCGATCGCGAGCAATCGTGCTGCGGAGTTGTTTAATCTGAATGTACTGGCTGAAAATATCGAGGATGACCCTAAAAATACCACACGCTTTTTAGTGCTGGGAAATCACGAAGTGGCATCTTCCGGCGCTGACAAAACTTCGCTGGTGATGGTTGCTCAAAACAAACCGGGCGCGATGGTGAATCTGCTTGAACCGCTTTCACGACATGGCGTGAGCATGACCAAGCTCGAATCGCGCCCTTCAAAACAGGGTTTATGGGATTACGTGTTCTTTGTCGATATCGAAGGCCATCAAACCGATGCCAAGGTAAAAGCTGCGCTGCAAGAGTGCCAACAGCGTGCATCCCTGCTCAAAGTGCTGGGTTCCTACCCTGCAGCCAGTATTTAAGTTTTCTTTCGAGTTTTTCGCCTATGAATTTATCTAGTTTGGCTCCCGATTACATTCGCGCGATTGCGCCATATCAAGGCGGCAAGCCGATCAGCGAGCTTGCGCGTGAAATGGGTTTGAACGCGGCGGATATTGTAAAGCTGGCTTCCAACGAGAATCCGCTGGGCATCAGCCCGAAAGCGCAGATGGCAATAGATGACGTCATTGCAGATATCGCGCGCTATCCCGATGGCAACAGCTTCGCATTACGCGAGGCGGTAAGCCAAAAATTTGGCGTAGCACATAACCAGATAGTATTTGGCAACGGCTCCAACGATATTTTGGAGCTGGTGGCTAGAGCCTTTCTGCATAAGGGTTGCGAAGCGATATACTCGCAGCATGCGTTTGCGGTCTACCCATTGGTTACACAAGCGGTAGGTGCAACCGGCGTAGTGGTGCCAGCCCAAAACTATGCACACGATCTGGACGGTTTTCTAAAAGCGATTACGCCAAGAACACGTTTGATTTTTATTGCCAACCCGAACAATCCAACCGGTACGCTAATTGCAAAAGCTGAATTAAAAGCCTTTCTAAACCAAGTTCCCAAAAACGTTTTAGTGGTGCTGGATGAGGCATATGATGAATATTTGTCTGCAGAGCATAAGTCCGAGGCCATTCGCTGGTTAAATGAATTTGAAAATCTCATAATTTCGCGCACTTTTTCTAAGGCTTACGGTCTAGCTGGTTTGAGAATAGGATTTGGTTTAATGCATGCGGATGTGGCTGATATGCTGAATCGCGTACGGCAGCCTTTTAATGTGAACAGCATTGCGCAAGCAGCAGCAGTGGCTTCGCTGGCAGACGACGATTTTGTTGCGCGTAGCTATGCAGCCAATCAAGCCGGCATGGCGCAATTGACGCAGGGTTTTCACAAATTAGGGTTAGAATATATCCCCTCAAGTGCGAATTTTGTGAGTTTCAAGGTGCAAGATGCCGCTGCTGTGAACCAGCAGTTGCTGCAGAACGGCGTGATTGTGCGGCCCATCGCCAACTATGAAATGCCGGATTATTTGCGGGTAAGTGTAGGATTATTCAGCGAAAATGCGCGATTTTTAGAAGTATTAGAACATATTATCAACAAGCAGTAGCCAATGACCAATAAAGAAAAACCAACTAACGAAACAACCACTTATGAAAAGCTGGCAACGGATGACGTTCGCATTCGTGAAATCAAAGAGTTAATCACACCATCTGCTTTATTGAGTCGCCTTAAAGAAAGTGTTGATTCAACGCATAATATATTGGCGGCACGCGCAGCGATCCACCGAGTTCTGCACCAGACCGACGATCGCTTGTTGGTGATTGTGGGGCCCTGTTCCATTCACGACACCGAAGCTGGTATAGAGTATGCGCACCGATTGATGGAAGTGCGAAAAGAACTGGCAGCAGACCTGCTAATTGTGATGCGCGTTTATTTTGAAAAACCGCGCACAACGGTGGGCTGGAAAGGCCTGATCAATGATCCACACCTTGATGGCAGTTACCGCATCAACGAAGGACTGGAAACCGCGCGTAAATTTCTGCTGGATGTAAACGAACTGGGCATGCCTGCGGGCGCCGAGTTTTTAGATACGATTACCCCGCAATACACGGCTGATTTGGTAAGCTGGGGTGCCATTGGTGCGCGTACGACCGAATCGCAGGTGCATCGCGAACTGGCATCGGGCTTGTCTTGCCCCGTGGGCTTTAAAAACGGCACGGACGGTAGCGTGCAAGTGGCGATAGATGCCATAAAAACGGCGGAAAGCCCACACCATTTTCTTTCGGTTACTAAAGACGGCCATTCTGCGATTATTTCCACAACGGGTAACGAAGATTGCCATGTGATTCTACGCGGCGGTAAAAAACCAAACTATGATGCTGCCAGTGTGAATGCAGCCTGTGCAAACTTGACTGCCGCAGGGCTGGCACCCAGGCTGATGATTGATTGCAGCCATGCAAACAGCAGCAAGGATTATCAGCGGCAAATGGAGGTCGGGCGGGATGTTGCTGCCCAGTTAGCCAATGGTGACACGCGTATTATTGGCGTAATGGTGGAATCGCATCTTAAAGCTGGCCGCCAGGAGCACACGCCGGGTTGCAAACTGGAATATGGGAAATCCATCACAGATGCCTGTCTGGGCTGGCAAGACACGGTTGATCTTTTAGAAGAGCTGGCAGCCTCGGTGCGCGCACGTCGTGAGAAGCGCCTTAAGGATGCGATATAAGCGCAGGAAATTCCGACGTTATGGTCGTGAATCCATGGGCAATCAAGACATCTACATCATGAAAATCACTAGCTGTTTATCATGCAAGCTCGCAGGTGTTATGCGGAACGAGTGCGTATAGTGTGAATCATACAAGTACATCATTTTGATGCTTGACTCATAACCCAACAGGAGATTTGATCATGTGGACAAAACCAGCAGCTACTGAAATGCGTTTCGGCTTTGAAGTAACCATGTATGTTTGTAATAAATAATTGCAGATGACACAAAGGCTGCCTGATGGCAGCCTTTTTTACTTCTAGACACAATCCAACACAAAGAAAATTCGTTATGCATATACATGTTTTAGGTGCAGGAGCAGGCGGCGGCTTTCCGCAATGGAACTGCAATTGCTTTAATTGCGATGGTCTGCGCAAGGGCACAATCAAAGCGACCAAGCGCACACAGTCTTCCATCTGCGTGAGCAGCGATGGCGTTAATTGGGTATTGTTTAATGCCTCACCAGATGTGCTGCAACAGATTCAGGATTTCCCGGCGCTGCAACCCGGTCGTGCAATACGCGATACCGGCATTCAGGCCATCGTGTTGATTGACGCACAAATCGACCATACCACGGGTTTGTATATGTTGCGCGAGGGTACTGTCAAGCGCGAAATTTACTGTACCGATATGGTCTATGGTGACCTGACTTCAGGTAATCAGGTACTTAATATTTTAGGTCATTACTGCGGTATCAATCATCATAAGGTGCCGATTGATGGTAAAACCAGTTTTACCATGCCTAATGTGCCGAATTTGCGTTTTACTACAGTGGCATTAAAAAGCGCTGCGCCACCTTATTCCCCACATCGTAACAATCCGCAGCCAGGCGATACGATAGGTGTGCTGATTGAAGAAATTAGCACGGGTAAAAAATGCTGGTATTCGCCCGGTTTGGAGTTAATCGAACCACATTTGCCGGCATTGATGAACCATGCCGATTGCATCATGGTGGATGGTACTTTCTGGACCGATACAGAGATGATTGACTTGGGCCTGATGACCAAAACTGCTCGCAGCATCGGTCATAACCCGCAATCGGGCAAAGGCGGCATGATTGAGGATTTAGATAAATTTGGCCTTAATAATGGTAAACAGGTGCGCAAAGTATTGATTCATATTAACAACACCAACCCGATTTTAAGAGAAGATTCTGCCGAGCGCGCAGAGCTTGACCGTCATGGCATCGAAGTGGCTTATGACGGTATGGATATTATTTTATAAGGATTTAGAAAATGACAAATGAAAAAGCACCATGGAGCAGAGAAGAATTTGAAGCTAAATTGCGCGAAAAGGGCAAAGGCTACCATATATATCATCCGATCCATGTGTTGATGTATGAAGGTAAGCTGTCACAGCAGCAAATGCAGTGCTGGGTGGCAAATCGGTATTACTACCAAATTGCCATTCCGATGAAAGATGCAGCGATTTTATCTAATTGCTATGACCGTGAACTACGTCGCGGCTGGATTCAACGCATTTTTGATCATGATGGCAGCGGCCAAATCGCTGAAGGCGGCGAGGGTGGCATTGAAGCATGGATCCATCTTGGCGCAGCCGTAGGTTTGAGCCGCGAAGAGATCATGTCGCTCAAGTTGGTGGCGCCCGGTACCAGGTTCGCGGTGGACGCTTATATCAACTTTGCGAAACAGCGTCCATGGCAGGAATCTGTATGTTCTTCGCTCACGGAGTTGTTTGCACCGCACATCCATCAGCAACGCATCGATTCATGGCCGGATATGTATCCCTGGATTAACCCTGAAGGCATGCAGTATTTCAAAAACCGCCTCACGCAAGCGCGGCGCGATGTGGAACAAGGATTGCATGTGACCTTGGATTATTTTGGTAAAACGCGTGAATTGCAGGAGCGTGCGCTTGAAATCTTGCAATTCAAGCTGGATGTGCTGTGGGTGATGGCAGATTCCATCATGTTGCAATGTACGGACATCAAGGTTGAAGGGCGCGATTATCTGCGTCAACCTGTCATAAACATCAGTTAAGAGCATTTATGGAACATCATATTCAACACACCGACATTTACGCACTTGCACCGCACCATCGCTTTCAATGGGAAGAAGCACAGCAGAGTTACGTGATACTTTTTCCTGAAGGCATGGTCAAACTGCACGGTGGTGCGGGAGAAGTGATTAAACGCGTGAATGGTAAGGCGACCGTGGGTGATGTCGTCAGAGAGCTAAAGGCAGCCTTCCCCGATGCAGAAGGCATCGAGGATGACATTATCGGTATGTTCGAGATGGCTGTTGGCAAGGCATGGCTTAGAAAGGTTTAAGCCATACAAGGATTAAGGAGCAACAAAATGACACAAAACTCACTAGGCGATTCAGTGGTACAGAAAACCGTGCAGGCGCAACAGGTCAATAATGGCGTAACGGCGGCTGCAACACAAACACAGCCACTGTGGTTATTGGCTGAAATCACCTATCGTTGCCCTTTGCATTGTGCTTTCTGTTACAACCCAACCGATTACGATAAACACACACAGAATGAGCTGAGCACTGAGCAATGGATTCAGGTGTTGCGCGATGCGCGTAAGCTGGGCGCAATTCAGCTGGGGATTTCCGGCGGCGAGCCGTTGTTACGTGATGACATTGAAGATATTGTGGTAGAAGCGCATAAATTGGGCTATTACAGCAATCTCATTACTTCAGGTGTCGGCTTGACTGAAAAACGTATCCAGGCGTTTAAAGAAGGCGGCCTGGATCATATTCAGCTCTCCATGCACGATATTACCGAAGAGATTAACAACTTCATCACCAATACCAAAACCTTCGAGCTGAAGAAAAAAGTTGCCGCCATGATTAAAAATCATGGCTACCCGATGGTGTTGAATGTGGTGATACACCGCTACAACATCGGTCACATGAAACAGATTCTGGAAATGGCCGAGGCCCTGGGGGCAGATTATATTGAGCTTGCGAACACGCAGTATTACGGCTGGTCGCTAATCAATCGTAGCCAGCTGATGCCAACTAAAGAACAAGTAGATGCTGCAGAAGCAGCAACCAATGAGTTCCGGGCAACCTCTGGCAGCAAGATGAAGATCTTTTTCGTGGTGCCGGATTACTTTGCTGATCGCCCGAAAAAATGCATGAATGGCTGGGGCGAAGTGTTCATGATTGTCACCGCTAATGGTGATGTGTTGCCGTGCCATTCTGCACGTTCGCTGCCTAATATGCGTTTTCCCAATGTGCGTGACGATGATTTAGGCTGGAGCTGGAAAGATTCTCCTGCATTTAATCAATACCGTGGCACTGACTGGATGAAAGAACCATGTCGAAGCTGCGATGAGAAAGAAAAAGATCTGGGTGGTTGCCGTTGCCAAACCTTCTTGCTTACCGGTGATGCCGAAGCCGCCGACCCCGTGTGCAGTAAATCGCCGCATCGCCATTTAATAGACAAGGCGATTGCCGATGCACAAAACCCACTACTGCAAGCGCAACCGATCGTGTTCAGAAATGATAAAAACTCTAAAAGAGTGATCGCCGGTGAATTACTGGAGCGGGTAGAGGAGTTTCATGCCTTGCCATAACGATTAGCCGTTATAATGAAAGGCGCATTAATAATGCGCCTTTTTTATTTATGAAATCACACTCTAGCATTTTGGTCTACGTTCTCGCCGCACTGGCAGCATTGGCGCCGTTTGCTATCGATACCTATTTGCCCGCTTTCCATGTCATGGGCAACGATTTAGGCGCTTCCGATTTACACATTCAGCAAAGTCTGGCTGTTTATTTATTGCCTTATGCGTTGATGACGCTATGGCATGGCGCCATTTCAGATGCCATCGGCCGTATCACCACCATCAAATGGGGCTTGGGCATTTTTGTGCTGGCAAGCATCGGCTGTGCGTTTGCGCCCAATGTGGAAACGCTGTGGTTTTTCCGCGCGCTACAAGGCGCAAGCGGCGGCGCGGGCAACACAGTTGCGCGCGCCATGGTGCGAGACCTGTTTGAAGGCGCACAAGCACAGCGGGTAATGGCCACTGTGCAAATGCTGTTTGGTATCGCGCCGGCAGTAGCGCCTATCATCGGTGGTTTTTTGCTTGGTTTTAGCTGGCAAAGCATCTTCATCTTTTTAGCGGTTTATGCGGCGCTCACGTTGTGGGCTACAGTGGCTTATTTGCCCGAGACAATGCCGCCAGAAAAGCGTATTCAGCTTTCTGCGAAAAGCGTGATCAATAGCTACAAAATCATTTTTAGCGATGCTGAGTATTCCAAATTATGCTTTGCATTAGGTTCGGTTTTTGCAGCATTTTTTGTGTATGTACTGGCAAGCCCCGTATTTTTAGGTAAACACTTGGGCTTAAGTCCGCAGCAATACGGCTACTTATTTGTGCCTACTGTAACAGGCATGATTATTGGCTCTTATCTTGCCAGGCTTACAGCGGGAAAATACGCATCGCAAAAAGTCATCAAGCTCGCTTATGTATGGATGGCCTGTATCGTTCTGGCCAATCTGGCAGTATGCTATCTGTTGCCGGCTAACCCGGTGTTTAATATCCTGCCCGTGGCCATGTACAATATCGGCATGGGCGTAACCATGCCTATTATCTCACTGGCGGCACTGGATAGACACCCCAAGATCCGTGGCACGGCCGCATCTGGTCAGGCGTTCATACAAATGCTGCTGTCCACTGTTTCAGCGGGCGTAGTCGTGCCATTGCTATGGTACGCACCATCTGGCTTGGCTTGGGCGATGGCAGGGTATTTGGCGATAAGTCTGGTGGCATTTAGCAAGACGCAATTCAGTCAAAAAAACTAAAAATCCCTGCTATTCTGGCAAAACCACTTTTCCGATATTTTTTAACATCTTCTTGATTCCGCGCCACAGCTTGGGAATGAGCCAAATCATCACCAGAATAAACGCAATCAGAACGCCCAGAAATATCATTGGCTGAGTCAGCGCCAGCCAACCACCACCTAAAAGCAAACCTTCTTCGCCAAATGACGCGGCAATGTTGGTGACGGGTTCTGGCGAGGTGTTAATCAGCGCGCGGCTACCGGCCTTTGAGGCGTGTGTCATGCCGGTGAGCGAGCCGCCTAATAATGCGGCTAAAGTCGCAATCAGCGGGTCGCTAGTGTTTATCGCGCCCATCGCCAGCAATGCTCCGGCAGGGATGCGAATGAACGTTTGGATGCTATCCCAGGCGCTATCCACATAGGGGATTTTGTCGGCCAGAAATTCAATCATGCTCAAGATGCCAGTCACACCAATGACAACCGGGTTGCTCAGAATGTCTAACGTCGACGGCAGATGGATATAGCCGAATTTAGCCAGCATACCTACTGCAAACACTGTGACGTAGAGCCGTAATCCGCTTGCCCAGCTTAGCCCGCCGGCAAGTGCAAAGCTTGAAATTGCATCCATAACCAGCTTTTATTCCTTCATATGAATTGTATATCGCACAAATATAATGAGTTATATAATGCAAAGTCTCAAGTTTAATAGAAAACTATCCGATAGTTCTAGTGTCAGTAGTATTGTTCTATGTGGGATTATTTGCGTACTTTAATTAACATGAACTAACATGTGATAAGTGGAGCAATATATGAAAATTAATCGTGAACACGTCGCACTCAATGCATACCTGAATTTACTGGAGCGCAAAGGTTTATCCAAGGCGTTGCTACGCCAGCGCGAGGTGGTAATTTTAAGACTTGTGCCGTATATCGAGAAAATCAATAGTGATGGTTTTGCTTTTAGAGAGGCGGTAGACGAGCTGTTCAAAAAGCTGGATAAAACACTATGGCCTGTTTACTTGCCGGTCATCCGGGACTATTTTTCTTTCTGGATTAACGACATCAAAGCAGTTGTCGCAATGAACCAGGACAATGCCTTCGAAGCAAATACGCCAGAGTGGAAGCCTGCGGAAACAGACCTGAAACAGATGTGGGATTCACTGGATGAGCTGACGCTGACCACCTCCGAAATAAAGCCGCTGGAGACCTATGAGAGCGTATTGCGGAGCCATGGTGCGGATGACTTTTTTGTGGCTGCATGCAAAAAACTTGTTAAATTATTACTGTTGATGCTGCGCAGCGCGCCACATAAACAGCCTGTGGCCTATCGTAAGGCGGTGGATGCCAATTTGGCGCTGTTTACATCGGAAGAAGCCTACAATAACTTTTTGAAAGTTGGCAGAGAGTTTTATTATTTCTGGAAAGGTGATTCCAACGCGCCTGACCAGGTGAAACTAAATCAGGCGCAGCCGGAGCTTGCATACGCAATATAGCTGCTTCGTCTGGATAATAAAAAAGGAGACTGATGTCTCCTTTTTTATTTATATTCTAATTTGTTACAAATTATTCAATTAATAAATCAAGTTTCCCAGGTACGCCATTCATGGCGTCAGCATCTTCCAGCGCAGGTTTGCGTGAGGTAATGACCGGCCACACCTTGGCCAGTCGTGCATTTAGTGCGATAAACTGTTGCTGGTCTGCCGGCACATCATCCTCAGCAAAAATCGCCTCAGCAGGGCATTCTGCAACGCACAGCGTGCAATCAATGCACTCGTCCGGGTTGATTGCCAGGAAGTTAGGCCCTTCGACAAAGCAATCCACTGGGCAAACATCCACGCAGTCGGTATATTTGCATTGAATACAATTTTCGGTGACGACATAAGTCATTTTTACAGTCCTTTACAGCTTAAACAGCTAAAACGTTATTTTATTAGAAAATTCATCAGTACGCGATGGCTATTTCGCTCAAAAAAAAGCAGTGGCTAGGCGCGCGAGTGCTGACAGTACATTTAGGTACGACTAGCGAGCGCAACAAACTAAATGTGTGGTTTTTGAGTGAAATCATACAATCATGCCCGCGCCGACGGTATTGTTGGTCGATTCATCAATCACAATGAACGCGCCAGTTGCACGATTTTTTGAGTAACTGTCCACCATCAGCGGTTGTGCGAGTTTAAAGCTCATGCGCGCAATATCATTCATTTTTAAGTCAATTGTTGCTTGTTGTTCCAGTGTGTTCACGTCTACTTTATAATTAATCGCGCCGACTTTGGCCTTGGATTCACGCGTCGTGTGGCGAACAATGTAGGTGCGTGCAGGTGACAGTGGTGTTTCTGACAGCCAGCAAACAAAGGCTTCAATCTGTTTCACAGGCTCAATTTTGCTGCCCGTTTTTATTATCATGTCACCACGTGAGGTGTCGATTTCATCTTCCAGTAGCAAAGTGATGCTTTGTTCGGTCTGCGCACTTTGCAGCTGCGCTTCGCCCAGCTGAATGGCTTTTACTTTTGAAGTGTAGCCATTGGGGAGCACGGTGACAGCATCCCCCACGGCTATATCACCGCTTTCCACGCGCCCCATAAAGCCCCTGAAGTCGTGTAAATCGGCATCGGCACTGGCGTGCGGACGGCATACAAACTGCACTGGAAAGCGGAATTCTTCAGATTGTTCGGTATGTGCAGCCGGTGCTTTTTCGAGCATCTCGAGCAGCGTTTCGCCTGTGTACCAGGGCATGTTGTCCAGCCTATCGACCAGCATGTCACCATTTAACGCCGACATAGGAATAAAGCGAATGTCGTGCCCGGCTTCATTATTACTATTGCGCTGCAGGCCGATTTCTTTAGCGAAAGCCAGATAATCCGCGCAGATTTTGTCGTAAACGTTCTGGTCGTAATCCACCAAATCCATTTTATTCACCGCGACGACAATGTGCGGAATACCCACCAGATGTGCCAAGTATGAATGGCGACGTGTTTGTGTGAGCACGCCTTTGCGTGCGTCAATCAGGATAATCGCCAGGTTGGCGGTAGAAGCTGCCGTTACCATATTACGCGTGTATTGCTCGTGGCCAGGCGCGTCAGCGATAATGTATTTGCGCGTGCCCGTGCTGAAATAGCGGTAAGCCACATCAATGGTAATGCCTTGCTCGCGCTCGGCTTGCAGGCCATCGGTAAGCAGCGATAGATCTACGGCTTCCATACCGCGTTTTTTAGAGGTATTTGAAATCTGTGTAAGCGTATCAGCCAGAATAGTTTTGGTGTCAAACAGCAAACGTCCAATGAGTGTGCTTTTGCCGTCATCCACGCTGCCACAGGTCATAAAGCGTAACAGGCTGTCGTTATGAGTGGTATTTGTCATTAGAAATAGCCTTCTTTCTTGCGTTGCTCCATGCTGGCATCAGAAGTTTGGTCGTCCAAACGTGTTGCACCGCGCTCGGTAATAGTTGTTGTTGCTGTTTCCAGTACAATTTTGCTCACGGTATCAGCATCGCTAATGACAGGAGCCGTACAGGTAATATCGCCGACGGTTCTGAAGCGCACCTGCATGTTAATGACTTCTTCTCCCGCTCTAGGCGGATTGACGACTTCACCGCTGGCTAGCGGAACATTGACTGGAACGATAGCGCCGCCACGCATCGCCACATCGCGTTGATGCGCAAAGTAAATGCTAGGCAAACCTAGGTTTTCGCGCTCGATATATTGCCACACATCCATTTCCGTCCAGTTTGAGATAGGAAAAGCGCGGATATTCTCGCCTTTGTGCGAGCGGGCATTGTAGAGATTCCATAATTCGGGACGCTGGTTTTTAGGATCCCACTGGCCGAATTCGTCGCGGAAGCTCATGATGCGTTCTTTGGCGCGCGCTTTTTCCTCATCGCGCCGCGCGCCGCCAATGCAGCAATCAAAGCCGAATTCTTCAATGGCTTCCAGCAGGGTGACAGACTGATGCTTGTTGCGCGGTTCATCCGGTGATTTGAGTACCACGGTGCCGCGTTTCATCGAGTCTTCCACCGAGCGCACTATCAAGCGCTCCCCAAGCTCTGCTGCGCGCTGGTCGCGGAAATCAATCACTTCCTGGTAGTTGTGACCGGTGTCGATGTGCATGAGCGGAAAGGGGAAGCGGCCCGGGCGAAAAGCTTTTTCCGCGAGGCGCAGAATGCATAGCGAATCTTTGCCGCCGGAAAATAACAGTACAGGATTGCTGCATTGTCCTGCGACTTCACGCAGGATGTGGATGGCTTCGGCTTCTAGCCAGTCCAGATGAGATAATGGTTGCTTTTTATTTGACATTTCAATAACTTATAAAATTATGTTAATATTTAACTTTAAATCTATTTCTTTACGTGAAGACCACATTCTTTATTATTCGGGTCTTCCCACCACCATCTGCCGGCGCGTACATCTTCGCCTACTGCAACGGCGCGTGTACATGGTGCGCAGCCGATGCTTGGGTAAAACTGGTCGTGTAATTTATTGTATGCGACATTATGCAAACGAATGTAGCCCCATACTTCTTGCTCAGTCCAGTCACTTAATGGATTGAATTTTTCTAATTTATTGCCTTCATCATATTCACGTACAGGCAAGCTGGCACGCGTGGTAGCTTGTGCAGCACGCATGCCGGTTATCCAGGCCTTTTTGCCTTTCAAAGCGCGCTGCAGTGGCTCTACCTTACGCATGTGGCAGCAGGATTTACGCAGCTCTATTGATTCATAAAATGCGTTAATGCCATGATTTTTAACGTAAAACTCAACCGTTTGTGCTTGTGGAAAATAGACTTTTAACTTTGTATTGTAATTATGCTCAACTTCCGCCATTAAATCGTAGGTTTCTGTTGGTAAGCGGCCTGTGTCGAGCGAAAATATTTCAATACCCAGATCGTGCTTAAGAATGATGTCCGTCAGCACCATGTCTTCCGCGCCAAAACTGTTGGCGAACGTGATGTTATGTGCGTCGAATTCCTTAACTGCTTGACGTAGTATATCAAGCACCTCGCCTTTTTTCGCGCTCACAGTTGCCTTTAGCACGTCCGTTAATTCTGGCCTGGTTGCGGGATTGCTGGCCGCTGGTTTGAGCATGGATACGGTCTCACTCATTACGTCGTCCTGTTATAGCGCTGAAACACCGGTCGCGGTTCATCCACGGCACCTTGGTAAGGCACCGAGAAGTCATTCAGGCTGGCAATTGCATCCTGTGCGGAGCGATCGGCACGGATTTGAAAACTGGTGAAGCCGCTGCGTTTCAAGAAGTACAGTTGATCCCTGAGCACATCGCCAAAAGCACGCAATTCATTTTTGTAGCCATAGCGTGTGCGTAACAAAGTGCCGAGCGAAAAGATGCGTCCGTCTGCAAAACGTTCTACATGTATTGCGATAATTGGTAGGCCGTTTAAATCAGGCTGGCATTTAATCAGGTGTTCCAAAACCTCGTGCGTAGACAGCCAAACACCTACATCGCCTTGCTGGATGCGGCTTGCAAACTCATGTTTACGTGCGATAAACACGCTCAATGGCACGATAATTTTGCCAGTGGCGGGGATAGCAGTAGTTGCAATTTGCTCATCAGTGACGGTATTTTCACCGGTGAGCTTAAACAGCACCACTTTGCCAGCTTGTTTACGTTCTTCCACCTGAGAGGCGGGAAGATGGACCAGCGTCCATGCATCATCAATGACATTTGCAATGCCTTGATTTAACTGGATTAAGTTACTCATGCTGCAACCTCTTCTTTTGCATACACGTTCGCTTTGAAGGGTGCTACGCCTAAACGACGCACAGTATCGATAAAGCGTTCTTCAGGCGTACGTTCCTTGATGTATACATCAATCAGTTTTTGAATCACTTCAGGCATTTCATCGGCCGAGAACGATGGGCCAATCACCGTGCCCAAGCTGGCATCATTGTTTTGCTTGCCGCCGATTGAAACCTGATACCATTCCGAACCGTCTTTATCCACACCCAGAATGCCGATATGGCCAACGCTATGGTGCCCGCAACCGTTCATGCAGCCGGAAATGTTCAGTTCGATGTCGCCGATGTCGTGCAGGTAATCGAGGTTGTCAAACTGCATTTGAATGGCTTCTGCAATCGGGATGCTTTTAGCGTTTGCCAGGCTGCAGAAATCGCCACCGGGGCAGCAGATGATGTCGGTGAGCAGCCCTATGTTTGGTGTGGCTAAGCCTGCAGCGCGAGCCTTCCCCCAAACAGCATACAAGTCGCTTAGTTTGACATCCGCGAGAATCAGGTTTTGCTCATGTGAAACACGTAATTCGCCAAAGCTGTATTGCTCAGCTAAATCAGCCACTGTCCACATTTGTTCGCTGGTAGCATCTCCAGGCGCCTTGCCGTGTGGTTTAAGCGAAAGTGTTACTGCACGGTAACCTGCCTGTTTGTGTGGATGCACACAGCGCTTCACCCATGCTGCAAAAGCCGGGCTGCCGGCGACAGCCGCATCAAAACCTGCATCGTGCATTGGCAATGTTTCGTAAGGCATGGTTTCAAAATGCTGGCCAACACGCTTCAGTTCAGTTTCGGTAATGGTATTCGGCGACCCTTTCAGGTGCGCCCATTCAGCTTCTACCTGGTTGCGGAATTCATCGATGCCTAGCGCTTTCACCAGAATTTTGATGCGCGCTTTGTACATATTGTCGCGGCGGCCGTGCAGGTTATATACCCGGATAATGGCTTCGCAGTAGGTAAGGGCATGCTGCCACTCTAAATGCTCGCGAACGACTGAGCCCAGTATCGGCGTGCGCCCCAGGCCACCGCCCACCCAGACTTTAATGGCCATTTTGCCTTGTGCGTCGGTGTAGAACTCCAGGCCAATGTCGTGTGCCTGCACCACGGCACGGTCGTGTTTGGTGCCGCTCACAGCAATCTTGAATTTGCGTGGCAGCAGTGCGAATTCCGGATGGAACGTACTCCATTGGCGCATGATTTCCGCCATCGCGCACGGGTCGACAATTTCGTCCGGAGCAATACCAGCGAACTGGTCGGTGGTGATGTTGCGGATGCAGTTGCCGGAAGTTTGAATGGCGTGCATTTCAACTCTGGCAAGCTCTGCCAGAATCTCAGGCGTGTCTTCCAGTTTTGGCCAGTTCAATTGCAGATTTTGGCGTGTGCTGAAGTGGCCATAGCCTTTGTCGTATTTTTTGGCAATTTCGCCTAATTTGCGCAATTGACGGCTGGATAGCATGCCATAAGGCACAGCAATGCGTAGCATGGGTGCATGCCGTTGAATGTAAAGACCATTTTGCAGACGTAAAGGACGGAACTCATCCTCAGTCAATTCCCCAGCTAAAAAGCGTCGGGTCTGGTCGCGATACTGCGCCACGCGCTCATCGACTATTCGCTGGTCTATTGCATCGTATTTATACATAATTTCCTTGCTTGAAACTTAACCCATTATTTTAATCTAAAAAGTGCCAATTCAAAAATAAGCGCACGCTCAGGTTTTTTTCAATCCCAGTTGTTTGTAGGCTACTAAAAATAATAATACTGAAATTCCAAGCAATTGATTGAATTGCGGGAAAGCCAGTTTTTGGCCTACATATACTAAAATCAGCGCTAGTACGGTGCGCACCCAATGCTCCGCAACCTTGGAGCTTAAATGGCTTCCAATCCAGATGCCGGGAATTGATCCAATGAGCAAAGTTCCAAGCAATTGATAATCAACGGTGCCAATGCTGGCGTGGCCTAAACCTGCTACTAGGGTCAATGGCACGGCATGTGCTACATCGGTGCCCACAATTCGCGTAATCGATACTTTAGGATACAGGATGAGTAAGGCGGTTACGCCCAAAGCACCGGCACCAACCGAGGTGAGCGTCACCATAAAGCCCAGCGCCAAGCCCAGAATAACCGTTAATGCTGGTGCATATTGCGGGCTAACCCAGTGTTCTTTTTTGGATAGTTTTGTGAGCTGATTGCGAAACAATACTGACAAGGAGGTAAGCAGTAAAGCAATGCCGAGCCAGAATTTGATGCTGGTTACTGTGGCGTCAGACGCAACGCCCGCATTTCTTAGATACAACGTGGTAATGATAGCGGCGGGAACGCTGCCGAAAGCCAGTAAGCGCACGATTTTCCAATCGATATTGCCCAGTTTCCCATGTGCAAAAATACCTACTGATTTGGTGATGGAGGCATAGAGCAGATCCGTACCAACCGCTACAGCGGCTTTGACGTTAAAAAATATCAGCAGAATGGGCGTCATGAGTGAACCGCCGCCAACGCCGGTGAGTCCTACCAGCAAGCCCACCACAAAACCGGCAATAATGTAATAAGCAAAATCCATGCGTTAACTAATCTGGGTAAGTCATTAAGGCGCGTAATATAACAGTAATTGATATAATTATTTAATACTAATTTGTTATTTTGGTATATTATTTGGTTATAACGATTGCTTTAGCGAAAAGAGATTTTGTATGAAGCTTCATCAATTGAAATATATCCATGAGGTGGCCCGTCAGGGCTTGAGTATCTCTGCGGCTGCCGAAGCACTTCATACTTCGCAGCCGGGCGTGAGCAAGCAGATTCAGATGCTGGAAGATGAGCTGAAGCTGCAAATTTTTCAGCGCCATGGCAAACGTCTAACCGGCATCACCGAGCCTGGCCGGCATATTGTTAAACTTGCGGCCACGGTGATGCTTGAAATGCAAAATATCAAGCGGGTAGGCGACGAATTCAGCAAGGTGGAAACCGGCACGCTTACGATTGCGACGACGCACACCCAGGCGCGCTATAAATTGCCTTCAGCCATCAAGCAATTTATCGAAATGTATCCGCATGTCAAACTCAGTATCCATCAGGGCAATCCTAGCCAGGTCACCGCGCAGGTGGCGAGCGGCGAAGCGGATATCGGCATTGCGACCGAAATGATCAGCTCGGACGATAGGTTGTTATGCCTGCCATGCTATGAGTGGAATCGCTGCGTGGTGGTGCCAAAAGGGCATCGCCTGATTGATGCTGTGCCGCTCACGCTGGCCAAAATCGCCAGTTTTCCGCTGATTACCTATGATTTTGCGTTTACAGGCAGCACCATTGTTTCTAAAGTGTTTCATGATGCCGGCGTGATGCCGAATGTCGTGCTGACTGCGATTGATGCCGATGTGATTAAAACCTATGTCAGTCTGGGGTTGGGTGTAGGCTTGATAGCGAATATGGCCTATGATGAAGAGCGTGATAAAGATTTGGTGCGGCTGGATTGCAGCCACTTGTTCCCGCCGAGTACGACATACCTGGGAATACGCAAAGATGCCTTTTTACGCGGCTATCTTTACGGCTTTATAGAACTGCTTGCGCCTAAATACGACCGCCGGGCGGTGGATGAGGCGATGAAGGTACATCGCACATACTAGGTTGGATTAAAATGAAGCAACTTAAAACTATTGTTGGCATTGCGTTAATACTGGTTCTGGGGGCATGTGCCAGCCAAAAGACTGCTCAACAAACCATGCTGCAAGCAATGCCGAACGGGTTGCCTGGCCTGGATTTGAACAATGCCATTTACGAAGTGCCTGTAAATGAGGGTGTGAGTTATCAAGACGTGCGGGATAGCCTGAAATCCGTTTCTGAAGGCATGAACTTTGTGAATCCCGCCAACTTTCCGATTGGCGAACATTTGAAGTTGCGCGGCGTTGATCCGCAAGGTGTCAAAGAGGTGCACTCGTTCTGCAATCTCAGCATGGGCACCGAAATCATGCTCGATCACCCCGAGTTTCTGGTATTCGCGCCATGCCGTATCGCGCTGTATGAAAAACCGGATGCTAATAAAAAAATGAAATTATTTTTAGCGCTAGATCGCCCAACGTATGATCTGAAAAGTATTAAAAATCCGACCGAGCGTGCCCAAAAATCAGCAAAGGAGCTTGAGGATGCTTTGATTAAGCTGATTGATAAGGCGCGTAAAGGCGAGATCTAATCCATTATATATCTCCATATAAATCAAACCATTACATAAAAATGACCAGTCCAATCCGAATCGCAAAAGCAGAAAACTTTCTTCATATATTGCCTAAAATGGCCAACCGGCACGGCCTGATTGCGGGCGCGACGGGCACAGGTAAAACCGTGACATTACAAAGCTTGGCAGAGGGCTTTTCTGCACTCGGCGTGCCGGTGTTCATGGCAGACGTAAAAGGTGATCTGTCCGGCATGAGCCAGGCGGGCGGCGGCAATCCAAAGGTGGAAGCCCGGGTTGCACAGCTTGGCTTAAGCGATTTTAAACCGCAAGCAAGCCCTGTGACATTCTGGGATGTGTTCGGCCAAAAAGGACATCCGGTGCGCACCACCATCGCTGAAATGGGCCCATTGTTATTGGCGCGCATGCTCAATCTAAACGAAGTGCAGGGCGGCGTAATTAATTCCATCTTCAAGATTGCCGATGATAAGGGCTGGCTGCTGCTGGATTTAAAAGATTTGCGCGCCATGTCGCAGCATGCGGCAGAAAATGCGGCAGAATATCAAACTGAATATGGCAATATCTCCGCAGCCAGTGTGGGTGCGCTGCAGCGCGCCTTGCTGCAGATTGAAACTGAAGGCGGCGACCTGTTATTCGGTGAGCCGGCGCTGAATCTGGACGATCTGATGCAAACCGACAGCCAGGGCCGCGGCGTCATCAATATCTTGGCTTCAGATAGGTTGTTCAATTCGCCGCGGGTTTATGCAACGCTACTGCTGTGGCTGCTTTCAGAGCTGTTTGAGAAGTTGCCGGAAGTAGGTGATCTGGAAAAGCCCAAGCTGGTATTTTTCTTTGACGAGGCGCATTTGCTGTTTACTGATGCGCCGCCAGTATTGATGCAGAAAATCGAGCAAGTCATTCGATTGATTCGTTCCAAAGGCGTGGGCGTGTATTTTGTGAGTCAGAATCCACTGGATATTCCGGATATTGTGCTTGGGCAGCTTGGTAATCGTGTCCAGCATGCCTTACGTGCCTTTACACCGCGTGATCAAAAGGCGGTGAAATCGGCGGCAGAAACTTTCAGAGCCAATCCAAAAGTGGATGTGACCACGGTGATTACCGAGCTTGGGGTGGGCGAGGCTTTGGTATCATTTTTGGATGAAAAAGGCATTCCGGCTCCGGTTGAGCGTGCGTTTATTTGTCCACCGCAAAGCCGCATTGGGCCAGCGACAGATTCCGAACGTGCTGCGGTAATAAACAACTCGGTTGTGCGCGGTTTTTATGAAAAGCAAGTGGATAGGGAATCTGCCTATGAAATATTGAAAGCGCGCGCAGTGCAATCAGCAGAGACCGCAGAAGAGGGCAAAGGCTTCGACTGGGGCGGAATCCTGGGCGGAGAGAAAAAGTCCAGCCGTTCTGATACGATTCTGGAGAGTGCTGCTAAATCAGCTGCGCGTGCAATCGGCTCTCAGCTTGGTCGCAGCATCATTCGCGGTGTGTTGGGCAGCATTTTAGGCGGTCGTAAATAAGTTATGCGAACCGATATCGAAATCGCCCAGGCTGCCAAACTCAAGCCGATTGTCGATATCGCACAAAAACTTAATATCAGCCCTGAAGATCTAGTGCCTTACGGGCATGCAATCGCCAAATTAAGCCCTGCCTGTATAAACAAGTTGCAAAGCAGTCCTAACGGTAAGCTCATTCTGGTCACCGCGATCAGCCCTACGCCGGCAGGCGAGGGTAAAACTACCACCACGATTGGTTTGGCCGATGCACTGAACAAAATAGGTAAAAAAGCTGTCGTGTGCATTCGTGAGCCGTCCTTGGGCCCTGTATTCGGTATTAAAGGCGGGGCTACAGGCGGTGGTTATGCACAGGTGGTGCCCATGGAAAACATCAACCTGCATTTTACCGGCGATTTTCATGCCATTACTGCCGCTAATAATCTGCTCGCGGCCTTGATCGATAATCACATTCACCATGGCAACTCGCTGAATATTAAGGATATTACCTGGCGGCGCTGCATGGATATGAATGACCGTGCCTTGCGGAATGCGACAGTCAATCAAGCGCAAGCATACGAAACCGGCTTTGATATCACGGTGGCCAGTGAAGTGATGGCGATATTTTGTCTGGCCGAGAATCTGAGTGATTTAAAAACGCGACTTGGCAATATTCAGGTGGCGACAGATGTGGCCGGAAAACCAGTATTGGCGAGCGACCTGCAGGCACAAGGCGCGATGACGGCTTTGCTCAAGGATGCTTTTCTGCCTAATCTGGTACAAACACTGGAACACACGCCGGCCATCGTGCATGGAGGCCCGTTTGCCAATATCGCGCATGGCTGCAATTCGGTGGTCGCAACCAAAACCGCCCTGAAACTGGCGGATTATGTGGTGACAGAAGCAGGATTTGGTGCGGATTTGGGCGCAGAAAAGTTTTTCGATATCAAATGCCGCAAAGCCAATCTGCAGCCGGATGCGGTAGTGATTGTTGCGACTATTCGCGCATTGAAATATCACGGCGGTGCGGATCTGAAAGAACTCAATCAGGAAAACGTAAACTATTTATTAAACGGAATCAGTAATATAGAAAAGCATATTAATAATCTACATGAACTATTTGGCATGCAGGTGATCGTGGCGGTTAATCATTTTGTTCAGGATACGCAAGCTGAAGTTGATGCTTTAATAAGCAGGATTGAACAACTGGGTTGTAAAGCAGTGGTGTGCAAACACTGGGCGAATGGCGGCGCTGGTGCGACCGAGTTAGCATATGAGGTTGTGAATACGCTCGCGCAAAACAAATCGAATTTTAAATTTTTGTATCAAGAAGATGTTTCTTTGCAGACAAAAATCGAGACGATCGCAAAAAAAATCTATGGTGCATCTGGCGTGCAGTTAAGCGATAAAGCAGCCGAAAAATTGGCGATGCTGGAGAAGCAGTATGCAAATTTCCCCATCTGCATCGCTAAAACGCAGTATTCATTTTCATCTGATGCTACTTTGCGCGGTGCGCCCACAGGACATACGCTGACTGTGAACGATCTGCGGCTTTCACGCGGTGCAGGGTTTATCGTGGCGATTTGCGGCAAGATCATGACCATGCCGGGCTTGCCTAAGTCGCCCGCGAGCGAACGCATCAATGTGGGTGAAAGTGGCAGCATAACAGGCTTGTCTTAATGCAGACGATCGAAACGGCAGGCTTTGCAGAGCAAACCATTAATAAATCACGGTTTTTCGCCTGGGCCGCACACTGTGAAACGGAACAGCAAGTCGGATATTTTTTGCGGCAAATCGCGGCGCAACATCAAGGTGCAAGCCATTTGGCCTACGCGTTTAGGATAAAAACGATGGACGGCATTATTCCAAGATTTTCCGATGCCGGAGAGCCGTCCGGCACTGCAGGCAAGCCGATATTGCAGATGCTGGAAGGGCGCGATCTGGTGAATGTTGCCGTAGGCGTGATTCGCTACTATGGCGGCATTAATCTGGGAACCGGCGGGCTGGCACGCGCCTATGGCGGTACAGCCAAAATGGCGCTGGAGGCGGCGCAAATAATCCCATATGTTGAAATGCAAACGGTTAAACTTACCGTGCAATACAACCGCGTCGACGAGCTCAACCGGGTTGTGAATCAATTAAAAGGCAAGATTATCGATAAAACCTTTGATCATGCGGTGCATGTTAAAATCAGCCTGCCCATCACAGAAACCTCTGCGTTGATGAATCGGTTTACCTAACAATATAAGCAAAAATATGATACAAAAACCTCAAGTCAATCCATACGACGTAGCTTCCTGGATCGTGATTGGTCTGGCCTTGCTATACATTCTCAAGTTCGGTTTGCTGCCATCGCTCATTTCGGGCTTGCTGGTATACGAGCTTGTCGGCATGATGACGCCATATATCGCGCGCCGGTTTCCCAGCAAAAGATCGAGCAATCATGCCAAGCTATGGGCTGTGGGCTTTCTGGTGGTCGTGATTGTCGGGCTACTAGGCTTGGCTGGCGCCGGGCTTGTCGCCTTCTTCAGGTCGGATGCAGGTAGCATTACTGTGCTGATGGCAAAGATGGCACAAATCATCGAAGATTCACGCCAGATTCTGCCTGCCTGGGTGCTGGAACGGCTTCCTGCCGATGCCATCACTCTGAAAGAGCAGGCTACGATTTGGCTGCGTGAGCATGCCGATGCCTTGCAAGGGGTGGGCAAGGAGGCTGGCCGTGTTACAGCGCATGTGATTCTGGGTATGATTATTGGCGGCATACTGGCGATGCGTGATGCTATTTTGATGGATAATTTCAAGCCATTTGCGCGTGCGCTGGCAGAGCGCACAACCTTATTCGGCGATGCTTTCAGGCGAGTGGTCTTTGCACAGGTGCGCATCGCCGCCATCAATGCTTTCTTTACCGGTGTTTATCTTGCAGCAGTATTGCCCATGCTGGGCGTGCACCTGCCGCTGGTTAAAACCATGATAGCGATCACCTTTGTGGTGGGTTTGGTACCGGTGGCTGGAAACCTGATCTCAAACACCATAATCGTCATCGTGAGCTTAAGCCAGTCACTGGGCGTGGCTATTGCCTCGCTGGTATATTTGGTTGTGATTCACAAGCTGGAATATTTTCTCAACGCCCGCATCGTGGGCGGCCAGATTCACGCTTATGCCTGGGAGCTTCTGATTGCCATGGTGATGATGGAGGCTGCGTTCGGCATTGCCGGTATTGTTGCAGCGCCGATCTATTATGCTTATATCAAGACCGAGCTGAGAGCGCGGCATCTGGTTTGATTTAGCCGGTTTGCTTGGTTAATTCAATTGGGTCTTAGGAAGTTAAGCACATTTTAAAGTGTGGTAACTTACTGAGATGATTGTTAAAAATAGATATTATCGCCGTTCTCGAATTAGCGAAGCTAAATTCAGGCAGCTTGTGCGATGTTTTGCACTGGATTTTACCGCCACAAGCACGGCTGAATTGATTGGTATTTCGGTACGTTCTGTTAATACGATCTATCTTAAGATTCGTAGTCGTACAGCAGAATACTGCGAGCTTGAATCGCCTTTGCAAGGTGCGGTAGAAGTCGACGAGTCTTATTTTGGTGCGCATCGCGTGCGTGGTAAACGCGGTCGCGGTGCTTATGGTAAAACGATCGTCTTTGGTTTGCTGAAGCGACAAGGCAAAGTCTATACCGAAATAGTGCCGGATTGTTCCAAGCCTACGCTGCAAGCCATCATTCGCGGGCATGTAGACGCTGGCACAGCCATCCATTCGGATGGCTGGCGTGGCTATGATGGTTTGGTGGATATTGGCTTTGATAAGCATTTTAGAGTGAATCATGGCGAGAATGAGTTTGCGAACGGGGAGCGGCATATTAACGGCATTGAGTCTTTTTGGAGTTATGCGAAACGACGACTGGCAAAGTTTAACGGCGTGGCTAAACATACGTTTTATTTGCACCTGAAAGAAACCGAATTTCGCTTTAACCATAGGTCTGTTAATATGTACCTTGAAATACTCAAATTATTAAGAAATAAACCGCTTTAACTTCCTAAGACCCATTCAATTTATAGAGCCGATTTTCCAAGGTTTTTCCCGTTTTGATATTGTCAAAGCTGCTACCGGCGCTATCGCCTAACTTGGTTAAACGCTCGTCCGGATGGGGATGCGTTTTAAACAGCAGCGCAACACTGTTATCACTCTTGTTGGTTTGGCCGATAGTTTGCAGCACATCCGGCAGGCCATAAGCATCGTAACCCGCGCGGGTAGCCAATACCATGCCCATACGGTCCGCCTCGAACTCAGCAGTTTTGTCCAGGCTGCGCGCGCTGATCTCGGCACCGCTGCTAATGGCTTTTTTGGCGAGTTTGTCATTTTTACCAAATAAATCACCCAATTTTCCAGCACCAATGTTCAACAGCTGCTGTTTTTGCAGCACTTTGAGCTGATGTTTTTTTACGACATGGGCAATTTCATGGCCCAGCACGCCCGCCAGCTGCGCTTCGTTGTGCAGTTTCTGGTATAAGCCCTTGGTGATCAGTACATAGCCGCCCGGCGCTGCAAACGCATTAATGTCGTTGCTATCAATTACACCGAATTTCCAGGGTAAATCTGCACGCTCAGATTGATTTGCCACCCAGCGCCCGACCTGGTTCACATATTTTTGCAATGCCTCATCTTTCACCAGCGGCGCAGCGCCCAGCAGGCTGCCAGTGATCTCTCTCCCCAACGCGATCTCTTCTTCTTTGCTTGGTTTTTTCCAATTGAATTCAGGTTGCGCAGATGGTGGCGCTGGCTCTGCCGTCGCCACAGGGCCGGCATTGGTAGTTGTGCTTACGGGTGCAGCGGGAGCAACTTCAGAAGCGGGATTTGAGGGTGTTTCACCACCATTCTTAACTTCTTCGACCTTGCTTTTTACGGCTTCTTCCAGCGCTTTCCCCAAATCCAGTGCTTGTGCCGGAGGAATTGAAAGTGCGGTAAATACACCAGCAGTTACCAGCAAGCCCATCAATAATTTGTTCATGCTTATCTTGCGCATTATTTGGCTCCTTTCAGGTAAGCCATTTTGACGACATTCAGGCCGCCAGCATTAGCAAATTGCTGCCCATCATTTGGGGTGAGCGTGTGGCTTTCCATCTTTTTTATTTCTTCTTCGTTAAATTTGGCGGCTTTCAGTTCTTCCGCACTCAAGCCGCGAATGCCGGTGGTTGAAACGACCTGCCCGGTGCCGGCGCGGCCGCTCGCCACATCCAGTACGCCTTTGGCGCTGCTACTGCCCGATGCGCCGCCACGTTTAACAGATAGTATACGTACCCAGCCGGTATTCTTTTTGGTTTTAACCTGCAGCCAGGCGCCTTTTTTGTTCAGAATGTCAACGTTATCACCTTTATTGAAATTGCCAACCGTTTTGGCATCAGCAAACGGTTCGGCACGAATGGTGTCAGCTTTCAATGCCGTACCAACCTCGCCGGAAAGCGCAAGAATAGGGCTTATTAGCCCGATTAATAGTATTTTTTTAAATAAATTTTTCATGCTAAATCCTTAAATGCGTCGTTATGTTCCAGCTTAATCACCGCTTGCGCAAACAACGTGCGCCACTGCGCGGCTAACGTTGTGGTTGAGTGATTGATTAATTTGCCTTCGTGCAGCGTGTAACGCGTGGCAGTGCTATCCGGTAGACCCATATTTGCAATTAAAGTTGGCAATTGCTGTGCAATATTCTGCGCGTCCTGTTTTGCAGCCGCGCCATATTCAGGTTTGGCGTCGGCATATATCCAACTGACCACTGCCGTATCGCCAAACAACCCCCAAATGCCGCTTTGCGTGCCATGCAGGGTTTCGATATTGCTGGGTGAGTGGCTGGCAAGCTCGATGCCGCGTTTGAGCTTTTTAAGCAATGCGTCAGTCAAGGGCTCGCTTGCCTCCACCAGAATCGGCATCATCAGTACGCTGTGCTCTGCGGCATCCGATTTTACACCAAAGGCCAGCCAGCGCTGCAAGGCGCGGTCTGTGGCCAGCGCATAGATTTTGGCGATACCGAACAGCGCCACCGCCCATAGAATTGGTCCGGTGAGGTCAAAATAGGTGTTGCTGACATTAATGGCAATATACGATAGCACCAGCAAGCCGACCTGACTGCCGGTAAAGATGGAGTTGAACCTATCGCGATCTACTTTGAAATAAAATGCGAGCGTAGTGGCCCAGATGAGCAGCAAACTCATCAGAATATAAGGGGTTTTGCCGCGCCACACTTTTAGGTAATCGCCATGTTTGGCGTTGTCGATGGCGGTCGCAATGATCTCAACACCGGGAAACTGTTTGTCCATGGCGGTGGGCCTGATGTCGAATAGCCCGGGTGCGGTAGAGCCGATAATCACGATTTTGTTGGTAAATTCGTTCTGCGGGCGTTTTTTATCCTTGCTGGCCAAATCGGTAAATACATCGCTAAACGTGGCATAGGTGTAGCTGAATGGCTTGCCGCGCCAGTTAATCAGCATATCTTTGGGCAGGCGCTCGGTATCTGCCGCGCCAGAAAACTGCGCTACCACCAGGGGTAACGACGGCAGGCGCCAGCCGTAGTCATCATGGAACATGCGGTATTCGCGCACAATGCCATCGATATTGGGGTATACATTATGCGTGCCCAGCCGGTTGGGCTTTAACGCGCCTTCAAAATGCGGCAGTACGGCTGCAATCGTGGCATTTTTGTCAGCGTCATTATCCGCCTGCAAGCCGGGAATCTGTGCTAACTTGAGCTTACTCAGGCTATCCTGACTGGCGTCCAAACGCAGAATCGGAAAGAAGATATTGTCGCTGCCTGCAATTACCTCGTTAAAATAGGCGTCGCTATCCGCGTTATAAATATCCGCGTCAGAAAACACAATATCAAACACGATCGCCTTGGGTTTTTGTGCCTGAATGTTCTCGACAAATTCGCCCAGCACCTGGCGCGGCCATGGCCAGCGGCCGTATTCTTTGGCAAACGCGGCCAGACTCGCCTCGTTAATATCGACGATAACAATGTCTTTATCGGGCTTAGGCTGGAACACACGATTTTTCACCATAAAATCAAATGCTTTGTCGCGCATATTCTCGCCCACGTGGAATACGCCAGCATCCAGCAGCACCAGCAGAGTAAACAGCGTGGCCAGATAAATATAAAAATTATTTTTTAATTTACGGGTCAGGTTGGCCAGCCATTGGCCGAGCAGCAGTTTTAGCTTAATCATAGAGAGGAATGCGACTGTAGTTTATAATGAACAGCATGAATGAAATTATAGTCTTACTTTTAGCTTTAGCCATTATTTTGCTGGCTTGGCTCGCCTGGCGCGAGTTAGCGAATGCTAAAAATAGCGCGCTGCTGAATCAGCTGGAAGAAAGGCACCGTGCCATGCTGGTGGATTTGAATGATGGATTAAATAAACTGGGAGACCGCATGAATGCCGCCTCGCAGGACAGCGGCGAAAGGCTGAAACTATCGGTTTCGCAAGAGCTGCAAGCCACGCGTGATGCCATGCAGGCCTTGCAGCTTGCACAGAACGCCAGCTTGGCGCAGACGCGAGAAACCGTGCTGGAAACATTGCACAAGACACTAAGCGAGCAGGGTAAATCGCAGCAAGCACTCATTAACGATACCATGCTAAAGGCCACGACGACATTAACCCAAAGCGTAGAAGCACTGGGCAAAATCGTGGATGCGCGACTGGAAGAGATTGGCGGGAAAGTCTCCGAGAGACTGGATGAAGGGTTTAAGAAGACCAATGAAACCTTCGTCAATGTGATGGCGCGGCTTGCTACCATAGACGAGGCGCAGAAGAAGATTGATGGCCTCACTGTGAATATGGTTAGCCTGCAGGAGTTGCTGGGTGATAAGCGCAGCCGTGGCGCTTATGGCGAGGTGCAGCTGGAAGGCCTGGTGCGTAACGTGCTGCCGCCGGATAGCTTTAAAATGCAGCACACTTTTGAAAATGATACGCGCGTGGACTGTGCATTGTTTCTGCCGCAACCGACCGGAACAGTCGCGGTGGACAGCAAATTTCCGCTCGAAAATTATCATAAAATGTTTGATAGCAGCCTGAGTGAAGCCGCACAAAACCTGGCGGAGAAGCAATTCAAGCTGGACGTGAAAAAGCACGTGGATGACATTGCCGCCAAGTATATTATCCCCAATGTAACGAGTGACGGCGCGGTAATGTTTATCCCTGCCGAGGCCGTGTTTGCGGAGATTCACGCCTATCATCCGGAAATCATTGATTACGCCATGAACAAGCGGGTGTGGCTGGTATCACCCACCACGCTGATGGCAGTGCTGAATACGGCGCGTGCTGTACTCAAAGATGTGGAAATGCGCAAGCAGGTGCATATTATTAAGGATGAGTTGGGCAAGCTTGGCAAAGATTTTGAGCGTTTTGACGTACGCATGAAAAAACTCGCGGATAACATTCGCCAGGCACATGACAATGCCCAGGAAGTGCATAAATCCAGCCAGAAAATATCGCGGCGCTTTGCACAGATTGAGCGCGTAGAATTAAGCAATGAGCCTGTGGACTTGCTGGACGTGGTTGATGATAAAGAAGATTAGAACAGTATGAATATCAAATTATTGTATTTTGCAAGAATCAAGGAAGCTGTGAATTATTCGACCGAAGAAATTGATTTGCCAAGCCATGTCACAACGGTGACTGCGCTCAAAAATCATTTGTCTCAGCGTGGAGAAGTCTGGGCAAACCTGTTCAATGGCAAGCAAACCGTGCGGGCTGCCATTAACCATCAACTGGTAGATGACATGGCGACAATCCAGGCGGGCGACGAGGTAGCGTTTTTTCCACCCGTCACAGGCGGGTAATGTTTTATGAGCGTTCGCGTACAAACAGAAGATTTCGATGCAGGCCTAGAGCTTAGCAAACTCAGGCTGGCAAACTCCAGTATTGGCGCGCTTGCCTGCTTTGTGGGCCAAGTGCGCGACATGAATGAAAATGAAACGATCCATACGCTTACGCTGGAGCATTATCCGGAAATGACCGAGAAGTCGCTTGCATCGATAGAAAACGAAGCGAAAATGCGCTGGAGCATCATCGACAGCCTGATTATTCACCGTATTGGCATGCTTAAGCCGTTGGATCAGATTGTATTGGTAGCGGTGACGAGTGCACATCGTGGCGAAGCGTTCAAGGCATGTGAGTTTATCATGGACTTTTTGAAAACGGGTGCGCCTTTCTGGAAAAAAGAAGCGACAAACCAGGGTGAGCGCTGGGTTGATGCTAAACTTTCGGATAACGCCGCTAAAACGCGCTGGCAGAAATAATCGATGCAAATATTAAACGCAAATGAACTTAATGCTTCTATATCCTTGAACGATTTTAAGTTCAGGACTACAGAAGAGTTGCTAGGTGATTCAATAGGTTACCAGCCGCATATTCACGGCTGGGTAGCGCAAAGCGAGGCTAAAAAAGCTGCGCTGTTTGGCTTGAATTTAAGTCAAAGTGGTTTTAATTTAATCGTGCTGGGTGAGCAGGGCAGTGGCCGAAGCTCGCTGATGCAAAGCGCGATGCATGAAGTGGCCAAGCAAAAATCGAATGCAAAATTACATGATCTGGTTGCGATTTATGATTTTGAGCAACTGAACCAGCCTACCTTGGTGAAGCTGCCGGTAGGCGCAGGACAAAAGCTGCGCGCCGAGATGGATGCCTTTGCGCGAGCATTGATGCTGGAGATGCCCAATTTTGCAGCTGCGGCAAACCAGCAAGACATGCTGGCGCGAGCGGAAGAATGGCTGACTAAAGCAATTGCAGTGTTAGAAGACGCATTGGTGGACTGTGAACTTCAATTAAATCAATATATTAAATTGATTAAGCAAGAGATTTTGGCATATTTGCAAACTTGGCAGCCATCATCAAACAGCGAGTCGGATAACAATCTGGAAGGTTTAATCAATGAAGCATTTTTTGCACGTTTTCGTGTCAATTTGCTGGTGGATAGCCAAAAGACAGTCGCGCAGGCACTCAATCAGCCGGTAATTTACGATAGCGATCCCAGCCTTCACTCCCTATTCGGCGCGATAGAAACCGCATCTGACGCGTCTGCGCTGCCAAGTTTTTTACGCTTACGTGCAGGTAGTTTGCACAGGGCGGATGGCGGCATGCTTTTATTGCATTTGCGTGATTTGTTAAGCGATGAGCAAAACGGCGCACAAATCATCGAAAAGCTCTATCGATTTTTGCGTAACGGCAATTTACAAATTGAAGACGTGGGCAGTAGCTCGCAAAGCGCGGGTTACGTGGCAAGCAACACGCTGTTGCCACTGCAAGTCAAGCTGGTGCTGATTGCCACGCGTGGGGATTTTTATGCTTGCCTGGACGAGCAGCCTGATTTTTTTGATTATTTTCCGATTAAAGTAGAGTTTGTCGAGCGCATCCTGGCAAATCCGGAAAACTATGCGGCGATTGCCGGGTTTGTAGCACAAAAGTGTGTGCAGCATCAATGTGTGCACTTTACGCGCGAAGCCGTGGCGGCCTTAATCGGCGCGCTTCAGCGGCTGGAGGAAGATCAAAGCCGCATCAGCACGAATTTTGCATTTGTAGAGCGCCTGATGCTGGAAAGTGTGGCGTTTGCGGGCGATGTAAATGTAGTCGAGGCGGCACATGTGCAATTGGCGATTCAGGCCAAATCGGCCAGAAACAGATACTTTGAAGAACAAATTCGTGATTCGATCATTGATAACGAGTTGCTGATTCAAGTGCATGGCGAGGTGGTGGGGCAGGTGAATGGCCTAACGCACATTGAGTTGGGCGATGCCAGTTTTGGCTCGCCGATCCGCATTACCGCCCGTTGCTACCCTGGCGGCAGGGGCTTGGTTAATATCGACCGTGAAGTGAATATGAGCGGCCCGACGCATGATAAGGGCGTTTTTATTCTGCAAAATTGGTTAAGCGCCAGTTTTTCACATTTGGCGCCACTTAGCCTTAATGCTTCGCTCGTGTTTGAGCAGGAATATAGTGGCGTAGAGGGCGATTCGGCTTCGTGCGCTGAGCTGTTTGCACTGTTGTCAGCGATGGCGAACTTGCCGATTCAGCAGGGCATTGCGGTAACGGGCGCGCTGAACCAGTTTGGCGAAGTGATGCCGATTGGCGGGGTGAACGAGAAAATCGAAGGCTATTTCAGGGTGTGCCAGGCGCTTGGTTTAGATGGTAAACAGGGCGTGATTATCCCAAAACGTAACCAGCGCCATTTGCTGTTAGACCGTGCCGTGATAGAAGCGGTAAAAAATGGGCAGTTTCATATCATTATCATCGATCATGTGCTGGAAGGCATTGAATACCTGACCGGTGTGACGGCCGGCAGGCAGGATATGGCGGGCAATTATACTACCGACACAGTGATGGGACATGCGCAAAGCGTACTGGCGAATTATCGCAAAACGCTGGAAAGCAATCAGCCTAAACCCAGAAAATCCTCGAACAGTTGAAAAGCATAGATAAAAGTGATGAAAGAGACGACAAATGCAGGCTGGATAAATGGCTGTGGGCGGCACGCTTTTTTAAAACGCGTAGTATCGCGGCAGATGCGGTAGATAGCGGCAAGGTGCGCGTAGATGGTGACCGCGCCAAAACCGCCAAGGAAGTCAAAACGGGTATGCTGATTCATATCTGCAATAAAGATTTTGAAATTGAAGTGCAGGTAACAGGCTTGTCGAATATGCGCCGTGGTGCGCCGGAAGCGGCTTTGCTGTATGTTGAAACAGAAGCCAGCAAAGCCAGGCGGGAGAATGCGAAAGTAACACGTGAAGCTGACCATGCGGTGCGCGAACGAGGCGCAGGGCGGCCAACCAAGCGTCAACTGCGCGACATTAAAAAATTTACCGGCATTTACTAAATTATTACTTGCGTATTCATGGTGGATATTGATAAACTGCGTTCAGCCATTGAACGGACCATCAAATAGCGCATGCTAACAGACGAATATCGCTACAAAATACTCAAAATACTCGAAGCTCATCCTGAAATCAGCCAGCGCGATCTGGCGCGCGAGCTGGATATTAGCCTGGGGCGTGTAAATTTCTGCCTGAAAGCGTTAATCGAAAAAGGCTTGCTGAAAGCCACTAATTTCCGTAACAGTCACAATAAACTAGCTTATATGTATTTGCTGACACCGCGCGGCATAGAGGAAAAATCTGTGATGACGGCACGATTCTTAAAAATAAAAATGCAGGAATACGCTAACCTGGAGGCGGAAATCAAAGAGCTGCGCCGGGAAGCAACTCAGTTAACAAAAAGTGAGGTCAATCAACTATGAATCGCTATGCAATTATCCTCTGCGGTGGCTCCGGTACGCGCTTGTGGCCGCTCTCGCGCACACTCAGACCCAAACAGTTGCTTGCACTCAACGGTGAGCAAACCTTGCTGCAACAAACCACAAACCGTTTGCTGCAACATGTCGATGCAGCCAATTTATTTACGGTGACGCACGAAGACCATAAGTTTGAAGTTAAAGGTCAGCTGGCTGAAGTGGCTCCAGATGCCATTACCAACGTATTAGCAGAGCCTTGCGCGCGAAACACCCTGCCTGCTATTGCATGGGCGGTCAGTCAAATACATCAGCAAGATGCTTACGCCATTATTGGCGTATTTGCTTCTGACCACGCGATTGATAATCAGCAAGCATTTCTGGATGCATGGCAAACAGCAGAAATAGCCGCGCAAGACGGTTATTTAGTGCTGTTAGGCATTAAACCGCATGAGCCTGCGACCGGTTATGGCTACATCAAACCTAGCCAGAAACTATCTTATGACGGCGTATTGCCAGTGCACCAAGTCGCCCAGTTTGTAGAAAAGCCCAATCTGGAAAAAGCAGCACAATTTGTGCGCGATGGTTATTTATGGAACAGCGGCATGTTTGTATTCAAGGCCAGCGCTTTTATGGGCATGCTGCAGCAGTATCAGCCTGAAATTGCGCAGCAAATAGCCAACATGACGGCAGATAATTTTGCCGAGACTTACGCCGGTTTTCCTAATTTATCAATGGATTATGGCCTGGCCGAAAAGGCTGAGAAAGTGGCAGTAGTGCCTGTGGATATGGCCTGGAGCGATTTGGGAAGCTGGGATTCGATTTATCAGCGACACGAAAAAGACGCTGACAATAATGTGACAAAAGGGGATGTGTTTACACAGGACACTACCAATAGCCTGCTATGGAGCCAGTCAAGCCTGCTAGCTACGGCTGGGCTGGATAATATTGTGGTGATTCAAACCGCTGATGCGACTTTGATTTGCGATAGAAGCCGCACTGAAGAAATTAAAACGCTGGTGGCACGTGTAAAAGCCTACAAGCCGGAACTCACTGAAATCCACCAAACGGTATACCGCCCATGGGGCAGTTATACCGTGCTGGAGGAAAGTACCAACTTTAAAATCAAGCGTATTGTGGTGAATCCGGGCGCAAAACTCTCCCTGCAAATGCACAAACACCGCTCGGAACATTGGGTGGTGGTTTCTGGTGAAGCCACTATTACAAATAATGAAATTGAATACAAGCTACAAGAAAACCAATCGGCATACATTCCTAAAACACATCGCCATCGCCTGGCCAATCAAAGCGATGCGCCGCTTGCCATTATCGAAGTGCAGTGCGGTGACTATGTGGGTGAAGACGATATTATCCGGTTTGATGATACTTATGGAAGGTTAACTGCAAAGTGACAAAAGTTGCATTAATTACAGGTGTTACTGGGCAAGATGGCGCTTATTTAGCCGAGTTCTTATTAGGTAAAGGCTATATCGTTCATGGTGTTAAGCGCCGTGCATCGCTATTTAATACCGATCGTATTGATCATCTTTATCAAGACCCGCATGTAGATAACAAAAACTTTGTTTTGCATTACGGTGATCTGACCGACTCGAGTAATTTGATTCGCATTATTCAGCAAACCCAACCTGACGAAATTTATAACCTGGCAGCCATGAGCCATGTGGCAGTGAGCTTTGAGATGCCGGAATATACTGCAAATGCGGATGGCATTGGTGCGCTGCGTATACTAGAGGCAATACGTATTTTAGGCATGGAGAAAAAAACCAAATATTACCAAGCCTCGACCTCAGAGCTTTATGGTTTAGTGCAAGAAATCCCACAAAAAGAAACTACACCATTTTACCCACGCAGCCCGTATGCGGTGGCTAAATTGTATGCCTACTGGATTACGGTGAACTATCGTGAAGCTTATGGTATTTACGCCTGTAACGGTATTCTGTTTAATCACGAAAGTCCAGTACGCGGTGAGACGTTTGTTACCCGTAAAATCTCCAGAGCACTTGCCCGTATTAACCTAAGTTTACAAGATTGCTTATATTTGGGCAACCTGGATGCCTTGCGCGATTGGGGGCATGCCAAAGATTATGTAGAAATGCAATGGTTAATGCTGCAACAAGAAAAGCCAGAAGATTTTGTGATTGCAACGGGCGTGCAATATAGCGTGCGCGATTTTGTGAATGCAGCAGCTAAAGAGTTGAGCATGCAGATTACATGGCAAGGCACAGGCGTGGAAGAGAAGGGCTATTGGCAAGGTAAATGCATTGTTCAAGTAGACCCACGTTATTTCAGACCTACCGAAGTAGAGACACTGCTGGGCGACCCAACAAAAGCTAAACAAAAACTTGGCTGGACACCCAAAATCACATTTGATGAGCTTGTAGCAGAAATGGTGCGCGAAGATTATAAATCCGCTCAGCGTGATGAGTTGGTGAAAAAACATGGTTATCAGGCCATGGATTATCACGAATGATGAGTTCGAAAACTATGTTGCCATCGGAGTTAACCATACAGCGGATAGTTGTAATTAGGGGTTGTAAAGTCATGCTTGATGCAGATTTGGCAGAGCTCTATGGGGTAACAACAAAGGCACTAAATCAAGCAGTAAAGCGTAATATCGAGCGTTTTCCATCAGATTTCATGATTCAACTAAACGCCGAAGAAAAACGTGAGGTGGTCACAAATTGTGACCACCTAGCCCGACTCAAGTTTTCTGCTAGTTTACCTTACGCCTTTACTGAACATGGCGCGCTAATGCTTGGTAATGTACTCAAGTCATCTCTAGCCGTTGAAGTTAGTTTGATTGTAGTGCGTGCTTTTGTTCAGCTTCGCGAAATGCTTTCCACTCACAAGGAGCTTGCATTAAAGCTTGAAGAATTAGAACAAAAAACATCTAGTCATGATCAAGCGATTGCAGGGTTGATTGATGCAATTAGAAACCTAATGCAAAGTCCAGATGCTTCGTCTAGTTCAATTGGTTTTACTGCAAATATCAGTAAATCGAAAAGAAAATGAAAAAGACATCTAAAATTTATGTAGCCGGACATCGTGGCCTCGTTGGTTCTGCTCTAATGCGACAATTAAACGCAAAAGGCTATGAAAATATTGTTACACGCACCCATGTAGAGCTTGATCTCACAAATCAACAAGCAGTGCATGATTTTTTTCAGGCAGAAAAGCCAGAATACGTATTTTTGGCAGCTGCCAAGGTCGGCGGCATTCATGCCAATAATACTTACCCCGCAGAATTTATATTTTCAAACTTATCGATCCAAACCAATGTTATTCATGAGGCATACTTGTGTAAAGTGAAAAGAATGCTGTTCTTAGGATCCAGTTGTATTTATCCGCGTGAATGCCCACAACCCATGAAAGAAGAATATTTGCTCACATCCGAACTAGAGCCGACCAATCGGCCTTATGCATTGGCAAAAATTGCAGGTATTGAAATGTGTTGGAGTTATAACCGTCAATATGGCACGCAGTATTTGGCAGTAATGCCAACTAATCTATATGGACCGGGCGATAACTACCACCCTGAAAATAGCCATGTAATCCCTGCACTAATTCGTAAATTTCACGAGGCAAAAATCAGCCACCAGCCAACAGTCACGGTATGGGGTACAGGCACACCCAAGCGTGAGTTTTTACATAGCGACGATATGGCTGAGGCATGCCTTTATATTATAAATTTACCAGAAGAGCAGTTTACGCCTTTGTTAGCCTCAGATAGAAATGATGGTCTACCGCCTTTGTTAAATTTAGGCAGTAATAGTGACCTGACGATAGCTGAATTAGCAAGCCTAGTTAAAGATATTGTTGGTTTTGATGGTGAGATTAGCTTTGATACCAGTAAGCCAGATGGAACATTAAGAAAATTAATGGATTCTGGTCGGTTGAATCGACTTGGATGGAATGCGAGTACTTCGTTAGAAGTTGGCCTTCAGAAAGCGTATCAAGATTTTTTGATAAAATGCTAATTAATGCGCAATAAAAATAATTTTTTCGCTGGTATCTTGGTTTGATTGCACACATAAAACATCTATTTAATACAGCAATAACCCACGCAGGCTTCAGGCGCTATTTTGCAAACACGTCGTGGATGTTTGGTGAGCAGATATTACGGATGATAGCAGGGTTACTCGTTGGTATTTGGGTGGCGCGATATTTAGGGCCTGAGCAGTTTGGGGTGTTTAGTTACGCCACAGCTTTTGTGGCGATATTTGGTAGCCTGGCTAAATTGGGGTTAGATGGTATTGTAGTGCGTGATTTAGTGAATGAACCGCATAAAAAAGACCTCTATTTAGGCACTGCATTCTGGCTTAAGCTCGTTGGAGCGTTGATTACATTTATTATTGTTGCTTTTGCTACACTATTTACCAGTAACGACTATACGACAAATCTTTATATTTTTATCATCGCCAGTGGCATTATTTTCCAGTCATTTGAAGTTATCGACTTTTACTTTCAATCCAAAGTGCTTTCCAAGTTCGTCTCTCTTTGCAAGATGGCACAGTTGCTATTATCGTCACTATTGAAAGTCTATTTTGTTTTAACGGGGGCTGATTTGTTCTGGTTTGTGGTGGTGAGTCTTATAGATCAGATTGCCTTGGCCACAACGTTATATATTGCCTATAAATATCAGAAGCTTGAGAATTTTTACCGCTATTTTGATTCGGAGGTGGCAAAAAACTTTTTAAAGAATAGTTGGCCGTTAGTTTTTAGTGGCCTTGTTGTGATGATTTATATGCGCATTGATCAGATTATGATCAAAGAGATGCTGGGCTCCCAAGAAGTGGGAGTTTATTCAGCGGCAGTAAGGCTTAGTGAAGCTTGGTACTTTATTCCAATGGTCATTACGAGTTCTCTTTTTCCAGCAATAGTCAATGCCAAAAAGGTAAGTAAAGAGCTTTACTATACAAGGCTCCAAAGGCTATATACGTTTATGGTGTGGACAGCAATCGCAATCGCACTACCCATAACTTTCTTGAGTGATTGGCTGGTGAATTTACTCTATGGTAAAGAGTATATGGGAGCGGGGCAGGTGCTGATGATACAAACCTGGGCAGGTTTATTTGTGTTCTTGGGTGTAGCTAGTAGTAGTTGGCTAACGAGTGAAAACCTTCAGACAATTGCTTTTTATAGGACATTTGCAGGGGCAATCATCAACATTGTATTGAATTTATTGCTGATACCAATTTATGGGATTGCAGGTGCGGCTGTTGCTACACTGGTCAGCTATATGTTTGCAGGATTTCTATTTGATATATTTAACCATAATACAAAAAAAATATTTTTAATGAAAATTTCTGCTTTCGGTTTAAAAAGGAATTAAAGAAAAAAATTATTTTAAATGTTTTCAAAAAAATACTGCCTTCGTCAATAAAAAAACAGTTGGTTAATTTCCACATCCTTGCAGTGAAATATGGCCAATTTAAAACAATTACTAGATGGGCATGCATCAATAAAGATAATGAAAAAATACCATGGTATACATATCCAGCGATTGAGTATTTAAACAACATCGATTTTAGCCAAAAAGTAGTTTTTGAATATGGGAGTGGTAATTCTTCAGCTTATTGGGCTCGCAAGGCTAAAGCGGTTTTTTCTGTGGAAGATAATAGAAGTTGGTACGACAAGATAAAAAACAACTTGGCAAAAAACCAACATATATATTTATGTGAAAGTGAAAGTGATTACTTAGAAGCGATAGATAGAGTATCAGAGAAAATTGATGTAATTATTATTGACGGGGTTCATCGGGAAAAATGCGCAAAACTTGTCAAGGATCATATTTCTGAACTTTCCATTGTTATTTTGGATAACTCAGATTGGTATAAGGAAACCTCAAGGTACTTCAGAGAAGAGTTAGATTTGATAGAGGCTGATTTTCATGGATTTGGGCCTATCAATAACTATACATGGACAACTAGTATATTTTTTACACGAAATGTAAGACTATCTCCAGTCAATAATGTACAGCCTAATTATTCAATAGCTGGAATAAAAAACGGTGCCGATGAAAAATTTAACTAATAACTTTTTACTTAAATTGCTTATTCCAATAATTAGAAATGTTAGAAATTTTTATTTTGATGGGTTTGCACTTAAATCATATGCACAAGAAGGTGAAGATATCATTCTTAAACGTATTTTTAGTGATCAACTCACAGGCTTTTATGTGGATGTGGGAGCGCACCATCCTATGAGATTTTCTAATACTTATAGTTTTTATAAGTTGGGATGGAAAGGGATTAATATTGAACCCAATCCAGAGTCTTTTAATTTGTTTGCGAGATACAGGTCAAAAGACATTAATCTTAATTATGGCATTGCAAGGAATAAAGGCAGTCTTGAGTATTTTATGTTCGATGAGCCTGCATTGAATACATTTGATGCTGAGGTATTAAAAAGCCGCATATCAAATACTCCATATAAACACACAAAAACAATTCATGTTGATGTGATGCGACTTGCTGATGTGTTGAAGCAATATATTCCTGATGATATTAAAGTAGATTTTCTATCAATCGATGTCGAGGGCCTGGATCTAGAAGTTATAAAGTCAAATGATTGGCAAAAAATCAGGCCTAGTTGGGTATTGGTAGAGCAACTTAATTTAAAAGATATTGAGAATTTGGATTTTGAGACTCATCACTACATGAAATCTGTAGGTTATATTTTGTTTGCAAAAACGTTTAACACCTTATTTTATAAAGACGCGAATATTTAATGGCACTTGCTCCAATAGCCTTATTTGTTTATAACCGTCTCTCACATACCAGAGAGACTATTGAGGCATTAAAAAAAAATGTTCTGGCAGGTCAAGCTGATTTAATCATTTTTTCGGATGCTTCTAAGTCAGAGGCGCAAGCTGAGGTGGTACATGAGGTCCGCGAGTATATTCATCAAGTTGACGGATTTAAAACTGTCACAATAGTTGAACGGGCAATAAATTTAGGATTAGCAAATTCGATTATTGATGGTGTAACAAAACTATGTAATGACTTTGGCAAAGTAATTGTTCTTGAGGATGATTTGATTACTTCGCCATATTTTTTGCAATATATGAATGATGCGTTAGATTTTTATGAAAAAGATGAGAGCGTTGTCGCAGTAGATGCCTATATGTATCCAATAAAAGCGGCTGTGCCAGAGACTTTTTTTCTAAAAGACCCTGGCTGTTGGGGTTGGGCTACATGGCAGCGTGGATGGATGCTTTTTGAACCAGACGGCAATAAATTGTTAGCACAGTTAAAGAGCAGGCATTTAGAAAAGGTGTTTGATTATGATGGCTCTTATCCATATACCCAAATGTTAATAGATCAAATAAAGAAGAAAAACAATTCATGGGCGATACGCTGGTATGCCAGTATTTTTTTGCAGGACAAATTAGCACTTCATGTCGGAAAAAGCCTGGTGCTTAATATTGGTAATGATAATTCCGGTACCCATGGTGGCAAAACGGATTTTTATAATGTTGAATTAAACACACAGCCAGTCAAAATTCAAAAAATTGCGCTACAGGAGGATAGTTTTTCCAGAAAAGAAATAGTTACTTTTCTGAATTCTACAAAACGATCTGCATTGAGATTAGTGTTTGGTCGTGTTGCTAGGTTTTTTAAGGCGATATTCAAATAATGACTTATAAGAAAATACTAAAATCTCTTGTTCCACCAGTCATCTTGGATTTATTTCGTCGCCTGAATCAAAAAAAATCGGTTCGTTTTTCAGGTGTTTATCCAGATTGGGAAACTGCCGTGAAAGACTCTAAAGGTTATGATTCGGTGGCAATTTTGCAGCAAGCAGTAGCTAAAACACAGTTGGTTATATCTGGCAAAGCGGCTTACGAGCGTGATGGTGTGGTTTTTGATGATAATTCTTACCCCTACCAACTACTTACGATACTATTACGAGCTGCAACAGAAAATAACAATAAGTTAACAGTTTTAGATTTCGGTGGTTCGCTTGGTAGTACTTATTTCCAATGCCGTAGTTTTTTACAAGGTGTAGTCAGTTTAAAATGGTGCGTGGTGGAGCAGGGCCATTTTGTTGAGGCGGGTAATACCTATTTTGCCAATGATGTATTAAGTTTTTACAATTCCCTTGCGGATTCCATAAGACATTATCAGCCCAATGTGGTGCTATTTTCGGGCGTGCTTCAATATTTACCCGAACCCTATGTCATTTTACAGGAAGCGATCAGTAGCAAAGCGGACTATATTGTGATTGATAGAAACCCTTTTATTGTTAAAGGTGAGACAGTATTAAGTTTGCAAAAAGTACCTAAGAGCATTGTAGATTCCAGCTATCCCGTTTGGCTTTTTAATGAACCCGAACTTAAACGAGTTTTTTTTGGAAAATATTCAGAAATTGCAATATTTGATGCGTTGGATGGAACGATAGGGCATGGCCGGTTTAAGGCAGATTTTAAGGGCATCATATATAAGAGAATGAAAGAAAAAGGTAATGTTTAAATGATGAAAATTTTTTTAATTAAAAAATTAACAAGTCTGGGGAATGCGCTCGGTCTAAATGCGATTAAACAACAGTTGCTCGAGATGAAAATACTTACGGCGCAAACATGTATTAATCAAATGAAAATGATGCCATCAGTGAAAAATTTAGCTGATGCTGAGTGTAAGGTTTTTTCACAATTTGGTGATGATGGTATTTTACAATATCTTATTTACCACCTTGATATCCCGCCAAGTTTGCAAACATTTGTTGAGTTTGGGGTTGAGAATTATGAAGAGTCCAACACGCGCTTTTTATTGATGAATAACAACTGGCGTGGATTAATTATGGATGGTTCAGAAAGCAATATGGAGTTCGTGCATCAAGGCCGATATTATTGGAAGCATAATCTCACTGCAAAAGCAGCATTTATTGATACTGAAAACATCAACGATTTGATTTCAAGTGCTGGGTTTAATGGTGAAATCGGTATATTGAGTGTAGATATAGATGGCAATGACTATTGGGTGTGGGATAAAATCAACGTCGTTAATCCAATAATCATCGTGGCTGAATATAATGGTGTTTTTGGTTCTCAGCACGCGCTAAGTGTGCCCTACGATCCAACTTTTAGACGCACTCAAGCACATTATTCCAATTTATATTGGGGTTGTTCGCTGGCGGCACTTAATCACTTGGCAGTCAAAAAAGGTTACACATTTGCAGGCTGTAATAGTGCCGGCAATAACGCTTACTTTATTCGGAATGACCACATTAACGACCATATTCCTAAACCTGCGTTGGAAGAAGGTTTTTCGGAACCTAAATTCAGAGAATCTAGAAGTGCGGCCGGTTCACTTACATTTTTAACGGGGTCAAACCGATTAAAAGAAATTCGTGATTTGCCTCTGGTCGATGTAGTGACTGGTAAAACAAGCTTAATAAGTCAACTATTTCAGGTGTAATAATGATTGAAGTCATAGAGTATCAGGGAACTAGGTATGCTGAAGTGATTCGAGCAGATGTTAGAGTCGAAAAAACACGCTTTTTTTCGCCGGCAGACTCGTCTTTTCAATTTGGTTTGTTAGCACATGAGGCGGGTTATCAGGAGCCAGCGCATTATCATCAAGAATTTGAGCGCACAGTTAGCGATTTGCAACAAATGTTTGTTGTGCAGCGCGGCGTAGTGGGGGTGCAGTTATTTGATGACGAAGGCGGGTTGCTAAAAGAAGTTATCTTGAATCCAGGTGACGCAATAGTGCTGATTCATGGAGCCCATGCTATACGTGTGATTGAAGATATGCAATGTATCAGCGTTAAACAAGGGCCATTCCTTGGCGATGCCTACGATAAAGTAATAATCGAGACTAAATAATGATTCCAGTATTTGAACCAGTGATTGGGGAAGAAGAAATTGCATTTGTAACGGATGCGCTTAGAAAAGGTGAGTTGTCTGGTACTTTTGGCCATTATCTGGAAAGTTTTGAAAAAGAGTTCGCCGCTTATTCTGGCTGTAAATATGGTGTAGCAGTCAGCAATGGTACAACTGCATTGCACTTGGCAGTGGCAGCAGCAGGTGTACAGCCTGGCGATGAGGTGCTAATAAGTGCCAGTACCAACATCGCCACTGCGCTGGGTGTAGTACACAACGGTGCGATACCAGTGCCCGTGGATAGTGAAGAAGAAACATGGAATTTAGACATTGCTTTAATTGAATCACTTATTACTCCAAAAACCAAAGCGATTATCCCAGTACATTTATTTGGGCACCCAGTCGATATGGATGCGCTAATGAAAGTTGCTGATAAACACAATTTGGTAGTGATTGAGGATTGCGCTGAATCTCATGGTGCAACTTGTAGAGGAAAAATGACGGGTAGCTTTGGTGCAATGGGTTGCTATAGTTTCTATGCTAACAAGGTGATTACTACAGGTGAAGGCGGCATGGTAGTGACCAATGATGAGTCATTGGTGGAAAAGCTGAAGCTATTAAGGAACTTAGCCTTTACTGAGCCGCGTTTTAGGCATGAAATTGCAGGCTATAACTTCCGCATGACAGGCTACCAGGCTGCGATGGGATTAGCGCAGACACGTAAGATAGATAAAATTGTTGAAGATAAAAGACGTGTTGCACATACTTATAATCGCTATTTGGCTGATATAAATGGGCTGCAATTGCCGGTGGAGCGTAACTGGGCAAAAAATGTGTATTGGATGTATGCAGTTGTAGTGAACCCATCTTTTGGTATCACTCGCGATGAGCTAGCAAAACGCTTGAAAGCCGAAGGTGTAGATACACGCACATTCTTCTGTTCAATGGCTGATCAACCCTGTTTGCAACGAATTGATGGCTTTAGGAATATTCCTACACCGGTTGCTAGTCGCATTTGGGAAACCGGTCTTTATTTGCCCTCAACACATACGCTAAGTGAAGCGGAAATTTGCTTTGTGGCAGAAGCGATTAAAAAAATTCAAAGATCCATCTAACGAGTATGCGTATTGGTGCTTATTTTGGCGAGACTAACCCGGAAGTTGGTGGTGGATTCACTTTTCAGGACGAAGTGTTAAAAGCGCTTATAAGGCAAGCTATTAATGCACCACAGCATGAGTTTTATGTGATTGGGACATCCTCGGGTTTAGAGGGGTATATATCCAAGTTGCAGCCATCTAGCAACTTAAGATTTTTACTTTTGAGCAATCCTAATGTTTTTGAACGTACTGTCGAATGGCTAAAAAAAGGCTTTTTAAGCTTTGCTCGAATATTAAAATGGCAAGGTCCACTTGAGAAATTAGCAAGAAAAAATAAGTTAGACTTAGTCTGGTTTGTAGGTGGGGGTTGTTTTGAAACGATAGATACTCCCTATATAGCAACTGTTTGGGATTTACAGCACAGGCTGCAGCCGTGGTTTCCAGAAGTAAGTGCTGATGGAATTTGGGCAGGAAGAGAATTGCAGTACCGATATTTTTTGTCTCGTGCGGCTTATGTCATTGTGGGGACTGAAGCTGGGCGAAGTGAAGTAGAAATGTTCTATCAAATCCCAAAATTTAGGATATACAAATTACCGCACCCAACACCAACTTTTGCATTTGATACTGCGAATGCAGACAGGCTTGATGTATATAAAAAATACAATATTCCTCAAAATTATATTTTTTATCCCGCCCAGTTTTGGCCACATAAAAATCATATCAACTTATTACATGCCATTAAAATTATTCATGATAAATATGGGCTTGAATTGCCGCTGGTGCTTGTAGGGTCGGATAAGGGTAATGCCGAATATGTAAAGCAGGTTGCACATGATTTAGAAATATCAAAACAACTGCATTCGTTAGGTTTTGTTCCCCAGGCAGATTTATACGGTCTCTATAAAAATGCATCTATGCTTGCATACATAAGTTTATGCGGCCCTGAAAATTTACCTCCTTTGGAAGCGTTTGCCGTGGGATGCCCTGTTCTGGCTTCTGAAGTCTCAGGGAGTCTGGAGCAGTTTGGCGATGCCGTGTTGTATTGTGATCCTAAGAATTTACAAGACATGGCAGACAAAATCTATCAGTTGTATTCAGATGCGAAGTTGAAAGCTGAACTAATTAATAAAGGCCAACTGCGAGCTGAATCATGGACCCCAGATGATTTTGTGAAAGGTGTTTTTAAAATTGCAGATGAGTTTAGTGTGATTAAGAGAAATTGGTTGAGTTAACGTTTTATTTTTAAATTAAAACTTATACTTTGACAATGAACCATTTTATAACTAAAAATTATGCAAATAAGCATCATTACAGCAACATTTAACGCCGCAAATCATTTGCCAGCCCTAGTTAACAGTTTGCGCGCTCAAACATATAAAAATTTCGAGTGGGTAGTAGCAGATGGCGGCTCAACAGATAACACTTTGAACATTCTGAGAGATGTCAAAGACCTAAATATTGTATTAAGCTCTCAGCCAGATTTTGGAATATATGATGCCTTAAATAGAGCTATAAAGGCTTCTAAGGGTGATTATTATGTTGTTATAGGGGCAGACGATGTATTTGAACCTGATGCAATTGAAAATTTTGTAAAAGAAATTGATGGCGTAAGTACCGTAATTACTAGCCCGATTGTAATCAATAATAAAATATACAAGTTATCCCCACTTCCTACTTTTTTATCAGGATTCAGAGCAAAAATATGCGGGCATTCAATTGCGACTTTATTCAAAAAAAACTTGCATGAAAAATACGGCTACTACTCAAAAAAATATCCAATTGCAGCTGATTATGACTTTATGATGAAATTGGTGGTTAACAACGAGAAAATAAAATCATGTGATTTTATTGTAGGTAAATTTGGCATGGGGGGTATTTCTACAATTGATCGTATAGGGTCAGCATCAGAGGTTATGAGAATAATGATTTCAAATGGTTATTCAGTGCCGGTTCAAGTTATTATTTTCATACTTAGGCTGCTTTATACAGCTCTTTTCTCTAAGAAATAACACTGTCAATGATTGTTTGTATTACTGGTGCAACTGGCTTTATTGGTAGAAAATTAGCTGATCAACATTTAAAGCTAGGTGATGAGGTGCGGTATCTAACACGCACAGATAGTAAGCCGATTATTGGCGCAAAGGCTATTATTGGGGATTTAAATTCTGCAGCCGACCAGTTAATGCCATTCTTAAATGATGCGGATACTTTTTACCATTGTGCAGGGGAACTTAAAGACGAAGCTTCAATGCATAGCACTCATGTGCAAGGTACTGTCAATCTATTATATATGATTGAAAAGTCTCGTTCAAAAAATCAAGATAGTTTTCATTGGATTCAGCTAAGCAGTTGCGGTGCTTACGGACAAACGAGTTCATATCCATCTATTGCACGCTATGTTGATGAGGATACTAAAGACAATCCAAGTGGTGTTTATGAATGTACTAAAACAGAGGCCGATAATTTAATAATCGCTTTTGCTAAAAAGCATGATTGGTTCAAATATACGGTTATTCGCCCCACCATTGTTTTTGGGGTAGACATGCGGAGCGCCATAATTTTGTGCGTAGCCAATTTGATAAAGAAAAAGCTTTTTTTCTATGTTGGCAATAAAAACGCAGTAGCAAATTTTGTGCATGTCGATGATGTGGTAAAAGCAATGATTTTGTCTGTGAGACAGCCTAAAGCTTATAATCAAATATTTATTGTCTCAAATGATTGCATATTTAGTGATGCAGTAAATGCCATTGCCGAAACATTAACAGTGCCTAAACCACATTGGGTAATCAATGAATTTTTATTACGCAAATTTGTTGATGTAGCAGGCAAATGGATTAAATTATCCATTAACAGTGCGCGAATTGATGTAATGATGCGCCAAACCCACTACAGCAATAAAAAAATAAGAAAAATCCTTGATTGGACTCCATCGGGTTCAGTCTTAGTGCAATTAAAACAATATGTTGATGCTGTTTTTAATATGAGAAATGGATGAAGCATGTGGGAATTTGAATCTGTGGATCACCAATGATTATTAAGATTAAATCAAACAACAAACATAACCTGAAAAACGGAAAACATATTACGGCTATTCTCGGGATAGTATTTTTTTGCTATGCCATATGCGCCGCATTAATTTTCCAGAAATTGTTGCTTCCTTTATTTCCTTCGTTGCATGCCGGTGGCGGGCTGCTATCCAATGATGCGGCCTATTTTGATTCCGTTGCCTCTGCACTTGCACAAAAGATAAGCTTACATGGGTGGGGTAGTTGGCAATTGTATCCAGCGGTAGGAGCATCGGGGAATGTGGCGATACTCGGTGCGCTCTATGCTATTTTTGGACATGATCCTGCATTAATTATTCCAATCAATGCGGCAATACACGCCCTGGGCGGAATACTGATTTTTATGATCGCACGTGAACTTTCTGACAAAGAAGTTGTTGGCACTTACGCTGGGGTGATTGCTGCAACTCTTTTTGTTATTTTTCCTTCCGCATTGAACTGGTACGGACAGGTTCATAAGGATGGCTATGCGATTGCCGGAGCCTTGCTGATACTGTTGACGTGGTTAAAAGCGATGCGAGGTTGGGATAGAGTTCGTGACTGGCTGGTGTTGATGGTTTGGTATTTTGCGGGGGTGTTTTTGGTCGCAAGTGTTCGTCCATACAACCTCAAGTTGCTGCTGGTTGCAACGGTAGGTGCATGGTTGGCGATTGTTGTAGCTGCGATGATATGTCGCCACCTCGGACACAAAATCAAACTTCTCTCGTTCTTCTTTGTTGCTGCAATAACGCTGGCTGGTGGGATAATGGCTGTTCCAAGTGCCACTGATGCTGGCATGGGGGATACCTATGCAAACTGGCAGGGTAATGGTAAGTGGCAGTGGCAAAATGCCTCCTGGCTACCTGATGAGATTGAGGGCTATGTTGAGCTTGCGGCCAAAACCAGAGCTGGTTTGATTGACTTCGGTTTGCTTGAAAAAGCGAAATCCATGATTGATGAGGATGTCGCACCACAGAGCATTAAGGAAACAGTTCTTTACTTGCCGCGAGCATTACAAGTTAGTTTGCTGGCTCCGTTCCCCTCATCTTGGCTCGATAATTTAAGCATGACTCGTCTGGTCGCTGTTGGCGAAATGTCTATTTATTACCTTTGTCTTCCGGGAGTCTTTTTGCTGCTGCTATACAACCGCAAACCGGCAGTTCTAATAGCTATATATTTTGCCTGCTTTTTTCTGACGGTTTACGGATTTACTACTGCCAACATGGGGACACTGTACCGTCTGCGCTATGCCTATGAGTTTATTATACTGTTGCTAGGTGTACTTGGCTGGTTTACATGGCTAGATAGAACAGGTCGGCTAAAACGGTTGCTACATTTGTTGCAACCACCTGCCCAATTGGATTTCCAAGAAGAGACCACTGAAGTTACCCATCAATCTAGGCGAAAGGAAGCAATGGGTTCAGGGTTTGTTGTTATGGGCTTAACATTGCTTACTTTTATTGGTTTCTTTCTGCGTGACATTATGATGGCGCATAAATTTGGTCTGGGAGCGGCGTTAGATAATTTTTTCATTGCCTTGCTGATCCCAATGTTCATTGTCACGGTGTTATGTATGCCACTGGGCATGGCTTTTATACCGGTCTATCTTGGTATAAAAGAGCAGCAAAATCCCAAAGCTGCTAGGGCAATGGTGTCCAGTGTATCCTCCTGGACGACGATCATCCTGCTGGCCATTTGCCTGATGCTCTATCTAATCGGACCAGCTTTGTTGCCACTTCTTTATCTAAAAGAATCGCCACCGGATATGCTGCAGCTTATCCCGTTGTTGGATCTCGCCCTGCCCATACTGCTGTTTAGTGGCGTGGTAATTTTGGGCAATTCTGTACTCAATGCTAATGGGCGGGCAGTGTTGACCAGTGCTGCACAATTGATCGTACCTATCGCGGCGATTTTAGCCTTGTTGTTTTTTGGTGGTAGTTATGGGGTCAAGGCGGTCATGTTTGGCATGGTGGTTGGCCAACTGTTTAACCTATTCATCGTGCAATATTATCTTAGGCATCATGATATCACGCTGCAGCCATGGTCAGGCTTACATAACCAGACTGCGCTTTCCCCGTTGTTGTTGCAATATTTGCCGTTGGTAGTATCGGCTTTTTTTGTTGCTATTGCTGCCCCGGTAGCCACTTTTCTAGCCATTTCTCTGCCAGAGGGTGGTGTTTCAGCCTTTAATCTGGGCAATAAGGTGGTGTTGTTTGTTACTGGTTTGGTAAGTACGGCCATATCAACCGTCATGTTGCCTTATTTTTCGGCACTTGTAGCTAAGAACCATCTGATGTCAGCTAGACGTGAGTTATCGTTCTTTTTGTTGTTCGCAACTTTTATTTCAGTGCCCATTAGCGCCGGCCTGTACATATGGTCAGAGTCAATTGTCCGTCTAGTGTTTGAGAGCGGTACGTTTGACAGTACAGCCACTGGACTGGTCACCCGAGTGATGCAGTATGCAGTTGTGCAACTACCTTTTTTTGTATGTAATTCGCTGTTGTTGAAATTTGCCACCGCCACAAGGCACGTCTTCGCTATCAGTGCTGTGGCCATCGTGGGGTTGCTGGTCAACATCGGCGCTAGCATATTGTTCATGAAACATATGGGAGTGGCAGGTATTGCCTTAGGTGCTTCGGTGTCAATGTTATTGTCTACTGTGCTACTCGTGCTAGTCTTGGTTAGGTATTGGCACATTAGCCGATTTGACGCTTTAATCATGTTGTTAAACTGGCTACTGTTCGTCACTTTGTTGATGTGTTTACATTTTGGAAGCATCCCGAGTGTTTATGTCACAATATTGGCGTATGCAGTGTTACTAATCGGCTATTTCATCTCGTTATTATCTGTTAAGTTTCAAAGCGCTAGGTTACAAGATTGAAAGAGAAAATCTGCTTTGTATTGACTGCCGAATTTCCAGTCAAAGCTTTTTTGCTGAATCATCTGAGTGCGTTATCTGAGTTTTACGAAGTTACAGTAATAGTAAATACTAATAACCCCAACTTTTTAGATGAGCTTGGCATAAAGGCTAAAGTGATTCCGCTGGCAATTGCTCGCGATATAAATTTAATTTCTGATTTTAGTAACTTGATTCAGTTGATAAAAATAATTCATCAACAACGTTTTTTTGTTGTGCATTCTGTTACGCCAAAGGCAGGCTTGTTAGCGATGTTAGCTGCTTGGGGGGTACGTGTGCCTTTGCGAATACACACATTTACAGGTCAAGTTTGGGCAACTAAAGCAGGACTTAAACGATTTCTATTAAAACAGATTGATCGCTTAATTGCTTCCTTGACTACTCATAATCTTATAGATAGCCCATCGCAACGCCAGTTTTTGTTGGAAGAGAATGTGATGTCTTCTACCAAATCTGTTGTGTTTGCTAAAGGTTCAATTTCGGGTGTAGATGTTGCAAGATTCAAACCAAACCTGAAGGCCAAAGAGAGTATAAGGCAGCAACTGAACATTAAAACTGATGCCATTTTATTTTTATTTTTAGGGCGCTTGACGCGAGATAAAGGTGTATTGGATTTGGCACAAGCTTTTAGTCGCTTGCAAAGTGGCCGTGCACATTTGCTTTTTGTTGGCCCTGATGAGCAAAATATGCAAGCTGAAATTGTTCGTGTAACAGGAAAAGACAATCCAAATCTTCATTTTATAGGGCATACTGACACACCAGAAGCTTACATGACCGCCGCGGATGTACTGTGTTTACCCAGTTATCGTGAGGGTTTTGGGACGGTAGTGATAGAGGCAGCCGCTGTTGGCATTCCAACGATTGCGTCTCGAATTTATGGTCTGACAGATGCAGTTGTTGATGGCGAAACAGGTTTGTTACATGAGCCGCGTGATATCAATGCGATTAAAGTTTGTATGGAGCAGATGATGACCAATCAGGCAGTAAGATTAAAGTTCGGTGAACAGGCGCAAGCGCGGGCAGTTAAAGAGTTTGACAGTAAGCTGATAACCCGAGCATGGGTTGATTTTTATCGTAAAAATGTAAATGAAAATGAGTAAGAGAATATTTGATATGTTGCTAGCGAGTGCGGCTGGGTTAATGTTTTTACCGGTCACTTTAGTATTGGCGCTGATAATTCGTTGTGTTATTGGTAGCCCGGTTATGTTTAAGCAACAACGCCCAGGGCTTGGTGCTAAGCCTTTTTATATATACAAATTTCGCACCATGAGTGATAAAAAAAATAGTCACGGAGAGTTATTGTCTGATGCTGAACGATTAACGAATTTTGGTAAATGGCTACGTTCAACCAGTTTAGACGAGTTGCCTAGCCTTTGGAATGTGTTAAAAGGTGAGATGAGTTTGGTAGGGCCGCGCCCTTTATTGATGGAATACGTGCCGCTATACAATACAGAGCAAGTGCGCAGGCATGAAGTTAAACCAGGTATTACAGGTTGGGCGCAGGTGAATGGCCGTAATGCGATTAGCTGGCAAGATAAATTTAGGCTGGATGTATGGTATGTTGACCACCAATCACTTTGGCTGGATATTAGAATTATATTTTTAACCATAAAAAAAGTTTTTTTTAGGCATGGCATTAGTGCTGAGGGAGAGGCTACAATGCCAAAATTCACAGGAAACTCTTCAGAATAATGCAAAATTACATTTATGGTGCTGGAGGTCATGGTAAGGTGGTATTGGATGCCATGCAGGTTGCACATATTGATTGTACAGGTTTTATCGATGACAAAGAGATTTCTAGTTGGGTGGGTTTAAGGGTTTTAAAGTTATCAGATCTCGTGTTAGAAAGTTCGATTTATTTACATCTGGCGATTGGCAATTGTAAAACAAGAGAAGCAATAGTAGCTCGATTAAGCTATGCAAAATATTTTAGTGTGATTCATCCCTCGGCAGTTATTGCAAAAACTGCACAAATTGGCTTAGGCACTTTTTCTGCCGCACAGTCTATTATTGCACCAGACGCACAGATTGGAAGCCACTGTGTTATTAATCATGCTGCTGTTGTAGATCATGATTGTGTGGTGGGAGATTATTCACACATAGGGCCTCATTCATGTCTTGGAGGTGGCGTAAACGTAGGCAAAGGTGTGTTACTTGGCGTAGGCGCGATTGTGCTGCCTGGCATTACAATCGCTGATTATGCGGTTATTGGCGCAGGTGCCGTTGTAACAAAAAATGTGGCTAGTGGAATAACTGTTGTTGGAAATCCAGCAAAATCAACCGAATAATCAATAGGTCAAAAATCTGTGTTAAATCATCCCAACATCTCCCCATGGCCGTATTATGAGGCTGACGAAATTGAAGCTGCTACTCAGACGTTAAGCTCTGGCAAAGTGAATTACTGGACTGGCGAATTGGGTAGACAGTTCGAAGTGGCTTATGCAAAGCATGTAGGCAAGCAATATGGTATTGCGCTTGCCAATGGTACTGTGGCTTTAGAACTGGCCTTACGTGTGCTGGGAGTGAAAGCGGGTGATGAGGTGATTGTGGCAAGCCGAAGCTATGTTGCTTCTGCCAGTTGTGTTCAGTTGGTGAGTGCAATACCCGTATTTGCTGATGTCGATATTAATAGTGGGAATATTAGCGCAGAGACAATAGCGTTGTTAATTACAAAAAAAACCAAAGCAATCATTCCGGTGCATGTTGGCGGCTGGCCTTGTGATATGCCAGAAATTATGGCACTGGCTAATCAGCATAATATAATGGTGATTGAAGATTGTGCACAGGCACATGGAGCATATATAGCAGGGAAGCCAGTAGGGGCTTTGGGACATGCTGCGATATTCAGTTTTTGCCAGGATAAAATTATTTCTACTGGCGGTGAGGGCGGCATGCTGCTTTTGGATGACGAGTCCGCATATAAGCAAGCTTGGGCATATAAAGACATTGGACGTAGCTATGATGCGGTTTACCATCAACAGCATTCAGTAGGTTTTAGATGGCTAACGGAAAGTGCAGGGTCAAATTTTAGAATGACTGAGTTTCAGGCGGCAATTGGCTTAAAGCAGTTAGAAAAATTGCCATGCTGGGTAGAGCAACGAAATAGAAATGCCAAAGTAATCATTGACACCCTTAAACAGTTTGATTTTATTGATGTCCCCACGCTGCAGCAAATCGATGGCGATCAACACGCATACTATAGGCTCTATGCTAAAGTTAAGCCGGGTGCGAATATTGCAGGCTTAAGTGGAGAAACGCTTAGAAATTTTTTGATAGATAAATTAGTAGCTTCTGGGGTGCCATGTTTTTTTGGATCTTGTTCAGAAATTTATAAAGAGAAATTGTTTACTAATATAGCGCCTAAGGAAAGATTGCCAAATGCTGCAATCTTCTCAGACAATGCGTTTTGTTTCTTAGTGCATCACACGATTACTTGTGAACAAATGGAATTGATGACAAATAACATTAAACAAGTGCTAACGGGTTTAATTCAAGGTCGGGTTAGTTAACTATGAATTTCTACAAAAGCCTGGTGAAATATCGTGCCTTATTTGCCGCAACTCATGATGTGTTAGTTGCCTGCTTTGCCTGGTTTGCGGCGTTTGAATTGCGCTTTAATTTCGATATCCCAGTCCCTTTTATGCAATCTCTCTGGTCTGTTCTGGCAATAGCAGTGCCTATTCAGATGATATTTTTTGTACGATTTAATTTATATAAAGGCGTCTGGCGTTTTGCCAGCATCCCAGATCTAAAACGCATTGTATCAGCGGTGTTGGCTTCTGCTGTATTGATTACTGCATTATTTCAAATGATCAATATCGCTACTATCCCTCGTTCAGTATTGCTTCTTGATCCAATTTTGCTTATTTTATTGATGGGTGGTAGTCGCTTTGCATATCGCGCATGGCAGGAGCATCGCCTTTATGGATTAACGACTAAGCAAGGTACACCAGTAATTATTTTAGGTGCTGGTGAGGCTGCTATTGCCTTAGTAAAAGAATTGGCAAGAAGTAATGAGTGGTGTGTTGTCGGTATGCTTGATGACGATAGGGCACTTCATGGAAGAGAGCTGTTTGGTGTAAGGGTATTGAGTGCAATTGATCAATTAAAAACTCATATTGAAGCGCTTGATGTACGTCATGTCATTGTGGCCATGCCTTCTGCTGCACATCAAGCGCGTAGAGATGCGGTTCATTTGGCGCAAAATGAGAATTTAACGATACTTACAGTTCCTGCTTTTGATGATTTAATGAGTGGCAGGGTGAGTATTTCGCAAATTCGTAAAGTGGAGGTTGAAGATTTGCTGGGGCGCGAGACAGTAAGTCTGGATAATCAGGGTTTGCAGCAATTAATTGAATGTCATACGGTAATGGTAAGCGGGGCAGGCGGGTCGATAGGCTCTGAGCTGTGTAGGCAGATACTCAAATACAAACCTAGTCAATTGGTTTGTTTTGATATTTCAGAATATGCGCTTTATCAATTAGAGCAAGAATTACAACACGATTTTCATTCAGTCGAACTCATTTTTGTGACAGGGGATGTCAAAAATGAGCAGCGTGTGAAGCAGTTATTGGCTGAATACCGGCCAAAAGTGGTGTTTCATGCAGCGGCTTATAAACACGTGCCATTGATGGAAACGCACAACGTAGCTGAGGCATTATCCAATAACGTGATCGGCACTTATGTTATGGCCGATGCTTGCATGAAGGCAAAGGTGGAAAAATTTGTGCTGATTTCGACAGATAAGGCTGTCAACCCAACCAATGTGATGGGCGCGAGCAAACGCCTGGCCGAAATGGTGTGCCAGAGCCTGGAAAGTGGCGCTGGGTCGAAAACACATTTTGTGATAGTGCGTTTTGGCAATGTGCTTGGCAGCAGCGGCAGCGTGATTCCGAAATTTCGTGAGCAAATCGCAAAAGGTGGCCCTGTCACAGTTACGCATCCGGAGATTACCCGCTACTTTATGTCGATTCCGGAGGCTGCACAGTTGGTCATGCAGGCAGGGCTAATGGGTAATGGCGGTGAAATTTTTGTACTGGATATGGGTGAACCGGTGAAAATTGCCGAGTTGGCCAAAGACATGATTCGCCTATCAGGCTTTCAGCAGGACGAAATTAAAATCAGTTATACAGGCTTGCGGCCGGGTGAAAAATTATATGAGGAGTTGCTGGCGGATGACGAGCTCACACAGCCCACGCCACATCCTAAATTACGCATTGCTATTGCCAGAAAGGCGGATGCGCTTTGGGTTAAAAGGCTATTAAAATGGATTGAAACATGTCAGGGTGCGGATGAAAATACCATTAAAAAACAATTGGCATTTTGGGTGGAGGAGTATGTAGAAAGCACTTCTGCCTCCCAAAGTGCAAATATGACTACACTCATCAATACCATACATTAATTACTTTGGCGAAAAAAATGAATAAAATTACAAAAGCAGTTTTCCCGGTTGCCGGTTTGGGCACACGATTTTTACCAGCTACCAAGGCCAGCCCCAAGGAGATGCTGCCGATTGTCGATAAGCCATTAATTCAATATGCGGCGGAAGAGGCAATCGCGGCTGGCGCAACAGAGCTGATATTTATTACCGGACGTAATAAACGCTCGATTGAAGACCATTTCGATAACGCGAGCGAGTTGGAAGCATCGCTTGAGGCAAACGGTAAAAAAGAAATGCTTGAAGTACTGAAGGCGATTTTGCCATCACATGTCTCATGTATTTTCATCCGCCAGCCTAAAGCGCTCGGTTTAGGCCATGCTGTGCTGTGCGCCAAGCCCGTGGTCGGTAATGCGCCATTCTCAGTGATTCTGGCAGATGATTTGATTGATGCGAATCCGCCTGCCATGCAGCAAATGGCTGATGTGTATGCGCGTAAACAATGCTCAGTGCTGGGCGTGGAAGATGTGCTGCCTTCCGAAACGGCGAGTTACGGTATTGTGGATGCCTTCAAAGTCGAAGAAAATTTATTACAACTTAAAGGCATTGTGGAGAAGCCAAAACCGGAAGATGCGCCTTCAACACTTGCAGTAGTAGGGCGTTATATACTGACCCCCAGGATTTTTGATTGCCTGGAAAAAGTAAAACCAGGCAAAGGTGGAGAGATTCAGCTGACTGACGGCATTGCAGACTTAATGCGCGCCGAAGATATTTTTGCATATCGCTTTACCGGCAAACGATATGATTGCGGCAGCAAGCTAGGCTTTATGAAAGCCAATGTGGAGCTTGCGCTTAAACATTCGGAAATTGCAAAAGACTTTTCCAGTTATCTAAACAGCCTGATGAAGTGATCTAAATTGACGAAACTGGTCAATCCTCAGCATTATTTACAACAGGCGGAGCTGGTACATGACGAACAGGCTGTGAGCCAGGCTATTTCAACCATGGCTAAACAGCTCAATCAATATTATGTTGATGAGCCGCCGATCGTGCTATGCGTAATGGGCGGCGCCGTTTTTTTTACTGGCCAGTTGCTTTCCAAGCTGCTGTTCCCGCTTGAGTTCGATTTTGTACAGGCCACGCGCTATCACGATGCTACCAAGGGCAAGGAGCTGAAATGGATCGTCATGCCGAAAGCCAATGTTAAAAATAGAAAGGTCTTGATACTGGACGATATTCTCGATGAAGGGGTTACCTTAAAAGCAATTATTGATCAATGTAAACTGCTTGGTGCAAAAGAGACGAGATCAGCAGTTTTGGTAGAAAAACAACTAAATAAAAATAAAGCAACACAGGCTGATTATGTAGGACTCATGGTGCCGAACCGCTATGTATTTGGTTGCGGGATGGATGTTTATGGTTGGTGGCGGAATTTGCCAGCTATTTACGCGCTAAAAAATGGTTGACCCCATTGTAAAACAGGGTCGATAGGAGTTAAATAAATCATGCAATGTCAAAAAGTGTCAATCGGATGACATATGTGTCGATGGGTAAACGCCAAGCTCGAGTTTTATGTAACAATTAATTTGTAACATGCTGATTTAATTGAATAAAAAAATAATAGAAAGCTGGTATTGAAAATGCAACTGTATTCTCATCAAACCGATATAAATCGTGAGAGGCATACAGTGATGGAAAACAATACAACTAAGCAGAATTGGGAACAGGTATTTAATGTTATTCAAAAATCGTTTACCGTTCAAAAGCACGTGGACTTTTTTAAGTGGCTACAAGGAAGCGTAAGGGAAGTGCTTCCTCATGACGTACTGGTGGCCGCCTGGGGCGATTTTGCCACCGGCGATCTTCATTTCGATGTGTCATCCAATATTGACGACATCCGCACACAAAAACTCATCGATGCGCCCGGGGTTTTCGCTTATTTAATGTCTAACCTGCATCAGCGCTGGGTTGATAACGGCGAAAGATGGTTCCGAATCAACTTTTTTGATGCAGAAGGTATCTATAGCCAATCACCAACACCTTTTACGCGTAAATTAGTCGGCATGAATTCTTTGCTGGTGTATGGCGTGCGTGATACCCGTGATAAGAACGATTGTATTTATGTGTTCTTTGATAAGGCGCGTGAGTTTCAAGTGCAGAACTCTATACTGGGTCTTTTGATGCCGCACGTGGATGCAGCGCTACGCCGCGTGGAATGTATGGAAACGCCTGTGGTTGAAGAGGATATGATAGGAGAACTGCCTCTTGGCGGATTAAGTGAACGTGAGCATGAAATCCTGCACTGGGTTAAAACAGGAAAAACCAATTTTGAGATAGGGATGATTCTATCTATCAGCCCTAATACCGTTAAAAATCATCTCAAACGTATTTTCCAGAAATTAGATGTGTCTTGCCGCGCACAAGCAGTGGCTAAATACAGTCCAGGAAGTCCGAATTAAGGTTAGGGTTTGCCATTTTTAGACCTTTGTTGTGACTAGCAAAGGTTTTTTATTGGCTATGTCTTTTTGATTCTATTCATCATCCGAAATTATCACAATCCTGTCAAATTGCCCAGTTATTCTAGCAGTAAGTATCAAGTCACAACTTATTGCCCAAGCCTGGTTGGCTAGTGACCCATAAGGGCTATTGTGTACTTGGCATGCACTTCATAGAATGCAATCAACTAAATTGAATAGATTATCTGAGTCCACTGGAAGGTGAACAAAATGTTAAAGAAAGTCGTTGTATCTGTATTTGTTAGCTTGATTTTAGTAGCGCCAATGGCTGCGTCAGCTACTGGCAATGAATCTGCTGGAGATATGAAAAATTCATTGAGTGTTGTAAATAACACTGCCAACAAGGAGTTGTCAGTACAAGTCAGTAGCAATAACATTAGCGAAGTCAAAAACGCAGCATCTCAGTCTCAGATTGTGGATAAAAGTGAACCCATATTGCCTACTGGATGGCTGTTAACGATGGCTTTGCTCGGGTTTGTAATGCTGTCAAATCGAAGCGGTGTTTGACTTCAGAATGTTGTAGTTTGCTTGAGTTGGTCCGCAGAACAATACTGGTTGTAAAGTGTATAAAAGATCATTAACAACCAAGTTCTGAAAAATTCACATCATTCAGTTAATGTTAATATATTAACGTGATATTCTAATAAGACATTGCCTTTAATGTTACTTCCTGAAGGGGAACAATAAATATGAAAATTAAAACACTTTTATGGCTGATATTTACGCAATTATTTCTGATATCAATCTCGATAGCAAATGCTGAGGCTGCTCAAAGTTATAAATTAAGGCAAGGAGACTTGATTCAAGTTTCGGTTTGGGGCGAAGACAAATTGCAGAAAGAAAGCCTTGTGCTGCCGGATGGAAGTATTACATACCCTCTTGCTGGTAGGGTAGAGGTGGTGGGTCTTACTTCGACAGAGGTTGAGAAGCGAATCGCTGAAAAATTAAAACCCTATGTGCCTGATCCGCAGGTGTCGGTAGTCATTGTCAGCATTACAGGTAATTTAGCGCATGTAATGGGGAAAGTACTAAAGCCAGGTCAAGTTTTGATGACCGGACCTATGACCGTTCTCGATGCATTAAGCTTGGCTGGTGGTCTAGATAAATTTGCCGATCGCAATGGTATTAAGGTTATACGTAATACTCCACAAGGACAAAAGGCCATACCAGTGTATTATGATCAACTTATCCGGGGCGAGAGGCTGGAAAGTAACATTACTTTAAATCCTGGTGATACTATCGTAGTGCCTTAATTTTATTTCACAACTAACTGATATATAGGTATAATGTGCTGATAATATATCTTTGGACTCAGGGAGAGGCACATTGAAAACAGGTCATAATTTTTCGATTCAGCATCGAGAATTAAAAAAATCCGCATTGCAATTAATAGTTGCTTCTACATTTATTTTTTTGGTTCCGAATGCAAACGCAGTCGAGGTCGGAAAAGAAATAATTGTAACAGCTGGTGTCGATCATGATTCGAATCCGGATTTAGTCGAAAAAAATCCAGATCCCGTTTGGATCTATACAATTGCTCCACAATTTAAACTGGATGTGAAAGACCAGGTTAATAGATGGTATCTGGATGCAGCCGTGTTGATTCAAAGGCACTCAAACGAGACAGTTCTTATTAATCGTGAAGATCCTAGGCTTGCGATAGGCTGGGATCGTACTTATGAATCGGGTATGTTTGGACTCAAGGGCACTTATCAAGAAAGCTCTAGCCGCGCAGCAGAATTGCAAAGCAAGGGTGCGTTTACTAAAATTGACAATACACAAAAAGACAAAACATTGTCTGCTAACTGGCAGCATAACATTAGCTCTAGATGGTCTGTTTTAACAGAAGGCGCTTATCGTGATGTAAGTTTCACCACTCCAGGCGCCCTAGATAACTACACACTAGGTGATATTAGCTCTAAGTTAAGTTATGCAAACAACGAAAAACTTGATACTAGCATTCAGTTGGGTTATTCGCACTTGCACCCGGAAAAAACTTTTGATGATACCGATTTGGTTGGTCTGACAATGGGTGCTAATTACCAGGTTAATGAAAAATTTAAGATCGCATCACGTGCCGGTATTTATAACCTGTCAGGCCGTCAATCAGATACTGACTGGCTGGCTGGCATAAAAGCTGATTATGAACAGGAGCGAATGAATTATAGTGCAGAACTAAGCCGAGGGCTAAAAGCCTCTGGGATCGGCGGTTTTCAGAAGACAGACGCTCTTAAATTGGGCTGGTTGTTTGATATATCTGATCTTCACCGCGCAGGTGCGAATTATAGTTTGGAAAAAAATAAAGAAGACAATGATGTCGGTTTGGCTAAGCTGGACTTTCAACAAATCGGTGCATTTTATGAACGTAGCCTATCTCATCATTGGTTAGCCCGTTTATCTGCAAGTCACAGACAACTCGATGCTTCTGGTTCTACTAGTCACGCCAATATCATTGGGTTGTCTGTTACTTTTGATTCTTTAAACTTTTAGTAAGGCGTTATTATTTGATGACTAATAATCAGGACTTTACGCTAAAAGAGATTATATTAAGTCTGCGCCGTCGAGCACCATTAGTGACGGCAATTTTTTTTCTAACTCTAATCGCTTCATTTTATGTTGTATTAAATTTACCTCATGTATATCAGTCAACCGGCACAATTTCAATTGAATCCCAACAGGTCCAGCAAGACCTATTAAAGGCTGGGACGGAAAATTTCGCTGCAGAACGACTGGACGTGCTTAAGCAGCGCGTTTTGGCTAGTGATAATCTCTTTAAGATCATTCAACAACACAAGCTATTCGACTTTGGCAAAAGCAAAAAAAGCAAGGCTGAGTTAGTCAGTTTATTAAGAAAAAATATTGCAGTTGTTTTACTTCAAACCGATACTGGACAGTGGACTGATAAGACTGCTTTCGCCTTTACGGTTTCATTTCAGTACGGAAAGCCTGAAATTGCTTATCAGGTGACGAAAGAGGTTGTTGATCTGTTTTTAGAGGCTAATGAAAAAGATCGTAAACAGCGAGCGACGGAGACAGCAGAATTTTTTGAAAAAGAATCTAATAAACAAAGGGTTATTTTAGAAAATATTGAAAGAGAAGTAACAGCTTACAAGCGTACACACTCTGGTTCTCTACCTGAAGACAGAGCGGTGCATGCGGCGAGTATGTTACGCGTTGAAGCTGATTTGAGAGAGGCAGAACGGGAATATCATAACACGCAGGCGGAGTTACGAACTTTGCAAGTTGACCTAGAGTCTGCAAAAGCAGGCATAGGCATTGCAGAGACTCCGGGAGGCGCGCGAATCACGCCTGCTTCAGAGCTTGAAAATCTTAAACTTGAATATGTAAAGCTTAGTGGCATATATAATGAGAGCCACCCGAGCCTTCGCAATTTAAAGCGAAAAATTGATTTGCTGGAGAATAACCTGCAGTCCGCAACACCAGAGAAATCACTGACGACACAACGGTCTGTTATGATTGATAAAGTGCAGGCTAAAATTGATGCGGCAGAGTCTCGCCTTGTGATACTTAAACAGGATGCTGATCGTCTTAGGGCAAAACTCTCCAATCTTGAGGGGCAAGTTATCCAAAGCTCACAAACAGAAGGGGCCTTGACTACGTTGTTACGCACTTATGAAGAAGCAAAGACCAGAAGCGAAGAGGTGAAGGCGAAGCTTGCTAACGCCAAAATGACTGAAAAAATGGAGTTAGAGAATAAGGGAGAGCAGCTAAAGTTGATAGAAGCCCCAATAATGCCAGAGACACCGATTAAACCTAACCGGTTGGTGCTGAGTTTTATTGGTTTATTGTTTTCTATACTCTTTGCTATAGCCATTGCTTTGATTTTGGAAAACTTTGATAAGCGTTTACGTGGAGTAGAAACCCTTGCTTCAGTACTTCGGTTACAACCATTAGTGGCAATACCTTATATCAAAAATAAAACGGATACACGAAGAGAAAAACAAACCGTCTATTATATGGCTGCTGGCGGTTTTCTGACGATTATAGTGCTTATTCTGCTTATGCATTTTTTTCTGATGCCTTTGGGTATTTTAATACCCCAAACTTTGGACAGGATTTTATAAGGATTCCGTATGGAAAAGATTAAGGAAGCTATAGAAAAAGCGAAAGGTCAACAAAGTATTCGACCAAAGCTTCAGCAGAAAGTGGATAACAATAAGTTATTTAACAAGTTGGTGAAGGATGAGGAAGATGAACTCGCATCAATTATTTATAATGAGACAACTTCATTAAAGCTTAATCAAGTACATTTGGAAGATAACCGCATCATAGCCATAAACAAGAATAATCCATTGAGCGGTGTGTTTGACTCATTGCGTACGCAAGTATTGCAGAAAATGGAAGAAAATAACTGGCATACCATTGCTATCGTGTCACCAACCCCAGAGTCTGGAAAAACAGTGGTGGCGATTAATCTTGCTATAAGTATTTCACAGCTACCACAGAAAACATCTATGCTAATAGATTTTGATTTGCGAAAGCCACGAGTAGCCAGTTATCTTGGCATTAAAACAAAGAATTCTATAAATGAATTGCTTTCGGGAGATGCAGAATTACCCGATGTTATGGTCAATCCAGGCATTCCAAGATTCACAGTTCTACCCACTAATAAGCCAGAGCTCAAATCCTCCGAAATTTTATCTTCAAAAAAAATAGAAAGAATGATTACTGAAGTAAAAGAAAGATATGAATCTCGTGTTGTGATTATTGATTTGCCGCCTCTTCTAAGCACTGATGACGCGATGGTTTTATTACCACTTATCGACTGTGCTTTGTTGGTTGTAGGAGATGGAATGAGCACGGAATCGGAACTTGAAGATGCAATGCGGCTTTTGTCAAAATGCAACTTGCTGGGGGTAGTGCTTAACCGAGCAGAGGCTGAACCTCAATCCTACTATTACGGATAAATCTTTTGGTTACTCGTAGAACTTTCCTGAAGGCAGCGGCCATTCAACCGCTGCTGTTTAATAGCCTCTTTATTAATTATTCACCAACCCCTCAACAAGTCTTGCACGAAGCTAATGCTCATGATTTCATCATTCTTGGTGGTTGGGTATTGCTTAAAACGGATTTGTTTGAACCTCAAGGGTAGTCCTCATGTTGTTTGATATGAATATGCTGGATGGACTCGCATCCATCAGGCAGTATGATGTTTGTATTGTTGGGTCTGGTCCAGCAGGGATAACCCTAGCTAGAGTATTAGCCAGGCAAGGCAAAAGCGTTGCAATCTTAGAAGGTGGTGGTCTAGAGTATTCCGAAAATTCACAAACACTTTACCAAGCAAAAAATACCGGTGCTAATATCTGGGATGCAGCCAGCATTTGCAGATTAAGATATTTTGGAGGTACTTCAAACCATTGGACGGGTAGGTGTTCCTTTTTTGATCCTATAGACTTCCAACAGCGTGACTATTTTGGCATGCCTGGGTGGCCAGCTGGTAGCCGTGAAGAGATGTTTAAGCATTTCAAAGCTGCTTGTGCCATTATTGATCTGCCAAAAAATGCATTTAAAGTTTCTCATGAATATCAATGGCAGGGATCTAATTATAGGTATTCTGACGTTTCGTTAAGCCCTCCGACCCGATTTGCCAGTAAGTATCTTGATGAACTTAAGAATTCGGAAAAGATTGACGTTTTTATAAATGCAAATTTGACTGACATCAGATTGCTTGAAGGGTTAGATGCGGTAAAGGCGTTTGAAATCACAAATTACAAGGGCGGAATATTTTATTTCTCGGCTAAGAATTATGTTCTTGCAATGGGCGCTATTGAAAACGCAAGACTGTTATTGAATTCGGACAAACAAGTCCGGGGTGGGGTAGGTAATCAATACGACATGGTTGGCCGCTGCTTCATGGAACATTTCAATGTTAATTATGGTCGTTTTGTGATTGAAGACAAAAAAAAATGGAAACAAGGAAGTATTGAGCTTAATCCTACGGATGCTTTAATGCAAAAATGGCAGATTGGGAATGCTGTGTTGAAGTTTCATTTAAATTATCAAGCTCCGGAATATGGGAGGCTTCATGCACTAAAAAAAACTGCACGTGAGTTTGTTTGCCGCTCAGAAACCTTAACCGAACTGACTAGAAAGATGGTCGATATGGATTGTAGCGGCGACGGTGTCATCACTAGTCTGATTGAGCAGAGCCCGAATTTGAAAAGTAGAATAGTACTGGATACCGAGAAAGATCAGTTTGGTTTACGCAGAGTAATCCTAAACTGGAATATTAATGATGCGGATCATAGAACTATTAGGACTCTAGGACGCGAAGTGGCCAAAGAAATGGCACTTACCAGGGTTGCGAGAGTACAGCTCAGGGATTTCATTCTTGATGATAAAATAAATATCGACGAATACGGACATCACTGTCATCAAATGGGTACAACCAGGATGTCCGAAAATCCAAAATTCGGAGTGGTGGATAAAAACCAGCGCATCCATGGTATACAAAATTTATTTATTGCAGGGAGTAGTGTTTTCCCTACGGGCGGCGGCTGTAATCCAACATTGACAATTGTTATGATGTCTTTGAAGCTTGGCAAGCATATTGCAAGCGTTACTCCCCAGTAAATAGCTAATAAATGGATAATCAATCACCCGTTACACTAGATAATCATAAGGTTCCAATTAAGGCTCTACTAGTTTTGCTTCATCGCGCAACCGCGATGTCGGTAGATTGCGTGGTCTGCTATTGGTTGTAGTTTGAGGAATATGTATGCGTGAGTATGAGACACTCAATCCGGCCATAATCCAATAAATAATTGGAATAGCCATAATGCTACTAACGGTAAAAATAATCAGCAGAATAGCTAACAGCGTTGACACTAAACTTCTTCCAAACAGATATAGCTCGCTGTTTTTGTCTTGATTTTCTCTCATGTGCTTAATTATGCCGGATATCGCTAGCCAGAAAAATCCCAAGAATAGAAATAAGCCAATTAGACCATGTCCCAAGACGATATCAAGATATGAATTCACCACATCAACAATACCTTCACCCTGTTTCATTCCAAGGTCTGCCAGTTGATCCCGATAATCCACTGTCCCAAGCAGTGGATGGCGATCAAAAACGATTGCCGAGTTATCAAGAAGCCTTTTACGATAATCAATATTCTCATTTTCAGTCGTACCAACAAATGGGAGTAAGCCTATCACCTTTTGTCCGCCGGGAATTTGTCCAAGAAAGGGCATTATTATCAATACTGCGATAGCCAGCATAGTTAGCCGTTTGATTGCGGAAGGCCCAGTGGCTATATAAACAAGAATCAGAAATACAGCACCAATCCAGGGTCCGCGCGACAATGGTGCCACTAAGCCTCCTAGAAGCAAGGCAAATCCAAGCAGACGTAAACTTTTGCTTTTGATTGCGTTGTTCAGGGACGAGAAAATGCCAAGTGCAACAACCATGACATAGCCCATAACTATAGGCTGCCCAAGAGTCGCAACTGCGCGCAAATATTCACCCCGAGGCATGTATCTGCCCACCATAGAATCAACCCCAAGGGCCGTCTGGATATTGCTGTAAAGCAGCCAGTGGAAGATGAACTCAAAAATACCGATGCTAGCTATTATTGCACTGCCAATAACGAGAGCGATAAAGGCCTCTTTCATTTGGCTTGGTTTTTTAATTGCTCGGCTCGCTATGTAGTAGGGCAGGAAAATATCCGTGAATTTGTAGAACCCTTCTCTAAGGGAATCAGTAAACGTAGTGTCCCTTAAATTCAACAAGACCATCAGAATGATATATATCAATAGAAACTTATCCGGCAATAGTTTTCCGAACGTGGTAGTGTCCGCTTGTGATCTGAGATAAAGATAAGCGGGTAGGAGTAAGCATAACGAAAGCAGGCGGTAATAATCCATTGAAAACAAGAAATTAACTATCCCGAAACCTGGAATGTCCGCACCAATCGGAGGTAATGCAAAAAGAAGCAAGAAATACAAGGCTAATGGGTTTTGCTGCTTATGGGCAATATACAAAAGAAGTGATCCGGTAGCCGCTGTGAAAATCCAAAAATTACCTGCTAGAAACGCTATCACTGTAATTGCTAGCCATGTATTGCGCCAGTTATTGAATTGTTTATCTGGAACGAGCAGCGGCACCAGAGCTTTTTTAGTTAAGGCAAACGTGCATGATGCAAGTATTAGAATAACTATTAACGCTTTTTGATATTCAAACATGTTATTTTCATCATTTTAATTAAGTTGTAATTATATATACTTAAGTATAGTTAAATTTGGTTTAAGTAATGTAATGCTTTATAAATCTGAGTCAATCAACCATATGGGCTATTTACCAACCTTAATAAAAAATAGTATAGTGACCCATCACATAAAAAATATTGAATATGAAGCAAAATAAACCTGTTTTTGTTACTCAGCCAACACTGCCTCCACTTGACGAATTTATTCCCTATCTGCAACAAATCTGGGATAACAAAATACTTACTAATGGCGGTCAGTTTCATCAGCAGTTAGAATCTGCCCTTTGTGAATATCTAGGAGTTAAATATATTTCTTTGTTTACTAATGGCACAATTGCCTTAGTAACTGCTCTTCAGGCTTTACGCGTGAGTGGGGAAGTGATTACTACCCCTTATTCTTTTGTGGCCACATCCCATTCTTTATTATGGAATGGGATTAAACCCGTATTTGTGGATATAGATCCAGAAACACTCAATATTGATCCTGCAAAAATAGAAGTTGCCATTACACCACAAACAACAGCTATTATGCCGGTTCACTGCTATGGGCATCCTTGTGATGTTGATCGTATACAGAAAATAGCGGATGCTTACGGGCTAAAAGTAATTTACGATGCAGCACATGCATTTGGTGTGCAATACAATGGTAGCAGTGTGCTCAACTTTGGTGATTTATCGGTGTTGAGTTTCCATGCAACAAAGGTATTCAATACTTTTGAGGGCGGTGCAATCGTTTGCCCAGATGCCAAGACCAAGTTACGAATTGATCACCTAAAAAACTTTGGCTTTGTAGATGAGGTCACAGTAGTAGCGCCAGGCATTAATGGAAAAATGAGTGAGATCAATGCTGCTTTCGGTCTTTTGCAACTTAAGAATGTAGACGAGTCCATCCAGAAGCGCAAATTGATTGATGAGCGCTACCGTGACGGCTTGGCGAATGTCAAGGGTATTCATTGTCTTTCCAATGCGGGGGGAGAAAGTGCAAATTACTCCTATTTTCCAATTCTTGTCAGTTCTGAATACCAATTAAGCCGTGATGCACTATATCAAAAGCTGCGTGACAATAATATTTTTGCCCGGCGCTACTTCTACCCCTTGATCAGCAATTTCTCGATGTATCATAGTTTGCCGACGGCAGCTCTGTCTAATCTTCCTGTGGCTAATAAGGCTGCGAATGAGGTCATTTGTCTTCCCATATATACTGCATTAGAAAATGATCAGGTTGATTCTGTTATCGAGCTTATATCCAAAGCTTAATTGGTTAATATCTTGCATTTTTCTCAGATCTCAATTCTGTGTTTCTGTCCATTAATTTGGCATTGATAACAGTACTTATGCAAACCTCTTTCAAAAAAAAATCATTTTCTGCCATATTGTGGAGCGGCGGAGATATTTTTATGCGACAGGGGTTGCAATTTGTCGTTGCAATTGTTCTTGCCAGATTACTCAGCCCCGAGGAGTTTGGTACTGTAGCTTTGTTATATCTATTTACGGGAATCGCGTTTGCCCTCGTCGAAGGTGGATTTTCTTCCGCATTGGTGCAGCAACCTAAAGGCACACACACAGATGAATCCACAGTTTTCTGGATTAATTTGTTCATGGGTGGATTGATGACCTTGTTGTTATGGATGATCGCTCCATGGATCGCCAGTTTTTATGAGGTTCCAGTACTAGCACAGCTAGCGCGTCTCCTTGCGCTCACAGTCCTAATCGATGCTTTGGGGTCGGTTCATCGAGCAGTTATTGGTAAGAAGCTGGAATTCAAAACATTTATGAAAATCAGTGCATCCGCTACAGTGATATCTGCAAGTGTAGCCATTATTATGGCGATGAAGGGCTATGGACTGTGGGCGCTCGCAGCTCAGATGGTGACTACGAGTGTTATTACTACAACATTGCTGTGGTATTTCAGCGGCTGGCGACCAAAGTGGGAATTCAGTTTCGACTCTGCGAAGAAATTGTTTGGTTTTGGCAGTTTCCTCATGCTTGCGGGACTGTTGGATGTTGCATACACTAGAATATACACCTTGCTGATCGGGAAGCTCTATGGAGTCAGGGATCTTGGTTTTTACAGTCGTGCCGATAACACTAAGCAGATTCCGGTAGATATTCTTTCTAACACTTTGGGCAGTGCAACATTCCCCATTTTTTCTTCAGCTGCGAATGATATAGAGAAGTTGCGCCGTGGCATGCAGTTATCAGTGCGTGGAGCGATGCTGATCAATATACCAATGATGCTAGGTCTGCTTATCACATCCACGCATGTTGTCACAGTATTGTTTGGTGAAAAATGGCTTCCCTCTGTTTCAATTCTTCAAATTCTATGTCTAGTCGGCATTTTGTGGCCACTGCACGTGCTTAATCTTAACGTTTTGAAAGCACTCGGACATTCTAAGCTGTTCTTTCGTTTAGAAGTCATTAAAAAGATCATTGGAGTTGTGCTGCTGTTGCTAGGGGTGCCTTATGGAATGCACGGCATTGCATGGAGTCAGGTGGTTTTCAGCATTGTAAGTTTCTGGATTAATGCTTTTTATACACAACGTTTTCTTAGGTATGGCTTTTTCGATCAAATCATGGATTTTTTGCCTGTATTAATTGTGTCGCTTATCATGGCTTATGTAGTCGACTGGGTAGGAGAGAACACATTAGGCTCATCTTTCAGGATACTGCCTTTTCAGGTGGTTGCCGGGGTGGTTGCTTTTATCGTGCTTTGTATGATTTTTCGTATTAAGTCTTTTCATGATGCGAAAGACTTGCTGCTTCGACGACATTAGTTAATTAATGGAATTTAGTGAATGAATGTAAAATCAGAACAAAATGCAATTGAAATTAGTGATTCTCTAATATGCGATGTCAACCCGGTTGTGAGTGTTGTTATGATTACCTATAACCATGAGGCCTATATATCGCAAGCCATTGAGGCAGTACTTGCTCAAAAAACGACTTTTCCTATTGAGTTGATTGTTGGAGAGGATTGCTCGCCGGATAACACAAGACAGATTGCGATTGAGTATCAGAGAAAATATCCTCAGATTATCAGGGTTATCACTTCAGAGAAAAATGTTGGTGCATGCAAAAACCAGGCGCGTATTCTCTCGGCAAGCAGGGGGAAGTATATTGCTTATTGTGATGGGGATGATTGCTGGCATGACAACCTCAAACTGCAAAAGCAGGTGGATTTTCTCGAAAACAATCCGCAGTATGTGGCTGCTTATCATGATGCGATTCTTTTGAATAAATTCGCGTTGGGTGAAAAAGTGTCAGTGCTTCCCAAAGAGGGTGGCAAGGATTTTTCAGGCATGGAACTGACGCGCTATGCGTTTATGCCAACACTCTCAATCTGTTTTAGGAATGTAATTGGCGAGTTACCAGAAGAGTATTTCAAAGTTTTGAATAACGATACTTTCCTGATTTCTTTACTCGGAGCCCATGGCGGCGCCAAGTTTCTTGGTGATATTCAACCAGGATTATACCGTGAGCATGCTGGCGGCGTTTGGTCTGGGCTAGCACCACAAAACCAAAGCATAGCGAGCGCGACTACTTGTTATTGGCAGATGGTTTATTACAATAGGATTGGGGAGACTGAGATTGCTAATTACTTTGCTTGTGATGCGATGGATCATATTCTTTCAGTAATAAAAATTAACAAGAAAATATTGCTTAAGTGGGTTCTGATGAAACTTTTTCCAAAAATATATATATATTACAAGGATATGAAGCATGCTGTTGGAAGGTAAATACCTGGCCTTGGGTGGAAAAAAATGAGTACACGTACACTTGTTCTACTGCCGAGCCTTGCTGCGAAAAAAGTGTCAGATACACAAATTATCATTACCCAGAAATTTTTGGATGGCGTGTATGAATATCTCAAGTATTGGCCTGGGAAATTGGTTGTGCTAATAGAGGAAGATTCGAATCTAAGCGATAATCTAGATAATGTCGCTGTTGATATCAATCGACTTCCCTTTCTGGTTAAAATGGTTGACTTTGACAACATTCATACAGAGACAGAATTAAAAAGCGATTCAATCGTTCTGGCCGCCGTGAGTAACAGACAGAATCACATCAGTATAGTCTGTAAATATAAAAAAATTCCGAGCATTTATATCACTGAAAATAGTTTGAGAACTCGCATGCAGATTGTTAATGCGACAACCGGCAATACGCTGCGCAGGATTAGAAAATATCTTTGGGAAACCCATCAGGAATGGAATCAGAGAAAGGCAATTGCACAAGCTAGTGGGGTTCAGTGTAATGGCACCCCCACTTTTATGGCATATCAGGTGATAAATCAGCATGCACTTCTGTATTTCGATACCAGGGTTACGGATGACATGTTAATTAGCCAAGCTGAATTACAGGAAAAATCTGCCTATTGCCTTGAGAATAGGCCTTTACGGTTACTTTTTTCTGGTCGATTATTGAAAATCAAGGGGGTAGACCACTTGATTATGGTTGCGGCTGAACTAAAAAAACTTGGTGTTAGGTTTGAAATGTCTATTTGTGGTGATGGCGACCTCAAGGCTTTAATGACACAGCAGATTCATGCATTTGAATTGTCAGATTCTGTAAAAATGATGGGCAGTCTTGAGTTTAAAAGTGAGCTTGTTCCTTTTGTCAAAAAAAATGCAGATTTGTTTATTTGTTGTCATCGTCAAGGCGATCCTTCCTGCACTTATCTGGAAACCATGAGTTGTGGGGTCCCTATTGTTGGATATGACAATGAGGCATTTGCCGGGTTAGTACAATACTCAGATACAGGCTGGCCAGTAAAGATGAATAGACCGGATTTGTTGGCTAAAAAAATTGCAGAATTGGACAGCAATCGTCAAGCTATTGTGGCGGAATCATATAAAGCTGTTGATTTTTCAAGACAGCATACATTTGAAAAGACATTTCAGAGAAGAATCGATCATATTAACGCAGTCTCTGAATCAGAGTTTGTATAGAAGAAAGACATTAATCATCCATTTTTTGATATTTTTATTGCTCGATAAAAGTCTGATTTTAAATAAACCCAATATGATTGAAACAAGGATAAAAGTTTGGATATTTCAGTAATTCTGGTGAGCTACAATACGATTGAGATGACGAAGAAGGCGCTGGATAATCTCTTTTCTTCGTTCGGTGATTTTTCAATGGAAGTTTTCATGATAGATAATGCTTCCAAAGATAATTCTAGCGAAATGATTCGACGGGAGTATCCTAATATCACTTTGATAGAAAATAACCTGAATGTCGGTTTCGGCCGCGCAAATAACCAGGCCTTGCCACTGATTCATGGGCGCTATGTATTATTACTCAATACTGACGCCTTCGTACAACAAGATACTCTATATAAAACAATGCAATATATGGATGCTCATCACAAATGTGGCATTTTGGGGGTCAAACTTTTGGGTCGTGATGGAACTTTGCAGCCATCATGCCGATATTTTCCTACGCCGTGGAATATTTTTCTTGAGCGAACGGGATTTAAGCAATTTTTCAAGCAGGCAAAACTGATAGATGACATGTCTTGGGACCACAATGTGGCTAGGAATTGTGATTGGGTACCTGGTTGTTACTACATGATTAGAAAAGAAGTGATCGATCAGGTAGGTTTGTTTGACCCGCGCTATTTTTTATATTATGAGGAGGTTGACCACTGTTTTACAGCCAAGAGCGCAGGTTGGGATGTGACCTATTTCCCGGATACCACTGTTGTACATATTGGCGGCGAGAGTGCAAAACAAGAATCTAAAATTTCATCGAAGAGCCAGCAGATTGAATCCCTGCAAATCGAGAGTGAGCTGCTGTATTTCCGTAAGAATCATGGCCTGATCGGCGTGTTTTTACACTTACTACTTAATAGTCTTACGGACTTTATCCTGTTTCTTAAAGATTTCATTAAATTAAGGCCCTTAGCAAAAACTATGTTTAACCTAAAGCGCGCCTTGTTCGTATGGAAAATGTTTTTTCGTACCAGCTTGGCTACACAGTCAACTCGCAGAGTGTGTTAATGTCAGTTAACATTCGAAATGACATGAAAGCTTGCCAAGGGGATTTTGTTGCTCAAGTCATTACTAACTTAAAGCTGCCATGTGAGGCTGAAGCAGGTCATAATTATATTACAGATTACTTTGACGCTACCATGGTCAGCGAATATGCTACGTTTGGTAATAACTACCGAATTCCCGATGGTGGTGTTGGATGCAAGACTAGAAAGAAGTCAGGGGTGCCTGCTATCATTAAAGTCAGAAACTTGCCACATTTAAACAAGTGCTAAATGTAGGTATGCCGATGCGTGTAGGAGTAGTTATTATAGGTCGAAACGAGGGCGATCGCCTTTTGCGTTGCCTTCAGTCGTTGTCAGCAGAAGATCATGTTGTTGTTTATGTTGACTCGGGGTCAACCGATGGTTCCATGAACGAGGCAACTAAGTTGGGTGCCGAGACATTGGCGCTGGATATGAAAATCCCCTTTACAGCAGCGAGGGCAAGAAACGCTGGATTTCAGTATCTTATACAAGCTTCACCCAATCTTGAATATGTGCAATTTGTTGATGGCGATTGTGAGGTTATGCCGGACTGGATTAATATGGGCATTGATTTCCTTGAGGCTCATCAAGATGTAGCAGTAGTCAGTGGTCGTTGTCGTGAAAGGCATCCGGAAAAATCAATTTATAATTTAATGTGTGATATTGAGTGGAATACACCAGTTGGTGAGGCAATGGCTAGCGGTGGGAATGCAATGATGCGAGTGAAGGCTTTTCAGGCTGTTGGAGGTTTTAGGAATCAGTTAATTGCCGGGGAAGAGCCGGAGCTATGCGTTAGATTACGTATGGCAGGTTGGAAAATATGGCGATTGGATGAGGAAATGGTATTGCATGATGCTGCTATGACCAAGTTTAGCCAATGGTGGAAACGTATGACACGGGCCGGCTACGCCTTTGCCGAGGGAGCATATTTGCATGGGTCAGCCCCGGAAAGACATTGGGTCAAAGAGTCAATACGCCCGTGGATTTGGGGGCTTGGAATCCCGTTGATAGGATTATTGCTTTGGACAGTTGGCTACAAGCTAGGCATGCTAGTGCTGTTGGTTTATCCATTACAGATTTTTAGGCTTGGGTTTAGAAATGTATTGTATGGAAATAAAGCTTGGGTGATGGCTTTTTTTAATGTCTTAGGTAAGTTTCCAGAGATGATTGGTCAAATCAAGTTTTTGTGGCGACTCTGCACTGGAAATCAGGGCGGTTTAATTGAATACAAGTGATTTTTTCAATGAAGGTGCCGGATGAGTTTCACTGAAACACTGCTTTCAGCGATTGCTGTTTTGCTACTAATTCCTTCGCTGATCATATTTGTGCAGGTGCTATTTGCTTGGTTTCCCAAGAAGTATGACGATGTTACTCCTGCAGAGGACATGCGCATTGCTGTAATAGTCCCTGCCCATAACGAGTCTTCTGGTATCGTTGCCACGCTTAATTCAGTTCTGCCTCAGATGAAGTCAAATGATTGTCTGCTAGTTGTTGCGGATAATTGCAGTGACGACACGGCTGATATTGCTGTTGCAAACGGAGCAGAAGTCATTAAACGTTATGACACCAAAAGACGGGGAAAAGGTTTTGCGCTGGATTTTGGCGTTCGCTATTTGGCGAAAAGTCCGCCTGATGTCGTCATCGTCGTTGATGCCGATTGCCTTGTGGAAGCAAACACACTAAATCGTATTGCAGCCTGTGCTTTACACCACGGCAGGCCCGTGCAAGCCTTGTATCTGATGTATGCGAAAACTGCCAATCTCAAATCCAGAATTGCTGAGTTTGCCTGGTGTGTAAAAAACTTGGTACGCCCCCTTGGCTATGCTAGGTTAGGCCTACCATGCCAGTTGATGGGTACAGGGATGGCTTTTCCTTGGTGTACAATTTCAAATGTAGATCTGGCGAATGGTAATATCGTCGAGGACATGAAGCTCGGAATTGATCTGTCTATCGCCGGCACCCCGCCGCTTTTTTATTCAACCTCAAAGGTGATCAGTTATTTTCCTGAGACATCTGAAGTTCAATCTGGACAGAGAACGCGCTGGGAGCATGGACATATCTCAACAATCCTCTCAGAAGCGCCCAGATTGTTTGTGCAAGGCGTTATCAAAGGCGATAAGAACTTGCTGGCCATGGCATTTGATCTGGCAGTGCCGCCGCTTGCCTTGCTGGTTACACTTTTGTTCGGATATGCTGCGGTCACAGGAATAGTTCTTATGCTGTATGATGTTGGCTATGTAGCATTCCTTGTTTCGCTGTCTGGCGTTGTGCTTTTGAGTATTGCTATTGCCATGGCGTGGTTGGGGTGGGGCAGACATATTATTTCTTTCTCAACAATGCTTCTGGTCCCGGTTTATGTGATATCAAAAATTCCGCACTATGTTAGGTTTTTGTTCAAAAGACAAAAAGCCTGGAATAAGACAGAAAGAGATTAGGTTTAATAGATGGACGATTTTGAACGTGAAGTGTATTGCATTGGCGGATTGCCTTTTGATGCAATAGATTTGTCAAAAACGATGAGTCGCTTACGTGATGCCAAATATAAAAAAATATCCTGTTTTTTGACGACACCAAATCTTAATTTTCTGGCATTGGCGCAGGATGACCCAGGTTTCCGTAATTCTGTTATTTACAGCGATATTGTGATTGCGGATGGCACTCCAATTGTCTGGATAGCGAAATTGCTCGGTATCCCTATTCGTGAAAGAGTGGCTGGGTCAACTTTATTCGAAGCACTTGGACAAGAATGGCGCAGGAAGCTGACGGTTTATTTCTTTGGAGGACCGGATGGAGTTGCTGCTGAAGCGAGTATGCGCATTAATGAAAAGTCAACTGGACTGTCTTGTGTTGGGTACCATACGCCCGGTTATGGTACTGTGGATGAGATGAGCGAAACAAAAGTTATTGAAAATATCAACTTAAGCGGCGCAGATTTTTTGGTAGTAGCATTAGGTGCAAAAAAAGGTCAAGCCTGGATTATAAAAAATCTGCATATAATCAAAGTGCCTTTGGTGAGCCATCTTGGAGCGGTAATCAATTTTGAAGCAAAACGTCTGAAAAGAGCGCCTGTAAGATTGCAAAAAATTGGATTGGAATGGGCCTGGCGGATTAAAGAAGAGCCCCATTTGTGGAAACGCTATTGGAACGACGGCAGATTTTTTTTACGACTTTTGATTACTAAAATACTTCCTCATGTAATTTGGTTGAAGTTAAATCAGCAGCGCCTAGAACAGCTGTCACATAATGGTTCCGTTATATTGAGCGAAGATGAAGATTACTCCAGAATAACTTTTTCAGGCGCTGTGCTGGATCCCGTCACTCCCGACATTCGTCAATTAATGAGACAGGCTGGTTTGCAAAATAAAAATGTACAAGTGAATCTTGGCGATGCGGAATATCTTGGTCCCGGCATTTTAGGGTTGTTGTTGGTGCTTAAAAAACAACTTGATAAGCAGGGCTTGCAATTGAAAGTTGTTGGACTTCGAGCCAATATGAGAAAATTGTTTAATTGGAATGGTTTGGATTACCTGGTTGGATAGAGGTTTGAATGTCGAAAATTGATATTTTTTCAAAAAGTCTCATAAATACTGGAATATAAATAAGGCGTTAAACATATGTATGAAACATTTTACGGGTTGAAAGAGAAACCATTCTCCATTCAGCCAGATCCGGAATTTTTGTTTTTTGGTGTACGTCACAGTATGGCGTACGCAATGTTGGAATATGGTATACAAAACCGTGCTGGCTTCTCTGTGATTTGTGGCGAGATCGGCTGCGGCAAGACTACTCTTGTACGGCATATGCTGAACAATCTTGGTAACGAGCTTACAGTGGGCATTGTGTATAACACACATCAGCATATCGATGACCTGCTGAGTTGGATTATGCTGGCATTTAATCAGCCATATGAAGACAAATCTCCTTTGGCGCTATTTGATGCCTTCCAGCAATTTTTAATTCGATCTTATGCTGAAGGCAAGCATGTTGTACTCATTATTGACGAAGCGCAGAATCTTAACCCCGCTGCGTTGGAGTCGCTGCGCATGCTCTCTAACATTAATGCAGATAAAGACCAATTATTGCAAATCATATTAGTCGGGCAACCGCAACTTAGAGATTTGCTGCGCCGTCCTGATTTGCAGCAGTTTTTTCAGCGCGTATCAGTCGATTTCTTTATTCCACCATTGGAGTCATTTGAAGTTGACAAGTACATCCAGCACCGGCTGCATATAGCAGGCCGTGATGAGCCTTTGTTTACGCCTGCGGCCACACGCCTGATTGGCGAAGCGGCACGCGGCATTCCGCGCAGCATCAATATACTGTGTGATACTGCCCTGGTGTATGGCTACTCTACCAATGCAGACAAAATTGATGTTGGCCTGGTGCGTGAGGTAATTAAGGACAGAGCCGAGTTTGGCGTGCTAGGAGTTTAGGGTTAGGTGTTTAGGAGATTGCCTTGAATATATTAGTTACTGGCGGTGCTGGTTATATTGGCTCACATACTTGCGTTGAGCTGCTAAACGCCGGATATGGAGTGGTGATAATTGATAATTTTTGTAATAGCAAACCGGAAGTTATCAATCGAATTCAAAATATCACTGGCAAAACAGTTACGCTGATACAAGGTGACGTACGCGATAAAGATTTTTTAAGGACCGTTTTCAAGCAACGCAGTATCAAGGCAGTGATTCATTTTGCCGGGCTAAAGGCGGTAGCTGAGTCGGTCGCTAATCCCCTTAGATACTACGATAACAATGTCATGGGCAGTTTGGTATTGGTAGAAGTGATGACGGAGTTTAACGTCAAGAATCTGGTGTTCAGCTCGTCTGCAACTGTATATGGTTTTTCTGACACCAAGCCAATACCGGAAACCGCGCCGTTAAGCCCATTTAATCCCTATGGGCACACTAAACGCATGGTGGAGCAGATTCTAGAAGACTTAAGCGCATCAGATTCCTCCTGGAATATTGCTTTATTGCGCTATTTTAATCCGGTCGGCGCGCATGAAAGCGGCATGATCGGCGAAGATCCCAATGGTATCCCCAATAATCTGATGCCTTATGTTTCGCAAGTTGCTGCAGGCAAGCTGAAAGAGCTGAGCATATTCGGCAATGATTACCCAACCGTCGATGGTACGGGTGTACGCGATTATATTCATGTGGTGGATTTGGCTTTAGGCCATGTTGCCGCCCTTAATGTGCTGGATAAAAACTGTGGGCTGTTAACCGTTAATCTGGGCGCGGGCCACGGTTATAGCGTATTAGAACTGGTACATACATTCCAAGAAGTCACCGGCAGGGCAATTCCGTATAGAATTGTAGAAAGGCGAGCTGGAGACATCGCGATGTATTTTGCAGATGCCACTTTGGCCAAACAGAAACTGGCCTGGCAAACACAGCGTGATTTGGCTGATATCTGCCGTGATGCCTGGCACTGGCAATCACAGAACCCGCAAGGATATAGCTAAATTATTACTTCTCTTAATAAGCGCTTTTGCCGGTAAAAGCAAAAACTGTGCGTAAAATGATTGTAATATCCAGCCAAACTGACCACTTATTGATATATTCGATGTCAGACTCAATACGCTGAATCATCTGATTAATATCCTTGGTCTCACCCCTTAATCCACGTACTTGAGCGAGGCCGGTAATGCCAGGTTTGATGTGATGTCGAGCAAAGTAGTCAAAGATTCTTTGTGAATATTCTTTATCATGCTGTACAGCATGTGGACGCGGCCCGACTAAAGACATGTCTCCTTTAAGCACATTGAATATTTGCGGCAGCTCATCAAGGCTGGTTTTACGAATAAAGGCACCCACGCGAGTGATCCGGCTGTCATTTTTTTCAGCCTGTTTTAAATTGCCGGCTTCTTCCTGATGCACATACATGCTGCGGAATTTCCAGATCCTGAATGATTTTCCGCTCCAGCCGGTTCTGTTCTGCCTGAAAAATACCGGTCCGGGGCTGTCCAGTTTAACCGCGATGGCAACAAGAAGCAGTATTGGACTAATGATAATCAATATCAAAAAGGATAACACTTTATCTTCTATCGCCTTCAAAAGTAGCCGCATGCCAATGAGTGGCGTTTCGGAGAGCGTAATTACCGGGATTCCGGAAATCTCCTTGACGCTATGATTTACTAACCGCAGCGAGAAAATATCAGGGACCCAGTGAATAGCGACATGTTTATCCAATACGGTCATATAGACATCTACTAGCGCCTTGGCGGATTTAAGCGGCGTAATAACATATACCGTATCAATATTGTATTGGTCAATCAGAGCGGGCAGATTCTCAATACTTCCTAATATGTCAGGATCGCGTTTTCTACCAGAGGCTTTTCTTCCAGATGCAGGGATATCGTCGCCAGGCAGCGCTACGAACCCGATCACTAGCTCGCTCATCCAGGGGTTAGCGGAAATTTTGTCTTGCAGATAATAGGCCAAACGGCTCTGGCCGATAATTAACACATTCTCACTTTGCTGGGAGCCCAGAACGAACTTTTGATAAATAATCCTGAGCAGTACATGCAAAAATAATTGGGCAAAGTAGCCAATAACAAAGAGCTGGCCCATCAAGTTTCTAGAATATATGTGACTCTGCTTAGTCAAAAAGCCCAATACGATTAGCAATAGAAACGTAAACATCCATGCTTTTAACAGATTCAGTGCCTTGTCTGCGAAGCTGGCATTGCTTCTATAGATCGCAAATTTATCATACGTTATCGCCATGCTGCCGAGCAACATCAACAGCATAATAATATAGGGGGTGGTCTGCCCGATATTGTCGGCATGCAGTTGCATAAGCCCCAAGGTGATACCGATAACAGAGGCGCTATCAAGGAGCTGTTGCAGCGTTTGGCTCAGGTTGCTGCGCCTTTGCAGCAGCGTTTTTGAACTGGTTTGTCTATATGCCATTTAGCTTTACTTTTGTTTTGTATTAGTATTTATGTCAATCATCATAACTAAATTCAACTATGGTTGAACGTTAATGGTTACATTTACATTTTATAATATTTATCAATAAGTTATTAATTAATTTGTTATGTTTTTGTTAAGTCAGATGACAAACAGCATGAGTAGCAGAGTAGAATACTGCACAAATCAATTATGTGAACATGTGAAATATTTTAGGTGAGATATTATTCTAGAGATTATTAAGTTTATATTAATAAGTTTGGTGCCCAGAAGAGGACTCGAACCTCCACATCTTTCGATACTAGTACCTGAAACTAGCGCGTCTACCAATTCCGCCATCTGGGCAATTATTCTTGTTGATATTGAATAATGCGCCGAATTTTATAGGAAGCAAGAAACTTGTCAACAAAAAAGAACAAATCAACCCTGAGAAATAACGATCCTTATGCGGGAAGAGAGGCGACACAGTACGATACGCCATTGCCAAGTCGCGAGCTGATTCTGCAAGTATTGTCTGATCAAGGCGTGCCTTTGAGCGTTGAGCAGGTGTATGTGCTGCTGGATATCGGTACCGCTGAACGCGATAATTTTAACAGGCGCCTTAACGCGATGGAGCGTGACGGGCAAATCATGCGCAACCGTAAGGGTGCGCTGTGTCTGGCAGAAAAAATTCATGTGATTGCAGGCACGGTGCAAGGCCATCCAGATGGTTTCGGGTTTTTGGTGCCGGATGATAAAACCAAACATCCAGAGGATTTGTACCTCTCACCACGCGAGATGGCGCAAGTGATGCATGGCGACCGCGTAATGGTGCGCATGGCCGGGCTGGATAGAAAAGGGCGTCCGGAAGGCAAAATAGTCGAGGTGCTGGAGCGCGGTACTAAGACTTTGGTAGGGCGCATTATTCATGGCCAAGGCGTAACCATTGTGGCCGCTGAAGATAAGCATATCAATCAGGATATTTTGATTCCCTATCACTTGGATATGGGCGCCAAGCCTGGCCAGGTGGTGATGGTGGAACTTACCGAGCAGCCATCTGCGCATGCGCACCCAATGGGTAAAGTGGTGCAGATTCTGGGCAACTATGCCGATAGCGGCATGGAGATTGAAATCGCATTGCGTAAACATAAGCTGCCGCATGAGTTTTCACCAGTCGCAGTTCGTCAGGCTGAAAGCATCCCTAAACTCGTGCAGCCTGCTGATTATAAAGGCCGTGTGGATTTGCGGGAGCTGTCACTGATTACCATTGACGGTGAAACCGCACGCGACTTCGATGATGCCGTATACGCCGAGCCGCAAGGCAAGGGTTGGCGTCTGGTGGTGGCGATTGCGGACGTGAGCTTTTATGTAAAACCAGACGATGCGCTGGATAAGGATGCGTTTGAACGTGGTAATTCAGTGTATTTCCCGCGCCGTGTTATTCCCATGTTGCCGGAAGCGTTGTCTAACGGCTTATGCTCGCTCAATCCTGATGTAGAGCGGTTGTGCATGGTGTGCGACATGCAGCTTGACGGTATGGGCGTGGTCAAGCAATACAAGTTTTATCCATCGGTGATGCGCTCCAAAGCACGCATGACCTATACCCAAGTGTTTGAGATGCTGCAGAATCCGCAGGGTGAGCTAGCAACACAATACGCTTGGCTGATGCCGCACGCACAAAATCTGTATTCACTATTTAAGTTGATGCTGGCTCAGCGTGAGAAGCGCGGTGCGATTGAGTTCGAGTCAATCGAAACTATGATGATTTTTAATGAGAATGGCAAAATAGAACGCATCGTTCCTGCTGGCCGCAATGAGGCACATAAGCTGATTGAAGAATGCATGCTGGCCGCCAATGTGTGTGCGGCAGATTTTCTTAAAACGCACGAACATGCAGCCTTATATCGCATTCACGAAGGCCCGACGCCTGAGAAACTGGAAGCCCTGCGTATCTTTATGGGCGAAGTGGGCTTTGGCGTGGGCGGCGGTGACAAGCCGCACGCGAAGGACTATGGCAAACTCATGAATCTGATTAAAGACAGGCCGGACACGCAGTTACTGCAGACTGTGCTGTTAAGGTCGATGCAGCAGGCGGTTTACAGCCCGGATAACGTCGGCCATTTTGGTTTGGCATATGAGGCCTACACGCATTTTACTTCACCGATCCGCCGCTACCCGGATTTGCTGATTCATCGTGCCATTAAAGCGGTGGTAAGCGGCGAAAAATACACAGTAAAAGACTGGCATCATCTAGGCATGCATTGCTCGATGACCGAACGGCGGGCCGATGACGCGACGCGCGACGTGACCAACTGGCTTAAATGCTATTTCATGCAGGACAAAATCGGTGAGGTTTACGAGGGCACTGTGGCAGGCGTCACCAGCTTCGGTGTGTTTGTGGCGCTGGATGGCGTATATGTGGAAGGCTTGCTGCACGTGACGGAGTTGGGTAACGATTACTTCAACTACGACAAAGCCCGCCACGAAATGGTAGGCGAGCGCACTGGGGTGCGATTCAGGCTGGGTGACAGGCTAACGGTAAAAGTTGCACGCGTTGATCTGGAAACCACTAAAATCGATTTCACTTTAGTGAGCCATTCTTCGCACTTAAGCCCTCATTTTAGTGCCAAGCCGCAAGCCAATATCCATGCGGGTTCTGGCGATGCGAAAAAAGGCACGCTTGGCATCAAAAAAGATAAAGTATCCGCGGATTTCAAACCGCTCAGCACGCGTGCGTTAGAGAAAGCAAAGCATGACCGTTCCGGCAGCAAGAAGAAAATAGAAAAACCTGCACAAAAGCAACGTGCAAAGAACTCCAAAAACAAAGGCAAACCCAAAAGATGAGTAATATAGAAATGAGTCAGCAAGCATGAGCGAAGCCCGCATATTATTTGGCTTTCACGCAGTATTAAGCCGCATGCGCCAGCATGCTGCCAGCATTGAAGAAATTTTGATTGATCGTGACCGCATTGATGCGCGCATGAAAGATCTACTCAATATGGCAGAAACCGCAGGCGTGCGCGTGATGCAGGTGGAGCGAAGCCGGCTGGACGGCATGGCTGGCATCAGTGGCCGCCATCAAGGCGTGATTGCGCGCGTGGTCGATACGCCGATTCCCTACAAAGACATTCACGATATTCTGGAGTCCGACCTTAAAGAGCCGCCATTCTTCCTGGTGCTGGATGGCGTCGAAGACCCGCATAACCTGGGTGCCTGCCTGCGTGTGGCGGATGCGATGGGGGTGCATGCCGTCATCGCCCCCAAAGACCGTGCCGTAGGCCTAAATGCGACTGTACGCAAGGTGGCATGCGGAGCGGCTGAAACTGTACCGTTTATCGCGGTGACTAACCTAGCGCGAACTTTGCGTGAGCTTAAGGAGGCCGGCGTGTTTGTGGTCGGAACCACGATGGACGCGCCAACAAGTCTGCTCAAAGCCAAGCTGGATGGCGCTATTGCTATTGTTTTGGGTGCTGAAGGTGATGGCATCCGTCGCTTGACGGCTGAAACCTGCGATGCCTTGGTGACGATTCCCATGTTTGGCTCGGTAGAAAGCCTGAATGTGAGCGTGGCAAGCGGAATCTGCCTGTACGAGGCCAGACGGCAACGCGGTTTAATAAAAATCTAGGCCAGTTTAAGCGTACTTAACGTGCGCTTGCGTACATCTTTGAGTAAGTGCGCGTTATCTATGAGTGATTGGCCGTAAGATGGCACCAGTTCTTTCATTCTTTCAATCCAGGCGCCAGCTTGCATTTGTGTGCTGAAACAGCGCTCCAGCACGCCAATCATGGCCTGTACGCTGGTTGAAGCGCCTGGGGAGGCGCCTAGCAGCGCGGCAAGCGAGCCATCTTGTGAAGTCACGATCTCAGTGCCGAATTCCAGCTTTCCCCATTGCTGGTCGCAATTTTTGATGATTTGCACGCGCTGGCCGGCATTGGCCAAATGCCAGTCACTGGATTTGGCTTGCGGTAAAAACTCGTGTAACGCACGCATGCGCTGCTTATGCGTTTGAAAAACCTCGTTGACCAAATACTTGGTTAAGTCAAAATTGTTCTTGCCCGCGCCCAGCATGGCTTTCAGGTTGCTTGGTTTAACTGATCTGGCCAGATCCAGCAGGGAACCTTGCTTTAAGAATTTGGTAGTAAAACCGGCAAATGGGCCAAAAAGCAAAGCAGGCTTGCCGTTAATCATGCGTGTATCCAGATGCGGCACAGACATCGGCGGTGCGCCAACTGCAGCCTTTCCGTAAACCTTGGTGCTATGTTGCTTAATCACCTCCGGGTTGTTGCAAATGAGCCATTGCCCGCTCACTGGAAAGCCGCCATAGCCCATACTTTCAGGAATGCCGGCTTTTTGCAGCAAAGGCAAAGCGCCGCCGCCCGCGCCCAAAAATACAAATTTGGCATTGATGGTTTTAGCATGTTTGGTGGTTTTGTTATATAAGCCAACGTGCCAGGAGTTATCAATTTGAGTATTTTTGATTTTCTTAAGTGATTTGACGTGTGTGTTATTCAGCAAACTGAAGTTTGCTTGTGTTTTAAGGTAAGCAACCATGTGGCGGGTGAGGGCGCCGAAATCTACATCTGAACCGTGCTCAACAAAAGTTGCTGCCAGTTTTTCATGAGACTTACGGGCTGCCATCACCAGCGGCATCCAGGCCTGCAATTGGCTAAAGTCTTCGCTGTATTGCATGTCGGCAAATAGAGGGTGCTGCTTCAGTAGGGCATAACGCTGCTTTAGAAATGCGGCATTTTGTTCGCCCCATACAAAGCTCAAGTGCGGCGTTTTATTGATAAACTTTTCTGGCGCGGGCAATGCCCCGGTTTCTACCAAATGCGACCAAAATTGCAGCGAAATTTCAAATGCTGCGTTGATTTCCAGGGCGCGTTTGATGGCAATGCTGCCATCGGCCGCTTGCGGCGTGTAATTAAGCTCGCAATAGCCTGCATGGCCCGTGCCTGCGTTATTCAACGCATTGGAGCTTTCCATGGCCACATCGGGCAATTGCTCTACCATGGTAATATGCAGGGAAGGGTCTAATTGATGCAGTAATACGCCCAGCGTGGCGCTCATAATGCCGCCACCTACCAACAACACGTCTGTTTCCAAATTTTTCATCTTGGGTTTGAATACTTGAGTTCGAATAAAAGCACCTGAATTAAGGGCGCTATTATAAGGGCATTAGCATGTAGCAGTTAACAAAAAAGCCAGCATAAAGCTGGCTTTTTAAGAGCAGTGTATCAATGAGTGGTTTTAGGACGCTGGCTGTTGCTGGGCAGGAGCGGGTTCAGCAACAAATATCTCTACGCGGCGATTCTTGGCTTTATTGGCGGGTGTGTCATTTTCCACCAATGGCTCACGCGACCCACGGCCATCGATGGTAAAGCGACTGGCAGCTACGCCTCTAGTAGTTAGATAATCACGCGCGGCGGCAGCGCGATTCATCGATAACGGATTATTGATGGCATCGCTGCCGGAGCTGTCGGTATGGCCAATAATGGTGATATTCGCAGCCGGGTTCTTATTCAAGCCATCAGCAAAAGTGTCCAGCACTTTTCTGAAGTTTGGTTTGATATCCGCGCGGTTAACATCAAAAGAGATATCACTCGGAATATCCAATTTCAAGCGGTTATCAGGCGTTTGCGTTACCGCCACCCCAGTTCCTGCGGTCGCTTCTTCCATCTGCTTTTTCTGCTCTTGCATGCGTTTAGACCAGACATTGCCGACAACCCCACCCGCCACGCCGCCAACGGCAGCACCTATCACCGCGCCTTTTTTGCCCCCGGCCACTGCGCCAACGACTGCACCACCAGCTGCGCCGATACCAGCGCCTTTCGCTGTGTCTTTTTGTGTTTCTGTCATGTTGGCGCAGCCGCTTAGTGTAAAAGCAACTAACACGGATACTGCCAAAATGTTCTTATGGATATTTTTATGCATGATTTTTTCCTTTAATAAATGACGGTCATAAGCATTGGCCGATTAACGGCTACATCTGTGCCATGGTTGACCGGTAAATCAGGCTAAAGTTTTAGGAACGATGTGAATTGTTCCCCGATGGGTTAATACGTGCGTCTTTTGGGCGGACTATAAGCGGTTTTTGATTCAATATGTCTGAATGTAATGCGGCCGTTGTTGATGTCATAAGGCGACAGCTCCAGAGACACTTTATCGCCGGCGAGAATGCGGATATGATTTTTCTTCATCTTGCCGCCGGTGTAGGCCACCAGCTTGTGGCCATTATCTAATGTGACACGATAACGCGAATCGGGAAGAATTTCGTCTACCACGCCGCTCATTTCAATTAACTCTTCTTTTGCCATAACATTGCTCCAATCATCAGTTGAGACCCGAATGGAGCGCGAGCTGAGCCTTGATCTGGGCCATGGGGGAATAGTGTAAGGAATAAAAAACAACATGGCGCATAGACACTACTAAACGCAGGCGCAGTATAGTCTCGCAGGCGAAAATAAGCAATCAATTGCTGAATTATAAAAATTATTTACAAATATTGCTTGACATGTGGGTGGTTTGTCCGTACAAAGGCGCTTAGGCGTTTAGATTTTTAATTTATTGAGTCCTTGAGGCTCATTTTTTTTGGAAGTAGAAACTTTTTTGGGTGCCTCCCTTTTTAAAGTAAGAAAGTAATATTATGGCAACAGGTATTGTAAAGTGGTTTAATGATTCTAAAGGTTTTGGTTTCATTACCCCAGATGCAGGCGGTGACGATTTATTCGCACATTTCTCAGCTATCGTTGATAGCGGTTACAAAAGTTTGAAAGAAAATGATCGCGTTAGTTTTGACGTGACAGAAGGCCCAAAAGGCAAACAAGCTTCTAACATTCAAAAAGCGTAATAGCTGTGTAGATGAAAAGTCTGCATTCAAACTAACGGGTTCTGAAACACAGAATTCTTAAAAATGGCCCGCAAAGGGCCATTTTTTTATTCAAATTCCGCGCCCTGCAGGCGATTACACGGCGCGGCTTATTTGTTGTCATGGTCTGGCGTATTAAGCGAGGCTGCCATGTGCAGGCGGCGGTTTTCAAGCATGATCGTCACGATGAGGCAAAGCGCTATCGTTACATCAAATCCAGCCATCAGCATGGTGAAAGAAACGGCGCCAAACCCTAAAGGCTTTGCTACGCCGAGAAATGCGCCATATGTCCAGCAGGCCACATTGACCGAGGACGCCAGTAGCATGGGAGTCCTGTAGCCTGCGCGCATCTGCGCGACAGCGTATCGACGTATCGTCTGTGTTGAGATCAGCCAAATAGTAATTACTATTACTTTCGCCCATAGTTTCGGATTTGCCGTATACCGGTCAACCCCATAGAGTGCAATTCCAAGACCAATAATCATGAAACCGGAAAGCCACAACTGCCAATCTGCTGAACGAATCACTTTTATGCCAGAGGGATTGTGGCCACCCCAAAATAAGACACGATAGGCGTGGAATACATAAACGCCGCCAGCGGCAAACGCGAAGGTATGCCATAACATAGCAAACGACAGTAAGGTTTTTAGGGTAAGTACCATTTACGGTTAGTCGGTTATAGCAGTCGTGTGTTTATATTGCGAGCCATCCATGCAAGGCGAAGGTCATAAATAGAAATTGCATGCGAATTCAATCATTAGCGCATAATATAACAATAAAAGCGACAAAGTAATTAACGGGCTTTTAATTATATTGGAGGATAAAGTAATGAAAAAACCTTATTACATTGATTACCCTCAGGAACCTTTCGAAGGGCATATGCACAAGTATCGCTGTGTTTATTGCAAGGTGGAAACAACGATTATCAATGGCCGACTGGAAGGCCATCTTCCATCGTGTGAATACAGAGTAAAGCTAGAGGACGCAGGGTATGATGCAACAGGGTCTTCAGAAAAATTGGTGTCGCATGATTCTGATGATTTTGATTAAATAGCAAACAATCGTTGTAATGAAAAAAGCCCCCACTAACATGTGGAGGCTTTTAGAATCTGGCTCCTCGACCTGGGCTCGAATCAGGGACACACGGATTAACAGAGTGATAAATGGGTGTTTTAGGCAGTTTTAACACTTTTGAACATCTACTAATAATCTATACAAAACAAATAGTTATGTACTATTTAGAATTTTTTTGTTATATTCTGTTTTAAATATCTGGTCTACTATGAGTCTACTTTTGTTTTTGAAATAGTGGCCACTAACATTTTTCATAGTGAGTCTCAGATGATAAAAAGGGTGGAATATGAGCAAAAATTCATTCAAACAAAAACTTACCAAGGCGTTTGTTGATTCCATTCCACTTTTGGAATCTGGGCAGGTGTTTTATCGTGATACTGAGCTCAAAGGATTTGCACTTAGGGTCGGTAAAACGGCAAAAACCTACATTGTAGAAAATAAGGTTAATGGCAGATCAATCAGAACTACGATAGGCAAACACAATCTCTTTACCTCTGAACAAGCAAGGTTAGAAGCGCGCAAAATTCTCGGCAGAATGGCGGTCGGTGAAAACCCTGTTGATGAAAAGCGTAATCTGCGTGCAAGATCAGTCACATTGTCAGAAGTCATCGAAGAATATCTCCTAGCTCGAAAAACGCTAAAGCCATGTAATGGTCTAATAAACTGAAACACTTAATTAGAGACATTTTGTTGCCTAGCCTCATATTCTACAGGCGAAATATTGCCTAATGATGAATGTCGTCGTTTTTGGTTATAAAACGATTCAATATACT
>WBZT01000024.1_pt1 | contig 127500 bp, 131 predicted proteins | sample 5204241 | NCBI WGS metagenome assembly WBZT01 (sample SAMN12344358, study PRJNA552823) | activated sludge metagenome | biome: Activated sludge suspended growth; feature: Nitrification reactor; material: Wastewater; isolation source: activated sludge from nitrification reactor of wastewater...
CTGGTCTTCGCGCAGAACATTGCCATAGGCGTCATAGTCGGCATAGACCGTCCGGGTTTGTTTGGCCCCGTTATCCAGCGACCCATCCACCTGGGACACCGGCGTGAAGTAGGGGGCGGCGCTGTCGCTGTCGGCGACGTAGGCCGTGGTCGTATTCGAAAAGATATATCCGGCGGCATCGGTGACTTTGACGCGATAGGCCAAGCCCTTGGTGTAGCCGACGGCCACATTGGGATTGTTGGTGTCTACCGCCACATCATTGCCTTGATGGAACCAGGTTTCGGTAATCGCTTGTTCGCCGCTGGGGCCGGTCGGACCGGTGACCTTGACGTAGTTGAACCCTCGCAGATCCCGTTCGGCAATGTGATAAAACCCGCCGCTATAGGTATAGGCGGTGACGGAGGCGGTACCGGTACAGGATGATCCACTCCAGTTGTCGCAGGTCGTGAGTGAGGACACCGTCGCCAGCGGGATGGGGAGCTGCGTGTTCGTATACTGCGTGGAATAGGTATAGGCAATGGTCGTCGCGCCGCCGAGACCGTTGGTGACAGAGGTCAGCAGGAACTTGCCGGGACCACTCGGCGCGACTCGCAGATTATTGTTATCCGATTGGATATAGGTAAAGTCGGCTTTGCCGTCGCCGGTGACATCGATGTAGGAAAAGCTGGGCTGGCAGGTCGGCGGGCCGACGCAGGAAATACCCGCGCCACGGGTACCCCACAGGGCATCGGGATTATAATCAGCCCCGTTAGACACGACCGCGCGGAGCTCCGTGGAATTGTCGCGGTTGTAGACAAAGTCCGATTTGCCATCGCCATTCGTATCAAAATAGCCGAAGGCCGGTTGGCAGTTCCCGGCTCCCGCACAGGCCACGCCATAGTCTTTGTCACCCCAATCTGTATCGGTGTCGAACCCGCTGCCGGTCGAGAGCAAGACACGAAACTGATTGGCATCCACCCGGTGATAGATAAAATCCGCCTTCCCGTCGCCGTTGCCATCGAAGAACCCGAAGGCGGGCACACAGTTCGACGCGCCGGCGCAGCCAATCCCATACGCGCGGGCCCCCCAGGCGGTGTCGGTGGCAAAGGATGTTCCGGTGGACAGCATGGCTCGGAATTCCGTCGTTCCCGTCCGCTCATAGACCACGTCTGTGCGACCGTCCCCATTGAGATCCACGAAACTAAAGCTGGGCTGACAATTGGTCGCGCCGATGCAGGCAATGCCATACGCCTTCGTGCCCCACGCCGTGTCCGTGCCAAAGCTGGTCCCGCTGGAGAGCAGCACACGCCATTCATCGGCATCCGATCGATGATAGACAAAGTCCACCTTGCCGTCCCCATTCACATCCGTCCAGGCAAAGCCCGGCCGGCAATTTGAACTCCCAAGACAGGCCACACCGTAGCTCTTGGAACCCCAAGACGTATCGGTCCCGAAACCGGTGCCGGTCGAGAGCATCACGCGGAACTCATCCACATCCGTCCGCTGATAGATGAAGTCGGCCCTGCCGTCCCCGTTCACATCCGCGAAGGTGAAGTTCGGGAGACAATTCGAGGCACCCGTACAGGCCACGCCATAGGCTCGCGAGCCCCAGGCCGTATCGGTGCCGAAACTGGTCCCGGACGAGAGGAGGACACGGAATTCGGTCACATCGGTCCGTTCATAGACCACATCGGCTCGGCCATCGCCGTTCACATCGGCAAAACTCACCGCCGGGCGACAGTTGGGCGTGCCGATACAATTGATGCCATAACTGCGGGTGCCCCAGACACTGTCCTCCCCTAACGCGATGGTCTCAGCTTCATAGCCTAAGCTGACCGGAGGCAAGGCGGTGCCACTGGTGATCGCGTAGGAGCCGTTGAAGACGGCGTCACTGCCAAACTGTTGAATCGAGGCCAAGAGCGACCGTCCGGTGGTCTGGCTACTGGCGTAGGTCACCTGATAGGCGCGCACCCGTGCGCTGTTGGCCTGGACATCGATCGATTTGAGCCGCTTCGCGGTCACGACCTTGAAGTTCGGCACATACAGCGCTTGCGTATCGGGTCGGTCTTCGAGATGAAAGGTGACGAGATTGGTCGGCGTGGTGCTGCCGTTGCCGGCATAGGCCACCTCGTTCAAATAAATCTGGTTCTGGTCTTTCGTATAGCTGACGGTCAGGTAATTGCCGTCCCGATCCTCCACACGATCCAGGCCCCATTTGAAAATACGCGCCGCATCCGCCGGGTCAACGACGCGGGAGCCTGCCGTTTGCCCGAATGAATAGGTCGTGCCGGACTTGTCTGTCGCGACAAAATAGGTCTGTCCATCCCCGGCGGTGAGTCGCTGGACTCGCACAAACGGGCCTTCGATTTTCAGCCGATACTCCGTGCTGGGAGCCGGTGACGGCGCAGGCACCAGATCCCCGGCGATGCCGTTCACGCCCAGGGTGTAGTCGTGCGCGGCGTAATCCACGCCGAAGCGGGTTTGCCGTTCGACGGCGCCCAGGCCTAGCTTCCAGCCCATCCCGACCCAATCGTTACCACCACTGCTCTCATAGGTCAGGGCGAGCGAGGGTTGCATCCCGTGGCGTCCCGGTGGCACGAGGAGCGGCACACTCGTCGTCAGCACGCCGGTGAACAGATCGGGTTGAACCGAGGCGCTGATGCCCTGGATCGGCTCCGCCGTGCCCGTCTCCTTCGCCGCAACAGGCTGAACGATGCCTGTAAGACTAGTGCACAGCAGCACCACGCACAACCAACGCAATTTATGAAGCCACATAGAGAGCACTCCTCTTCGTGATGGAGACGAATTCGGAATCATGAATGCTTTCTCGCACTACGTAGAGTCGCTTGAATATCATCAGACGTGGAACCGACACAGGAAAATCTGAAAATGTTTCATCCGGCGTTCCTGTCAACCGCGTCAGATAACCTGCCACATGGGGCCGGTACACCGAGCCTGTCAAATTTCGACTGCGCACAGGTCGTTTTTTGCGCCCGCCTGAGTTCCCAAATACGCTCGCGATGAGAACTCGCGTAATTTCGTGCTCTTACAGGCATACCCTGCTTCGCATTCGATTTGCAGAGCTGGGGTGCCCCAATCGGGCGACGTGGCACGGCCGTGACTGCCTTCACGACATAGGGCCATTCGTCTCTAGCGCATGTTTTTTGGCCCTGGTCGCGTGTTTTCTCCGAAATCACGGTCACGAAGTCTTCGTTTACGTAGTGACCACACTGACGTCTTCCACAGAGCGCTCAAGTCTGGATGTGTTCCTCTAAAATCCAGGCGTGCTGGTTTCGCCACATCTGAAGCGGCCTGCGTGAGTGCCGTCTTCGATGAGGAGGTCGTGCTGATGCTTCGAGCTCGCCCCGACAGCCTCCTGACGGCGTTCTGCATGCTGATCTGTTCTCCCGTGAACTCCTGTCCCTCAGTGTCCCCTCCTGTCCCCTAGTGTCCACGAACGGGCCTCTTTCACCACCACACGCCGATGCGTATGGTTCGGCCATGCATCGTGCGTCGTAACGAAAAGGAGACGTGATGGAACAAACCTGGTTGACCGTCGATGAGTTGGCCGCCGTCCTCAAAGTCAGTCCAAAGTCGATCCGCCGGGCCTACCGCAAGGGTGAGATTCCCGTCGATCGATTCTGCCGGTTTGTGCGCTTCGACCTGGAACGCGTGAAGGAGGCCCTGAAGGCTAAGGGGCACAGTCTGACCGGTGTCGTGTCCACGAAGAAGGAGGGACAGCGCAGCGCGACCGGCGGCGATCGCCGGCGGCGCGCGCAGCGGACCAGCCCCCGACTTGGTAAGACGGGGGCGTCTATCGCTCAGAAGCCAAGGGGGAAGAAATGACAGGTTCCGGAGGTTTCACCCAAACGGTCGATTGGCTCGCCTTCACGCTTCCAAAAGCTGAGGTCGCCGACGTGATTGCGCTGGTTGGTGGCGATTGGTTCCAGAGTGAGACCGGGTTTCGTGGCTATCCAGTGGCGCAGCTCATGACGGAAGGCAAGAACGGGGTCGGCAAACTGGGGACGGGTGCTCCTCGCAATCCGAAGGAAGTGCATGTCGATCTGTCCGCCGGGATTGTCTCCCAGTGGGACGAGACCAAGCTGAAAGCGGTCCTCGCATGGATCTTTGCGCAAAAAGGACATGTGACCCGTATCGATGTGGCGCTGGACGACCGGGAGGCCTCTGTCGCCGTGGAGACCGTCCGGCTGGCCGTGGAGGCCGGACAATTAGTGAGCCGATCGAAGCAATTCAAAGTCATCCAAGCTTCCAATCATCGTGAGGGAACCCGCACTGGGGAGACCCTGTATTTCGGCAGTCGGGAAAGCCAAAGCATGCTGCGAGTCTATGACAAGCGGCTGGAACTCCAAGCCAAAGGCCGCGAAGACGCGGGGTTGTATGGCGTCCGATGGGAGCTGGAGTTCAAACAGGATCGAGCCCAGGCCTGTGCCAAGGCATTACTCACGCTCGATCCCGAAGATTGGCGGGCGTTCTTAGTTGGGGTCCTGCGCTCGTATGTCGATTTTCGGGAGACCACGCGAGAGGCGGAATCCTATGAAAAGTATCGAGCGCCGTTGGTGAGCTGGTGGAAAGCTTTGACCGAAGGCTTCATGCGCTGCCGGCTGGTGGTCGAACGCATTCAGCAGCGGTTGGATGATGTTGCGGCCTGGCTGGCCAATGCCATTAGTCCGATGCTCGCGGTGGTCGTCGCCTGTCGAGGGGATCAGTTTCTGTTCGAGATGATCTATGCGGGCACCAAGCGATGGACGCAGAAGCACTATGCGTTGCTGAAGCAGCGGAAGCGAGGGACTCCCTATGTCCTTAGAGTTTCATAACGGATCGTGGCGACGCATGTGTCCAGGCTGCGGAACCAGAGGTTGTCGGTGCAAGTGGGTACAAGGCGCCCTGTATCTGAGCTGTACGGCATGCGATTCGGAATTCTGTCTCAGGCCAAAAGCCCGGTCCGAAGGCCGGGGCGTGTGGGTCAGGCGCTTGGCTGATCCGATTCACCATTCAATAGGAGGGAAGGACGATGCAAGTGAAAGCGGAGGGTGCTGTTCAGGGCTATGTGGAACGGAGGAGCCGGGAAGGCAAGGTCTACCGATCGGTGGACTTTTATGTGAAGGGCAAAGATCCGGGGGTGCTGCGCTTGGGTATTCCAGAGGATCAGATGCCGTTGATCGAGGTCTGCAAGCAGGCCGAAGGCAAACAGGCTCGTGCATCGATCGAAGTGCGGAAGTTCGAACAGACGGGCCGCGTGTTCTTCGATTTGTCTGGATTGGAAGTCCTGAAGTAACGGCAGGAGGAGGAAGGCCAGTGGATCTCACCATTATTCTCGTGGCGGTCCTGTTGCTGGCCTTCCTCGCCGGCCTTGGAGTCGGACGGTTGTGAAAGTCTTTGCGTTAACCAGTTATCTCACCCTCATCTGGGGCTTGCTGTTCTCTTTCTGCTTGGCGCCGGCCGAATCCCTCGCGCAAACCGCCACGCAGTATTCGAGAGTGATCGCGCAAGCCGAACGCATTGCCTACCTGGCCGCGCAACGCTCAGCTTTGGCGAATCAGGTCGCGATGGCCGCGCTTGCCCCGTCGGCTGCCTCGATGGCCGTCCGCATGGTGGCAGGTCCGGTGGGATGGGCTGCCCTCGGAGTCAGTGCGGGTTTGGTCCTGGCTCAGATGTATTATTCGCAGGCCGATCTTTCAGCGGTCAAAACTGCCGCCTCGACGCCGGGCGGCTGGCAGGTCACCAGCACGAATGCGGGCGTCCAGACATTCCCCGGTTTTGGGACCAATACGCCAGGCAATCCGGCCTATCCCAATGCGACCATTCAATTCAGCGAGACGAATGTTCCGCTCTGTGCGGTCGATACCGAATATCTCCATGATTGGGTCGTCGGGCCGTTTCAGAGCCTGAGCACGGCCGTCTTCTTTACCGGCAACTTCTTCGTGAATGGTCCGGCGGTGGGTGGCTACACGCTGTATGTGTGCCATCGAAAAGGCATTCCCGGATCCACCTCACCGATTCAAGATGCCTTGATTCCGCCGACGCAGCAACAAGTAGCCAACTTCGTTGGGGGCCTTCCGGCCAGCGATCCGAAATCGGTCGAAGCTCATACCAATCCGGTCGGCACCACCGGTAGCACGCAACCGGCCGATACCACCATTTCCCAGGCAGTCACGCCAACGGAAATGCCGACAACCGTGAAGCCGAAGCCCGTCCCTGCTGGGGATATCGTCGTGGTGGATACGGTTCCACCTCCGGCCAGTACGCCGCAGCAGAACACCCAGCAGCAGACGACGACCACAACCACCACGACGACGCAAAATCCAGATGGCTCGACGACACAGCATGAAGAGACCCAAGCGACGACGTCCTGCGCGGTCGGCTCACATGAAAACCGGACCTTCGGCACCGTTCTGCAAGCGCATCAAACCATCTGGGCGACGAGTGGCCTGTTAGGCACGCTGAATCTCCTGAAGTCGCTCACCTGGCCATCGACCTTGCCGGTGATTGCGCTGCCCTCGGCCTTCTTTGGCAGCCAGCAGGTGGACTTCAACCAATGGGCCTGGTTCTTCACCGTGCTGCGGACGCTGGTGATCGCGACGGCCTCCATTGCCGCCTACCGTATCATTTTTGTGGGAGGAGGCCAGACGACATGACAGCCATTCTGACGCTGATCTATTGCTGGCTGCAGGAGTTCTTCTTCTCGCTCACTGATTGGGGCCTAGGGATCTGGGATTCGCTCCTCTCCGTGGCAGACAGCACGCTCGCCACCATTGGGACGGCAGGCCTCACCCTGCCGGTGATTCCCGATCAGTATGCGTGGGTGCTGGGCGCGACGGGCATGAGTCAGGCGCTGGCCATCGTGGCGAGCGCCATGGGCACCCGGTTCATTTTGCAGACGATTCCCTTTGTTCGGTGGGGCTCATGAATCAATTGGTCATGGGGTGGGCTTATGCCTGGACGGTCATCCTTGCGCTGTGGATCTGGGTGTATCTCAGGAGTCTTCGATGATCGAATTATATGAAGGGGTGCCAGGCTCGGGGAAGTCGTATCACGCGATCTGCGAGAAGTTCTTGCCCTGGGTCAAACAAGGTCGTCGGCTCTATATCGCGGTCGATGGAATTTACCTGGACCGGTTGTCCCTCTTCACGGGTATCGACCTCGAAACCCTCGAACGACAGATCACGATCTGGAAGGACTCGGTCGAAGTCCTCCAAGCCTTTCCACATGTCGAGCCTGGTTCAGCTGTGATTATCGACGAGGCGCAAACCGTCTTTCGGTCGATGCAGAAAGTGGAACCAGGTCTGCTGCGCTGGCTCGAAACCCATCGGCATTACGGCGTGGATATCCTGCTCATGAGTCAGGACTTTCGTCAGATGACTCAAGGCGTCACTCGACTGGTCGAAGCGACCGTGAAGTTTCGCAAACTGACCTTTGTGGGGTTATCGAAAAAGTACCAGGGCAAAGTCCGTGGCAATCCCGAAGACCATGAAGTCATTCGGGCCTTCGTCGGCACCTATTCGCCGGCGATCTATGCCTACTATTCGAGTTATGCCTCGGCGGCGATCCGGGAAGAGAAGCGCAGTCATACGGTCTTTAAGTCGGCACGGGTCGCCGCTGGCATTGCAGCAGGCCTATTCGCGATCAGTCTCATGGTGTGGCGGCCCTGGTCCTCGCTGAGTTCGACCAAGCCAATTCCCGCCCGGTCAACCGCTATGCCGACTCTGGCGTCCGAGCCAGCCGTTCCCAACTCAGGCAGTTTGCTCAGCCCATTGGGACTGTCTCCGGCATCCGCCGCGACTCCGGCTCCGCCCAAACGAACGGTGCGAATTCTCGGCGGCGCGGGAATGAGCAAGAACCGTCAAGGCTGGCGGTATCTCCTGGACAGCGGCGAGATTCTGACGGCGGCACAGATTGCGGGACGCTACGGGTTATCGGTCTCAGAAGTGTACGAGGATGGCTCGCTGCGGCTGATTGGCGAAGGAGTGTTCTATGGACCTGCCGGCGATTGAGACCATGACGTATTTCACGGCGATTTTCTGGCTCGGCGGTTTTGCCGTCGGACTGATCATCAAACTGATTTTGCCTCAGAGTTAAGTCTGCCTCAAAGGCCTTGAGGCACTCGACCGTCGGCGAGGGTTCCGGCGGCGTGGGTGGACGGAACCACCAACAGCACAAGGAGGTGCCGTATGAAGGGATGGGGTTGGGTCAAAGGGCTTGGAGGGCTGCTCATGGCGTACGTGTTCGCCTTGGGCGTCCCAGCGCTGTCACAGGCGCAGTTGTTTCCGGTGTCGGCGGATGTAGCCACGGTGCGGGCCGATCTGCTCTTGTGGGCCACGGCCTTGATTGGCGTGGCACTGGCGATCTACGCCTTTAAGCGCGTGCGCGCGATTGTGGGCTGAGCAGTAGCCCAGCGAGGCAGGCTGGCAGCAGCCTGCCTCCTTTATCACCAACCACACCAGATGAGAGCGATGACGAGGGAGAGGGAGTATGACGGCGCAACAGATTCAAACCATCGGCAATGCCTTGGCCACCGATCTGGTCGCCTGGGGAACGGCGGCGATCGGGCTCGCACTGGTGGCTGCCGGGGCCGCCTGGGTGTTGCGGCTCTTGCGCTAAGCGCCAGGCCAGCCCTGGTCAGCAAAGCTGTAGTAGCGTTCCTCAGCGAGAATCAGATGATCGAGGAGCGTAATCCCAAAGAGTTCGCCGGCCTCGCGCAGCCTCTTGGTCAGGGCGCGGTCTTCGGGGCTCGGCGTGATGTCACTGGAGGGGTGATTGTGGGCGCAGATCCAGGCACCGGCATTCATCAGGATCAGGGGCTTGAAGACCTCGCGAGGATGGACGATGGTCAGATTAAGCGAACCGGTGGACACGATATTGATCCCGATGAGTCCATGCTTGGCATCCAGGCCACAGATGAGGAACTGTTCCCGGTCCAACCCGGCAAACAAAGGCCGGAGGATGGCCGCCGCGCCTTCCGATGTGTGCACCGATTCCGCCGCCGGAATGGCACGACCCTCCCGGACGAGGGTCACACGGTACCGTGGGATGCCGTATTTCCGAACCGGGCTCAATGGCCGTTCACCGTTCGAGGAACCGAGAGAGCTCTCAACGGACATGTCCGCCTCCTTCTGAAAATATGTTCTAGCCCCACCCTTCACCAACCAAGGGTGGGGCGTAACGAAGGAGGCGGCACGGGGACTCTCGCAGGACACAGGACTGAACGCTCGGCTACCGAGAAGGCCTGTGCCCTGCTCCCCGGCCACGGGCCGCACCATCGGGGAATTAGAATTCTCGTCCCTGATGGTCAGCTGTGCCCAAAGCATCCAGAAATGAACAGTACCAATTCCTCTGTGATTGCATGAAACAAATGTTCAAGGAGTGATCATGAGCAGGCTTTTGACAATAGATGAAGCATCGGAGTATCTAGGCATATCAAAACTGACCCTCTACGGCTGGGTGTCAGCACGAAAGCTGGGCTTCGTGAAGGTCGGGCGTCTCGTGAAATTCAAGCAGCAGGACCTCGACAAGTGGATCGATCAACACACAGTCAAGGCACGGATTGAGACGCAGAAGCTCCTCGATGGTCGATCGATTCACGGATAGCTGAGAACATCCTCTAAGCGGATTCATATAAAGCGAGAGGGCGTAAAATGGGATTGACGAAACGGCCTGATAGCTACTATGTCGCGTTCCGTGTCCTTACCTCCGAAGACGGTAAAACCCTTCGCCTTGCCCCAGGTGTACCTGGCGCGAGACTCAAGCGGTGGAAGGTGGGCACTCTCAACAAAACAGCCGCCCGCGATATGGAAGCGGCCATCAAGACCAATCTTCTGCTAGGCAAAGTAGTCACTGAGGAAGCCAGGCCCCTGTTGTTCTCTGAGTGGGCGAAACAGTACCTCAATCTAGAGGAAGTCAAAGGTCTACGCACTTATCGCGACCGCGTGGAACGAATCATGGGTCAGCTGGTGCCTTTCTTTGGTCGAAAGATTGTGAGCGAGATCAAGCCGCAGGACATTGAGATTTACCGCGTCAAGCGAGTCCGAAAGGATGGCGAACCCGCCAGCCTGCAAACTGTAAACAATGATCACACTGCCTTGAAGCACTGCCTCAATGTTGCTGTCAGACGTGGCCTTTTGCAGAGCAATCCTGCGGCTAAGGTGCCTATGCCTAACCCTCAAAACGAACGCGACAGGGTACTGAGTGAGGAGGAATGGGCGAGACTCTACCAGGCATCAAAGCCGCATCTTCGCCCAATTCTGCTCCTTGCCTACCAACTGGGGCAGCGGTTTACTGAGATTATTGAGCTGACATGGGATCGAGTAGATTTGAGACGAGGCTTCATCCTGTTGCGGGCAGCCGACACCAAAACCAAAACGCGTCGGGAGGTTCCTCTCACCCCAGCTGTAAGGGCCACACTTCAACAGCTCGCCAAAGTCCGGAGACTTGAGACTAGCCGGGTGTTCCTGTACAAGGGCAAGCCAATTCAGAGAATCTCCAGGGCATTCAAGTCGGCCCTAAGAGGTGCAGGGCTTCAAGACTTTCGTTTCCATGACCTTCGACACTGCGCTTCAACCAATCTTCGGCGGGCCGGTGTAGACACGGCCACCGCAATGAAGATCATCGGTCACAAGTCTGAGAAGATGTGGAAGCGTTACAACGCGATTGAGGAGCGAGACTTGACGCAGGCGGCTGCGAAGTTGGATAAGTACCTTCAAGCGACTGAGACGGACACTGTAATGACACTTGCCGATTCCTCAGCCGCGCAGTAGAGTATCAACTCATTGAAAATAAAGAATGCCCCCGTAGCTCAGTTGGATAGAGCAGCGGTTTCCTAAACCGCGGGTCGCACGTTCAATTCGTGTCGGGGGCACCAATCCATCTCCACCTCAACCGGGACTGCTCGGGCCACTCGCTCGCCACGCGGTTGCGTATTCTTTCGCGCTCGCTCCTGGCAGTGCATCGATCATCCTCCTGCTCTACCTCGGCCTGCGTGAATGGACTTCCGGCAGCGTTCCGCTTTCGCTTCCCCCATTTCGTTATGCCCCTGCATATTGATGCTATCCACATTAAGGTCACTTGCCCGACCGGCATCTCCCTTTTGCCCTCCTACCCTTAGGCCTTCCGGCTCAGCGCAAAATGTTCTCATTGCACAGTTCTCTACAAAGATTCTTGCCGAAGACCACCTTTGTTTTTGAGCTAATAGCTTGTGTGGCTATAAGAATCAATGCGTTAGAGCTTTACCATGACACGGTATCGAGATTGCAGTGGAGGCTCCGCATAACAAAGGAGTTTCTATCATGATTGAGTTCCCGTTGATCCTGATCGGCTATGCGCTTCTTCCGCTGATTGCCATCCAGCTCATGATCATGGCTGACCGGCCCCAGAAGACAGGCGAGCAAAACGCCTTTCCGCAGGTCGAGATCCTGTGAGACTGCGGCGGTTCTGTCAGCCGTGAGCAGAACCGCCGCTTTTCCAGGCACATTCCGCATCCCTGCCGCCTGCCACGGCATTCGCCCCAACCGCTCCAGCACCTCGGCCGGTTCACCGAACGAACCCTCGGCAATTCGCATAAGGAGGTGAGGGTAGCAGACCTCGCCTGCGTCGAGAACGGAGCCCGCTCGACGAATAGGGCAGACGTAGGTAGAATTGTTCATGTATACTACCGTCGTCCAAACGGTCTCTTGATTAGGCTCCCGACGTGTTCGCAGCACATGCTCTTCCGAAGAGACCCATGAAACCGGCGAATCTGCTCATCTATCTATCGCTCCTCTTCTTGGCAACAACGGGTTGTCGCGGCTACGCGTTCATCGAAACCCCGACGACGGATGGCTTCCACTCCAAGCTCCCCTCCCCTTACACCAGAGCGGTCGTCTGGGGCGGACGCCCGGACACGGTTCAGAGTGCGAGCACATGGTTGCTCAAGAAGGGCGTGCTCGTCGTGGACCAGACAAAGGTGTTGCAGGCGGCGGCCGACCAGAAAGTGAGCCTCACGGGCTACCAGTACCTGGAAACGGATGTGCTGCGGATGGCCAAACTCGTCGGCGCTCGGTTGGTGGTGTTCAGCAATGCCGAGGTGGGTTCCTGGGAAGCACTGGATTGGAGTAGCGGCTTTCCTCACAGCCAGCGGGTCTATTCAGCCACCGTTGCCCTCAGAGCCGTGGATGTGAATACCGGTGAAATCGAATGGAGCGGAAAGGCTCAATCGACCGAACGCTTCAGCAATATTGAGGAAGGGGTCAGCCTCCTCACCTGTCATGCCCTCGCAACGGCCTGGGGTCTGCGCAATCCTGGCGCTGTCGCGCCGGAGAGCGTTTGCCCGCCGGGGTCCGGCCTCATGAGCACCGAAGTGAGTCCGCCGAAGGCCCACGCCGCCCCCGCCTCGTCGGGCAGGGAAAATTTGACTCCCTCCATGAACTACTAGCGATTGCCCCGCTGCCTGGCTCTACAGTCCAGCCCCCGGATCCGACTCACAATCTCTGTCCGACAATACCTGAACGTGCATAATCGCTCTTATGTCGTATTTTTTGCCTGACGCGATATACTGCAAGAGTGCCGTTCCGCAACGCCCTTGCTCCAGTCGCGCATATGGCTCACTACCTTCTCCTCACATTATTGAGTCTTGCGGTGACCTCCACGGCACATGCCGGGGAGAATCGTCCGTTTTGGACCGAGCAAGCGCTCTTTCATTTCGGGGATGACGTATTCTTTACAGGGCGAGCTTCATGCGCCCCTAACTCAGAGGATGGGCGCCAACGCGCATACGTCGCCGCCGTCCAAGAGGTCAAAAATTTCACGCGTACCCAGGAAGTCGGCGGCTTTCCCATCGATACGCAGATGCTTTTTGAAGACCTGCATCCGACTGACTGCGCGCAGGGGCTTATCACGGTGTGGCGATTGCTGCGCGTCCCGCGCACCGCGCTGGAATCACTCTCCAGACACAGCAGTCCCGGAAAACAGAAAGACGTTTCTCCGATACAAGCGCAGATCACGGCAATCCGGAACCTCACACCACGGCTGGGTATGCTGCGTGACGAGATCTGGAATCGATACGGTCTGCCTCGCTCCATTTGGGCGCGCCCCGAGCAGGGAGAACTGATCTGGGACTACTCCCAGTTCGGCCTGATCATTGTGTTCAATCAGGACGATGTGTTGACACGTTGGCGATTGAACGGACCTCACCCAAGATCCAGCGAAGACGAACCGATCCTATCACGCCAGGAGAATTCGGCCGGCAAAGATCTTCCAGCCATCGACCTCACCGTTCGACTTCAGCAACTCGAAGAACAACAAGACCTCGACCGGCGGCGCCAGGCCCAACGCTATTGCACCATCCGTTTCGCGGAGGTCCCTGAATCCCTGCGCCCCAAACATGGCGGTTGCGAACAACGCGAATACGAACGATTGAAGGAGCAACACCCTCCATTCTGAGGCCTCGGGATACCGACACCGAACAGAGGAGTCCACTATGGCCCCCGGTCGCAAACAGCCCTCGACGATCCTAATAGTCGACGACGACCCCAGCGCCCTTCTTGTCAGTACAAAACCCTTGCGAGACGCCGGCTACACGGTGCTTCAAGCACCGGGCAGTGCCGAAGCGCTCAAGCTCTATGCCGAACACCCCGACCCGATCCACCTCGTGATCGCCGATGTCTTTCTACCCCCGCCTGGCTTTCAGCTTTCCGTCGACAGGAACCCTTATCCCCGCGTGAACGGTCTCGACATGGTTGAGCGGCTCCTGCAAGACAAGTGCGAGATCCGCGTCCTGCTCATGTCCGGCAGCCCGAGCTCTGAGCTACAAGATCGCGGCCTCGTACGAGCGGGATTACCCTTTCTCAAGAAGCCTTTTACAAGCGAAACGCTGTTGTCGGTGGTCCGAGAGGTCTTAGCTGGTCCTCCCGCCGCTCCCGATCAGAAAAATGCGCCACGGCCCGGCCACGGCGATGTCGAGTGGGTTGACTAACCGCCCGCGCCGCCCGTCCCTGCCTCCAGGCTCACGGATAGAAGCAGGGATTTCTTGCCAGATATCACCCGCTTGGATAGACTTTTCTCAACAGAGGGACAGGACACATGGCACGAGCGAAAGCAAGCGAACCGCAACGCGCCCGATCGAAACAGAACGCCGTCGAAGAACTCAACCGCGGCATCACCACGTTGCGTGAACTGAGCTCACAGATCGATGATCTGAGCAGAGATGGATTCCCGTATCGTGACGCAGTCCGCGCCAGAACCGAACTTTCTTTCCGGGAATCGATCCGGAGACTGTTCGGTGAAAAGTCGCCGGAATACCAGGCCCACAAGAATCACAAGCTCCGAATCGGCAATCGCACGGAGTCCGCACAGAGCACCACTCTGCTCAAAGAACTGATTGTCCATCTGGAGAATCAGAAAGCAGAGCTTTTGGGCCTCACACCGGCCGAAACTGCGCCACCTCCGCCGGCAGCCCCAGAACGCCCCACGCTGACGGCAGTTCCTCCAAGTCAACCCGCAGTTCCAGTCGCGCCATCCCAGGCGACGAACACCGCCTCCCCCGCGACCGTCAGTATGACCACCGCTCCGGCAACCGCTGCAATAGCGACGACGAATGTCAGCCAACCTGCTCAGCCCATCGCTCCAGTCGTTATGACAACACCCGTCACGTGCACTTCCGCCCCCCCACCGGTCATCCCTGGGACCGCCTCACATCCGATTCGCGACACATCGATACAACGCCTGCCCCCGCAACCACCATCACCCCCGCTGCACTCTGCAACATCTGAATCCCTCGGGCTCCCGGCTGAGAAAACTGCGCCGGCATCCCAGCCCGCTTCACCATCACTGCCCGCAGAACCTGTTGTCGTTGCGCCATCAACGAATAGCGCAACGCCCTCGGAGCAGACAGTGCGCGGCGAAACCGCCCCGACTCCACTACCGACAATGGCGCCGGCGCGGTCCACGATTCCATCGGGAACCATCCCCCCCATTCCACGAATGAGTCCCGTCCCGGCACCTGTGCCGACTGCTCCTATCGAGCCCCTTCCGACACCTCAGCAGGCCTCCAAGCCCACAGACATCCCGGCACAAAAACCAGCTCCAGCCCCCGTCGCGGTGATTCCGGCAAGCCAAGCCACACCCGAGATAGCAGCAGAAAAACAAGCGCGCGACCCTGGACCGCCCGTCCCCCAAGTTCGAACCGAGGTTTCGCTCCCACCAGCCATGCCCGCGCCCGCATCAGTCCCCGAATCCAAACCGGAACCGCCGTTCATATCTCCCGTCAAACCGCCAGAGACACCAACGGTACTCACAACGCCGTCGGATACGAATTGGAACCATCATCAATCGGAGAGCGCAACGCTCGACACACTCCGCCGAATGTGCGCGCGCTTCCACCTGGTCGCTCGACAACTGCGGCTGCGAAAAGAATACCGGCCTACACTGGAGATCACGGACGAGTACGATCTGCAGGACCTTTTTTACGCACTTCTCCGGTTACAATTCGATGAGGTGGGGACGGAAGAATGGACTCCGCCCTATGCCGACGGTGCTCGCCGGACGAGCTATCTCCTCGACTGGGAAAAAACGGTGGTGGTGGTCAAACAGACTCGGTCAGGATTGACGAGCAGAGACATCGCCGAGCAGATCGCCACCGACAAAGCCCATTACTCCGGGCGTCCGAACGGAGCCACGTTGGTGTGCTTCATCTACGATCCTGACGGGCGAGTGGGCAACCCCCGAGGGTTGGAAGCAGATCTTTCGATAGTAGGCGACACCTACAGAGTAGAAGTCATCGTGGCTCCCAAGTAACACCGCGCGCCCCCGACTCTCCTGCCCGAGCCGGGGGCATTCGGTTGACTTCATCCGGAGCAATCCGCTAGGTTTCGATTCGTTGGCAGACGTTGACGCCCCACCACCTCACGGGAGATTTACTCCATGCCGGACCGAGCCTACGTATTGATCAACGTTCATCCCGGCCAAACCGCTGATGTCGTCAAAGCCCTTGGGGATATAAAGGAAATCAAACAAATCGACCCCTGTTGGGGAAAGCCCGACATCTTCACCATCGTTGAGATTCCCCACCAGGACGCACTGACCCAACTGGTGCTCGCGAAAATTCACGCCATCCCCGGTGTCGATCAGACAGATACGCATATGGTCTATCGCCTTCAGGAGGGCAAGCCGAAATGAGTACTCGCGTCCCTGCCATCATGGCGCTGGTTCTCGTCGCAGCGCTCGCCGGATGTGCGGGGGGCCCACCCGCCCCGGAGCCCGATGTGATGGAAGTGACACTTCCGGTTCCTGCCGAGCAGGTGAAAACGGCACTGTCCGATGTCCTGACTCAAGGGGGCTATACGGTCGACCAGGATGACACCGGCAACATCACGACCGGAATGCGGCAGGAGATCAGAAGCCCTTGGAACGGACTATTGCGCTGGAGATTCGGCGTAGGGAAGACTCGGGTCGAGGCGCGGGTCGTCCCGCAGGACGACAGCACCACACGATTGCGACTGCAAGTGTTCCATCGCGGAAAAGACGGGATATTCGATTCGTGGGAGGATGCAGAAACACCGCTGCCGCAAAGTGCCGCGAACGAAATTCGCCTGCTCAAGAATGCGCTTCGACTATTGTAGGGTTGTCTTACTTCTCCTCGGCATCATCGCCGAAATCCAATCCGAATCGCTCCGCCATTCGATATAACGTTCGCCGATCGATCCCCAGAATCTTCGCCGCCTTGACCTTGTTGCCTCGCGTCTCCTTGAGCACCCTAGCCAGATGCCGTTTCTCGACCTCGTCTAGGGTCAACAGCGCGTCTTGATCCCCCTCGGCGGGTGGCCCCTTAAGCAGCTCACCTGAATCCGGCTCAACCCTGATCGACTCGGGGAGATCTTCGGGAAGCAACAGCGGGCCATGGCTGAGCGAGACCGCCCGTTCCACCGCATTCTCCAGTTCACGCACATTCCCCGGCCAATGATAGCGCTTCAACAGCGCCATCGTTTCCGGTAAAAACCCTCTCACATGCAACGACTGCTTGGCGTATTTTTGCAGAAAGTGATGCGCGAGCATCGTAATGTCCTCACGCCGCTCAGCCAGAGACGGCAGGACAATCCGCACCACATTCAGACGATAGTACAAGTCGTCGCGAAACTTGCCTTCCTTCACGAGCGTGGCCAAATCCCGATTGGTCGCAGCAATGATGCGCACATCGACTTTCACCGATGCCGTGCTGCCGACACGCCGCACCTCGTGCTCTTGCATCACCCGCAGGAGCTTGACCTGAAGCGCCTGGCCGAGATCGCCGATCTCATCGAGAAACAGCGTACCGCCATCGGCGGCCTCGAACAGCCCGGCTTTGGCTCCGACGGCGCCCGTAAACGCGCCCTTCTCATACCCGAACATTTCCGACTCCAGGAGATGATCGGGCAAGGCGCCGCAATTGACTGGAATGAACGGTTTGTCGCGACGCAGACTGTTCAAATGGACAGCTCGCGCAATCAGTTCTTTCCCTGTTCCACTTTCTCCTTCGATGAGCACCGTGCTGCGCCCCTCGGAAACACGGGCCACCAGCTTGTACACCTCCAGCATCGCAGGGCTGCTGCCCACCAACTGTGACCAGGGTTCGCGTGCGCGCGCATCTTCGCGAAAGCGGGCGTTTTCCCGCACCAGGCGACAATGCTCCAGACTGCGCTGGACGACGAGACGGATCTCGTCCCTCTTAAACGGCTTGGCCAGGTAGTCGTAGGCTCCTTGCTTGATCGCCTCGATCGCACCCTCCAAAGATCCGAACGCGGTCAACAAGACGATCGAGGTGTCCGGACTGAACTTCTTGAACTCCTTCAACACGAGAAATCCGTCGCCTTGCTCCATCCGGATGTCGGTCAGGACGACATCGGCCCGCAATTGTTTGCCGCGCTCCACCGCAGCCTGGCCGCTGGAAAAGGCCTCAACCTCATACCCCTCCTTCGCCAGCGCTTCCGCCAGCAAGGTTCGAGCGGCCTCGTCGTCATCCACTACGAATAACTTCGCCTGACTCATGCGTCTCCTTCTCCTATGTGACAGCCGAATCCGACGGCAGCCCGGGCAGCACCACGGTCACCGTCGTGCCCTTGCCGATCTCACTCTCCAGTGTCAAACGGCCGCCATGAGCAGACACAGCCTCCCGGCTCAGAAATAAGCCCAACCCGGTGCCCTTCCCCACGGCCTTTGTGGTGAAGAACGGTTGAAAGGCTCGCTCGACATCCTCCCGAGGCATCCCACAGCCTGAATCACTCACCACCAACGTGACCACCGTACTGAGATCGGGCCGGCCGGTGCAGGACGCGCCCTCCATCTCCTCCGAGGAAGCTTGACGAATGGTCACGGCGACCGTGACATGCCCCCCCGCCCCTGTGGCCGCGAGTGCATTGCTCAGGAGATTGACCAACACTTGGTGGATCTTTTCGGCATCGGCCCACACCAGCAGAGCCGACGCCACCGCGGTGTGAAGCGTCACACCCTTGGCATGGTATCCCGGTTCCATCAGCGCTACGACCGGCTCGATCAGGCGTTCCGCCGGATACCATGTCGGCTCAGGCTTGCGTTGTCGGGTGGACGATAAGAGATCTTGAATGATCCGCACCACGCGATTCAACTGTTCATCGATGATACCGATGCGCTTCTGCATCGCAGGGGTGACACCAGGCTCTTCCGCGAGCGCCTCCACATGCCAGGCAATCGAATGTAACGGCGTCCCGACCTCATGCGCCACCGACGCCACCAATTGCCCCACGGCCGCCAGCCGTTCTGATCGCGCCAGCTTGTCTTTAATCTCGACCAGCTGCGTATTCGCCAACAACAGGTGTTCGGTTTGCGTCGCCAGGGCAGCCTTGGCGGCTTCTTCGCGGGCTTTCCGCTCCTCCCATGTCACACCGATATAGGCCACCCCGGTCAACACACAGGCCACCATAATGCGATTAAACACGACGGCGGTGAACCGTTCGCGCTTCTTGCCCGGCTGGAAGAGACCGACAAATGTTACCAGGATGCACAGTGCGAGCGTCACCACCATGAGCCGCCGACTTCGGACTGTGGCCACCAGCAAAATCGGCAACACAAAACCGAATGCGCCGACGACATTCAGCGGGAACATCCATTCCATCACCATCACGATGAGGAAGAGGATCGCGGCGATAGCCAGCACCACCTGATTCCGGCTTTTCATCACGATGTCGTGCCGCGCAGCGAGGACAGTTTAGGCAGTTGCAGCCGGAGGGCGGAGAGTACACACGGCTGCGGCGAGTGCTTGTACGCGTTCATCCCGTTGGAGCTCCTCAAGAGACAGCGACAGTTTACGCGACCAGTTCGGATAAGCGTCCACGGTGCCAGGGAGATTCATTTGTGTCACTTCACCGATCACATCGTCAAGGTTGGCCATGACAACCCAGGCCGGCGACGTCGCAAGGTAGACATGGATCGCGCGGCACAGAGCGGGCGTCATCACCGGAACAGAATCAGGCCGATCGCTCACCCCGGAGGGCAGCAACCCCGCCCCGTTCAAGGCCCGAAGGATATGCCCCCGGTCACGCGTGCGCTCCTCGAAGGCTTGCTGCACGGCCTGTTCGTTCGCATACATGCCGAGCTTTGCCCGCAATCGAATATCTTCCCCCGTCCAATAGCCGGTCAGCGTCGGAAGGTCGTGTGTCGTGACGACCGCGAGGGACTGCTCAGGATAGGCCGACGGAGGCTTGCAGGACCCATCCCAGTTCCGTTCGAAATAAAAGACTCGATAGGAGAGAATCTTATACCGCGCCAGCTGTTCCCGCACATAGTCCGGCACCGTCCCCAGATCTTCTCCGATCACCAGAGTCTGCGCGCGCAGGCTTTCCAGCGCGAGAATCCGCAGCAGATCTTCGGCCGGATACTGCACATAGGCTCCCGCCTCTGCACTCATCCCGCGAGGCACCCAGAACAGCCGGAACAGCGTCATCACATGGTCGATGCGGATCGCCCCGCCCTGCCGGAGCGTTTTCCTGAGCAACTCGATGAACGAGCGATAGCCCGTGGACTTGAGGCGCAACGGATGAAACGGAGCGAACCCCCAATTCTGCCCTTGCGGCGCAAACGCGTCCGGGGGCGCGCCGCAGTCCGCGCCGAGCGCGAGGACGTCCTGCAGCATCCACGCCTCCGCACCATTTCGGTCGCTTCCCAGTGCGAGATCAGGGTACAAGCCGACCGTCATGTGCGCCTGTGTCGCCCGGGTGTTGGCCGCTCTCAACTGATCCGCCGCCACCCACTGCATATACTGGAAAAACCGGACTCGCTTGCGATGCCGTTTGGAAAATTCACGTAACGCCGGTGAATCGGGAGTCCGGTACTGGTCGGGCCACTCAGGCCACAGCTTGAGCGACTGTTCGATCAGGCGTCGTTCCTCTTCCAGCACCTGGAATACCGCAAATCGCTCCAGCGATTCTCCTTCGTCCCGAATAAACCGGTGCAACAGCCACCCTCGCGCAGTGGTGGGCTCCAGCGACGGTTCGGTTCCCGTATAGTTCTCCTTCAGAAACTGTCGGTAGGCGAGGTCCAGCATCGTGCGCTTCGCCTTGATCACGGATTCTGAATCCACCAGGTCGGCCGCGCGCGCCTGCTCCAGTTCATTTTGAAACTCTGCACTGTTCCGCAGCCGTTGCGCATCCGGCGACGCGTGATACTCCGGAAGCCGATCGAGGTCGATATAGAGCTCGTTCAAAAATAACCGGCTGGTCGGGGAATAGGGGCTGAGATGGTGGGGGCGAGAATTTTTTAGCGCATGCAATGGATTCAGTCCGATGATGCCGGCTCCCAGCTCTTTGCCTGCCCATTCGACCAACCGGGACAAATCCGTAAAATCGCCCACGCCCCAATTAGTCTGCGACCGTAACGAATAGAGCTGCACCGCCAAGCCCCATACTTTTTCACCCCGAGCCAGTTCCTCCGGCACAAAACAATGCGGCGGGGCCACGACCACGCGGAGCGTACCCCTGGTCACCACCTTGCTGCCCATGGTGCCGACCGACAAGTCGTAATAGCCGAGTTCCAGGTTCTGAACCAACGGCAGTTCAACGCGCACCATGCGCCGCCCGGCCAGCGAACGGACCTCACATGGATTCAGGCCGGGGCCGGCTTCGTCACGATGAACGATGGTCCCTTTTTCATCCGTGAGACTCCAGGCTACCGCGACTTGTTGCTCCTCCCCTTCCTCCAGCGCAGGCCGAAACGTCCACTGCGTGGGGCCATACCCTTGCTGGAGAATGAGAATCGGATCGCAGGCTTGCTGCCAGGGCGCCTCGTCCAAGGCGGTCAACTCCTGAGACAGTACCGCACCCGATCCGACCTGAAAACCCATGGCGGAAAGAATGGCTCGACGCGTCTCGTCACTGGTCACATGGAGAGTACCGGCGATGTCGTGATAGTCGGGTGAAATACCGGCCCGTGAGGCGAGGAGGCGAAGCAGGTCTTGCTCGGTGCCGTCATACATAGCGTCCTGCACGAGTGTGAGTGAAGACCTCCATCAAGTCAAGGTATCCTATGCTTTTTCGCAGAGTTGCGACAGGACCCACGCCGCGTGAGCACGCGGGCGACCGTCTCACCGACGCACGGCCCTCCACACGACGAGGCTCATGACCGATCAAGGGAGGCTCCGTTCCGGGCAAGAGTGCCGAGCGGCGTTGCGTTGCTGCGCCCCCTCACGCGTGGTAGCATAACCTTAGCGTCGAGAGGCGACGACTGTCTTTACTCATCAGGTAGAACCGGGCACGGAAAGGGAGGTGGCTCGTATGACCCCGCAGCTGTCGCTTTCGGGAAGCGGTGCCTTGCTCGCAATCGCCGCTCAATGTCTCGTGTTTTCCGCACCGGCCCAGGCCTTGCCAGAACACTCGCGGGTCGATGTCATCGGAGATTATCGGTACGCCTATCACGAACCGGAAACCGTATCAGAAGCCAGGCACCACGCCTGCACAGAAGCGCTCTATCAGGCAATCAGCACCTCAGCTGCGGTGCGAGAACAGACCGCTTCGATTGTCGACTCGAAACTATTCCGCACTCTGGTGCATACCCTCGCCTCGAAGCATGTGACCGATCAACAGATCGTTCAGCAGAGCGAAACGGGACGCACGGTGTACTGTAAGGTGAAGGCCGTCTTCCACGCAGATGAGGTGGAACGTGTGCTGATCGCACAGACAACGGGCGGAACCGAACCCGGCTTGGATCAGAATCGGGCGCTGAAGATCGTCAGCGCGCGCGAAGAGGCCGATGGCACACTCGTCATCGTGTACCAGGCGCTCAAGCGTCTCGATTGGCTGGGAACCGCCTACCAAGGCAGCTTACGCGAATCAGCGGATGTGATGGTGGACTTTTATGACGATCAAGGCGTCCTGGTCCGGAGCAGTCGTCATCCGGCCAGGAAAACCGCGACCGGTGACGATGTCATGAATCCAGGCGAGGTGGGCACTCTGCGAATCGCGAAACCGCTCAATGCGAAAACCTACCGTGTCTGGGTGGTGAAGTAGTCCACCGAGGCTTCGGGGACAGGAGCGAATATCTTCCGCTCCTGCCCCCATCCCGTTACACCCGAGACAGTTTCATCCGTGAGTCTTACCGATCGCTCGCCAGGGGCGGCATGTTAATGCCGACGCGTTCCAATCCCATGATCACCGTCAAGGCCGACGGCGAGTGCTGCACGATTTCCTTCTGCACTTCGATACGGCGCAGATCGACGAATTCCGGCGCCGTCAGTCCCAAGGATTCCCGATAGGCGCGATCGGCGATCCCGCGCTGCTTTTCGGCTTTTTCACGCGCCTCTTCCGCCTTTTGGAACTCGACCATCGTGATCTTGCGCTGCTCTTGAACAATGGTTTGAGTCGTTTGCTCGACGACGCCCTTCGGCGGCAGAATGCTACCGACAACGACTCGATTGAGCCGGATCGGCAGGTTTTGCTTGTCGATGAGTTTGGTCTGCACTTCACGCGCAATGGCGTCCTGCAGTTTCGTCCTGGTCGTCGGATCGGTCGTCAATTGAAACAGCGGGTACTTTTGCACCTCTTCTCGAACGAACGTGCGGAAGGCTTCCTTCACGTTGTTTTGGTACCAGTTGGTGCCGTAGCGACCGACGATCTCCGGCGAGCGCCCTTCGACCACATTGGCGATCATAAACGCATCGAAGGAGACCGGAGCGTTTTCAGCCGAAATAATGTCGAAATGTTCCGAATACTGTAATGGCCGGACATCCACTTCGATAACCTTCGTCGTCGGCGCAACCCAGACCCGGCCCGTCTTGGAGGGAGCCGGATCAACGCCTCCGTGGCCGAAGAAGAACGGTTGTTCGACCATCACCCCCTCATGGCCGGCCTCAATGGCTACGCAACCCGACGTCAGCAGCAATACCCCCACAGCCCCCAGCATGGACCAGGCTCCGTGTCTCATAGGTTCCTCCTGTGAAAAGGTCTGACCACCGAGGCCCGCCTGGCCACGTCCTGCGGGCGTCAACGGCCTCGTGATGGCATGCAAATACCTTACGAACCGCACGCGGACATTGTCAAACGAAGGGGTGTTGAGGGAAAGTGGTCGACAGTGACCACACAGCCTGACGTGAAATACGAACCGGCAGTGACGTTAATAAATCCCGGCCTCCCGCTGCAGCCATCGGACATATCGAGTGATATGTTCCACGTCTCCGGACGTCACGCCTTCGATCTTCGGCATGTTGCCGAACTCCCAATGGTGAGCGCGGACGCCGTTCTCTGCGGCCCGCTGGAACGCCATATCGGCGTGATGATTCGGTTCATAAATCTTATGCACAAGCGGCGGACCTTGCTTGGTCCCGACACCGCGCACACCATGACAGGCGGCACAATTGGCAGTGAATTTCGCCTCGCCGACCTGCATTTCCACCGGTGCCACACCTCCAGCCGGCTTTGCGGCGTCTTGGTTGGTCGCATTGGACTCGCAAGCCGCCAGAGCTGCAACCATCACCGCGAGTCCGACTCCCATCACCCAGACCTTCATCTGAATACTCCTGACTCTGATTCGTTTCATCGCGGGGGCTCAGCAGGCGGGGTTGTCGTCCGGGGTCCCTGTGATTGCTTCAACTGATCCCGAAGCATTTGCGTCGTGCGATTCAAGGTCAACCGGCGGTAGAGCCGCGCACCGATCGGCGCAATGATCACGAGGGCGATGATCAGGTACATAAAGAATTCTTCAGGCGTCATAAGCACAGCTCTCCAGACTCTTGTATGATCGCAGACGGAAACACGAACCGGGCTCACGGCACCACGCGACCATCACCTTAGTCGCCGCGATGTTCGTTAGAGTATCGCATAGGGGACCGGATCCACAACTCCCGCCAGGCGGAAGCCTTCACGCCGAATCCGGCAACTGTCGCATCGGCCACAGGCCACGCCATCAACGCCGGGGTCATAGCAACTATGCGTGAGTTCTAAGGGAGCCCGGAGTTCCTGCCCGCGTTGCACGATTTCGGCTTTGGAGAGCATCAGGAGGGGCGCACACACTTGGACAGACCGCCCCTCGATCCCCATCTTGGTTCCAAGCCTGGCGACCGTTTCAAACGCGTGGATAAAATCGGGGCGGCAGTCCGGATAACCGGAATAGTCCAGCACATTGGCCCCGAAGTAAATTCTCTGTGCCTCAAGCGTTTCGGCGTATGCCAGAGCCAAAGACAAAAAAATGGTGTTGCGAGCCGGCACGTAGGTGACGGGAATCCCGCCCGCCCGGTCCTCTTGGGTGCGGTCCTTGGGCACAGTCACATCGTCCGTGAGGGCCGATCCTCCGAACGCCCGTAGATCCACGTCCACCACCACATGAGCGGCGGCACTCAAGGCCTTGGCAACGGCCCTCGCCCGCTCGACTTCGACATGGTGGCGCTGGCCGTAGGAGATAGTCAGGCAATAGAGCCGGTAGCCATCCTGCTTGGCAATGGCAGCCGTGACGGTAGAATCCAACCCGCCACTGAGCAGGATCACCGCCTTCGGATCGACGTGAGTCATAGGGAACAGGAAAGGGCCGGGCAGACTACCGAGGTTTGGCGCCGATCACGGACTGAGGCGCGTCACAAGCTGAAGCGGAACGGTGAATGGATGCGGCCAGCTCCTGTGAGCTAGTCGCGATCCTCTTCCTTCTCGATTTTCTCGAGCAATTCCTGTCGAGACTGGCATTGAACACAGAGCTTGGCGAACGGCACCGCCTCCAACCGCTTTTCACTGACCTCGATGCCGCATTCCGCGCAAATCCCGTAGGTGCCTTCGCTGAGTCGGGTCAACGCCTCATCGATGGCCTGCCGCTTCCGGTTCCGCATTTCCATCAACGAAATGCCGAGTTCGCGATCCAGATCCATGAGGGCTTGATCCCCCACATCCCTGGCGGACTCCAGGCGGCGCTGCTGATCTTCGGTCAACGATTGACCAAGATTGCCCTCGATCTCGCGCATGATTTCCTGGCGTTTGCTCAGGAGCATTCGCTGCAGGACTTCACGCCGACGCTGACGCTCTTCTCGTTCTTTGGGTGTTTCTTTCAGTGTAAGCGCTGCCACAACACGCGCGGCAACACTGTCTTCGTCTTTTTCAGTCATAGCAGTAACCGGAGCCGGCCGCTCTTTTTTCACAGGCTTCTCAGGAGCGGGGGCTTTTGCTTTCGTCGTTGGTGTTTTTTTCTTCGCGTGGACTTTCGTCGCCATAGAGTCTCATACCCTTTCGTGATGAGTGCAAGGCGAAAAAGTTCGGCAGGTATATCACGCGACAGATCGTTTGACAAGTACCTGGCTCCCCAAGATCTTGGGGATTTACGGATAGATGATCATCGAATGCACGTCGTAACCCGCCAGCCGATCACGTCCGTTGAGGCCTTTCAGCTCGATCAGGAAGTCCAACCCAGCAATCTCCCCGCCGAGTTGCCGCACCAAGTCGATCGTGGCCGCTGCCGTGCCGCCGGTGGCCAGCAGGTCATCCACGATCAACACTCGCTCCCCGGGTGACACAGCGTCCCGATGAATCGCCAACACGCTGGATCCGTACTCCAGGTTGTATTCGACCTCATAAATATCGGCAGGCAGCTTCCCCGGCTTGCGCACCGGAACGAACCCGGCGCCGAGACGGGCAGCCAACGTCCCACCCATGATGAAGCCTCGCGACTCGATCCCGATGATCTTTGCGATGCGCTGGCCTTCGTAACGAGCGGCAAGTTCATCCGCGATGGAGCGGAACGCCTGCGCATGCTTGAGAAGGGTCGTAATGTCGTAGAAGAGGATGCCGGGCTTAGGAAAGTCTGGAACTTCTCGAATGAGGGCTTTGTAATTCATACGTGCACGCCAATGGGGACGTTCTCATAAGAGATCCGCCCGCTTCATGGTTTTCCGTTCAATAATGCCGCGAAGCCTGGCCAGTGCAGCCGTTTCGATCTGGCGAACCCGCTCGCGGGTCAGCCCCATTTCCTGGCCGATCTCTTCTAACGTCCGCGACTCGGCCCCGTCAAGTCCAAACCGCGCCAAGATTACGGTGCGTTCCTTTTCAGGCAGCTCTTTCACCCAGGCCATGAGTTCAGCCCGCCGCATCACGCCTTCAGTCGTCTCCGCCGGCGTCAGGCAGAGCGGATCTTCGATCACATCGCGCAGAAACGTATCCTGCCGGTCGCTGATCGGGCTGTCGAGGGAGCATGTGGTGCGGACCAGCTGCTTCAAGTCATCGACTTCCGCAACGCTGGTTTTCAGCTTGGCGGCGACTTCGTCGGCCCTTGGCTCCCGTCCCAGCTCATGGACCAGTTGTTCCACCTTGCCCAGGTACCGGTTCAACCGTTCGACGACATGAACCGGCAACCGAACAAGCTTCCCCTGGTTGATAATGGCTCGTTCGATAAACTGGCGAATCCACCAGGAGGCGTAAGTACTGAAGCGGAACCCCCGCTTGTAATTGAACTTCTCTACCGCTTTGATCAGACCAAGATTGCCCTCTTCGACGATATCCGCAAAGGGAAACCCCCGGTTCATGTACCGCTTGCCGATACTGATCACCAGACGGAGATTTGCCTCGATCATCTCCTGGCGCGCCGCTTCGTCGCCAGCCATGACCCGCTTGCCCAATGCCTGTTCCTGTTTGAAATTCAGCAGCGTCGATTTGCGGACCTCGCGAAGGTAACTCTTGATCGTGTCGAGACCCTCGGCCCGCCCGGATTCCGCCGGACGATTGTCCGCTCCGGACTCTTCGGCCTCGGCGTGGCTCCCCGACTCCGCATCTTCGTCCTCATCCCCGCGCGCCACGCGCGGGCGGCGAGCCGAGACGGGTGAATTCACTGCGCTGTCCTGTCGCACTGCTGCACGTCGAGCCATAATTCCGTTACCTACTGCTTAATCGTAAAGGCCTGGGATCGGCCGGTAGCGCGACTCCACTCCACCTGCACCTGCGTCACACGCGACCCGACAGGGCCCTTCTTGAGATCCGACAGGAATTCCTCAAGGACGCCCCGGTTCCCCTCAGCATCCACCGCCACCTGCCCGCCATCGAGATTCTCGACGTGACCCGTCACTCCACGCGAAGCCGCCATCCGACAGGTAAAAGCACGATACCCAACCCCCTGCACACGCCCGCTGACAAGAATTCTCGCACGCACTGATTCGCCGGTGTCGGTCATCGCCTCGCAGCCCTCCCGCTGATCGAACGTCAGGCGCAGAGCGAGTGCCGCGCCTGGCATTGGATACTCTCACAGCTCCCGGAGAGCGTCACGCGATTTGCAAGTTTACGCGGCATCACCAGACTCATACGTCTACCTTATCGGCAGGTACCTGGCGAAGCATGAGCCCGTGCACGGAAGGCCAACCCGATACACGGCGAGAGCAGGAGAGGCACAGTGAAAATGGGCGGCGACCGAGGGAGACAGGCGAAGCGCGTCGCCCTATTGCGGCTATATACGCGATCCGGATCAAGCAGACTCTACGTGCAGTATATTGGGAGCAGACAGAGACAGCGCACACATTCGAGGTGCGGCTTGATACAAAAAGAATTTAGGGGAGGTGTGTATCCGCCGGCGATAACGGGGAGAGGCTTCACCTGAGGAGCTGCAGGAACAAGCTTTGTTTGGTCGGGGCGAGAGGATTTGAACCTCCGACCCCTGCGTCCCGAACGCAGTGCGCTACCGGGCTGCGCTACGCCCCGACCGGGCAGAACCAGAAACGGGAAGCCGGATTGTCTTACATCACGGGGGTAAAACGCAAGCCGTGTGCATCGGCCACACCTTGGCAGGTAATTCTGCCGTTCATCACGTTCACACCCTTGGCAAGACCGGGGTCTGATCGAATCGCTTTCTCGACTCCCTCCGATGCGAGCCGGACTATATAAGGGAGCGTGGTGTTGGTCAAGGCTAGAGTCGAGGTGTGGGGCACGATGCCCGGCATGTTCGTGACGCAGTAATGCAGAACGCCATCCACCACATAGACCGGATCCGAGTGCGTGGTGGGCCTGGTGGTTTCACAACAGCCCCCTTGATCCACGGCCACATCCACAATCACGGAGCCAGGCTTCATTTTCTTGACTAGTGCTCTCGACACGACCTTCGGCGCGCGCGCCCCGGGGACCAACACCGCGCCGATGACCAGATCAGCTTCGACGACCGCGCGTTCAATGGCTGATTCCGTCGCCGCGCATGTCGCGATACGTCCGCCATACAGGTCATCGAGAAACCGGAGCCGATCAAGATCCAGATTGATGACAGTCACACGCGCTCCCATGCCCGCGGCGATTCTGACGGCCGACGTTCCCACCACGCCGGCGCCCAACACCACGACATGAGCAGGCGGTACCCCGGGCACGCCGGCCAGCAGGAGACCGCGCCCTCCCTGTACCGTCCCGAGATAATGGGCTCCGACCTGCACAGCCAGGCGCCCGGCGATCTCACTCATCGGCCGCAACATCGGCAGGCTGTGATCTCTGGCCTCAACGGTCTCATAGGCAATGGCCGTGATATCGGCCGCGACCAACGCCTTGGTCAGATCAGGCAACGAGGCCAGATGCAAGTAGGTAAACAGCACCTGCCCGGGCCGAAAGAGCGCACACTCGGACAACTGCGGCTCCTTGACCTTCACAATGAGTTCCGCCTGCTGAAACACCTCGGGTTTGGAGCCGGCCACCTGAGCGCCGGCCTGCCGATACGCGTCGTCCGAAAATCCGCTCCCTTGCCCCGCCGACGGCTCTATCAAAACCCGATGCCCCGCCTGCAGCAAGGCACGAGCGCCGTCAGGCGTCAGACTCACCCGATACTCGTAGTCCTTCACTTCCTTCGGAACCCCGATGATCATAGCCGCCTCCTTGCGCCCCACACCGTTTCGCCCTGATACCCCGTATTATACATGGCCGAGCGGGATCACCGTCAGGAAGCTGCGCACCTTGCTACGCGAAAGTTCAGTGCGGTAAGATTCGCAGACTATCGACCACCTCCGCTTAAGAGGAGCACCTCACGCATGGACGCCGGATCCTGTAATGCCTGCAGCGCCGCGGGCGCACCATTGATGAAGTTTTCGCTGGGAAAAGATTTCTTCGGACGGACCTATGACCGGCTGTCGCCCGCTTCGGATCAAAGCCCGAAATGGTATTGTGAACCCTGCTCCATGATGAAGAATCTGCAGCGGGACTTCCGCGACATCCGCGCTGAATTCGACAAACTCGCCAAGGGGCAGGCCTCCGCCTTGTCGGAACCTGAGGCCAAACAACGGGCGCAGTTGCGCCTCAATGAAATTGCCGCCATCGCAGGCACCCAGGCCGCCGGCTCATCGCTCCTCAGCTCGACGGACGTGAAGCAGTTGATCGAGCAATTTCATGCCCGCGCCTAATCCCTTACATCGCACCCCGGAACCTCGGACTTGTTGACATGACCGGCTATCAGCGACATATTTTTGTCTGCACCAACAAACGCGAACCGGATGACCCGCGCGGCAGCTGCTCCAAGCTCGGCTCCGATGCGCTCCACGCCTGCTTCAAGCAGGAGGCCAAGCGACTCAATCTGAAAGGCGTCGTCCGCGCCAACAAAGCCGGCTGTCTCGATTATTGCGCACAAGGCCCGACGGTGGTGGTCTATCCCGAAGGAATCTGGTACCGCGTGACGTCCGAGGCGGACGTGAAGGAAATCATGGAGCGACACATCGTCAAGGGAGAAGTAGTCGAACGACTCTTGATGGCCGACCAAGCCCCGCTCCCGCTTCTCTCTCCGTTGAAGGCCTAAACTCATCACCCCCTGCTGACTCGCGCGAGATCTCTATGCCAGCCGACGAGAAATGGAAGGCCAACATGGAAAAAGTGGCCTTTATGAAAACCTTCCCCGGCCTGCTGAGCCGGTGGGAACAACTCGCCGGAAAGACCGTGGAAACAGTGGCACCGCTCAAGAGCAAAGCCGGCGCGGCCGCGCTGATCTGCACGGACGGATCATTTGTGGTGCTTCCGCCGCCGTCGGCAGAGCCTTATGAGTTGGGTGAAGCCCTGCAGGCAGGCCGCAGCTACCTCGAACCAAAACACCCCGAAGCCTATGTCGGATACGATCAGCTGCTGAAGAAAGACAAGGACGCACAACGGACCGCCCGCCTGGAAAATATTCTCGGGGCGATTCGCAACAATATGGAACAGATTCCAGAGTTGAAAGACCGGCTCAAAGACCTGGTCAAGGAGTGGAAGTGAGCAGTCTCCCACAGAAAAACATGTTCGAGATCTTCTCCCAAGGTCTCTTCGAAGGAGTGAAACCCATGCTGGTTATTCGCGATCACCTGGTCCGCCATCCTGACCGTTGCACCCATCAAGCCATTTGCGTTCCCATCTGCCCGACCAGCGCATGGCTCTCCACGCCGCCCTACAAATTCGATCCTTCCCGTTGCCTCGAAAGCTGCCGACTGTGCCTCGACGCCTGCCCGTCGCAAGCGATCTATGCGGTATTTAAGAAAGGCGAAAAATTGCTGGAGCCGCAGAAGAAGTAGAGAAAATCTGGATGACGGACGGCGCACCACGCACTGGACGGAATGAGAGCCGATCCTACTGGGCTGGAACCGCCACGGCATGATGAATTGCTTGTGCCGAGGATCCGCACGATTCAGCCCTGTCCCGGCTCCCTAGCATGTCGCACTTCTAACCGCGGGCAGCAGCAGGAGTACGGCCAGCAGCACCAACGCGAGGGGCAGCGCATCCTGCAACGAAAGACTGCCTCCGCTCTCAAAGCCGCGCATGGCGAGCACTCCGGCCCACACCAGATTGTAGGCGCAAGCCACCCCCAGGCCCCACCTCCGTAGACCCCATAACCCCATAGACGCAAGCGCAGCGCATCCGAATTGGAACGACACGGTTGCGACCTCAACGAGCAGATGCCTGAGTCCAATCACGCGAGGATTCAACAAAAGGCCGAGCAGCGAAAGGATCGCCAGAACCATGGCCGGAGCAAACCATGTGGCAACCACTCCGTACATCGCACCGAGTAGTCGGATCATCCAGGGCTCCGCAATACATTTCACGGCAACGGCAGACCTCCAGAATGTCGGCAGATAGACGATTCCCTGATCAGACGATCTGCTTCCGCAAGCGCCCCCAGTAGGCCGTCCCTACGTATCCGCAACCGCCCGTCAAGGTGGTCATCGCCATGACGCGATAGACGACGGAGCGCGGCGCTTTGACGTTGACCGACGGGTCGAGGAGATCAGGCGCAGCCGCCACACGTTTCAGCGTTTCACCCGCCAACAGAATCGGCCACATACATGCCAATCGCTGACGAATTTCAAGGCGAGGCAAGGCCATGGTGTACATCCAGCCCTGATCCAAGTGTTCGATGGCCATTTTGATCAACCGCATCAATACCGGCCTGAACTTCGGCAGGCTCTCTCGATTCAGCAAATCAACCGGCGTCAGGCCCGCCTCACGGAGAAGCGGTTCAGGCACATAACACCGCCCACGATGGAGATCCCGGGCCAGATCCTTCACGATATTCGTCAGCTGCAATCCCTTGCCGAATCGTACCCCGATGGCCGACATTTTCGTCACATCCCAGTCCGACATCGACGGGCAGTGCGCGCAGACCATTCGGGTCCAGAATTCACCGACACAACCGGCGACGTAGTACGTGTACTGATCCAATTCGTCCAGGGTCTGAAACGCCGTCAGATTCTGAGCCGAATCGCCCTGAAAATGCGAAAGATCCATCGCCATCCCGTCCGGCAACACCCCCATCAACCACCGAATCCGTTCTTGGTCGGCTGGATCGAATTGATCGTACAGGGTCAAACAGTCTTCCAACCGCTGGAGCAACACTCGTTCTGCAGAGTCGGCTTGATGAGGAATCAAGGCGGCTTGAATCGCGTGCAGGTCACTCCGCGCCGCAGCGCTGGAACTGAACTGCATTCGAAACTGGGTGAGATAGCGGAGTCGCTGCTCGCGGTCGATCAGATCGGTATCGGCAATCGTGTCGGCGGCACGCGCAAACAGGTAGGCTAAGCCCATCTGGTCGCGCACCGTCGCCGGCAGCACGTTGAGGGTCAGATAAAACGACCGGGAAACCTGCCTGAGGATGCCGTGAAGCAGTTCGTGTCTTGCGGAGTCGATAGCCGTGGGGCAACCTTCTTATCTAACTTCCAGCACACCTTCCATGCCCTTCTCCCGATGACTCGGAAAGAACAGGAGCTTCTTGTCGCAATAGAAGGGATACCGACCGGGCTTTCTCACGGTAAACTGCACTGTGACCGTACGGCCCGAGGACACATCTCGTTCGATCGATAACCCCGCAGCCTCGTTGGTGAGGATAAAGTTATGCGGGGTAATCGTGGTGATGCTGGTCAGGAGCAACTCAACCGGCTTTCCTGCCTGGACGATCAAATGACCGGGCGTATAGGAGTAACTGTCGAGGATGAGGGTAGCCCGCTGAATGCCGTCGAGTTGATCAACCGGCACCTGAAGCGGCGGAACCTGAGGTGCTTGCTCGGCAGCATGCACCAGCGCGGGGGCGATGGCCGTGCCGCACATCAGCGCGCAGACAAACCCGAACTGCAGAAAACCAGAGGCCCTGCTCATAGGCAACGGTTCTAGCAGAAGGCCGCGGAGCCGGTCAACCGAGCCGGCGACTTGACTGACCGGGAACCTGGTATTATCTCTCCCCATTGAGACGCGAGAAATCCCCTTGCCCAGGGGCCAATAATCAGCTCAGGATCCGGTATAATAACATCCAAGGTTCGTTCCTCTCCGTAGAACAAGGGAGCGAGGAGAACGGACCTCCAAGGAGGACAGATATGAAGTCGTTGAAGGGTATCGGGCTGCTTCTCATTTCGAACATTCTCATTTATCTCACCCTGTCGATTACCGTCCGAGTGCTGGTCAACGTCGTCCTGCCGGCTTTCGGCATCGATGTCCGGGGAGCCTTCAGTCAGGAACTGCTGGTCTGGTCGCTGGTCATCGGCTTCGGCGGCGCATTCATTAGTTTGCTCTTCTCCAAACAAATGGCCCGCGCCATGCTGGATTGCGTGCAAATTACCCAACCTCGCACAAACGCGGAACAGGTGATTTACGGGTCCGTGCAGGAGATTGCCGAACGGCTCCACATCACCATGCCCGAAGTGTGGGTTTATGAATCGCCTGACCCCAATGCCTTTGCCACGGGACCGAGCAAAAATAACGCCATGGTCGCGGTCTCGACCGGATTGCTGGCCAACCTGCGGGAAGATGAAGTAAAGGCGGTGCTCGCACACGAGATGGGGCACGTCTTCAACGGCGACATGTTTTCCACGACGGTGCTCGCCGGCTTGATGAACACCTTCGTCCACTACATCAGCAACTTCGTGTATCAAATGGTCGCCCAGCCGCAGGGCGGTGACCGGGAAGAAGGCCAGAGCGGCAGCCCGATCCTCGGCTTCGTGGTCTACATTTTCTTGCAGGTGGTCTTGTCCGTGTTGGCCATGCTGGTCGTCAGCTGGCATTCCCGCCGCCGGGAATATGCCGCCGATGCCTTCTCGGCTAAGGTGTACGGGAAGGAATCCATGATCAAGGCCTTGCAAGCCATCGATCGCTGGGTGAACCGGGCCCAGTTCGAATATTCGACCCAAGATGCGTTGGCCACGATGAAGATCTCGGGCAACACCTCCGGGTTTATGCACTTACTCGCGACGCATCCTCCCATCGAAGAGCGTGTCGCGGCGCTGGAACGTCTCTAACCAAGGAGTCTTCATATGCCGATATCTCGACCGACTTGTTCATGGAAGGTACTGGTCCTCGGACTCACAGTGGGTCTCGGGCTTGGCGCCCTTGCAACGGGCCTCGGTTCGGTCGATGCGGCGGAACAAGGAGCAACGCGCATGGCTGCCAAAGCTGCGACCGTCTATGATTTCACGTTGAACGATATCGACGGGAAACCCGTCTCGTTGAGTCAATACAAGGGAAAGGTCATCATGCTGGTCAACACCGCCAGCTTCTGCGGGAACACGCCGCAGTATTCAGACCTCGAGAAAATGTATGAAACGTACAAGGATAAGGGCTTTGAGATTCTGGCCTTTCCGGCGAACAATTTCGGCCAGCAGGAGCCGGGGACGAACGAGGAGATCAAGGGATTCTGCCTGACCAAATACAGTGTCGGCTTCCCGCTCTTCAGTAAGATCAGCGTGAAGGGAAGTGACAAACATCCCCTCTACCGGTATCTCACCGAACAGAGCCCGTTCCCCGGTGAAGTGGAATGGAACTTTCAGAAATATCTCGTCGATCGCTCCGGCAACGTCGTCGCCCGTTATCACCATCGCACAAAACCGGTGGCCGACGAAGTGGTGAAAGACGTGGAGCGCTTTCTGACGAAGCAGTAAGACCGGTCAGCTTTTTTTCACAAAGCTGACATGGGCTCGATACTCTTGGATGGCCGCACTCAATGCGGCCTTCCCAAGAGGGATATTCGCCTCCAAGGCATCTTCCACCGACTGATCGTCGATGATCACGTCATACTTGTCTTGCAGATTGGTTCGAACCGCGGTCCCGTCCTTGAACGTCCGCGGCATATAGATTTCAGTCCACACTTCTTTCTCAACCAGGCAGACATCACAGAACCGCTCGTACAATAGCGCCAGTTTCTCCGCATCGGTCTCTTTCATGCACCTGCTCCCGGGTAAAAAGCGATCGCACCGCGCCCCTAAGAGGCGGTGAGTGAAGGTAGACCAAGCGACAGGGGATATTCAACGGGCCGGAGAATCTGACGAGGCAGGCGCGGGCGGCTGGTCGGTCACGGCAAAACGCATGGTCCCGACCTGATTCACGGCATGAAAGGGCTGCTGACCTAACGAGGTGATATAAATCTTGACCAGATAGTTTCCCTGCGGCCATTGTTCAGACGGTTTCTTCAACTCCAGAAAGCCATAGCGCTCATGGCCCGGCACCTCGAGACTATCGGTCACGATTGCACGATCGCCGGTCTTCCCGTCTGCGCCCACGGAAAACACTTGAGCGGCAAACTGCGCCGGGTCCTCAAGCGGTGCCACTTCAAAGACGATGTAGACGGCCGTAGTATCCGGAGAGAACAGCGTGGTTCCCGGAGCAATGGGCTTCAAGCGGGGATCCTGGGTGTACCACCCTTTTCTCCCGAATGTGTCCCACTCCACCTCATAACCGCGCGCCATCTTGATCCATGTGAACAGCGATTGGGGCACGCCTTTCTGTTGTACATCCAGCGAGGGCGTTTCGGTGGGTTCAAACTCTGTCGTGGCTTGCTCCTTCGGAACCATCAAGTCCCGTCCCTCCACGACCGCAACGGGAAATCCCACTCCAGCCATCACAGCCACCATGAGGGCCAGACAGCAGACGCCCCACCCTCCGTTCATTCCCCTGACTGGCTGACCGCATGCAACTGAGATCGGGAGATCCATAGGATTATCGTACTCACTGCGGAGAAGGGGGTCAACCGGCCGGCAGGATTCACTCCCAACTTCGGCCATGTTGAATGGCTCTGATATAATCCGGAAAACCATCAGGTATCATAGTGCTCAACATACTTCGGTTGCTATCCACAACCTCATGAACCAACCAGCCCCTCAGCAGCAGGCGTCTCTCCCCCTTCATTATCTTGAGCCTTCAGGCGATCATGGGCAGTCGTCCGACCGAAATCCCAAGGCTGAAAGCCGCCGGTACGGTGTCCGCGATGCGGCCTTTCAGGCGGCCGCGCAGGGCGGCGGGGAAAACTATTTCTCGGCCTTTGCCCTGTTTTTGCATGCCTCTCCATTCCACATCGGCATCCTGTCCGCCCTGCCTCAATTGGTCGGCGTGATGGCACAGCTCCTCTCCGTGAAACTGGTCCAATATCTCCGCATGCCTGCGCAACTCCTGATCGGCGGAGGCTGGGCACAAGCCCTCTGCTGGTTACCGATCCTTTCGCTTCCCCTGCTCATGCCCGAGCATGGTCCCTGGCTGCTGATCGGCTGCGCCATGCTGTATTTTGCCTTCGGACATGCCACAGCCCCGGTGTGGAACAGCCTGTTGGTCGATGTCGTGGAAACGAGCAGCCGGGGGGCCTACTTTGCCCAGCGAGCGCGCGTGACGGCGTTGACGAGTTTTGTGGTCCTGGGCATTGCCGGGATGGTCCTGACACTGGGGCAGAAGTGGGAACTCAGCTGGATCGGGTTCCTCATCATCTTTCTCGGCGCGGCCGCCGCGCGAGTGGGAGCGACACGCTGCCAGACCAGAGTTTCCGAACTGGTGCCGGTGCATCACATCGACGCTCCGCATGGATTCAGGCATTTTCTTGCAGAGAGCGCCACGCCGGATTTCCGGCACTTCCTGCTGTTCTCAGGACTCATGCACTTCTCGGTATTGATCTCCGGCCCGTTCTTTGTCGTCTACCTGTTGCGAGATCTGCACTGGTCATACCTGCAGTATGCAGGCTGGATGGCCAGCAGCATTTCGGCGCAATTCCTCACCCTCGCGCCATGGGGGCAGATCGGCGATCGGTACGGGAACAAGACCCTGCTCATGGTCACGGGTCTGGCGGTCCCGCTCCTACCGATGGGCTACTTGCTGAGCGAACACTATCTGTTTCTACTGAGCCTGAATTTTTTCGGCGGGGTGATTTGGGCGGGACTGTCGCTCGGACTCCAAAACTATGTATTCGACTCGCTTCGTCCTCACGAGCGCACCAGAGGCGTAGCCCTGGCCAATGCCACGAACGCAATCGGCTGGGGCAGCGGGGCGTTGACCGGCAGCTGGTTGGCCACCATCCTCCCGGCGCAACTCTCACTCGGCCTCTGGGAACTGGCCCCGGCGTCCAACCTGCCGTTCCTATTCTGCCTCTCCGGAGCGCTACGATTGCTGATTGCCCTCAGCCTGCTGAAAACTTTCGGCGAGCCACGAGAGATCGGCGCGCTGCCACAACGGCACCTGTTGTGGGAGTTGCCGCTGGTGAAGCCACTCGTGGCGCTGCTCCCCTGGCGAAATTCCCGCGTCGCCCCCTAACCAGCTTTCACGCCTAGCCCCGGCCGATTACAGGCCCGCCGGCTTATGTTCACGCTCCTCCTGCTTGAGCTTGTCGAACCCCCGATCCGCATTGCCCTTCACCTGATCCAATGAGGGTTGGGCCATCGGTTTTGGCTGTTCACTGGCACAGCCGGTCACGAGGCCCCCCGCCGCAGCCAATCCTGCCAACAAGCCGATCACGCGCATCGCCGCACCGACTCTGCCGCTCCTGTACCCCATGCCGCCCCCCTTTCGGTGAATCTATCCGCTGACGCACAGCCCCGACGGGGCATTATGGGATAGTGCTGCGCCGTGCTCAACATGAAAACGCGTCCGGCCCACACACGTTGACTGCCTCGGGCAAAGACGCTATCCTCCGCGACAAGAACCGACGCCTCCTGAAAGGAACCCGATGTCGCTACATGACCGTTTGACCGAAGATCTCAAATCGGCGATGAAGTCGAGAGACCAGCTGCGCATGGACGTCATCCGTATGATTAAAGCCGCCGTGCAATACAAAGAAGTCGAGCTGAAACAAGACCTGGACGATGCCGCCATGAGCCGGATCATGACCACGCTCATCAAGCAACGCAAGGAAGCCGCCGAGCAATTCGAAAAGGGTAATCGGCAGGACCTGGCGACAAAAGAACGGCAGGAGATCAGCATTATCGAGAGTTATCTTCCCGCCGCACTCTCCCCCGATGAACTGGCCCGGATCGTCGACGCCGCAGTGAAGGAATCCGGCGCCTCATCCCTGAAAGACATGGGCCAGGTGATGAAAGCCGTCATGGCCAAACTCGCCGGCCAATCCGTCGACGGCAAAGTCGTCAGCGACCTCGTGAAGGCGGCCCTCCAGCGCTAGACACGACGCCCCCTTCCGTCCCCTTAATCTCTTCGTCGATTCTGCCGATACGGCTCTGACAGGTTGCATCACATCGATGCAACCCTGGGCATGAACCGCTTTCACCATGCCCGATAGGCAGGTCCAGGACCTGCTCCCACGCCCCCAACCAGACGAGGCCGCGGATGGGCATCCTGATCGTTGACGACTCTCCCGACCAACAGTTGCTGCTGAAGACCATTCTGAAGAAAGCCGGCCATCTGGACCTGCTTATCGCGGACTCGGCGACAGCAGCCTACGACCAGCTTGGTATCGATCAGCCCGAGCCGCCTCAGCACACTCCGCCCGTCGATCTCATCCTGATGGACTTTCTCATGCCGGGTATCGACGGCGTCGCTGCCACCCAACGGATCAAGAGCTTGGAGAGCCTGCGGGACATTCCGGTGATCGTCGTCACGGCCAAGACCGCACTAGGCGATCTGCAGGCGGCCTTTGCCGCCGGGGCCATGGATTACATTACCAAGCCGGTCAGCAGTGTGGAGCTGCTCGCCCGGGTGAATTCCGCGCTGATGCTGAAAAAAGAAATGGATTGCCGCAAAACCCGCGAGATGGAGCTTCGCCGCAGCAATGCCGAACTCCAACAGGCGTTGCGCGAAGTAAAGGTGTTGAAAGGCCTGGTGCCGATCTGTGCCTCCTGCAAGAAAATCCGAAACGATCAGGGATTCTGGCAACAATTGGAAGAGTATATCCAGCAACATTCGGAAGCCGAATTCAGTCATGGTCTCTGCACCCCCTGCATTAAAAAGCATTACCCTGGCGTTTACCCAGACTAGCTGCTAGCATCGTCCTACGACACACTTTCAGGGAGACACTGACCATGGGTATCCTGATCGTCGATGACTCGACGGACGATCGTCTGTTGATTCAATCCATCCTCGCCAATGCCGGTTACGAAGAAACCTTTGTGGCGGAGTCCGCCGCCGCGGCGTTCCGGTTGCTGGGGCTCGACGGCCCACGGCAAATGGCGGGCCGGGTGGATCTGATCCTGATGGATATCGTCATGCCGGCCACCAACGGCATTGAAGCCTGCCGGCAGATTAAAGCCGTCGAACGCTATCGCGACATCCCGATCATCATGGTGACCGTAAAAACGGATCCGGTCGATCTGCAGTTGGCCTTTGCGGCCGGGGCAATCGATTACGTCGCCAAACCCATCAGTAAAATCGAGCTGCTCACCCGCGTCCGCTGTGTGCTCCGGCTGGTCCATGAAATCGAGCGGCGCCGCGCCCGCGAACAGGAACTCCTGGAGGTGATGCGCCAATTGCAGGAAGCCAACCAGATGCTGTTGCGTCTCTCGTGCCTCGACGGGCTCACCGGGATCACCAATCGACGCCAGTTCGACGATTTCCTGGACCAGGAATGGCGCCGGGCCGCACGCGAATCAACCCCGCTGTCCCTCATCATGCTCGATATCGACTACTTCAAGACGTACAACGACAGCCACGGGCACCAGGCCGGAGATGAATGTCTTCGCCAGGTGGCCCAGCTGATCTCCAGTCACGTCAATCGCCCCGGCGACTTGGTGGCCCGGTACGGAGGCGACGAGTTCGTCATCGTGCTGCCCGGCACCACGGTAGACGGCGCGGCCCAGGTCGCCGATACGCTCCGGCGCAAAGTCTGTGAAGCGGAGATGAAACATCCGAACGGCGATCCCGTCACCATCAGTCTCGGCTTTGCCTGCACCGTGCCAAGCCGCGTCGCCGCGCCGACCGATCTTATCAGGGCCGCCGACCAGGCCCTGTACCAGGCCAAGCAGGAAGGGCGTAATCGGGCCAAGCAAGCCGGAGTCCTGACCCTCGTGCACCACACGCATAAAGATTGATGACCTCCCGCCGTCGCGACCATCGTGTCCCCCACTCGCGAGACGGAGCGGTCATGCCGGACTGAGACGACCGGACCACGCCATGGCGAAACGCATCACGCAGACCAGCCGAACCGCCTCGACTTCTCCCGCACGCCTCCCCCGCACCGCTTCCCGACCCTCCACCGCACTGCAACGCGAGCAGGCTGCGCGCCTGCGTGCCGAACGGGCACTCCAGCGTGTGTCCAAGGAATTACAGCGCCGCGTCGAAGAACTGCAACGGGCCAAAGATGCCGCCGATGTGGCCAACCGTGCCAAGAGCGAGTTCCTGGCCAGCATGAGCCACGAGATCCGCACCCCGATGAATGCCATCATCGGCATGGCCGATCTCTTGTGGGAAACCACCCTCACTCCGGAACAACGGAAATATCTGCGCATCTTTCGCCGCGCCGGAGCCAGTCTGCTGAGCCTGATCAATGACATCCTCGATCTATCGAAGGTCGAATCAGGCCGCCTGGACCTGGACTCGATCGACTTCGACCTGTCCGAGCTGATCGACAAAACCAGTGAAATGCTGGCCTTGCGTGCCAACGAGAAAGGTCTCGAACTCGTCTGCCACCTCGCCAACGACGTGCCCTGCCATCTCATTGGCGATCCCAACCGGCTCTATCAGATCCTGCTCAATCTGCTGGGCAACGCGATCAAATTCACGGAGAAGGGCTCGGTGGTCATGAGTATCACCAACGATCCCGAGCTGCGGACGCCGGGGGCGATTCGATTCTCAATCAGCGATACGGGCATCGGCGTCCCGCACGACAAGATCAAGACCATCTTCGAGACGTTTACCCAAGCCCACAGCACGATTGCACGTCAGTACGGCGGCACCGGACTGGGCCTGTCGATTTCGCAACAACTCGCCGCCCTGATGGGTGGGCGGATCTGGGTCGAAAGCAGACTCGGCGAGGGCAGCACGTTCCACTGCCTGGTCCGGCTTGGCGTGCAAACAGCCCCGCCGCCGGCGAAAGTGTCGGGTACGATGAACCTGACCGGACTCCGCTGCCTGGTCGTGGACGATTACCCGACCAATCGGCTGATCCTGCGAGAAACACTGTTCGGGTGGGGTGCGACCGTGGTGGAAGCCGACAGCGGCGAGCAGGCCATGGAGGCCCTGGAAATCTCGCTGAAGTCCGACGCTCCGTTCACCCTGCTCCTGCTCGATTGCCGGATGCCGGGAATGGACGGGTTTGAGGTCATCGAACGCATCCATGCCGATCCGAGGCTGAGCAGCCTCACGATCATCATGCTTGCCTCCGACCGGTGGGCCGACGACATCGCCAAGACCTACGACCTCGGCCTGGGCGGCTACCTGGTTAAACCGATCCGTCGCTCCGATCTTCAACAAACCATCAGCATCGCGTTAGGCCGCAGCAAGAGCGGCTTCTCACCTTCTCCCCAAGGCGCCGCTCTCCAGGCCGCACCCCAAGGACGATCCCTGCGGATCTTACTGGTGGAGGACTCACCGGACAATCAAGTGTTGATCCAGTCCTATCTGAAGAACACCATCCATCGAGTGGATCTGGCCGACAACGGGCAGATCGGCGTCGCAAAATTTCAAAACGGGCACTATGACCTCATCCTCATGGATATGCAGATGCCGGTCATGGACGGCTTGACCGCGACACGAACCATTCGGCGTTGGGAGCAGGAGCAAGGCCTCCCCGCAGTTCAAATCATTGCCCTCACGGCCCTGGCCCTCAAAGAAGAATCGGCGAGGATCTTTGAAGCCGGGTGCAATGCCCATATGACAAAGCCGCTGAAACGAACCACGCTTCTGGAATTACTCCTGGCCTATGAAAAGACCCGAGCGCAATGATGCACCATCATGCTGAACCAGGCTCCGACAAGATTCCCGTCCGTATCGATTCCAGCCTTGAAGCGATCATCCCCGGATTCCTTGCCAACAGGCAGCGGGATCTCACGACGATCGAGTCCTGCCTGAAACAGGGCGACCTCAACACGATTCGCATGCTGGGCCATCGCATGAAAGGCGACGGCGGCGGGTACGGTTTCGATCAAATTAGCGTAATCGGCGACCAGCTTGAGCGGGCCGCCATGGCACACAATCTCTCCGCGCTACACGACCAGCTCAACGGTTTGAAGGACTTCCTGGCTCGCGTCGAGATTGTGTACGTCCACTGAGCCTGCACACCTGCATCCTCCTGGAAAGTTCCCAGAGCTCTTCAATGAGAGGAGTCCTGAGTCCATGACTGATCCAGCATGGAATATCGATCCACACCGCCCCCGATCTCCGTTCACCGCCCCTCCGCTCCGGTTGCCAGGGCAATCAGTAGACGAATGTATAACCGTACAGCGGGACAAAATTGGCCAGATCTTTCTGGCCCCGTTCCTCTTCGTCGCGATCTCCGTCTATGGATGGATTCAATGGTGGACAGGCCATTCTGTCCATCCGCTCATCTTTACAGCCGTAGCGATCATGACCATCCTGCACGCAGGGAAACGAATATGGTCGATTCGGGCGACGATTAAGAATCTACAGCTGGGTCGGGATGGCGAACGTCTGGTCGGCCAGATGCTCGAACGATTAAGAGAAAAAGGCTATGGTGTGTTTCACGACATTCCTGGTCCCTCTTTCAATATTGACCATGTCATTGTTGGGCCTGCGGGCATATTTACCATCGAGACGAAAGCGCGAACCAAACCCAAGCGAGGCAGCAGCAAGATATTCTACAATGGCAATTCTATCCAGATGGCAGGCAAGCAGGCAGTCCAGCAGCCGTTGCGTCAAGTGCGCGCACAAGCCCGGTCGCTGGCCGCGTTCCTGAACCGAAACAGCATCATAAAATATAAGGTTCGGCCTATCTTAGTGTTTCCCGAATGGTATGTTGAGCGGACCGGGCGACGGAACAAGGATGATGTATGGGTGCTCAACCCAAAGGCGCTCGACAGATTTCTTGACTGCGAGCCGCATATTCTCTCTACCACCGCTGCGGATTCGGCGGCACAAATACTTACCCAGCACTACAGGAAAACGGAAAATGAGCCGGCTTGAGAGACGATCGCAACATCGGAACTCTCCATCGGACTGAGCCGTCAGGGAGTCCGATGGAGGCGATAGGGACATCAATAGAGGCGTACCCCGCCTTAAAATGGCCACTCAGGCAACAAGTAGCATCTGTGCGTTACGTACTCAAACACTCTGATCCGATACACGATTTTACAATGCTTACACATGGGAAAAGGAGGCTATCGGTTCCACTACCGCAGATACATTCGACAGGCTGCTGCGGGGCGTGAAGGTTATCGATCAACATAGTGGAGGGCAACCGTCGCCCGTCGTTAGTATCAGGACTTGCTTTAATTTCGACGGACTACCGCTTCTGAGACTGAACTTCATCCTGCCTCTTCCGCGTTCTGAATATCACTGAGAGCAACCACAGACTCACACAGGGAATCGCCGAATGTGCGCTCATACCATTCAATAGTCCGTTTCAGGCCTTCCTCCAATGACACCTGTGGAGTCCACCGCAAGAATTTCTCAGCTGCGTGGAGATCGGCGACCCGCACCTGCTCCAACAGCCGATCTGGTCTGGCGCCGAATGAAGGGGCCTCTTCAGCGCCTATTAAACGTGCGAGTGTCTCGACAATTCCGCGCACGGTTTCTGTTTTCCCGGACCCAATGTCGATCGTTTCTCCTTCGATATTTTTCGCCAGTGCAGACGCCACAAAAGCCTCCACGACATCATCCACGTAGATCCAATCAATAGCTCGCTGGCCGCTCGTCAGCTCGGGCACATCTCCTTTCAGTAACGAGCCGATGACGTAGGGAATGAGTTTGTTGAGATCGCGTTGTCCGGGGCCATAAACCATAAATACGCGTAAGACAACAGACGGAAATTGGTATAAGGAATGGAACATGCGGGCATAGGCACTGCTAGCCCATTTTGTGACTGCATAGGGAGAGCTCGGCACCACGTCGCCGGCATCTGCGGACGGCTCTTCCAGTGAACCGGAAAGAATGAATCTATTGCAGCCGACGGTCTGAGCGGCGGCCAATAAATTAACCGTTGCGGCGAGATTACTTTGGAATGTCGGCACAATGGCCTCCGCACCGCGTGTCCCCACCACGTGACCGGCGAGATGATAGATAACATGTGGTTTGACCGCCTTCACCAATGACTTGGCCATTGGCAAATCGGCCAAGTTCCCCTGGTACCACTGTATAGTGGATTCTGTCTCAGGCTGCTGCCCCCGAAAAACCGCATGGACGTGGGCACCCGCTTCGCAGAGACGATTCAGCAAATGACTGCCGATGAATCCTGTGCCCCCTGTTACGAGTATTCGGGCACCAGCCAGCTTCGTTGCATCGTATATCATGATATGCGTTTTCCTCATGCCTGGAGAAATAGGTGAACCATTAGCGATTATAGGCTTGTCACGTCCACTGTGCATTTGCCGAAGCGGCGTTCTGACAATCAGCTGCGCCTTGAGACGTTTAATCTTGGTTCTCGCATTGACAGCCCCATTCCGCGTTGAGATACAGCGTTAGAGATTGTTGGGGCCATTCTTGGTATATAAGTGTCTAGTTATACTGGATACCCATGCAGCATACAAACTGGTCAAACCCCTAGCCTGTGGAGTTTTTTCATTAGGGAGTGTGGACAGAGCTTCTGGGGTCGCGGAAGCGGAAGGTTTTTGAGACAGGGTTGGCCTTCCCCTTACCCATGGCATATCAATAATGGTTTTCTAATTCAGGAGCCGCTCAAACTCAATTCAAAATGATTCCCTACTGTACGGTGTGCTGTTGGTTGTTTAGTGCTTCGTATAAAACGGCTCCGGCCGCAACCACCGCCTTTTGACCTCTTGCCGCTCCCTTCGTAATACCTTCACCGAATGTTGCCCTCAGTTTCTGCAGAATTTCGGCTCTTTGCACAGGCGTTAATGCTACGTTTACCATCTGCCCTGCCGAGGAATGATTTTTGGTCACCATGTATGTAGCTAAGACTACGGCAGGCACAAGTCCTTTCCATTCCGCATCCGCGGCAACTATCCGTGCGGCCTGTTTTGTCACGAATGTCCCCAAGTTGAAATCGTCAGGACCGGCGTCAATGGCGGCACGAAAATCGAGGAGCGACTGTCCCTGCAAACTGGACAGTCGAGCAAATACAGATGCTGTGGCTTCTGCACTCTGTTGAATTGCAGGATGTGAACTCGTCCGATATCCATCTACCTGAGATTCGGCACATTCCAGATCTGCTTTCGCCACTTTGATGACAGACAACATTGAGAGAAGAAAGCTTCCCTTGGGAGATCCTTGGGTCCCCTTGTTGAAACGCTGAATTGAGGTTTGCGCATAACCTAGCCCGTCCGTCAGACTTAGAAGGAAGTGGAATGGGCTATTTTTCTCGACCACCGAGGCTATGCAGAGGTCGGCATCAGATGGCGGCGGCTGCACCAAACCCGCCAACATGCAGAATACGTACAGCAAGAGTGGGCGACAATAAGCGAATCGCCGACTCCTGAAGAGTCCGTGACCTGAGTGAAGCCTGTTCATATATCCCAGAAGCCGGATTGCTCGTCGACAATTGTCAACCAGCACACCTCTCTATGCTGTTATTTCCCCGCCACAGTGCCTATGGGGCCCAGCAACGGTCTTAAGCGTCCTGCTTTCCGCTCGAATTTTCATTTCATCGCTTGTACGAGTGCGCGGTGAATCGTCTCCGCCGCCACACGATTTCCTTCGTCTGTCCAGTGGGTATCATCAGGCAGATACGTCGCGACACCCTTCTGGGAGGCGGCTTTCAGCGAAGGGGTGAGGTCAATGTATTCAATGCTTGGCTCCAACTGGAAAAGGAGCTGTTGTAGTTGATTTGGCAAATTGCTGACACGCCATTGACGTACGGTATCTGTCAGCAGCGACACATTAGTGAGGTCATGGTATACGCGATATTTCTCTGGGACGAACGCCACGAGAAAGCGAATATTCTGCTCACGGCACAGTGTTGCCGCCTCTGCGATGAGAGCGGCGGCTTTCTGAAGTGTCTTCTCTGACGGAGGCTCCACTTCTGTAGGCGCGAAGAACACGGTGTGAGTCATATTGTTTGTGTCGGTGAATTCGGCCCGAAGCTTCAGGATCGCGTCATTAGGCACGCATGTGGGCATCGGAGGACGGAACATCGACACCGCGACATTTCTTGTTAACGACCGAAACCAGAAATCTTGCCAGAAGGTATTGCTGCTGATGTGCGCCCCGTTGTCGTACCCCTGCGCATCAATAAAATCATTACCTTCAAAAAATGCCCAGACGACGGTCTTCGGTTTGAGTGGAAGACCGAAACGCTTGAGCACAGCCAGCTCCTGCTGAGGTCCATACCCCGAATGACCAAGATTCCCAACCGACGTGCCTTGAAGCTCATTGAGGATCGTCGTGATCAGCTTTGCCTCGGATGTCAGGTATCCCTCTATGTAGGAGTCCCCGATCACAACCAGGTCCGCCTCATAGAGGTCTTGATTGTTGCGAAACCCATGTCTGTCGTACCTGACATCAATTGTTCGCGCTGGATCAGGAGGCATGCATAGGGCCTGCCCTATATTCCCCTGATAAGCCGCTTTGTAGTGATAATAGGCGTCATGCCGCCACAGAAGTTCGTCGTCAAATTGCCTCCCGGCTACGCTCAGGGGATTACCCTGCTCATATCTCCCAAGCAACGTGCGGTAATCAATCAATCCGAGCAGAACTGCACTCTCCGCCAGCAGCCAGCAGACGATCAGCGCGCTTGTGGTGAGGAGGAACCGTGTTCCCACTTCTGAAAGTGGCACACGTGCAAACATGCCATAGAGTGCCCACGCCAACAGATAGGAAGCTATAGCATTGTCGAGCAAGTGCCTGATGTTCGTGACTCCTGTGAGGAGCAGGAGACCATATCCAAGGAGGAATACGGCCATGGTTAGACCGACGACAACCCCACGCCTCTCCCCGTTACGCATGACTCGACCGGCTTTTTTGAATTTCATGCAAACAATCGCTGATAGTAAGTGCCCGTTAGCTAGCTCTGAGATATCCGTCAGTAAATGACACCGCCAGAACACCGAAAACATACGCTGTCCAGTATTACTGGACTTATCTCTTACCGTCCAATGAGCCTCCTACGCATTCCTGACATTCAAAAAGGCGGGCACAGATGAGATTTCCGTGCGTCTCTCGGCAAACGTGTCCACTCGGTTTGCTTAAATAGAGGCTTCTATTCGTATACGAGCAAAGACGTTCCAGGAGAGGTAATCGGAACGATGCCAATCTTGTTTCAATACAGGATGACATAGACGATTGTCCAGCACTACTGGACAATCAACGTGTCGCGAAAAATGCTCCCCAGTCACCGGAGCGTCTCACAACTATAATTTCAACTCGCACCAACTAAGCAGCTTCGGTCAAACCGCCCTATGGCTACGGGCTTTTGAGCTACCCAGTGCTCATTCTTTGGGCGGAGCGCAAACTCAGACCATCGATTCTTTTCCGACCTGCATTTTTCGCAACCGCCTGAGGGGGGAGAGGGCTTCTAGCGGGGGCCGCATATCGCTGTGCTTGCCACCACAAACGAGGCCATACAGTCTGCAGTAACCACGTGGAAGTCCGCCAGGATATCCTCGACTCATCCATCCTGCACGCCATAAACAATATGCTGGACAATCAGGTCCTGAAAGCCTCCGTTGCGGGGGCCTAGGAGCGAATTAGAAAGGAACGAAGGCAGCTACCTGACGAGCCCGTTACTACTGAACGGGAATTTCTTTACTTGAACACGGCTGCATGACCTGGTGGAACATATAACGAATGGCAAATCATCAGATGCCATTGACGCATCATTCCACCAGGAGGAGGCTAGAAAGAAAACGTTGTTAGCGGAATTGGCGAAACTGGACCAACTTGCCCAAATGGCTTATGTGAACAAGTAGCAACTCGCCAAAGAAATCAGAAGCCGTTTGGAAGATACTCCCTGGCCTGCATACCCGCCAGGTTCCGCTTGCCCGCAAGATGGTCAGGAATCTGCTTGACGGTCACATTTTATACGAGCCCGTCGAGGAAGGTGGGAAGCGAAGCTACCGATTCACTGCCACGGGGATATTCGAGCGTCTACTGGCCGGCGTGACGGTTATCAATTAAAGTGGTGGAGGGCAGGGGAGTTGAACCCCCGACCCCTACGTTGCGAACGTAGTGCTCTCCCAACTGAGCTAGCCCCCCAGAATCTTCAGCGCCCTATTAAATAACGTTTCCACTTTCTAAAAAATTCATCTACTACCGGCAGGAGCAACCGATTTGGGAAGCCCTGGCAAGAGATGAGCTCAACTCATACAAATGGCTGAGCTATTTTTTTCAATCTTTTATCTCTTTCAAGTATATTACAAAAACATCCGCCACTTCAAATTTAGTTTCAGCCATATTTATCACAGAAAATGAATCGTCACCGGCACGCCTCACCCGCACGAGGACTTCTGTGACAGACGTTCGTTCAACGTGATGTCCGCATGAAAGGGACCCCGTGCAATGAAGCTCATCAGGCATCTCCTCAGATCTCCATATCTACGAAAAAAAATCTATAAGGAATATGAGGAGCTCAACTACAGCCAACTAGGGGAGCAGCAAGTCATCCTCAATGTCCTAAGCAGAATGCCGGGATATAAGACCGATTTACCCAAGACGTATTTGGATATCGGAGGGTTTGACCCGATCCAAGGAAGCAATACCTATAGGCTGTACCAATTGGGATGGACGGGGTTGATCGTTGAACCTAATCCCGCAAAAACAAAAGGTTGGGCGCGCATTCGACCAAGCGACACGGTCATGACCGCCGCAGTTGTTCCAAACTCCTGGAATGAACCCTATGTCCCCATGATGTGCGCAGGCGATCACGATGCGAGAGAAGGTATTGCGAGAGCGCTGAATCCAAACATTCGCGCATCGGCAAAAGCTGAAATGACCTACCGGGCAAAAGCCATACGGTTTGGCGATTTGCTCGATGAGTCACGGAAGCTCGCATTATTCCCGACGGTGTTGAATCTCGACATTGAAGGTCTCGAAGAGTCCATCGTACTGGATTCAGGAATGGCGCACAGTTCGATTCCGTTACTGTGCATCGAACATTTCTTGAACGAATTTACCACGGACTACTCCGTCCTGGCGTATCGAGAGTCCAAGCTGGTTCAATGCCTACAAGATACCTACTATCTCGTGAGTATTTGTGGCATCTCACTAATTTTTGCTCGAAAAGACCTGTATCGACCTTTTGCTTAGCCCAGACGTGAAACTCACCAGGGCCTTCGGTCTCCGACGCCCCAGCGTGTTGACTTCCATGCTACGCGACAGCGGGTTTCTGACGAAATTCTGAGCGCACGATCAACATGGTGATTCTCTCGTGCTGAGACTCAGCGACGGACGGTCACTCTCATTCATTCCTAAACGTCTGAATGCCCTGGTTGGATAGAAGCGCGAGCAGAACGCGACGTGGGGAAGATTACTACTAACCTGGTATGACCGGACATTTCCTGAGAGCTTCTTCTTGAACGGATAGGCTGTGAAATCCCGCCTCATCAACAGAACGGGTCGGAGTAGAAGAGTCTCGCGTTCGGTGGGTTCAGACTATCGTCGAAAAGTCGGGATAAATCGTAGCATGAGATTCGTGGATTGCCTCACGGCCCACAACCGAAGTGCGCGTCTCCATACGAACTTACAGATCGACGGAAGACTTTATCCTGGGTTGTGAAATCCCGTCGCCACCGGTCCTGTGTCCGCCACCGATACCCGCCGTCCGTCCACCCGCAGCCGTCCCTCCGCATAGAGTTGAATCGCGCGAGGGTAGATGCGGTGTTCCTGCTCCAGGATGCGAGCGGCCAGGAGATCAGGCGTATCGCCCTCCAGAATCGGCACGGCCGCTTGGATGATGATCGGACCTTCATCGACCCCTTCGGTCACAAAATGCACCGTGCAGCCGGCGATTTTGCACCCATGCTCAATGGCTTTTTTCTGCACATCCAGGCCGGGAAACGACGGAAGCAGGGACGGATGAATGTTCATCATCCGGTTTTCATAGGCCGTGACCAGCACTGTCGTCACGATTTTCATGTACCCGGCCAGGAGCACGAGATCCACCTCGTGCTTTTGCAACACTTCGAGGACGGCCTTATCGTAGGTCTCGCGACTGTCCGGACGACCGGCAAACGGCTTCGGGTCCAGCCACACAGCCGGTGCGCCATGCTTTCGCGCCCGCTCGAGGCCACCGGCATCCTGCTTATTACTGAGCACCACCGCGATCTCAGCCGACAGGGTCCCCGCTTCGATGGCATCGATGATCGCCTGCAGATTGGACCCTCGACCGGAAACCAAGACGCCGAGGCGCACTAATCGAGGTGACTTACCCGACATACTCAACCACACCCTCGTCCATCGTCTGCGCCACCATTTCACCGATGTGATAGGCCCGATCGCCTAACTCCACGGCTTTCGCCATGACACGCTCGACGTGCTCCGGCGCCACGACTAGAATCAACCCGATACCCATATTGAAGACGCGGTGCATCTCGCCCAGTTCCACTCCCCCGCGGTCCTGAATCGTCTGAAAAATCGGCAGCACCGGCCAGGATCCGCGACGAATGCGAGCCCCGCAACGAGCCGGAAAAACCCGCGGCAGGTTTTCGGTCATTCCACCGCCGGTGATGTGCGCGATGCCCTTGATCGGGAAAGCTTCGGCCAAGGAGAGCACCTGCTTGGCATAAATCCGCGTCGGCGTCAGCAGGGTCTCGCCCAGCCCAACGCCGAGTTCCGGCAGGCGACTGTCGACGGTCAGCCGGCTCTTTTCAAACAGCACCTTGCGCACCAGCGAAAACCCGTTGCTGTGGACGCCGGTCGAGGCCAGCCCGATCACGGCATCTCCAGGAACAATCTGCCGGCCGTCGATCATCTTCTGGCGATCGACCACGCCCACGGCAAAACCGGCCAGATCGTACTCACCCTCCGCGTAGAAGGACGGCATCTCGGCAGTTTCCCCACCGATGAGGGCGCAGCCGGCCTGACGGCACCCGTCGGAAATCCCGCGGACCACGGCTTCGGCCGTCGTTAACGAGAGTTTGCCGGTCGCGAAGTAATCGAGAAAAAAAAGCGGCTCCGCGCCGCTGACGGCAATATCGTTGACGCACATCGCCACCAGGTCGATCCCGACCGTGTCGTGTTTATCCATGAGGAAGGCGATTTTGAGTTTGGTCCCGACGCCGTCGGTCCCCGACACGAGCACCGGATCCTGGTAGCGATTCGCTTGGAATCGGAACAGACCTCCGAAGCCACCCAGATCGGTCATCACTTCAGGACGAAAGGTCGCCCGCACATGGGGCTTGATCCGCTCGACGAATTCATCCCCGGCATCGATATCGACTCCGGCATCACGATAGGTAGTCATAGGAAGAGCGCATCTTAGCGATGCAGGAGAGTGTTGGTCAACATCGGAGATCGACTGTGATCTGCACTAGGATGCGCGTGGAATTGACCCGTGATCGTCAGGGCACCGTTGGATAGGAGCAAATTGCTCAAAACGATCGCCCAGCAAGGCCGCAAGGAGCCGACGCGAGTGAGGAGTACCCCAGGGGTACGTCGCAGGGAGAGTCGCGACTGAGAACGCCGCTGGCGGCCGTTTTCAGCAACTTGCCTTACATCTCGGGGCGCATCTCCACATCCAACAACTTAATCTTGCGATGCAAGTGGCTGCGCTCGATCTGCAAGTCTTCGGCCGTGCGCGAGATGTTCCAATGATGTTCACGCAGCTTGCGGGCGATAAACTCCTTCTCGAACGCATTGCGGGCATCGCGAAGCGAGTCGTAGTGCCTCGTCAAGAGGGAATGGGGCACCTGCGCCCCGGCAGCCTGTTGCGTAGCGGACAGCTGAGGACGCACCTGCAACGCCACCGACGCATGCGAGGCCTCAATAACCGGTCCCGGCACCATGATCATGAGCCGCTCGATCAGGTTGCGCAGTTCGCGAATGTTGCCCGGCCATTCATACTGGATGAACACCTCCATGGCTTCCGGCGAGACTTGCTTGATCTTCAAGCCCTGCTCCTCGGCATGCACATGGAGGAAATGTTTCACCAGCAATGGAATGTCCTCACGGCGGTCCCGCAAGGTCGGTACCACGATCGGAACCACATTGAGGCGGTAAAACAGGTCTTCCCGGAACGTCCCCTTCTCGATTTCCTTCAACAGATCCTTGTTCGAAGCCGCCAGGACCCGCACATCAACCTTGATGAGTTTGGTCCCGCCGACCCGCGTAAACTGCTGCTCTTGAAGCGCGCGCAAGACCTTGGCTTGGGTACTCAGGCTCATGTCCGCAATTTCATCCAGGAACAGCGTCCCGCCGTCGGCCTGTTCGAACTGCCCCCGCTTCATCGTCGTGGCCCCGCTGAAAGACCCGCGTTCGTGCCCGAACAACTCGCTCTCGATCAACGTTTCAGGAATGGCGGCACAGTTCACCGCCACAAACGGGCGGGTTGCCCTGGCGCTGTGCTGATGGATGGCCCTGGCGACGAGCTCTTTGCCCGTGCCGTTCTCGCCGCCGATCAAGACCCGGCTGTTCGTCGGCCCTGCTGTTTCGATAATCTGCTTGAGCTGCCGCATCGCCGGCGACTGCCCGATCAGTTCGAACTTCCGCTCCACCTTCGTCCGGAGCGTCCGATTCTCCTGTTCGAGCCGGTGTTGATCCAACGCATGTTTGACCCGTAGCGTCACGTTTTCGAGCGAGAGCGGCTTCTCAATATAATCGTAAGCGCCAAGCTTGATGGCTTTCACCGCCGTCTCGATCGACCCGTGCCCGGACATCATCATGACCTGCGTCTGCGGCACCAGCTCGCGCAAGCGCCGGAGCGTCTCCAACCCATCCATGTCGGGCATCCAGATATCCAGCATCATCAGTTCGGGAGGACTCACGGCACATAATTTGAGCGCCTCGATGCCGCTCTTGGCCACGCTGACCTCATATCCTTCATCCTCCAGGATGCTGCTCAAGGAGTTCAGGATGGAGACTTCATCATCGACAATCAGAATCGAAGCAGACATGTCTTCTCCACACTACGCGTCGGCGGGAGCCGTTCACACCGGCAACTCGAACGTGAACAAGGCCCCTTTGGGCTGATGGTTTCCGGCGTGAATCTGGCCGTCGTGATCGGTCACAATCCGCCGCACGATCGCCAGTCCCAACCCGGTCCCCGTTTTCTTCCGGGAAAAATAGGGCACGAACAACTTTTCCTGATCCTCCGGCGCAATACCCGTCCCTTCATCCGCCACCGTGACGACCGCGCGACGCTGTTTCGTGTCGTACCGCGTCGTGATCCACAGATGTCCCTTGTGGTTCATCGCGTGGATCCCGTTATCGCACAGATTGACCAGAACACGCTTGATCTGTTCCCGATCGAAATTGAAGAGCGGCAGATCCGGATCGAGCGTCACCACGCATTCCACTTCGCGATGCGCGCTGTCGTACAGCGCCACCACTTCTTTCACCACATCATCCAGCGAATTCACCGTCATGTGCGGGGCCGGCATCCGCGCAAACTTCGAGAACTCGTCCAGCATTTGTTTGAGACTGCCGACTTCGTTGATGATCACTTGCGTGGACTCGTCACAGATGCGGTCGAAATCCGGAGCCTTATCCTGAAACTTTTTCCGCAGCCGTTGCGCCGAGAGCTGAATGGGCGTCAGCGGATTTTTGATCTCATGAGCGATCCGCTGCGCGACCTCCCGCCAGGCCGCCGCCTTCTGGGCCTTGATCAATTCCGAGAGGTCTTCAAAAATCAGCACGAACCCGAGGTCCTTGTTCGACTCATCCTTCATGCGGGAGCAATGCACGCCGATGGTCAGAAAGCGCCCCTGTAAATCCAGCTGTCCTTCGAGCGCAATATTGTCTCGCTGATCGACCAGCATCCGATCGTAGACGGACTGAAACAGATCCAGCTTGTATTCCTTGAACACCTCGTTGGCGGACCGGCCCCGAAACCGATCGGCCCACAATCCCAGCATACGCTCCGCAGAGGGATTGAAGGTGGTAATGATCCCCTGCCGGTCGATGGAGAGCAGTCCCGCGGCAATCGTATCCACCACCGTTTCAATGTAAGCGCGCCGTCGATCCAGCTCGAGGTTGGATTGCCGGAGCGAGACGTTGGCTTCTTCCACTTTCGTTTTGCTGCTCTGCAGATCGGCGGTCATGCGATTGAAGGATTCGACGAGGGTGCCGATCTCATCCGTCGCCTTCGCTTCGATGCGCACCGAGAGATCCCCTTGCGCGATCGCCTCCGTCGCCTCGGCCAACCGTTGAATCGGCACAGTAATGCCGCGCGCCACATAAAACCCGAACCAGGTTGCACTGAATAGAATCATGACCGTGATGACCGCCACCAGCAGATAGGCGCCGGCCTTGATGGGGTTCTTCATCGCCTTCATCTGTTTGTATTCGGTATATTGACGCCCGATGCTTTCCATCTTGCCGAGCAACGATTCCGGCACATAGGCATCGACCACCACCACCCCGTCGATCTCTCCACGGCGGATGCTGGAAGCAATCGGGACACCGGCCCTCACCAGCCGTCCCGTCTGTGCCTCCTGGACGGACGTGAGTTCCTGCTTGCCGTTGATCACCTGCAGCACCAGTTGGCCGATCGGCAGATCGAGCACTGCCACCGGTACCTCGGGATCCAGCGACTTGGTCAACGTTTCCATCTTCGAGGAAAAAATCTCGATTCCGGCCGTGGCATATTCCGCGCGCTTCCGGGCGATCGCCGCAACCAGCAAATCCCGCTGCTCGGGCAACAACAGCTCTTCGCGGAAAATCTCGTGGCTGATGGCGCGCGCGCTGTTGATCGCCAGCGACACATGCCCGGCATGGTGCATGCGCGCGACTTCATACGAATCCTTCATCACGTGCTCGATCTGGTCGTTGAACCAGACATCAACCGCCTTGTTGACCAGGCCGCTGGCCACCAGCGCCAGGAGAACCGTGGGGATCAGCGAAAAACCGATGAAGGCGGCGACCAGCTTCGCGCGGAACCCCGACCCCACGAGCCGGTGACGCCGTTCGAAATAGGCTTTGATCAGATTCCGCGAGAGGAGCAGCGTGAGAACAACAAAGCCGATCAAGTCGAGATTGACCAGCAGCAGCACGAAGGCATACCCGGTGCTGGGGAAAAAGGAATCCGATTCTTCCCCAACCGGCACCGCCATTTGAGCGTAATAAAAGGTGAGGGCGAGACAGGGCAGGAGCAGGATCAGGACGATCCACACAGGCCGGACATGACGCTTCCGCCGCTCGCTCTCGATGGAGGCGGGCGTCGACGGCACTTTCTCGCGCAGCACCCCCGGGGGGATGAGCTTCGTCATATCCGTCGATTCAGGCATTCTCGATACTCCGCCTCACGCCCGGCCCATTCGATCCTGCCTCACTATAACCAATTCCGGGTGGAGTCTCAAAAGATCTGCCAGGATGCTGAAACAGTCCGCCGGCGGCGTTCCCGTTTCGTTCAGACCCTCAACGTACCTCTATGGAAAAGGAACCTGTCTCGGCAGGCGTGGGGTGGGCGGGTAAGAACGTGACGCCTCACGCCAGGACACGGCTGGCTCACCGCCTCGCCGGCGTCCGCCAGCCTGACGCTCATTATTCTTCGCGTCGAGAACCTCACTGCGGCCTTGGTGGACGAACTTTTTGAGCGTTCTGCATCACCGTCCCGAGTGACCTGACGGCTGGACGCCTCTGAGAATCCCAGGAAATGGAAAGAGTTCTTTTGGAATCTACCGAGAATCCTCCCCCTATTCTTGCCCCCGCGGCAATCAATGAGAGGACCGGCTGGCAGGATACGCTCGACCGGGGAAGGACCGACACCGCAGATCGGGACGGCAGGCTGGAGCCACTCACAAGGCTACGGGGTGTGAAGCGTCGATTTCCCGGAGGTCAAACTGACGAATTTCATCCTCAGAGCATAGAGCATGTCTTTCATCACGACCTGCTCGTCCGGGGTGAGGTTGCCCTTCGTTTTTTCTTCTAACATAGACAAGAGATCGATGATTTCTTTGGCTTGAGGAAGGTTCAGTGGCATGGCCGGTTGCTGAGGATCGAGTTGTTCCCCCATCAGCATCAAAGCCGAGCTCCCCATGGAGATCACGAAGGAGGAGAAGTTGACCGGCAAATGTCCTGCATGCGTATGAGGATCGGCATCATGGTCATGATGAGGCGCGGAGGCCGAGGGCTCTGCTGCCGGAGGCGTAGTCGCCTGGGCCGGTGGGGGGGCATCTTCACCCCGTCCTCGACGATCGCGGATGACGAATCCCTGCTCCTTGTCATCACCCATAAAAACCTCCGATCAACCAATGGAAAATGCAGAGCGGTACCCTACCACAGGGCCTGAAGAGGCGCAAGACGAGAGGCCCCGTTGAAGGTGCTGAAAAACTCAGTTAGAGTGGCGCGACGGAGGGTTTCGCATGTCAGCACGTTTCGACAACGTCGTGGCCATCATGGCCAGGCTTCGGGCGCCGGGCGGTTGCCCCTGGGATCGCAAGCAGACGCACGAATCCCTCAAGCCCTACTTGATCGAAGAAACCTATGAGGCCCTCGATACGATCGACCGGCAGGATTTCGCCAAGCTGAAGGAAGAACTGGGCGACGTACTGTTGCAGGTGTTGTTTCACAGCCAGATCGGCACTGAAGCGGGCACCTTCACCATTGACGACGTCTTGGAACAGTTGAGCGACAAGCTCGTACGCCGCCACCCCCACGTGTTCGGTGACGGGGCGAACGGTCAGCCCTCACTCAATTCCGACCAGGTTGTCCATCGGTGGGAAGATATCAAACGGGCCGAACGCAAGAACGCCGGCAAACCGGATTCGGTCCTGCATGACATTCCGCAAGCGCTCCCGGCCCTACTTCGCGCCTATCAGACGCAGGTTCGCGCGGCACGGGTCGGGTTCGACTGGCCGGACAGCCCGCAGGGCCTGGCGGCCGTGCTTGGCAAAGTGGAGGAAGAAATCACGGAACTCAAGCAGGCCATCACCGATGCGGCTGCGCGGCCCTCCGCTGCCGAACCCAAGCCGGAGCCGACCGCGGAAATGGCCGCGGAGTTGGGCGACCTGCTGTTTTCCCTGGTCAACGTCGCCCGCCACATCAAGGTGAATCCGGAGGAGTCGCTCCGTCTCGCCACGAACCGATTCACCGCACGATTCCAGTTCATTGAGCGCGAGGCGGCTCGAAGGGGACAGAGCGTCAACGACCTCTCCACGGTGGAAATGGATCACTACTGGGAGGCCGCGAAGCTGGTGGAATCGACAGCACCCGCGGGCGCCGCCTCTCCCCTCGTCTCTTCGACGGAGCCGACCAGGACTCATCCATGAGCACAGAGCAGGATCCATACGAAGAAGGCAAGCGAGCCGGAATTCATCCACTCATTGTCTTATTCGGGGCCATTCTGGTGATGTGGCTGCTGATCAACCTGGCCGTTCCCAGCGGCAAACAAAAGCAAGCCGCCGGTCCGGAAATTTCGCAAGTGACGACCGAAGATCCGGATGCGGCCCCGGTCATGTATAAAGTCCAGGCGACGCTGACGGAGTTTAATGCCGTCAGTATCGTGGTACCGGCGCAGGCAACCACCAGCCAAGTTGTGGGTCTCCTCAAACAGTTCAAGCAGGCCAGGCTGGCTCAGAGCCTCCCCTCCATGTTGCCGGCCACCAGCCCAGGACACAAACTCGGGGACCAGGCCGTGGCCGATTTGTACATTTTTTCAGACCCCAAATATGCGACTCCGGAGGCGGTCGGCACCCTGGCCCGCGGCGCCCACGCCCCGGGCAACCTCTACCCGCAGGCCATCCCATTCGAAGAAGCGATGGAACACGTCCTCGGGCACTATCGCATCGACCTGAACGACACCAGCAATCCCGACACCGGATCACTTGGATTTGCCGACGATTCCGGAGTCCATAGCAAACAATATCGACGCATTTTTTGAGCCGCTGCCGCGAAACTCCAGGCCCAGACTGCCTTCGCTATCCCCAGGCTCGCATTCAGCAAGCATAATCTTCCTAAGGGTTTTCATCCCATACAGCATCTAGTGGTCCGGATAGAGACCACCCCAATGCCTAAAACTTGTGCAGGCCGCTGAAGGGCCTATCTACTGAGGGCGTTTGGCGAGGAGGCGGCTGATATTCACACGCTTATCCACAGATTCTGTGCGTTGGGGACTTGCCGACAGAGTCGCGAGTGCAAGCCCCGAGACGTGCATCGGCCGGAGGCAAGAACGGTTCAGGGCATGTCACGAGAGGCTGGGGTCGGCGTAACGGATGGAATCTGGATGAGCAGTGGACTAAAGGTCACAGAAGGCGCAATCATCAGACGGCCGGAGGATTGGCCACCAGGCCGACCAGATTCTTGATCTCTGCCCGCAAGGAATCCTGTTCCACCTGAACCCAGGCCTCCAATTGTGGAAAGTAATGGGCGAGCGAACCGGTGAAGGGGGCCACCAACACATCGCCGCGTTCTTTCAACCATCCTTCGGCATCGGCGATCCGAACCTTCTGGTCACCGATCTTGCGGGACAGAAATTTATTCAGCATCAGCTGTTGCCCGGGGCTCCCGGTGACCGTGCCCAACAACTTCTCCTTCACATAGTCCAACTCCTCCACCTGGGCGATCTTGACCCGAACGGCATGGGTCGCCGCCCAGGTCGCCCGCTGGATCGAGTAGTCATAGGACAAGACGGGCTCCCGCGGCTCGCGAAAGGGACCGGTCACATCGGAGATCACCAATTGGTTGTTCAGCATCTGGGTATTCCCTCTTTTCCAATTCTCACCATTATTCACACCTCACATCGGCGCGGTGTGTAGATAATGCAGTATCTTTGCCGCCGTATCAGCGCCGTCCCGAATACAATCGGGAAGGCCCACACCCCGATAGCCTGCGCCGGTGACGGCCAAGCCGCCGAATCGCGAGAGTGCCGCATCCAGTTGCACAAGCCGATCGAGGTGCCCGAGAGTATATTGAGGCATGGCCCGATTCCAGCGATTCACCTCGACATAATGCGGTGTCGCCTGCAGGCCCACGATGGAGGCCAATTCCTCGCGTACGCACCGGACCAGGGCCTCATCGTCGCGCTGCAAAATGACTTCTCGCCCGACCCCGCCGAGGTAACAACGCACCGACACATCCTCCGGTGGTGCACGATGAGGCCATTTGAGGGAGGTCCAAGTCGCGGCAATCAGATCACGGCCCTCGATTCGTGGAACCACGAAGCCGAAGCCTTGGAGCCGGTTCCCCACTGCTTCGGCAGGATAAATGAGAGAGATCGTGGCTGTCGAGGCATAGGGAATCATGTCCATCAAGCCGGCCGCCATCGGCGTCAACGGCCGAACGAGTTCAGCGCTGACATACGCCGGCGTCGCCAAGACCAGCGCTTCCGCCGAAATCGCCGTCCCGTCGGTGCACATCACATCGTACATCCAGCGCCCGGCCTGATGCGAGCGCACCCGTAACGCCTCCGCCTGAACACCGGCTTTCAGCACCCCGCCGGCCTGCTGGATCTGCGCCGTCAGCCCGGCCACCAGATCGGCCAGGCCGTTCTTCAGCGTCACAAACATCGTGTGCCGGGGGCCTCCTCCGGACACCTTCTGCGCCCGTGCACGGCGGGCCGCCATCATGCCGCGAATCACACTGCCGTGCGCCTGCTCCAGCTCGTAGAAGCGGGGGAATGTCGCCCGAAGGCTCATCTGCTCCGAATCGCCGGCATAAATGCCGGCCATCAGCGGCTCCATCACCCGCTCGCATGCATGACGACCAAACCGGCGACGGAAAAACGACGCCAGCGATTCGTCGTCGGTGGAACGACGCGGCGGAATCAGCACATCGCAGCCCATACGGGCAAGATCGACCCAGGATAACAAACCACTGCGAAAAAACGGCCCCAGCTGAGTCGGCGTGAATGTCACGAGCCCTTCCGGCAACTCGTGCAACTGCCCGCCCCTCAAGACACTCGCCTTCTTCTCAACCGGGTTGGTGTTGATGAGCTGATCGGCTATCCCGAGACGCCGGCAGAGCTCCATGCCCCAGGGCTTTTGCGAGAGGAACGAGTCGGGCCCCGCTTCCATGACCAACTGCCCGACCCGATGGGTGAGAATTTTTCCACCCCAGACCGGTGCCGCGTCAAGGATCGTACAGGTGAGGGCCATACCAGCCGCGGCCGCCTGCTCCTGGAGAGCAAACGCCGTAGAGAGGCCTGAGATGCCTCCGCCGACGATGACAACTGACCGTGGAGTGCGCGCCACTGGTGGTGCCGCTAATAGAGAGTGAACCAAGACTGTGACGCTATCTGAACAGTTCGAGTATTAGGACAAGCGACGAATGATTCCCGCAGGATGTTCAAAACGGTCCTGCAGCGCGGCCACAGCCAGCGAGGAGGTGAGTCGTACGTGGCTGGGTACGTCGAACCTCGGAGCGATGCGAGAACAACGCTGCAGGCCTTTTTCAACATCCGGCTAATGAACGAGCGAGGACTCGTGCGCTTCCACCACCGACATCAGAATGTCGATCAATGGGGCCGAGGCGTTCAACATGGGAATACGTTCCAGCCGGAGCCCCTTGGTCTGAGCCAGCTGCTTGAGCTCAATATCGATATCGAAGAGAGTTTCCACATGGTCGCAAATGAAGCCGATCGGCGCCACCAGGACATGACGATGACCTTCCTGCGCCAATTCACCCAACGTCTCTTCGACCGATGGACCGAGCCACTTCTCACCGGAGCGTCCCTGACTTTGATAGGCAAACCGAGTCGGCTGACTCCCGAGTTGCTCACAGACCGCCCGGGCGGTTCCTTGTACTTCCTCGGGATACGGATCCTTCATGGCCACCACGCGCTCCGGCAAACTGTGGGCGGTGAACAGGACCGGCACTTGCGCACGCACCTCGGCGGGAAATTTCTCCAACGTCCGGCGAATGTTCTCGACGATGGCAGCAACCAACAATGGATGGCGATGCCAACTCGTCACGAAGCTGATCGGAGTCTTGCTGGCAAGTTCCGCCCGCGCCTCCTCGACCTTCTTCATATACGCGCCGATGCTGAGCGAAGAATACTGCGGGGCCATGCACAACCCGATGATGCGGTCCGGCAAGGCCTCGAGCAATTCCGCGTAGGCTTCCTTGATGAACGGATGCCAGTGGCGCAACCCCACGTAACAGCGGTATCGCGCATCGCCCGACCGATTCAGCCGCTGTTCCAACGCCCGTGCCACCTCACGCGTGATATCGAGCACCGGAGATTTCCCACCGGTCACACGATAGCGCTCGCGGATTTCCTCCACCAGTTCCGGAGAAGTCGGTCGTCCGCCTCGAACGTCTCGAAGATACGGCTCCACATTCTCCAGACAATCGGGACCGCCCATAGCCATCAGCAAGACGGCAACCGGTTGTGCTGTCAAGGACATGCTCATCGTGTGCTCAGCTTATGCACCAGATCGATCGTGGCGGCGACATTCTCGACGGGAGTGTTCGGAAGAATCCCATGGCCCAGATTGAAAATGTGGCCAGGACGCCCTGCGGCCCGCTGGAGAATGTCTGTCACACGCCGCTCGATCTCGGAGATCGGCCCGAACAACGTCACCGGATCGAGATTCCCCTGTACGGCCCGATCGTAACCCACCATGGCCCAGGCCTCGTCGATCGGGATACGCCAATCGATTCCGATCACGTCTCCACCAGCCTGACGCATCGCCTTGAGAATGGCCGTGGTGCCCGTGCCGAAATGGATCAGCGGGACGCCTTCGTGCTTGAGTCCCTCGAAAATCAGCTGCACATGCGGCACGACGTATTCGGCATAATCCCCGGCCGACAGACACCCCACCCAGCTGTCGAACAACTGCACCGCCTGAGCGCCCGCCCTGATCTGACGGCGCAGATAGCCGGTAATCACGCGCGCGAATTTATCCATCAGGCGATGCCAGGTCTCCGGCTCGCGATACATCATTTGTTTCGTATGGATGTAGTTCCTGGAGCTTCCGCCCTCAATGGCATAACTGGCCAGCGTAAAGGGTGCCCCGGCAAACCCGATCAACGGCACCCGGCCCGCCAGCATTTTACGGGTCAGGCTGATCGCATCCATCACATACTGCAATTCGGTGTCGTCGATGACCTTCAACCGGTCCACTGCCGCCCGATCGCGCACCGGATTGTGGATGATCGGCCCCTCGCCCTCCGCGAACTCCAGGGAGAGTCCCATCGGCTCGAGCGGAAGAAGGATATCGGCAAAAATAATGGCGGCATCGAGCGCAAACCGGTCGATCGGCTGCAGTGTGACCTGCGCCGCCAGATCGGGCGTCTTGCACAGCTCGAGAATGGAATGCTTTTCTCGTAACCGGCGATATTCGACCATATAACGGCCCGCCTGGCGCATGAACCAGACCGGCGTGCAATCAACCGGTTCGCGCCGGCACGCTTTCAAAAATCGATCATTCATAATGGGGCGCATTTTAGAGGGGCGGTCCGAACAGAGTCAAACAATCTCGCGCCGAACCGGCCCGTCGAATGAGATCGTCCTGACACCGGAAGGGCGGCGGCTCCGGTTCTGCCGCTCGCTTGACGAAAAAACATGGCGGTCATGCGGAAAAATTCTCAGGACATTTCCCCGTGAATCTGTGTATAATGACCGCACGTGTCTTTGAGCCTGAGTATCCTCACTCACTGATCGACACAATCCAGAGCATCCAGCGGCCTGCCTAGTCGCATCCTTCGCAAGCGCCGCGATGAGTTAGTCACGCTAGTGGAACCGCGGCGCGACCCCTCGATAACGCATCCTAGATTCGCATAACTGTGGAGGTGGCATGAGTAGTGATCTGCAACCACTCACCTTACCCGAGAACGGTGAGCTTTCCAAAACCAATGTGCAGCCAGGCGAACAACCGGCGAACGATGGACCGTGGATCACCATCATACGCTGGTTTGACTCGTGGGCGGGCATTGAAAAAATGCAAACGGATACCGCCCCACCGACGGTCGACTGGTTGCGGGCCATCCCGCTCATCATCGTGCACCTGCTCTGCCTGGGCGTGTTCATCGTTGGATGGAGTTGGGTCGCCGTAGGGGTCGCCGCGGGGTTCTACTTTATACGCATGTTCGCCATCACTGGATGGTACCACCGCTATTTCTCGCACCGCACCTTCAAGACCTCCCGGGCCTGTCAGTTCGCCTTTGCCCTGCTCGGGGCGTCCTGCGCACAACGCGGCCCGCTCTGGTGGGGCGGTCACCATCGACACCACCACATTTACTCAGACAAACCGGAAGACACGCATTCGGTGCGCCAGGGTGGATTCCTCTGGGCTCACATCGGCTGGATCAGTTCCAAGAAGTTTTTCCCGCCGCGCTTGAAGAGCATCGGCGATTTCGCCAAGTTTCCGGAACTGGTCTTCCTGGATCGATTCGATACCCTCGTCCCCACCATTTGCGGCTTCGGGATGTTCGGCCTGGGCAAGTTCCTGGAAGCCTACGCCCCGAGCCTCGGCACGAATGGCCCGCAGATGCTCATTTGGGGGTTCTTCGTGTCCACCGTCGCGCTGCTCCATGGCACCTGCACGATTAACTCGCTGTCCCACGTGTATGGCTCCCAGCGCTACAAGACGGGGGACGACAGCAAGAATAACTTCATCCTCGCCATGATTACCCTCGGCGAAGGCTGGCACAATAACCACCACTACTATGCCGCCTCAACCCGCCAGGGATTCTATTGGTGGGAAATCGACATCACGTACTACATGCTGAGGGGCCTGCAAGCGCTGGGGCTGATCTGGGATATTCGAGAAGTGCCCGCACACGTGCGGGAAGGGAAGAATAAACTCGCCTGACGGAGACCGGGGGCGGCCGTTCATGGCCCGCCCCCTTCGTTCGAATCTACACCCATTCCGATTCATCTGCCGATGCCGCCTTACGCCCGTACTGCGGCGCCAGGCGCTCTCGAATCTCCACGCTGACAGAATCGATCGCCGCCAGTTCTTCTTCCGTCGCAATCCAGGCATCCTCCGGCACCAGTTCGATCCGATAGTGATTCTTCCGCATGGAAAACCACTCGATATACGGGTGCGGGACCAAATGCGGATGCGGATCGAAAGAGATAAGACTCGCGTCGCCGATTTGCGGAATTTCCACGTCCCCCAACACCTGCCCCGCGAGATCCTCATCAACAAAGCGGCTGTTCTTAAACCGAATCACCTTCCCGGCGATTTCTCCCCGACAATCGCCGACCAAATAGAAATCGACCGCGCCCAACACCGCAAACGTCATGCGCCCGACGACGGTACCCTGCCGGCGGTTGTCGAGAAAGCCCTCTTGCACCCACCGATTGTTGCCGAACTTCTGAGCCACTTCACCCTCCTTCCGAACGCGCCGCCATAGAGTCCGGCTGCGACGGGGACGACTCACCCGTCACCCACGAGCCGAGCAGAACGCCGCCGAGAATCATCCCACTGCCGAACCATCCTTGCGCATCCAGCTGTTCACCGAGAAAATACCACGCCAGCCAGGCCGCGACGGCCGGCTCCACGGCAAATAACAACGCGACTTGTTGTGCAGGGAGGAGCCGCTGCGCCCACATTTGAACCGCAAACGCTCCGGTCGCCAGAATACCGGTGACCACAAGCCCGATGGCCAGGACGCGGCTCGGCTCAAACATCGCAGGCGTGGGCTGTTCCCACCACATGGCCCCCGACATGGCCGCCGTCATCAGCAACAATTGCCATGCGAACAGGGAGACCGAATCTGCCGCGCGGGTATACCGTTCCAGACAGACCATATGGGCGGCAAACGCTGCCGCACTGCCCAGCGTCAGCAGATCCCCAAGATTGGCGGAGGCCGTCGGCTTGACCAGCAACCAGAGACCGGCCAAGGCGATCCCATTGGAAACCCAAGTGTGGAGCCCCAAGCGGAATAGGTACAACGGCACAAATACCACGTACAGCACCGTGATAAACGCCGAGTTCGATGCCGTCGTGAATCGAAGCCCCACCGTCTGCAGCACATACCCGATGAACAACCAGGCAGTCGCAATCAGACTGGCCCGCATCATATAGGCGTCACGAATCAGAGGGCGGCGCAGAAACAGCAGCACCGCAAACACAACGATCATGCCGAGAAGAAATCGCAGGAATAGAAACGAGAGCGGAGAGATTTGTTCGAGCGCGGCCTTCGTGGCTGGAAACGTCGCCCCCCACACAAACGTCGTGAGGAGCAGCGCGAATTGAGGCATGGCAAACAGGAATCACGAACGACGAAGGAAGTCGGCGGGACAGGAGGACGCGCCTCCCGACATCCCGCCGTCATCATTCAACATTCATGATTCATCATTCCTGGCGTCATGGTTTGCACAACGCGCATTTACGTTCTTCGCTGGTGCCCGCCTGTTCCATCGCGGCGAGCGCCCGCTCCTTGTCGGGGTAGTCGAACCATCCCCCTTGCCAGTAATCGCTGCTCGACACACCGGAAGGGACTTCGGAGCAACGGTCCCGATGGAGCGTCACACGATCGATCGCCCGTGCAATATGAAGCCAATACACCATAATACCCCGTCCAATTTTTACGCCATAATCGTCACGGCTCAACCTACCATGTGCCTCGATAAGAGAGCAATGCGCAGCAGGCACCGAGCCGAGACGAGTCTCGTGACGGCGAGGAACATTCGATTATGGGATGAAACCGGGAGGTCGCGCTAGGGCAGGAGCTGCCACTCGTCCTTCTCGATCACGGTCTTGACGCCGGTTTCCAGCTTCTTGACGTCTTTCTCTTCAAAAAGACGCATGTAGCGTTCAATCCGGTCCGGATCGTCGATACGCTCTTCCTGCATCACACCACCGCTGCCTTTGTACTTCCGAATTAACAGGGGCATTTCAACCGATCCTCCAATTGTGTCTCGCGTTTCGGCACAAAGTTTCGGTACAATAGTGCAAAGCTACACACAGGGTCAAGCGTTTCCAAAAGAGAATCGCTTTATCCAGCCTTGCCACTCAGGGCCAGGCCAGGAAGCGCCATCCAAGGAGTCGGCCATGCCGGTCTACGAATATCGCTGCGAACAATGTACCCATCAGTTCGAGGCAACCCAATCCGTCCATGCACGACCGGAAGACACCGTCTGTCCCCAGTGCAACAAAGTCGGCGCCACCAGAATGCTCTCCGCGTTTGCCTCCAAGGTCAAAGGCTCCCACAAGCCGGGATTCGAAGAGATCAGAGCCTATGACATGTTGAACGAGCGTATGGATCGGTTTTCCAAACTCCCGCCCGCCATGGGTAAGCGCGTGGATGTCACGCCGGACATGATGTCCGGCGCCGGAGCCGCGGCTCCTCCTGAAGGGACCGACGCATAGGCAGAGCCCTGACGCCGGGCGGAACTCCCGCCCTGTGGCATCGCTGTGAGACAGAGCCGTCCAGCGGCTCAAGACTGAGAGGAGACCTGTTCAGCATGCACACCCGTATCAGCGGATTTGTCTGTGCCGCTCTTCTCTGCCTCTTCTGCCTCCCGGCTTCAGCCGAGGTAGCCGGATCAATGGTCATCGCCGGCCACGGGCCCGAACAGCGGGTCATCGAATCGCTGGCCCATGCGTTTGAAAAAGCCAATCCCCGCGCCTACATCGACGTCGTCTGGGACGACAATTCAAAGCCGCTCGATCTGGTGAAGACCAAACAGGCCAAGATTGCGGTGACCGGAACCGCGGAAGACGGCTTTCGCTCATTCCAGATCGCGTGGGACGGCATCGCCATCATGGTGCACCGGTCGAACTTCACCAAAGAGGTCACCAAACAGGAAGTCGCTGAGCTCTTTTCCGGAAAGTACAAAATATGGGCCGATCTCGGCGGACCGGATACGAAGGTCCTGCTGATCGACCGGCCGCGCAATGAAAATAATCGCGACGCCTTCGAGCAACAGCTCGGCATCGCCGGCAAAATTCCCGAGGGCGCAAAGGTCATCGCCAAAGACGAAAAAGTGATCAAGACCATTGCCGGCACCCTCCCGCCCCACTCGGCCGTCGCCTTTGTCTCTCTAGGCCAGGCCCTGGAGGCAGTGGCATCCGGTGTGCCCGTGAAGCTGCTGCCGGTCGATAAGATCGAACCGGAAACGCCTACCGTCAAGGATGGCCGGTACACTCTGCGCCGCCCGGTCCTGTTGCTGTCGCACAATGAGCCGGATCCGCTCGTTGAGGCCTTCGAGCAATTTGCCCTGTCGGAAGACGGACAAAAAATCATCAGCGAATCGTATACGCCGCTCCCGAAGACATCATCTCCATAAGAGGAGGCTTTTATGCGCACTATCGTCACCTGTATGCTCGGCTGCACCCTTCTGCTCGGAACCACGTTCGTTGCCGTCCCCGCTGGGCATGCCCAGGAAGGAGCGATGGTCGAAGGCGCCGGGTATACGATGTTCAATACCGAGTCGATCAAGGGATCGGACACCTCCAAACTGGAGAGCGACCCGGTCTGCGACCGTTCCAAGCGTCCTTCCATTGCGAAGGTTGAACCCGATGAGGCGAAACCCGGCGAGAAAATCACCATCAAGGGTGAAAATTTCGGCAGCAAGGAATGCTTCCATGGCGTGACCTTTAGCGCCGCCTCCAAGGAAAAGATCGACTACCGGTTCGTGAACGAGACGACGATTGAGGCTGTGGTGCCAGAGGCGAAGGCCGGCATGTCCTTCATCATCGTGGTAGCCGGCGGAGGCAGCGCCCAATCGAAGCCGCTCCTCATTCAACCCAAGTAAGAGATACGAGACTCGTCAGGCAGGAGGTGCGTCACCTCCTGCCCGTGTCCGCCCCTCCCACAATCCACCCTTTCGTGCTCGTTCGTCTCGACAACTCTCTAGACCCTATGCTAGGTTACGCGATCTTTTTGGAGGCGGATCAGAGGTGAGCTACGGCTCCAGGCCTCTCGTAATCCCATCATGTTTCGGAAGATCCTTATTGCCAACCGTGGCGAAATCGCCATGCGCATCATCCGTGGCTGTCGTGAGCTCAATATCGCGACGGCGGCCATCTATTCTGAAGCCGACTCTTCAGGAATCTACGTCAAAAAAGCCGACGAGTCCTACCTCGTAGGCCCGGGACCCGTCAAGGGGTTCCTGGACGGAAAACAGATCGTGGAGATCGCCAAGCGCATCGGCGCCGACGCGATTCATCCCGGATATGGGTTCCTCTCTGAAAACACCAAATTCGCCCGGCTCTGCCAGACCTCAGGCATTACCTTCATCGGTCCGTCCCCCGAGACGATCGACCTCATGGGCAGCAAAGTGAAGGCGCGACAGATCGCCCAGCAGGCGGGGGTCCCGATCGTCCCCGGCACCGAAGGCGGAGTCACCAGCGTCGACGACGCCCTGGCCTTCGCCCATCAGATCAACTACCCCGTCATGATCAAGGCCAGCGCCGGCGGCGGGGGACGAGGATTGCGGGTCGTCCGGTCCGATCAGGAATTGCGAGAGAACATCGACGTCGCGTCGCGAGAAGCACAGGCTGCGTTCGGCGACGGCAGCATCTTCATCGAGAAATACATCGAACGACCGCACCATATCGAATTTCAAATCCTGGGCGACAAACACGGCAACATCATCCACCTGGGTGAGCGGGATTGTTCCATTCAACGGCGGCACCAGAAACTGATCGAAATCGCCCCGTCATTGATCCTGACGCCCAAACTGCGCGCCCAAATGGGCGAGGCCGCCATTGCCATCGCGAAAGCGGTGCACTACGACAATGCCGGCACCGTCGAGTTCCTCCTCGACCACGAGGGCCATTTCTACTTCATGGAAATGAATCCCCGCCTCCAGGTGGAACATACCGTCACGGAACAGATCACGGCCATCGATATCGTCCGCAATCAAATTTCCATTGCGGCGGGAAAGCCTCTGGAGATCCGGCAGAAGGACGTGACGTTGCAGGGCCATGCGATTCAGTGCCGCATCAATGCCGAAGACCCGCGCAACAACTTCATGCCCTGCACAGGCACCATCACCGCCTATCTGTCACCCGGCGGAATCGGGGTCCGCATCGACGGCGCGGTCTATCGCGATTACACGATTCCTCCCTATTATGATGCGCTGCTGGCAAAACTGACCGTCCGCGGGCGCACCTGGGAAGAGACCGTGAGCCGCATGCGGCGTTCCCTTGAAGAGTATGTGCTGCGCGGGGTGAAAACGACCATTCCGTTCATGAAGAACGTGATGATGGAACAGGATTTTCAAGCCGGACGATTCGATACGTCCTACCTGGAAACCCATCCGGACCTGTATCAATACGAAGAATCCGAGGAGCCTGAGGACCTGGTGCTGGCCATCTCCGCAGCGATCGCCGCGTACGAAGGACTCTGACCTCCCCAGCCACCCGGCAACAACACCTCAACCCTCTTACGCGAGCGGATTCGCCGCCGAAGGCCGCCAGTATGGCAACGAAAAAGACTAAAAAAATCGCCCAGAAGAAAAGCCCCGCGAAGAAGACCGTGCGTGTAAAACCCAGCCGGCCCTCTGCCTCACGCGCCGTCCAGGTTATGCAGGCGGCGAGCCCTGAGTTCCGCGTGACCCCGGCGCCGGGGAAAAAGCTTTTAATGACCGAGGTTGCGTTGCGCGACGGGCATCAATGCCTGCTCGCGACCAGGATGCGCACCGAGGACATGCTACCCATCGCCCAAAAACTGGACGCCGTGGGATTCTGGTCGTTGGAAGTCTGGGGCGGCGCCACCTTCGATACCTGCCTCCGGTTCCTCAAGGAAGATCCCTGGGAGCGCCTGCGCGCCCTCCGCGCGGCGATGCCGAAGACGAAGCTGCAAATGTTGTTGCGCGGCCAGAACCTGGTCGGGTATCGCCACTACGCCGACGACGTGCTGGAGAAGTTTATCGAGCGCTCGGCGTTTAACGGCATCGATGTCTTCCGCATCTTCGACGCCCTCAACGATGTTCGCAATCTGGAGCGGGCCATCCGTGAAGTGAAAGCCTGCGAAAAGCATGTGGAAGCGGCCATCTCCTACACCACCAGCCCGGTCCACCGGCTGGACGGGTTCGTCACGATGGGCAAACGGTTGGAAGACCTGGGCGCCGATACCATCTGCATCAAAGACATGGCCGGCCTGCTGGCGCCCGTCGATGCCTACCGTCTGGTCAAGAGCCTCAAAGCAGCGGTTCGCGTGCCCATCCACCTGCACTCCCACTACACCTCGGGCATGGGAACCATGTCGGCGCTGATGGCGGTCATGGCCGGGCTCGATCTCCTGGACACCTCGATTTCTCCGCTTGCCGGAGGCGCCTCGCATCCCCCCACCGAATCTATGGTGGCTGCGTTACGGGGCACGCCCTATGATAGCGGATTGGACCTGGAAGATCTGCAGCCCATTGCAGAGCATTTCCGAAACGTGCGCCGGAAGTACCGGCAGTTTGAAAGCGACTTCACCGGTGTGGACGCTGAAATTCTGACGTCCCAGATTCCCGGCGGCATGCTCTCCAATCTCGCCGCCCAACTGGCCGAACAAAACGCCTTGGACCGAATGAAAGAAGTGATGGACGAAATTCCCCGTGTCCGCAAAGACATGGGCTATCCGCCGCTCGTCACGCCGACCAGCCAGATCGTCGGCACGCAGGCCACCCTCAACGTACTCACTGGTGAACAGGGCGAGCGCTACAAGGTCATCACCACGGAGACCAAGAACTATTTCCTCGGCCTCTACGGCCGGGCTCCCGGGCCGCTTGATAAAGAGATCATGGCACGGGCCATCGGGGACGAAGAGCCCGTAAAGGGCCGACCGGCCGACCGGCTTGAATCGGAATTTGAAAAACTCAAGAAGGACATGCCCGAGTCCGCCACGACGCTGGAAGATCAACTGTCGTTCGCCCTCTTTCCCGCGATTGCCAGGGATTTCTTCGAAGCACGCGAACGGGGCGACCTGCGGGCAGAGCCGCTGGAACCGACGGAAACGAAGGGTCCTGCCGTGGCCCACGATCTCCACCTCGCGCCGGCCGAATTCAACATCACCGTGCACGGCGAAAATTATCATGTCGTGGTCTCGGGCTCAGGCCGCACCACCGACGGCCGCAAACCTTATTACATCCGGGTCAACGACCGGCTGCAGGAAGTCTCACTGGAGCCGCTGCAGGAAGTGCTGGCCGGCGTGCCCGAATCCCCAGAGGCCGGCAGCACGAGCAAGCCGAAACGGCCCCGGCCGACCAAACCCGGCGATGTCGCCCCGCCCATGCCCGGTCGTGTCGTGAAAGTCCTGGTAACGGACGGCGCCCAGGTAAAGACCGGTGATCCGCTCCTGATCATTGAGGCCATGAAAATGGAAAGCCAAGTTCCTGCGCCGATGGACGGGCGGGTCGCGGCGATTCTGGTCGTCGAAGGCGACAACGTCAAGATCGACGAAACCGTCATTCAACTGGAGTAGCCGTGAGGCTCCCGGCGTGGCAGGTCCGGTATACCGCCGTCGCGTCGTCACACGTCCTAACCTTCTGCCTCGCAGCGGTCCTCATGAGCGGTTGCGCGACGCCTCCAGAGATTCCCCGCTGGTTCGACGGCTTCCAACGATTTCCCATCCGCACCGCCTCGGTCAACGGCCACCGCATCGCCTATCTCGACGAAGGCCAGGGCCCGCCGCTCATCCTGCTCCACGGGTACGGCGGTTCGATGTGGCAGTGGGAATATCAACAGATCCCCCTCGCCAGGCAATTCCGCGTCATCACGCCAGACTTGATCGGGTCAGGCCTCTCGGACAAACCCGCTCTCGACTACCGGCCTGAAGAGTTGATCGAATCGATCCGCGGCCTCATGGATGCGCTCGGCCTCCCGACCGCCACCTTAATCGGCAACTCCATGGGAGGCGGCGTGGCCATCGGCATGGCCCTGACCCATCCCGATCGGGTATCCCGCCTGGTGTTGATCGACAGTTTGCCCGATCATGTCCGCGAACGCCTGGCCAGCCCGCTGATGCAACGTGCCCTGAATACCAGCGTTCCTGCCTGGCTGGCCCGCTTCGGAGCCCTCTTCGTGGGCAACCGCACCATGGAGGCAGTGCTGAAGGAAATCATTTACGACCACACGCTGGTGACACCGGCGGTGCTGGACCGCTCCAACCGGAACCGTCAACGCGAGGATATGATTACGCCCCTCATGTCGCTCCGTGATAGCCTGCCCCTGTGGGAACAGCAGTTTGCGCCCAGATTCAAGGACGTCCACCATTCCACCCTGATTCTCTGGGGCGAACAGGATCGCCTCTTCCCCCCGCAGGTCGGCCGCGACCTTCAGGCCACGATTCCGCAGGCCCGGCTCATCATCATTCCCGACGCCGGCCATATTCCGCAGTGGGAACAACCGCACGTGGTGAACCGGCACATTAGGGAATTCCTGCAACCTTGACAGCTCAACGAACCGGCCATACAGTGACAGAGCCCACTGAGCCGACAGTTCTCGTCGATGGAGATATTCTATGGCATCGCCCCATACTCGCATGATTCCCGGCGCTTCGGCGTCTCACGTTCTAGCGGCCCTCCTGTGCCTGGGCCTCAGCGGGTGCGGAACCTTGCCCGGCCCCGGCCATTCCGATTTTTCATACAAGAATATGCCGGTGGCCGACGGCAGCGCCGCCGCCGGAGAAGGCAACAACGTCCTGTTTCAGGGCAAGCCGTTGATGCTCTCGGGGATGGGTATCAAAGTCGGCGACAAGCTGCGCGACGTGAAGCTCACGCAGACCGATTTATCGATGGTGCCGATCAACGACACGAAGGGGAAGGGCAAGGTCCGTATTATCAGTATCGTGCCGTCCCTCGACACCAAGGTCTGCGAACAACAGACCCACTACCTGAGCGAGAAGAACATGGGCCTCGATCGAATGGTCGAACTGATCACCATCAGCATCGACACCCCCTTTGCGCAGAAACGTTTCGCCGAGGAAGCGAAGATCACGAATGTGACGTTCCTCTCTGATTTCCGTGCCGCCGATTTCGGCAAGGCCCACGGACTTCTGCTCAAAGACCCCCATCTGCTCAGTCGCGCGCTGCTTGTAGTGGACAAGGACAACAAGGTTCGATATCTCCAAATCACCCCCGAACTCGCGCAGCTGCCGGACCTTGAAGAGGCATTCCGATTCGCGCGTAAACTGGTCACGGCCAGCTGAGGACTGCGTCCACCGTGAAGCGCCGCTCGCCTCTCGCGAGCGGGAGAAGAGCGTGTAACCAATGGCTGATGGCAGGGAAAGACAGCGAGTAGTCGCTATGGACGTTCGGCTCTGTGTTTCGGCGAGAGACGTTTCACGCTTCACGAAGTACGGATACTAATCAAGACACCATGGCGCACTACGATCTGCTGGTCATCGGGACCGGCCCGGCAGGGCAAAAAGCCGCCATCCAGGCGGCCAAGCTGGGGAAGAAAGTCGGCATTGTCGAACGCAAACGAGTCGTCGGCGGCGTCTGTACCAACACCGGCACCATCCCCAGCAAATCGCTCCGCGAGGCCGCACTCTATCTGTCGGGTTTCCATCAGCGCAGCCTGTATGGCGCCAGTTATCGCGTCAAGCAGGACATCACGATGGAAGATCTCACCTTCCGCGCCAACCACGTCATCAACCGGGAAATTGAGATCATCCAGAACCAGATGACGCGCAACAATGTCGACCTCTGGTTCGGCACCGCGGCCTTCGTCGATCCGCACCGCCTGCGCATCGAACGTTCCGACGATTTCGTGGAGCATACGGCCGACTTCGTGGTCATCGCCTGCGGGACTGTTCCCGCCCGGCCCTCGCACATTCCCTTTGACGATCACAGTATCATCGACACCGACGGCCTGTTGACCCTGAAAACACTCCCCAAGTCGATCACGATCATCGGCGGCGGCGTGATCGGCGCGGAATATGCCTCGATCCTGGCGACCATGGGCATTCACGTCACCCTCATCGAGCGCCGCCCGCGCCTGCTGGAGTTCGTCGACCAGGAAACGATCGAGGCCCTCCAGTACCACATGCGCAGCATCGGCGTGACCCTGCGGTTCAATGAAGAAGTGGTGTCCGTCGAGCGACAACCGCAGGAACAGGTCATCGTCCGCCTGAAAAGCGGCAAGGAAATCGCCGCAACCACGGTGCTCTATTCGGTCGGCCGCACCGGCGCCAGCGCCACCCTCAACCTCGACACGATCGGACTCGTCGCGGACGACCGTGGACGTCTGACGGTCAATGAGCACTATCAGACGACAGTGCCGCACATCTATGCGGCGGGCGACATCATCGGCTTTCCCGCGCTCGCCTCAACGTCCATGCAGCAAGGACGCCATGCCGCCTGCCACGCCTTCGGCATTCCCTGCCAGACCCAGTCCGAGCTGATGCCGTACGGCATTTATTCGATCCCGGAAATTTCCATGGTCGGCCGCAACGAAGACGACTTAACCAAAAACGGCGTCCCCTATGCCGTCGGTATCGCCCGCTACAGAGAGATCGCCCGTGGACAGATCATCGGTGACGAACTCGGTATGCTGAAACTGCTCTTTCACAACAAAACCCGACAACTGCTCGGCGTGCATGCAATCGGCGACGGCGCCACGGAACTCATCCACATCGGCCAGACCGTCATGGCCTATCAGGGCCAGATCGATTATTTCATCGAAGCCGTGTTCAACTATCCGACACTCGCGGAATGTTACCGCGTCGCCGCCCTCGACGGCATCAATCAGTTGCCCAGACCCTGGCCACCGAGAGTGTGACGCGTCGTTCGTGAAAGGTGAAGCGCAAGAAGGAATGATCGGCTTGATTCCGTCTATGTCATTGCTCGCGAGATACGATTCACGAGCGACGAGATACGCGGACGCCGACGAAGGAGGCACCGGATGTCGTTTTCGAATCATCTTCGTAAATTGGCCCAGCCCGTCTGGGATGCCCAGCTGACGCACCCGTTCGTCGTGGCCCTTGGAAAGGGCACCCTGGCGGAGCGGAAGTTCCGCTACTACATTCTCCAGGATGCCCGCTTTCTCGCGGATCTGGCTCGCGTATTTGCCGCCGGATCGTTGCGGGCACCCGACTCCGAATCGGCCCTGCGCTTCGCCAAGCTGGCGGAAGAAACCATCACCGTAGAACGCAGCCTCCACGAAAATTACGGCAAGCGTTGGAAACTCTCCCCCCACGATATGCTGAACGAACCGATGGCTCCCACCAACTATGCCTACACGCGCCACATGCTCGCCGTCGCTCAAGGCGGTACGGCCACCGAAATCGCCGTCGTGGCGCTGCCCTGCGCCTGGATCTACTGCGTCGTCGGCAAACACTTCCTCAAGAACGGACCGCCGCCTGCCAAACATCCCTATCGGGACTGGCTGATGCTCTATGCCTCGCCGGAGTTCGAGGCCGTGCAGGAATGGATGCGGGCCCGGGTCGATACCTGGGCGCGGACTGCCGGGCATGAGGAAAAGAAACGCATGGAGCAGGCGTTTCTCATCAGCTCGAAATATGAGTGGATGTTTTGGGAGATGGCCTGGAACGAGGAGAAGTGGCCGGTGTGAGGGGGCGAGAGAGCCGGGCAGGCTCTTTCGCTTAGAGCCACTGCACCGGCGCACGCTGTCGGGAGCCGACCTTGGCGTCTGAACTTGCTGCGGCCCGCAGCGTCGAACAGCAGCCGCCACCTGCGAGCAGGACGGCCCGTCTCCGACAGCGCGAAGACCTCGCCGGTGCAGTGAGCACGCTCAGAACCTGCCCCCCCCTCTCGCCAGTCGTACGTCCACGGAAGAATGAATCATAGCCCGAAGAAACGCGCCCACTCATGACTCTGCTCTAGCCTTCTGGAACATTCACGATGAGCTCTACGACTTGCATCTAACTCGCCTTTCTATATTCCTGCTGCTGTTCGTACGCCTGAGCGTCCCAATCAGAGGGCGGAATTGAGTCCTCCGTCGTGGGTTCGTTTTCTTCTTCTGCAACTGTGGCGTAGACTGCAATCACGAGAATGAGGATCGTGAGGCCGATGAGGAAGTAGATGGGCATGATGACCTCCTCTGTTGCTGGTGGTCCTACTGTCATGCTAGCCCTGCCATCGGCCATCGACTACGAGGGAAATCCCCAGGTTCTATTCGAAAAGTCCCCGTAGTGGGATTATTGACAACCGCCGACGGATACCTTCTACCGTTCTTGCCCCCTCAGCTTTCCCCTCCGTTGTGATAGGCTGATCTTGACGCCCTGCATTTCACGATAATCGCCTTCCCTATGATGACCGGCAGCGCTTCATCACCCACCGTTCTGACCCCGCGCGAGATCAAGCTGCACCTGCTCGGGCTCTTCATGTTCATCGGCCTGCTTGGGCTGTGGTACTGGCTTTCGACCGGCGTCCGAGCGGTGCCGACATTGATCGAGATGCTCCAGGACGACGATCCATCCACACGCATCGTCGCGGCGGAGCAACTTGGACAGGTCGGGCCCGCCGCGCGGGCGGCCATTCCTCGATTGCTGGCCCAAGCCACCGAGGACGGCAATCAGCATGCAAACACCACCGCCGCCGCCGCGCTGAAATCGATCGATCTGACGGCGGCCCGGCGGGTTATGACCCACTTCATGCCGCGCCTGCAGGAGCAAGATGCGCAACAACGTCGAACCACCTGCGCCGTGCTCGGGAGCCTGGGCCCGGTGGCCAAACCGGCAGTGCCGGCCCTTCTGGCGGCGGGACACGATCCCGATGAACTCGTGCGGCGCAATGCGCTGATGGCCCTGGCGAGCATCGGTATTCCATCCCCACCGATCGTGGCAGCTTTGCTGGATGGACTGCGCGATTCCTCCTCACTGGTTCGTCAGACAGCCGTCACTCAATTTGCCTTTACCGTTCCCCTGACACAGCCGGTGGTCACTGCTGTGACGCCGCTGCTGAATGATCCGAATAGATCCATCGCCACGTTGGCCCGCAGTGCGCTGGACAAAGCGAGGCCGGACGAGGCGACCCAACTCGAATCATTGGGCCTGATGGTCCAACATTCAGCCGCGCGTGACTATGCCTTGCATCAGCTGGCCCAGCTCGGTCCGGCGGCAGGCGATGCCCTGCTCCCGGTCCTGCCGCTGCTCCAGGATGACCGGCCGCTTATTCGGTACCTCGCGGCAGAAGCAATCAGTGCAATGGGAGTTGCCGCTAAGCAAGCACTCCAGCCTCTTCGACTGCGGCGAGAGGATCCCGATCCGGTCGTGCGGGAGGCCGTCGTCGAGGCCATCGCCGGGATTGAGGCCGCGATGGCACCGGCGGAATCCTCCGGCAAGGCGGCCCGTCCATGATCACGACGACACCCGAAACCTCCTTGAGACTTCGCGTCCTGACTCGCCTGGGTTTCTGGGGGGCGGTGATCGGCGGGCTGCTGCTCCCCTGGGGCATCATGCTGGCCGTGGAGGTCGTGGTGCACCAGGTGCCTTTCGCACGGGCCTGGCGATCGTTTACTTTGCACCTCTTCGCTCCCGGCTACAATTTTTTCCTCATCGGCCTGTTGACGGCCGCTCCCTTCGTGGTCCTCGCGGTGTTGATTCTGCTGCACCTGGGAGCCGCTCCTGCGCAAGACCCGCTGATTGCGCGTCGACGGACATTGGGTCTCGCCGGCGCAGGACTCGGCATGCTGGTCCTTGCGGGCTGGACCCATCTTGAGGTGTTGCTCCATCCGGATGCCCAGGGGGCGCTCGCCTATCTCTATCTGCCGGTCATCCTGCTCGCGAGTATGCCGATCGGGTACGGGTTGGGGCGCGCCATCGCCAGAATACTCCTGCCAAGACCTCCCGCCTGAACGACACGGGCTGGACAGTCTCGACGACGTGAGTATAATGTGGGCCATGCGTTATCATGCCGTGAGTGCCTCCCGATGATCCGTCTCCTCTGCTCCCTCATCCTGCTCATGCTCTGGCACTCCGCCGCCTCGGCTGCGTCGAAATATGAAGACAGCGTGAAGGAATTGGCCGAAGGAGTGGCGGCCGAAGCCATCAAAATGAAAAAGTCACGGCTCGCGCTGTTGGATTTCGTGGACAGCACGGGTGAGGTGACGCCCATCGGCCAATTTCTCGCCGAAGAACTGGCGACCCACCTGCTGGTAGCCGGGGAGTTGAAAGTCGTCGATCGGAAGCTCCTGGTCGCCACCATGGAGAAACACCAGCTCACCCATCTCGACACGTCGCAGGCTAAAGCCGCCAAGAAGGTCGCCAAGGCATTACGCGCCGATCTCTACGTCACCGGCGCCTATCTTGAAATTCCTGAGGGCGTGCAAGTCACCGCCAAATTGATCGGTCCCTATACGGTGTTCCCGGTGGGCGCCGCCCGGACGATCGTACCGAAGGCGGGCCCGCTCGCTGCGCTCCTCAAGCAAGCCAATGCTCCTAAACCGCCCGCACCGGCGACCCTTACGGAGCCGACCACCCCGGTCTTGAACGCCCATGAGAATGAGTTGTACAAAGTCAGTGTGATGGCTATCTCCAGGCAGGATGACCAGATCGAGATCGACTTACTATTCGTCAATCGCAGCACCCATCCGGTCAAGATCGGGTGCCAGCTTCTCGACACGTATCTGGTGGATGAACAAGGTGAACAGTGGCGGCAGGATGTTGCTCAGAATCGAGAAGGCCTCTGTACTCGCGGCATAGAACTGAATCCCAGACGGCAGCAGCATGCGAGCCTCTCATTCATCGCAACGAACAAGCCGCCCAAGGGACCCGTGACACTGCATTACCACGAGACCTCGCCGAGACCCGATCGCGTAGTCACCCTGGATGGACTGAAACTCGAAGCCGCGCCGGTCGCCGAGGCCGAAGCGCCTGCCCCGCAGGCAGCAGACACCCCCACACCCTAAGTGATGATCTCCGGAACATAGACACAGGAAACCTTCATGATTAAACAAGTCTTGACGATAGCAGGTTCGGACTCGGGCGGCGGAGCAGGGATTCAGGCGGATTTGAAGGCCATGTCGGCCAACGGGGTGTATGCCATGTCGGTCATCACCGCCATTACCGCCCAGAACACGGAAGAGGTGACCGATGTGTTGGAGTTGCCTACCTCGATCATCGCCGCCCAACTGGACGCGATCTTCAACGATTTCGACGTCGCGGCGGTCAAAACCGGCATGCTCTCCTCCACCGACATCGTCAAGACCGTCGTGAAACTCCTCAAACCGCAGCAGGTCAAGAATCTGGTGGTAGACCCCGTGATGATCGCCAAGGGTGGTCAGGCCCTCCTGAAGCCTGACGCCATCGACACGATCAAGAAGGAACTGTTTCCGTTGGCCCTCCTGGTGACGCCGAACGTGCACGAAGCCCAACAGCTGTCAGGCATCGAAATCACCTCACTGGCCGATGCCCGCCGGGCCGCCAAGACCATTCACCAGTTCGGCTGCGCCAACGTCCTGATCAAAGGAGGACACTTGGCGAGCGACCGCGCCACCGACCTGCTGTATGACGGCCGCTTCTTCAACATTTACAAGGGTGAGTTCATCGATACGCCCCATACTCACGGCACCGGCTGCACCTTTGCGTCAGCCATTGCGGCGCATATCGCCCGGGGAAAAACCGTCCCCGACGCCGTTCAAACCGCCAAGACCTATCTCACCGAGGCCATCCGACACAGCCTGGCCATCGGACACGGCAAGGGTCCCACCAACCATTTCTATTTCTTGAATCAAGGCTAGCGTGATGAGTCGAGGGTTCGGATCCCCGCTGTCGTTTCTGGTGACCGGATGGAGCTGGCTGCTGCTGACGTCACTGATCGGACTGGCAACCTTCCTGGGCATTGTACGCGGCTCCCCGCTGCCTCACGGGCTACGCCTGTTGCACGTCCACGGAGCGCTGATCGGCGGACTCCTCCAGATCATGACCGGCCTGGCGCTCACCGCGGTCGCCCTCGCCGGGCACGAGACCAAAGGACCCAAACACCGCCTGCTGTTCGTCACCATGAATCTCTCCGCCCTCGGACTCGCCGCCGGAGCCTGGTTGCGGGACTCCACGCTGACCATCGGGGCCGGGCTGTTGCTGGCCGCGCTGTTTGTTCCCCTGGCGCGCCATCTGCTGACGGGACTTCGGACCAGTTCCGGCTGGACTCCACTGTCGGCCTTCTTTTTTGGCGTCAGCCTTAGCGGACTGTTCGGCACGCTGGTCCTGGGCGAATTCCTGGCCGGTGCCTGGTTCCCCACCTGGCACGGCATCCTGCGTCTGGGCCATCTGCACACGGGCCTGTTGCTCTTCCTCACGCTGGGGGTCGTCGGAGCGATGCAAACGGCGATGCCCGGGCTGATGAACCGCCCGCTGCGCAGCACCGGCCTCGGGCAGCTGGTCCTGCTCCTTCTGCCGGCTTGCGCCGCGGGATTGATCACAGGATTCTTGTTGTCCTCCGTTCACATCCAACTGGTCGCCGGCGCTGGCTTTCTGGTGACACTGGCACTCGGCAGCATCAATCTCCTGCGCACCTGGACCCAGGCCGGCCAGCCGGGCTCCGCCGCCACCGACCACCTCATGATCGCTTTATGCCTGTTGCTCATCATGACCTGTATCGGGATGGCGGTCGGGATCAATGTCCTGTGGACTCCGCCGGTGATGCCTTACGGAACGCTTCACCTGGTCGCCTATACCCACACCGCGCTCCTGGGATTTTTCTTACAAGCGACCGTCGCCGGACTGTCCTATGCGTTGCCCTCGCTGCTGGCAGCGCAACGGATCACCAGTCACAAAAAGCGGTCCGCCTATCAGGACACCCTTGCGCAAATCGCGAACCGATGGCGGGCGCTGCAGGTGGCCACGCTCAGCTTCGGAACCTTGGGACTTGTCCTCGTCGCCTCACTGAGCTGGAATCTCCCGCTCTCTTCGAACTGGATCCAGGCCGGAACCTGGGGTAGTCTGGGACTTCTCTTGATCCACCTGACGATGGTCACAGTAAAAATCACGCAGATGGTCGGAACGATGCCGACCGGCGACCGCGCAGCCACGCACTAACCAGACTCGGATCACCTCTTATGCCAACGATTGTGCCCATGGAAGAACCGGTCTTTTTCCACGACACGCTCGGCCACCGTATCGCAGCCGTCCTGGCCAGGCCTGAACAGGCGACCGATCACGTCGCGGTCCTGTGTCACGGGTTTCTCTCCCATAAAAACAGTTCGAGCAACCAGGCCCTGACCGAACTCCTGGTCGGCCGGGGGATTGCCACGTTCCGGTTCGATTGCTTCGGACATGGCGACAGCGATGGCCCCTTCGCCAAATTGACGACCACCATCGGAGTCGGCCAGGCGCTCGCCGCCTTGCACTACCTCCTCACACGGGGATACCACCGGCTGGCACTCGTAGGCTCCAGCTTCGGCGGTCTCGTGTCGATTCTCGCCGCCGCTGACTGGACAAGAATGCACACCTCGAAGCCGGCATCCATTCCTCCACTGGCCTGCCTCGCGCTGAAATGCCCCGTGGTCGACTTCGGGGAAGAGCTTCGACTGGAGCTGGGAGAAGACGGCCTTCAAGAATGGAAACAAACCGACACGATACCTGATCTTCACGGAGGGGCCACTCGCCTTCCCCTCGACTATGTTTTCTACCAGGACTGCCTCAACCGGATTGCGTATGAACCGGCCCGAACCATCGCCGTTCCCACGGTAATCGTGCAGGGTGATCATGATGAATATGTGCCCCTCCACCAAAGCCAGCGACTCTTCGAGGCCTTGCCGGGACCAAAACGGCTTGAAATTCTTCCAGGTGCCGATCACCGCTTCACGAAAGCCTCCGACTTTCAGCGGATGCTGACGCTCCTCACCGAATGGGTCGCTCGCCACCCCAGGACCTGATACCGGCCTTTTCCTACATCGCCGACCGACGACGATTCCCGAACCTCGTTCACAATCCCGGTTACTCATCGATGTTGAAGAAAAGCGTCCCGCCGGAGGCTTTCTCCTGCAGCCACTGCTCCATCTTGCACAGCAAAAAATAACGAATAGAAACCCGCAGCTCGATTGCCCGCAAAATGGCTCGTGACGGGGCTTTCTGGCGATCGCACCACTTCGGCGCCTGGCACACTGGTTGCTCATCCAGCGTCTCGATTTTCCCGGAGGAACTACGATGAAGACGTCAACGAGCGTGCTTGTGATGGGTGCTGTCGGTTGTTTGTCTTCCGCCCTGCTCCAGACAGGAGGGGCTTCATATGCAGTGGCCGCGGACAGCGCCACCACGATGAGCCTGCTGCAACAACCATCCCTTGCGGCAGCTGTTACGAAAGCCCAGGGCAGCGGAACCGCACCCATCCTGCCCAACCCTGCCGCGCTGGTCCTGACGGCTCAGAAGGGCAACACTGCCGTCGGTACGCTCACGCTCAAGAAGTCCAGCACGGATCAACACACCTACTATCTCAGCACGAACCAGTCGTGGATTTGGATGAACCCGCCCTACGGCAGCACCCAGTCCATTACCTCCGAAGCCGATCAATTGGTCATCACGGCGCAAACGGCCAACCTGCCGGCCGGAACACACTCGGCGGTGGTCTATGTCGTTGACTCGGGCCCCAATAACTTCACTAATATGCTGCGGATCCCGGTCACCCTCATTGTGACGGCCTCGCCGGTGGCGACACCGCCGCCCCCGCCGCCCGCAGCGCCGCCGGCCGTGACTCCGCCGCAGCCTAAACCGGTCGTGCTGACGCCCCCCCCACCGCCTCCCGCCCCCGTGGCCGTCCCGCCTCCGCCGGCCCCCGCTCCCCCGGCACCGCCGGTGGTCTCCGGCACCGGGATGGTTGCCACCCCCGTCGCACTCATGCTGACGGCAGCGAAGGGACAGCCGGCTGTCGGCACCTTGGCTCTCCGCAAAGGCGGCACCGCTCAGCACACCTACTCCCTCAGCACGAACCAGTCGTGGATCTGGATGAATCCGCCCTACGGCAGCACACAATCCATTACGACAGAAACAGACCAACTCGTGATCACGGCACAGACCGCCGCCCTGCCGGCTGGAACACATTCGGCCGTGATCTATATCGTCGAATCAGGCCCCAACAACTTCCGCAATATGCTGCGGATCCCGGTCACCCTCACCGTCACGGCCTCGCCGGTGGCGGCACCGCCGCCCCCGCCGCCCGCAGCGCCGTCGGCCGTGACCCCTCCGGCGCCTAAACCCGTCGTGCAGACGCCGCCCCCACCGCCTCCCGCCCCCGTGGCCGTCCCGCCTCCGCCGGCTCCAGCTCCGCCGGCACCTTCCCCGGTCGCCACCGGGCCGATCCAGGCCAGTCCGTCTTCCCTGGCACTCACTAGCGCCAATGCAGTCGGCACCTTGAGCCTGCGCAAAACAGGAACAGACCAGCATATCTATTCGCTCAGCACCAGCCAGGGCTGGGTGTGGCTCAATCCGCCGTACGGGAGTACTCAGACGATTTCCACTGAAACAGATCAGATTGTCGTGACGGCCAAGCCCACCGGTCTCGCGGCAGGAACCTATTCAGCGGTGGTGTATATCGTCGAGTCCGGCCCGAACAATTTCTCCAACACGCTGCGCATTCCGGTCACCTTCACGATTACTGCCGGACAGACAGCCGCTGCAGCACCGTCGGCGCCGACTCAATCGGCGGTCACCGCGCCGCCTCCTCCGCCCCCCACTCCCCCGTCGCCGCTCCCGGTAGCCACCACGCCTTCGTCGACGGCGCCCAAAACCGCCAGCGCCACGGTCAGCTGGAATGCGAATACCGAGTCGGATCTGGCCGGGTATCGAATCTACGTCGGAACGCGATCGGGCAGCTATGGATTTGCAGGGCCCTTCGAAGTCACCAGCCGCACCAGCTTCACGATCCAGAATCTGCCGGTCGGTGCGACCTATTTCTTTTCCGTATCGGCCTTCGACAAGTCTGGAAACGAAAGCGCCAAGTCTGCGGAGGTCAGCAAGAGCCTGTTCTAAGCAAACACGAACGAGAGAAGAACAAGAGACCGTGAGCTGGCGCGCAGCAGGCGCCCAGCTTACGGTGAAGCGAGTGGAAGGACCGTCCTCGCGCAGCGAAATCCCGTATAGCTATTGCGAGTCTCCGGCGGCAGCTTCGACCGGCCGTAGGTCAGCAGGTACTTCGGTAAATCCGACCAAGACCCGCCACGCACGACACGAAATGTCCCCCGTTCCGGTCCGGCAGGATTCTTCGAGGCGCTGGTTTCGTAGTAATTCGCCCCGTACCAATCGGCCACCCATTCCCCGGCATTCCCCGCCATCTGATGCAGCCCATGGGGGCTGCGACCAGACGGATATCCCTGAACGGGCGCGAGGACCTGACTGTAGCTGAATCTGGCGCCAAGCCCGAAATTCGCCTCCTCATCAGTCGGAGTCCGATGGCCCCAGGGGAACAATCGCCCATCACTCCCCCTTGCGGCCTTCTCCCACTCGGCTTCCGTCGGGAGCCGTGCACCCCGCCAGCGACAATAGGCCTCTGCATCGAACCAACTGGCGCCGATGACCGGACGATCATGATGCTGGGCCGGATCCACCGACTCCCATTGCCAGGGCGGCGATACTTTCTCCTGCACCATAAACGCCGCATATTGCCCCGTCGTCACCTCGTACGTATCGATCTGGTACCAATCCAGCCACACTCGGTGCTGTGGCTTCTCGTCTTCCAACGCATCCGTTCCATTCGCCCCCATGAGAAAGTCTCCTTCGGGAATCGAGACCATGGGCGGGTCGGGAATCGGCGCAGCAGGAATGTCTTTGTGTTTCCGGAGCCGCTCAAACTGGGCGTAGGCTGAATCGCCGGTTTCCAAACCGGCAATCCATAGAGACAGAATGAGGAGACTCGCGAGCAATCGCATGCCGGGAAGCATACACAGACAGACCCTCAAGCGCGAGTGCTCTGCGAGACCGGGGAAGAAGTCATCGCATCACAGGATCGTCAAAATCGGGCATCCAGCCGGGCCTCAGTCGACAACCACAGCGCAGGCGTGCCCTCAGGGGTACGTTGAGGATGTGACCGAGGTGAGAACACAGCCGGGGCTCGTTTTCACCAGACTGATTAAAGAAGGACTCCACCGACGACCCAATGCCGGTCATCCGGCACGTCGATGAGGAGCCGGGAGAGGTTCATCTCGGCCAATTGCGCCGCGACATCATCTTCGGTAAAAGCGGCCAACAGCGAGTTGTAAAAATCTCGTTTCAAGATCGGATCTTCGTCCCCGGCATAGTGATCCACTAAGGCCTGAGCCACCTCAGGAGAGTCCGGCCGCAAGAGATCCATGACCAGAACACAAGCGCCGGGCTTGGCCAATTGCTTCAGGCGAAACCAGAACTGCAGCGGATTCGGGACATGGTGCAGCAGACTGTTGGACAGCAGAGCATCGGCCTGCTCCGGCAATTCGAGGGATTGAAACCGCTCACAACGGAGGGTGATACGATTCGCCAGTCCCGAACCGGCGATCGCCTCGGCCGCCAAGTCCAGCATGGGACGGCTGGCATCCACGGCCGTCACGCGCGCGTCCGGGAAGGAACGGAGAAAACGAATCGGAATATCTGCCGGTCCGCACCCCAGATCGACGACATGACCGCCGGCCCAATCGGGAAAGTATTCGCGAAAACGATCGACGAAACCCTGATTCTCCTCAGCAAAATCGGCCTGCGCATAGGCACGGGCCTGCGCCGCATCGTCCATCAGCTCCGGTTCCAGCACGCGCTTCATCGATCACCCCACCTGCTTAGGTCGCCCGTTCCACCACAACACGATCTCCCGGCCGCACCGTCCCTTCGTGAAGAACCCGCGCATAGAGCCGGCTCCATCCGGGATGTGTCTCCTGGGCAATTCGTTCATAGTCCCCGTCCTTGAACCACTGCGCATTGTATCGACAGGGTGTCGTATAACTCGTCATCTCCAGCCGCACCTGCTCACCGATTTGAAGTCGATCACCGGGCTGCATGAGGGACCAGTCGAGCCCCGCCAGAGTGAGATTCTCCCCGGACGAACCAGGCCCGATCGAATGACCTTCAGCGCGAAGGGCGTCGATCACCTCCAGGGAAAACAGGCAGACCGCTCGATCCGGACCGCCGTGATACTTCCGGTTGCGCTGACGATCGCCGACCAACCCGTCACCCGTCACCTGCGCAGAAAGTACCGCCGACTTTGGAACCCCGCCGTCGGACAGGCTCACCTGATGCACGTATGGAATTGCCAATCGTGCCATCTCATCGTCAGGAGCAGAGCCCGCCGTCACAGGATTCCATTCCGGTGGCCTCCAGGGCGACCCATCCGTCTCGTTCTCTCGATGCCCTCACGTAGACTCCATGCTCGGCATAGGCGGCTTCGATCTCCGCCCGCTGATCGATCAGCAGACCGGACAGCAGCAGGCGCGCGCCGCCCGATGCATATCCACAGAGCGTCTCCGCAGCATTCAGCAGGGTCTGCCGATCCAAATTCGCGAGAACCAGAGTGGGCTCGAATCCGTGGGGAGACTTCTGCGTCTGAGCATATTCCACCGCCAGCGTCAGCCGCGCGTCGAACCCGTTGACCTGAGCGTAGTCCCTCGCGCACTCAATCGCCACCGGATCGAAATCCTCCCCGACCGCCTCCGCCGCCCCGAGCCGGATCGCCACCATCGCCAACACCCCGCTCCCGGTTCCCGCATCCAGGACGCGATCGGTCGGCGTCACGACCTCTTGCAGCCATTCGATCAACAGTTGGGTCGTTGCATGGTGGCCGGTGCCGAATGCCTGCTTGGGATCGATGATCAGTTCGATGTCGCCGGGGTTCAGCGCCAGAGACGTCCAACTTGGCCTGATGACCACCTGCCCGATTCTGATCGGCTCCACCAGGCGCGACCACTGGGCGTTCCAGTCGCGGTCCGCCAAATGGTTGATCGTGAGGGCACCGGCCGGGTCGGGATGCCCGAGCTGGGTCAACGCAAGCCTCAGGCCTTGCCACGTATCCGGTCCGCAACGGGCTGCGGGCCAGTAGAGATGGATGCCATCCTGTTCCTGCCAGGCCCCGGTCACATCCGGATCGTTCAAGACCCCCAGGAGTTCACCGGCATCGAGCAGTGTCTGCACATCGACTTGAATCCAGTCGCCAGGACCCGGCGTGCCGGACACGTCAGCGGGATACTCATCTGTCTTCGAGGTTGACGCCATCTCAGACTCCCAGTATCGTCAGCGGTACGATGAAACCCGACACAGAGTTGACACTATCGCGAAGGTCGCCCACGCGGGAACACAGTCTCGTACGCATGCTGCGCCGCGCGGCGCAGCTAGAGACGAATGCCCGCCGGTCCAGCGCAGGGTTTACGAGGTGGCGGCTCACCATCTTTGCCGTTGGACTCTTCGGCTCCATCATTCCACATAAACTGGGCTGGACCCAGCTCGGCAACGTCATACTCGCATTCAGCTGCATGCTGTTCCTCATTGTGGCCTGGTATCATAACAGGCTCGAAGATCGCTTGCACCGGCTCCGCCGCTGGCAGGGCATCAAACAGGTGCACCTCGCGCGCATGCGTCTGGGCTGGGCCGAGATTCCGTTTCGCCCGGTGTCCGTACCCGAACGACATGGGTACGCGACCGACCTCGACCTCGCCGGACCCCATTCGCTCCTGCACCTCATCAACAACACCATCTCCTCCCAGGGCCAGGAGCGGCTCGCTTCGTGGCTGTTCGATCAACCGCCGACCCCCGCGTCGTGGGCGAGCCGGCAGGCTCTCATCAGGGAATTGGCACCGCTTGCCCTGCTCCGGGACCGGTTGTCATTGGAAGCACAGGCGGTGGAAGACGCCGATATCGACGGCCGCCGGCTCCTCGCACTACTCCAGAAGCGGGTCGACAGTCCCAGCTTCATGCCCATGCTGCTGACCGAAACCTTTCTCGCGCTTGCCACAGCCGGGCTCATGCTGGCCGATCTCGTGTCCGGAATCGGCAACTATTGGATGTTGTCGTTCGGGCTGTATGCGTTTCTGTTTCTGTCCGTTCGCAGCCGCTCGGAAGAAATCTTCGACCATGCCCAATCACTGCACCGGCAACTGGAGCGGCTCAGCGCAGTCCTGGGGTATCTGGAACGGCGATCGTACCATGCCACTCCCCGATTGGCCGAGCTGTGCCGGCCGCTCCTGCAACAGCACACCCGCCCGTCCACCTCGCTGAAACAGGCCGCCTCTTTGATGAACCGGCTCAGCGTTCGGGCCCATCCGCTGGTACATTACCTCATCAACGCGTTCGGTCCCTGGGACCTCTACCACACCTATCGCCTCCAGCACCTACAAGATAGGATTGCCGCCGTCGCGCCGCAATGGTTCGAGCTGCTGGCCGAACTGGACGCCGCCGCCTCCCTGGCAACGTTCGCCTACCTGCATCCGGACTACCCCTGGCCCTCGCTGCAACAGCCGGATGACGCCGCCCATCGCAACGGCGCCGGACCGATCCTCGATGCGCAGGGACTGGCGCATCCGCTCATCCCCGCGAAGGCCCGCGTGGCCAATCACATTGTGTTTCAGGAACGCGGACGCATGTTCCTGGTGACCGGCTCCAACATGTCCGGCAAGAGCACCTTTCTCAGAACTATCGGCATCAACACCTGTCTTGCGCAGGCCGGAGGCCCCGTCTGTGCGACCTCCTTCCGCTGGTCGCTGGTGCGCATCGGCAGCTGCATCCGGGTAGACGATTCCCTCGACGGCGGGCTCTCCTTTTTTTATGCCGAGGTCAAACGGCTCAAGAAAATTCTCGACAGCACCCGGGACCTGGAGGGACCGCCCGTCCTCTGGCTGATCGATGAAGTCTTCAAAGGCACCAACAACCGGGAGCGGCTCATCGGAGGACGCGCCCTCATTGCGGCCCTCGCGGGAGGAAACGGGTTCGGCCTCGTCACCACCCACGATCTCGAACTGGCTGAGTTGGAGCGCCGACTCCCCACCGTCACCAACGTGCATTTTCAAGAAACGGTCGCGGAAGGCGCGCTGCACTTCGATTATCGATTGAAACCGGGGCCCTGCCCCACCACCAATGCGCTGCGGATCATGGCGCTCGAAGGACTCCCGGTGGACAGTCCTCCCTCGACGACATCGCAATAGCGCATTGCATCATTCCGCCAATTTCGGCAGACTGCATCTTCGATTCTGGACAGAAACGGTTGCATACAGGCACAGGAGGCACTTATCGACCCCCAGCCCGACTCCTCACCGGCCCGGCTTCCCTTGCGCGGGCTCCTGATCGCGCAGTTCTGCGGCGCCTTTAACGACAACGCCTGGAAATTCATGGTTGCGCTCCTGGGCATCCGGGCAGCCACGGCCACGCTCGCGCCGGGCCAGGATCTCGAAACGGCATCGCAGACCCAGACGACCCTCGCCATGGTCGTGTTCACTCTTCCGCTGGTCGTGACGTCATTCGTGGCAGGGTTTTTTGCCGACCGTATCAGCAAACGCACCGTCATCATCACGATGAAAGCGGTGGAGGCGCTCCTGATGGCCGGCGCAACCCTCGCCTTGCTGGCCAACCCGACCGGAGGCCTCTGGGCACTCGTCGTGCTCGCCTGCATGGGCGTCCACAGCGCGATCTTCAGTCCGGCCAAATACGGCATTCTTCCCGAACTGCTCCCGCACGAACAACTCGCGCGAGGGAACAGCATCCTGGAGTTGTTCACCTTCCTGGCGATCCTCACCGGCACCACCGCCGGAGGTTTCTTACTGGCCGGGGCGGGCACACAACCCTGGATTGCCCCGCTTGCGTTGACCCTGCTGGCCCTGGCCGGATTCGCGGCGGCCTGGGCCGTTCCCCCGGTGCCGCCGGCACGCGACACGGGCGGACTGTTCGACACACTGCGCGGGGCCTTGTCGGCGTTGCAGGCGGACCGCCTACTGCGTCTCGCCATCACCGGCGCGGTCTTCTTCTGGACCATCGCCAGCCTCGTCGTGCAGAACGTACTCGTGTATGCGAAAGCGGTGCTGGGTCTTTCCGATGCCCTGGCGACGGTCCCCTCGGCCTTGATCTCGGTGGGTATCGGACTGGGCGCGCTGGTCGTCGGCCGCCTCTCCCGTTCCCGCGTGGAGTACGGACTGGTGCCTCTGGGAGCCGCCGGCGTCGCGACCTTTCTCCTGATCCTCGGCTGGTGGATCCCCCCGTTCAGCGGGACCCTCGCGCTGATGATCGCATTAGGCATGTCGAGTGCGCTCATCTTCATCCCCATCAACGCCCTGGTACAGTGGCGAGCGCCCCACGACCGGCGGGGATCGGTCATCGCCCTCGAAAACATCTGTGTCTTCACCGGTATCCTGCTCGGGTCGCTGAGCGGAGGTATCCTGGCCAACGCAGGCCTTTCGACCGTCGGCATTTTCCTCGCGACCGCCCTCGTCACGACCATTGGAACAGCCTGGGCGATGTGGCTCATGCCGGAAACCTTTCTGCGATTGGTGCTCGTGCTGCTGACCCATAGCATCTACCGGTTGCGCATCGTCGGGCAGCAGCAGGTGCCGGTGACGGGCGGCGCCCTTCTGGTCCCCAATCACATCTCCTTCATCGACGGATTTCTCCTGATTGCGAGCCTGGATCGCCCCATCCGGTTCGTAGTGGATGCCCAGTATGTCGATCATCCGATTTTTAAGCCGTTCATGCGCGCGTTGCAGGTCATCCCCATCTCGTCCGACGGCGGACCCCGTGTGATTCTCCGCGCCCTGCGCGACGCGGGACATGCGCTCGACGCCGGTGACGTGGTCTGCATTTTTCCTGAAGGCCAAATCACCCGTACCGGGAACCTCCTGCCGTTCCGCCGCGGATTCGAACGGATCGTGAAAGGACGCAGGGTCCCGGTCGTACCGGTTCACCTGGATCGCGTCTGGGGCAGCATTTTCAGTTTTGTCGGGGGCCGATTCGTCACCAAATGGCCGGAGCGTGTTCCTTATCCGGTCACCGTCTCGTTCGGCACTCCGGTTCCCGCCGAGACCCCGGCGCACGAACTCCGCCGTCTCGTCCGCGAACTTGGCGAGACAGCCTGGCAGTTGAGGAAGCCGACCCGGCGCCCGTTGCACCAGGCCTTCATCAGCGCCATGCGCCGACATCCCTTCCGCCTGGCCATGGCCGATGCGACAAAACCCCGCGTGTCTTCACTGCAGGCCTTGATCGGGGCCATCGCCCTGGCACGCGCCCTGAAAATCCACTGGCAGGGCCAACAGAATGTGGGCCTGCTGTTGCCGCCGACCGTAGCAGGAGCCCTCACCACAGTCGCCGCCACGCTCGCCGGTCGCACTTGCGTCAACCTCAACTATACGGTGGGCAAGTCCGGACTGGAATCGGCCGTCCGCCAGGCGCAGCTGCGTACCATCGTGACCAGTCGCAAGTTCATCGAGAAGGCCAAGCTCGAACTCCCGGAGGGTCCCGCCATTCTGTGGCTGGAAGACATCGGCTCCACCATCGGCACGAAAGAGAAACTCACCGCCGCGGCCCTTGCCGCACTGGCTCCGCTCCGTGTTCTGGAATCGGCCTGCGGACAGACCGGGCCCGTTACCATGGATGATATCGCCACCATCATCTTCAGCAGCGGCAGCACCGGCGAGCCGAAAGGCGTAATGTTGTCTCACTTCAGCATCGACGCGAATGTACAGGCCGTCTCGCAGGTGCTCCCCCTGGCCGAAGACGATCGAATCCTGGGTATTCTTCCCCTCTTCCACTCGTTCGGCTACCTCGTGTTCTGGTACGTCACGCTCAACGGGGCTGCGACCGTGTTTCATCCCTCGCCACTGGATGTGACGGCGATCGGCGAACTCTGCGCCAAACATCGCCTGACGTTTTTGGTCTGCACCCCGACCTTTCTGCAGCTCTATCAACGGCGCTGCACCCCGGAACAGTTCAGCACGCTACGGGTCGTCCTCACGGGGGCGGAGAAATTACCCCTGCGGTTGTGCGAATCGTTCCAAGACCGGTTCGGTATCGGACCCATCGAGGGGTATGGCGTGACCGAATGTGCGCCGGTCATCGCCGTGAACTGCCCGGACTTCCGGGCTGCCGGATTCTTCCAGCCGGCCTCCCGACGTGGAACGGTCGGCCAGCCGCTTCCCGGCGTTTCCGTCCGCATCGTCGATCCGGACAGCTTTGCCATCCTCCCGCCCGGCACAGCGGGCATGCTGCTCGTCAAAGGGCCGAACGTCATGAACGGGTATCTCGGCCGCGAGGATTTGACGGCCCAGGCCATGCGCGACGGATGGTATATTACCGGTGACATCGCCACGCTCGACGACGATGGGTTTTTGACCATCACCGATCGGCTCTCGCGTTTTTCAAAGATCGGCGGTGAAATGGTCCCGCATCGACGGGTGGAAGAAGCGCTCCAACTGGCATCCGGCGAGGAATTGCAAATCTGCGCCGTCACCGGCGTACCGGATGAGCGCAAAGGTGAGCAGCTAGCTGTATTGCATACGCTTCCTGAAGAAAGGATCCCCCACATCCTTGCCAAGGCCACAGCCGGCGGCCTCCCCAATCTATTCCTGCCCTCGCGCACCCACTGCATCAAAGTCGAAGCGCTCCCGATCCTGGGAACGGGCAAGCTGGATCTCAGGGCCCTCAAGCGGATCGCGATGGAACGGCTGGGGGAGCATGAAGGCTAATACGTGACGCACGGGGAACGAGAGACGAACGATGAACGGCGCGATCCGCTCCCGAAGGCGACGCCGCAGGGAAAGACGCTCATCGATTGCCATGTCCATCTGGCCGCGCTGCCGGACGGCGACAACGGTTGCTATATCTCACCCAAGACGCTCAAAAGCCCGCTGTTCCGGTTTCTGTTGTGGAAACACGGGCTCTCACCGGATAGGCCACGCGAAGCGAATCACACATATCTTGCCGACCTCCTGACGGAACTGAAAGCCTCACGCCACGTGCACAAAGCCGTGCTCCTCGGCATGGACGGCGTCTATGACCACAACGGGCATCTCAACCGGGCACACACCGACTTTCTCATCGGCAACGACTATGTCCTCAAGACCGCGCAAGCCCATCCCACTGAATTCCTGGCGGGCGTCTCTATCAATCCGCAACGGCGGGATGCCATCGATGAAGTGCATCGCTGCGCGGATGCCGGAGCGGTGCTTGTCAAGGTGCTCCCGAATGCGAAACAGTTCGACCCGGCCAATCAGAAATACAAACCCTTTTACCGCGCCCTGGCAGAACGGCAGCTGCCGTTTCTCAGTCATGTCGGCTACGAATTCAGCCTCATCGGGAAGGACCAGTCCGTGGGCGAACCCGACCGGCTGCGCCTGGCGCTGGATGAAGGCGCGACCGTCATCGCGGCCCACGCCTGCAGCTATGGTTTGATTCTCTATGAGAAATTTCTTCCGACCCTGCGCGACCTCGTCACACGTTATCCGCATTTCTATGCGGATATTTCCGCCCTGACCCTACCGAACCGGATGCGAATGCTTCTGCACTTGCGGAAGTATCCGGAGGTGCACGAACGCCTGCTCTTCGGCACCGACTATCCGTTGTCGGTGTTCCATATGGCAGCCTGGGGCCGGGTCGCACTCGGATCATTGCGCAAGATGATCGCCACCAAGAACCGCTTCGACCGTCAAGTCGAGGTGTGTCACGGACTGCGGCTCGGCTTCCGCTCCCTCGGAGACCTGCTCCCCCCTTCACCGGCAATGGCGGACCACTGAGCATTCTTGCCATGACGCGAGACGAGATACTGACCAGCCTGCGCGAAAGAATTCTGTCCTTCGCGACATCACGTGTATCGAAGGATCTCGCCGAAGATCTCACGCAGGAGGTGTTGCTCCTGTTACACGAAAAGTATGCCCGCGTCACTGAACTGACCGAACTGGTCCCCCTGGCCTTTCAAGTACTCCGGTTCAAAATGCTGGATGTCCATCGTAAGTCACTCCGCCGGGGCGAGTACAATCAGGAATCAGTCGATGATCTGCCGTTGGCCAATCCCGGTGACGATCCGGCGACACTGCTGGATCAGAAACAGCGAGTGGATCGACTCTTAGCCGCCGTCGCTCAACTCGGAGTACGCTGCCGCGATCTCTTTAAATTGAAATTGGAGGGAAACAGTTTCCCGGAGATTCAAACGCGCATGGGACAGCATTCGATCAACACCATTTACACCTGGGATCTCCGCTGCCGAAAACAGTTGTTGAGTTTGATGGGCGGCACGTGGGAATGATGGGTAGGTGCACGAACCTCCGCTTCAGTGCGATATGACCGGATAGGTCCATCGCTTCAGGAGATACGCTTCACGAACGACGACTGTTTATGCCTGAAGGCGATCTCGAAAAATTGCTCGGTGGATTCGCAGCGAATACGCTGACGCCGGAGGAGCGCTCGCAGCTCTACAAGGCCGCCTTACAGGACCAGCAACTATTCAACGCCATGGCCGATGAACAGGCGCTGAAGGAATTATTGTCCGATCCCGCCGTGCGCCGGAGGCTACTGGAGGCCCTGAAGCGGCTCAACACATCCGAAGCCGGTGGATCACTTCCCTGGTGGGCATGGTTCAAGCGGCCGGCCGGGCTCGCCTTCGCAGGCGGTCTCGCCGCCGTGATCTTCGCGCTCGCATTCGGCACGAGAATCTATCAGGAAAGTCTCGATCGAGCCGCCCAATCAATCACGACCGAAGACGCGAAGCAGGCCAGGCCGTCAGGCCAGGCACCTCAATCGGCCGACTCACCCCAATCGCCCGATGCGAAATCACGACTCAACGCGAAAGCACCGGTCGAACCGACCAAGCGAGAACGATCCGCGCCGACGACGGAGGAACAATACCCTGCCGCCAAAGCTGCACGCGACAATCCCGTGCCGCTACGCGAGCGAGATGAATCCCGGAAACAGGCCCAAGCTCCCCTCACGGCACCGGGCAAGATAGCGGAACAAGCAACCGCATTGGCGGACAAGAAACTCTCAGCCGGTGTTCAGGCCCCTCCTGCTACTCCAGCCCCAGCGGCAGCGCCGGCTGCAAGTGTCGCCGCCCCGAAGAAAAGTGCTCGCGCCCTCTTCTATGGCGAACCGTCCCCCCGTGCCGATACGGGCAGTCTCGCGCAAGAGAGCAAACAGGCCAACCAACTCGGGCAAGTGAAGCCGCTGGGGTTGCGCTACAGCTTTGTGACAAGGGGCCCCGACGGACAGAGCCGGGAAGTGAGTGCCGCAATCGCTGCCGGAAGTAAAGAGCCGGTGCGCATCACGGTGGAGACAACTCAGGATGCGTATCTGCAAATCCTTCAAAATCTCGGCTCCGCCGGCACCAGACTCTGGTGGCCGCCACAGGAGACGGGAAAAATCTCTCTCAAACTGCCGGAGGGAAAACGAAGCGAGATTCCACTGCCTCCTCCGGCTGAGAATGGCTTGCTGGCGCTCACGATCCGTCTGTCACCGAAACCGTTCGGGCCACTGACGATGCAGGAAGTCGGCATGCTGGACCGGTTCTCGGCGAATCTTCTCATTGAATCGGTTTCTCCAGCCGACACGTCCGGGCCACAGGAACAGGCCACCTACGTCGTGAATCCCGAGGCATCACCCACCGCCCAGCTCGCCGTCGATATTCCAATCAGTCAGTAATCCGAGCGATTCCTTACCTCCACAAGCCCCCATCACGGATAAAACCGGAGCACCAACAAGCCTGAGATCGCGGAGACTCCTCCGGCGAGGCACAGAAAAAACCCCAGCGCACCCGCGACAAACCAGGGTCGCACGCTCTGGTATTCGTCAGGCGTCAGCGATGGATGAAGTGACACCGGCCTTCGCCACCAGCGACGCGGAAGCGCCATACGTCGGGCCAATGTCCGGTAGAGCACGACATGGTACCACCAGCCCGTGGGGATCCCGATAAGCAGCCCGGCGGCCAGCCCCCACAATCCCAGCTCAACCATGAGCGGTGGTGTGATGGCGACTGTCACCAGACCGATCAGCGCGATGCCGATGACAGTCGCGAGGACAAGGAGCAATTCAAGCATGGGATGGAGTATACGGCCATCTGCCGGGCCAGGGATCTAAATCAGGCCTTGGACCTCGATCGGGGCAATTCCAGAATACTCGACTTCCTGGACTCATCGTTCGGAAACACGCGGCCGGTCAGGACCGTTTCAAAGATATGGTCGAACACCACGCCGGGCTGCCCCTTTCTCCGCCCCGATCTGAAATATGAATGGCCTTTCGGCGGATCGTACACCGTGTTGACGTCATCGCAGTCGATGGCATAGACGTTCTTGGGAGTCAGATCCATGTCTTCCGGGCCGGTGTGCCCGAGGCGACGAGAGGCTTCGGCGTTCTTGAGATTTGAGACCTTGCTTGCCCGAAGCGCCAGGTCGTCCGAGGCGTAATAGACCACCACGTTGCGCGAGGCATGGCTGATCGGCTCCCCGGCTTCGCCCTTGTGCAGAGACTCGTTCAAGATGTCCGCAGCGATCAGAAAGGTATTTCGAAACAGGAGCGGCAATCCGCCCGGTTGATCGTACTTCTGCCAAAGGCTCAACGTCTGACGAAGCACGCGATTGCCCATGGAGTGCGCCAGGACATTGATCCGCTTGAGGCAGGGATCCTCGTCGGGATTGGCGTCGGATGAATTCCTCCACTCCATGAATTTCTGGAACATGCGGGCGAAGGCAAAGGCGCTTTGATCCGCCGCTTTCTGATCGTCCCAATAGTCTTTGACGAGTCCCAGATCGTTATCGCAGGGCCAGATGATGGGGACCACGAGCAACTCCCCGTGCTTCTCCTTATTGCAGAGGGATTGAAACTCCTCGGCATCGTTGAAGACATCCTCTGGAAGATTCGAGAAGCCGTGGATATAGATGAGCACCTGCCGATATTGGGACTCTTTGATCGCCGTCAAAAAGTTCTTACTGCCGATTTCCTCAATCGCGCCGTTCTTGTTCCGGCTGCAGCAGAAAAATCCACGACTGGACGAATTGTTTCGCAGATCGAAGACGAAGTTCGGATTCAGTTCGGGTTCGGTATTGACCGTCGGCATTCTGCTGGTGATGAAGAGCATGGTGAAGTCTCCTTGGTGAACAGTGATCGGCATAGCCTGACGCGCAAGCAACCGTCAGGCAGCCGCCGCTGATGTTCGCGTGCAACATTCTGTGTGGCACAGGTCTATCCCCCGCAGCGCACGTTACAGTTTGTGCCGCCCATGGGAACCAAACCTGTCATCGGCGCGGGGATTCTAGCAGGACGGAGGAAATTGGCAAGACGAGGGAGAGGGAAGCCGACCACGGGCTTTCAATCATGGAGTGACTTCCGACATTTTCTTTCCAACTGAATTCAGTCCAATCAGATCTTCAAGTGCCTTCTTGCAAACAGCTTCGACAGACGGCATGAGTTGGATTGCAGAGATTCCCATCAAGCTCAATTCCCTCATCACCTTCGGTCGTTCACGCACATCAAACGTGTACTTTACAAGAAAATGCTTACCATCTTTCTCATTGAGCCGAATATGGCCTTCAATATCCTCAACATTCGACCAAGTGAAACACCCTTGTTGAACGGCAAGCTTGTGATTACCAACCATGCGCGGCTGAAGCACTGACACATGCGGGGTGTGGTCAGCATAGTCATAAACCTGTCGATAAGCCGCAGTCCACGATCGCTTGTTAAATGAGAAAACAGCCACCTCATCTATCTGAGGGTGGAAGTGGTTCACTGACTCGAAAGCAAAATAGGCGGCCACATATGGCGAGTATGTCCAGTCGAGAAGCGGAGTAGGAAAACCGTTATGTTGTAGGAAGGCTACGAATTCGGCCATGCCAAGTGGATTCGTTAGATCCCAACTACGACCGACCCAAGCCTCTATAGCCTCATGTACTTGCGGCAAAACGACATCTGCGTAAGTCTTAATGTCCCGTACTGTGCTCACAAGCGCCGTGCGGTGCAGAGTTGTTTTAAGACTCCACCTGGCATCTCGCTGACCGCGATAGATGAACGCTCCATCCGACGCAAGATCCTCTGATGCCCGAGCCTTGTATTCATTCCACGAAAGCTGCATCTTTCAACTCTCTAGTTACTGATTCCGTTGGAGCTGTCGACCTTTTCAGAATGAGGCTTTGGAGCACCCGGTATACTGCCAGGGTTGGGACCTGAGTCCAAACAATTTCCTCACAACAGTTCTCTACAAGAATGCACTAAAGGCGGCCCTCTTTGCTCTCCTAACCTGCTCGCGCCCGACTTCTATTCTTCCTGCCAGAAATGTTTGAGATCGAAGGAAAGCTGCCGATGGTGCTTGGCGGCCAAGAAAACGATTCTGTCCTGCCGCACTAAATAGAGGATCAGATGGTCGTCCTTCAGGCATTCTCGAAGATCGTCGTCTTTCTTGATGAGCCCGCGAAGGCGCTTTACCAACTCTTCGGCCTTTGTAGACTTGATGGTACGATTCAGAAAGGTCCGCCCGGACTGCGGGAACCTGCAGAGAGTCGGGATGGTTTCGTCGAAGAGCTTGTCCAACAGCCGATCGAATGCAGCCCGCCCATCCGGCTCAAGAAACACCCCGATCGCAGCCAGATTCGCGGAGAAGTTTTCGGTGAAGACCGGTCGCTTAACGGCCATGTCGTGACTTGAGTTGAGCCAGACTAAGGACTTTCTTCGCGTTCAGATCAGCGATTCCCTTGATGGCTTCTTGAAGCAATCCAATATGGATTTGTTCTCGTTCGAGGCGATGGTAGTGATCGAGCCGCTCCGCATCGATGAGGGCCGCGCAGCTCCCGCCGTTCTTCGTGATGATTTTTTCGCTTCCCTTGGTACGCACTTCTTCGCACAATTCTGTCAACTTCGCCCTGGCCTGGCTCAGCGAAATGATGTCTTTGGATGTGATGGCCATGGTGCCCCCTCTATTCGTTTGCGGCCAGTCTACTTTATGTACAGAATACCGTCAACCAGCTCACCCGAATACCTCACCTCTTTATTCGTCTCCTGTTCTTATCCCCGGCACGGCGGCTGGCTTGGGCGTTACAGTGCACGTCGAAGGAGACCATTCTGAGGGCGCGAAGAATCACGAGCGCCACGTTTGTGGACGCCGACGGGCCGGTGAGCCGTTCATGTCTTCCTAGGCTGGTCGCCTCTCCGCCCTCTCCTTGCACGTACAGGCCATTCATGATACTCAGGAACCAGAGGAGACATCGACTGTGGAACGCCGATTATCTCAATCCCCAACCGGCCTCGATCAAAAGCTGATTGATGTTCTCGTTCACCATCCTTCCGTAACCATGGCGTTCCTGTTTGGTTCGCTCGCAGCCGGGCATGGCCGAATGGAAAGCGACCTCGATCTCGCAGTAGCAACCGCCAATCCGCTCACCCCGCAAACCAAAATTGAACTCATCGAAGATCTCGCCGTTGCAATCGGTCGACCGGTCGATCTCATCGACCTCGCTCAGTCACACGGACCCTTGTTGCAACAGATTGTGACGAGGGGGCGCATGGTTCTGTGCAAGAACCGGACGCTCTATGCCGAACTGTTGCGGCGCGTGGCCTATGACGAGGCCGACGTCATGCCCTACTATCGCCGGATCCTCTCGGAGAGAAGGCAGGCATGGATCGGAATATAGTCGAGGCCAAACTCGAATCGTTGCGGCGTTGCGTTGACCGAATCGCAGAGTAAACGCCGCCGTCCGCCGACCAGTTGATCCACGATCCGGACTTGCAGGACATCCTCGCGCTCAATCTTCAGCGCGCGGTTCAAACCTCTGTCGATCTGGCCGCCCACCTGATCGCCGAGTCCGACTCCCCTGCTCCCTCCACAATGGTGGAGCACTTTGAGATTCTCGACCATCTGCACATCATCAGCCCACCCTGGCCCAAGGCCTCAAGAAAGCCGTGGGATTCAGAAACATCGCCGTGCATAGCTATCAGGCGATCGACGGGAGCATCGTGTGCCAAATTTCCCGGCATCACCTCGACGACTTCAAGCAATTCGCTCAGGTAGTCGCCAAGCGCCTTTCTGCGTCCTAGCCTCCCGATCCTTCCTCGCTGAATCTCCGATCAACGCCCGCCCTCCCCAGCTTGCCTGGAAGAGACGGGCACGCAGCCAATCGATGCGCTACGGAGGCTATTCGAGGCAGCGGCCCGGTGGTCCTGCACTGCGCGCATTGAGCGAGCCTCGCCCATAACTTGGAAATGGGATAGACCCATGGTGCGCCGGAGGCGAGCAAGAAGGACCACCGGGCCGCTGCCCTCCTAACCTCTTACAATCCTGTAAAGTTATCCGACCTTCTCAACGCCTGAAAGGATTCCCGCCATCACCCCATACCCTTCTTTGAAGGGAGGACACATGGAGCACATCGAGGGCACATCCCAATCGAACCCATCGGCTCACCGGCGCGATCCCCGCCTCTATCAAATCGCCAGTCTGGGAACGTTGCTGATCTACGGTCTCTTCCGGCTCCACTTCGACCTGAGCTTCTGGCAGATCGCCGTCACGATCGGAACAGCGTTGCTCACACAATATGCCGGAACACGTTACGCCAAGCTTCCATGCTTTGATCCTAAGAGCGCCCTCATCTCTTCCCTGTCGCTCTGCATCCTGCTCCGCACCGATCACCTCGCCATCGCGGCATTGGCCTCGGTCGTCGCCGTCGGCAGTAAGTTCGTCTTTCGTTGGCAAGAGAAGCACCTGTTCAATCCGACCAATCTCGCCCTCGCCGTCATGCTCGCCACCGGCCTGGGTTGGATCTCGCCGGGACAATGGGGGCAGGTCCTCTGGTTCGGCTTCCTCGTCGCCTGCCTCGGCAGCCTCGTCGTGACCCGCGCGGCGAGGGCGGATGTGACGCTCGCCTTCCTTGCCGTCTACGTCGGCCTCCTCTTTGCTCGCGCACTCTGGCTCGGCGATCCGTTGACGATTCCCCTCCACCAGATCGACAGCGGCGCGCTGCTCATCTTTGCCTTTTTCATGATCTCCGATCCCAAAACCACACCCGACTCCCGCACCGGGCGAATGGCCTATGCCCTCTGCATCGCCCTCGCCGCGCTCTACGTTCAGTTCGGATTATTCCGTCCGAATGGGCCGCTGTGGGGACTGATCGCGTGCACACCACTCGTCCCGGTACTCGACCATCTGTTTCCCGGTGCTCGTTACGCTTGGACCAGGGCATCGACAGGTAGCGCATCACCAAACTCGTCGTTACACATCAATGCCCGCCCCTCAGCCGGTAGTCATCCCCGTTCTGCCCCCGTTTCTCTCGTGTCACCAACCAAGGAGGTTCTCATGAGACGCGTCATCGTTCCTTCATTGTTACTCACCCTGTGCCTGCTCGCGTGGAGCGGCGAGGCCTCCGCCTTCTGCGGCTTTTACGTCGGCAAGGCCGACACCCAACTCTTCAACAAGGCTTCGGAAGTGGCCATCGCGCGACACGAGAACAAAACGGTCATCACCATGGCAAACGATTTCAGAGGCGATGTGAAGGAGTTTGCGCTGGTGGTGCCGGTGCCGACCATCCTGGAGAAGGAGCAGATCCACGTCGGCAATCCGGCGGTGCTGAAGCACCTGGCCGACTACTCGGCACCCCGGCTCGTGGAATACTTCGACGAGAATCCCTGCCTGCGTCATGAACTCATGGAGCGCCGGAGCATGGACGCGATGAAAAGCATGGCGCCCGCGTCAGCGCCGGCCCGCGAGCGTGACAAGGCCTTAGGGGTCACGGTCGAAGCAGAATACACGGTCGGAGAGTACGACATCTTGATTCTCTCGGCTAAGGAAAGCAACGGGCTCGAAAGCTGGCTGACCGAGAACGGTTATCGCATCCCCAACGGGGCGTCGGTCGTCCTCCACAGCTATCTCAAACAGGGCATGAAATTTTTCGTCGCCAAGGTGAATCTGGGCGAGCAGGCGAAGCTCGGCTTGACGCACCTCCGACCGCTTCAGATCGCATTCGAATCGCCGAAGTTCATGTTGCCGATCCGGCTCGGCACGGTGAACGCCGACGGCGCACAGGAGCTGTTTATCTATTTTCTGACGAAGCAGGGCCGGGTAGAGACGACAAATTACCGGACCGTACGACTCCCTGAGGCACAGGAGATTCCACTCTACGTGAAAAACAAATTCGGGGACTTCTACCGCGACCTGTTCACGCAGCAGGTGAACCGGGAGAGCGAACGCGGCCTGTTCATGGAGTATGCCTGGGACATGAACTGGTGCGACCCCTGCGCGGCCAATCCGCTCACTGCCGACGAACTCCGCGGTTTGGGCGTCTTCTGGCAGGATGGAACCGGACGGACGGGCAAGAGCATGCCGATGGCGCAGAACGTGTTCCTCACCCGGCTGCACGTGCGCTACGACGCCGCGCACTTTCCTGAAGACCTGATGTTCCAGGAGACCTCGGATCGCAGTAATTTTCAGGCGCGCTATATCCTTCGCCATCCCTGGAGTGGAACCGATGAATGCGCCGCCGCCACGGCGTACCGGCATCAACTGCGGGAGCGATATGAGCGGGAGGCGCAAACGCTGGCGTCACTGACAGGCTGGAACATCGGCGACATCCGTCGGACGATGCACATCGCTTCGGTGCCGGCCGGCGAGGAGAAGAAATGGTATCAGCGCTTATGGGTGAACTAACGGCAGCAGTCGAAACGCCGGAGGCCGGGACAACCCGGCCTCCGCATCAGCAGGCATATGGTAGCGTCGACACGCGGCCTGAACGGCATCACTTGCCGGGACAATCTCCGGTTCGTTTCGCGTCGACTTTCATGGTCACCGACAGCGCATGATCACCTTTGGGCGTCGCTTTCCGTACCACGGAAAATCCAGTGGGAGACACCGTCCCCTCCACACGAGTGACCGCGTAGACGCCTTCGATGTCATAACTGACCTTCCCGCCTTGGATCGACACATTCACCACCTTGCTGGACGGGTTGGGCTGAAACCCATTCAAGGCGTAGTAGTTAAAGACGGCATCCGGATTGGCGAGATGCTCCTCCCTCACGCAGCGAGTGCGGGTGTCCGGTTTCCCCGCCTCGCCGTTGCTGGCATCCGTGACCGCCGTGACTTGATACTCGCCCGGCTTCATCGGAACCGATTCCGCCCGTACCGGCGCAACACCGAAAGTGACGCCGACAAGCCCATATAGCAACACGCGTGTCTTCATCTTCTAGCCTCCTCATCTTTCCGGGGTGCGCCGGCCCCTGGGTCCGCTGCTCTCCCCAGACCGCCTCGCCCGAAGTTCTGCCCCATCAAGGCCTTGGCGATTGTGCTCATGCTCGCCGCTATTGTCAACGGCGACGGCCCGCGAACGATCCGGACTTGCGCGAGCATACCCGCGCTCTCAGCTGGCTCAATTTGGTCTCCACTATGGTATAGTCGCGGCACAATTCTGTTCGCCTCCCGAAAGGAGTCTACGCATGTTTGCCAATCATCGCCCGATCGTCGCCGCATTCGGAGGGCTCTCTCTCGTCTTGTTGCTCTCGGCCTGCTCGTTCAAAGCCACCTTCAAGGAAACGACGGACACGACCTCGAACATTACCGGGACCACATCCGGACGCATCTGGTGGAACGAAGATGGCCTGCTGAAATCCGAACACAAGGTTGCGGCCTTCACCGCCTACAATGCGGACAATCTTCAAGCCGATACGGCCCGCGGACAAGGCGAGTACCTGGCTTCGTTGGACCGCCTGACGGGCGCCTCCCACGCATCGGTATTTCAACCGTCCGCGCAGGATTCATTCGCTCGATGGATCCGGTCCGGTAGCACTTCAACCACCGATTTGGTGAACCATCTTCAATCGGCGCTGCGCTAGCCGTTCCGTGCGGGCCGTGGGCAACCGGCAGCCGTGCTGATCACAGCACCTCACTGGAGTTCGACATCGACATGAATGCGTTGCGCCCTCCGTTCACAATTCATCGGATCTTCCACCCGACAGATTTTTCGCAGGACAGCCAGGTGGCCTTCGCCCATGCACTCAAGCTGGCGCTGGTGTTTCGTGCCGAGCTGACGATCATGCATGTGGACCCGGCCGTCTCTCCGGAGGGATTCGAGGACTTCCCCCGTATTCGCCCGACTCTGGCTCAATGGGGACTGCTGCCGGAATCCAGCTCCAAAGGTGATGTGACCAAACTGGGCATCCGGATCAGGAAGGTGCGCGCCCTGGCCTCCGATGCCAAACAAGCCATCATGCATCATCTGACGGCGTCGCCGACGGACCTGATGGTGCTGGCCACGCATCAGCACGAAGGATTCGCCCGGTGGCTGCATCACGCGCTCGCGGAACCGGTCTCCCGTGAAATGCAGGTGAAGACGTTGTTTGTCCCGTCACACGTGGAGGGATTCGTATCCAGGCAGACCGGCCAGACCACGCTCCAGCGCTTACTCCTGCCTATTTCCATCCAGCCGCCGTCCCAGCCCGCCATCGATGCCGCAAGCGCGCTGATCTCGGAACTGAGCGCCCCTCCCGTCGAGCTGACCCTGGTTCATGCGGGGAAAGAATCGGACGTCAACCAGCTGGAACTGCCTCAAAAAGCAGGCTGGTCCTGGAATCAGTTATTCGGCAAAGGCGATCCGGTGGAATGGATTCTGGCGGCAGGCGCAGAGTTCGATGTGGACTTGATCGTCATGGCAACGAAAGGGCAGGACAGCTTACTGGAGATGCTGCGCGGCAGCACCACGGAACGCGTGCTCAGAGGCGCGCGCTGCCCCTTGCTGGCAATTCCGGCCAAACTGATCTGAGACACAGGCCACGTAGGGCGGCCTGAGTACTATCCGCTGACGCGACCGACCTCGACGACCGGCGACCCGGGCCGGTCGTTCGTCTCGCGTCCCGTCACCGTACGAACGACCACCCCGTCTCGAAAGACCACGAAGTTCGACGGCACCGCGGCAATACGAGGCCCAGGCAGGATGAGCCCCGCGAGATTCAACGGATCGGCGGCGGAAATTTTGATATCCTGCTGAGTCGCAGCACCAGGCCGCTTCTTGAGCGCCCGCAACGACTCCAATGCGCCTGGCAAGGCAAACTGCTCGCCGGTAAAGCCGCTCACAAACCGCCCCCCGCGAATTTCACCCGTCAATTCGAGCCGCCGGTAACAGACCAGCAGATCGCGCCAGGATGAGACCGTCGACTCCCGCCCCAGGAGATCTCGAAACACTACTCCATACCGCTGCAACAGTTGCCGAGCCAGGTGCTCGGTAGCGCTGATGGCCGACAGCGGACTGCTCTCAGTCGATCTCAGGAGCGACCAGCGTCCCCCCACATGGCGCGGCCGGCGACTTCGATCCGACGCCTCCGCACGCCGCCGCTTCGGATCGATCAGCGAACGCAGATTGTCGAACCCGTCGGCGGTCACCAGGCCGGCCGCGACCAGTTCCCACAACCCGTCTTCCACTTCGGAGGCCAGCAGCCGCGTCCCATGCAACAGCTCGCTGAAAAAACTCGCGCCCCGCGCCTGCAGGCAATGTCGGATGGCTTGCGCCGAACCACTCAAGCGTGCGGACAGATCGAGACGCGCCAACTCCTCACCGGCCGCCGCCAGCAAGACCGGCCCATCTTCGCGCGCAAAGATACCGACGGGCGCAACCCGGGTCGGAATCACCCGGCGCCCCGACACAGGATTCAACTCCTGCATCAGACGGGGATGCGGCGTCAGGCGACCCCACATCAGTGCGCCGCTCAAACAAAGCCGATCGAGCCACTCAGGCTGATACTTGGCCATGCGAACCCGCAGGATCTGTGATTCCCAGGCCGAGGCAGCGGCCTCAAATCCACCGAGTTGTTTGACGACTTCAAGGAGTCCGGCTTCCCCGTGTAGACGCACGCCGGGCGCCGCATGTTGCCACTGAAACAAGAACCGCATGAACTCGGCAGCCGTCACCGGCTCGATTTCTTTGCGTAACCGCCCGATCGTCAACCGGTGAATCCTGGCGAGCAGGCGGCGATGACACCACTCAACGACGTCACTCGTCGTTCGTGAAGCGTGAGGCGAAAACCGGCCACGGAGCAGATGGCCCTGGGACTCGAGTCGCAGAAACGCCGACTGAACGTCAGACTCGGATAGATGCAGCGTCTGCGACAGTTCCCCGGCCGTCGTGGGGCCGATACTCTCCATCCATCCCAGCACCACCCGGTTCAGGACCTCTTCCTGCTCCACCTGTTCCGTCGAATCAACCGGGCCGGTCGCCGGATCGATCCGCGCATCGGGAAAGAGCAGGCAAGCGTAATGACGGTACTCCGCTGCCAGCCACCCCAGCTTCGTCTCTCCCTGCCAGAGGGTCGCGACGCGACCGGCCGCCGCCAGCGTCGGCACCAGCAAGTCCCAGCCTGGCATTCGCTCGCAGGGCACCCAGCCCAGCGACAACAGCGCATCGTGAAATTCCTCCGCGTCCCGCACCACCGGCCAGGACTCCTCACTGACCTGATCGACGGCCGATTGATCCAGCGCGCCCATGCCACCCGCCAGCTCAGGCGGCAAACTGCGCCGCATATCCACCGCCCTGGCCCGGCGCTCCTCCAACGGCGCATCATCGAGGAAGGCATAGGGATTGGCGTTCAAAATTTCGTGGCAGAATGCCGAAGGCATCGGCGTATCGACGGCCAGACAGGTCATCGCGCCGCGCTCGATCTTCTCCAGGACGGCGATCAAACCGTCGAGATCCATCGCTTCCGTCAGACAATCACGGATCGTCTCCTGCGCCAACGGATGGTCCGGAATCTGCCGGACCGTTCGCGCACCCTGAAAATTATCCTGACAGGCAATCGCATCGGGAAACACCGCGGCAAGGAGATCTTCGGCGCGCATCCGTTGAATCTGTGGCGCCACCCGCTTCCCTCCGACAAACCGGAGCAACGCCAGGGCCCGCGAGGCATTCCACCGCCACCGGGTCATGAACATCGGCGCTTGCAGCACCGCCTGCGTGAGCACCTCCCGCAACGTGTTGACGTTCAGAAACGCAAACACCGTCTCGAGCGGAAAGCTGTGCTTCTCCCCCAACGAGAGAACGATACCTTCATCCGTGGCGGCGGCCTGCAATTCGAAGTCGAATGTCACACAAAACCGCTTGCGCAATGCCAAGCCCCAGGCTCGGTTGACGCGCCCGCCGAACGGCGCATGGATGACCAGCTGCATCCCGCCGCTTTCGTCAAAGAATCGCTCCGCCACGATGGTCTGCTGCGTCGGGACCGTCCCCAGCACCGCCTTGCCCGCCAGGATATATTCGACTGCCTGTTGCGCCCCCCGCTGGTCGAGACCACATTCCTGCCTGAGCCATTGCACGGGCGGTGCAGAAGCCATGGAGAGCGCCTGGTCGGCAGCAAGTCGATGGTCGATGTCGGCCTTCAGACGCGCCACTTCCGCGGACAGTTCCGCCGTACGGGCCGGGGCCTCCCCGCGCCAGAACGGAATCGTCGGCGGAGCGCCCTGCGCATCTTCGACCCGCATCTTGCCGGTCTCCACACCTTTGATCCGCCAGGACGTGTTGCCCAGCAGGATGATGTCTCCGGCCAGACTCTCGACCGCGAAATCCTCATCGACCGACCCCACCACCGTGCCGTCCGGCTCCGCAATCACGGCGTAGTTGGCCGTGTCGGGGATTGCACCGCCTGAGGTAATGGCCGCCAGGCGAGCCCCGCGACGACCCCGAATGTGGCGATTGATGCGATCGTGATGGAGGTAGGCCCGCCCCCGGCCCCGGCTGCTCACGTACCCATCGGCGAGCATGGTGACGACGGCATCGAAGGTCGACCGATCCAGATCGCGGTAGGGCATCGCGCGCCGGCAGAGATCGTAGAGCTCTGCCTCATCCCACGACTGGGTCGCCGCGGCGGCTACGATCTGCTGGGCTAATACATCCAGCGGCGCAGGGGGCACCTCGATGCGGTCCAACACCCCGGCCCTGATCGCCCGGATCAACGCGGCGCATTCGATCAATTCGTCGCGCGTGGTGGCGAAGAGCCGGCCCTTGGGAATGGCGTGAACCCAATGGCCCGCCCGACCGATCCGCTGGAGGCCGGTGGCGATCGAGCGGGGGGACCCGATCTGGCACACGAGATCGACGGTTCCGACATCGATGCCGAGTTCCAGCGATGCCGTGGCTACGACCACACGCACGGCGCCCGTTTTCAATCGATCTTCGGCCGACAGGCGGATCGTTCGAGACAAACTGCCGTGATGCGCCGCGACCACTTCATCCCCAAGATGCCGCAACCGCTCTTCCAAATAGTGCGAGACCCGCTCAGCCAGCCGTCGCGTATTCACAAACACCAGGGTGGACCGATGCGCTTCGACCAGCGCGGCGACACGATCATAGATATCGCTCCAGATCGCATTCGTCGCGACAGCGCCGAGTTCATCCTTCGGCACTTCAACGGCCAGATCCATATCGCGGCGATGGCCCACGTCGATGACCATACAAGGCGCAGAGCCAGTGACTGATGGCTGATGGCTGACGTCTTGGTATGACGTGTGACCGTCGACGCTTGACGGGCTCCTATTCCCGACCAAGAACTTCGCAATGGTTTCGATGGGACGCTGCGTTGCCGACAGGCCGATACGTTGAACCTCGGCGCCGGTGAGCGCCGTGACCCGCTCCAGCGACAGGGCCAGATGCGCCCCTCGCTTATTAGGCGCCACGGCATGAATTTCATCCACGATGACGGTGCGCACGGTTTTCAGCATCGCCCGGCTCTTTTCCGCCGTCAGCAGGATAAACAACGATTCGGGCGTCGTGATCAGAATGTGCGGCGGACGCCGAAGCATCTGTTGCCGCTCGGCCATAGGCGTGTCGCCGGTACGCACGACCACCCGCAATTCAGGCAGCAACAGGCCGGCAGCCAACGCGGCCTGCCCGATCTCGCTGAGCGGCTGTTGGAGATTCTTCTGCACATCGTTGCTGAGTGCTTTCAGCGGCGAGACATAGAGCACTTGCGTCTCATCCCGCAGCTCACAGCGTACCGCCTGCTGAAACAGAGTATCGATGCAGGAGAGAAAGGCCGCGAGGGTCTTCCCCGACCCCGTCGGCGCTGAGATCAGCACGTCACGACCGGATTGAATCGCAGGCCAGGCCTGCATCTGGACATTCGTCGCAGAGGAGAATCGGGTCGAGAACCACTCGGCAACGATGGGATGAAACGGCAGGGCAGACATCAGAGAATCATCGTAGCACAACAGGAAACGACAACACATCGCGCAAGCCGCCACGGATGCGGATTGAGGAGATGAAAGACGAGGCAGCGGCGATTCCGACAATGGGGATGGACAGAACAGAGAGACCGGGACGATCAGGACTGGTAGGATGCCGCACGACCGATGATGCTCAGCGGATGCTTTGGACAGAATGTGTCGAGCGAGGGCTTTCGCATCCTTACCCCCCGTAGGTTTTCAAAATGTCGCAGGAGAGCCGGCACTCACTGCAATAATCACGTGAAAACCGCACCTGAGAGGGCGGCACGACATGTCGTGCCAGGTAACTGGGAAAATCGACCCAGCTGTTGGTCCCCCAGGTCGAGGCCCCCTCATCACGAACCCGGCGGCACAACTCACACATCGGTACGACTCGAACCATCGTCGGTCTCCTTTTGCGCGAATCCATGGCATGGCCGGACAGCAGGCGGTCAGGTGTCTTTCGTGCGAGCCACCCGCGTGTGAAGACCATCCGGACAACAGACCCGTTCACCTTGCAACACGCGGCCGAGATAGTGCCCGAGGTCGACCGTGAGATGCTTGACGAGATACCCCCTGGCGCCGGCCTCGAATGCTGCCGTGACGTAGACAGGGTCTTCATGCGAAGAGAAAAACACGACCTTGCTGTTCGGCATCGTCTCATACAGCTGCCGGGCAGCCCCGAGCCCTTCGAGAAACGAGAGGGAGAAATCCAGAATGACCAACTCCGGGGAGATTTTTCTTGCAGTCAATACAATGGCTTCCGCTTCGGTTTCAGAAGACACGACCTCGAATTGAGGTTCCAACAAAATCTCCAGAAAGGCCAGCATAGCCCGCGAGGAATCGCCGATGAGGACACGTGGACGCGACATCTTCTTTCTCATATTCCTACGAGTCACTGCTTAGAAAATGGAGGCGTATAGTAGGCAAGTGAAGGGAAAACCACACGCGTAATAACGCGGGTCCTATCAACCAAAAAATACCTGTGATCAGACTAGTAATTCAAGGGACGAAGGGAAGGAACCGGGAGGAAGGCAGCTACGTTTGGCTGGTTAATCCCTGGGCCAAGGCATATTTGACGAGTTCGACAGTGGTATGAAGATTGAGCTGTTCCATGATCTGGCCTTTGTGGAACTCAACGGTGCGCGGGGAGATTTTGAGCGTGCCGGCTATATCCTTCACCGTATGGCCTTCGGCCAGCAATTGCAGCACCTCGCGCTGACGGGTGGTGAGTTCCGGACCGGACGGCGCCCCGCCATCGATCCCGCGCAACATACTTTCCACCACATCCTTGGTCACCAGAGGGGTCACATAAAAGTTCCCGCTCCGCACAGCCCGTATCGCCTGCCCCAATTCTTCGCCCACGCAGCGTTTGAGCAGATAGGCGGAAGCCCCGGCCTCGAAGGCCGCCCGCACATAGGCCGGATCGGCATGCATCGTGATAAAGACCACTTTGACCTGGGGAAACTTGACCTTGAGGACACGGGCCGCATCGATTCCGTTGAGCACCGGCATCGAGATATCGAGAATCACGATATCCGGCTTCAACTCCGGAATGGCCTCCAGCAGGGCACGCCCGTCCCCGACCGTCCCAACCAGTTCACACTGGTCATCCAGCAGCCGCCGAAACCCTTCCAACACCAGGGTGTGATCATCTGCCAGCAACACGCGCGGCAGGGTCATGTCGCCACCCGTGCTAACGGCACATACATCGACACCGTCGTTCCCCTTCCCGGATTGGATTCCACCTCGCAGAATCCCTGCACTGCCAGCAAACGCTCCCGCATGTTCAACAACCCCAATCCACCCTCAGCGCGATCGATCGCCAGCTGATCGAACCCTCTGCCGTCGTCACGCACTACCACGACCAACCCCTCGTCTTCGACCGTCACCTCCACCTCTACGCGAGTGGCCTTGGCATGTCGCGCAATATTCGACAGGCTTTCCTGGATCACCCGGTAGACGGCGGTCGATGTGGTTTTGTCGAGCTGGTGATCGAGCGGCTGGTGCACAAACAGCGCCTTCACCCCCGTGCGGCTCGAAAAGTCATCCAGCAACCGCTGCAAGGCCGCTTTCAACCCCAGATCGTCCAGGATGGAGGGATGGAATCGGTAGGCCATAAAGCGCACATCGTCCGATAGCTCCTCCAGCCCTTTCAAAGCGTTGCGGATACCTTCCTGAGCTTCTGCCGGGGCGGAGCCGATTTGTCGGTCGACTGTCTGTAAATCCAACATCAGCAAGGCCAGCCGTTGATTCACGTCATCATGCAAATCCTGGGCGATTCGCCGGCGCTCCTCTTCCTGTGCCGTCAGAATCCGACCGGTCAACGTATGCAGCTGTTCTTCGCTTCGCTCCAAGGCCTGACGGCTGGCGGCCAGGTCCGCCGTGCGCGCGTCCACTCCTTGCTCAAGCCGCTCGTTGACTTCCTTCAGCAGTAACTCCGTGCGCCGTCGTTGATAGATAAACATGACCGGAGTCCAGATGCCGAACAGACTGAACAGGTGATTGCCCCACTCAAACCATGCCGGAAGGCCCGGCACACGGGGACTGAAGGGAGCGGCCATGATGGTCAACAGCGAGCAGGTGATGGCGGTGCCGATCGGCAGCCATCGGTACTGGCTGGCCGCGGACAGAAAGACGACGGCGCTGTACAGCACCGCGTTCGCCACTCCGAGCGGCAACTGGAGATCCAGAATGAAAAAGAGACACGCCAGCAGGCCCGCCGCCCCCACCATGAAACGCTGCCGGCGATGCAACGGGTCATCGGCCGAATGCCTGCGCCCTTCCCTCGTCTCCTCCTGCCTGGCGCTGAAGGGTCCCATAGGGGCGGGATTTTAGCATGCGTCGCTCGCCGGAGACCAGAACCAGAATCAGCAGGGGTCGACGGCAGCAAACCGATCAGCCGTTCAGGTATGATGTGCCGATGACCACTCCGCGCGCGCTCGTCATTCTGGGATCCGGGTATACCGGCCGCTGGATTTACAAATTGGCGGTGCAACAATCCCTGCCCATCCTGGCCAGCAGCCGTCACCCCGATCGCCATTTGAGTGATGTCGAGCCGTCAAGACGCATTCGATTCGACCTGGCGGAACCGAGCACCTGGTCCGGACTTCCTCCCGACGCAGACCTGATCTGGACATTTCCCGCCACGCCGCTCGAACAGGTCCGGGCATTTGCCCGACACTCTTGCCGCCCTCCCGGAAGGCTGGTGGTGCTGGGCAGTACCTCTGCGTATGACCGGGAAGGCGGCCCCGTGGATGACCTTCCTCCCTGGATCGACGAAGCCCATCCCGTCAATACCGGCCTTCCCCGCGTGCAGGGCGAGGAATACCTGCGTACGCATCACGAAGCGATTGTTCTACGCGTCGCCGGGATCTACGGCCCGAATCGAAACCCCGTGGAATGGATCCGGCACGGGCGTGTCGGTCCGACGAACAAGTTCGTCAACCTCATCCATGTCGAAGATCTGGCGCACCTCTGTCTCCTGGCGCTGCAACGCGGACAGGCCGGAGACACCTACAATGTGAGCGATGGACACCCGCGCCGGTGGGCCGATATTTGTGCGGAAGTCTCCGGCAGGTGGGGAGTGGTGAGTGCTCGACAGGCGGATCGCAGCGAATCAGGCAAACGCATCCGGAATCACAAGATCCTGACACACGTGGGGTATACGCTCCGGCACCCGGAATTCTATGACGCCCTCCAGTCGATCGAAGCGCACAGACAGCCCCCGATCAGACTGTAAGGCCGCGGACGACCGGTGTTCAGGCCCGTAACAAGGCCATCACGCTCAAACAGACCAGCAGATTATTGATGGCATGCCCGATCATCCCGGGCCAGAGGCTGCCGGTCCGTTCATAGGCCCAGGCCCAAATCATCCCGCTCCAGAAGACGCTGAGAAAGCCGATCAACCCATACCCATGGGCGATCGCAAACAACGCCGCGCTCAGCATGGCGGCCACGCCCCATTGAAACCGGCGACGAAACACACCGAACAACAAACCGCGAAAAGCCAATTCTTCAAAGACGGGCGCAAAAAACACGTATTCCATCAGGCTGACCATGAGGGTCGGCGACGAGCCCCACACGAGATCCGCATCGAACCACTCGGTCCAGTGGCTGATCAATTTCAACGGTTCCGCGATCCGGCCCAGTACCCATTCGCCCACGAGGCCCGCGGCCACGACCGCCAGTACCGCTAACCCCAATTGCCCCAGATGGCGCGGTTCGATGCGCAACCCGAATCCACGCCAGAACGTCTGCCGCTGGGGCCGGAGCAGATGGTAGTAGGCCAAGGCCAACAGGGGAAGGTTCGACAGCGGCACCGCGACGACCCGCAACGATGGATAATCGCCGGCGATATAGAGAAACGCCACCGTCAACAGGGCGCCCACCGCCCCCCCGCGCAGTAACACCCCCGCGCCCAATCGGCCGGCCCAGAGGGGCGGAAGCTCCGCGGACCCCACGCGAAACATTGCCGCGCCCTGCCCCCGCCGGACCCACAACACCAGCACGAACAACCCCACGATCATAAGCGTCAATTCAAGCAAGGCAAACACCCGGGAACGCCACAGCACTGCCTCCACCCGCTGCTGCGAGGAGGTCTCAATCGTCACCAGCAAGGGCCGGTCTCCGGCTCGTTCGGCGATTCGAGTGGCCAGGCGGCTGTAGAACCATCCTGACACGGGCTGCTCGGCCAGATAGGCCTGCAATTCGAAACCCGAAGCAGGAGTCACACGGGCATCCACATATCCCGCTTGCAGAAGCCTGGTAAAGGTCGGGTACGGTTCACCCTGCCGAACCCATCGAGCCATTTTCTGTTGTACATCCGCCAGGTGCCCGGATTCTCCCTCCAGGATTGCCAGATGCAAATCGACAGAGGGGTCGGACGATTCTTCAGCGAGTTCGCGATACCATTCAATCGCCTGCTCGCGATCGTTCGCGTCACTGCCCATCGTGACTTCATAGAGAAACTGTTCCCAGACCGGCAGGGTCTTGAGCCCCTCTTCCTGATCCATCAAGCGCCCGACCATATGACTGAGCGCTCGCTCGGCATCCGGCACCCGATCCACACGCGGCACATCGAACGATAACCACGCGACCACCGCAATTGAGGCACTGAGAACGACCGCCGACAACCAGGTGATGGCGCGGGAGAAGCCGGGATCGTAGGCATGTGGGGGAGGAGGCGCCCCGACGCAGGGCAGCGGAGATACGGGCGTCTGCGATGTCGAGTCGATCGATCCGTCTGCGGCCACAGGTCCTCCGGGGCGTGATTGGCGCCGGAGTATACCACCGGCATTCAAGAGGCGAAACTGGCGCAGCACAGTGAAGGATCGCAGGCGGGAACTGCGGATAATCCCATGGCTGAATCCCATCCGGTTTCGTTATACTAGCCCGGACTATGCCTGAATGCCGTCGCGAGACGTTCGAGACCGAAGCCAGCCGGGGCTTCTCGCAAGCGAGGCCGACGGAGGTGTACTCGCAATCCGTCGAGGAGGCCGAACGAGAACAGCCCCGCCGGCCGAGAGGATCGGACAACGGAGCCGGCATTCAGGCATAGTCCGGGCTAGGCCCCTCTGAGTACCAGGCCGTGACCTACAGGGTGATACCTCCCGGGACCAACAACGACAACCGGCACCGACGATGACTACAACCTCCCGGTATCAGGACTTTGTTCCGCCGCATCGCCTGCTCATGGGCCCTGGCCCGAGCATGGTCCATCCCCGGGTGTTGCAGGCCCTTGGTCAGCCGCTGCTCGGCCACCTCGACCCGGTTTTTCTCGCTCTGATGAACGAGATTCAAGCCTTGCTCCGTGCCACGTTCCACACAGGAAATGAGTTTACGATCGCCTTGTCCGGAACCGGATCGGCAGGCATGGAAGCGGTGATCGCCAATCTCATCGAGCCCGGCGATCGTGCGATCGTGGGAGTCAACGGCGTGTTCGGCTCCAGGCTGGCGACCATGATCGAACGAAGCGGCGGCATCCCGATTCGCATCGAAGCGCCCTGGGGAGCAACGATTCCCATCGAGGCGCTGGAACAGGAACTGGCGCGATCTGCTCCGGTCAAAGCCGTGGTCCTGGTCCATGCGGAAACGTCGACCGGCGCCCGCCAACCCCTTGAGGACGTAGGGGCGCTGTGCCGCGCGCACGATGCACTATTTATCGTCGACGCCGTCACCTCCCTGGGAGGCATCCCGGTCGAGGTCGATACCTGGGGAATCGATGCCTGCTACAGCGGTACGCAGAAGTGCCTGAGCTGTCCCCCCGGCCTGGCCCCGCTGACCGTCAGTCCGCGAGGCATGGGCGCCATCCGAAAACGGCAAGTGCCCTGCCACAGCTGGTACCTTGATCTGTCGCTCATCGCGGACTATTGGAACGATCACAGCCGTGCCTATCACCACACCGCCCCGATCTCGATGCTCTACGGACTTCGAGAGGCCTTGCGGCTGGTGCATGAAGAGGGCCTCCCGCCGCGTATCGCGCGACATCAGGTCAACAGTGATGCATTGATGGCCGGGCTCCAAACTCTGGGCCTGAGCCCCTTGCCTTCACCGGACCATCGACTCCCGATGCTCAACTGTGTCACGCTGCCCGACGGAATCGATGAGGCGATGGTGAGGACGCACCTGCTGCAACAGTACGGCATCGAACTCGGCGGCGGACTGGGACCGTTACGGGGGCGGGTCTGGCGTATCGGCCTTATGGGCGAATCGTGCCGACAGGCGCACGTGCTGACGCTACTCAACGCCCTGGAAGAGATCTTTGCAGGCCAGGGACGGTCGGCACAGCCGGGCCGCGCCGTCAAGGCAGCGGAAGAAGTTTATACCCATTCACTAGGATCGGCGAGGAGGGGTGCATGAGTCGAAACGGGTTATGGATCGTGGCGGCAGGAGTGGCCGGCTTCGTGGCGGCCATCACCTACTGGGTCATCGCCCTCGCGCTCGCAGAATCGCACAAGGCGGAAATGGTCTCCCCCGAGCGCGTGACCAGCTTTATTCATGCGGTCATCGATGCAAATCGCGCCAACTACACCCAGAACGTCGTGGACAAGCTCCATAACCAGGGCGTTGTCGAGGCACTCGAACATTGGAAGGAAGAGAAGGGCCTCCCGCTCCCGGCCCAATTCCTCCTCGAATCCGGGCGCCTGGTAGCGCAAAAGGATATGAAACTCAGTTTCCGTCTGGCCAGCCTCACCCCGATATATGTGTGGAACGGACCGAACAGCGAGTTCGAACGGCGCGGGCTTGAAGTCGTCATGAAGGCACCCGAAAAACCCTTCACCGGATTCTATCAGCAGGCGGGCGTCCGCTACTTCCAAGGCATCTACGCAGACCGGGCGGTGTCCGAAAGCTGTGTGAGCTGCCACAATGCCCACGTAAACAGCCCGCGACGGGACTACAAACTCAACGACATCATGGGCGGCGTCATCGTCACCATTCCGATCAGCGAGGCGCCATGACCATCGCCATCCGCCACATCCGCATTCTGGACGGCCTCGGTCACCGGATCGAGCGAGGTACCCTCCTCATCGAGGGCAGCCGCATCCAGGCCGTCGGGCCGGAACAGGACGTTCGGCTCCCCAAGGGCGCGCAACGAATCGACGGCCGCGGCCTGACCGTCCTTCCCGGCCTGATCGATTGCCACGTCCACTTTTGCTTGGGAGCAGAGGCGGATGTCGTGGCTGCGGTGGAGGGGGAATCCTCATCCGTCACGCTGCTCAAAGCCGCCGAGCTGGCGCGCCGCACACTCCACGCCGGGTTCACCACCGTCCGGGATGTGGGATTCCGGGACCATGCGGTCTTTGCCCTGAAACAGGCCATCGAGGCCGGATTGACGCCGGGGCCCAGGATTCTCGCCGCCGGTCTCGCGATCTGCATGCCCGGCGGACATGCGCGCTTCATCGGACGCGAGGCCGACGGGGTCGAGGCCGTCCGGGCCGCCGTCTTGGATCAACTCCATGCCGGCGCCGAAGTCATCAAAGTCATTGCTTCCGGCGGCGTGCTCACTCCCGGCACCTCTCCGGACGACGCACAGATGACCGTGGCAGAACTGTCCGCTGCCGTCGAAGTGGCCGTCTCCCATGGACGACACGTGGCCGCCCATGCCCACGGCGCCACCGGGATGAAGAACGCCTTGCGCGCAGGCGTCCACTCCATCGAACATGCCACCCTCATGGACGATGACGCGGCGGAAATGATGACCCAGCGCCACGTCTACATGGTACCTACACTGTCGGCCCTCGCTACGACAGCGGCGTGCCCGACCGGCTGCGGCATTCCCGACAGCGCCCGCTCCAAGGCGAGGAACATGGTGAAGCAGCACGAGAGAAGCTTCCGTGCCGCCCTGCGCCGGGGTGTTCCGATCGCCCTGGGTACGGATGCCGGAACGCCGTTCAACTATCACGGGGACAATGCTCAGGAATTGGAACGGATGGTCGCGCTGGGCATGACGCCGATGGACGCGATCATGACCAGCACCTCCGCCGCCGCGCGATTACTGGGCCTGACTCAGGAGATCGGATCCATCGCGGCGGGAAAACAGGCGGACCTGCTGTTTGTGGAAGGTAATCCTCTCAGAAATATCGGAGTACTGCTGAAACGGGAGCGGATTGCGGCAGTGATGCAGCGCGGTCGATTCGTGGCGGGTCCGCTCTCAGAGGCGTGACCCGTGACACGAAAGACGCGGGTCGTTACCGTCGTTCATACAGTAATTCCAAGGCCGTCGCAAAGCCGTTGATCCGGCCCTTGCGGAACATCTCCTCTAACCGGCCGCGAAGCGCACGAATCCCGCCCTCGTCTCCCCGCGCAACCACCGCCTGCGACACCATCATCTGTACCGCGACCTCAAGCAAGCGCTGTTTCCGTTGCTCCATATCGGGAGTCACGAACTCATCCAGGACTTCCGCCCCGCGCGCCTCCACGATGGACTCCTTGAAGGTGTCATACCCCTGATGCGCCACCGTGCGCTCGCGAATGAGGGCCAGTTCCGATTTGATCCGCGGCACCATCTTCATCAGGGCGGCGAACACTTCTTTCCGCCCTTCGTCGAAGAGCTTTTTCTCCATCTCCTCAAGGATCAGAGACGGATCCACCGTCTCGGCCCGCGCCTCTTCCCCCCAATGCAGGCGATCGTAGGTTCTCCGGCTCTCGGGATCGCCCAGGACCTCATAGGCGGAGTTGATCTCGCGGATCTTCTCCTCCGCCTGCTTGTTGTGGGGATTGCGGTCGGGATGGTGCTCGAAAACGAGCTTCCGGTAAGCTTTTTTGATGTCGTCGTCGGAAATGTCGCGCGACACACCGAGGACACGATAATAATCCACGCGAGGCATACAGGCCGAGACTATACCATGCCGCTTCGCCGGGTTCACCTTGACAGCGTCGGGTCTCCCCCGTAGCCTGACGCGGAGGCAGTCTGTTCCCAGGAGAGGGAGTTCGGCATGGCGTGGGCACAAGGCGTCACGAGGTATCAATGGTTGGTCCTGTTCGTCGCCTGGCTGGGTTGGGTATTCGACGCCATGGACGCAACGATCTACGCGATCGTGCTGCATCCAGCCCTACAGGAGCTTCTACAGGCCGGGGCCGCCGGCGGAGCCGTCACGGACGAACAGATCGGGTGGTACGGCGGCATGGTGTTTTCTATTTTCCTGATCGGGTGGGCCATCGGAGGAATCGGCTTCGGGATGGCCGCGGACTATTTCGGCCGTACCAAGACGTTGATCATCACGATCTTGATATATGCCGTCTTCACCGGCCTCGCCGCGCTGGCCCAAGAATGGTGGCATCTGGCCATCTATCGCTTTCTGACCGCCCTCGGCATCGGCGGTGAATGGGCCGCCGGCGCGGCCATTGTGGCCGAGACCTGGCCTGAGGACAAACGTGCGCGGGCGGCCGGGATTCTACAGTCTGCATGGGCCGCCGGATTTTTCCTGGCCGCCGGCTTCAACCTGCTTCTGAGCAGCTACGGATGGCGACTCCTCTTCCTCGTGGGCATCCTGCCTGCCTTTGTGGCCTTACTCGTCCGCTGGTGGGTCAAAGAACCGGAGCGATGGGTACAGGCCCACGAACAGGAGGCGCAATCCGCACGCACTAGCTTCCTGCACCTCGCCGAGTTGTTTCAACCGGCATTACGCCGCAACACCTGGGTGGGCTCAACCCTGGCGTTCGTGGCGGTCTTCGGCCTGTGGGGCGCGACCAATTGGGCCCCCACCTTGATCCGGGCCATGCCGGACCTCCAGGGGCAGGATGCCGCGACGCTGACAGAGAAGGTCAGCTACGCGATTATGGCGCTCAATGCGGGCTCGTTGTTCGGGTATCTGGGATTCGGGCCGCTGGCCGAACGGTTCGGCCGCCTGCCCGTATTCGGATTGATGTGCCTCGGCAGCTTCGTCATGCTGCCGGCGACCTATTTTGTCCCGCACAGTTATGCAGAAGTGTTGCTGTTGCTCCCGCTGCTGGGATTCTTCAACAATGGCATTTTCAGCGGCTTTCCGATTTACTTACCTGAACTCTATCCGACACGACTCCGCGCCACCGGCTCAGGATTTTGCTTCAACGCAGGCCGTGTGCTCGCCTCCGCCGCGCCCTTCGTCACCGGGTGGCTCGTCACCCTGCTGGGGTCGTTCAACAACGCGGCGAGCACCATCGCGCTGATCTATCTGTTGGGATTGGCCGTACTGCCCTTCGCGACCGAGACGAATGGAAAGCCGTTACCGGAATGACATCTCGCAGGCCGACTGCCCGGCTATTATGAAACAACCTGAGATTGCGATCCCGCGCATCGTGCCACTGAGTGAGTCCTCCCTGACCATTGAATTCGGGGAGACCATCGATCCACGCACGAATGAGTCGGTCCTGGCCTTCGCCACCGCCGTGGAACAGGCCGGGCTCCCGGGCTTTCTGGAGGTGGTCCCGACGTACCGTTCCGCTACGGTCTATTTCGATCCGTTCCGTACCGATGTGTCCACGATGACCGGGCATTTCCGTGCCTTGATGACGGCAACGAACAGGCCCCCGCTACGTGCCCCCACGGCTCACACTATTCCCGTGTGGTATGGAGGTAGCGCAGGACCCGATCTGATCGACGTGGCCGAGCGCGCGACACTCCCTCCCGAACAGGTAACGGCTCTGCATGCTTCCGTGGTCTACCGCGTCTACATGCTGGGATTCAGCCCGGGCTTTCCCTATCTTGGCACCGTGCCGGATCGCATCGCGACGCCGCGACTCCCGACGCCTCGCAAACAAGTCGCGGCAGGATCGGTCGGCATCGCCGGCACACAAACCGGCATTTACCCGCACGCCGGTCCGGGCGGCTGGCGCATCATCGGACGCACTCCGGTACCGCTGTTCAGCCTGACCCGACCTGGACCGTTCTTACTGGCACCGGGAGACCAGGTGCAATTCGTGCCGATCGGGGAAACAGAATTCAACGCGCTGTTTGAGAATCACAGATGAACCAGGAACGTAGCATCGATCTTAATTGCGATCTGGGAGAGGCCGCGACACCGGAGCAACTGGACGTGGAAGCCCGGATCATGGCCTACGTCACGTCGGTGAATATCGCGTGCGGGGTGCATGCAGGCGATGCGGCCGTGATGCGCAGCACCGTGCAGCTGGCCCGACAGCATGATCTGGCGATCGGTGCGCACCCCGGATTGCCGGATCGGGACTCCGGCGGTCGTCGTGAACAACCGCTCTCCCGTTCGTTCGTACGGGACTTGATCCTGGCCCAGGTGGGTGAACTGATGGCGATCAGTCAGGCCGAAGGGCTTCGGCTCTCGCATGTGAAACCGCACGGGGCGCTCTACAACATGTCGGCTCGCGACTCTGCGTTGGCCGACGCCATCGCCGAAGCGGTTGCACACATTGATCCCCGATTGATCCTCGTGGGATTGGCCGGATCGGAACTCCTCGCCGCCGGCCAAGCCCGCGGGCTCGCGGTTGCCGCCGAAGGATTTGCCGATCGGGCCTACCAGGCCGACGGCCGTTTAGTGCCTCGGGGGCAGGAAGGCGCGCTGATCCACGATGAATCGACCGTGGTCTCGCGTGCGCACTCGCTGATTCACGACGACACCATCGCGGCAATCGACGGTTCCTTGCTTCATCTACATATCGACACACTTTGCATCCACGCCGACACTCCTGGCGCGGTCCGACTGGCTCATGCGCTCCGGACGATGTTCGACGACGGAGGGATTTCCGCAGTCCGTATCGATCATGCCTCTTAAGCAGCCGACCATCCACGTCGTCCGTCCCGGCCTCTTCACGACCATTCAGGATCTCGGTCGTGTTGGATACCAACGGTTCGGCGTGTCGGTAAGCGGCGCGATGGATCCCTGGGCGCTCACGGTCGGGAATCGCCTGCTCGGCAATCCCGACCGGACCGCCGGCCTGGAGATCACCCTCCACGGACCGGAACTGTTGTTCGAAGACGCACTCTCCATCGCCATCACCGGGGCGGACCTTAATCCCACCAGCAACGGCGTCGCACTGCCCATGTGGACCGTTGTCCGCATGCCGGCCGGGAGTCGCCTTGAGTTCGGCATGCGCCGACACGGCACTCGGGCCTACCTCACCGTGGCCGGCGGCATCGACGGGCCGTTGATGCTCGGCAGCCGATCGACCCATGTGCGCAGTGGAATAGGAGGCGTCGCAGGCCGCGCGCTGAGGAAATGGGATCGGCTCAATGTCGGACCGGCACGAGTTGCGGGCAAACTATACGCAGGACGAACACTTCCTGAAGCACAACGCCCCCGGTATCAATCCACCGCCACGATACGGGTGATACCGGGGCCACAGGCCGATCGTTTCACGGACGATGCGCTGGAGATACTCGCGAGCCAACCGTACCGACTCGCCTCTGAATCAGACCGGATGGGCTATCGGTTACAAGGATTGGGGTTGCCGCACCGCACCTCGGCCGACATCGTGTCCGATGCCGTGAGTGCCGGGAGCATTCAAGTGCCGGCGGATCGACAGCCGATTCTGCTCATGGCCGACTGCCAAACGACGGGGGGATATGCCAAACTCGCGACGATGATCGCGGCCGATCGCGCTCTCGCGGCTCAACTATCGCCGGGAGACAGACTCTCGTTCGTGGTGGTGACGCACGAGACGGCATCGACACTGCTTCGGTCGGTTCACGCCGAACTTGACCGGCTCTTGCCGCCGTACCGTGATTGAGGAGATTCCCTTAGTCCTGCCGCTTTAGGCTATGCATGCCGCAGCGCTAGAAAGCAATGTCTGATAAACAACAGTGACTCTGCCATTCCGTTGAGTCCTTGACAATGCCCTGAAGCGATCTATTATTATTCGTATGGACACCACACTGACTCCTCGACAAATTACCCACGATGAGAAAAAGGCGGCCGAAGCCGCTTTCGCTGGTCGCCCATTCAATCCTAAATGGTCGGACGCGGCTCGCATCGTTTATGACGGCCTCCTCGCCGCAATGGGAAAAGATGCTCGGACCGTCGACATGCACGACGAACTCGAGCCGGTTGAGCCGTTGGCTTAACCTCCCCGCGTCGTGTCATCGGGCACGGGAGGCGTTCAGCGCGACCTCCCGAGGTTGTCCGCGCTCTGCGGCGCTACCGATGTGGCTTGCTCCCTCCCCGAATGCGGGAAGCTAGTCTCTCGCTCTCCCACGGTCTTGATCAGAAAAGGTTTTCACGAGCTCCCGCTCCTCCGCTTCAGTCTTCACGTCGCCATCTAACCTTGCCGTAGTCAGACGCTCGAGAATCGTGCGATAGAGTGGACCCGGTCTGAATCCAAGCGCCTGGAGGGATTTCCCGGTCAAGGCGGGTTTCACGTCGCGATACGTCGTCAGATACAGAGACAGGTGTCGCTTGGCCGATGCCGAGGCGTTCTTCGCCAGCAGAAACACGAGCGTTTCATCTGCCAGACCGGCCAACAGAGCCACCGTTTCCGAAGGCCTGAGCGGCGCGCGCCGACTCAGAGCCCGGCACACCGGCTGCGTAAGGAAACGAGCCGCAGTGATGGCCCCCCGTTCCGCTTCCGTGAAGGGAAATCGTTCGAGCATCTCGTGTACGGCTTGGTCCGGCATCGCCTCGGTAAGCGCCATGGCATACACCAGCCATCCGCTGATGTGCCGATCCAGACAGGACAGTTTGTACCACTCCAACGCCGCTTCCACTTCGCTCAGCCGACGATCCAGTCGATTCGACCACGTCAATGTCGGATGAATGAACCGCAGAAGATCCAGGTCCGCCAATCGGCGAACGGCATGGCGTGGCGTGCGCTCAGAAAATAAGTACCGCAGTTCATCCAACAGCCGCTGGCCGGACAGTCGATGGAACAGCTCCATCTTCACCGCGCCCTTAATCAGCGCCAGCGTCTCCTTGCTCAAGTGAAAATCGAAACGCAGTTCGAAACGAATTGCGCGAAACACTCTCGTCGGATCCTCCACAAAACTCAAGCTATGTAGTACCCGGATGAGGCGTTCTTTGAGATCGCGTTGGCCGCCGTAAAAATCGATCAGTTGGCCGAACGCGCGGGGATTGAGGCGTACCGCCAACGTGTTGATGGTGAAGTCCCGACGGTAGAGGTCCTTCTTAATGGAGCTCTGCTCGACCGTCGGCAACGCCGTCGGATATTCGTAATACTCCGTGCGGGCCGTTGCCACATCCACCTTGAATCCGTCCGCCAGGAGTACGACAGCCGTCCCGAACCGCTCGTGGACCTTGACCCGGCCTGCCCGCTCCTTCGCCAGGGCGCGGGCAAACGCGATCCCGTCGCCTTCCACCACAAAATCGACATCGAGGTTGTCGATGCCGAGCAGCAGGTCACGCACAAATCCACCGACCACATAGGCTGAGTAGCCAAGGCGCTCGCTCAATTCGCCTGCCGTCTGTAGCAGGTCATGCACTTCGCGCGGCAAGCGATCCCGCAGGAGTCCCCCGACATCGCGTCGGCGCACTGCTCCGGAGGACTCCAGGTCCATCAACGATTTGGCTTTCCCTCGCACAGACGCAATCACGTCTTCATGGAGACTGCGGAGCAGATCGGTTCGGGTAATCACGCCCACCGTTTTGCCGCCGGACAGCACCGGCACAAACCGCTGATTCAATTCGATCATCCGCATTTCGATGTCGTGAAAGGGGGTCTCCGGTTCTGCGCTGTACTGATCGTGTCTGGCCAAATCCTCGACTCGTTGCGCTCCGAGTCGATGAAACAATGCCTTCTGAACGACCTCCCGTGAAATCGTCCCGACATAGCGGTCCTTCTGATCGACGACCGGGAGAACGTTGACCCCGTATGTAGTCATGGACCGTTCGGCCTCCGCTACGGTTGCATCCGCGACGATCGTTTTGACCGGCTGTGTCATGACATCCCGAGCCAACAAGGTCGGGCGATAGCGTTCTGTCAGGAGACGGGTCAGCCGTTCCTGCACTTCGATGAGCGTGCGTCCCTTCACGCTGGCCGCTGCCGCCACGGCATGCCCGCCGCCGCCGAATTCGCGCGCGATCCACGCCACGTCGATCTCGGGGCGCCGGCTCCGGCCAATCACCTCGACCTTCTCATCCAGCGCAATGGCAACGATGACGGCATCGAATCCCTGTAGCTCCGCCAACCGGTGGACGGCCTCCGCGAGATCCCCCTTGTAACGGTCATAGGTGCTGGAGGCCACAAGAATTTTTCGGCCCTCCAGATAATAGATTGATCCGGACTGCAATAGATCGTTCAACAAGGCGATCAGATCGGGATCCAGCGGATGCCGCAAGACCTCCGCCACGACGTTTAAATCCGCGCCGGCGCGCAGCACAACTGCCGCAGCCTCCAGATCGCGCGGAGTCGTCGACGGATAGGCCAATGACCCCGTCTCCTCGTACAGACCAAGCGCCAACACCGTCGCCTCGGCAGCCGTGAGAATGATCTGCTGCGCCTTCAGGCGTTCGATCAACAGCGTAGTCGTGGCGCCGACCGGCTCGATGTGCCGTTCAGCGAGAAAGGGCCACTGAGATCGAATCTGCGGCTCCGGCCCATCGTCGACTCCATGGTGATCGAAAATATGCACCTCCACATCTGCGCGTGAACTGAGGACCTTCAATGGACCCAATCGCTCCGGCTCCTGGACGTCCACCAGAATCAACCGCCGTACCCGTTCCAGGGCCACGTCCTTGAGGCGAGAGATGTCCAGATGGTGCGTGGCCAGAAACCCTCGCACCGACTCCTGCGCACCACCGGGCAACACCAGGACCGCTCCCGGATAGAGCTTCCGGGCAGCCACCATCGAAGCCAGTCCATCGAAGTCTGCATTCAGATGTGTCGTGATCAGATCCATGCCGGCATTCTAACAGGATCGAGCGAATCGATTCAGTCCCGCCGTGGAGACAAACGAGAAGGGAGGCTGTGCACGAACCGAGAGGATTGGATGGAGAGGAACCATGCCGTCCACACAAGAAGTGTGGACGGCATGGGGTTACTCGACAGAATGAGCGAGCGCGGATGCCTGGCTGGCTCGAACCAGTCGCTCGACCGCACGTCCGGCATCGGTGATATCGTTTATCGCTGCTGGCGGTCGTGCTTCTGGCGAGCAATATGACGCGACGTGCGATCCTGCGCGCGATTGATACGGACCCGTTCTTTCTTCGTCACCACACCGTCCGATTTCGCCTTGTCCTCCAGTTTGTTAACGTGTTCCTGCTGGTTGTTCAAGCGAGTGGCCTCACGCTCGTTCAACTGACCGCCGGCAATCCCCTGATCGATCCGTTTCTCCTGATTGGCCTGCCGCTGATCGATCCTCGGCGTCTCCGCCTGCGCAAACACCAACGAAGCGGTGCACACCGACAACAACGCCGCGCCCCACATCACCTGCTTCATACATCCTCCTTTGGTTGCCCCCCGCTGCACTGTCATCCGTTCCAACGTACAAGGACCCCGGCTGGTTGACAATCGAATTGGCGGTTTCAAATGGAGAGCGCAGATGGACCCGAGAGAGAACGACGCATGGCGGACAGAGGGCCGGCAGCCCGCCGGCATCACGAGTAGAAACAAGATTGGCAGGTACTCACGGGGGTGAGCATATTTGAACAAGTGATGCCATTTCCCTCCGGCTCTACCTCATCCGACTCAGCACAACGCGACACAATCGGCATCAATCCAGGCAATTCTGCACGGCAGGCAACCGGTTTCCAGGCATACGGTTTGCTGAATGACTCTCTACACTGCAGCCTGACTCATCCCAGGGAGGATTGTTATGAACACCAAACGCCAGCACTCGATGCTCACCATCGCAACGGCCACCCTCGTCACCGTCGCTTGTGTCGTGGCCCCGGTATCGGCAAAAGACAGAGAGAAGTCCGGCAAACATACGAACCATGCAACCACCACCTCCGCAGCCGCGGCCGCCTCACTGCTGGGATCAATCCCTGAGCAGCCAGCGGCGCCGAAACCCGGGCAACATGACTCCAAACCGGGAGTCGCCTGGAAGACCGTGGGCGGCACCGTTAAAGAAATTCACGGTGAGACGTACACAGTCGAAGACTTCGATGGCAGCCAAATGAAGGTGCATGTCGGACAGGGAACCAGGCACCTTCGGGGCAACAAAAAAGTGGGCGACACCATTCGGGCTGAAATCACCCACGGTGGCTTCGCAAATTCAATTCAGTAATCCCCTGACTCTGCGAACCCGCATCAGCTCGCCGGTGTCCTGGAGAGGCCGACCCTGCACAGGTCGGCCTCCCCGCCTTCTTGGTTCCGGCCGTTTCCCCTCCCCGTCACTTCAACGCCTTGACGAAGACGATGTCACCGTAATAAGCCACGGCCCGTTCCTTCGTGTTATCCGTATCACTCATAATCGCGACGCCGCTGATCGCCGGCGGCTCTTCGCCGAAGGCCGCTCGATAATCTTCATACACATTGCGCTCTTCCTCGACCCACGTACCGATGCGCTGCGGCCCGCTCTCCACCACGATCATCTTCGCAAAGTCGGTAAAGGCATTGTCCACCACCGTCCCGACCGGGCTCTTGCCGTCCCAGATGTAGTTCAGTGCGCCGATTGGAATATCACCGAACAGCGCCCGACCGGCCTGGTACTTCAATTTCCGTCCGAAACTCACCTTCGCGGGTTCATAGGCAAACGTAATATAGAGACGCGCCGGATAGTCATCACCGTCCTTGCGATGCACATTGCCCTTCTGCAGAAGATTCTCCACCTTCCACCGCCAGCGCACGATCGGATACTCACGCGGATCAATCGCCACGGCTTTGGTCATGCCTGAAGCGGACGCCTCACTCACAGCCTTCACCACGGAAACCGGCCCGTCCTTCACCAGCTCGTATATCGTGTGCCGGTCGATCTTTTTGAACGTCAGCGGTGCCCAGCCATCGGGCCATACGGCGCCTTCAGCCGCGACCGAAAAATGTCCGACTTCCAGCTTGGCAGAA